>JAESFY010000004.1_pt1 | contig 596456 bp, 561 predicted proteins | sample 9266201 | NCBI WGS metagenome assembly JAESFY01 (sample SAMN14515071, study PRJNA621656) | algae metagenome | isolation source: Nodosilinea sp. WJT8-NPBG4 and co-occurring heterotrophs from soil, lower... | place: USA: Pinto Basin, Colorado Desert, California | collected 2006-05-27
AAGATCGACAGCTTCGTCAGCCAGTACAACAAGAACTGCAAGCCGTTCGTCTGGACCGCCACCGCCGATTCAATCCTTGAAAAACTCGCCCGACTCTGCGGGCGAATTACTGGGACAGGACACTAGGGCGCCGCGGCCATCAGCCGCGCGACATCGTCGCGATAGGCCGCCAGCCGCTGCACCGCCTTGTCGCGCTGGCCGGCGCCCGTGACGCCGTGCAGTGCCGCGAGGTTGCGGCAGCCCTCCTCGAGCAGCGCCTGCTGGTGCGCGCGCCAGGGGCCGGGCGGCGGATCGGCGATGCGCAACACATGCGCATGGACCGCCGCACGGGCCTCGGCCGCGGGCGGCCGGGCGGCCTGGAGGCCGCGCAGCAGCGCCAGCATTTCCCGTTGCCGCTGGCGGCGTTCGGCATCCGCGAGCTTCGGGTCGAACACCGACTGAGCGATCTGGCGCCGAAGCAGGTCGCGCTGCGCGGGTTCGAGCCGGCCGTAGAAGTCTTCCAGGCGCTCGAGAAAGCGGTCGTAGCGCCGCTCGTGCACATCAGCCTTGCTGCGGTCCAGCCATTCCTTGTGGTATTCGGCGTTGATCTTCGCGTACTTGCGTTCGAGCTGCTGCAGTTGCGCGTCACCCAGGCCCAGCGCGATGTCGGCGATTGCAGGTTCCGCCTGAACAGCCACGGCGAGCAGGCGCTCGCGGATCTGCTCGGCCATGCGGCAGGCCTGGTCGGCGCTCACCTCGCCCGGCGCCAGGGCCTGCGCTTCCTGCAGCAGGGCGGCCACGCGCGGCAGCTCGTTGCGGCGATGCCATTCGAGCAGTTGCGCGAGTTCGTCGCGCACCTTCGGTGTCTGCGCACTGTCGAAATCGAGGTAGCCGTCGAGCCACCAGTAGCTCAGTTCGGGCAGGTTGTTGTAGGCCAGGCGCACGGTGCTGCAGGCCCCGAGCGCGGCGGCCACCAGCAGCACGCCGATAATTCGCGCCAACTTGGCGCAACACGACATTCGAGTAGAAAGACGCATGAATCAGATTTCGCAAGAGAACCAGGGGCCGGTCGACGTGGTCGTCATGGGGGCCGGCAAGGGCACGCGCATGAAGAGCAGGCTGCCCAAAGTGTTGCATCGTTTGGCCGGGCGCGCACTGCTCGCGCACGTGACCGACACGGCGGCGCGCCTGGGCGCACGCCATGTGGTGGTGATCACCGGCCATGGTGCGGCCGAGGTCGAGGCCGCCATGGCCGCACCCGCCGCCGGTGGCACCCTCCAGTTCGCGCGCCAGGAACCGCAGCTCGGCACCGGCCATGCGGTGCAGCAGGCCATGCCGCTGCTGCCCGACGATGGCACGGTGCTGGTGCTCTCGGGCGACGTGCCGCTGATCGCCGAAGACACGCTGCGCGCGCTGATCGCCGCCAGCGCGGGCGGGCGGCTCGCGCTGCTCACGATCGAATTCGCCGACCCCACGGGCTACGGCCGCATCGTGCGCGACGAGGGCGGGGGCGAGGTCCGCGCCATCGTCGAGCAGAAGGACGCCAGCGAGGCCGAGCGCGCGATCCGCGAGATCTACAGCGGCATGATGGCCGTGCCCGCGGGGCTGCTCAAGGGCTGGCTCGCGCGGCTGGACAACCGCAATGCGCAGGGCGAGTACTACCTCACCGACATCGTCAAGTTCGCCGCCGCCGATGGCGTGCCCGTGGTAGCGCACGTCACCACCGATGCGCTGCAGGTCGCCGGCATCAACAGCCCCGCGCAGCTCGCCGCGCTCGAGCGCGCCTGGCAACTGCGGCAGGCCGACGCGTTGATGGCGCAGGGGGTGCGGCTCGCCGATCCGGCGCGCTTCGACCTGCGCGGCACGCTCGCCTGCGCCACCGACGTCGAGATCGACGTCAACTGCGTGTTCGAAGGCGCGGTGTTCCTCGGCGAGGGCGTGCGCATCGGTGCCAACTGCGTGATCGCCAATGCACGCATCGAAGCGGGTGCGGTGATCCATCCCTTCACCCACATCGACGGCGAGAAGGCCGGCGTGTCGGTCGGCGAGAACGCGCTCGTCGGCCCGTTCGCGCGGCTGCGGCCTGGTGCCCAGCTCGGCGCAGAGGTGCACATCGGCAACTTCGTCGAGGTCAAGAATTCGACCCTGGCCGAAGGCGCCAAGGCCAACCACCTGGCCTACCTGGGCGACGCCACCGTGGGCCGGCGCGTCAACTACGGCGCGGGCAGCATCACGGCCAACTACGACGGCGCCAACAAGCACCGCACCATCATCGAGGACGACGTGCACGTGGGCAGCAATTGCGTGCTGGTGGCGCCCGTCACGATCGGCGCGGGCGGCACCATCGGCGGCGGCTCGACGGTCAACAAGTCGACTGCGCCCGGCGCGCTCACGGTGGCGCGCAGCAAGCCCGTCAGCTTCCCGGACTGGCAGCGGCCGCAGAAGAAAAAGCAATAGGCAGCCGGGGCTCGAACTTCGCGCGCTTCAGGCTGAAGAAGGCCTTGACGTTGCGCACGTTCGCGTCGGCCGTGAAGAGCCGCTGCGCGAGCGCGCCGTAGGCGGGCATGTCGCGCGCGGCGACCACCAGCACGAAGTCCGGTCCCGGCGAGACGCGCCAGCACTGCTGGACCGCATCGTCTTCGATCACGCGGGCCTCGAAGGCGTCGAGCGCGGCGGCGTCCTGGCGATCGAGCGAGATCTCGACCACCGCCTGCAGCCCGTGGCCCTGCACGGCTGCGAGGCGGTCGGGGGACAGAAGCGCCACCTGCCGCTCGATCAGGCCTTCCTGCCGCAGCCGCTGAACGCGGCGCAGGCAGGTGGGTGGCGAGACGCCCACGTCCGCAGCCAGTTGCTGGTTGGTGCGCGAGGCGTCGCGCTGGAGGGCTTCGAGCAGGCGAAGATCAATGGTGTCTAGTTCCATATATCTGGTGATTATGAAATAAAAGTTCAACTCAACCACGTATTGGAATAAATCTACAGAAGTACAAGCATTTTCGAATGCATATTTCTTGTGATGCTGCCTACCATCGTCGGCTGTTCTGTTCGGCTTCCTCCCTCATCAAAGGCAACACCATGTGCGGCATCGTCGGCGCGGCATCCCATCGCAACATCGTTCCGGTCCTCGTCCAGGGCCTGCAGCGGCTCGAATACCGCGGCTATGACTCCTGCGGCGTCGCGGTGCACGCGGGCGGCCTGGCCCGGTCGCGCACCACGTCGCGCGTGGCCGAACTCGAGACGCAGGTGCGCGAGGACCACGTCGAAGGCCTGACCGGCATCGCCCACACGCGCTGGGCCACGCACGGCGCGCCGGCCGTGCACAACGCCCATCCGCACTTCAGCCACGGCCCCGGGGCCGATGCGCAGGGCGCGCGGCCCGGTCGCATCGCGCTGGTGCACAACGGCATCATCGAGAACCACGAGCCGCTGCGCGCAGCGCTCGAAGCCAAGGGCTACGTCTTCGAGAGCCAGACCGACACCGAGGTCATCGCGCACCTCGTCGACAGCCTCTACGACGGCGATCTGTTCGACGCCGTGAAGGCCGCGGTGCTGCAATTGCACGGCGCCTACGCCATTGCCGTGATCAGCCGCGACGAGCCGCACCGCGTGGTGGGCGCGCGCGCCGGGTCGCCCCTGGTGCTCGGCGCGGGCAAGGACGGCAGCGAGAACTTTCTCGCCAGCGATGCCATGGCCCTGGCCGGCGTGACCGACCAGATCGTCTACCTCGAAGAGGGCGACGTCGTCGACCTGCAGCCCGGCAAGTACTGGATCGTCGACCGCCAGCACAAGCCCGTGCAGCGCATCGTGCGCACCGTGCTCGCGCACAGCGGCGCGGCCGAGCTGGGCCCGTATCGCCACTACATGCAGAAGGAGATCTTCGAGCAGCCGCGCGCCATCGGCGACACGCTCGAGGGCGTGGCCGGCATCGTGCCCGAGCTGTTCGACGGCATCGGCCAGGACGGCGCCACGGGCGCGAGCGCGCACCGCGTCTTCAAGGACATCGACAGGATCCTCATCCTCGCCTGCGGCACCAGCTACTACAGCGGCTGCACGGCCAAGTACTGGCTCGAGGGCATCGCGAAGATCTCGACCCAGGTCGAGATCGCGAGCGAATACCGCTACCGCGAATCGGTGCCCGACCCGAGGACGCTGGTGGTCACCATCAGCCAGTCGGGCGAAACCGCCGACACGCTCGCCGCGCTCAAGCATGCGCGCTCGCTCGGCATGGAGCAGACACTCACCATCTGCAATGTGGCCACGAGCGCCATGGTGCGCGAGTGCAAGCTCGCCTACATCACCCGCGCCGGCGTGGAGATCGGCGTGGCATCGACCAAGGCGTTCACGACGCAGCTGGCCGGCCTGTTCCTGCTCACGCTCGCCATCGCGCAGAGCAAGGCCCGGCTCAGCGAGGCCGACGAGGCGCGCTACCTGAAGGAAATGCGCCACCTGCCCGTCGCGCTGCAGTCGGTGCTTGCGCTCGAGCCGCAGATCATCGGCTGGGCCGAGGATTTCGCGCGCAAGGACAACGCACTCTTCCTAGGCCGCGGCCTGCACTATCCGATCGCGCTCGAAGGCGCGCTCAAGCTCAAGGAAGTGACCTACATCCACGCCGAGGCCTACGCTGCCGGCGAACTCAAGCACGGCCCGCTCGCACTGGTCACGAGCGAGATGCCGGTGGTGGCGGTGGCCCCCAACGATACCCTGCTCGAGAAGCTCAAGAGCAACCTGCAGGAAGTGCGCGCGCGCGGCGGCGTGCTTTACGTGCTGGCCGACGGCGACACGAAGATCAAAGGCGCCGAGGGCCTGAATGTGATCCGCATGCCCGAGCACTACGGCGCGCTCTCGCCGCTGCTGCACGTGGTGCCGCTGCAATTGCTGGCGTACCACACGGCGTGCGCGCGCGGCACGGATGTGGACAAGCCGCGGAACCTGGCGAAGAGTGTGACGGTGGAGTGAGGGGGCCCCGCTGTCGCGGCGGCCCGACGCCGCCTGATTTACCAACGTGGATCGGCGGCGAAGATGCTCGAAGGACCGACGGGCGCCCGCTTAGTCGATCTTGATATCCGACTCCTCGATGACCCTTCTCCATTTCGCCGCCTCCTTGTTCGCAAAGGCCGTTGCGTCTTCCGTGGTCCCGCCGGCCGGCTGAATGCTCAGTTCGGCGAGCTTGGTCTTCATCGCGCTGTCGTTCAGCGTGGTGTTCAGGCTCTTGTTCAAGCGAGCGACGACGTCCTTTGGCGTGCCGGTGGGTGCAAGGAGGATGTACCAGACAACAAGCTCGAAGTCCTTGATGCCCGATTCGGCCACGGTCGGCAGGTCGGGGAACATGGGCGAGCGCTGTTGTGTCGTCATGGCAATGCTCTTCAGCTTCCCGGACTTCACGTACGGCATGGCTTCGGGTGCGAGGATCAGCATGAAATCCACTTGCCCTGCCATCAGGTCCTGCACGGCCGGCGCGCCGCCTTTGTAAGGAATGTGCGTGACGTTCACGCCCGCGGCCCGTTTGAACAGCTCAGTCGCTAGATGGTTCGGCGTGCCCGCGCCGGGGGACGCGAAGTTGCGCCCCGGGTTGGCTTTGAGGTAGCGCAAGAACTCGGCCATGTTGGTGGCTGGCACGGAAGGGTTCACCGCAATCATGGCGGGCACGTCGGCCACGCGACCCACGGCGGTCAGCTCTTTCGATGCGTCGAAGCTGAGTTTTGGGTACAGGACGGGATTGATGGCCTGCGTCGTCATGGTCGAGAGCAATAGCGTGTAGCCGTCGGCCGGCGACTTGGCCGCAACGCCGGCTCCGATCGCCTCGCCCGCGCCCGGCCGGTTGTCGATGACGACGGCCTGCCCCAAGTCAGCCGCCATACGCTGGCCCAGCAGCCGGGCCAGCACGTCGGTGGTGCCACCGGGCGCATAGGGCACCACGATCTTGATCGGCTTGTTCGGAAAGTCGTCCGCCGCGGTTGCCGCGCCCGTGGTGCACGCGAAGGTCGCGAACACGAGTGCCAACGTTGTCCATGTCTTCATATTTGCCTCTGCTTATGGTTGGGGGAACTGGGTTCGAAGGCGGCGGCCACGACGATCCTGTCGATGAGCCGGTGCGTCAGCAGCGCCTCGTCGCCGCTGACGGCGGGGGCCCGGCCTTCGGCGATGGCGTCGAGAAAATCCCTGTGCAGCGCCAAATGCGCCGCTGGCGAAAAATCCATGATCGAGTCGCCGCTGCCCGACCTGGCCTCGCCTTCGACGAGCTCGGTGCGTCCATCGTGGTACTGCACGCGCAGGGTTCCACCCACCAGCGATGCTGTCGCCCGGGCAAAGATGAGTTCGAGCGACTCGGCCCGCCCCGGGTACATCGCGGTCGTCGCCATCAGCACGCCGGGTGCGCCGTTGCCCAGGGTGAGCAGCGCCGCCGCGAAGTCTTCGGTTTCCATGCGGTGGATGTCGGTCGTGCGCACCTGCGAGGCGACCACGTCGCGCACACCGACCAGGCTGCGGAACAGGTCCAGTGCATGCACGGCCTGCGTCAACAGCACGCCACCGCCATCGCGTGCGACCGAGCCGCGCCCGGGCTGGTCGTAGTAGCCGGCCTGCGAGCGCCACCAGGGGATCTGCAGCACGCCTGCCTGCAACACGCCGAGCGCCGATGACGCGATCAACTCCCGCAGCCGGATTGCGCCGGGCCGGAAGCGGTGCTGCAGCACCACGCCAAAGCACAGGTCCGTGGCTGCTGCGAGGCGAACCAGCGCTTCGGCCTTGGCCAGGCTCACGTCCAGCGGCTTCTCGACCAAGGTGTGCTTGCCCGCCGCAAGGGCCTGACCCGCGATGGTCAGGTGGGTGTGCGCGGGCGTGGAGACGATCACGAGCCGCACCTCGGGATCTTGCAGCACCTGCGCGAGGTCGTTGGTCAACCGCGTGTGGGCGGGCACCTTGCCTTCGGCCTTCGCCGGGTCGCTGTGCGAAAAGGCCCAACGCAGGTCGACGCGATCCTGCAGCTCGCGCAAGGCGGCCAGGTGCGGTTCCGAGCCCGGACCAAGGCCGATCAGGCCAACGCCGAGTCGCGTCATCGCGCACGCTCCACCTGTGCGCCGACTCTGCCTTCGGCTTTGGCTTGCGCCTCGAGCGCCAGCCGGCTCACCGTGAAGCTGTGTGCATGTGGGATGGCGGTTTGTGTACGACGCTCGATGTCTTCGACCAGCTTGGTGAAGAAGGTGATCGGCTCGCTCGTGCAGTCGATGTGGCGGGTGCCGGTGCGGTCGCCCAGAAAGAGATGGTCGGTCCCGGCGCGGCCCTCGATGTCCATGTACTTGCGCAGTTCGATCGAGCCTTCGGTGCCCGTGATGAAGAGCCTGCCATCGCCCCAGGCCGGCATGCCGTCGGGCGTGAACCAGTCGACGCGCACGTAGCCTCGCGCGCCGTTGTCGCGCGAAATCAGCGCGACTTCGCCAAAGTCCTCGAAGTCCGCCGTCGTCGTGCGGCCGAAGTGCGCCACGCTGGCCAAGCTGACCTCGGCGTCGCTCGATCCGGTCAGCACCAGGAACTGGTCGATCTGGTGCGACGCGATGTCGGCCAGGATGCCACCGCTGCTGGCTTTGTCGAAGAACCACGCGGGGCGGATGCCCTGGTTCAGCCGATGCGGGCCCATGCCCAGCGTGTGGATGACTCGGCCGATGGCGCCGTCTGCAATCAGCCGCTGTGCCGTCGCGACCGAGGGCACGATCATCCGCTCCGAAAAGCAGATCGCATAGAGCCGTCCGGTGTCGCGCACGGTGGCCTCGACCTGCGCCAACTGCTCGGCGCTGACCACGCCAGGCTTGTCGGTGAGTACGTCTTTGCCATGCTTCATCGCGGTGATCGCGATCTGGGCACGCTCCGAAGGCACGCCGGCGGTGACGATCAGGTCGATGGCCGGGTTCTGCAGCAGTTCATCGGCACTTTCGCATTCTTCGAGCTGAGGAAAGCGCCTGCGCACGCCGTCGAGAACGCGCGGGTCTGAGGTAGCGGACAGGTAGCCTGCGCAGGTTGCACCGGCCTGGAGCAGGCCCTCGATGAGGTGGAAGACGTGCCGGTGGTCGATGCCGATGACTGCGAACGTGATCATGCGGCGGAGTCTCGAGTCGTGCGGCCGCGCTGTCCAATTCCAAATTGGATCGGAGCGATACCTTGGCGGTATCGGGGGCTGCCGGCTAAGGGTTTACCGCGCCTCGATCGGCCAAAGGCACGGCGTCGCCGGCGAACGCGCGCACAACCTCCAGCATGCGTTGCAGCACCGGAGATGCCTCCTCCTTGCGATAGAAGCAGTGCACTTCCATGTGCGCCGGCTCGCCTGCGGTTTCGAGCGGCAGGTAGGTCACGCCCGGCAGCCGCAGGTTGGTCATGGACTCCGGCACCAGGGCGAGTTGGCGACTGATGCCTGCCATCATGGTGGCCATGATGAGGTCGCCGGCTTGCGCGGCAAAACGCGGTTCGAAACCCGCCGCCCGGCACAGGCGCAGTGTGATCGCCGGCGCCGAGCGCGACGATGCGGTCAGTATCGGCTGGTTGCGCAGCAGCGCCACCGGGATGGCGCTGCGCTGGGCGAACGGATGCGCGCTGCTCATGGCCACCAGCAGGCGTTCGCGCGCCACGAGTTCGACGGCCAGGTCATCGTCCATTGGCACCATGCGCTCGAAGCCGATCAGGATGCGGCGCTGGCGAATCGCGGTGACCTGCTGGTGAGTCTGCCCCTGGTACAGCGACACCTCGACCTCGGGGTGCATGTCCGAAAAGCGGGTCAGTACTTGGGGCACGACGCCGAACATCGCCGAGCCGTGCAGCCCCACGTCGATGCGTCCTGTGGTGCCGTCGCCCGCGCGCCGCGCGCGATCGGTGGCCTGGTCGACCAGAGAGAAGATGTCGCGCGCGTCCTGCAGCAACGCTTCGCCGGCCTGCGTCAGCAACATGCCGCGCGGCGTACGCTCGAACAGCGGCGCGCCAACCTGTTCTTCGAGCGCTTTGATCTGCCGTGTCAGCGGTGGCTGCGACATGTGCAGTCGCTCTGCCGCTCGGCCGAGGTTGCGCTCCTCGGCCGCAGCGATGAAGTAGCTGAGCTGACGTAGATCCATGGTGCGCCTCGGGTCGGGTTACGTTCGCGCGTATTGTCTGTTGATCGCTGCCCGGGCTGGGTGTGGCTGAGTTCGAACTGCGCGACCTGCAGCTTGGTGCGCTCCCGGCGATGACCACCTCGCTTCAGTATCGTGCGCCGCAGCTTCGGCGTCTTCGTCTGCTACCGGCGCGCTCTTGGCGTGGCCGTGATTCTCTTGCTGCAGTCAGGGCATCTAGCGCCTTATTGACCAATGTGAGGGATACTCGCGCGGACCGATCCCCATCTCGCCGCCGGCCCCCTCCGACGAGATCTCAACCCAAAGGGCCATGCGCCACGAGATCATCCAGCGCTTTCTCGCCGAGGAAACCGCGGTGGGCCCCCATCAAGGCACCATTCCCGACGCGATCGCGCACGCCTTGCGCGCGCTGATGGCCCAGCTTCAGCCGCTGGTCGGGGCGCCGGGTGCGCGCGCCTTGTACGCGCGCAGCCTCCACCTGACGCGTGCCTCGTGCGGCTGGCCTCCGGAAATGGCACAGGGGCCGCTCGGCGAACTGCCTGCCCTGTTGCACGGCGACCTTTCGGTGCGCACGGCGCACGACGCGAGGCAGGCCGGCGAATCCTTGCTCCTTACCTTTGTCGATCTGCTGATTTCGCTGATCGGCGAGCCATTGACCTACCGCTTGTTGCATTCAGCCTGGGGCCATCCTGGTGCCGACGAGCTTCTTCAGGAGAAAGCGCAATGAATGACAAGGTCGTCATCCGGCGATTGCCGACCGGCGTGCCGGGCCTCGATGCGCTGCTCGGCGGCGGTCTGGCGGAGTTCTCGTTCAACCTGATCGCGGGGGCGCCCGGGTCGGGCAAGACGACACTCGCCCACCAGATCATGTTCGCGCTCGCCAACCCGCAGCGCAAGGCCCTGTTCTTCACCGTACTCGGTGAACCGGCGCTGAAGATGCTGCGCTACCAGCAGCAGTACAGCTTCTTCGATACCGGGAAGGTCAACGATTCGGTCCGCTTCGTCAATCTGGCCGACGACGTGATGACCGGCAACTACGACCGTGTGCTGGCACGCATGGTCGAGGAAGTCGAAGCCTTCGAGCCCGGCCTGGTGTTCGTCGACTCTTTCCGCTCGGTGGTGCAGGCGGTGCACGGCGTGCGGCCCGGCGAGACCGATCTGCAGCAGTTCGTGCAGCGGCTCGGCATGCACCTCACGACATGGCAGGCCACCACCTTCCTGATCGGCGAGTACATGAACCTCGAAGGCGAGGCCAACCCGGTCTTCACGGTGGCGGACGGCATCCTGTGGATGGCGCAGAGCGTCCAGCGCAATTCGATGGTCCGCAAGATCCAGGTCATGAAGATGCGCGGCCAGGCGACCATCGCAGGCCTGCACACCTTTCGCATCGATGGCGACGGCATCCAGATTTTCCCGCGGACCCTCGGGCAGGCGCAGCCGGCCTCCAGGGACGATGGTGGCGAGGCGGAGGCGCCACGGCGTCTGTCGATCGGCGTACCGGCCCTGGACGAGATGCTGTGCGGCGGCCTGCCCGCGGGCTATTCGCTGCTCGTCGCCGGTCCCTCCGGGTCGGGAAAGTCGCTGCTCGCGACGGCCTTCCTCGCGGCGGGCGCGCGCGCCGGCGAGAAGGGCGTGATCGCGGCTTTCGAGAAAAGCCCCAGCCAGTCGCTCAGGCTCCAGTTGGGTCAACTGGTTGCCAGCGGCAGCGTCGCGGTGATCGACACGCGTGCGCTCGACCTTTCCATCGACGAGACGCTGTATGCGCTGACCGAGACGATCCGGCGCACCGGTGCCACGCGGGTTGTCATCGATTCGCTCTCGGGCCTCGAGCTGGCCCTGGCGCCGACCTTTCGCGAGGACTTTCGCGAATCGCTGCATCGCATGGTGGCGGTGCTCACCGGCATGGGCGTGGCGGTGCTGATGATCTCGGAGCTTGAAGACCGCTACAACGATCTGCGCTTCAGCCCCTACGGCGCCGCGTTCCTGACCGATGCCATCATCGTGCAGCGCTACGTCGAACTTCAGGGCGAACTCAAGCGTGTCATGGCCGTCGTGAAGCTGCGGAACAGCGCCCACAGCCACGCGCTGCGCCTGTTCGAGATCGACGACAGCGGTATCGTGATCGGGGAACGCCGGCCCGAGATGGACGCATTGCTGACCGGCCATCCGCGGCTCGCGTCGGGCGAACCGCGTTCCACCACCGACCGGTGACGAACATGGACCCCGACCACGGTGGGAAGCGCGACCAGGTGGTCACCGCGCGCGAATCCGCGGTCGGTATTCGCGAGGACGCCGCCGCGGTTCGAGAGCAGACACAGCGCGACGTCGCCGACGAACAGTCGCTTGCCGAAGTGCGCATGTCGGACGTTCGGGAGGCCAACACCCATCTCGTCATCGCCACGCTCGCGGCCGAGGAACTGAACGAGGTCGCGCAGCAGACGAAACGGCGGCAGGACGAGTTCCTTGCGATGCTGGCCCATGAATTGCGCAACCCACTGGCGCCGATCCGCAGCGCTGGGGCGCTCCTGGCACGGCTGGACATCGACGACCCCCGGTTGAAACTCATCCAGGATGTGCTCCAGCGGCAGGTGGCGCACATGGCACGTTTACTCGACGACCTGCTCGACGCGTCACGCGTCACGAGCGGAAAAGTCAATCTGCAGCGCCAGCCGACGGCGGTCGGCGACTTCGTCGACCAGGCGGTCGAAACCTGCCGGGCCTTGATCGACCTGCAGCGCCAGCAGCTCACGGTCGACCTGTCGCCGGAGCCGGTCTATGTCGATGGCGATTCGCAGCGCCTCGCGCAGGCCGTCGGCAACCTGCTGCACAACGCGGCGAAGTACACGCCCGAAGGCGGCCGGATCGCGCTCAGCGTCTGGCCGGCCGGCGATACGGTGGTCATCACGGTGAGCGACGACGGGGCAGGCATCCCGGCCGATGTGCTGCCCCACATCTTCGACCTCTTCAGGCAGGAGGACCGGTCGCTGAGCCGCAGCCAGGGAGGACTCGGCATCGGTCTCACGGTGGCGCGCGGCATGGTCGAACTGCATGGCGGCCGCATCGAAGTGCACAGCGACGGACCTGGCGAGGGTAGCGAGTTCGTCATCACGCTCCCGCGCATGCTGCGGCCCGTCGAGCCCGTGCCCGCGCCGCCGGGTTCGCCCGCGCCTGCGCCCGCCGGTGTACGCATCCTGCTGGTCGACGACCACATCGATGCGGGGCTTCTGCTTGCCATGCTGCTGCGCATGTCCGGGCACGAGGTCGAGATTGCCCACGAGGGTGCGACTGCGCTGGACTTGTTCGCACGACAGCGGCCGCATGTCGTGGTGTGCGACATTGGCCTGCCGGGCATGAACGGGTACGACGTGGCCGAGCACATCCGTGGCCTGCGCAATGGCAGGCCCGTGCTGATGGTCGCGCTGACCGGCTACGACGGACCGGAGCATCGTGCCCGCGCGCACGAGGTCGGCTTCGACCACCATGTGGTGAAGCCGGTGGATTTCGAGGCGCTGCTGGCGCTTGTCGATGCGTGGGTGCTGGCGGGCGCCGATGCGTCAGCGGGCGGCGGGGGACCGGCGACGTAGGCCGGCCCAACCCGCTTGTGCGTCGGTGTGGCCGTCCGCCGCACTCAATTGGCAGGAATCAGCGCAAACCGCCCGTCCTGGTTCAACCGCGCCCAGTACGCCGAGGTCTGCGTGTCATAGCCGACCACCGTGCCTGCCGCGCACGACGCATCCACGTCGCCGGGCGCCGCGCTGAGGTAGGCGCTGCGATAGGCGGCCCGGCTCACGCACGCCGGCGTGGCCAGCGGCACCCACTTGCCCGAAGCGTTGTCGTACCGGGCCAGCACGGTGTCGGCGGCCGAGCGGCCCTGTGGCACGGAGAACTCGAGCACATAGCTGTCGCCGGACTTGTCGTCGGTCAGCGCCCATCCGCCCTTGGCATGCACGGGCAGCACCACCGGGGCCTTGCCGGCCTCGGTGCTGTCGCCCATGCTGCCGGCGAGGCCGGTGTCGGTCTGGATGTTCTTCACACGGCCGTAGGCGTCGATGTAGGTGCCGTCCTGACCGGCGATGCCGCTGACGACCAGCTCGTCGGACAGGGTGTCGGCACCGGCGGCCTTCCAGTTCAGCGCCACGAGCTTCTTCAGGTCGATGGTGGTGCCGCGCACCTCGACTTCCTCGTCGGGCGTGCCTTCGTTGACGACGCGTGCGCGCTGGTTGTTGTTCAGGTTGGGGCTGAAGCTCGCGTCGCGCACGAACATGTAGCGGTACATCATCGCCTCCATCTCGCGGTTGCTGGCGGCGAACGAGTAGCCCGGCGTGGCGCTCATGGTGCGCGTGCGCGTGTCGTGCCGGTTGAAGGTGTCGTTGCGGCCATCGAGCAGGCGGGCGCGGCTGCCGCCTGTGGAGACGCAGGCGCTGGTGCGGTATGACGGGTCGTAGACGCTGTAGCGCTGCACGTGCGCCGGCACGCTCGAGGGGTACACCACCTTCTCGCAGCGGTCCTTGGTGCGCACGAAGCGGTCCATCATCTGCCAGTCGGGCGCGGCCAGTTGCTGGGGTTCGTCGCTGTTGCGAAACACCGAGTGCGTCACGAAGTACGCGCGGTAGTCGATCGCGGGGCCCGTGATCTCGAAGATCGAGGCGTTGGCGTCGATGCTGCCCGAGGCCTCGTTGCGCACCTTCAGCATCAGCATGCTCTGGATGCGCTCGTGCTCTCCGAAGCGGCTTTCGTAGCCCTTGTAGGCCGCATTGCCCGAAACGATCTGCGTGAAGGCCAGGTCGTTGTCGTCGCGCACCACGCTGCGCGAGTAGTGGTGCTCGTGGCCCGAGACGTAGATCACGTCGTGCGCGGCAAAAAGCTGGCGGTACTTGTCGTACGCGTCGCGAAACTTCACGTCGTTGACGATCGAGGTGCTGCCGTCGACGATGTTCTCGCGCACGAGCCCGTAGCGGTTGCCCGCGAACGAGTTGTGGGTCTGCAGGATGATGTGGTCGACCTTCGGCCCATGCTTCGCCACCATGGCCGCCACGAAGTCGTAGGAGCGCTCGAGCCAGCCGTACGAGATGTTGATCAGCAGCACGTTCTCGCGCAGCACCACGTAGTTCTTGTTGCGCGAGCCCGGCATGTGCTCGGCATCGGCGGGAATGAACGACTCCACGGTGTCGTACCAGTCCTGGTCGATGCCCTTCGGCTCATGGTTGCCCATGATCGGCAGGATCGTCATTTTGCTGCGGTACTTCTCGGCCATGTCGCGCCAGAGCTTGTACTCGCTCGCCGTGCCGTTCTCGACCAGGTCGCCCACGGCCAGCACGATGTTGACGCCGGACTTCTCGTACAGGTCCAGGACGGCCTTCATCGGATGCAGCGCGACGCCCGAATCGCTGCCCTGCGTGTCGGGAAGGATGCCGATGCGCAAGGTGGTGGCGACCGGCGTCGCCGGCGGCGCGGGCGTGTCGGGGGTGGTGGTGGGCGGTGCCGTGGGCGCGGTGCCTGCCGGCACGATGGGAAACGCGACCCCGCCGCCGCCTCCGCCGCCGCAGGCGGTCAGGGCCAACAACGCCACCAGCGACAACGCGCCCGCACTCTTCTTATTCGATCCACGCATACCGTTTGCTCCAAGTGAAAGAGCGCGACGCTATCGGTGCGGTGTGTCAGGCAAGTGAATCAGAAGGTACTAACCCTATTGTGCGCACACGGCACTCAGGCGATGGTCGCGTCCGGCCTCGCTCGCGTGCCGCGCCCGGGAAAGTACCGTGCGCGATGAGTAGATTTGTTGACACTATTGGTTATCGCGCATAACAAAGGAGTTCCGATGTCCCGCCTCCCATCCCGCCGCCTCCGCGGCGTTGCCGCCGCCATTGCGGTGACCTTTGCAGCGGGAGGCGCCAGCGCCCAGGACAAGCCGGTCGAGCTCAAGTTCGCGCACTGGCTGCCGCCCTCGCACTCGCTCGCAAAGACCGGCTTCGAGCCGTGGTCCAAGTCGGTGGAGGCGGCCTCCAAGGGCAGCATCAAGGTGGCCATGTTCCCGGCCCAGCAGCTGGGCAAGGCGGCCGACCATTACGACATGGCGCGCGACGGCATTGCCGATGTCACTTTCGCCAACCCTGGCTACCAGGCGGGCCGCTTCCCGGTGTTCGCCGCCGGCGAACTGCCGTTCCTGGTGGGCAAGCCCGGCCCGGGTTCGGCAGCGCTCGACGCGTGGTACCGCAAGTACGCGGCCGCCGAGATGAAGGACGTCAAGTTCTGCTTCGCGCACCTGCATGTCGGCACCATGCATGCCAAGAAGCCGATCACCGAGCCCAGCCAGCTCAAGGGCATGAAGATCCGCTCGTCCAACGGCACCAACGCCACCTACATGTCCGCGCTCGGTGCCACCAACGTGCAGGTGTCGGCGCCCGAGGCGCGCGACGCGCTCGAGAAGGGCGTGGCCGACGCGCTGGCCTTCCCGTGGGACTCGGTCATCAGCTTCGGCATCGACAAGGCGGTGAAGTACCACTCCGACATGCGGCTGTACGCGTCCGACTTCGCCTGGGTCATGAGCAAGGGCTGGTACGACAAGCTCTCCGCCACGCAGAAGAAGGTGATGGACGACCACTGCAGCAACGAGTGGGCCGCCAAGGTCGGCGCCGCCTGGGGCGATTTCGAGGACACGGGCCGGGCCAAGCTCGAGAAGGCGCCCGGCCACACCATCGTGGCGGTCACGCCGGCACAGGTCGACATGTGGCGCAAGGCCGCCGAGCCGGTCTACACGCAGTGGCAGGCCGCGGTCGACAAGTCGGGCGTGAACGGCAAGCAGGCCCTGGAAGAACTGCGCAAGGAAATCGCGGCGCGCAACGCCAACTGACGCAATGAAGCGCATCCTGTCGGCCACCGAAATGGTGGCCGCTTTCTTCCTGCTCGCCATCGCATTGCTCACGGCCGGCAACGTGCTGCTGCGCGACCTGTTCGCCGTCCAGATTCCCGACTGGTACGACGGCTCGCGCATGCTGCAGGGCATCGCGCTGTTCTGGGGCATCGCCCTGGCCACCTTCTATGGCAGCCACATCTGCGTCGACCTGCTTTGGGAGCACCTGAAGGTGCCCGGGCGCCGTTGGCTCGACATCGTCGCCACGCTCGTCGTGCTGACGTTCCTGGTGCCGCTCGCCTGGATGGCGTGGGTCAAGGTCGCGGGAACCGGCACGCAAGGCACGATGGACCTGCGCATGCCGCTGTGGATGTTCTACGCGGTCGCTTCGCTGGGGGCCACGGTCGCGGCGCTGCTGGGCGTGGTGCGCGTCGTCTATCTCTGGCGCGGGCGCGAGGCCGAACTCCAGCCGGCGCCCATCGCGGGCGTGGAAGACTTGTTGAAAGAGGCTGCCGACCGTGGACCGTGACCTTGTCGCCCTGCTGGGCTTCATCGGCATGTTCGTGCTGATGGCGGTGCGCGTGCCGATCGGCATTGCGATGGGCATTGCGGGCGTGTGCGGCTTCGCCGCGCTGACCAGCTGGACTGCCGGGCTGAACCTGCTGGCCAACGTGCCGCTGTCGGTGGTGACCGACTACAACCTCAGCGTCATCCCGATGTTCATCCTGATGGGCGCGTTCGCGTCGCGCTCGGGCATGAGCCGCGAGCTGTTCCAGGCTGGCCGCGCATGGCTCGGTCATCTGCGCGGCGGCGTGGCCATGGCGTCGGTGGCCGCATGCGCGGGTTTCGCGGCCATCAACGGATCGTCGGTGGCCACCGCGGCCACGATGTCGCAGGTGGCGCTGCCCGAGATGCGCCGCGCCGGCTACCACCCGGGACTGTCCGCCGGGCTCATCGCGGCCGGCGGCACGCTGGGCATCATGATTCCGCCGTCGGTGATCTTCGTGCTCTACGGGATCATGACCGAGACCGACATCAAGAAGCTGTTCGCGGCCGGCATCCTGCCGGGCCTGATGGCCGTGGCCTTCTACTTCCTTGTGGTGCAGGTCATCGCGCGGCTGCGGCCCGACGCCATGCCGCGCGGCGAGGCGCACAGCTGGGGCGAGCGCTTCAGTTCGCTGCGCAGTCTCTGGGCAGTGGTGCTGCTGTTCGTGTTCGTGCTGGGCGGCATCTACGGCGGCCTGTTCACCGTGGAAGAGGGCGCGGGCGTCGGCGCGGTCGGCACGCTCGTGATCGGCCTGCTGCGCCGCCGGCTCGGCCCGGGCGAGATCAAGGCGGCGCTGATCGACACGCTGCGCGTCTCGTCGGCCATCCTCACGATCGTGATCGGTGCGTTCCTGTTCGGCTACTTCCTCACCATCACGCAGTTCACGCAGAAGGCGGTGGAGTTCCTGGTGCACCTGCCCGTGGGCGCCTACGGCGTGCTGGCGCTGGTGATGGTCGGTTACCTCATTCTTGGCGCGGTGATGGACGAGCTGGCAATGATCCTGCTGACCGTGCCGATCGTCTTCCCGGCCATGATGCAGCTCGGCTTCGACCCGGTGTGGTTCGGCGTCATCGTGGTGATGGCGGTCACCTTCGGCATGATCTGTCCGCCGGTGGGAATCAACGTCTTCGTGATCAACTCGATTGCGCGCGACATCACGCTGGGGCGCATCTACCGGGGCACCATGCCGTTCATCGCGGTCGACATCGTGCGGCTCGTGATCCTTTGCGCCTTCCCAGCCATTTCGCTGTGGCTGCCGGGCTTGCTTGAATAGGGAAAGACCCGGCCCCCGATGCCCCTAACTGAGGGGCCTTGCGGCCCTTGTTCGCCGAATGCAGTGGGCCGGTGCCCCGGGAAAATCGGACGTTCGTTCGCTTATTCCCAGGATTCCATGAGACACCTCAAGATCGGTACCCGTCTGGGGATCGGCTTCACGCTGCTGCTGCTCCTGTTGCTCGCCATCGGCGCCATCGGCCTGCAGCAGATGGCCACGCTCTCGGACCAGATCCGGGTCGTCAACGAGGTTGCGGGCGGCAAGCTCTACGCGCTCAACCGCGCGCGTTTTGCGATCGGCACGCGCGCCATCGCAGCGCGCAACCTCGCACTGGTGACCGATGCGGCGCTGCAGAAGAAGGACCTGGAACTCGTGCGCTCCTCGCAGGCCGAGATCGACCAGGGCATGGCATCGCTGGCCACCCTGTTGAAGGCGCCCGACGCAGCGGGTGCCGACGAGGAGCGGCGCATGCTCGCGCAGCTGCAGGCCCTCGAAGCGCAGTACCTCGTGATCGCCGGCAAGGTGGTGGCGCTCGCAACCGGCGGCAGCACCGAGCAGGCCGTGCGTGCGCTGACGCAGGAATGCATGCCGCTGCTGACCCAGGTGATCGCGCACGTCGGCGCCTTCGAGAAGACGCTCAAGGAAGGCGCCGACCGCACCGCGGCCGAGGCGGCCGAGGCCTATCGCGCCGCGCGCTGGTTGATGCTGTTGCTCTGCGGCGTTTCGCTGGGGCTGGGCATCGCCACGGCCGTGTGGTTGACCCGCTCGATCACGCGTCCGCTCAACGACGCGGTGCGCGTCGCGCAGTCGGTGGCGGCCGGCAACCTGGGCACCGACGTGCGACCGACCAGCGGCGACGAAACCGGCCTGCTGATGCAGGCGCTGCACGAGATGAACACCAGCCTCGCGCGCCTCGTCGGCGAGGTGCACCGCGGCACTGCGGGCATCGGCGAAGCCTCGGCCCAGATCACGGCCGGCAACCGCGACCTTTCGTCGCGCACCGAGCACCAGGCGAGCTCGCTCGAACAGACGGCGGCCTCGATGGAAGAGCTCACCTCCACCGTCAAGCAGAACGCCGAGAACGCGCGCCAGGCCAATCAGCTCGCGGTTTCCGCGTCGTCCGTGGCGGCCCAGGGCGGAACGATCGTCGGCGAAGTTATCGACACCATGGCCGCGATCAACGGCTCGTCGCGCAAGATCGTCGACATCATCGGCGTGATCGACGGCATCGCGTTCCAGACCAATATCCTCGCGCTCAATGCGGCCGTCGAGGCGGCGCGCGCCGGCGAGCAGGGCCGCGGCTTCGCGGTGGTGGCCTCCGAGGTGCGCAGCCTGGCACAGCGCTCGGCCGCGGCGGCCAAGGAGATCAAGGACCTGATCGGCGACTCGGTCGGCCGGGTCGAGGCGGGCAGCGCACTGGTGGACCAGGCCGGTCGCACCATGCGGGAGATCGTCGCCAGCGTGCAGCGCGTGACCGAGATCATGGGCCAGATCACCGTCGCGAGCCAGGAGCAGACCGACGGCATCGAGCAGGTGAACCAGGCGATCGCGCAGATCGATCAGGTCACGCAGCAGAATGCCGCGCTGGTGCAGCAGGCGGGCGCGGCGGCGGGATCGCTGCAGGCGCAGGCCGGCAGCCTCTCGCAGGCGGTGAGCGTGTTCCGGCTCTGACAAGCTGCGAACGGCCGCCGGCCTGCGCCGCGCACGCTTTGTAGCATCCGTGCGCGGCAGCGCAGCGCATTCCTCGGCGCATGCGCTCATCAGTAGGCGCGGTAGGGGCGCTGTCCGACGAACCCCGTCGGCCTGTGCTTGCGCAGCGCCTGGGCACGCTGCAGATGCTTGGCTCCCACTGCCGACCTTTTTCGGCTGCACACAAGCAAGGAGCAAGCGATGCTGGCAATGAACTACCGCGGACCCTACCGGATCCGCACGGTGCACAAGCAGGAGCCCGAGATCGAGCACCCCGGCGATGCGATCGTGCGGGTCACGCGTTCGTGCATCTGCGGATCGGACCTGCACCTTTACCACGGCCTGGTGCCCGACACGCGCATCGGCTCGACCTTCGGGCACGAGTTCACGGGCGTGGTCGAAGCAGTCGGGCCGGCGGTGCAGCACCTGAAGCCCGGCGACCACGTGCTCGTGCCGTTCAACATCTTCTGCGGCAGCTGCTACTTCTGCCAGAAGGAGCTCTACAGCAACTGCCATTCGACCAATCCCGAAGCCACCGCGGTGGGCGGCATCTTCGGCTATTCGCACACGGCCGGCGGCTACGACGGCGGCCAGGCCGAATACGTGCGCGTGCCGATGGCCGATGTGGGCCCCACGATCATTCCGCCCGACATGCATGTCGACGATGCGGTGCTGCTGACCGACGCGCTCCCCACCGGCTACCAGGCCGCGGAGATGGGCGGCATCGACGAGGGCGACACGGTGGTGATCTTCGGCGCCGGACCGATCGGCATCTTCGCGGCCAAGTCGGCGTGGCTGATGGGCGCAGGGCGCGTGATCGTGGTGGACCATCTCGAATACCGACTCGACTTCGTGCGCGACTACGCGCAGTGCGAGACCATCGACTTCGAGCAGGTCGGCGACATGGCGATCCACATCAAGAAGATGACCGACGGCCTCGGCGCCGACGTCTGCATCGACTGCGTGGGCTGCGAGGCCGCCGGCAACTTCGCGCAGACGCTGCTGGGCGTCAAGCTCAAGCTGCAGGGCGGCGCGGCCACGGTGCTGCACTGGTGCATCAACTCGGTGCGCAAGGGCGGTACCGTGTCGATCGTGGGCGTGTACGGCCCCACGTTCAACGCGGTGCCGATCGGCAACGCCATCAACAAGGGCCTCACGCTGCGCATGAACCAGGCCAGCGTGAAGCGGCACCTGCCCCGGCTCATCGAGCACATCCAGGCCGGGCGCATCGAGCCGCGGCGCGTGATCACGCACCACATCGACCTGGAGGACGTGGCCGACGCCTACCACCTGTTCTCGAGCAAGCTCGACAACTGCATCAAGACCGTGCTGGTGCCGCCCGGCGCGGCGCGCGACGGCGGCGCTTCGATGGCCACCGCGGCAGCACTTTGACACCAGGGAGCCGTCCATGAACCACACCCCGAACCCATCGGACAACACGAACAACGCCGAGAACGAGGCACCGGTCTCCCCGCGCCATGCGCACATCGTCGGATGGGGCGCGGACCTCGACCGCGCCATGCGCCCCGCCGTGCCGAAGGAGCGTACGCCGCCGCGCCTGCCGAACCACCCGATCGAGCCGCCGCAGCAGCAGCACGCGCACGTCGAGGTGCTGCACTCGACCGAACGCCCCGGCATCACGCCGATCTTCGGCTCCACGCTGCCGCCCTCGGGCCTCAGCGGCTGGTTGCGCCGCGCGGCCTTTCGCCATTCCGAGAACGACCTGCGCCGCTGGATGATGCTACTCATGGCCGACCGCCTGCAGATGGGCGAAGCGCTGGTCGGCGATCTTGCGCGCGGCCACGTGCCGAACATCTATGCCGAAATGGGCGGACGCGCCGAACTCCGGCACAACCCGCGGGGCGCCGCGCGCAAGGCCGCGATCGGCGTCGCGGCCGTGGTGCTGCTGTGCGTCGTGCTCAAGCCGCGCAGGCGGACCCGGCGCCTGCGCGGATGAGGGGCCGAGCTCGGGGCCGAGCCCGGCCCGGCGTCGACCGCGTGCTGCGCGAGGTGTTCGGCTTGCGGCAGCTGCGGCCCGGGCAGCGCCGCGTGATCGACCGCGTGGTGGCCGACGAATCGACGCTCGCGGTGATGCCCACGGGCGCCGGCAAGTCGCTCTGCTACCAGGTGCCCGCGGTGCTGGCGGCGGGGCAGACCGTGGTCGTCTCGCCGCTGATCGCGCTCATGAAGGACCAGTGCGACAAGCTCGATGCGCTCGGCGTCGCCGCCGTGCAGTTCAACAGCCAGTGCAGCGCCGAGGCCATCGCCGATGCCGAGCAAGCAATTGCCGACGGGCGTGCGCGCGTGGTCTTCTGCACGCCCGAGCGGCTTGCCGATGCGGCGTTCGTCAAGCTGCTGCGGCAACGGCCGGTTTCGCTGCTGGTGGTCGACGAGGCGCATTGCATCTCGCAGTGGGGGCACGACTTCCGACCCGCGTTCCTCGAGATCGGCGGGGCGGCGCGCGCGCTGGGCAACCCTGTGGTGCTGGCGCTCACGGCCACCGCCAACGACGCGGTGGCGGCCGAGATCATGGAAAAGCTCGGCATTCCGCGCGCCGGTCTCGTCGACACCGGCGCGTACCGCACCAACCTGCACTACGGCGTCGAGACCTTCGAGCGCGAGCAAGACAAGCTGCAGCGTGCGCTGGCGCTCGCGACCGGATTGCAGGGCAGCGGCATCGTCTACACCGCCACCGTGAAGGCGGCGGAAGCGCTCTTCGCCGCGCTGTCCGAAGTCCTCGGCGAGTCCGTCGGCCTCTACCACGGCCGGCGGCCCGCCAAAGAGCGGCGCGCGGCGCAGGAGCGCTTCATGGCCGGCGACCTTCGCGTGATGGTGGCGACCAACGCATTCGGCATGGGCATCGACAAGCCCGACATCCGCTTCGTGCTGCACTACCAGGTGCCCGCGAGCCTCGACGCCTACTACCAGGAGTCGGGCCGGGCCGGCCGCGACGGCGAGCGTGCCGACTGCGTGCTGCTGTACCTGCGGCGCGACAAGGCCGTGCAGCAGTTCTTTCTGGCGGGCTGGCTGCCCGAGCTGGCCGAGCTGCGGCGGCTGCAGCAGGTCTTTTCGGAGCCCGGCGATGCGCGCCATGCCGTCGCCGATCTCCCGCAGTGCGCCGGCCTGCCGCGCGGCAAGCTGCGCGTGTTGCTGAATATGCTGCGGCAGGCGCAGTTGCTGGCACAGGACGACGACGGCCTGCTGCGCTGGGGCCGCAAGGCCCCGCTCGACGATGCCGGCCTCGAGGCGTTGCTGCGCGGCCACCGCGACAAGCGCGAGCACGAGCGTGCGGCGCTCGAACGCATGACCTTCTATGCGACCACCGGCATGTGCCGCTGGCAGGTGCTGCTCTCGGGCCTGGGCAGCGAGGACGAACTCCTGCAGCGCTGCGGCGCCTGCGACAACTGCGCGCGCCTGGCCAGGCACGAGCGCGCGCAGCGGGACGTCGAGGCCGAAGCGGCGGCGGCCGACGCGCAGAAGCAGACCGCATCGCCGCGCACCGCCTTCGCGCCCGGCGAATCGGTCCGGGTCGCGCGCTACGGCGTCGGCTCGGTGGCCAGTGCCGACGCAATCTCGGTCACGATCGAATTCGCGGATGGCAGCGAGCGCTGCTTCCGGCCCGAGTTCGTGCGACCGGTGCCAGCAAGGCGGCCGCGGCGGTCCTCGGTGCAGGCCCAGGCACAGGCACAGGCCTGAGAATCGAGCCATGCACCATTCCGCACGCCCATCTTTCGCCCGCTCCCATCTGCTCTCGTCACTGGTCGCGGCCACCGCGGTAGGCCTTGCCGGCTGCGCTGCCGGCCCCGCGGCGAAGGCACCGCCACAGGCATCGGCGCCAGTGCCCACGCCGGCGAACCGGGCCGCAGCGCCCGCACCAGCGCCATTGCCAGTGCCGCAGGACGGTGCCGCCGTTGCGCAGCAGTTCGCCCAATGGGTGACCGATTTCCGCGCCACGGCGCGCGCCGCGGGCATCGGCGAAGCCACGCTGCAGTCCGCATTCGCCAACGTGCAGTACCTGCCGCGCGTCGTCGAGCTCGACCGGGCCCAGCCGGAGTTCACGCGGACGGTCTGGGACTATCTCGACAGCGCCGTCACGCCGCAGCGCGTGACCACGGGCCAGGAGCGGCTGCAGCAGGTGCGCGCCGACGCCGAGGCGGCCGCCGCGCGCTACGGCGTGCCGCCGGCCATCGTCGTCGCCATCTGGGGCATGGAAAGCAACTACGGCGGCAACTACGGCAGCACCCCGGTGATCGACGCGCTCGCCACGCTCGGCTTCGACGGGCGTCGTGGCGACTGGGCCCGCCGCGAACTGCTCGCGGCGCTCAGGATCCTCGAGGGCGGCGACATCGCGCGCGAGCGGATGATCGGTTCCTGGGCCGGCGCGATGGGCCAGACCCAATTCCTGCCGTCGAACTTTCTTGCGTATGCGGTCGATGCCGACGGCGACGGGCGGCGCGACATCTGGGGCAGCATGCCCGATGTCGTGGCCTCGACCGCCAACTTTCTCTCGCGCTCGGGCTGGCAGGCCGGCCAGCCGTGGGGCGTCGAGGTCCGGCTGCCCGCGGGCTTCGAGCCCGGCCGCGCCGACATGGCGATGCGCCAGTCGTCCGAGCAGTGGGCGGCCGAGGGCGTTGCGGCCATCGACGGCCAGCCGCTGCCGGCCTTTGGCGACGGCGCGATCCTGCTGCCCGCGGGTGCGCGCGGGCCGGCCTTCCTGGTCGGGCCGAACTTCCGCACGATCCTGCGCTACAACAACTCGACGAACTACGCGCTGGCGGTCGGCCTGCTCGCGCAGCAGCTGACCGGCGGTGCGGGCGTGCAGGCCGCGTGGCCGCGCGACCTCGCGGCGCTGTCGCGCAGCCAGACGACCGAACTGCAGGCTGCGCTCAACCAGCGCGGCTTTGCGGCGGGTGCGGCCGACGGCGTCATGGGGCCTGCCACGCGCGATGCGCTGCGCCGCTGGCAGCGTAGCGTGGGCCTGCCCGCGGACGGCTATCCGAGCCTCGAGCTGCTGCAGCGCCTGCAGCAGCAGCCCTGAGGGCGGCCTCCGTTAAACTGGGCGCCGGGTGCGAAGCCGCGAGCGCGGCAACGCAGGTTTCATGCGCTGGTCGGGCCGCCACGCAGATTCATCACGCCATCGCCACCCATGCAAGAGTCCACCATGCAGTACATCGCTGCTGCCCTGTTCGCCGTCGCGCTCATCCATACCTTCGCAGCCAAGCAGTTCGAGCGGCTGTCGCATCGCTACCCGCGCCACGCCGGGATGTTCCACCTGCTCGGCGAGGTCGAGGTCGTGTTCGGCTTCTGGGCCATCGTGCTGGTGCTCACGATGGGCGTGGTGGTCGGCGGCGACGCGGCGCTCGGCTATGCCGAATCGCGCAACTACACCGAGCCGCTGTTCGTCTTCGTCGTCATGGTGGTCGCCGCTTCGCGGCCGGTGCTCGCCACCGTCATGTCGGTGGTGGCCACGATCGCCCGGCTGGTGCCGGTGCCGACGCCTGTGGCCACCGCGTGGCTCGGGCTCGCCGCGGTGCCGCTGCTCGGCTCGCTCATCACCGAACCCGCGGCCATGACCATCGCGGCGCTCATGCTCGCGCCGCAGATCTTCCGGCCCCAGGTGCCCGAGGGCGTCAAGTACTTCGCGCTCGGCGTGCTGTTCGTCAACATTTCGATCGGTGGCACCCTCACGTCGTATGCCGCACCGCCTGTGCTGATGGTGGCCACCACCTGGCAGTGGGACAGCGCCTTCATGCTCGCCACCTTCGGCTGGAAGGCCGCCGTGGCCGTGCTCATCAATGCCACCGTCGCCACCTTCGTGCTGCGCCGCCATCTGCCGACCGGCATCACGGGCAGCCAGCTGGCCGGTGCGCCCGTGCCGGCGACCGTGGCCGCCACGCACCTTGTGCTGCTCGCGGGCATCGTGCTGTTCGCGCACCACCCGGTCGCGTTCCTCGGCCTGTTCCTCATGTTCCTCGGGTTCACGCAGGCCTACGAGCGCCACCAGAGCCCGTTGATCATCAAGGAGGCCCTGCTCGTCGGCTTCTTCCTCGCGGGCCTGGTGGTGCTCGGCGGCATGCAGCGCTGGTGGCTCGAGCCGGTCGTCTCGAGCCTGGAGCCGGTCGCGCTGTTCTTCGGCGCGCTGGGCCTCACCGCGATCACCGACAACGCGGCGCTCACCTACCTGGGGTCGCTGATCGCCAACATCTCCGACGAATCGAAGTACATGCTCGTCGCCGGTGCGGTGGCCGGCGGCGGCCTGACGGTGATCGCCAACGCGCCCAACCCCGCGGGCGTGGCGCTGCTCAAGCGCGGCTTCACCGACGAGACCATCGGCGCGGGCGGGCTGCTGCTAGGCGCGCTCGGGCCCACGGCGGTCGCGGCTGCGGCGTTCATGCTGCTGTAGGCATCCGGCCAGGCTGTTGCGCGGGCTGCCGCGGCGGCGTTGCCGCGGACGATCGATTCGAGTACTTCCAGTAGGCGGCGTAGCCGGAGAGGTAGCGGAGAGATGGCCGGAGAGATAGCAGCACGTTCATCAATGCAAAGCAGAATAGACTGCGCTCCGCTCTTTTTACGTTTTGAGAAGTTCGGATGGCACCTCCCTCTCCCCGACCGCATTCCACCGATACGTCTGCGGATGTAGCGAGCACCGCTCCTCACAGCGAACCCTTGCGCCGGCTGCACAGCGCCCTTCTGGAACTCTGGAACGCGCATCTGCGCCGCGCAAGTGGCTCGCCTGCATGCGTTCTTTTCCTCTCTGTCAGCACCGGACACGAACGTGCGGAGGTCGTGCGCGCCGCAGGGAAGCGCTTCGACGAGGCCTGGTCCGACGGCATTCAAAAAATAGAAGTGTGGCGGCGCAAGCGGCCGGGCTCGTCCTTCTGGCTGCGAGCCGACATCGCTCAAAACGTGCAAGCCATGCCGTGGGCGCAATTGAAGGCCCAGCTTCGCACGACCAAGCGCAACTATTTCCGCTGTGGAATAGCCTTCGACGCAGACCTTTCCGTAGCGATCCTGGAGCAGGAGGTCGGCGCCAATGCGCTGCTCTACGACAACGCGTTCGAGGAGGCCGTACCCAACGCGACCAACCTGCGGACATACGGCACACGCCGCTTCGGGCGTCCGTTGGCGTGGCCGTCGGAGCCCGAAACGACCGTATGGCTCTTCGACACCCTCGCCGCATTCACCGACGGCAGCGACGTCCATTTGATTGAAGACAAAGGACGCCACAGCGGCTACCGCACGGTGGATCGTTGGGACGCCGAATTCGTACACGGAGTGATCGCGCGAAGCAGCGCCTACCTCGCCCGCCAGGTGCAGCCCTCGGGGCGCTACGACTACGGATGGTTCCCTTGCTTTGATCGTCCCATTCCAACGTACAACACGCTGCGCCATGCGAGTTCGACCTATGCCCTGCTCGAAGGTTGGGAACGGACGGGCAACCCTGACCAACGCGACGCGATCGATCGCGCGCTCAGTTATCTCGTCCGTGACGCGATCCGGGAAGTAACGCTCCCGAGCGGCGAACGCGCGGCCTTCTTGATCGACATCGGCGACGAGATCAAGCTCGGTGGCAACGCTGTGTGCCTGCTGGCATTCGTGAAGTACGCCGAGGTCACGGGGGACACACAGCACCTCCCATTGCTCGAGAAGCTGGCACGAGGAATTCTGCACATGCAGGATCCGGCCACAGGTCGATTCGTGCATGTGCTTGCGTACCCCACGCTGCGTGTGACACAGGAGAATCGGATCATCTACTACGAAGGCGAAGCGGCCTTCGGGCTGATGCGGCTCTATGGGCTGACGAAGAACCCGGTCTACCTCCAGTCCGTCGAGAAGGCATTCGACCACTTCATCGAGGCCAAGCACTGGCAAGCCCATGACCATTGGCTGAGCTATTGCGTCAATGAACTCACGTTGTACCGTAGCGATGAGCGCTATTTCCGCTTCGGCCTCGACAACGTGCGCGACCACCTGGATTTCGTGCTGGAGCGGATCACGACATTTCCGACCTTGCTTGAGCTGATGATGGCGGCGCAGAAGATGATCTCGCGGCTGCAGGCGGATCCGGTACATGCGCATCTTCTCGAGGATTTCGATCTCGACAAGTTCTATCGTGCGCTCGAATCCCGTGCGCGTTATCTGCTGAATGGTCACTTCTGGCCCGAGCTCGCGATGTTCTTCAGGAATCCGGCGCGCATCGTCGATGGCTTCTTCATCCGCCATCACAGCTTTCGAGTGCGGATCGACGACGTGGAGCACTACCTGTCGGGTTACGTCAGTTATCTGAAATACATCGAGGGTCCACCCAGGATCGAACGCAAGCGCCCTGTCGTGCTCTGGGGCGGCGATGTGAACCTCGGTCGAAGGCAGCACTATCTCGCTGCGCGTCTTGGCATGCATCGAGTCCTCGCACCGGTGCGCGCCATCGCGCGCGCGGACTTGAGCATCGTGAATCTCGAATGCGTCGTGGCCACGAGCGGTCAGCGCGGTGTGGCCAAGGGCGAGGGTGGTCCTTACTACCTCCGTGCTCGCCCCGAGATGCTCGAAGTGCTGACCGCGGCAGGCGTGGATGTGGCGACCACGGCCAACAACCATTCGGGCGACTACGGTGCCGAGGCACTGATGGAGCATTTGCAGTGGCTGCGCAGCGTCGGTCTCGCCCAAGCGGGGAGCGGCGTGGACCTCGAGGGCGCTTTGACGCCGGCCATCGTGCCAGCGGGACCCCACAATGTGGCCGTGTTCTCGATCGACGCAACGCAGCCCCGCTTTGCTGCGCGTCCAGATGCACCTGGCAGCGCGCACTTGCCGCTGAGCGAGATTCAGCAATGGACTTTATGTCTGGCACCTCGTATCGCCAAGGCGCGCACCGAGGCAAGTTTTGTGCTAGTGGCCGTGCACTGGGGCGAGAACCACGCTGCCAAAGTTGACCCGCAACAATCCGCCGTAGGCCGGGCCATCATCGATGCGGGCGCCGACGCGGTATTGGGCGCATCTGCGCATACGTTGCATGGGATCGAACTGCACGCGGGCCGTCCGATCATTCATGACGCCGGCGACCTCTTGTTCGACGCGCGCCGTATCGACGGTGGCGACGGTGGGGTATTCGAGCTCGAGCTTGGCGAAAACGGCATCGAACGCGTCGTTTTCGTTCCGGTAGCAGTCGGTTTCGGCCAGACCGTAGAGCGCGACGGCCCCTCCTCCATGGCAGCGGCGGAACGGTATGTGGCCCGTTGCGCGGCGCTGGGCACGCGCATGCAGTGCCGCAGCGATGGCACTGCGGCGATCGATCTTTCGCCCAGCCGGCGCGATCCTGTGACCGCAGAACCGGCTGCAGCCGTGCGGTATGACCTGCGCAGCTTGCGCATGCCTCGACCGATGCCGAAGGATGCCTGGGTCGACGAACTGCCGGCGACGGCAGCATTGCCGGTACCACTCCAATTCGGTCCGTTGACGCTGGTGGGCGTGCGGGCCTGGCCCGAGGAGCCGATCGTCACCCGTGAAAGCATCTGGGTCGAAACATTCTGGAGCTGTGATGCAGCTGTGCTGCGCGACTACCGCATCGATATTCGCGCGCAGCCCACAGGCAGTTCCACCATGCCGCCCTGGGGCCTTGGCATGGACCACGATCCGTGTGACTGGCAGCTGCCGACCACACAGTGGCGCCCCGGAACCCTCTATCGGGACTTTTGCCCGTTGCGTCCGCCCGAAAGAAAAGACTTGGTGAACGGTCGAATGCAGCTTCAAGTTGCGCTGGTGCTGCAGCGCGCACGAGAGCACGTCCAACCCATCGATCGGTTCTTCGAGCTCGCTGTGCCGGGAAGGGATTCAGCACCAACGTCGGGCGTCCCCGTGCCGTACGCCGCCGAGTTCTCTCCAGAATTGTTGGCCTGCACGCCAGGGCAGACCTGGAACGCGGCTCAGCTGGCCGGTATCACCGGGGGAACCTGGCTGGTCGAGCCTCCGCCGCAGTGGTCGGTTCGCTCCGTGGTGTCGGGCGCCAAGCACATCCCGATGCGCGCCTCGCCGGTGCTCTATGTCGCACACGACACGTTCGACCGTGCCCGCCATGAGCAAAGCAACACGACGGGACAGCGCAACGTCGACCGCCATCGATTGCTGCCCGGCTTGGCAACTCGATTGGCCGGCGCCATTGTGAGCAAGCCGGTAGAGGGCATGCCGCGGGATTTCCCGATGCTCCAAGTGCAGGACCCGATCCGCGCCATCATCGAGCTCGGCCTGGCTGCGCGGGCTCGGTACACCGGTGAAGTGATTGCGATAACCGGTACCGTCGGTAAGTCCACGACGATGGGCTTGCTGGCCCAGGCACTCGGCGGCCCGGAGCGCGTGCTCAGCAGTGTCGACAACTACAACTCGCGCGTCGGAGCGCCTTCCACGCTGGCGAGCTTGTCGGCGGAGCATGAGGCTGCCCTCGTCGAGGTGGCGCAAAGTGCGTTGTGGATGAAGCGCGGTCCCATCACGCAGCTTTTGCGACCGACGATTGCGCTGGTCACAGCGATCGGGTTCTCGCAGACGAACTCGATGGTCAAATCGATTCAGGATGTCGTGCGCTGGAAGTCGCGTGTGTTCGTCGGCCTGAGCGGCCGAGCCACGGCCATCGTCGGAGAGCATCTGCCGCACTTCGAGCAGGTCCTGGAGAGGGCGCGCCAACATGCGAAACGCTGCATTGTCTTTGGCCGCAGTGACAAAGCAGAAGTCCGTCTGCGGAGCTCGCGTGGCAATGCCTACGGTTCGTGGGTCGAGGTTGAGACACCGGAACAAAGTTGCGGCTTCTACGTCCCGCTTCCCGGCGAAGGCATGGTGAACAATGCCATGTCGGTGGTGGCGGTTCTCTATGCAATGGGCTGCGATATTGAATCGGGGATGGCGCGCCTCGCGGGGTTTGAACCAGAAGAAGGCCGCCTGCAGTGGCACACGCTCCAGTGGGATGGTGTGCGCACGGAAGTGTTGGATGACAGCTGGAATGCGGAAGTCGAATCGATGCGCAATGCACTTTCGGTGCTGGCGCTCGATCGCCGCAACCGCAACGGGCGCAAGATCGCCGTACTCGGGCGCATCGTCCACCTTGGCGAAATGGCCAAGTCTCTTCACGAAAGCCTTGCCGAACCGCTTGTGCAGTCCGGTGCGGAGCTGGTACTCACGCATGGCGAGGAGATGCAGTTCCTGCGCGCGGTCATGCCATCCGGCCTTCTCGGACCTCACTTCACATCGGCTGACGAGCTGGCGCGGTACCTTCGCAGAGAACTGAGAGACGGCGACACGGTGCTGTTGAAAGGGTCTCGCCGAGACTCGGATTTCGGGGATACCTTTCCGATGCTGCGCGCGCTGTCGAAGACGCCGGCGGCTTGACGTCGTGGACCCAGCAGCATGAAATCTCGTCGAGCGGGACTGCGGTTGTTGTTTGGGGTGCTTTGCGCCTTGACTTGCAGCGCCGCGGTTTCGTTCCGCTCCGACGAAGATCCCTTGCCCTGGGGGATGCCTGCAGAGCAAATGGCTTGCCCCGACGAAGCCAGCTATGTGCACTTGGACACAAGCGGCAGCTGTGTTCGCTATTTTGGTCCTGCCGACCTTCGCCTTGCACCGACGCTCATCGTCTACATGACCGGGGACCGCGACGCGATGCTGAACCGGCCGTGGAACGAGATTCCAAGCAACACCCGCCAGTCCCTGAGTGCGCGCTACACCGAGCTTTCTCGCCGCGCGGGTGTTCCGGTCGTGATGCTGGCGCGCCCTGGAACCTACGGATCGTCCGGCAATCATCGCTTGCGTCGCCGATTGCGGGACGAGTTCACCCCCCTGAACGACAGCCTCGACGTGTTGAAGCGGCGTTACGGCGTTCAAAGCTTCGTGCTCTGGGGACACAGTGGCGGCGCAACCGCCGCCGCTGCAATGCTGACAATGGGACGCACCGATATCGGTTGCGCCGTCATGTCCTCGTCGACGTTCGCATATCTCGAGCGTTGGCAGAAGCGCCGAGACGAGGATGCGAGCGTATCTCCGCGTCCGAACGAGGCGGCGCTGGCAAGGAAAATGTACGATCCGCTGGACCACGTCAAGGATGTGGTCCGAGACGAAAAACGCATCGTCTATGTCCTTGGCGACCCCCGGGACAAGGTCACCCCGTTCTACCTCCAGGCAAGGTTCGCGGAGGCCCTCAGAAGCGCGGGGCACCGTGTAGTTCTGAGCGAAGTGGAGGGCGTCCCTCCCAGCTTTCACGATCTGCGTGCTGATGTGGGATTGGCCTACGCGCAAGAATGCGCCACCTCAAAGCAAGCGGCGAATCGAAAAGTCAGGCCCGGCTCGCAAGCTGCTCATCGATAGAGGGTCGATCTCTGGCAGCCATCAACAACAAGGAAAAATGGACAGACCCATGGCCCCGATCCCCCGCGGCATCACCTCGCGCGAATTCGGCCGCCTGCCCGACGGCCGCGTGATCACCGAATACACGCTGGACAACGGCCTCGGCCTGCGCCTCAGCGCCATCAACATCGGCGGCATCGTCACCGCACTGCATGCGCCCGACCGCCACGGCCAGAGCGGCAACATCGTGCTCGGCTTGCCGACGCTGGCCGACTACCTGGGGCCGCATCCGCACTTCGGCACCATCGTCGGACGCCATGCGAACCGCATTGCACAGGGGCGCTTCACGCTCGACGGCCAGCCGCACCAGCTGTCGGTCAACGACGGGGAGCATTCGCTGCATGGCGGCCGGCATGGCTTCGGCACGCGCTTCTGGCAGATCGAGCCCGTGTCTGCCGACGAGGCGCCGGACGCCGTCGCGATCGATCTGCGCTACACGAGCGCCGATGGCGAGGAAGGCTATCCGGGCACGCTGCAGGTGGTGGTGCGTTATGCGCTGAGCACGCGCGAGAACACCTGGCGCATCGACTACCGCGCCGAGACCACCGACCGGCCCACGGTGCTGAACCTGAGCCACCACGACTATTTCAATCTCGCCGGCAGTGGCACGGTGCTGGACCACACGCTCACGATCGCCGCGAGCCGCTACTGCCCCGTGGACGCCGGCCTGATCCCGCTCGGCGAGGCGCCGGTGGTCGACACGCCGTTCGACTTCCGCGCCCCGCGGGCCGTCGGCGAGCGCATCGGCGAGCCGCACGGGCAACTGCTTGCGGCCGGCGGCTATGACCACAACTGGGTCCTCGATCGCGCGGATGCGAACGGCTTGGCCCTGGCTGCCCGCGTCGCGCATGCGCCCTCTGGGCGCGTGATGGAAGTGCACACCACCGAGCCCGGCGTGCAGTTCTATTCGGGCAACTTCCTCGACGGCAGCCTTCGCGGCAGCCACGGCGAACCGCTGCTGCGCGGCGCCGGCTTATGCCTCGAGACGCAGCACCATCCCGATGCGCCGAACCGGCCGGAGTTTCCGTCGACCGTGCTGCGACCCGGCGAGCGCTTCGAGAGCGCGACCGAGCACCGCTTCGGGCTGCTCGGCTGAGCCGCAGGTTCAGCCCGCGAACAGCGCGGCCGGCAGCCCCGGGCTTGCGATGCGCACCTTGAACAGGCCGCCCGCGAGCGGCTCGGCTTCCAGCTGCCCGGGCGTGAGGCCGCTGCGCGCGGTGCTGATGTAGAGCGTGCACAGGTCCGCATCGCCAAAGGCGCAGTTGGTCACGTTGCTGGCGGGCAGCGTGATGCGGCCGAGCTCGGCGCCGCTCACCGGGTCGTGGCAGCTCACGCAGTGGCCGCCCCAGCGCGCGATCCACAGCCGGCCAGCGGCGTCGGTGGTCATGCCATCGGGCAGGCCTTCGCCCTCGCCGAAGCGCAGCCACACGCGCTTGTTGCGCACCGTGCCGGCCGCGGGATCGAAGTCGTAGGCATAAACGCAACCTTCGACCGTGGCGTTGAAGTACATCGTGCGTTCGTCGAGCGACCAGGTCGGCCCGTTGGTGACCGCGAAGCCGTCGTCGTGCCGCGAGCAGCGGCCGTCGGCATCGAAGCGATAGAGCGCGCCGGTCGGCGCCTGGCAGTCGAAGTCCATGCTGCCGCCCCAGAAGCGGCCCTGCCGGTCGCACTTGCCGTCGTTGAAGCGGTTGCCGGTGCGCTCGGTCTCGGGCTGGTGCAGGTAGCGCGGCGCGGCGTCGGCGGCGGGGTCGAACAGCGCGAAGCCGCGGCGCAGGGTGACGATAAGCCCCGGTGCTTCGGCGCGCTCGGCCAGTGCCGTGATCTCCTCGTCGAACTGCCAGCTGCGGCGCCCGCCGTCGCGCGGGTCGTGGCGGTAGAGCCGGTGCTCGAGGATGTCGATCCAGTACAGCGCCTGCTCGCGCACGGACCACAGCGTGCCCTCGCCGAGCGTCGCGCCCGCGGGCCACAGGCATTCAGGCTGGCCGAGGATGGTCGGCGCGGCGAGCGCGCTGCCGCTGTTGTCGTGGTTCATGTGCTTGTCTCCTTCTTCGCTGTTGTGTGCCGTGCGGCCTTGACGCGGCGGATCGTATCAAGGCATATTGATAATAGAAATTGCGATTTATGGCATCGATAGATATTGAATTTGCAATGTCACTGCCGACCACTCGGAGAGCCCCTTGACGACCGATTCACCGGAAAAGCCATCGATCCACCCCAGCCTGGCGGGGCGCACCGTGTTCGTGACCGGCGGCGGCAGCGGCATCGGCGCGGCCATTGTGGCGGCGTTCGCCGCGCAGGGCGCCCGCGTGGCGTTCATCGACATTGCCGAGGCCGCGAGCGCGGCACTTGCGCGGCGCATCGCCGCAGCGGGCCATGCGGCGCCGTGGTGGCGCAGCTGCGACGTGCGCGACATCGGTGCGCTGCAGCAGGCCATGGCTGATGCGGCGGCCGAGCTTGGCGACTTCGCGGTGCTGGTCAACAACGTCGCGAGCGACGACCGCCACACGCTCGAATCGGTCACGCCCGATTACTACGACAACCGCATGGCCATCAACGAGCGGCCGGCGCTGTTCGCGATCCAGTCGGTGGTGCCGGGCATGCGGCGCCTGGGCTTCGGCGCGGTCATCAACCTGGGCTCGACGGGCTGGCAGACCAAGGGCTCGGGCTACCCGTGCTACGCGATCGCGAAGTCGTCGGTCAACGGCCTCACGCGCGGGCTGGCGGTGGAGCTGGGCCGCGACCGCATCCGCATCAACACGGTGTCGCCGGGCTGGGTGATGACCGAGCGCCAGGTGAACCTCTGGCTCGACGACGAGGGCGAGCAGGCGCTCGCGCGCAACCAGTGCCTGCCCGACAAGCTGATGCCCGAAGACATCGCGCGCATGGTGCTGTTCCTCGCATCCGACGACGCGAAGATGTGCACGGCGCAGGAGTTCACCGTGGACGCCGGCTGGACCTGATCAGTCCATCTCGAGCTTGCGTCCATAGACGCTGAGGCTCGCCGTCTTCAGCGCCTTCATCATCACCTTCGCTGCCGGCGACAGCAGCCGGTCGGTGCGCGTGATGATGCCGAACGCGTCCATGTGGCAGGGCATGTCGAGCGGCAGCAGCGACACGATGCCGTGCGCCGCGTAGTAGCGCGCCACGTCGCTCGCGAGCACCGCCACCATGTCGCTCTGCTGCAGCATGCGCGTGATGAAAAGCAGGGCAGGGCTCTCGATGATGTTGGCGGGCGGCGCCAGGCCTTCCTCCTGGAACATCAGCTCGAAGCGGTGGCGCAGCACGCTGCCTGCGGGCGGCACGATCCAGCCGGCGCCCACCACGTCGCGCAGCGTGAGTCCGCTCACGCCCAGCAGCGGATGGCCGGGGCGCACCAGGGCGCACACCGGTTCCTCGGCCAGCGCCTCGTAGCGCAGCTGCGACTTGTCGTGCTCGGCGAAGAGCCGCGCCACCAGGATGTCGAGCTTGCCCTGCGCGAGCCGCTCCATCAGCACCGCGCTGGTCTCGATCTCGAGCGACACGCGCAGGTCGGGCTGCTCGCGCTTGACCATTGCCACCGCGGGCGGCATGAGCGTGAGCCCCGGCGCGGTGATCGCGCCCACGTTCACCTGGCCGAAGCGGCCCGCCTTGAGCGCGGTGAGTTCGTCGTGCGCCTGGTTCAGGCTCGCGAGCGCCACGCGTGCATGGCGGATCATGGTCTCGCCGTACCAGGTCGGGCGCATGCCGCGCGGCAGGCGGTCGAACAGCGGCACCTCGAGCACGTCCTCCAGGTCCTTCAGCAGCTTGGAGGCCGCGGGCTGCGTCATGTTGAGCACCTGCGCCGCGCGGTGGATGTTGCCTTCCTCGGCCAGCGCCACGAGCAGCAGCAGTTGCCGCGTCTTGAGGCGCGCGCGGATGAACCAGTGGTTGTAGTTGTTCATGGCTTGGTTGCTTGCTTGCTGCTTGGAACTTTGGGCTGAGCGGGTTTTCCAGAATCCGGCGATTGATATCCATTTTGTCGAAAAAATGATTGGATCGATATCAATATCGTTCATAGACTCTCGCCACTTCAAAAACGAGAGACAAGGTCCACGCACCGTGATCCACGGCGAGCTCCACCAGAACGTGCGGCAGTACATCAATGGCCGCTGGGAGACCAGTGCGACCACGGGTGTGAGCGCCAATCCCTCGGACACCAGCGAAGCGGTGGCCGAATACGCGCGCGCCGACCGGCGGCAGGTGGAGTCCGCGGTCCGTGCCGCGGCCGATGCCTTCGGCCACTGGAGCCACAGCACGCCGCAGCGCCGCGCCGACGTGCTCGACCGCATCGGCACCGAACTGCTGGCGCGCCGTGACGAGCTGGGCCTGCTGCTGGCGCGCGAGGTGGGCAAGACCCTGCCCGAGGCGGTGGCCGAGGCCGCACGTGCGGGGCAGGTCTTCAAGTTCTTCGCGGGCGAGGCGCTGCGCGGCGGCGGCGAGAACATGGCCTCGCTGCGCGCGGGCGTGCAGGTCGACGTGACGCGCGAGCCGGTCGGGGTGACCGGGCTCATCACGCCCTGGAATTCACCGCTCGCGGTGCCCGCGGCCAAGATCGCACCGGCGCTGGCGCACGGCAACAGCGTGGTGTTCAAGCCGGCCGAGCTGGTGCCGGCCTGCGGCTGGGCGCTGGCCGAGATCATCAGCCGCGCCGCGCTGCCCGCGGGCGTGTTCAACCTCGTGATGGGCAGCGGGCGCGAGGCCGGCCAGGCGCTGGTCGACAACCCGCTGGTCGATGCGCTGAGCTTCACGGGCGCGGCACGCAACGGCGAACGCATCCTGCAGGCGGCGGCCGCGCGGCGCGCCAAGGTGCAGCTCGAAATGGGCGGCAAGAACGCGCTCGTGGTGCTGGCCGATGCCGACATCGACCATGCGGTCGACTGCGCGGTGCAGGGCGCCTACTTCTCCAACGGCCAGCGCTGCACCGCGTCGAGCCGGCTCATCGTCGAGGCTGCCGTGCACGACGTGTTCGTCGCGCGGCTGCGCGAGCGGCTCAAGGCACTGCGCATCGGCCATGCGCTGGAGCGCGGCATCGACATCGGCCCGCTGGTCGACGAGGTGCGGCTCGCGCGCAGCCTGGCCTGGGTCGGGATCGCGCGCGAGGAGGGCGCCGAGCTCGTCTGGGGCGGCGAGCCGCTCGTTCGCGCCACCGCGGGCCACTACATGAGCCCCGCGCTGTTCCTCGCGCAGCCCGGCCACCGCATCGCACGCGAGGAGGTCTTCGGCCCGCTGGCCTGCGTGCTGCGCGCGGCCGACTACGACGAGGCGCTGGCGCTGTGCAACGACACGCCCTCGGGCCTGAGCGCGGGCATCTGCACCAACTCGCTCAAGCACGCGATGCATTTCAGGCGCCATGCCGAAGTGGGCATGACGATGGTCAATCTGCCGACCGCGGGGGTGGACTTCCACGTGCCCTTCGGCGGCCGCAAGGGGTCGGGCTACGGGCCGCGCGAACAAGGGCGCCACGCCGCGGAGTTCTACACGACGGTCAAGACCGGCTACATGCGGGCCTGACCACCACCACCAAGGCTTTCCAGCAGGCTCACAGCAAGAAAGAAGGAGACATCCCATGACACTCAATCGCCGCACCCTCAACATCGCATTGGCCGCCGCTTCGCTCGGCGGACTGCTGCCCGCCAGCGCGCTGGCGCAGAAGAAGATCGTGCTGGGCTTCAGCCAGGTCGGCGCCGAAAGCGAATGGCGCACCGCCAACACCGAGTCGATCAAGTCCTCGGCCAAGGAGGCCGGCATCGAGCTCAAGTTCTCCGACGCGCAGCAGAAGCAGGAGAACCAGATCAAGGCCATCCGCTCCTTCATCGCGCAGAAGGTCGATGTGATCGCGTTCTCGCCGGTGGTGGAGTCGGGCTGGGAGACGGTGCTGCGCGAGGCCAAGGCCGCCAAGATCCCCGTGGTGCTGACCGACCGCTCCGTCAGCACCAAGGACGATTCGCTCTACGTCACCTTCATGGGCTCGGATTTCGTCGAGGAAGGCCGCAAGGCCGGCCGCTGGCTGGTCGAGAAGATGAAGGACCAGAAGGGCGAGGTCAACATCGTCGAACTGCAGGGCACCGTGGGCTCGGCCCCGGCCATCGACCGCAAGAAGGGCTTCGAGGAGATCGTCAAGGCCGATCCCAAGTTCAAGATCCTGCGCTCGCAGACCGGCGACTTCACGCGCGCCAAGGGCAAGGAGGTGATGGAAGCCTTCCTCAAGGCCGAGGGCAAGAAGATCAACGTGCTGTACGCGCACAACGACGACATGGCCATCGGCGCGATCCAGGCGATCGAGGAAGCGGGCCTGAAGCCCGCGAAGGACATCACGATCATCTCGATCGACGCGGTCAAGGGCGCCTTCGAAGCCATGATCGCCGGCAAGCTCAACGTGTCGGTGGAGTGCAGCCCGCTGCTCGGGCCGCAGCTCATGAGCGCGGTGAAGGACATCAAGGCCGGCAAGACGCTGCCCAAGCGCATCGTGACCGAAGAAGGCATCTTCCCGATGGAAGTGGCGGCCAAAGAGTTCCCCAACCGCAAGTACTGAGGACGGCCGACATGAAACGCAGCAACTTCCTCAAGGCCTCCCTGGCCGTCGTGGCGCTGGCCAGCGCCGGTCTTGCGCCGATCGCGCAGGCGCAGGACAAGGGTCCGATCGCTATCTCGATGCCCACCAAGTCGTCGGCGCGCTGGATCGCCGACGGCGCCAACATGGTCAAGTACTTCAAGGAGAAGGGCTACAAGACCGACCTGCAGTACGCCGATGACGACATCCCGAACCAGCTCGCGCAGATCGAGAACATGGTGACCAAGGGCGCGAAGGTGCTGGTGATCGCGGCGATCGACGGCACCACGCTGTCGGACGTGCTGCAGAAGGCGGCCGACAAGGGCGTGAAGGTCATCGCCTACGACCGGCTCATCAAGGGCTCGAAGAACGTCGACTACTACGCGACATTCGACAACTTCCAGGTCGGCGTGCTGCAGGCGCAGTCGATCGAGGCAGCGCTGGGCCTGAAGAGCGGCAAGGGGCCGTTCAACATCGAGCTCTTCGGCGGCTCGCCCGACGACAACAACGCCTTCTTCTTCTACAACGGCGCGATGTCGGTGCTGGACCCCTACATCAAGAGCGGCAAGCTCGTGGTGCGCAGCAAGCAGATGGGCATGGACAAGGTCGGCACCTTGCGCTGGGACGGTGCGGTGGCGCAGTCGCGCATGGACAACCTGCTGTCGGCCTTCTATTCCACGAACCGCGTCGACGCGGTGCTCTCGCCGTACGACGGGCTCTCGATCGGCATCATCTCGTCGCTCAAGGGCGTGGGCTACGGCTCGGCCTCGCAGCCGATGCCGGTGGTCTCGGGCCAGGATGCCGAGATCCCATCGGTCAAGTCGATCCTGCGCAAGGAGCAGACATCGACCGTGTTCAAGGACACGCGCGAACTCGCCAAGGTGACGGTCGCCATGGTCGACGCGATGCTCTCGGGCAAGACGCCCGAGGTCAACGACACCAAGACCTACAACAACGGCATCAAGGTGGTGCCCTCGTACCTGCTGAAGCCGGTGAGCGTGGACGCCGGCAACTGGAAGCAGGTGCTGGTCGACAGCGGCTACTACAAGGAAACCCAGGTCAAGTGAGCTCCGCCATGGCAGCCGGCGCGCCGCGCATCCTCGAGATGCGCGGCATCACCAAGACCTTCCCGGGCGTGAAGGCGCTCGCCGACGTGAACCTGGCGGTGCGCGCCGGAGAGATCCATGCGGTGGTGGGCGAGAACGGTGCGGGCAAGTCGACGCTCATGAAGGTGCTGAGCGGCGTGTACCCGTGCGATTCGTACACCGGCGAGATCCACTTCGAGGGCGCGCTGCGCCGCTTCCGCGGCATCGCCGACAGCGAGAAGCTCGGGATCATCATCATCCACCAGGAGCTCGCGCTGGTGCCGCTGCTGTCGATTGCCGAGAACATCTTCCTCGGCAACGAGATTGCGCGCGGCGGCGTGATCGACTGGTACGCGGCGTACGCGAAGACGCGCGCGCTGCTTGCCAGGGTCGGCCTCGCGGAGCCGCCCACCACACTCGTGACCGACCTCGGCGTGGGCAAGCAGCAGCTGGTCGAGATCGCGAAGGCGCTGGCCAAGGAGGTCAAGCTGCTGATCCTCGATGAGCCTACCGCGAGCCTGAACGAGAACGACAGCGACGCGCTGCTCGCGCTGCTGCTCGAACTCAAGCGCCAGGGCATCGCGTCGATCCTGATCTCGCACAAGCTCAACGAAATCGCCAAGGTGGCCGATTCGATCACCGTGCTGCGCGACGGCGCCACGGTGGAGACGATCGACTGCCGAACCGGGCCTGTCAGCGAGGACCGCATCATCCGCGGCATGGTCGGGCGCGACATGGCGCACCGCTATCCCGAGCGCACGCCGCGCATCGGCGAGACCGTGTTCGAGGTGCGCGACTGGCGCGTTCACCATGCGCTGCACGCCGAGCGCGAGCAGATCAAGGGCGTGAACCTGCAGGTGCGCCGCGGCGAGATCGTCGGCATCGCGGGGCTCATGGGCGCGGGACGCACCGAGTTCGCGATGAGCGTGTTCGGCCGCTCGTACGGCCAGCGCATCAGCGGCACGGTGCTGATGCACGGCCGGCCGGTGGACGTGGGCACGGTGCGCAAGGCGATCGACCACGGCATCGCCTACGTGACCGAAGACCGCAAGGGCCTGGGCCTGGTGCTCGACGAGAGCATCCAGAAGAACGTGAGCCTGGCCAACCTGCCGGCGGTGGCTAAAGCCATGGTGATCGACGACGCGCGCGAGTTCGCGGTGGCGAACGACTACCGCAAGACGCTGCGCATCCGCTCGCCGGGCGTGTCGCAGGCGGTGGTCAACCTGTCGGGCGGCAACCAGCAGAAGGTGGTGCTGAGCAAGTGGCTCTTCACGCAGCCCGAGCTGCTGATCCTCGACGAACCCACGCGCGGCATCGACGTGGGCGCCAAGTACGAGATCTACACCATCATCGACCAGCTCGCGAGCGAGGGCAAAGGCATTCTCATGATTTCTTCCGAACTGCCGGAACTGCTCGGCATGTGCGACCGCATTTACGTGATGAACGAGGGCCGCTTCGTGGCCGAGTTCCCGGCCGCCGAGGCCTCGCAGGAGCGCATCATGCACGCCATCGTGAGCGCGGGGAGTTCCGTCCATGACGCCGCCTGACGCCGAGGCGGTGAACGCCGCGATACCTGCTGCCGCTGCGCCGCGCGGGGTGCATGCCGGGTTCCTCAAGAACAACCTGCGCGAATACGGCATGCTGATCTCGCTGGTCGCGATCATGGTGCTGTTCCAGGTGCTGACCGACGGCACGCTGCTGCGCCCGCTGAACCTCACGAACCTGCTGCTGCAGAACAGCTACATCGTCATCATGGCGCTCGGCATGCTGCTGGTGATCGTGGCCGGGCACATCGACCTGTCGGTCGGCTCGGTCTGCGGCTTCATCGGCGCGCTCGCAGCGGTGCTGATGGTCGAGTACGAATGGCATTTCGTGCCGGCGGCCGTGGTCGGCATCGTGGTGGGCGCCCTGATCGGCGCCGCGCAGGGCTGGTTCGTCGCGTTCCGCAGGATCCCGTCGTTCATCGTCACGCTCGCGGGCATGCTGGTGTTCAAGGGGCTCACGCTCGCACTGCTCGCGGGGCAGTCGGTGGGTCCGTTCCCCGAGACCTTCCAGCGGCTCAGCTCGGGCTTCATTCCCGACCCACTGGGCGGCGAGGGCGGGGCGCTGCGCGTCACCTCGCTGGTGGTGGGCGCGGTGGCCGCGGCGGCGCTGGTGTTCTTCAAGCTGCGCGGACGCGCCCGGCTCGCCGCGCACGGCATGGAGACCGAGCCCTACGCCTTCTTCCTCGTGAAGAACGTGTTCTTCGCGGCGCTCATCCTGTTCTTCAGCTACCTGCTCTCGACCTACAAGGGCCTGCCCAACGTGCTGATCGTGATGGCGGTGCTGATCGTGGCCTACGACTTCGTCACCAACCGCACCACGGTCGGCCGGCGCATCTATGCGCTCGGCGGCAACGAGAAGGCCGCGCGGCTGTCGGGCGTGAAGACGCAGCGCCTCGCCTTCCTGACCTTCGTGAACATGGGCGCGCTCGCGGCGCTCGCGGGCCTGGTGTTCGCGGCGCGGCTCAACACCGCCACGCCGAAGGCGGGCCTGGGCTTCGAGCTCGACGTGATCGCGGCCTGCTTCATCGGCGGCGCTTCGGCCTCGGGCGGCGTGGGCAAGGTCATGGGCGCGGTGATCGGCGCCTTCATCATGGGCGTGATGAACAACGGCATGTCGATCATGGGAATCGGCATCGACTACCAGCAGGTGATCAAGGGGCTGGTGCTGCTCGCGGCCGTGTTCATCGACGTCTACAACAAGAACAGGCAGGCATGAGCGGCAGCAGCCTTCCACCCGTGCTCGAACTGCGCGGCATCGGCAAGCAGTTCGGCGGCATCACCGTGCTGCGCGACGTGCAGCTGAGCTTGCGCGCGGGGGAGATCCATGCGCTCATGGGACAGAACGGCGCGGGCAAGTCGACGCTGATCAAGGTGCTCACGGGCGTGCTCGCCTCGGAGGGCGGCGAGATGCGGCTCGACGGCCAGCCGATCCGGCCGGGTTCGCCGCTCGAGGCGCAGAAGCTCGGCATCAGCACCGTCTACCAGGAGGTCAACCTGTGCCCGAACCTCTCGGTGGCCGAGAACATCTTCGCGGGCCGCTACCCGCGCCGTGGCGCGGCCCAGGGCTTTCGCATCGACTGGGCGGCGGTGAACCGGCGCGCCGCCGAGCTGCTGGCGCGCATCGGGCTCGAGATCGACGTGACGCGCCTGTTGTCGAGCTACTCGGTGGCGGTGCAGCAGATGGTGGCCATTGCGCGCGCGCTCGGCGTGTCGTCGAAGGTGCTGATCCTCGATGAACCGACCTCGAGCCTCGACGACGACGAGGTGGAGAAACTGTTCGAGGTGCTGCGGCGCCTGCGCGGTGAAGGGCTCGCGATCGTCTTCGTGACGCATTTCTTCAACCAGGTGTATGCGGTGTCGGACCGCATCACGGTGCTGCGCAACGGCGCGTGGGTCGGCGAATGGCGCACCGCCGAGCTCGGCCCGCAGGCGCTGATCGCGGCCATGCTCGGGCGCGAGCTGGCGGCGCAGTCGGCGCGCCCGGCCGCGCTGCCGGCGCTGGACGAAGCCGCGCCCGCGCTGCTGCAGGCCGAGGGGCTCGCACAGGCGGGGCAGCTGCAGCCGGTCGATCTGCGCGTGCGCGCGGGCGAAGTGGTGGGCATCGCGGGCCTGCTGGGCGCGGGCCGCACCGAGCTGGCGCGGCTGCTGTTCGGCCTGGAGGCGCCGGACCGCGGCGTGCTCAAGGTCGACGGGCGCGCGATGCGCTTCTCTAGCCCGGCCGATGCGATCCGCCAGGGCTTTGCGCTCTGCCCCGAAGAGCGCAAGACCGACGGCATCGTCGCCGAGCTGTCGGTGCGCGAGAACATCGCGCTCGCGCTGCAGGCCCGGCTCGGCGCCCGGCGCTTTCTCTCGCAGGCCGAGCAGACCGCGCTGGCCGAGCGCTTCGTCGCGTCGCTGGGCATCAAGACCGCGAGCGTCGAGACGCCGATCGGCCTGCTGTCGGGCGGCAACCAGCAGAAGGCGATGATCGCGCGCTGGCTCGCCACCGAGCCGCGCCTGCTGATCCTCGACGAGCCGACGCGCGGCATCGACGTCGCGGCCAAGCAGGAGATCATGGAAGAGATCCTGCGGCTCGCGCGCGCGGGCATGGCGGTGGTCTTCATCTCGTCGGAGATGAGCGAGGTGGTGCGTGTGGCGCACCGCATCGTGGTGCTGCGCGACCGGCAGAAGGTGGGCGAGCTGCCGGGCGGCTCGACCGAGGACGAGGTCTACGAAATGATCGCCTCGGTATGACTCACCCCCAGCCTTCGCGCACTTCGTGTCGCTTCGCCAACCCCCTTCCGGGGGCGACACCAGCGGCCCGGCAAAGCCGGTTCCGCGGTGTCCCCCGCATGCAGAGAAAGAGCGCTCCGAGATGAACCGCCTCTCCGTCCTCATGCGCCATCGCCTCGCCTGGCCGCTCATCACGCTGTTGCTGCTGCTCGCCGTCAACACCGCGTTCAACGCCAGCTTCCTGCGCCTCGAATGGCGCGACGGCCATCTCTACGGCAGCCTGATCGACATCGTGAACCGCGCCGCGCCGCTGGTGCTCGTGTCGCTCGGCATGACGCTCGTGATCGCCACGCGCGGCATCGACATCTCGGTGGGCGCGACGGTGGCGATCGCGGCGGCCGTGGCCGCCTGGATGATCGGCGGCTCGGTGGCGAGCGACGTGAGCCGGTTCCCGATGTGGCTCGCGATCCTGGCGGCGATCGGCGCGGCGCTGCTGTGCGGCCTGTGGAACGGCTTGCTCGTCGCCAAGGTCGGCATGCAGCCGATCATCGCCACGCTGATCCTCATGGTGGCGGGGCGCGGCATCGCGCAGCTCATCACCGACGGGCAGATCATCACCATCTACTACAAGCCCTTCTTCTTTCTCGGCAGCGGCCACCTGCTGGGCCTGCCGTTCGCGGTGTTCATCGTCGCGGCGGTGTTCGCGCTGCTCTACCTCGCGATCACGCGCACCGCGCTCGGCCTGTTCATCCAGGCCGTGGGCATCAACCCCACGGCCGCGCGCGTGGCGGGGGTGCAGGCGAAGCGCCTGGTCGTGGGCGCCTATGCGTTCTGCGGCGTCTGCGCGGGCATCGCGGGCCTCCTGATCAGCTCCAACGTCAAGAGCGCCGATGGCAACAACGCCGGCCAGCTGCTCGAGCTCGACGCGATCCTCGCGGTGACGCTCGGCGGCACGGCACTCACGGGCGGGCGCTTCAGCCTCGTGGGCAGCGTGATCGGCGCGCTGATCATCCAGACGCTGACCTACGCCATCTACTCGATGGGCGTGCCGCCAGAGATCAACCTCGTGGTCAAGGCGGTGGTGGTGTTCGCGGTGATGCTGCTGCAGTCGCCGGAGTTCAGGGCCGAGGTCCGGTCGCTCGTGCAGCGGCCGGCGCAGGAAGGGGGCAGGGCATGAGCGCGGTGATCGAGACGAACGCTGCTCCCTCACCCCAACCCTCTCCCGCGCGCGGGAGAGGGGGCAAGGCAAGGCTCAATCCGAAGTACCTGCCGCTCACGGCGACCATCTCGCTCTTCATGCTGATGGCCACGCTGGGCTCGGTGTTCTACGACGGCTTCTTCTCGGCGCAGGTGTTCCTGAACCTGCTGATCGACAACGCCTTCCTGATCGTGGTCGCCGTCGGCATGACCTTCGTGATCCTCTCCGGGGGCATCGACCTGTCGGTCGGCTCGGTGATCGCGCTCACGACCATGGTGTCGGCTGCGCTGGTCGAGAAGCACGGCTGGAGCCCCGCGGTCGTCATTCCGCTGGTGCTCGCGATGGGCACGGCCTTCGGCGCGTTCATGGGCCTGCTGATCGAGCGCTTTCGGCTGCAGCCCTTCATCGTCACGCTGGCGGGCATGTTCCTCGCGCGGGGCCTGTGCTACCTGATCAGCATCGACTCGATCAGCATCACGCACGCGTTCTATTCGGAGGTGTCGCAGATCCGCATTCCGGTCTGGGGCGAGGCCTCGCTGTCGATCAGCGCGGTGATCGCGATCGCAGTGCTGCTGGCCGCCGTGTTCATCGCGCACTGCACGCCGTTCGGCCGCGCGGTGTACGCCATCGGCGGCAGCGCGCATTCGGCCATGCTGATGGGCCTGCCGGTGCGCCGCACGCTCGTGGGCGTGTACACGCTGTCGGGCCTGTGCTCGGCGCTCGCGGGCGTGATCTTCACTTTCTACATGCAGTCGGGCTACGGCCTGCATGCGATGGGGCTCGAGCTCGACGCCATCGCCGCGGTGGTGATCGGCGGCACGCTGCTCACGGGCGGCGTGGGCTACGTGGCGGGCACGCTGTTCGGCGTGCTGATGCTCGGCATCATCCAGACGCTGATCTCCTTCGACGGCACCCTGAGCTCGTGGTGGACGCGCATCGTCGTGGGCGCGCTGCTGTTCGTGTTCTGCCTGCTGCAGCGCTTCTTCACCTCGCGCGCCCCGCGCCACTGAGACTTTCATGACAACAAAGAAATTGCGCTCGACCGAATGGTTCGGCTCCGCCGACAAGAACGGTTTCATGTACCGCAGCTGGATGAAGAACCAGGGCATCCCCGACCACGAGTTCGACGGGCGCCCGATCGTCGGCATCTGCAACACCTGGTCGGAACTCACGCCCTGCAACGCCCACTTCCGCAAGATCGCCGAGCACGTCAAGCGCGGCATCTCGGAGGCCGGTGGCTTCCCGGTGGAGTTCCCGGTGTTCTCGAACGGCGAATCGAACCTGCGGCCGACCGCGATGCTCACGCGCAACCTCGCGAGCATGGACGTGGAAGAGGCGATCCGCGGCAACCCGGTCGATGCGGTGGTGCTGCTCACGGGCTGCGACAAGACCACGCCGGCGCTCCTGATGGGCGCGGCGAGCTGCGACATCCCGGCCATCGTGGTCACCGGCGGGCCGATGCTCAATGGCAAGCTCGACGGCAAGAACATCGGCTCGGGCACCGCCGTGTGGCAGCTGCACGAATCGCTGAAGGCCGGCGAGATCGGCCTGCACCAGTTCCTGTCGGCCGAGGCGGGCATGTCGCGTTCGGCCGGCACCTGCAACACCATGGGCACCGCCTCGACCATGGCCTGCATGGCCGAGGCGCTGGGCACCTCGCTGCCGCACAACGCGGCGATCCCGGCCGTCGACGCGCGGCGCTACGTGCTCGCGCAGATGTCGGGCATGCGCGCGGTCGAGATGGCGAAGGAGGGCCTCACGCTGTCGAAGATCGTCACGCGCGAGGCGTTCGAGAACGCGATCCGCGTGAATGCGGCGATCGGCGGCTCGACCAACGCCGTGATCCACCTGAAGGCCATCGCCGGGCGCATCGGCGTGCCGCTCGAGCTCGAAGACTGGACGCGGATCGGCAGCCACACGCCGACCATCGTCGACCTGATGCCTTCGGGCCGCTTCCTGATGGAAGAGTTCTACTACGCAGGCGGGCTGCCGGCCGTGCTGCGACGCCTGGGCGAGAACGGCCTGCTGCCGCACCCGGGCGCGCTCACCGTCAACGGCCACTCGATCTGGGACAACGTGCGCGAGGCGCCGAGCCTCGACGACGAGGTGATCCGCCCGCTCGACCGGCCGCTGATCGCCGACGGCGGCATCCGCATCCTGCGCGGCAACCTGTCGCCGCGCGGCGCGGTGCTCAAGCCTTCGGCCGCATCGCCCGAGCTGCTGAAGCACCGGGGCCGCGCCGTGGTGTTCGAGAACCTCGAGCATTACAAGGCGCGCATCGTCGACGAATCGCTCGAGGTCGATGCCAGCTCGGTGCTCGTGATGAAGAACTGCGGCCCGAAAGGCTACCCGGGCATGGCCGAGGTCGGCAACATGGGCCTGCCGCCCAAGCTGCTGCGCCAGGGCATCAAGGACATGGTGCGCATCTCCGACGCGCGCATGAGCGGCACGGCCTACGGCACGGTGGTGCTGCACGTGGCACCCGAGGCCGCCGACGGCGGACCGCTCGCGGCGGTGCGCGACGGCGACTGGATCGAGCTCGACTGCGATGCGGGCCGGCTGCACCTGGACATCAGCGACGAGGAACTCGCCGCACGCCTGGCCGCGTTGTCGGCCTCCGACGTGCAGCCGATGAGCACGCGCGGGGGTGGCTACCAGAAGCTCTACGTGCACCATGTGCTGCAGGCCGACGAGGGGTGCGATTTCGACTTCCTGGTCGGCTGCCGAGGCGCTGCCGTTCCCCGCCATTCACACTGATTCACCATGAACAATCCCCGTTACCGCGGCATCTTCCCGGTGGTGCCCACCACCTTCACCGAACAGGGCGCGCTCGACCTCGAGAGCCAGAAGCGCTGCGTCGATTTCATGATCGACGCGGGCTCCGACGGACTTTGCATCCTCGCGAATTTCTCGGAGCAGTTCGTGTTGTCGGACGAGGAGCGCGAGGTGCTCACGCGCACCATCCTCGGCCACGTGGAAGGCCGCGTGCCGGTGATCGTGACCACCACGCACTACAGCACCCGTGTCTGCGCCGAGCGCAGTCGCCGCGCGCAGGACATGGGTGCGGCGATGCTGATGGTGATGCCGCCCTACCATGGCGCGACCTTCCGCGTGCCCGAGCCGCAGATCTTCGAGTTCTATGCGGGCCTCTCCGATGCAGTGGGCATCCCGATCATGATTCAGGACGCGCCCGCAAGCGGCACCGTGCTGTCGGCGGCCTTCCTCGCGCGCATGGCGCGCGAGATCGAGCACGTGGCGTACTTCAAGATTGAGACGCCTGGCGCGGCATCGAAGCTGCGCGAGCTGATCCGCCTGGGCGGCGATGCGGTCGAGGGACCCTGGGACGGCGAGGAAGCCATCACGCTGATGCCCGACCTCGATGCAGGCGCCACCGGGTCGATGACCGGCGGCGGCTATCCCGACGGCATCCGGCCGATCATCGAAGCGCACCGCGCAGGCGATCGTGACCGTGCCTTCGCGCTCTACCAGCAGTGGCTGCCGCTGATCAACTACGAGAACCGGCAGGCCGGCCTGCTCGCGTGCAAGGCGCTCATGAAGGAGGGCGGTGTGATCGCCTGCGAGGCGCCGCGCCATCCGCTGCCGGCGCTGCACCCCGACACGCGTGCAGGCCTGATCGACACCGCCAGGCGGCTCGATCCTCTGGTGCTGCGCTGGGGGCGTTGAAGAAGAGAAAAAGAAGACGCGGAAGCGTCTCAGGGCTTCTCGAGTTCGCTGACCTGCAGCGACAGGTCGAACAGTTTCGACTTGCTCGCGTAGTAGCGGTCGAGCCGCCATTCCTTCAGGATGTCGATCGCGAGTTCGAAGCTCTTGTAGTCGAGGTTGTAGAGCGTGACCAGTTCGAAGCTGTGCTCTGATTCGAGCGCCAGCACGAGTTGGGCCAGGATCTTGGCCGATTCATTGGCCGGGTCCGTTTCGATGAATCGGCGGGCGACCTTGATGGCATTCATTGGAAAGTGTTCCTCGGTAGGCAGAGACCGGGAACTATAGCTATCAGCGCGCCAGGCTTTATGACAGTACTGTGACAGCCCGAGGCCATGCCTGCGGCGATGGCCTCGGCGGGCTCGCGAAACGCTCAGCGCGCGGGGTACGGCGCGGGGTACGGTGCGGGGTAAGGGGCCGGGTATGCCGCCGGCGCCGGCATGCGCTCGACCGGTACGACGATCGCCGGCGCCGGCGCGCGCGAAGGGGCCGGCATCGGTGCGGGCATGACCGCGGGCGCGGGCATGACCACCGTGGTGACCGACTCGCGGATCACGCCGCCGCCCATCACGCTGCCATCGACCCTGGCGTCGGTGTTGCCGCTGTCGCCGAGCACACGCGCCTCGCAAGCGGAGCGGTCGGCGGGCGGCTGCAGGTTGCAGCGCGCGAGCGCATTGGCGCGGAAGTCGGGTGCGCTGGTCAGGCCACCGCGCGCGGCTTCCTGGCGCGCGGCGCCGGCTTCGCGGATGCAGGCCGCACGGTCCTGCTGGTTGTGGCCGCAGACGGAGAGTTCCTGCTGGTAGGTGGAACCGCCGCGGGCCGACTGGGCCGAGGCCGGTGCCATAGCGGCTGACAAACCGCCGACTGCAATCAGGGCGGCGATCATCGAACGGGTGTGAAGACTGTTATTCATGGTGTGCTCCTTGGAGTGACCTGAAACGAAAGGAAGCGCATTCAGCGCGCGGGGGATGCCGGTTGCGCCGGCAGCGGGGTCACCGTTTCGCGGATGACGCCACCGCCCATCACGCTGCCTTCGGTGCTGGTGCGCGCGCCGCCTTGCAGGCGCGCTTCGCAGTCGGCGCGGTCGGCCGCGGGCTGCTCACGGCAGCGCGCCAGGGCATTGGCGTCGTAGCGGCCAGGGCTGGCGCTGGTCAGGCCGCTGCGCGCCGCCTCCTGGCGGGCGGCACCGGCTTCACGCAGGCAGGCGGCGCGGTCTTGCTGGACGCCGTCGCAGGTGGCACGCTCCTGGCGCATCGTTTCGGCGCCGCCGGCGGGTGCCTGGGCCCGCGCCAGCGAGGCGCCGGCCGCAAGAAAGACCACACTGGCCGTGACGAAGGCGGCAGCGGAAAGGCGGGATACGCGGGATACGGAACGGGCTCGGACTGTTGTTCTCATCGGGTGCTCCTGGTTGGGCCGCGTCCTCCGAAGAGGGCACGACCGGAGCGCCAGTCTGGGGCCGCTGGCACTGCGGCCCCTGTGGGACGGCACAGACAGCAGCCCCGGCCGGACTCGCCGCTGCATGTGGGACTTGTCTGGCAGGCGCGCTCCGCAGCCGCTTTGGGGTCGATCCGGGCGTCAGCCCTCCGAAATACGCTTGGCCAGGTGCGCGAGCGCTTCGTCCACCTGGTCGACCAGGACCAGCGCCAGGTCGCCGGGCTGCAGCCGCGCCAGCGCGGTGTCGATGGCGATGAACTCGCCGCGGATCTCGTCGATGTAGCTCGTGCGCTGCGCGCCCTGGAGACCTTGGCGCAAGAGCGCCATCACCTCGCCGTCGGCGCGGCCGCGCTGCGCGGCATCCTGGTAGAGGATGACCTCGTCGAAGGCCTGGCCGAGGATCGCGGTCTGGTCGCGGATGTCGCAGTCGCGCCGGTCGCCCGCGCCGCTGATGACCACCGAGCGCTTGTTCGCAGGCATGGTGTCGACCGCCGACACCAGCGCGCGCATCGCATCGGTGTTGTGGCCGTAGTCGGCGATCACGGTCGCGCCGCGGTAGTCCATGACGTTGAAGCGCCCGGGCACGCCGGCCGCGTCGTTCATGAAGCTGGCGAGGCCGCTGCGGATCGTGTCCCAGTCGAGCCCCACGGCCCAGGCCGCGGCCACGGCGGCCATCACGTTGTCGACCTGGAAGCCGATGGTGCCGTTGCGCGTGATCGGCACATCGCGCAGCGCGATGCGCTCGCGCCACGAGCCTTCGGCCGCGATCAGCGCGTCGTTGTCGACGTAGACGGTGCGCTTGCCCTGGGCCCGGTGCGTGGCCATCACGGGGTGGTGGCGGTCGGCCGCGAAGAAGATCACATGGCCGGGGCAGCCCGCGGCCATGGCGGCCACGTTGGGGTCGGCCGCATTGAGCACCGCATAGCCTTCGGGCGCGACGTTACGCACGATCACGCGCTTGAGCACCGCGAGGTCCTCGACCGTGGTGATGTAGTTCAGGCCGAGGTGGTCGCCGCTGCCGATGTTGGTGACCACCGCCACCTGGCAGCGGTCGAAGCCGAGGCCCTCGCGCAGCACGCCGCCGCGCGCCACTTCGAACACCGCCGCATCGACGTCGGGATGCAGCAGCACGTTGCGCGCACTCTTCGGGCCGCTGCAATCGCCGCTGTCGGTCTGGCGCCCGTCGACGTACACGCCGTCGGTGTTGGTCATGCCGGTGCGCAGGCCGCTCGATGCGAGCAGGTGGTTGACGAGGCGCGCGCTGGTGGTCTTGCCGTTGGTGCCGGTCACGGCCACCACGGGGATGCGGCCGTCGTCGCCGGGTGCGAAGAGGGTGTCCATGACGGCCTCGCCAACGGCGCGGCCGCGGCCGAACGAGGGCGAGATGTGCATGCGCAGGCCGGGTGCGGCGTTGACTTCGACCACGCCGCCGTGCTGCTCCTCGAGCGGGCGCAGCACGTTCTCGCACACCATGTCGACGCCGCAGATGTGCAGCCCGACCATCTGCGCCGCATCGACCGCGCGCGCGGCCACTTCGGGGTGCACGGTGTCGGTCACGTCGGTGGCGGTGCCGCCGGTGGAGAGGTTGGCGTTGTTGCGCAGCACCACGCGCTGGCCGCGCTCGGGCACGCTGTCGGGCGTGAGGCCCTGCGCCTCGAGCCGGCCGATGGCGATGTCGTCGAGGCGGATCTTGGTGAGCGAGGTGGCATGGCCTTCGCCGCGCCGCGGATCGAGGTTCACCGCATCGACGAGCTGGCGCACCGTGGCGCTGCCGTCGCCGATCACATGCGGCGGGTCGCGCCGCGCGGCGGCCACGAGGCGGTCGCCCACCACCAGCAGGCGGAAGTCGAAGCCCGGCAGGAACTTTTCGACCATCACCTCGCCGTAGGCGGCGGCCGAGTCATAAGCGGCTGTGAGCTGTTCGCGCGTGGTGATGTTGACCGTGACGCCCTTGCCCTGGTTGCCGTCCTGCGGCTTCACCACCACGGGCAGTCCGATCTCCATGGCCGCGGCCCAGCCGTCGTCGGCATCGGCCACCGGGCGGCCCAGCGGCACCGGCACGCCCGCGGCATTGAGCAACTGCTTGGTGAGCTCCTTGTCCTGCGCGATCGATTCGGCCACGCCGCTGGTGCTGTCGACCTCGGCCGCCTGGATGCGGCGCTGGCGCGAGCCCCAGCCGAACTGCACCAGGCTGCCGCTCGTGAGCCGGCGGTAGGGAATGCCGCGCGCCACCGCGGCATCGACGATGGCGCCGGTGCTCGGGCCCAGGCGCTCCGATTCGTCGAGGTCGCGCAGCTCGGTGAGGGCGGCGGTCGCGTCGAAAGGCGTGTCGTCGAGGGCGGCGTTGAGCAGCGCCTCGGCGAGCGCGAGCGCGCGGCGGCCGACCTCTTCCTCGGTGTACTGGACCGCGACCTGGTAGACGCCGTCTTCGAGCGTGGGCGAGGTGTGGCCGAAGTTGACGGCGCAGCCGGCCTGCGCCTGCAGCGCCACGGCCGCGTTCTCGAGCACGTGGGCCAGCGCCAGCGGCTGGCCCAGCACCATCGGATGCAGCTCGCCGATGGTCGGAAAGCGCGCACGCAGGCGGGCCTCGAAACCGGCCAGGCGGCTGATGGCGTTCTCGTCGCCTTCGCAGGCGACCACTGCTTCGATGGCGGTGTGGCGGCTCCAGAGATTGGGACCGCGCAGGGCGCGGAGACGGGTGACTTTCATGGACGGCGACGCGGTTGGATTCAGGCGAGCTGCGGTTGGACGGGAAGCGGCGGGCTCTGCGACAGCTGCAGCGACGCGAGCGCTGCCTGCAGGTCGGCTTCGAAGGCTTCGACGCCGGCGCCGATGAGGTTGAGCGGAATGCCCAGCGCCCAGGCCGCCGCCACGGCGGCGAGCAGGCTCTCGAGGCCGACGCCCACGTGCGTGGCGCGCCAGACGGTCAGGCGGCCGAGCCCCGGCAGGAACGATTCGCTGCTGCCGTTGGCCAGCACCACGCGGTCCTGGCGCACCAGCACGGCCTTGCCGCCCGCGCCCTGGTGCGCGGCCAGCGCCGGCGCCTGCGCGTCGGCTGCATACAGGATGACGGCGCCGTCGCACAGCGGCGCGAGGCCGGCCACGCGCGCATCGCCGGCATTGAGCACGGCGGTGCCTTCGGCGAGCACCACGTCGACCTGCGTGCGCAGCACCTTGACCATCTGCTCGCTCTCGGTGATGTCGAAATCGCCGAGCGCCTCGGCACCGTCGAGGTCGGTCACGATGCCGACTTCGCAGCGGTCGTATGCGAGGCCGTGGCGCAGGATGGTCTCGGCACCGTTCTCGATCACCACCGCCTGCACGGCGCGGTTCATGAGCAGGCGGCGCCCGGCGTCCCAGTTGGCGCTGTCGCGTGCATCGACGCGGCGGCGCTCGAGGAACAGGCCGTCGCGGCAGGCCAGGCCGGTGTGGCGACCGCCGAGGTCGATGAGCCATGCCACCAGCCGTGCGAGCACGGCGGTGTCGCGCGAGCCCGCGACGCCCACCACCGGGATGCGGCCCGGCGCGTCGTTCGGAAACAGGTGGTCGCAGATCGCGCGGCCCACCGGGCGCGGCGAGCCGACCGCCGGCTTCAGGTGCATCAGCAGACCGGGGCCGGCATTCACTTCGACGATGGCGCCGCGCTGCGGGCCGAGCGGCTTGCCGATGTCCTCGGCCACGAGGTCGATGCCTGCGATGTCCAGGCCGACCACGCGGGCGGCCAGCACGGCGGCGTGCGCCACTTCGGGGTGGACCTGGTCGGTGCAGTCGTTGGCCATGTTGCCGTTGCGCTGGATCGTGACCACGCGGCCGGCGGCGGGCACCGCATCGCCGTCGAGCTCCTGACGCTCGAGTTCGAGCTGCAGCTTGGCGTCGGTCGCCAGCACGATCAGGTCGAGCGGAAATTCCTCTTCGGCGCCGCGGCGCGGGTCGCTGTTGAGCTGCTTGTCGATCAGCTCGGCCACGGTGCTGCGGCCGTCGCCGGTGACGGTGATGATCTCGCCGCGCGCCGCTGCCACCACTTCGCCGCCCACCACCAGCAGGCGGTGCTCATGGCCGCGGATGAAGCGCTCGACCATCACGTCGCTGCCCTCGGGCTCGGCCACCGCGAAGGCGGCCATCACTTCCTCGCGCGTGGTCAGTTCGAGCGACACGCCGCGGCCGTGGTTGGCGTCCGATGGCTTGACCGCCACCGGCACGCCGATGTCCTCGGCCGCTTCCCAGGCTTCCTCGGCGCTGGCCACGACCCGGCCTTCGGGCACGGGCACGCCGCAGCTCGCAAGCAGCGACTTGGTGAGCTCCTTGTCGCTCGCGATCGATTCGCCGATGGCGCTGGTGTAGTCGGTCTCGGCGGTCCAGATGCGCTGCTGGCTCGCGCCATAGCCCAGCTGCACGAGGTTGCCGCTGTTGAGCCGCATGTGCGGGATGCCACGGTCGGTGGCGGCGGCCACGATGGCCGCGGTGCTCGGCCCGAGGTAGCAGTCTTCGACCTTGGCCTTGACCGCATCGACGGCCTTCTGCACGTCGGCGGCGCTGAACGGATCGGCGTTGATGGCCGCCATCAGCAGGCGATGGCCCTCGGCGAGCGCCACGCGGGCCACCTGTTCGTCGCGCGCGCGGAACACCATGCGGTAGACGCCGTGCGCCGAGGTGCTGCGGGTTTGCCCGAAGCCCGTGGGCATGCCGGCCAGGTTGAGCAACTCGATCACCACATGCTCGAGCACGTGGCCGGCCCACGTGCCTTCGGTCAGGCGCTGGATGAAGCCGCCGCGCTCGCCGACACCGCAGTGGTGCTCGATCAGCGCCGGCAGCAGGCCCGTGAGGCGGTCGGTGAAGCCGTCGATCTTGTTGGAGGGAAAGTCCTCCAGCGCCCCCAGGTCGAGCCAGACCTCGAGCACGGGCCGGTAGGTCCAGAGGTTCGGTCCGCGCAAATAGTTGATGCGCAGCAGGCGGATGTCGTCGAAACGGGTCATGCAAACGTTCGATGTGCTTTGGCCGAGCACCGCGGCGCCTTCAAGCGCGCCCATGGCGATCGGTCAGAATCGGCGCCCCGCAAAGGGCGTCATGGCGCGGTTGCAGTGAACCGCGACGGGCAAGAGTCAAATCAACACGATGCAACATCACGATCCAGTCGGCACCCGGGCGGGCGAAGGTACAGAGACGGCGGCTTCAGCCGCGCTGAAAAGCCGCCTCGCAGCCGCCGAAAACGTTCTGGTCACACTGGCGGTTGACCTCGACGAAGAACTTAGGTTTACCTCCGGCCTCTTGGCCCTGACCGACCGGCGCCTGGTGGCGCTCGGCCCGACCGGCCAGTGGTGTGAGTGGCCACTGTCAGATTCTGGGCTGGCACTGCGTCTGAACGACCATGCGGGCGTCGGCACGCTCGACCTCAGCGGGCCTGCCGGGCTGCTGGCACGCTGGCGCTACACCCTGGTGCACCAGCCGGCCGCGCTGAAACTGCTGAAAATCTTCGGTCAGCGGGCGAACGGCGTCGCTGTCGCCGAGGCGACAAGCGAAGCCGACGGCGACGAGGCCCCGGTCGACACCGAGCTGCAGACGCCGCCATCGACCTGGGTGCTGCTGCGCCTGGGCCGCTTCGCGCGACCCTATCGCAAGCAGCTGATCGCGGGCTTCGTGCTGACCCTGATCTCCACGGCCGCGAGCCTGGTGCCGCCGTACCTGACGATTCCGTTGATGGACGACATCCTGATTCCGTTCCAGAACGGACAGACGATCGACCCGTCGCGCGTGGCGTTGTACCTCGGCGGCCTGCTCGGCGCGGCGCTGCTCGGCTGGGGTCTGGGCTGGGCGCGCACCTACCTGCTCGCGCTGGTCTCGGAGCGCATCGGCGCCGACCTGCGCACCAGCACCTACGAGCACCTGCTGACGCTGCCGCTCGACTATTTCGGCGGCAAGCGCACCGGCGACCTGATGGCGCGCATCGGTTCGGAGACCGACCGCATCAACGTGTTCCTGTCGCTGCACGCGCTCGACTTCGCCAACGACGTGCTGATGATCGTGATGACCGCGACCATCCTGTTCTCGATCAACCCGCTGCTCGCCGTGGTCACGCTGGTGCCGCTGCCCTTCATCGCCTGGATGATCCACGTGGTGCGCGACCGGCTGCGCACCGGCTTCGAGAAGATCGACCGCGTCTGGTCCGAGGTGACCAACGTGCTGGCCGACACGATCCCGGGCATCCGCGTGGTCAAGGCCTTTGCGCAGGAGCGCCGCGAGGCCGAGCGCTTCCGCGTCGCCAACGCCTACAACCTGCAGGTCAACGACAAGCTCAACCGGACCTGGTCGCTGTTCACGCCCACCGTGTCGCTGCTGACCGAGATCGGGCTGCTCGTGGTCTGGGGCTTCGGCATCTGGCAGGTGGCGCGCGGCAGCATCACGGTGGGCGTGCTCACCGCGTTCATCGCGTACATCGGGCGCTTCTACACGCGGCTCGACTCCATGAGCCGCATCGTCTCGGTCACGCAGAAGGCGGCGGCCGGCGCCAAGCGCATCTTCGACATCCTCGACCACGTGAGCAACGTGCCCGAGCCGGCCAACCCGGTGAAGGTCGAACGCGTGCAGGGCCGCATCGAGATGAGCGGGCTGGGCTTTCGCTACGGCTCGCGCGCGGTCATTCACGACCTCGACCTCACGATCGAGCCCGGCGAGATGATCGGCCTGGTGGGCCACAGCGGCTCGGGCAAGAGCACGCTGGTCAACCTGATCTGCCGCTTCTACGACGTGACCGACGGCGCGATCAAGGTCGACGGCACCGACATCCGGCGCTTCGCGGTGGCCGACTACCGGCGCCACGTGGGCCTGGTGCTGCAGGAGCCGTTCCTGTTCTTCGGCACCATTGCGCAGAACATCGCCTACGGCAAGCCCGATGCCACGCGCGAGGAGATCGTGGCCGCCGCGCGCGCCGCGCATGCGCACGACTTCATCCTGCGCCTGCCGCATGGCTACGATTCGCTCGTGGGCGAGCGCGGCCAGGGGCTCTCGGGCGGCGAGCGCCAGCGCATCAGCATCGCACGCGCGCTCCTGATCGATCCGCGCATCCTGATCCTCGATGAGGCGACCTCGGCCGTCGACACCGAGACCGAGAAGGAGATCCAGAAGGCGCTCGACAACCTCGTGCAGGGCCGCACCACCATCGCGATCGCGCACCGCCTCTCGACATTGCGCAAGGCCGACCGGCTGGTGGTGATGGACCGCGGCGAGGTGGTCGAGGTCGGCCCGCACGACGCGCTGATGGCAAAGCAGGGCGCCTACTGGCGGCTCTACCAGGCGCAACTGCGCCAGGCCGACGACGACGCGAGCGAAGGCGCCGTCGACGAGCGCGCGGGCGTGCTCGCGCCGCTGGTCAGCCACGCGGCCCATCCGGCAGGAGACGCATGAACGCCAACACCCACCCCGCCATCGAACAGGGCTTCACGCTGGAGCGCGACGGCTTCGGCCGGCTGGTGCTGACCGATGCACGCGGCGAGCGCCATGCCGGCGTGACGCCGGTGCGCGCCTTTCCGCTCAGCGCGCCGGGCGAGGGCGTGTCGCTGGTCGGCAGCGACGGCCGCGAGCTGGTCTGGATCGACCGCCTCGAGCAGCTGCCGGCGCCGGCGCGCGCGCTGCTCGAGGCCGAGCTCGCGGTGCGCGACTTCGCACCCACGCTGCTGCGGCTGCACAGTGTCTCGAGCTTCGGCGTGCCGAGCACCTGGACCGTGAGCACCGACCGCGGCGAGACCCGCTTCGTGCTCAAGGCCGAGGAGGACATCCGGCGGATCGACGGCGGCGCGCTGCTGATCGCGAGCGCGCACGGCGTGCAGTTCCGCATTCCCGATCCGAAGGCGCTGGACCGCGCCTCGCGCAAGCTCCTCGAGCGCTTTCTCTGAAGAAAACGAAACGCACATGCCTCTTCACACCACCGCGCTGGTCCTGTTCTCGGGCGGCCAGGATTCGACCACCTGCCTGGCCGATGCGCTGTCGAAGTACCAGCGCGTCGAGACGCTGGGCTTCGACTACGGCCAGCGGCATCGCGTCGAGCTCGACGTGCGCGGCACCGTGCTCGCGCAGCTGCGCGAGCGCTTCCCCGATTGGGCGCCGCGCCTGGGGCAAGACCACGTGCTCACGCTCGCTGCGCTGGCGCAGCTCGGCGGCTCGTCGCTGACGGAAGAAGTCGCGTTCGAGATGCAGGCCGACGGCCTGCCGAACACCTTCGTGCCCGGGCGCAACCTGCTGTTCCTCACGCTGGCCGGCGCGCTCGCGTACCGGCGCGGGCTGCAGGTGATCGTCACCGGCGTCTGCGAAACCGACTTTTCAGGCTACCCCGACTGCCGCGACGACACCATGAAGGCAATGCAGCTCGCGCTGTCGCTCGGGCTGGAGCGGCGCCTGGTCATCGAGACGCCGCTGATGTGGATCGACAAGGCCGAGACCTGGCAGTTCGCGCACCGGCTGGGCGGCGCGCCGCTGGTCGACCTGATCGTCGAAGAAACCCACACCTGCTACCTTGGCGACCGTGCGCACCGCCAGGCCTGGGGCTACGGCTGCGGCGAATGCCCTGCCTGCGACCTGCGCAAAAAGGGCTGGGCGCGCTACGTGGCGGCGCCGGCCGGCGAGGTCGACGGCGTGACCTCGACGCGGTAGCGCGCTGCGGCGCCTTCGGCCGTGTCGGGCACCAGCGTCCAGCGCTGGGTGTGGAACTCGCCCACGGCCGCGCGGTGCGCGATCGACACCATTGCGCCGCCGCGGGCCTTCACCATCTGCGCGAGCCGCTGGTAGACCGTGCGCTCGGCCGTCGCGTCGAGCGCGCTCGTGATCTCGTCGGCGAAGATCCAGCGCGGCTTCTTGAGCAGCACACGCGCGATCGCCAGCCGCTGCTGCTCGCCGCCCGAGAGCTTCTGGCTCCAGGCGTCGCTGTCGTCCAGCCGCGCCGCCAGGTCGGGCAGCAGCGCGTTGTCGAGCGCCTGGCGCAGTTCGGCCTCGCTGTATTTCGCGGCGTCCTCGGGATAAGCCAGCGCCTGGCGCAGCGGGCCGTCGGGCACGTAGGGGCGCTGCGGCATGAACATCGCGTCGGCCGGCACCTGCACGCGGCCGCGCGCGAAGGGCCAGATGCCCGCGAAGGCGCGGAACAGCGTCGACTTGCCGCTGCCCGAGGGGCCCTGCACCAGCACGCTGTCGCCCGCGGCGGCCGAGAGCGCGGCGTCCGCGAGCAGCGGCCGGCCGGTCGGCAGGCTGAGCGAGAGGCCGTCGGTGTGCAGCACCTCGGCGTCGCTGCGCTCCAGCGCGCGTGCCTGCTCGGTGCGCGCACGGATCGCGTCGTCGAAGCTCGTCAGGCGGTCGGACGTGGCGCGCCAGGCGGCCACGTTGTCGTAGTTGTCGACGAACCAGCTCAGCGAATCCTGCACCCGGCCGAAGGCGGTGGAGATCTGCATCAGCTGGCCAAGCTGGATCGCGCCGCTGAAGAAGCGCGGCGCCGCCACGATGAACGGGAAGATCACCGCCGCCTGGCCGAAGAAGGCCGTGAAGGTGACCAGGTTCTTCTGCTGCTTGACGAGCGCGAGGTAGTTGCGCAACACCGCGCCGAAGCGCAGGTCGAGCTGGCCGCGCTCCACGGCCTCGCCGCGGTCGAGCGCGATCGCCTCGCTGTATTCGCGCACGCGCACCAGGTGGTGCCGGAAGTCGGCCTCGAAGCGCTGCTGGCGGAAGTTGAGCCCGATCAGCGGCCGGCCGATGTAGTGGGTGATGACCGTGCCCACCACGCAGTAGACCAGCGCGAGCCAGACCATCGAGCCCGCGATCTCGTAGCTGCTGCCGCCGAACGGCAGCATCACCGTGCCCGACAGCCCCCACAGGATGCCGACGAAGCTCACCAGCGTGACCACGGCGTTGAGCAGGCCCATCGACAGCGTCATGGTCGCGCTGGTGAACAGGTGCATGTCTTCCTGGATGCGCTGGTCGGGGTTGTCGGGCGTGGTGCCGTCGCCCTTGGCATAGCGCGCGAGCTCCAACTCGTAGAAGGTGCGGTTGGCCATCCAGCGGCCCAGGTAGCTGCGCGTCATCCATGCGCGCCAGCGCAATTGCAGCAGCTGCGTCACGTAGAACTTGAGCACCTGCAGCGCGATGTTGAAGAAGGCCAGGATGGCGAACACCTGGATCTCGCGCCAGAAGACCGTGGCGTCCTTGTTCTGCAGCGCATCGTAGAAGCGCCCGTACCACTGGTTGAACAGCACCAGCGCGTACACGTAGGCCAGGTTCAGCGCGACGATGGCCGCGAACATGGTCCGGGCGCGCCACTTCTCCTCCGAGCGGAAATAGGGCACCGCGAGCGCAAAGATGCGGCGCAGCACCTGGACGAAGCTTCGGGCGCGTTCATTGGCGGAAGATGACATGCAGGTTTTTCCTCGACAGGCGCTTGCGCGCGGGGACCGTGAGGGAGCGATCGTAGACAGATTTCTTAAGCCGCCCTGAAATGCACCGGCCGCAGCGGCGCGGTTGTGACAGCGGCGTGACGCGGATGACAAATCCCTGTCACATGGCGCTGCGAGCATCGCGCGTTCCAGGCCTTGCGCTGCGTACTTTCTTCCGCGTCTTTCTTCCCCGTCTTCTTCCCGTCTTTCTTCCCACTCCTTCGAGGGATTTTCCGCATGCTGCTTCGCTTCATCCGCCGCGCCGCCGTGCCAGCCGCCTTGCTCTCGCTGGCCTTTGCCGCCTCGGCCCAGGGCCGCACCGAACTGCTGGTCTACACCGCGCTCGAAGCCGACCAGGTGCAGGCCTACAAGGCCGCCTTCGAAAAGGAGAATCCGTCCATCGCGCTGAAGTTCGTGCGCGACTCGACGGGCATCGTCACCGCCAAGCTGCTGGCCGAGAAGGCCAACCCCCAGGCCGACGTGGTGTGGGGCCTGGCCGCCACCTCGCTGATGCTGCTGGACAAGGAAGGCATGCTGCATCCTTACGCCCCCAAGGGCCTCGAAGCGGTCAAGCCCACGATGCGCGACCCCGCGAACCCGCCCAAGTGGGTCGGCATGAACGTGTGGTCGTCGGCCATCTGCTTCAACACCGTCGAGGCGCAGAAGAAGAACCTGCCCAAGCCCACCAGCTGGGCAGAGCTCGTGAACCCGGTCTACAAGGGCCAGATCACCATGCCCAACCCGGCCGCATCGGGCACCGGCTACCTGATGGTTTCGGGCTGGATCCAGATGATGGGCGAGGAGAACGCGTGGAAGTACATGGACGCGCTGCACCAGAACATCGGCATCTACAGCCAGTCGGGCAGCAAGCCCTGCCGCCAAGCCGGCGCCGGTGAGTTCGCGCTCGGCATGTCGTTCGAATACCGCGCCGACAAGACCAAGCGCGATGGCGCGCCGATCGACATCGTGCTGCCCAAGGAAGGCCTGGGCTGGGACATGGAGGCCACCGGCATCCTCAAGACCAGCAAGAAGCAGGACGCCGCCCGCGCGCTCGCCGACTGGGCCGTGACGAAGCAGGCCAACGCGCTCTACGCCAAGAACTTCGCGGTGCTCGCGCTGCCGGGCATCCAGGAGAAGCTCGAATTTGTGCCGGGGGACGTCGAGAAGCTGCTCGCCAAGAACGACTTCACCTGGGCTGCGGCCAACCGCGAGCGCATCCTCGCCGAGTGGTCGAAGCGCTACGAGTCGAAGTCGGAAAAGAAGCCGATGTGAGCCAGCGAACCGAGATGACCACCAGCTTCCTGTCCCTGCGCGGCATCGAAAAATCCTTCGGTGCCAGCCGCGTGCTCGACGGCATCGACCTCGACATCGAGCCGGGCGAGTTCGTCTGCCTGCTCGGGCCGTCGGGTTGCGGCAAGACCACGCTGCTGCGCATCGTCTGCGGCATCGAGCGCGCGGACCGCGGGCAGATCCTGCTCGGCGGGCAGGACATTGCGGGCCTGCCGCCCGCGGCGCGCGGCTTCGGCGTGGTTTTCCAGTCGTATGCGCTCTTTCCCAACCTCACGGCGGCGCAGAACATCGCGTATGGCCTGCATCCCACCGGCGCGCTCGCGCGCGAGATGGCCAAGCGTTCGCGCGAGATGCTCGACCTCGTGGGACTCACGGCGCATGCCGACAAATACCCGGTGCAGCTCTCGGGCGGTCAGCAGCAGCGCGTGGCACTGGCGCGCGCGCTTGCGCCGAACCCGCGGCTGCTGCTGCTCGACGAGCCGCTCTCGGCGCTCGATGCGCAGGTGCGCGCCAGCCTGCGCAGCGAGATCCGCGCGCTGCAGAAGCGCCTGGGCATCGTCACGATCATGGTCACGCACGACCAGGAAGAAGCGCTCTCGATGGCCGACCGCGTGGTGCTGATGCACGACGGGCGCATCGAACAGGCCGGCACGCCCGACGAGCTCTACCGCCAGCCGCGCACCCGTTTCGTCGCGGGCTTCGTCGGCCGCATGAACATGCTGCCAGCGACCATCGTCGCCGACGGCAAGGTGCGCGTGCGCGACAGCGAGCTGTTCTGCACGCCGGGCCACCTCGGTGCTCTGGGCATTGGCGCGCAGGCCACCGTGGGCATCCGCCCCGAACACGTGGTGGTGAAGCGCTTCGGCACCGAGCTGGGCGCCAACAGCTTCGCAGCGCGCCTTCTCGACACGGAATTCTTCGGCAACCGCACCTCCGCACGGCTGGCCTGCGAGCCGCTGGGCATCGAGATCGAGGCCGAGTTGCCGGCCGATGCGCGCTACGGCGGCGAGGAGCCCCTGGCCCCCAGCAGCATGGTGCACATCCAGCTGCCCTTGAATGCGCTGTCGGTCCTGGCGCACTGAAAAAGCATGAGCAGCAGCCCCCAGGCCATCGCCGTCATGCCGATGGCGATGCCGCGCAGCAGCGCGTTTGACCGCGAGCGCTGGTTCACCGGCGCGGCCGTGCTGGCGATGGTGGCGCTGCTGGTGCTGATCGTGGCGCTGCCGGTCGGTGCGCTCGTGGGCCAGAGCTTCTTCGACCGCACGGGCGCCTTCGTCGGCCTGGCCAATTTCGCGCGCTACCTCGACAGCCCGGCGCTCGTGCAGTCGGCTTTCAACAGCGTCTGGATCGCGGCCTTGAGCGCCGTGGTCTGCACGACGCTGGCCTACGTGTACGCCTACGGCCTCACGCTCTCGTGCATGCCCGCCAAGGGCGTGCTGCGGGCGGTGGCGCTGGTGCCGCTGCTCGCGCCCTCGCTGCTGCCGGCGATCAGCCTCGTCTACCTTTTCGGCAACCAGGGCCTCTTCAAGGGCCTGTTCGGCGACACGTCGATCTACGGACCGCTCGGCATCGTGCTGGGCTCGGTGTTCTGGACGCTGCCGCATGCGCTCTTGATCCTCACCACGGCCATGGCCACCTCCGACGGCCGGCTCTACGAGGCCGCGCAGACGCTCGGCGCCTCGCGCTGGCGCATGTTCCGCACCGTGACGCTGCCGCCCACGCGCTACGGGCTCATCGTGGCCGCGATGGTGGTGTTCGTGCTCGTCATCACCGACTTCGGCGTGCCCAAGGTGGTGGGCGGCCAGACCGGCGTGCTCGCCACCGACATCTACAAGCAGGTGGTCGGGCAACAGAACTTCCAGATGGGCGCGGTGGTCGGGCTGGTGCTGCTGGTTCCGGCGCTGCTGTCGTTCCTGGTCGAACGGCATGTGCGCGGCAGGCAGTCGGCCGCGTTGTCCGCGCGCGCCACGCCCCACCGACCCGAGCCGGTGGCCGCACGCGACCGGGCGCTTTTCGTGTTCTGCGCGCTCACCGCCTGCGCCATCCTCGTGATGATCGGCATGGCCGTGTTCGCATCGCTCGCCACCTACTGGCCCTACAAGCTCGCGCCCTCGCTGAAGAACTACGACTTCGGCAACATGGACGGCGGGGGCTGGGGCAGCTACTTCAACTCGCTGCGCTTGGCCCTCTGCGCGGCCGTGGCCGGCGCGCTGGCAACCTTCGTCTCGGCCTACCTGGTCGAGAAGCCGCGGCGCTTCGGCCTGCTGCGCGAACTGCTGAACCTGCTGGCCAACCTGCCGCTCGCCGTGCCCGGGCTGGTGCTCGGCGTGGGCTACATCTTCTTCTTCATCTCGCCGTCGAACCCGCTGCGCGCCATCTACGGCAGCATGACGATCCTGGTCGTCTGCACGGTGGCGCACTTCTTCTCGGTGGCGCACCTCACCTCGCTGACCGCGCTGCGCCAGCTCGACCGCGAGTACGAGCTGGTGTCGGAGTCGATGGGCGTGCCGTTCTGGCGCACGCTGTGGCGCGTGCACCTGCCGGTGGCGCTGCCGACGGTGCTGAACGTCGGCGGCTACTTCTTCGTCAATGCGATGACCACCGTGTCGGCCGTGGTCTTCCTCTATTCGCCGCAGACCACGCTGGCCGCGATCGCCGTGCTCAACATGGACGACGCCGGCGACGTGGCGCCGGCCGCGGCGATGGCGTCGTTGATCATGCTCACGGCGGCGGTCGGCCGCGGGTTGTTCGCGCTCGCCGGGCGGTGGGCGCTGGCACGCACGCAGCAGTGGCGGCAGCGCTGAAGCCCGGGCCTGGCGCGCTTGCGCCGGTGGCCGGATCGGGCTCACGTCCGACTTGACCGCGGACGGCGCAGGCCTAGCATGCGGCCCATGCGAACCCTCTTGACCGCACTCTTCTTCTGCCTCGGCCTGCTGGCCGCCGGCTGCGACGACAAGCCCAAGCCCGGCGGGCCGATGCCCAAGGCCGCGGCGGTGTCGCTCGCCGCGCCGTCGCTGGCCTGATCCGGTCGCCGCGCGCGCCGCCGTCGCGGCGGCGCGGTGCCTTCCTGCGCGATCTCGCCGCGCCTTGTATGCTCGACGCCCACGTTCGCGGCGCCCGGCGCACACAAGAGAGAACCACGATGGAGACCACGGCCGCAAGGCACCAGCCCGACTCCCGCTATGCCATGGTGCGGCTCGGGCTCACGCTGCTCGTCATGACCGTGGGCAGCAGCGGCATGTACGTGGTGTCGGTGATGCTGCCGTCGGTGCAGGCCGAGTTCGGCATTGCGCGCGCCGATGCCTCGCTGCCCTACACGCTGCTGATGCTGGGCTTCGGTATCGGCGGCGTGCTGATGGGCAAGCTCGCCGACCGCTTCGGCGTGATGTGGCCGCTGCTCGGCGGTGCGGTGTTTCTCGGGCTCGGCTACATCGCGTCGGGCCTGGCCGACGGCATCGTGTCGTTCACCATCGCGCAGACGCTGCTCGTGGGCCTGCTCGGCAGCTCGGTGGCCTTTGCGCCGCTGGTGGCCGACACCTCGCTGTGGTTCGTCAAGCGCCGCGGCATCGCGGTGGCGGTGTGCGCGAGCGGCAACTACGTGGCCGGCGCAGTGTGGCCGCCGATCGTGCAGCACTTCATCGAGACCGTGGGCTGGCGCCAGACCTACATCGGCATGGGCGTCTTCTGCGGCCTCACGATGGTGGTGCTGGCCCTGTTCTTCCGCGCGCGCCCGCCGATCGCGACCGCTGCACCGGCCGGCACCGCGGCGGCCGGCAGCGCCGCCGTGCGCAATGCCCTGCGGCCTTTCGGGCTCAGCCTGGGCACCGCGCAGGGCCTGCTGTGCGTGGCGGGCGTGGCCTGCTGCGTGGCCATGGCGATGCCGCAGGTGCACATCGTGGCCTACTGCAGCGACCTGGGCTTCGGGGCCGCGCGCGGCGCGCAGATGCTGTCGCTGATGCTGGCCTTCGGCGTGGTGAGCCGGCTGGTGTCGGGCGCGATCTGCGACCGCATCGGCGGGCTGCGCACGCTGCTGCTCGGCGGCGCGCTGCAGTGCGTCGCGCTGCTGTTGTTCCTGCCGTTCGACGGACTGGTGCCGCTGTTCGTGGTGTCGGCGCTGTTCGGGCTGTTCCAGGGCGGCATCGTGCCGTCGTACGCGATCATCGTGCGTGAGCATTTCCCGGCGTCCGAGGCGGGCGCGCGCGTGGGCACGGTGCTGATGTTCACGCTGTTCGGCATGGCGCTCGGCGGCTGGATGTCGGGCAAGGTGTTCGACCTCACCGGCAGCTACGACGCCGCTTTCCTCAACGGCATCGCGTGGAACCTCGTGAACGTGTCCATCGCGGCCACGCTGCTGTGGCGGGTGACGGTGATCGAAAGGCGGCAGAGAATAGTGAAGCCGACGCACTGACCGCCGAACGCCGGTCCCATGAAGAAGTACGGCTACACCGCCAAGGGCGCGTCGACGCTGTTCTTCGCGGGACCGTGGGCTACGTCAGCAGCCCGCGGGCATCCACCACATGCTCAACCTCACGGCGACGCTGGCGAACGGGAATGCGCCCGAGGTGAAGGCGCAATACTGAGGTGTTGACGTTCAGCGTTCGCCCAGGCCCATGGCCGGGTCGCTGACCGAATGCCGGCCCGTCTCGACGCGGCCGGCGAAACGGCGCGCCCAAGCCGCGTCGGCATCGCACGTCACGACGAAGTCGTACCAGGCGCCGCTCGATGCCAGCGCCCAGTGCTGCTCGGCCTTGCCGCCGGGCTGCACCGTCGCGGTCCACGGACCGTCGTCGCGGTAGGCCTTGGCGCGCACCGTGAACCTGCAGGCGCTCGCGCCCGTGTTGCGCATCTCGAGGTACACGTTGCCGTTGGCGATGTCGTAGCACACGCGCACTTCGGGGCTCGGCGCATCGGCGGCGCGCAGGCTGCCGAGGTCGCCCTTGAAGTGGCGGTGGAAGCCGTTGGGCCCGAGTACCCAGAGGTCGTAGAAGCCGCTGTTGTCGCGGCCCGCCGTCCACACATCGTCGAGCGTCTTGCCGGCCTCGACCATGTAGCGGCGCGGCAGCCGGTCGAGGTTGAGCTTGTCGTACACATGGAACACCGCGGCGGCCGTGCCGGTGTTGGCCATCAGCAACTGCACCGTGCCGTCGAGCGGCGCCACGCGCGCGCTGGCATGCAGCTCGTACGGCAGCGCGCGCGAGGGCCGCGTGCCGCTGGCCTGGCGCGGCAGCTGCGGGTCGAGCGGCAGCGGCACGTAGCCCAGCTTCTCCTGGTTGATGCGGATCTGGTCGGCCTCGGTGCGGCTCGCGCGGCCGGCGAGCGCGGGCAGCGGCTCGTCGTTGGGGGTGGCGAAGTTGAAGGCGCTCGTGAGATCACCGCACACCGCGCGCCGGAACGCGCTGATGTTCGGCTCCTGCACGCCGAAGCGGGCCTCGATGAAGCGCAGCACCGAGGTGTGGTCGAAGGCCTGCGAATTGACCCAGCCGCCGCGGCTCCAGGGCGAGATCACGTACATCGGCACGCGCGGGCCGGGGCCGTAGACACGGCCGTCGGGCGCGGGCTGCTTGGTGCTGCCGATCGGCGCGGGCTGGGTGAAGTACTCGGGGAGCATCGCGCTGTCGGACAGCGTGGTCTTGCCGGCGGGCGTGCCGTCGGGATTGATCGAGGGCGGCGACGGCGAAGGCACGTGGTCGAAGTAGCCGTCGTTCTCGTCGAAATTGACGATCAGCACGGTCTTGCTCCAGACCTCGGGCACGGCGGTGAGCGCGTCCAGCACTTCCTGCACGAACCAGGCGCCCTGCACAGGGCTCGACGGCCCCGGGTGCTCGCAGTAGATCGACGGCGCGCTCATCCAGGCCACCTGCGGCAGCGTGCCTTCGCGCACGTCGCGCCGGAAGGCGTCGAGGTAGTCCTCGGGCTTGGTGCCCGGCAGCGTGTTCGCGATGCCCTTGTACAGCGGGTTCTTGGCATCGTCGGTGGTGCGGTCGTAGGCCTTGTAGGGCAATGGTTGCCCGGTGTCCGCGTAGGGTTTGTTGGGCTCGCCGCCGCTCGACACCGGATAGCCCGAGTCGAGGTTGGCCTGGCGGAACTGCCGGAACGCGCCGAGCATGTTGTCGCCCCATTCGTCGGGCATGTTCTGGTAGCTGATCCAGCGCACGCCGGCGTCCTCGAGGCGCTCGGCGTAGGTCTTCCACGTGTAGCCCACGCTCGGCGAACCGGGCAGGCCGCTGATCGCGTCCCATTCGTTGGTCACGAAGGCGGTGTTGGAAGCGGTCGGTCCGTTGGTGCCGGTCAGGTGGAAGGCCCGGTTCGCGTCGGTGCCGGTGTGCATGCTGCAGTGGTAGGCATCGCAGAGCGTGAAGGCGTTCGCCAGCGCGAACTGGAACGGCACCTCGGCTTGCTTGTGGTAGCCCATCGACTGGCTGGTCTTGTAGCGTGCCCATTGGTGCATGCGCCCGCTGTCCCAGGCGTCCTGGCTGTCGGCCCAGTCGTGCGGCGTGCCGCCGTCGCGCTGGGCATTGCCTTTGGAACTGTCGAGGTGGTAGGGCAGCACGGTCTTGCCGGTGGCATCGCTCTGCTGCCAGACGTTCATGCCCTTGGGCAGTGGAATGGTGAAGCGGTCGCCGAAGCCGCGCACGCCCATGAGCGTGCCGAAGTAGTGGTCGAACGAACGGTTCTCCTGCATCAGGATCACGATGTGCTCGACGTCGTTGATGGTGCCCGTCTTGTTGTTGGCGGGGATGGCGAGCGCGCGGCGGATGCTCGGCGGAAAGGCCGAGAGCGCGAGCGCGGCGGCACCGGTGGCGGCGCTGCCTGTGAGGAACTTGCGGCGGGTGGTCATGTCGTCGCGCGCTTCACAGGTCGCCCATGCCCATGGCCGGGTCGCTGACCGTGTGGCGGCCGGTTTCCACGCGGCCCGCGAAGCGGCGCTGCCAGCCCGGGTCGACATCGCACGTCACGACGAAGTCGTACCAGGCGCCGCTCGAAGCCAGGTCCCAGTGCAGCTCGGCCTTGCCGCCGCCTTGCACCGTGGCCGCCCAGGGACCATCGTCGCGGTAGGCCTTGGCGCGCACCGTGAACTTCGCGGCGCTGCCGCCGCCGTTCAGCATCTCGAGGTAAACGTTGCCGTTCGCGATGTCGTAGCACACGCGCACTTCGGGCACGGCGGCGCCCCCGGCGCGCACGCGGCCCAGGTCGCCCTTGAAGTGGCGATGGAAGCCGTTGGGCCCGAGCACCCAGAGGTCGTAGAAGCCGCTGTCGTCGGCCATCGCATTCCACGCCTCGTCGAGTGTCTTGCCGGGCTCGACCATGAAGCGGCGCGGCAGGCGGTCGAGGTGCAGCTTGTCGTAGACATGGAACACGGCAGCGGCGGTGCCGGTGTTGGCGAACACCAGCCGCACCGTGCCGGCGACCACGTCGCTGCGCGCACTGGTGTGCAGCTCGTAGGGGAGTGCGCGGGAAGGCCGTGTGCCGGTGGCCTGGCGCGGGCGTTGCGGGTCGAGCGGCAGCGGCACCTGTGCGAGCTTTTCCTGGTCGCTGCGCAACTGGTCGGCCGCACTGCGCGTGGTGCGGCCGGCGAGCGCGGGCAGCGGCTCGTCGTTCGGGTTGGCGAAGTTGAAGGCGCTCGTGAGATCGCCGCACACCGCGCGGCGGAACGCGCTGATGTTCGGCTCCTGCACGCCGAAGCGCGCCTCGATGAAGCGCAGCACCGAGGTGTGGTCGAAGGCCTGCGAATTGACCCAGCCGCCGCGGCTCCAGGGCGAGATCACGTACATCGGCACACGCGGGCCGGGGCCGTACACGCGGCCGTCGGGCGCGGGCTGGCTGCTGGTGCCTGGCGGCTTGGGATGGTTGAAGTACTCGGGCGCGAGCGCCTCGATCGGCAGCGTGGTCTTGCCTGCGGGTGTGCCGTCGGGGTTGATCGACGGCGCGGCCGGCGAGGGGTAGTGGTCGAAGTAGCCGTCGTTCTCGTCGAAGTTGATCAAGAGCACCGTCTTGCTCCACACCTCGGGCACGGCGGTGAGCGCGTCGAGCGTTTCCTGGATGTACCAGGCGCCTTGCACCGGGCTCGACGGTCCCGGGTGCTCGGAGTAGGTGGCGGGCGCGATGAGCCACGACACCTGCGGCAGCTTGCCGCCTTTGATGTCCTGTCGGAACTGTTCGAGGAAGCCGCCATCACCCATGGTGTTGGCGATGCCCTTGTAGAGCGGATTGCGGGCGTCGTCGCTGGCCGGGTCGTACACCGGCGACGCGACGCTCGAGCTGTTGCTGACAGGCTTGCCCGAAGCCTCGTTGGCCAGGCGGTATTGCTTGAAGCCCGCGAGCGGGTTGTCGCCGAAGTTCTCGGGCATGTTCTGGTAGACGATCCAGCTGACCTTGGCTTCCTGCAGGCGTTCGGGGTAGGTCTTCCATTCGTAGCCCATGGCCGAGCTGTCGATCGAGTCCCACTCGTTGTTCACCGTGGCCACGCCCGCGCCCGTGGGACCGTTGGTGCCGGTCCAGTGGAACATGCGGTTCGAATTGGTGCCGGTGTGCATGCTGCAGTGGTAGGCGTCGCAGAGCGTGAAGGCATTGGCCAGTGCGAACTGGAACGGCAGTTCCGCCTCCCGGAGGTATCCCATCGATTGCGTGAATGGCGCCTTGTCGGTTTTCTTGTATTTGACCCACTCGTGCATGCGTCCGCCGGCCCATGCATCCTGGCCGTCGCTCCAGCTGTGCGGCGTACCGGTCACGCGCTGGGCATTGCCCTTCGAATCGTCGAGGTGATAGGGCAGTACTTCCTTGCCGGCATCGTCGAGCTGCTGCCAGACGCCGCGCCCTTCGGGCAGCGGAATAGTGAAGCGGTCGCCGAAGCCGCGCACGCCCATGAGCGTGCCGAAGTACTGGTCGAACGAGCGGTTCTCCTGCATCAGGATGACGATGTGCTCGACGTCGTTGAGAGTGCCGGTCTTGTTGCTGGCGGGAATGGCGAGGGCGCGGCGGATGCTCGGCGGAAAGGCCGAGAGCGCGAGCGCGGCGGCACCGGTGGTGGCGGTGGCGGTCAGGAATTTGCGGCGGGAGGGCATGGTCATCGGGGTGCGTCCTGGGCGTTGTTCTTGATCGATTCCAGGCGCACTCAAGGGGCGCAGCGCATCACCGGCTCGGGCGTGGCCGGCGGATTGGGCGTGGGTTCCGGATTGCCCACCACGGGCAGGCCGCCGAAGAATCCGCCGCCGCCGTTGCCGCCACCACAGGCGGAGAGCAGGCAGGCCAGGAAGAGCGCCGGAACGAGGCGCGGCAAATGAAGTGGGCGTGGACGCTGCATGGGGTTCCTTCGGTTCGTGTCGGTTCGCACAAAAAAAAGCGCCCGCGCAAGGACGTTGCGCGGACAGCGTCAAAGATTAGGGCGAAGCCATGACGTCACGGTGAATCGGCCGTGACAAAGCCAGCGCGAGCGCAGGCCGGCGCGTTCGGGGGCAGCCCCCTTACTTTTCGTTGCTGATGCCGCTGGAGACGTGGCCCGCGGGCACGTGGCGTGCCGCGGCATCGACGTGACCGGTCTGGTCGTCGAAGAAGAAGTCGGGCTCGAACTCGCGCAGGAACTCGCCCTTCGGCAGGCCGCCGAGGAACATCGCTTCGTCGACGCGGATGTTCCAGTTCATGAGCGTGCGGATTGCGCGCTCGTGCGCGGGGGCGCTGCGCGCGGTGACGAGCGCGGTGCGGATGCGCATCTGTGCATTGCCGGCCATCTGCAGGCGGTGCAGCGCCATGAGCAACGGCTTGAACGGCCCTTCGGGCAGCGGCAGGTCGGCCTTGCTGAGTTCATGCGCCTGGAAGGCGTCGAGGCCTTCGGACTGGAACACGCGCTCGGCTTCGTCGGAGAACAGCACGGCGTCCCCGTCGAAGGCGATGCGCACTTCGTTGGGCCAGGCATCGCTGGCCTTGACCGATTCGACCAGCACCCGCGCGGCCGGAAAGCCCGCGCCGAGCGCCTCGCGCACGTCCTGCGCATTGACTGACAAGAACAGGTGCGCGCGCAGCGGCCGCAGGTAGCCGAAAGGCGGGCGGCCCTGCGTGAACACGCCGCGCTGCAGCTTGATCTCGGCCGCCGCGCTCGAGCGGAAGATGCGCATGCCCGAGACCGGGTCGTTGCGCGAAAGGATCACGACCTCGACGCGCTGGACCCCGTCGTCGTTGAAGCGCAGCAGCTTGCGGATCAGCGAGTAGGCGATACCGGGCGCGGCCGGCACGTCGAGCCGCTCGAGCTGCAGCTTCATGTAGCCCGTGTCGTCGCCCGACTCGAAGACCAGGTTTTCTTCTTCGAGGTTGAACAGGGCGCGCGAGGAGATCGCGACCACAAGCTTGTCTTCGAGGGTGACGGGCATGGCGCTACTTGACGAACTGGTTGAGCTGGATGATAGGCAGCATCACCGCGAGCACGATCAGCATGACCACGCCGCCCATCGCCACGATCAAGAGCGGCTCGAGGATGGTGGCCAGGTGCATGGCGCGACGCTGCACCTCGGCACCGAGCTGGTTGGCGGCGCGCTGCAGCATCAGGGGCAGCGTGCCGGTCTGTTCGCCGAGCCGCGCGAACATCGAGACCAGGCCGGGAAAGCGCTTCTTCTGCGCCAGTGCCGACGCGAGCGGTGCGCCTTCGCGCACCAGCACCAGCGCATCGAGCGCATCGGCGCGCATGGCGCGGTTGCTCAGCGTTTCGGCGGCGGCCTGCAGCGCACGCAGGATCGGCACGCCCGCGGTCGCGAGCATGGCGAGTGTGCTCGCGAAACGCGCGGCGTTGTAGCCGCGAGCCAGCTTGCCGACCAGCGGCAGGTTGAGCCACGCCGCATCGAACTTCAGGCGAAAGGCCTCTTGCGCCAAGGCGATGCGCACGGCGATGGTGGCCAATATCACGCCGCCGAGCATCCACCATCCGTAGCTGCGCACCGTGGCACTCAGCGAGAGCATCACGGTGGTGAGAAACGGCAATGAACGCTTGGTGCCCGCGAACACCTGCGCCACTTGCGGCACCACATAGCTCACGAGAAAGATCACGATCACGATCGCCACCAAGGTGACGATGGCCGGATAGAGCGCCGCGCCGACGAGCTTCTGCTGCAGCGCCTGCCGTTCCTCGAGGTCGTCGGCGAGCCGGTCGAGCACGAGGCCGAGATTGCCGCTCTGCTCGCCCGCGCCGATCACGGCCGTGTAGATGGGCGAGAACTCGCGCGGGTGGGCGGAGAGGGCGCGCGCGAACGGGGAGCCCGCATTGACCTCGGCGCGCAGCGATGCGACGAGGTTGCGCTGCGGCTCGGTCTCGGCTTCGTCGGTGAGCGCGGTCAGTGCGCGTTCGAGCGGGAGGCCCGAGGAGACGAGGCCCGCGATCTGGCGCGTCCAGACCGCGAGGCCGGTGGAATTGAAGACGCGCTTGCCGCCCCCGAGCCAGCGCCCGAGGCCGCTCGGCCGGCCATTGGCGTCGAGCGCCTCGCCGCCGACCGGCTTGACCGACAGCGGGATGAGCGACTGCGCACGCAGCATGCTGCGCGCACTGCGCGCGGTGTCGGCCTCGAGCACGCCTTCGCGCGACTGGCCGGCGGCATCGATGGCTTCGAAGGAATAGGCGGGCATGGCAGGGGTGTGACGGCGACGGTTATTCGCGCGTCACGCGCAGCAGCTCGGCGCGCGAGGTGATGCCGGTCTCGACCAGCCGCTCGCCGTCGTCGCGCATCGAGCGCAGCCCGCCGCGCGTGCCGGCCTCGAAGAGCAGGCTCTCGGCGGCCTTGCCGTGGATGAGCGCCTGCACTTCGTCGTTGGCCACGAGCAGCTCGAAGATGCCGGTGCGGCCCTGGTAGCCGGTCTGGCCGCAGACGTCGCAGCCGGTACCTGCGCAGGTGGTGCAGAGCTTGCGCACGAGGCGCTGCGCGAGCACGCCGAGCAGCGACGAGCTCAGCAGGAACGGCTCCACGCCCATGTCGGTCAGGCGCGTGACGGCGCTGACAGAATCGTTGGTGTGCAGTGTCGCGAGCACGAGGTGGCCGGTGAGCGAAGCCTGGATGGCGATCTGCGCCGTCTCGAAGTCGCGGATCTCGCCGATCATGATCACGTCGGGGTCCTGCCGCAGGATCGCGCGCAGCGCCTTGGCAAAGGTCAGTTCGATCTTGGCGTTGATCTGCGTCTGGCCCACGCCCGGCAGTTCGTATTCGATCGGGTCTTCCACCGTCATGATGTTGCTGCGGCCGGCGTCGAGCCGCGCCAGCGCCGCGTACAGCGTGGTGGTCTTGCCCGAGCCCGTGGGGCCGGTGACGAGGATGATGCCGTGCGGCTGCGCAATGAGCCGCTCGAAGCGATCGAGCGTGTCGCCCTGCATGCCGACCGATTCGAGCGTGAGCTTGGATTCGGTCTTGTCGAGCAGCCGCAGCACCGCGCGTTCGCCGTGCGCGCTCGGCAACGTGGAGACGCGCACGTCGACCGCGCGCGTGCCGATGCGCAGCGAGATGCGGCCGTCCTGCGGCAGCCGCTTCTCGGAGATGTCGAGGTCGGCCATGATCTTCAGGCGCGAGATCAGCGCCGCGTGCAGCGCGCGGTTGGGCTGCACCACCTCGCGCAGCGTGCCGTCGATGCGAAAGCGCACGGACGAGGTGCGCTCGTACGGCTCGATGTGGATGTCGCTCGCGCCGTCGCGCGCGGCCTGCGTGAGCAGCGCGTTGAGCATGCGGATGATCGGCGCGTCGCCCGCGCTCTCGAGCAGGTCTTCGACCGCGGGCAGCTCCTGCATCATGCGAGAGAGGTCGGCATCGCTCTGCACTTCGCTCACCACCGCGGCGGCGCTCGATTCGCCCTGCGCGTAGGCGGCGCTGATGCGCTGCGCGAGTGGGCCGGGGTCGAGCACCTCGAAGGCATGCACGCCGTACTTGCGCGTGACCTCGCCAAGCGCGCTGCGCGAAGGCAGGCGCGACATCCAGAGCGTGTAGCGGCCGTCGTCGGTTTCCTCGAGCAGCAATTGCTGGCTGCGGGCAAACGCGTAGGGCAGGGGATGGCGCATGGCGGTGGTCGGCTTCAGGGCAGTTCGCGCGCGGTGCTCGGATCGGCAGTGGGCGGCAGTGCGCCACGCAACGGGCTCGGGCGAATGGTGCGCGTGTCGGCCGGCGGGGCGGGCGGGGGAATGAGCTGCGTGCCCGTGAGGCGATTGCTGCGGTTGCCGCTGTCGCTCTGGCGAGCCGCCGGGCTCGGCAGCGGCGCTTCGGGCAGCACGGGCGCGGAATCGACGCCGCGCAGCATGATGTTGTCGGTGTTGGGCTGGGCGCGCTGCTGCATGCCGCGGATCTCGTCGTAGCGGTCGAAGGCGAAGGCTTCCGCCGATGCGCCATCGCGCATGACCACGGGCCGCAGGAACATCATGAGGTTGCTCTTGACGCGCGAACGGACCTCGTTCTTGAACAGGTTGCCGAAAACCGGGATGTCGCCTGCCAGCGGCACCTTCTCGATCGTGTTTCTGTAGTCGTCCGACAGCAGTCCGCCGAGCATGATGAGGCCGCCATCTTCGACCAGCACGCTCGACTCGATCGCGCGCTTGTTGGTGGTGGGGCCGTTGGGGTTGTTGATGGTGTTTCCGGCGACGGTGGAAATCTCCTGGAAGATGGTCATCTTCACGGTGCCGTTCTCGTTGATCGTCGGGCGCACGCGCAGCGTGAGGCCCACGTCCTTGCGCTCGACCGTGGTGAACGGGTTGATGCCCACCGAGCCCGAGGTGCTTGCGTACTGGCCCGTGACGAACGGCACGTTCTGGCCGATGACGATCTTGGCCTCTTCGTTGTCGAGCGTGAGCAGGTTGGGCGTCGAGAGCACGTTGGCGTCGCCGTCGCTGTTGAAGAAGTTCGCGATGGCGCCGAGGATGTACTGCCCGCCGATCTTGCCGGCGATGCCGAGGTTCAGGCCCGACGACGGCCGGATGTTGGCCACGTCGCGTGTGGCCAACGCCTGCGTGAGCGCAAGGATGTTGGCGCTGGCCAGGCTCGAATTGGTGCCGATGACCGCGTTGTTGCCGAGCGCGCTCTGCCACTGCACGCCGAAGTTGGCGGCCTTGTCGGCGCTCACCTCGACGATCAGCGCCTCGATCATGACCTGCGCACGCCGGCCGTCGAGCTTGTCGATCACCGCGCGCATCTGCCGGTACTGCGGCTCGGGCGCGGTGATGATGAGCGAGTTGGTCGACGGGTCGGCCTGGATCTGGCCGCCGGTCGAGGGCTGATTGGCGTTGTTGAGCGGCGCATTCGCGGCCGGCGAGCCGCTCTGGCCATTGAGGCCGACCGACATGGCTTGCGGCATGTTCGCCTGCGCCTGTGGTGTGCTCGTGGCTCCGCCGGCAGCGCCCGGGGCACCCGGCATGCCGGGCATCTGGTTGGCGGCCATGGCCGCACGCAGCGTGGCCGCGAGGCGCACCGCGTCGGCGTTCTTGAGATAGACCACGTAGATGTTGCCGGCCGCGCCGTTGCTGCTTTCGGCCGGTGGGCGGTCGAGCTTCTCGACCAGCGTGCGCACCAGCGCGGCGCGCGCGGGATTGGCCGCGCGCAGGATCAGCGCATTGCTGCGCGGGTCGGCCATGAGCGTGGTGCGGAACGATGCATCGGCCGCACCCGGTGCCGCGGTGCCCGGCGCACCCGAGCCGCTGCCGTCGACCAGCCGCGTGATCAGCGGCAGCATGTCGGTGGCGATCGAATGCTTGAGCTGGATCACCTCGATGTCGGAAGCGTTGGGCACGTCGAGCGCCGCGATGATGCGCGCGAGCCGGCGCATGTTGCCGGCGTAGTCGGTGATCACGAGCGAGTTGTTGCCCGGGTTCACGTTGATCGTGTTGTTGGGCGGAATCAGCGGCCGCAGCACCGGCAGGAGGCTGTTGGCCGATTCGTAGTTGAGCCTGAAGATCTGCGTGACGATCTGGCTGTCGGCCACCGAGGCGCCGGGCGTCGCGGTGCTGACGCTCTGGGTCTGCAGCTTGGCGTCGGCCTCGGGCACCACCTTGTAGAGCCCTTCGGCCTCGACGATAGCGAAGCCCTGCAGCCGCAGCGCCGAGGCGAACTGGTTGAACGCCGCCGCCGGTGCGATGGCGCGGTCGGTGACGAGGTTCATCGTGCCCTTGACGCGCGGGTCGACCACCACGTCGCGGCCCGTCACCACCGCCATGGTGCGCGCCACGGCCTCGATGTCGGCATTGGCGAAGTTGAGCGTGATGGGTTCGCCGCGCCGCGGCGCGCCGGCACCGCCCGCCTGCGCGAAGGCGGGCGGCGCGGCCTGCACGAGGGTGGCGGCGATCAGCATCTGCGCGGCGAGTGCAACGATGCCGAGCGTGGTCGGTGGCTTCTTCATGATCAACCCAGGGTGATGATCGAACGCGCGTTGTCGCGGCGTCCGATGATGTTCAACAAATTGGAGAGCGCGTCCTCGCGTCCCGCCGCAGCGCTCGCTTCGCCGTTGAAGCGGAAGGCCGTGCCGTTCCAGCTGCCGCTGCCGTTGAGCTGCAGGCTGCCTTCGCGCGTGTTCAGCAGCAGCGTGGGCCGGTTGCCGCCCTCGAGCGTGATCCGGTAGCTGCCCATGGGCTTGAGCGTAGACAGGCTCGATGAAACGTCGGTGGCATCGAGCGTGGCCTGGCCGGCAATGCGCAGCACCGGCCCGTCCCACTGCATGGCGAGCCCGCGCGTGGAGAGGTCGAGCGTGCCTTCGAGCCTGAGCGTGTTCCACGGCGCGCCGAGCCCGGTCAGAAGGCTCGCGGGCCAGCGCGAGCTGCCGTCGCCCCATTGGAGCCGCAGGCCGTCGGCGCGCGGGCTGGCCTCGAGGTGCAACGGCCGCGCGGCGCAGCAGGGCAGGTCGAGCGCGGCGGACAGGCCGCCCCAGCCCGGGCGCATGCGCCAGTTGAGCAGGCCGGGCAACGAGACCGCTTCGGCGCCGCCCGCGCCACTTGCGAGCACCACGGCCGCGGTGCCGTTCCAGACCGTGCCACGTGCATTGACCAGCAGCAGCCGGCCCTGGCTCCAGTTCGACAGCCCCGCGGCGAGCCAGCGTGCGGGCGCGAACAGCACGAGCGCGATCAGCGCGCCGATCACGATGCCGAGCAGGGCCCAGCGCCAGCCGCGTCGCGGTGCCGGTTCAGAAAGTGGAGAGCGCTTCAGCATGCGATAGGTTCACCAAGCCTGGCTCATCGGGCAGCGGGCAGCGCCATCACGAAGGTGCCCTCCCACCGCACGGCAGGAGCCCCGGGTTCGTTCTTGCCGGCGGCCGGTGGCGCGGCGGCAGCGCGCGTGAGATGGGCTTCGCGCGGCACCGCATGGGCATTGCCGCGGGCCTGCGTGAGCCACTGCGCAACTGCATCGGCGGGTGCGGCGCGCAGCGTGATCGTGGCCGCGCCGTCGCCGCTCGCGGTCATGAGCTGGGCATTGCCGCCCAGGCTCTGGCGCACGGAGGTTTCGAGCGCGCGCAGCGCGTCGTCGCGCGTGAGGCGCGGCTGGGCCTGCAGTGCCTTGGCACGCGCCTGGAGGCTCGCCATCTGCTGCAGCTGTGCGTCGAGCTTCGCGTGCTCGGTGCGCGCTGCCGCCAAGGTGCGCAGCGCGGGGGCCAGGCCGATCCACCACAGCAGCGCCAGCGCGAGCAGCGCAGCCGCGATGGCCACCATGTGCCGCTCGCGCTGTTCGAGTGCGACCCATCGGGCGCGGAGTTGTTCACCGGCGCTCATCGCGTGCCCTCGGCCTGCACCAGCAGGAGATCGCTTTCGGCGCGCACGCTGTAGCCGCGCGGGCCCATCGTGCCCGACAGGCGGGTGAGTTCGGACGGCTGAAGCGCCAGGCCGCGCAGGCGCAACTGGCCGGCGCTGAAGTCGATGGCGCTGGGGATGCGGCCCGGCGGCAGGTTGCCCGCGAGCGCGCCGATCATCGGTTCGAGGTCGCTGCCGGCGACGTCGCCCACCGCCTGCTGCAGCGCCGCGACCTCGCGCGCCATCTGCAGCGGTGCATCGACCACGAGTTTCACGGACGGGAAGGTCTGGGTCAGCATGGTGTTCACGGCCTGGCGCTTGGCGTCGAGTGCCTGTCGTTCCTGCCAGGCCCAGGCATTGAGGCCGATCAACTGGACCAGCAGCAGTGCGGCGAGGCCCCAGCGCGCGGCGCGAAATTCAGGCGCGTGGCGCAGGGTCTGGAGCAACGATGCGAACTTCTTGCCGGCGCGTGCGCGGCCGGTGGCGGCGAGGTCGAACTGAGCGAGCTCCCAAGGGGATCGTGCCGCCTGGAGCCAACGCTGCGGTGCCTGCACGATCGGCAGCCGGCGCTCGAGCAGATGCTCGGCGGCTTCTGCGACGGCGGGCTCGGCGGTGATCACGGCCGTGTCGAGCGGCAGGGTGCCCGAGAGCGCGAGGCCGGCGCCCATGAGCGGCAACGAGACCACGCCGTCGGCGTCGCACACGGTGAGCGTCGGCGCGTCGGCCTCGCCGGTGACCTGCAGCAGTGGCGGGGCATCGGGCGGCTGCGGCGTGAATTCGGGAACGATGCGCACCACGCGCCGGCCTGCGGACTCGAGGCCCTGCACGACCGTGCGCAGCCAGATGCGGTTGCAGGCCGCGACCCAGACCGGCGCACCGGACTTGGCATCGGGCTCGAGCGCGAAGTGCAGGGCTTCGGGTTCGTCGAGCAGGCGCTCCTCGAGCAGGCCGTCGAGCACCGCGCGCAGTTTCGATGCGCTCCCCATGCTGCCCTTGGGCAGCGTGACCCGGTGCCACGAGAGCGCCGTGGCAGGAACGCCGAGTGTGACTTCGGCGCCGGCAGGCAGCAGCGCGCGCAACGCGCGGCCATGGTCGCGCAATGCGATGCCGTCGTCGCCCGCCTGGGCCCAGTCGTACTCGCCCGCGGCATCCGCCGGGGGGAGGGGGGCAATGAGCAGCAGCGGTGTCATTTCGAATTCGGAGGGGCCGGTGATTGTAGGGTGGAGGGTCGCGAAATCGCTACTTTTTCGATAGCTAGTAACCCAGGTGTGGCGCGCGCTGGAAGATTAATCAATGCAAAATAATCGCTGGGGAAAACCCGTCTCAGGGTTTGGCCGGCGTCGTCGCCGCGAGGCCGGCACCGCGGTGGCGCCAGAGGGTCTTGACGGTGATGCCGTCGCGCTGCAGCAGCGAACGCTCGTCGACCCAGGTGCGGTCGATACGCAGCCGGCCGTAGACCTCGAAGAACTGGGTGCTCACGCTGTGCTGGGCGGCATTGAACTGCGAACCGCCATTGGGCAGCGCGCGGCTGGCGTCGGCGATCTGGCGGAAGAACGCACGAGTGCGCTTCTCGACCACCTGGCGCGCGTCGCTGATGCTCAGCGACGGAAGGCTGGCGCTGATGGCCTCGGCGCTTGCCGTGTTGATGTTGAGGGGCGTGCGCACCGGCAGCACCGTGACGTAGGGCTCGAGCGCGGCCACGGTCGAGGGCGAGAGGCCGAGCCATACGAGCTGCGACAGCTCCTGCGGCATCAGTGGCGCGGCGCCGCCGCCGGCACCGTCGCCCGCCGCGTCGGAGGCAGTGGCCGTCGTGCGCAGCAGCGAGGCGGTCATTGCGCTGAGTTCGGAGGCCGGCAGGCCGAGGATGTTGAACAGCTTGGCGAAGGTGGCGACGCTGGCCGGCACCGGCTTGTTGCCGTCGACCAGCGACAGGATGTTGAGCTTGGACTGCGCATCGACGATGCGGCCCGAAAGAAAGGCGTCGGGCAGTCCTTCGAGGTTGTCGCTCGCCACGTTCTTCTCGGCGGACAGAAAGCTCGTGAGCCGCGCCTCGGCGAGAGGCACGGCCCAGGGCTCGGCCAGGTGATCGGGCCCGCCTGTCATGCCGTCTTCGCGCAGGATGAGGCGCGACCAGTCGAGCGCGCCGACCAACACCCATGCGGCCTGCACGCGGCCGCGCTCGGCGGCCTCGACCTCGGAGGCGCGCCATTGCTGCCACAGCGCCGCCGCCGAGAAGGTTGCGACGAGCATCACGGTGAGCATCGCCGCGAGCAATGCGGCGCCGCGCTGCTGGCGAGGGCTCGCGAGCCTGGGCGATTTGCTCATGACCGTGGCGCCCCCACCGTGGGCTTGACCCAATCGCGCGTGAGCATGCCCGCGAGCCCGTCGCCCGGCGAGAGGTTCAGCACCAGGCGCACGCCGTCCGGCATGTTCACCGTCGCGCGCAGCGGATTGGCGGGGTTGGATGGGGTGGGTGGGGCGGCCGGGAGCTCGCCGGCAGGCGCCCAGACGTTCTCGCGAAAGTAGTAGAGCTGCCAGCTGTCGACCGGCATCAGCGCAACCTCGCCGCCGGCCGCGCCGCCGCCATCCTGCGCCCACGAGGCCGCCATGTTCCAGGCCTGCTGCCACTCGCCGCGCGTGGAGAAGGGGGGCGATTGCCAGCGCCGCCAGCGCGTGCCGTCGGGACCGCTGCGCAGGGTCCAGGCCACGACCAGCACCGCGGGTGCAACCTCGTCGCCGCTGCGGCGCGTGAGCCGGAGCACGCGGCCGTTCCAGTCGATGGGACGCGTCTGCGCGAGCGCGGTGACGGCGTCGAGGTCGGCGCTCCATTGCGCCAGCGTGGTCTGCAGCGTGAGCACCGCATCGGCACGTTGCTGGTTCATCATGGTGGCGCGCGACATGCTGTCGAGCCCGCGCCAGCTCACGAGCGCCAGCAGCGCCATGACCGCGATCGCCACCAGCAGTTCGATCAGCGTGAAGCCGCAGGGGCCTCGTCGGCGCGCGAAACTGTCGGACATCAGAAGCGGCCCACTACGGTGGAGACGCGCAGCACTGGGGCATCGGCCTCGTCGCGCACCTGCACGTCGACGCGCCGGAAGTTCGGATTGAGCGTGGCAATGGTGGCGGTGGTGACGTTGAACGAGACGCCGGCCTGCACGCAGATCGAGCCCGAATCGCCCACCGGCGGCATTTGTCGCGCGAGCCGCACCTTGGCGAGCTCGTTCTCGGCGCAGATGTCGGCCAATAGCAGGTCGGATTGGCGCTGGGCATTGCGCGTGAGCGACATCGTGGCCTGCGAACCCGCCGCGAGCGCAAGCGCGACGATGCCGAGTGCGATGAGCACTTCGATCAGCGTGAATCCGCAACAGTGGCGGGCGCGCCGCGCGAGGGTCATGGTGCACCCTTGGCGCTGCGCGCCTTCCCGCCAGGCGGGAGCGAGCTTGCTTGGGGGCGGCCCGGCGCGGCGCTCATGGCGTGGACACGGTGAAGGGGCGCAGGCCGTCCGTGGCGATGCGCAGCGAGCGCGCAGGTGATCCTTCGGTCTGCAACAGGATCTGCTGGGCCGCGATGATCGGATCGGGCCCCAGCTGCACGGCAGCAATAGGCGCGCCGTTCGCAAGCGCGGCCTGGGCACTGATGCCGCTGGTGGTCCAGCCGCGGGGCAGTGCATCGGGCGGCAGGCCCTCGAACACGAAATTGCCGCCCTCGAGGAGGCGCCAGCGCACCGCGACGCCGCTCGCGCGCGATTGGGCGCGGGCCGACTCGAGCAGCGCGGCCAGCCGGTCGGCTTCGCGGTCGAGCTGGGCAGCGCTGCTGTCGCGCATCGCGAAGCTCACGCCCGCGGTTGCGACCGCGATGATCGCGATCACCACGATCAGCTCGAGCAGCGTGAAGCCGCCGCGCCGCCTATTGCCAGCTGCCGATGTCGGCATTCTTGCCCTCGCCGCCGGCCTGGCCATCGGCACCGAGCGAGAGCACGTCGATTTCGCCCTTGATACCCGGATTCATGTACTGGTACGAATGGCCCCAGGGGTCGTTCGGCAGCTTCTCGACATATGGCTTCCAGTTCGGTGCCGCGGGGCCGGCCGTGGGCCGCACGAGCAGCGCCTGCAAGCCCTGCTCGGCCGTGGGATAGCGCTGGTTGTCGAGGCGGTAGAGCTTCAGCGCCTGCATCAGGTTGTTGATGTCGGTGCGTGCGGCGGTCACGCGGGCATCGTCGGCGCGCTCGATCACGTTCGGCACGATCAGCGCGGCCAGCACGCCGATGATGACCAGCACCACCATCAGCTCGATCAGCGTGAAGCCGCGTTGGGCGGTGCGGATGGTCTCGTGAAGGATTTTTTTCATATCGGGAAGAACATGTTTCGGAAGGCCCGCTGCATGATAATCCGCGGCCATGACAAGTCCCTATTCCGCTGCGCGCTGGCATGCACCGACGGCTACCACGGGCCTCTGGGCGCTGGCCGCCGGCGCGGCCGTGTTCTGGGGGCTGCGGCTCGCGAGCCCGGCCGAACCCGTGGCCGCAGCGGCGGCCCTGCCACGTGCGGCGGTCTCTGCCGATGCCGATGCGATCGCACGGTTGTTCGGGGCGCTTCCGGCGGAGCAGGTGGCGCCCGAGGCCCCCGCGGCGGCGAGCCGCTTCGCGCTGTCGGGCGTGGTGGCCGATCCGTCCAACCAGGGCGCGGCCCTGATCTCGATCGACGGCAAGCCGCCGCGTCCGTTCCGCGTCGGTTCGCGGGTCGGCGACAGCTACGTGCTGCAGTCGGTGGATGTGCGTGCCGCGACGCTCGGCGCGCAGGCGGACGGGCCGGCGGCGTTCACGCTGCAGCTTCCCGTGCGTGCGCCGATCCCCGTCGGAAGCGCTCCAGCAGTGGCTCCGCCTGCGCCGGCAAGTCAGCCTGTGGCGCAGACACCAGCGGTCCAGCCAACGCCGCCGGAACAGGCGCCGGTGGGTCTGCTGCCCGCCACCATGCCTGCGGTCATGGCGCCGCCGCCGGGGCAGCAACAGCAGCAGCCCGCGCAATAGCCGAACGGACCGGCGACTGGCTCAGGCCTGCAGGAACAGGCGGTACGCAGGGTTCGCGGTTTCTTCCACCCACGGATAGCCCAGGGTCTCGAGAAACGCTTCGAACGCGGCAGCATCGCTGGCCGGCACCTGCAGGCCTACGAGGATGCGGCCGTAGTCTGCGCCCTGGTTGCGGTAGTGGAACAGGCTGATGTTCCAGTTCGGCCGCATCAAGCTCAAGAATTTGAGCAGCGCGCCCGGTCGCTCCGGAAAGATGAAGCGCAGCAGGCGCTCGTCGTTCGCCAAGCCGGTGCGGCCGCCCACCATGTGCCGCAGGTGTTCCTTTGCGAGTTCGTCGTGCGTGAGGTCAAGCGCGTCGAAGCCGTGGGCATTGAATGTCTGCGCAATGGTGAGCGACTCGCCGCGCGTGGACGTCGTCAGCCCCACGAACACATGGGCCTTCGCGGCATCGCTGATGCGGTAGTTGAACTCCGTCACGTTGCGCAGCGCGCCGCCGGCCGAGCCCGTTTGCTGCGATGCACCAGCCGGCATTTCTCCGACCAGTTCGCAAAAGCGGCGGAAGCTGCCGCGCTCTTCGGGAATCGTGACGGCGAACAGCGCCTCTCGCTCTTCACCGACCTCGGCGCGCTCGGCCACGAAGCGTAGTCGGTCGAAGTTCATGTTGGCGCCGCACAGGATCGCCGCATAGGTTTCGCCGTGGCGGCCTTGCGCGGCCACGTACTGTTTGATCGCCGCCACCGCGAGTGCGCCGGCCGGCTCGACGATGCTGCGGGTGTCGACGAAGATGTCCTTGATAGCCGCGCACACGGCATCGGTGTCGACCGCGATGTACTCGTCGACAAGGTTGCTTGCGATGCGGAAGGTTTCCTCGCCCACGAGCTTGACCGCAGTGCCATCCGAGAACAATCCAACGTCGGGCAGGCTCACGCGCTGGCGCGCCGCGATCGATTGCATCATTGCGTCGGAATCGTTCATCTGCACGCCGATCACCTTGATCTCGGGACGCAGCGCCTTGATGTAGTTGGCCACGCCCGAGATCAGGCCGCCGCCGCCGATCGCAACGAACACGGCGTCGAGCCTGCCCTGGTGCTGGCGCAGGATCTCCATCGCGATCGTGCCCTGTCCCGCGATCACGTCGGGATCATCGAAGGGATGCACGAAGGTGAGGTTTTGCTGCGCCTGCAGTTCGAGTGCATGCAGATAGGCGTCGGAATAGCTGTCGCCGTGCAACACCACCTCACCGCCGAAGCCGCGCACTGCATCTATCTTGAGACGCGGCGTGGTGACGGGCATCACCACCATTGCACGCGTTCCAAGCTTGCGTGCGCCCAATGCAACACCTTGCGCGTGGTTGCCAGCGGATGCACAGATCACGCCGCGCGCAAGCTGCTCTGGCGTGAGGTTCGCCATCTTGTTGTAGGCACCGCGCAGCTTGAAGCTGAAGACCGGTTGCTGGTCTTCGCGCTTGAGCAACACCGTGTTGTCGAGCCTCTCGCTGAGTGCGTTGGCTTTCTCGAGTGCAGATTCGACTGCTACATCGTAAACGCGGGCATTCAGGATTTTTCTGAGATAGTCGGCGGGCGTCAGCGCCGTAGGTACATCGCGCACGTTATTTCCACGGGAGTTTTAAATTGATAACGCATCATCATAAGAGGCATCGAGATTGCTTACGGATATGACATGGACACAAATGTCATAAATATCTCTTTAAGAGCCTCTGCCGCTAACGATTCTGGTTTTTTTGAACGAGCCTATCTCGCGATCCATACGTCCGCCGTTCGGTTAACAAATGAGCAAAATTTGTTATCAGTTCTTGTCAGCGACCTTTCCAAAGGATTGATGCAAGCAGAAGCTGCGCGTGTGCAGCGAGGCGAAATCGGACGGCCCACCTGGCAGGTGATGGGCAACAGGTTGCGCGCCCACATCCTTCCGCTGCTGGGTTCGGTGCCCGCGCAAGACTTCACGACTGCCGACGCGCAACGGCTGATCGATCACCTCGGCGAACAAGGCTTCACGAGTACGACGATTGCGCAGTACCTGGTGCTGTTGCGAAAGGTGGTGGTGCACGGCGTCAGCACAGGTGTGCTTCGCGCTGCACCGCCGTTTCCAAAGGTCAAGGTGCGCAGCCAGCCGCGTGGAAGCTTCAGCGTCGCGGAGTACCGCGCGGTCGTGGCCGCTGCGCGCAAGTTGCGTGGATTGCCGCACCCGGTGCTGGACGAGCTCGGCGCCGGCGATCGTTTTTGGATTGCACGGGAGTTGCTCGTCATGCCCGAGGAGCTGCCGTGGCTGATTCGCTGGATGGTCAATACCTTCGTGCGTCCGAGCGACATCAAGCTCATGAAGCACAAGCACATTGAGGTCGTGCGCGGCAAGCATGTCTATTTGCGCATGAACCTGCCGGAGACCAAGCGGCACAGCCAGCCCATCGTGAGCTTGCGTCCCGCAGTACGGGTTTACGAATGTCTTCTTGCCCATCGCCGCGCACAGGGCGGTGGCAGTGCGGATGATTACATCTTCATGCCGCATTTGAAGAATCGTGAGCACGCATTGGCAGTGCTCAACTTTCTGTTCCATTGGGCTCTCAAGGTCACGGCCCTTGAGAAGGGGCCACTGGGCCAATCGAGGACGCTTTACTGCTTGCGTCACACCGCGATCACGTTGCGGTTGCTCTATGGGCAAGGTATCGACATGCTGACCCTGGCGCGAAATGCGCGCACAAGCGTGAACATGGTCGAACGTTTCTACGCTTCGGTGTTGAGCGGAGAAATGAATGTGGGTTTGCTGCAAAGCAGGCGCAGCCGGGCAAGCTGAGAAAAGCCAAAAAGCCGCCCGGCTTTCGCAGGGCGGCTTGACACTGACGCAACGTGAACTGGCGGGAGCCAGCATGGCGTCAGGTTTCGATCAGAAAGCGTGGCGGATACCGAAGTCGTAGCCGGTGGAGCCCTTCGGGGTGAAGTCGGAATCGATATTGTTGTAGAACTTGGGGCCGCCCACGGTCAAGCCTGCACCGTCCTTGTTGGTCACGCGGGCGATCGTTGCGTACAAGGCCGTGCGCTTCGACAGGTTGTGGACATAGCCCAGGGCGAGCTTGTTAGCCTTCGGGTCCGGATCGTTGGAGAAAACGTTCGAGTCCAGCTTGTATTTCACGCCAGAGTACGAAGCGCGAATCAGACCAGCGCCGACCGGAACTGTCACACCCACCAGCCAGCCGTTGAGCCGGTCGGAAGTGGACGATGCCGTGAAGTTGGCGGACGTGCTGTCGAAGTCGCTTTTGTAGCTGGAGCGGGAGATTTCACCGAACAGCTTGGCCGGACCGAAGTCGTACGAAGCACCGAGGTTAGCCATGTTCAGCTTGTTCGTGACGCCGGCGTAGTAATCGTCGCCCACGGTTGCGCTACCCAGCGCCAGTGCGACGTCGAGCGGACCGTTGGCGTAGCCGAATCGCGTTCCGAAATAGCGGCCGGCACGCGAGTTGTCGGCTGCGACAGGGGTGGCGTTGCCAGGGCTGTACTTGGTCTGCTCGTGGAAGCCGTACTGCACCTGGCCGTAGAAGCCACCCAGGTTCGGCGGCAGGAAGTAGCCGATGGTGTTGCTGGCGCGTGTGGGATTCCCGAACGCGCTGTTTGCCGTTTGGATCACGTTCGAGCCGACGCCGTTGGTTCCGAACGGATCGAACACGGTGTTGTTCCAGAACGTCGGCGTGTAGTCACGACCCAGGCGGATTTCACCAAAACCACCCGAAAGGCTCACGGTCGAGCGGCGAGCGAAGGTTGCGACACCTTCCGAGCCGTCATCGTTCTTGATCGGCGCTTCGAGCCAGAAGCTGGCGGCTAGGCCGCCACCGAGGTCTTCGGTGCCACGGAAACCCAGACGGCTGGTGTTGTAGCCCGAACTGGAAAGGCCGCTGCTGCTGGTCTTGACGCTGCCGCGGTTCACGAAGGCCGGGTTGTACGCGACCGGATAGCCGAGCGCGTTGTACGTGATGCCATCGCGCTGATCGCTCGCGGTGTTCGAGTAGCTGCTGATCGAAGCGTCGACCACGCCGAACAGGGTGACGGACGACTGAGCCGAGGCAGCACCGGCGACAGCCAGGGCAGCGAGAGCAACTGCCCTTCTGGGGCAAAAAACTGCCCTTTCGTCGGAAAACTAGAGTGGGACGAGCGCCCACAACCCCATGCAGGCAAGAAAAAAGCCCCGAACCTTGCGGCTCGGGGCTAAATCCACCAATTGGAAGGGTGGAGGAGACAACCGGTGCGCACAACGGGGTGCGCGATGAAATAAAGTATATCGGCTGTTTGCTGCGTTGCAACAAGCAGTGACGCTTTTCCCACACACAAATGAATGTCAGCACAGCTTTTTTGCTGAACATTCCGACTGGACCGTGACGAAGATGGAATGCACAGTGAGTTGGACCGGCGACGCCGGCACCCGTTCGGCCATGGGTTTCGTGGCCGAGACCGGCAGCGGTCATGTCCTGACGATGGATGGCGCCCCGGATGCGGCCAAACCCGAAAACGGCGGGCAGAACCTGGCGCCGCGCCCCATGGAGACCGTGCTCGCCGGCACGGGCGGCTGCACCGCCTACGACGTCGTGTTGATCCTCAAGCGCGGGCGCCACCGCGTGGAGCGCTGCAGCGTGAAGCTCACGAGCGAACGCGCGCCGACCGATCCGAAAGTCTTCACCAAGATCCACATGCATTTCACCGTGGCCGGCAAGGGCATCCCAGCCGCTGCTGTCGAGCGCGCCATTGCACTCAGTCACGACACCTACTGCTCGGCGAGCATCATGCTGGCCAAGACGGCCGAAATCACGACGAGTTTCGACCTGATCGAAACCTGACCGAGCGCCCGGCGCAGGTCAGATGCGGTGCGCCACCGTGGTCATGACCCGGGAAGCCATCCGCATCAGCGCCTTGGCCGGTGCCGGCAATTCGGCCGCGCCCGCGCCGACGGCCTGCGCAGCATGTCGCGCCTCGTCGACCTTCATCTGTTCGACCACGGCCCGCGAGGCGCTGTCGGCGGCCGGCAGCCGGCCGAGGTGGCTGTCCAGGTGGGCTTCGACCTGGCGCTCCGTTTCCGCCACGAAACCGAGGCTAAGCGGATCTCCGAGACGCCCCGCCACGAGCCCAAGGCCGAAGGCGCCTGCGTACCAGAGTGGATTCAGCAGGGAAGGCCGGGCACCGAGCGCGTCCAGCCGCTCGCGCGTCCAGGCCAGATGGTCCGTCTCCTCGTGTGAGGCTTCGAGCAGCTGCGCCCGCAGCACGGGATCGCGCGCTACCGCGGCCTGGGCGGTATAGAGCGCCTGCGCGCAGACCTCGCCCACGTGGTTCACCCGCATCAGCGCACCGGCTTCGCGACGCTCCGAATCGGTCATTTCACCGGGCGGCTGGACTGGTGTGGGTAGGGTGCGGCTGGCACGATGGCGGGCAAAAAGGGTACGCAGCGCCGCATCGGCCGTGGTCAGGACGGGATCGAGCGAAAGGGACATGCCGCTATTTGAACCCAGGCGCAGGGGCGCAAGAAAGCACTCGTTTTCATTTCACATCGTGAGTTCCCGGGGTGTTTCCGGCCTTTGTTGTAGTCCCGCAACGAAACGCAGGGGGTGTCGGAGATTTCGGGCGATTTGTTTTGCCCTGCCGCATCGGCTCTGGTGCAATAGCATCAACTTCCCAAAAGGAGGTTGGCCCGGGGTCCGGTGGGAGCACAAAGTGCCAGTCACGGTGAGCCCTTCGCACCGGAGCCCTATGTTTAACCTTGGAGAAACTTGCAATGAAAAAATCTCTAGTTGCTCTGGCTGCCCTGGCTGTCGCCGGTGTTGCCTCGGCTCAGTCGTCCGTCACCCTGTTCGGCGTGGTCGACGCTTCGATCAGCAGCTATTCGAGCTCGTCGCGTGACCTGAACGGCGCCACGTTCCTGAACCCGTTCTACGTGAACCAAGGCAGCGTCAAGGTTAGCCGCCGTGAACTGGCCAACTCGGGTTACAACTCCAGCCGTCTGGGCTTCCGTGGCACGGAAGACCTCGGTGGTGGCCTGGCTGCGAGCTTCTGGCTCGAAGCCCCGATCACCAATGACGATGGCGCTACCGGTGTTTCGACGTTCAACCGTCGTTCGACCGTGAGCCTGTCGGGTGGTTTCGGTGAAATCCGCCTCGGCCGTGACTACACGCCCACCTTCTGGAACAACACCGTGTTCGATCCGTTCGGCACCAACGGTGTGGGTACCAACCTGATCCAGACGGCCGCCGTCGACTTCGGTCACTCCACCCGCGCCAGCAACACCATCGGCTACTTCCTGCCGCCGAACCTGGGTGGTTTCTACGGTCAGCTGCAGTACGGCTTCCACGAGAAGACCAAGTACGATCCGGGTCTTGCTACGCCTGACGTCGCGAACAACTCGCGCGCCGGCCGTAACATCGCTGGTCGCTTCGGCTACGCCAACGGCCCCCTGGACGTTGCTGTGGCTTATGGCAGCAGCACCGTGGGCGACCAGTTCTACGCTGGCACGACCACCAAGGTCAACACGCTGAACCTCGGCGCTTCGTACGACTTCGGTCCCGTGAAGCTCTTCGGTGAAGTGTCGCGCATGAAGAACAAGGTCGACTACGAAGTGACCCCGTTCGCCGCCGCTGCTGACGCTGACCTCACCGGCTACCTGCTCGGCGTGACCGTGCCGGTCGGTGCTGGCCTGATCCGCGCTTCGTACTCGCACGTCAAGTACGACTTCAACGAAGTCCAACTGCCGTTCGAGCCGAGCATTGCCGACCCGAAGGCCAACAAGCTGGCCATCGGCTACGTGCACAACCTGTCGAAGCGCACGGCTCTGTACGCCACGATCGCTCGCGTCAGCAACAAGAACGGTGCTGCTCTGACCGTCGGCGGCCCCGCCTTCATCAACACCGGCGTCTTCACCCCGAAGAACTCGACCGGTTACGACTTCGGCATCCGTCACGCTTTCTAATTCGAGGCTGGCCTGAGCCAGCTTTGATCGAAAGTTCAAAAGCCACTCGACGCAAGTCGAGTGGCTTTTTTATTTGCAGTTCCACTTTGTCGCGTGTGTGGCAAAAAGCGCACCACGGGCGTGCACCCCCGGGGAATCACCGTGCGGGCACGCACCTTGCACTGCTAGCATGCCTGCTCACTTTGTTTGCTGAATGATTGCCTTTGTCCTGCGTCGCCTGATACAGGCCGTGATCGTGATGATCGCGGTCGCGTTCATCGCCTTTCTTCTCTTCCAATATGTGGGCGACCCGGTCGTCTTCTTGCTGGGGCAGGATGCCAAGCCCGAGCAGATCCGCGAAATGCGCGCTGCGTTGGGGCTCGACCAGCCCTTTTTCGTGCAGTTCTGGCGCTTTTTGGGCAACGCCGCACAGGGCGAGTTCGGCCTGAGCCTGCGCCAGGGCGCCAAGGTTTCGCGCCTGATCGGCGAGCGCTTTCCGGCCACGCTGGAACTTGCGCTGGTCGCGGCCATGCTGGCGCTGTTCGTCGGCATACCGATGGGCGTGTACACGGCGCTGCGCCGCGGCACCTTCCTGAGCCAAGTGTTCATGACCGTGTCACTGCTCGGCGTGTCGCTGCCCACCTTTCTCATCGGCATCCTGCTGATTCTGGTGTTTGCCGTGACGCTGGGCTGGTTTCCGAGCTTCGGGCGCGGCGAGACGGTGCAGTTCGGATGGTGGACCAGCGGGCTGTTCCGTGCCGACGGCTGGCATCACATCATCCTGCCGGCCGTCACGCTGGCGATCTTCCAGCTCACGCTGATCATGCGGCTGGTGCGCGCCGAGATGCTCGAGGTGCTGCGCACCGACTACATCAAGTTCGCGCGGGCCCGCGGGCTCACGAACCGGGCCATTCACTTCGGCCATGCACTCAAGAACACGCTGGTGCCGGTGATGACCATCACCGGCCTGCAACTCGGTGGCCTCATCGCCTTTGCGATCATCACCGAGTCGGTGTTCCAGTGGCCCGGCATGGGGCTGCTGTTCATCCAGGCCGTGACCTTCGCCGACGTGCCCGTGATGGCGGCCTACCTGTGCCTCATCGCGCTGATCTTCGTGGTGATCAACCTCGTGGTCGATCTGCTGTATTTCGTGGTCGACCCGCGGCTGCGCGTCGGCAAGGCGGGAGGGCATTGAAATGACGACATCGACGATGACGACCACTGCCGCGCCGCGGTTGCGCGCCGCCGGCAGGGCGTTCGCGCAGATTGCGAGTTTCTATCCCGAGATCGAGGCCTTCCGCCGCGACCTGCATGCCCATCCCGAACTCGGCTTCGAAGAGGTCTACACCTCGCGGCGCGTGCGCGAGGCGCTGCGCGCCTGCGGCGTGGACGAGATCCACGAAGGCATCGGCAAGACCGGAGTGGTGGGCGTCATCCGCGGCCGCTCCACCGCGAGCGGGCGAATGATCGGCCTGCGCGCCGACATGGATGCCTTGCCGATGCGCGAAGACAACGATTTCGGCTGGCGCTCGGCCCACGACGGGCTGATGCACGGCTGCGGACACGACGGGCACACCGCCATGCTGGTCGGCGCGGCACGCTACCTGGCCGAGACGCGCCACTTCGACGGCACCGCCGTGCTGATCTTCCAGCCCGGCGAAGAAGGCCTGGCAGGCGCCCGCGTGATGATCGAGGACGGCCTCTTCGAGCGTTTTCCGGTGCAGTCGGTCTATGCCATGCACAACTGGCCCGGGCTGCCCGCTGGCACGGTGGGCATCAACCGGGGCGCCATGATGGCCGCGGCCGACCGCGTGACCATCGAGATCAAGGGCAAGGGTGGACATGGCGCGCATGCCTACCAGACCGTCGACCCGGTGGTGGTGGCCGCGCACATCATCACGGCCGCGCAAACCATCGTGTCGCGCAACGTGCGCCCCATCGATGCCGCAGTCGTCAGCATCTGCGCGGTGCAGGCCGGCGACCTCGGTGCCATGAGCGTGATCCCGGGCGAGGCCACGCTGGTGGGCACCGTGCGCACCTTCAGCGCGCGCGTGCAGGCGCAGGTCGAGCAGCGGCTGACCGAACTCTGCACCGCGGTGGCCACCGGCTTCGGCGCCACGGCCACGATCAAGTACGAACGCATCTATCCGGCCACCATCAACACCGCGCCCGAGGCGATGTTCGCGGCCGACGTGGCGGAATCGCTGGTCGGCGCCTCGAACGTCGAGCGCAGCATGGAGCCGAGCATGGGCGCCGAGGATTTCTCCTTCATGCTGCAGAAGAAGGCCGGTGCCTACCTGCGCATCGGCCAGGACGCGCGCAATGGCGCCTTCCTGCACAACAGCCGCTACGACTTCAACGACGAGATCCTGCCGCTCGGCGCCGCGCTGCACGCCGGCCTGATCGAGCAGGGCATGCCGCTGGCCGCCATCCGCGGCGAGTTGCCGGAGCAAGCTGCCGCCACCGCGGCGCCTTGAAATTTTTGATCCCAACCCGAGGAGTGTTCCCATGAGTTTCAGGAAGAATGTGGCTGCGGCCGCCGTGTTGTGCGCCCTGGGCGCCGTCAGCCTGGTCGCCAGTGCGCAGACCATCCGGATCGCCAACCAGGGAGACGCGCTTTCGCTCGACCCGCATTCGCTCAACGAATCGCTGCAGCTCAGCGTGACGGCCAACGTCTACGAAACCCTCGTGGGGCGCAACAAGGACCTGAGCCTGGCGCCGCTGCTCGCCACCAGCTGGAAACAGAGTTCGCCGACCGTCTGGCGCTTCGAACTGCGCAAGGGCGTGCAGTTCCATGACGGCACGCCGTTCACCGCCGACGACGTGGTGTTCAGCATCGCGCGCGGCAAGGGCGAAGGCTCCGACATGAAGGCCTCGCTGTCCGATATCAAGGACGTGCGCAAGGTCGACGCGCACACCGTCGAGATCGAGACCACCGGTCCGCAGCCGATCCTGCCCGACGCACTCACCACGTTCTCGATCATGAGCAAGAAGTGGTGCGAGGAGAACAAGGCCGTCCAGCCCGTCGACCGCCGCAAGGGCATCGAGAACGCCGCCTCATTCAAGGCCAACGGCACCGGCCCCTACCGCGTGCGTGAGCGGCAGCCCAACGTGCGCACGATCTTCGAGCGCAACGGCACCTACTGGGGCAAGATCGAAGGCAACGTGCAGCAGGTCGTCTTCACGCCGATCGCCAATCCCTCCACCCGCGTGGCCGCGCTGGTCTCGGGCGAGGTCGACGTGATGGAACCGGTGCCGCTGCAGGACATCGGCCGCATCAATGCGAGTCCGAACTCGCGCGTGATCGTCGGGCCCGAACTGCGCACCATCTTCCTGGGCATGGACCAGAAGCGCGACGAGCTGCTCTATTCGAACGTTAAGGGCAAGAACCCGTTCAAGGACAAGCGCGTGCGCCAGGCCTTCTACCAGGCGATCGACATCGCCGGCATCCAGCGCACCGTGATGCGCGGCGCGTCGCGGCCTACCGCGCTGATGATCGGGCCCGGCATCAACGGCTGGACCGAGGACCAGGACAAGCGCATGCCCTACGACGTCGAGGCGGCCAAGAAGCTGATGGCGGAGGCCGGCTATCCGCAGGGCTTTGAGGTCACGATGAACTGCCCCAACGACCGCTACGTCAACGACGGCCAGGTGTGCCAGGCCGTGGCCGCCAACCTGGCGCGCATCAACGTGAAGATCAATCTCGCGGCCGAAACCAAGGGAACCTACTTCCCGAAGATCCTGCGACGCGACACCAGCTTCTACATGCTCGGCTGGACCCCCACCACCTACGACGCGCACAACGCGCTGGCTTCGCTGATGGCCTGCCCCGACGACAAGGGCGCAGGGCAGTTCAACCTGGGCGCGTACTGCAGCCCGCAAGTCGACGGGCTGACCAAGCAGATCCTGTCGGAGACCGACAAGGCCAAGCGCAACGACCTGATCAAGCAGGCCTTCAAGGCCCATTTCGACGACATCGGCCACCTGCCGCTGCACCAGCAGTCGCTGGCCTGGGGCCTGAGCAAGAAGGTCGAGCTGGTGCAGCTCGCCGACAACTTCATGTTCTTCAAATGGATGAGCATCAAGCCCTGAGCGGGCATCTGAGCGCCCCGGTGGCCTGACCCATGGGCCCGCTTCTTGCGGGCCCATTCCTTTTGCTTCCCACGATGTTCAAAAAAACCCTTGTCCGCTGGCTCGACAGCGATGTCGGCCACAGCTTCCGCACCTCGCCGGTGGCGATCGGCGCAGCGCTGATCGCGCTGGTGTGCGTGTTCTGCGCCGCATTCGCCGGCTGGGTGTCGCCGCACAATCCCTTCGACCTAGCCGTGCTCGAGCTCAGCGACGCCCGGCTGCCGCCGGCCTGGGTGGCAGAGGGGTCGAGCAAATACCTGCTCGGCACCGACGACCAGGGGCGCGACATCCTGTCGGCGGTGATCTACGGCGCGCGCATTTCGCTCATCGTCGGCGTCGTCTCGGTCATGATCTCGATGGTTGTCGGCGTGGTGCTTGGTCTCGCGGCCGGCTTCTTCGGCGGCTGGCTCGACAGCTTCCTCATGCGCCTGTGCGACGTGATGCTCTCGTTCCCGCCGATCCTGGTCGCCCTGCTGATCGCCGGGGTGGGTCGCGCGCTGTTTCCGAACGCGCACGAATCGCTCGCCTTCGGTGTGCTGATCATTTCCATCGCACTGACTGGCTGGGTGCAGTACGCGCGCACCGTGCGTGGCTCCACGATGGTCGAGCGCAACAAGGAATACGTGCAGGCCGCCCGCGTCACCGGCGTGGCGCCGCTGCGCATCATGCTGCGCCATGTGCTGCCCAACGTGATGGGACCGGTGATGGTGCTCGCGACGATCCAGGTGGCCACCGCCATCATTACCGAGGCGACCCTGTCGTTCCTCGGCGTCGGCGTGCCGCCGACCTCGCCGTCGCTCGGCACGCTGATCAACATCGGCAATCAGTATCTGTTCTCGGGTGAATGGTGGATCACGGTGTTTCCGGGGGCGATGCTGGTGCTGATCGCACTCAGCGTGAACCTGCTCGGCGACTGGCTGCGCGACGCGCTCAACCCGCGCCTGCGCTGACACAGACAAGGAAGGACACCATGACACTGCTCCAGGTCAAAGACCTCGTGGTCGAGTTTCCGCACCGCCGCGGCACATTGCGCGCGATCGACGGCATTTCCTTCGACATCGCGCCCGGCGAGATCCTCGGCGTGGTCGGCGAGTCGGGTGCCGGCAAGTCGCTCACAGGCGCGGCCATCATCGGGCTGCTCGAGCCGCCGGGCCGCGTGGCCGGAGGGGAGATCCTGCTCGAAGGGCAGCGCATCGACAACCTCGGCTTCGATGCGATGCGGCCGATCCGCGGCCGCAAGATCGGCGCGATCTTCCAGGACCCGCTGACTTCGCTGAACCCGCTCTACAGCGTCGGGCGGCAACTGACGGAGACCATCCGCGCCCACCTTCCGGTGACCGAGGCCGAGGCCCGGCGCCGTGCCATCGGCCTGCTGCAGGACACGGGCATTCCCGCTGCCGAGCAGCGCATCGATCATTTCCCGCACCAGTTCTCGGGCGGCATGCGCCAGCGCGTCGTGATCGCGCTCGCGCTCGCGGCCGAGCCCAAGCTCATCGTGGCCGACGAGCCCACCACGGCGCTCGATGTGTCGATCCAGGCGCAGATCATCCAGCTGCTCAAGCGCGTCTGCAGGGACCGCGGCGCGGCCGTGATGCTGATCACCCACGACATGGGCGTGATCGCCGAAACCTGCGACCGCGTGGCCGTGATGTATGCAGGCCGGATCGCCGAGATCGGCCCGGTGCACGAGGTCATCCACCAGCCGGCGCATCCCTACACCTCGGGCCTCATGGCCTCGATCCCGGACATGGCGAGCGACCGCGAGCGGCTCAACCAGATCGACGGCGCCATGCCGCGGCTCAATGCCATTCCCGAGGGCTGCGCCTACAACCCGCGCTGCCCGCGTACCTTTGCACGCTGCCTCTCGGAGCGGCCCGCGCTCATGCATGCGGGCGCCACGCGCGCCGCGTGCTGGCTGCACGATGCCACCGATCCGCACCGCGGCCAGGCCGAACTGGCCGCCCGGCACCACGATGCGCAGCGGGCCGGCGAACGCGCCGTGCCCGATGCCGCAGCACCACTCGACGAGGTGAGCCGATGATGAGCACCGCCACGCTTCCCGCGACCGATAAAAGCCGCGACACCGCAGGCGGCGAGCCGCTCGTCGTCGCGCACGACCTGGCCCGCACCTTCGACGTGTCGCCGCCCTGGCTCAACCGCGTGCTCGAGCGCAAGCCGCGCGTGCTGCTGCATGCGGTGGATGGCGTGAGCTTCTCGATCGAGCGCGGCAAGACGCTCGCGCTGGTCGGTGAATCGGGCTGTGGGAAGAGCACCGTGGCGCGGCTGCTGGTCGGCCTGTATGCGCCCACGCGCGGCGGCTTCCGCTTCGACGGTCAGGATGCGCATGCCGCCTTCAAGACCCCCGAGGGCCGTGCGCTGCGCCGCCGTATCCAGATGATCTTCCAGGACCCGTACGCGAGCCTGAACCCGCGCTGGATCGTCGAGGACATCATCGGCGAGCCGCTGCGCGAGCATGGCATCTTGAGCGACAAGGCCGAGTTGCGCGCGCGCGTGGGCGAACTGCTCCAGTCGGTCGGCCTCTCGCCGCTCGACGGCGTGAAGTATCCGCACCAGTTCTCGGGTGGCCAGCGGCAGCGCATTTCGATCGCGCGCGCGCTGGCCACCGAGCCCGAGTTCCTGGTGTGCGACGAGCCGACTTCCGCGCTCGACGTCAGCGTGCAGGCGCAGGTGCTCAACATCATGAAGGACCTGCAGCGCCAGCGCGGCCTGACTTATCTGTTCATCTCGCACAACCTCGCGGTCGTGCGGCATGTGGCGGACCAGGTCGGCGTGATGTACCTGGGCCGGCTGGTCGAGGTCGCCGACAAGCGCAAGCTCTTTGCCGAACCGCAGCATCCCTACACACGCATGCTGCTCGACGCGATCCCGCAAATGAAGCACACGGGGCGCGCCCGCACGCCGGTGCAGGGCGAGGTGCCGAACCCGCTGAACCCGCCCACCGGCTGCGCCTTCCATCCACGCTGCCCGAACGCCAATGCCCGCTGTTCGGCGGAGCGCCCGGCGCTGCTGGAGATCAACGGCGTGAAGGTTGCCTGCCACGCCGTGGAAGAGGGGCGGATCTGAGGGCCTATCTGAAGGGCTATTGCTCCTCGCTCCACGAGAAGCCGTCGCGCGCGATCATCGCGCTCGAGGCGCTCGGGCCCCACGTGCCGGCCGCATAGGGGCGCGGCACGCCGTCCGAAGCCCAGCTGTCGATCAGCGGCTCGACCCAGCGCCAGGCTTCTTCCTGCTCGTCGCTGCGCACGAACAGGTTCAGCCGGCCGTCAATGACGTCGAGCAGAAGCCGCTCGTAGGCACCCACGCGCTCCGAGCCGAAGCGCTTGTCGAAGTCGAGATCGAGCTGCACCGGCGCCAGCTGCGTGGCGCTCTGGTGGCCGTTGCCGCGCCGGTTGTCCTGCGCCTGCGCGAGCATGTGCAGTTCCAGGCCGTCGCGCGGCTGCAGGTTGATCACCAGCTTGTTCACCGCGCCGGCCGGCGCGCGGTAGATCGCATGCGGCGTGGGGCGGAAGTTGACCTCGATGCGTGCGTCGCGCGAGGCCAGCCGCTTGCCGGTGCGAATGTAGAGCGGCACGCCGGCCCAGCGCCAGTTGGCGATCTCGGTGCGCAGCGCGACGAAGGTCTCGGTGCGGCTTTCGGGATCGACGCCGGGTTCGTCCTTGTAGCCCGGCACGCGCTCGCCGTAGGCGGTGCCGGCGGTGTATTGCCCGCGGATCGCGTGCAGTCCCAGCGTCTCGGGCGTCCACGGCTTGAGCGCGCGCAGCACCTTGAGCTTTTCGTCGCGGATCGCGTCGGCATGCGAGTTGATCGGCGGCTCCATGCCGATCGCGCAGACCAGCTGCAGCGCGTGGTTCTGCACCATGTCGCGCAGCGCGCCGGTCTGGTCGTAGAAGGCGCCGCGCTTCTCGACGCCCAGGTCTTCCGCGATCGTGATCTGGATGTTGGCGATGTGCTCGCGGCGCCAGATGGGCTCGAACAGCGCGTTGCCGAAGCGCATCGCGAACAGGTTCTGCACCGAGGGCTTGCCCAGATAGTGGTCGATGCGGAAGACCTGCTTCTCGTCGAGCACCTTGCACACCGCGGCATTGATCGCGCGGTTCGACGCCAGATCGTGGCCGAGCGGCTTTTCGAGCACCACCCGCGTCGAAGGGCCGTTGAGGCCGGCCGCGGCGATCTGCTCGACCACCTGGGTGAAGAGCGCTGGCGCGGTGGCCACGTACATCACCACCGTGTCGGCGTTGCGCTGCTTCAGCAGGTCGGAAAGCCGCGCGTAGTCGCCGGGCTTCGAAAGGTCCATGCGCAGGAAGTGCAGCAGCGAGGCAAACTTCTCGAACTCCTCGGCCGACGGGCGCTTGGCGCCCTCGACGGCGTTGAACCGCGACTGGATCAGTTCGCGGTACTGGTCGTCCGAAAGATCGTCGCGCGCCACGCCGACAATGCGTCCGTCCTTCGGCAGGCTGCCGTGCCTGAAGGCCTGGAACAGCGCGGGCATCAGCTTGCGCCATGCAAGGTCGCCAGTACCGCCGAACAGAACGAGATCGAAGCTCATGGGTCGAATTTCCTTGTGTCTGGATACAGAGGGGCTCTGTCGTCCACCGAATGGTACTTGTACCGATTCATGATGCCGGCGCGACGGCTACGCTCCACCCCGGCCGCGAGGTCTGTTTTTATTTCAGGGCGGCAAGGTTCCGGATGAAGAAGCTTCTTTTCGCAGCCGCCTGCATGGCGTCGACGGCTGCCTCGGCGCAGGGCACTGTCGATGTGATCTGCTCGGTGCAGGCCGCCTGGTGCAGCGCGATCGCCACCGCGTATGCGCGCAGCACCGGCACGCACGTCAGGATGTCGCTCAAGGGCGCAGACGATGCGTTGGCCCAGCTGATTGCCAACAAGGGCCGCGCCGGTGCCGACCTTTGGTTCGGCGGTGCGGCCAAGGCGCATCTTGAAGCGGCCACGCAAGGCCTGACGCTCGAATACCGGTCGCCGATGCTTGCGCAACTGCATCCGTGGGCGCGGCAGCTGGCACAGCAATCGGCGCACAGGAGCGCGGGCCTCCACGCGGCGCCGCTCGGCATCGGCTACAACCCCGAACTGCTCGCCAGCAAGAAGCTGCCTGTGCCGATGACCTGGGCCGACCTGCTCAGGCCCGCCTACAAGGGCGCGATCCAGGTGGCCGACCCGGCTCCGGGCGGCGAGGGCGACGCAATGACCGCCGCGCTGGTTCGACGCATGGGCCAGGACAAGGCTTTCGAATATCTCAAGGCGCTGCACGGCAGCGCGGCCGGGTACACACGCTCGGCCGCCGGACCGATGAAGGCCGTGGCACGCGGCGAGGCTGTGGTGGCGATCGGCTTCGTGCACGACGGCATCGCCGAGAAGATGCAGGGCTTTCCGATCGAGACCGTGGTCCCGGCCGACGGCACCGGTGCCGAGATCGGCGCCATGAGCCTCGTGAAGGGCGCGCGCAACCTCGATGCCGCCACGAAATTCTACGAATGGGCGCTCACGCCGGCCGCGCAGGCGCTGGCCGCAGCCCATGGCCAGTTTCAGATGCCGAGCAACAGGAACATCCGGCGCGATCCGCGCATTCCCAACGTCGGGAAGATCACGACGAGCCCATGAAACAATGGCACCATGAACGTGGTTTTCGATCTTGGCGCCGTGCTCCTGGCTTGGGAGCCCATCCGGCTGGTGCAGGCCCATCTTTCCGAACATGCGCCCACCGAGGCCGCTGCCGCGGCGCTGGGCCGCGCCCTGTTCCATCATGACGACTGGCTGAGCTTCGACTGCGGCACCCGCTCGCTCGACGAGGCGATCGCGCGCATGGCGCTGCGGCTGTCACTGCCGGGCGAGAAGCTCGACGCGATGCTCGGTACGTTGGGCGAGCGCCTCGAACCGATCGCCACCACGGTCGAGCTGCTCGAGGGGCTCTTCGCCCGCCGCGCGGCGGGGGAGGGGCTGCGACTCTACTATCTGTCGAACATGCCGGCGCCGTATGCGCGCGCTATCGAACGCCGGCACGCCTTCATGCGGCGTTTCGACGGCGGCGTCTTCTCAGGCGACGTGAAGTTTCTCAAGCCCCACCGCGAGATCTACGAACTGCTCGCGGTGCGCCATGCGCTCGAGCCGGCGCAGACCGTCTTCATCGACGATTCGGCCGCCAACGTCGAGGCGGCGCGCGCCTTCGGCTGGCATGCCATCCACTGCACGCACCCGGCCGCGCTCGGGGCGCAGCTCGGCCGTTACCTGCCGCCTATCGGCCGGTGAGCACAACCTTTGAGGTGTCGAAGCCCAGGCTTGCCGCGTAGTCGAGCTCGGTCTGCAGCGCGCCGTCCTCAAGGCGCGGCGCGCGCGAGAGCACCCAAAGGTACTCGCGGTCGGGCGTGCCGACCAGTGCCACCTGGTAGTCGCGGTCGAGTTTGAGGATCCAGTAGTCGCCCCACACCATCGGCAGCCAGCCGAGCCAGGCCGGTGCGAAGCGCACTTCGAGCCGGCCCGCGCCCGGCTGGCCCGCGACCGGCACCACGCGTGCCGTTCCCACGGCCTCGTCGAAGTTGCCGTCGGGCCGCACACAGCGGTTGCGCACCTGCACCGTGCCGTCTGCCTGCGGCGTGTATTCCGCTGTGACGGGGCCGCTGCACTCTTTCTGGAAGCGGTTCGGCAGGCGAGCCTGTTCGTGCCAGATGCCTGCGTAGCGCTGAAGGTCCACCGGAGCCACCACCTGCAGCGGTGCACGCATGAGCGGCGCGCCATCCGGTGGGCCGGGCAGTTGCGCGCGCGCCGTCCTGGCCGCGCCGAGCGCGAACCAGGTGACGACGCCGCCCACGACGAAGGCGGTCGCCAGGGTCCCGATGGCGCGGCTGGTGCGGCGGTCGTCGAAAGGAGTGCGGCTGTCGGCGGCGGATGCCGCGGAGCGATGACGGAAAGGCATGGGCGAGGCACTCCTGTGTGTTGCGGGTGCGAAAGAAAGCATGAAGCCGGCGAATGCAAAGGGTAGCCCGCGACGCGATGCGCCCGCCGTCAGCGACGGACCACAGCCCGTGTAGGGGAGCGCAGCGCAAAACGCCGACAACCCTGTCGGCGGCAGGCCGATGGAGGGCGGCGGAAACCCGTGCTACGGTATGAACGAAAAAGAAAACAAACATCGACCCCGGCGCAATTGCGTGCAGGACTTGTCATCACCCCGACCGGATAATCTTTCGCCATGAACCAACTCGATGCCCTCCGCCAATGGACCACCGTGGTCGCCGACACCGGCGACTTCAAGCAACTCGCCATCTCGAAGCCGCAGGACGCGACCACCAATCCGTCGCTGATCCTCAAGGCGGTGCAGAAGCCCGAGTACCGGCCACTGCTCGACGAGGCGGTCGGCAAGCACACGGGCAAGCCAATCGACGAGGTCATCGACCGCCTGCTGGTGCGCTTCGGCACCGAGATCCTCTCGATCATCCCGGGCCGTGTGTCGACAGAGATCGATGCACGGCTGTCTTTCGATACGACCGCCACCGTGGCGCGCGGTGAGCGCATCGTGGCGCTCTACAAGGCCGAGGGCATCGACACCGAAAAGCGCCTGCTCATCAAGGTGGCCTCCACCTGGGAAGGCATCCAGGCCGCGCGCACGCTCGAGCAGAAGGGCATCCGCACCAACTTGACGCTGCTGTTCTCGTTTGCCCAGGCCGTGGCCTGCGCAGAGGCCGGCGTGCAGTTGATCTCGCCGTTCGTCGGCCGCATCTACGACTGGTACAAGAAGTCGGCCGGCAGCCAGTGGGACGAGGCCGCCAACGCGGGCGCGAACGACCCGGGCGTGAAGTCGGTGCGGGAAATCTACACGTACTACAAGCAGCATGGCATCAAGACCGAAGTGATGGGCGCGAGCTTCCGCAACGTCGGGCAGATCCGCGCGCTGGCCGGTTGCGACCTGCTGACCATCAGCCCCGAACTGCTCGCCGAGCTGGCCGCGAGCGACGCGCCGCTGCAGCATGCGCTCGACGCCGGCAAGGCCGCCGCCGAGGCCGAGGTGAAGAAGCTCAGCTACGACGAGGCCGCATTCCGTTTCGCGCTCAATGAGGACGCGATGGCCACCGAGAAGCTCGCAGAAGGCATCCGCGCCTTCGCGGCCGATGCCGTGAAGCTCGAGAAGCTCATGCAGGAAAGCGGCAAGTAAAGATGGCCATGACCCTCCGCTGCGACCGTGCGCCCGCGTGGGCGCAACTCCAGTCCTGCTTCGACACCGCGGGCAAGCAGTTCGATGTGCGCCATGCCTTCGTCGACGACGCCGGGCGCTTCGAGCATTTCAGCCAGCAGGCGCCGCATGTCTTTGCCGATCTGTCGAAGAACCTGATCGACGTGCCCACCGAGGCGCTGCTGCTGCGGCTGGCCGGCGAATGCGGCCTCGAGGCGCACCGCGACGCGATGTTCGCGGGCGAGCACATCAACAGCACCGAAGACCGCGCGGTGCTGCACACGCTGCTGCGCGCACCGGCCGGCGCGAACGCGGGAAAGACGGCCGCCGAGCTGCGCGAGGTGCATGCCACGCTCGACGCCATGCTGGCCTATGCCGAGAAGGTGCGCGCGGACCACACCATCACCGACGTGGTCAACATCGGCATCGGCGGCTCCGACCTCGGGCCGCAGATGGCGGTGCTGGCGCTCGCGGAATTCGTCGCGCCCGGCAAGCGATTTCACTTCGTCTCGAACGTCGACGGCCACGAACTCGCTGGCGTGCTGCGCGACCTCGCGCCCGAGCACACGCTGTTCCTGATCGCCTCGAAGACCTTCACCACGACCGAGACGATGACGAACGCGCTCTCGGCCAAGCGCTGGTATGCGCAATCGGGTGGCAACGACATTGCCGGCCATTTCGCCGCGCTCACCACCAACGTCGAGGCCGCCAGGCAGTTCGGAATCGAGACCACCTTCGGCTTCTGGGACTGGGTGGGCGGGCGCTATTCGCTGTGGTCGGCCATCGGCCTGCCGATTGCGCTCGCCATCGGCGCCGACGGCTTTCGCCGGCTGCTCGCGGGCGCGCACGCGATGGACGCGCACTTCCGCACCGCACCGCTCGCGCAGAACCTGCCGGTGCGCCTGGGCCTGCTCGACGTCTGGTACCGCAACTTCCATCGCTTCACGAGCCGCGGCATTGCGCCGTACCACAGCGCACTGAAGCGCCTGCCGGCCTACCTGCAGCAGCTCGAGATGGAAAGCAACGGCAAGCAGGTCGATGCGACCGGCGCGGCGCTGCCGCCGGGCCTGGGCACCTCGCCCGTGCTCTGGGGCGAGCCCGGCACCAACGGCCAGCATGCCTACTTCCAGATGCTGCACCAGGGCACCGATGTGATCCCGCTCGAATTCGTCGCGGTGCGCGACGCGGCGCACGACCTCGACGGTCACCATCCGAAGCTGCTGGCCAATGCGCTCGCGCAGGCGCAAGCGCTGATGGTCGGCCAGCTCGACGCGGGCGGCCACAAGAACTTTCCGGGCAACCGGCCGAGCACCTTCTTCGTGCTCGAGAAGCTCACGCCCGAATCGCTCGGCGCCTTCCTCGCGATGTACGAGCACCGAGTGTTCACGAGCGGCGCGCTCTGGGGCATCAACAGCTTCGACCAGTGGGGCGTGGAGCTCGGCAAGGTGCTCGCCAAGGACATCGAGCCGCGCCTCGCCTCGGGCGACGTCACGGGCCTCGATGCCTCGACCGCGGGCCTGCTCGAACGGCTGCGGACGTAGACCGTCCGGCTGTCTGCGGCCTTTTGTTTGCGGTCTGGCAACCCAACCAAAAGCTGTATTCTTTCTTGAATGACGCACCGATATGATCGGCCCCGGGAACTTTCCCGGGGGTCAATCAAGAGGAGCCGATCAATGGATTTCCAAACAGCCGTCAAGACCTGTTTCGCCAAGTACACCGATTTCAGCGGGCGTGCGTCGCGCTCGGAGTTCTGGTGGTTCATATTGGCCGAGGTGGCCGTGCTCGTGGTCGCGAGTCTGATCCACCAGTACGTCTACTTCATCGCGGCATTGGGGTTCCTGCTGCCGGTGCTCGCAGTGGGCGCACGCCGCCTGCATGACATCGGCAAGAGCGGATGGCTCCAGCTGCTGATGATCATCCCGTTGGTCAACCTCGTGCTGATCTATTTCTTCGTGCAGCCGACGCAACCCGAGACCAACGCACACGGCGCGCCGGCGGCGGCCTGAGCACAAGATAAAAAGCAGCGCGCTTCCAGGCGCCGCAAGATCGAAGGGCCGCGCGAGCGGCCCTTTCGTTTTCTGCTTCAACCCGCACGAGAATCCACCCCACTATGCGCATTGCACTCACGGGCGAGGCCTTGATCGATTTCACGGCGAGCGAAGCCGGCGCCCTGGCCTTCGTGGGCCACGAGGGCGGCTCGCCGCTCAACACCGCCGTCGCTTGTGCGCGCCTCGGCGAGCCGGCCGGCTTTCTCACGCAGCTGTCGACCGACCTGTTCGGCGAGCGTCTGATGGGCTTTCTCGAACGCAATGGCGTGGACACGCGTTTCATCGTGCGCAGCGACGCGCCATCGACACTGGCGTTCGTCGAGCGCAGGCCAGAGACCAACCGCTACGCCTTCTACACCCGGGGCAGTGCCGATGCGACCTGGGCGCCCGAGCCGCTGCCGCGGCTGCCCGCGGAATGCTGCTTCCTCCACTTCGGTTCGATCGCGCTGCTGCAGGAACCGGCGGCGACGCGCATCGTGGAGCTTGTCAGGGCTCACACGGGGCGCTGCGTGATCGTCTTCGATCCCAACGTCCGGCCGAGTCTGGTTTCCGACATGGCGTCCTACCGCGCGCGCGTTCAGGGCTGGGTCGAACTGGCCGACATCGTGAAGCTCAGCGACGAGGACGCCGGGCTCTTGGCGCCCGGCCAGCCCATCGATGCACTCGCGGCCCAATGCCTGCAGGCCGGCGCGCGTGCGGTGGTCGTCACGCAGGGCGGCACCGGCGCCACGCTCTGGCGCGCTGGCCATGCGCCGCTTTTCGTGCCCGCGCCGCAGGTCGAGGTGGTCGACACCATCGGCGCGGGCGACACCTTCACGGCCGGACTCTCCGTCGCGCTGCTCGCCACGGGCGTGGCGCATCCGGCGCAACTCGGCGAACTGACAGACGGTGCATGGCAAAGTGCAATGCGCTTTGCCGCAACGGCCGCGGCGCTCAACTGCATCCGCGAAGGCGCCGATCCGCCGTCCCTCGCGGCCGTTGAGGCTGCGCTCGCGCGGCAGGAAGCGGCGGCCGGCAACCTTTCCGAGCGCCCATAAAAAAACCCGTCTTTCGACGGGTTTCCTGTTCGCGACACACCGCGAATCCGGCACTGCCGGTCCGCGGGATGCTGGCCCCGGGCAGGGGCGCGGGCGAATTTACATGCCCATGCCGCCCATGCCGCCCATGCCACCCATGTCGGGCATGCCGCCGCCGCCAGCTCCCTCGTCCTTGGGTGCGTCGGCAATCATGGCTTCCGTCGTCAGCAGCAGCGAGGACACCGAAGCGGCGTTCTGCAGTGCGGTGCGGGTGACCTTCGTCGGGTCCAGGATGCCCAGCTCGAGCATGTCGCCGTACGTGTCGTTCGCAGCGTTGAAGCCGTAGTTGCCCTTGCCGGCCAACACTGCATTCACCACCACCGAGGCTTCGCCGCCGGCGTTGTTCACGATTTCGCGCAGGGGTGCTTCGATGGCCTTGAGCACCAGCTTGATGCCGGCGTCCTGGTCGGCGTTGTCGCCCTTGATCGAGTCGCCCACGGCTTGCTTGGCACGCAGCAGAGCCACGCCGCCGCCAGCCACAACGCCTTCTTCCACTGCAGCGCGGGTGGCGTGCAGGGCGTCTTCGACGCGAGCCTTCTTTTCCTTCATTTCGACTTCGGTGGCAGCGCCAACCTTGATCACTGCCACGCCGCCGGCCAGCTTGGCCACGCGCTCTTGCAGCTTCTCGCGGTCGTAGTCGCTCGTGGCTTCTTCGATCTGCACGCGCACTTGCTTCACGCGGGCTTCGATGTCGGCCGCAGCGCCCGAACCGTCGATGATGATGGTGTTTTCCTTGCCCACTTCGATGCGCTTGGCTTGGCCCAGGTCGGCCAGCGTCACCTTTTCCAGCGTCAGGCCCACTTCTTCAGCGATGACCTTGCCGCCCGTCAGGATGGCGATGTCTTCCAGCATGGCCTTGCGGCGGTCGCCGAAGCCAGGTGCCTTCACGGCCACGACCTTCAGGATGCCGCGGATCGTGTTCACGACCAAGGTCGCCAGGGCTTCGCCTTCGACTTCTTCGGCAATGATCAGGAGCGGACGGCCAGCCTTGGCGACTTGTTCCAGCGTGGGGAGCAGGTCGCGGATGTTGCTGATCTTCTTGTCGAACAGCAGCACGAAGGGGTTGTCCAACAGCGCCGATTGCTTCTCGGGGTTGTTGATGAAGTAGGGCGACAGGTAGCCGCGGTCGAACTGCATGCCTTCGACGACGTCGAGTTCGCTGTCGAGCGACTTGCCGTCTTCCACGGTGATCACGCCTTCCTTGCCGACCTTGTCCATCGCGTCAGCGATGAGCTTGCCGATGGTTTCGTCGCTGTTGGCCGAGATCGAGCCGACTTGAGCGATTTCCTTCGACGTGGTGGTGGGCTTCGAAGCCTTCTTCAGCTCGGCGACCAGGGCCGTGACAGCCTTGTCGATGCCGCGCTTCAGGTCCATCGGGTTCATGCCGGCAGCCACCAGCTTGAAACCTTCGCGAACGATGGCCTGGGCCAGCACGGTCGCGGTGGTGGTGCCGTCACCGGCGTTGTCCGAAGTCTTGGAGGCCACTTCCTTCACGAGCTGGGCGCCCATGTTCTGGAGCTTGTCCTTGAGTTCGATTTCCTTGGCGACCGACACACCGTCCTTGGTCACGGTGGGGGCGCCGAACGAGCGCTCGAGCACCACGTTGCGGCCCTTGGGGCCCAGGGTCACCTTGACGGCGTTGGCGAGGATGTTCACGCCTTCGACCATGCGTGCGCGGGCTTCACCGCCGAAGACTACGTCTTTTGCTGCCATGTTGATTAACTCCGAATGGGGATCTAATTGGATTGAGAGAGACGGGAGAAGAAAAGCCCGAGGCTTACTTCTCGACGACCGCGAACAGGTCGTCTTCCTTCATCACGAGCAGCTCGTCGCCGTCGACCTTCACGGTCTGGCCGCTGTACTTGCCGAACAGCACACGGTCGCCGACCTTGACGGTCAGGGCCGAGAGTTCGCCCTTGTCGTTGCGCTTGCCCGGGCCCACGGCCAGGACTTCACCCTGATCGGGCTTTTCGGCGGCGGCGTCGGGGATGACGATGCCAGAGGCGGTCTTGGTTTCGCTGTCAACACGCTTGACGATCACGCGATCGGCCAAAGGACGAAGTTTCATTGCATCTCCTGGATAAGAAACGGGGTTGTGGTCGGCGCCGGCGGGAAAGCAGGCAGCCATCGACTGGAAGCGAGGCCTGATTGTTAGCACTCAACAGCAGCGAGTGCTAATCATAAGGGCAATCGGCGGAGTTTCAAGCCCGTGCGGCCCGGCAGGGCACACGCGCTGGTTGCGCAATCCGCTGGATTTCTTGCCCGATCCCCTCGCCGCACCCGCGGTTTTGTGGAAGACGCGCGCCTCGCAGGTAGAGTCCGCCGCGGAGGTTCCCGCCGTCCATGGCAACCCGACATCAACACGACACGCCCGCTGCCGAGCACCTGCGGGCCCCGCAGGCCGCAATGGCGCGGATCATTGCCGCCCACACGCCGCGCCCGGGCGATTTCGAGACGCCGATCGCGGGCCTCGGCTTGTTCCGGCGCGACGCCCCGGCGGCGCCCGTCGTCTGCATGATCGAACCCAGCATCGTGCTCGTCGCCCAGGGCGCGAAGCAGTTGTGGGTCGGCGGCGCGGCCTATGCGTACGATCCTTCGCGCTTCCTCGTCACCTCGCTCGACGTGCCCGCCACCTCCGAAGTGCTGGCGGCGAGCCCCGAGGTGCCCTGCCTCGGCCTGGTGCTGAAGTTCGACGTGCGCATGCTGGCCGAGCTGATCGCGCAGGGCAGCCTGCCGCCGCAGCGCGAGCGCCCGGCCGGGCTGGGCGTGGAGATCGGCACCGCGACGCCTGCGCTCTGGGCGCCCATCGAGCGGCTGCTGGCGCTGCTCGATGAGCCCGAGGCCATTCCGGTTCTCGCCCCCTTGATCCAGCACGAGATTCACTACCGGCTGCTGATGAGCGACCAGGCGGGCAGGCTGCGGCAGATCGCCTCGGTGGACGGTCAGGGCCGCCGCATCGCGCGGGCGATCGACTGGCTCAAGCTGAACTACGCCTCCTCGCTGCGCGTGGACGAGCTTGCGGCCCGCGTGCAGATGAGCGCGCCCACCTTTCACCATCACTTTCGCCAGCTCACCGCGATGAGCCCGCTGCAGTATCAGAAATGGCTGCGGCTGAACGAGGCGAAGCGCCTGATGCTGAGCGAACACGCTGATGCGGCGAGCGCCGCATTCCGGGTCGGCTACGAGAGCCCCTCCCAATTCAGCCGCGAATACAGCCGCCTGTTCGGCGCCCCGCCCAAACGCGACATCGGCTTGCTGCGCGACAACGCCAAGGGCGGCGAACCCGCAGCGCGTCGGCGCATTTAAGTCTTTACGTCACAACGCGCCGCGAGCCTCACAGGATCGGGCAAGAAATGGAGCGGAATGCGCTATCGATGGCAGCGCGTCTCGCGAAGAATGGTCGGTCCGGATCCAGGCCGGGAAGCCTTCGGCTGACTCGCAAAGTAGGCGATGAACTGCGCGCCGGCACCGCCGCAGCCATTCTCCTGTGCAGCCCCCCACGATGCATGCAGACACCGAACTTCGATCAACAACAGGAGTTGACATGAACAGTCCCACGACCCAGATGATCTCGCGGCGCGACGCCCTCATCGTCGGCGCTGCGACCGCAGCCACCGCCGCGGCGGTCTCGTCCTCCGCACCGGCCGCTGCCGCACCGGCGGCACCCTCTGCTGCGGCCGTGCCCCGCATGAAGCTCACGCTCAACGTCAACGGGCAGGCGCATGCGCTGGACCTCGACACGCGCACCACTTTGCTCGACGCGCTGCGCGAGCACCTGCACCTCACCGGCACGAAGAAGGGCTGCGACCACGGCCAATGCGGTGCCTGCACGGTGATTGCCGATGGAAGGCGGATCAATTCGTGCCTGACGCTGGCGGTCATGCACGACGGCGGACAGGTCACGACCATCGAAGGGCTCGGCACCCCGCAGAACATGCATCCGCTGCAGGCCGCGTTCGTCAAGCACGACGGCTATCAGTGCGGCTACTGCACGCCGGGCCAGATCTGCTCGGCGGTGGCGGTGATCGACGAAGTCCGGCGCGGCGTGCCGAGCCATGTGAGCGCCGACCTCACGGCACGGCCGATCCTCTCGGCCGAAGAGCTGCGCGAGCGGATGAGCGGCAACATCTGCCGCTGCGGCGCCTACTCGAACATCGTCGACGCCATCACCGAAGTGGCCGGGAGCCCGACATGAAGCCGTTCAGCTACGAGCGCGTGCAAACGCCGGCACAGGCCGCGGCGGCCGTGGCCGCGAACCCGGGCGCCAAGTTCATCGCCGGCGGCACCAACCTGCTCGACCTGATGAAGCTCCAGATCGAGGCGCCGGCGCACCTGGTGGACGTGAACGGCCTCGCGCTCGACAAGATCGAACCCACGGCCGATGGTGGCCTGCGCATCGGTGCGCTCGTGCGCAACACCGACCTCGCCGCCGACGAGCGCGTGCGGCGTGACCATGGCGTGCTGTCGCGCGCGCTGCTGGCCGGCGCCTCGGGGCAGCTGCGCAACAAGGCGACCACCGCCGGCAACCTGTTGCAGCGCACGCGCTGCCCCTATTTCTACGACACCGACCAGCCCTGCAACAAGCGCCGCCCGGGCAGCGGTTGCAGCGCGATCGGCGGCGTGACGCGGCAGCTCGCGGTGGTGGGCGGCAGCAGGGCCTGCATCGCGACGAACCCGAGCGACATGGCCGTGGCCATGCGCGTGCTGGATGCGGCCGTGGAGACCGTGCGTCCCGACGGGCGCACGCGCGTCATCCCGATCGCCGACTTCCACCGCCTGCCCGGCGACACGCCGCACATCGAGACCGCACTCGAGCGCGACGAACTGATCACCGCGGTCACGCTGCCGAAGCCGGTCGGCGGCACGCAGATCTACCGCAAGGTCCGCGACCGTGCCTCGTACGCCTTTGCACTGGTGTCGGTCGCGGCGATCGTGCAGCGCGACGGATCGGGGCGGGTGGCGCTCGGCGGCGTCGCGCACAAGCCGTGGCGCGTCGAGGCCGCGGAGGGCGCGATGCCGCAGGGTGCGCGGGCCGTAACGGCACGGCTCCTCGCCGATGCGCAGCCGACCCACGACAACGCCTTCAAATTGCCGCTGGCCGAGCGCGCGCTGGCTGCGGCCATCGCACAAGCGAGGAGCTGATCGCCATGAAATTCGACACCCCCGCCACCACCAATCCCATCGACCAGCTGAAGGTCATCGGCAAGCCGACCGACCGGATCGATGGACCGCTCAAGACGACCGGCGCTGCGCGCTACGCCTACGAACGCCATGCCGAGGTTCCGGGCGCCGCCTACGGCTGCGTTGTCGGCGCAGGCATTGCCAAGGGCCGCATCGCGTCGATGGACTTGCGCGCGGCGCGGGCTGCGCCCGGCGTGCTGGCCATCGTCACCGCGCGCAATGCGGGCAAGCTCGGCAAGGGCAATTTCAACACCGCCAAGCTGCTCGGCGGGCCCGAGATCGACCACTACCACCAGGCGCTCGCGGTGGTGGTGGCCCTCACCTTCGAACAGGCGCGCGCCGCGGCGCAGCTGGTGCGCATCGACTACACCCCAACGCCGGGCCGCTTCGACCTGGCCGCGGAAAAGAACGCGGCGCAGATGCCCGAGCCCAATCCGTTCTCGGGTCAGCCCGAGACCCGGACCGGGGATTTCGCGGGCGCGTTCGCTGCGGCCCCGGTACAGCTCGACGCCACCTACACCACGCCCGACGAGTCGCACGCGATGATGGAGCCGCATGCCTCCATCGCGGAATGGAAGGGCGACAAGCTGACCATCTGGACCTCGAACCAGATGATCGCGTGGGGCGTCGGCGACGTCGCCAAGACGCTCGGCATCGCCAAGGAGAATGTGCGGCTGGTGTCGCCGTTCGTCGGTGGCGGCTTCGGCGGCAAGCTGTTCGTGCGCGCCGATGCCGTGCTGGCCGCACTCGGCGCGCGGGCGGCCGGGCGGCCGGTGAAGGTGGCGCTGCAGCGGCCGCTGATGGCGAACAACACCACGCACCGGCCTGCCACCATCCAGCGCATCCGCATCGGTGCCTCGAGGGACGGCAGGATCACCGCCATCGCCCACGAGGGCTGGTCGGGCGACCTGCCCGGCGGGCAGGCGGAGACCGCCGTCAACCAGACCCGGCTGCTGTACGCCGGGGCCAACCGCCTGACGACCACGCGCCTCGCCGTGCTCGACCTGCCCGAGGGCAACGCCATGCGTGCGCCCGGCGAGGCGCCGGGCATGATGGCGCTCGAGATCGCCATGGACGAGATGGCGGAGAAGCTGGGGCTCGATCCGGTCGAGTTCCGCATCCGCAACGACACCCAGGTCGATCCCGAGAAGCCCGAGCGCCCCTTTTCCCAGCGCCGGCTCAACGAATGCCTGCGCACGGGTGCCGAGCGCTTCGGCTGGAACAAGCGCAACGCGGCGCCGGGCCAGCAGCGCGACGGTCGCTGGCTCGTCGGCCTGGGCGTTGCGGCGGCGTTCCGCAACAACCTGTTGACGAAGTCGGCCGCACGTGTGCGCCTGGACGACCGGGGCATCGTCACGGTCGAAACCGACATGACCGACATCGGCACCGGCTCGTACACCATCATTGCGCAGACCGCGGCCGAGACCATGGGCTTGCCGCTCGAGCGCGTGCAGGTGCGGCTTGGCGACTCGGCCTATCCCGAGTCGGCAGGCTCGGGCGGGCAGTGGGGCGCCAACAATTCGACCTCGGGCGTATTTGCCGCCTGCATGAAGCTGCGCGAAGCCGTGGCGGCCAAGCTGGGCTTCGCAGCGGCCGAAGCGGAGTTCTCGGACGGCATGGTACGCGCCGGTGGGCGGGCGGTGCCGCTGGCCCAGGCGGCCGGCGCGAACGGCCTCGTGGCCGAAGACGGCATCGAATACGGCGATCTCGACAAGAAGTACCAGCAGTCGACCTTCGGCGCGCACTTCGTCGAAGTCGGCGTCGATGCAGTGACCGGCGAGATCCGTGTGCGGCGCATGCTCGCCGTCTGCGCCGCCGGGCGCATCCTGAACCCCAAGTCGGCGCGCAGCCAGGTGATCGGCGCCATGACGATGGGCGTGGGCGGCGCCTTGATGGAAGAGCTCGCGTTCGACAAACGCCACGGCTTCTTCGTCAACCACGATCTGGCGGGCTACGAGGTGCCGGTGCATGCCGACATTCCGCACCAAGAGGTGATCTTTCTCGACGAGACCGACCCGATTTCATCGCCGATGAAGGCCAAGGGCGTCGGGGAGCTCGGCATGTGTGGGGTCGCGGGCGCGGTGGCGAATGCCGTCTACAACGCCACCGGCGTGCGCGTGCGCAACTATCCGATCACGCTCGACAAATTGCTGGACCGACTGCCGCCGGTGGCGTGAACGAAAGCCGAGCCCGCGGGTGCGGCTCGGCTTGTTCAAAACTATTATTTATTCTTGTGGAAATGAGTTTGCTTTCAATTTGACATGGCTTGAAGGCTTCTTGGTTTTGTCGATGTGAATTCATCGATGTTTGTGCCTATTTTCATAAGTAGCGTGCACAGATCTTTATTCGGCAATTCAGTTGCTGCAATAGAGTCGGTGCTGAATGCCTCAACGCCCCACTCGAATACAGCACTTCAGCACGCAAGACCTTCCCGCAGAAAGCAGACTGGCCCAGTGGTCGCTGCAGTTCGGCCAGACCCTCGGATACGTCGCGCTCAAAAGTCCAGACGGCCACAATTTCCATCAAACCCTGACACGCGTCGATGTCGGATTCACGCGGTTTCTTCGCTTGCGGGGCAGCGAAACGGCGTCCCATGCAGAAGCCGGCCATTTACCCGAATCGGAACTTCGGCCCTTCCACCTGCTGATCCGCCTGGGCTTCGGTGCCACGACGCTCGTCCAGGAAAGAGAAGTGACCATCGAGCCGGGCGACATGGTCCTGCTCGATGCCCGGCGCGAGTTTCGGCTGCTGTCGCAACCCACCACGGATTTTCTCGCGATCGGCTTTCCCGAGTCGCTGGTGGCGCGGTGGCTGCCCAGCGCCAGGGACGCCGTTGCACTTCGCCTCGAGGGCCGCGGCGGATGGGCCGGCACGCTGTCGGCGTACCTCCGGGCGTTGGACGCCAGCCTTCTCGAGAGCATCGACAGTGCGTTCGAGGCAGAACTCGTCGGCGAGCACATGCTTTCTATGCTGTCGTTCGCCTTGACGCAGCGCGGCTTCCCGATGACGGACGACGACCGAGTGCCCGCGCGAGACCGCTTGCTGCACGCACGCATGTGCGGCTGGATCCGGGACAACTACGGCAATCCCGAGGTCAATGCGACGACGCTTGCGCGGCATTTCAACGTCTCTGTCCGCTATGTGCACAAGGTATTTGCCGGAGCGGGGCAGGGCGTGACCTTCCGCGAGACGCTGAAGCATGAGCGCCTCAAGGCGGCCGTTCGCATGCTCCGCACCGCCACGGTGTCGCACACCCTGGTCGCCCAGATCGCCGAGCGCTGCGGCTTTTCGGATCCCGCGTACTTCGGTTTGGTTTTTCGTAAAGAGTTTGGCTCCTCTCCAGGAACCTTTGCACGTAGCATGGGCCGAACGCCGGAAACACCGAACGTGAAACCAAGGGAAAACCCTGATAACCACAGCCGGGTTCCTGACGAATAACCTTCGTGAAAATTCTGCGCGTTGCGGTACCTGAAAACACCGTGCATATCTCTCCCTCCCCTCAAGACCAAAACACCGGGAACGAAAAGCGGGGCGAACTTGCAGCCTGGGCCGAGGAACTGGAAGCCAAGGCCGGGGCTTGGCAGGGTGACGCTGCCGTACCAAGTCCGGTCAACCTGAAACTCGTTCTCGTCGATCCCGACGGTCTGGCCTTCATGCGATCGCAAGGCGATGCCGTGGACATCTACCGTCCCAAGGCGAGCGTCCCGGAGGAAGGGCGGATGTACCCCTTCCATCTGCTCCTGAAACTCTCGCCCGGCGCCACGTTCGTGGAGCAGAACGGACGTGTGCTCGAACTCGAAACCGGCGACATGACGTTGCTGGACTCGAACGAGGCCATGCACTTGCGGTCTTCCGAAGGGAACGACGCCTGGATCATCGGACTGTCAGCGTCGCTGGTCACGCGGTGGCTTCCGAATGCGAAGGATGCAACGGCGTTGCGGCTCGACGGGCAAGCCGGATGGGCCGGCGTGCTCTCCAACTACATCCAGTCCCTCGACATCCGGCAGGTGCAGCGCCAGGGCGGCAAGTTCCAGCGCGAATTCGTGGCGGAGCATCTGATGTCCATGCTCTCGTTCGCGCTGGCGCAGACCGTGGTGCCGCCGAGCGCAGTGCCCGATGCCGTTCCGCCGCGTGACCGTGCCATGCACGCCCACATCTACAACTGGATTCGCGACAACTATGCCGACACCGAAGTCAGCGTGGCCAAGGCCGCCGCGCACTTCAACCTGTCGACACGCTATGTGCACAAGGTGTTCGCGAGCGCCGGGCATGGCGTGACCTTTCGCGAAGCGCTGCAGCACGAGCGGCTGGAAGCCGCCAGGCGCCTGCTGCGAACGACCGCCGCCGGCAACGGCGCGATAGCGCAGGTGGCCTATCGCTGCGGTTTTGCCGACCCGGCCTACTTCGGGCTGGTGTTCCGAAAGAAGTACGGCTGCCCACCGGGCGCCTACGCGCGAGCCGCCGAGACGCCGTAGGCGAGCCGCCTGCCGCCCATCGCGCTGTTCCGTCCGGGTGCCGGGAGCGACCGGGCGCTTTCCTCCAAGCAAGTCGAACAGAGCCCAGCGCGCCCGGGATTGAAGCGGGAGTGACGGCGGCTCGTAAACAACGAAACGAGCGCTTCGTGCAATGCTGCCTCTGCGTGCGCGGTTTTCATATTCTTCACGCCCACTATTCGTAGTGCCGCAATTTTCTATTAACTAAAGTACACGAACGGCACAGCCACGCATCGCGGCAATTCCGGCCAGGGTGCCACGGCCGTCATGCCAACCCCAGGCATGCAGCAAAGCTATGCACTGATTCGCCTGCCCGCAACCCAAACGCCGTGCACAGATCAATATCCGCGGCGCGCAATGAGAGACAACAATGGACAACGACGAAAAACGCTACACGTCCGGGCGCATTGCGATCCTGGGCCAGGAAAACCGCTTGCGCGAAGCTGTGCGTCGGATCGTCCGCAGGCTGGGCTATGAGCCGGTGGTTCTTTGCAGCAGCGCAGCGAGCGCCTCGGGCTCCGACACTCCCGAGGCGTTCAAGATGCTGATCCTGACCGGCGAAAGCGACAGCCTCTCGTCCATGGCGCTGATCCGTGAAACGAAGAGCATGTTCGATCCGCAGACGCCGATGCTCTGCCTGCTTCCCAAGGAGCAGTTCGACGACGTGAGCGCACTGCGCCGGGAGAGCACGGACGAGCTGATTGCGAAGCCTTCGTCGTTCGCCGAACTCTTCAGCGTCCTTCGGCTCTTCGCGAGCAGCTTCCCGGGCAAGATGCCGTCTCCCGAGCGACGATGGGGCGGTTACCGCTTCCTGATGCAGAGCAACACGGTGGAGTTTGGCGGCCGGCGGGTGCAACTGCGTCCCGACGAGTTCGACCTGGCCGTCGAGCTTTTTGCCCACGAGGGCTGCACGGTCGCCCGGGACGCGCTCTGGGACGCGGTCTGGGCCAAGCCATGGGACGGGAAGTCGCGCATGCTCGACACCTGCGTCTCGGTGCTTCGCCGGGCATTGAAGCTGCCTTCGAACGGGTGGGAACTGCGAGCTGTCTGGGGTGCCGGCTATCGCCTCGACGGTTCCTTGGGGCGCGAGGGGGCCGCCGCTCCGTACTGGACGCCTTCGTCGATGCGAGCGTGAAGCCGGCCGGCCGGGTTGCTCGGCGCTGAGCCCTCACCGCCGGCGCCACCGCGGCTTATCCCCTTGACGCTGCTGCCGTCGCCGTCTCGCAACGCTCGGCCAAGACAAGATATGGAAACCACTGAGACTTAACTATTAGAATGCGAATCGTTCTTAGTAAGTTTATGGAGTGGAGCAGGAATGACGAGGTTCATGGCACGGCGCAAGGCTGCATCGGTTCTGGCGGGTTGCCTGGCAATCTACGTGCAGCAGCATGCGGTGGCGCAGCCGGCCGCGCCAGCTACCGGCTCGCTGCCGGAAGTGCGCGTCGACGCGAGCACCGAAGCCGAAACAGCGACTTCACCTGTCATCGGCTACCGCGCGAGGAACGCCGCAACGGCCACCAAGACGGACACCCCGCTGTCCGAGACGCCGCAGTCCGTGACCGTGGTCACGCGCGATCAGATCGTAGACCAGGGCGCCACGAACCTGCAGGATGCGCTCACTTACGCGGCGGGTGTGCGCTCCGATGCGTACGGCCTCGACTCGCGTGCCGACAGTTTCCAAGTGCGCGGCAGCGAGCCCACGATTTACCTCGACGGCCTGCAGATGTACTCGGCCGGCTGGTACACCGCGACGGCGCGGCCCGACCCGTACACGCTGGAGCGCCTGGAAGTTCTGCGCGGTCCGGCGGGCATGCTTTTCGGCGCGGGCAACGCCGGCGGCGTGGTCAACATGGTCAGCAAGCGGCCACAGCGGGAGACCTACCGCGAAGTGGGCGTGCAGGTGGGGTCCTTCGGCCGCAAGCAGGTCCAGGCGGACCTCACTGGCGCGCTGACTGCGGACGGCGACTGGACTTACCGCTTGGTGGCGCTGCACCGAAAATCCGATACGCAGGTCGACCATGTGCCTGACGACCGCTCGCTACTAATGCCCTCGCTCATGTGGCGGCCCACGGCTGCCACCTCGCTGACGCTGCAAGGGCTGTGGCAAAAGGACAAGACCGGCAGCACGTCGCAGTTCTTTCCCTGGCAAGGCACGCAGCTGCCGAACCGCAACGGTCCGCTGCCGCTCAGCCGCTTCATCGGAGAGCCCGGTGACGGCTACGACACCGAGCGCAAGACCCTGGGTTGGCTGTTCGAACACCGGTTCAACGACCAGTGGGCGTTCCGGCAGAACTTCCGCATGTCGCGCACCTTCAACGACTCCCACTACCACTATGCCGATTCGTTCTCGCTGCCGGGTGGCTGGGCGGAGGACCCGTTCGGTCAGCGAATCCTCGGCCGCTACAACGACAAGTCGCTCGCCTGGACGCGCATGGCGGGCATCGACAACCATGTCGAAGGCCATTTCAACACTGGCGCCCTGCGCCACACGCTGCTGGTGGGCGCTGAGTACTCTCGCCAGCGCCAGGACAAGCGCGAGGGCTCTGCGTTCAGCACCATCGATGCCTACGCGCCCATCTATGGCATTGGCCACGTTCCTGTGACGGAACTGACCGACCGGCCTCGCACCACGCAGCGCAACGCCGGCGTGTATGTGCAGGACCAGATGAAGCTGGACAACTGGATCTTCGTGGCGGGCCTGCGGTACGACCGCAGCACCGCAGGTTCGGCGGGCAGCGCTTCGGAAACGACGAGCGCCACGTCGCGCAGGTTCGGTGTCATGTACAACCTGCCTTCTGGCTGGTCGCCCTACCTGAGCTACACCGAATCGTTCACGCCTCAGGCGGGCACCGACGCGAATGGCATTTTGTTCAAGCCGCTGCGTGGCGAGCAGGTGGAGGCTGGCGTCAAGTACCAGCCTCTGGGGTCGTCCACGAATTTCACTGCTTCGGTCTTCTCGCTCAAGGAAAAGAACCGCACCGTCTTCGACAGCGCCGACATCAACTACGGCCGCCAGGTCGATTCGAGCAAGAACAAGGGCGTCGAGCTCGAACTCAAGACCACCGTCGGCCGCGATCTCGACGTCATTGCCAACTACACGTACATCGACGTCGACAAGAAGCTCACCGACGCGCCCCGCACCCAGGTGTCGGTATGGGGCAAGTACCGCTTCTCCGTGGGTGGTGTACCGGGCTTCTCGGCAGGCGCTGGTGTGCGCTACATGGGAAGCTTCAGCGACGTGGAAGGCACCAGCGTCGGCCCGCGCCTGCCTGCCGTGACTCTGCTCGACCTGATGCTCGCCTACGAGTCGGACAAGTGGCGCTATGCCCTCAACATCAACAATGCGACCGACAAGACCTACTCCAGCACCTGCCTGGCACGAGGCGATTGCTGGTATGGCGCGCGCCGCGCTGTTGTGGCAAGCGCTACCTATCGCTTCTAATAGCCCACTTTCGACGGAAGCCGCAGCCAAATGAACAGCCGAAAGATCAAGACCTGGGCCTGGGTGCACAAGTGGAGCAGCCTTGTCTGCACCGTGTTCATGCTGCTGCTGTGCATCACGGGGCTGCCGCTGATCTTCCACCACGAGATCGGGCACCTGCTGGGCACCGAGGTCGAGTCGCCCGCCATGCCGGCGGACACGCCGCGCGCGAGCCTGGACCGCGTGCTCGAGGTGGCCCGCGCCAAACATCCCGACCGCGTGGTGCAGTTCGCGTCTCAGCCTGAGGACGACAAGGGCCTGTGGTTCGTCACGCTGACGCCCACGCCCGATCCTACCGAGGACTTCAAGTCGGTGGCGGTCGATGCGCGCACCGCCGCCGTGCTGGCAGAGCCCAAGTTCGGCGAGGGCTTCATGTACGTGATGTTCAAGCTGCACGTCGACCTGTTCGCCGGGCTCGCGGGCAAACTGTTCCTGGGCTTCATGGGCCTGCTGCTGCTGGTGGCCGTGGTCTCGGGCGTGGTGCTCTATGCGCCGTTCATGCGCAAGCTCGAATTCGGCACCGTGCGCCGCGAGAAGCGCCCCCGCCTGAAGTGGCTCGACCTGCACAACCTGCTGGGCATCGTCACGCTGGTGTGGGGGTTCGTGGTGGGCGCCACGGGCATGATCAACACCTGGGCCGACCTGCTCATCAAGTACTGGCAGTACGACCAGCTGAGCGCGCTGCTGGCGCCGTACAAGGGCGAACCGACGGTGGCCGTGGCCGAGCGGGCCTCGGTCCAGCGCTCGATGGAGGCCGCCACCCGGCAGGCGCCGGGCATGGAGCTGTCGTTCATCGCCTTTCCGGGCACCGCGTTCTCGAGCCCGCACCACACGACCTTCTTCATGCGGGGCAACGAGCCCTTCACCTCGAAGCTGCTGAAGCCGGTGCTGGTCGACGCCAAGACGGCGCAGGTCACGGCCGCGCCCGAGCTGCCGTGGTACCTGACCGCGCTCCTGGTGTCGCAGCCGCTGCATTTCGGCGACTACGGCGGCATGCCGATGCAGATCCTCTGGGCACTGCTCGACATCGCGACCATCATCGTGCTGGGCAGCGGGCTCTACCTGTGGCTCAAGCGCGGCAACACGGTGCCGCTGCCGGCCGGGCCTGCCACGGCGGCAGGGGCCGCCGCACGAACGCCGGCGCAAGGCGGTGGAAAGCCCGGCGAACCGGCGCCGGCGATGAAGGTGCAGGCGTGAAGCCGCAGCGCCATTCGCAGTCGTTCGGGCGCATGTGGGGCTGGCCCATCGCGCTTGGCCTCTTGACCGGCGCGGGCCTCATCTCCGCGCTGTTCAGCGACGGCGGGGCAGGCGATGTGGTCGCCTGGTTCGCGCTGGGCATTCCCGTGGCGGTCTGCGCCTGGTTCGGCTGGCGCAAAGGCAAAAGCTGATCCCGGCCCAACCGGGTGGTTGCCAGTAGGCCGGGCGGCGCGCGCCGAAGCAGAATCGGCGCATGAATCACGTCTTCTCCGCCACTGTCGCCGCAATACGGTTTTTGCTGCTCGGCATCCCACTGGTTGCGCAGGCGCAGCCCGAAGCGCCGCCGCAGGCCGACCGCGGCCCGTTGCCCGAGATCACCGTGTCCACGCCGCGCGGCGAGGTCGCGCCGTTCAGCGTGCCGGGCTCGGTCGATCGGGTCGACGGCGCTGACATGCGCGACAGCCGCCTGCAGGTCAATCTCTCCGAGAGCCTGGGCGGGGTGCCGGGGCTGCAGGTGCAGAACCGCATGAACTATGCGCAGGATCTGCAGCTCTCGATCCGCGGCTTCGGCGCTCGCTCGACCTTCGGCGTGCGCGGGGTGCGGCTCTATGTCGACGGCATTCCGGCGACGCTGCCCGACGGGCAGGGGCAGACCTCCAACATCGACATCGGCTCGATCGACCGCATCGAGATCCTGCGCGGGCCCTTCTCGGCGCTCTACGGCAATTCGTCGGGCGGCGTGCTGCAGGCCTTCACCGCATCGGGCGAAGGCGCGCCGAGGCTTGCCTATTCGGCGGCGGGCGGCAGCTTCGGTACCTGGCGCCAGTCGCTGCAGGCCAGCGGATCGCAGGGGGCCGTCGACTACCTGCTGAACGCGAGCCGGTTCCGCACCGAGGGCTGGCGCGCGCACAGCGCGGCCCGGCGCGACCTCGTGAACGGCAAGCTCGGCGTCGCGCTCGACAACGGCGACCGCCTGACGCTGGTACTCAACAGCGTGCGCATCGATGCGCAGGATCCGTTGGGCCTGACGGCGAGCCAGTACGCGCTCGCGCCGCGCGGTGCGCCGCTCGCCATGCAGTACGACACGCGCAAGACGGTGGAGCAGACCCAGCTCGGCCTGTTGTACGAACGCCGCATCGATGCGACGCAGGGATTGCGGCTGATGGTCTACGGCGGCGAGCGCAAGACCGTGCAGTACCAGTCGATTCCGCCCTCCGCGCAGCAGAGCCCGCAACATGCGGGCGGCGTCATCGACCTTTCGCGGCAGTACAGCGGCGTCGACCTGCGCTGGAGCGCCGCCTGGACCGTGGCCGGACGGCCTTTCGACGTGGTGGCAGGCCTGGGCTACGACAGCCTGCGCGAATTGCGGCGCGGCCACGAGAACTACCTGGGGGCCGCCTCGTCGGCACTGCTCGGCGTGCAGGGCCGGCTGCGGCGCAACGAGCGCAACGAGGTCTGGAACCTCGACCCATATGCGCAGGCCACGTGGCAGCTGGCCGAACGATGGACACTCGAAGCCGGCGTGCGCCGCAGCAGCGTGCACTTCGATTCGCGTGACCGCTACATCGTCGGCCCCAACCGCGACGACAGCGGCAGTGCACGCCATGCCAAGACACTGCCGGCGGCCTCGTTGCGCTTCGAGGCCACGCCCGACCTCGCGCTGTACGGATCGATCGGGCGCGGCTTCGAGACGCCGACGCTGAACGAACTCTCGTACCGCGCCGGCGGCGCCAGCGGGCTCAACTTCGCACTGCGTCCGGCCGTCAACGACAGCGTCGAGCTCGGTGCCAAGGCCCGCCTGGGGGGCGGCCTGCTGACGGCGGCGCTGTTCCAGACGCGCACGCGCGACGAGATCGTGACCGACACCAACAGCGGTGGGCGCGCCACTTTCCAGAACGCGGGCCGTACGCGGCGCAATGGCTTCGAGCTCGCCTGGCAGCACGAAACGGCCAACCACTGGCGCACGCAGCTGGCCTACACCTGGCTCGATGCGCGCTACCGCGATGCCTTCTGCTCGCCGTCGCCCTGCACGGCGTCCAGCGAAGTGGCGGCGGGCAACCGCATTCCCGGCATCGCACGGCAATCGCTCTTCGCGTCACTCGGCTGGGTGCCGCCCGAAGGCTGGCGTGCCGGCATCGAGATGCGCGCGCTCGGGCGCATCCAGGCCAACGACGCCAACAGCGCGAGCGCGCCGGGCTATGCGGTGGCGGCGCTGTACGCCGGGTATCTCCGGAAATGGGAGCGTTGGGAGTTCAACGCCTTCGCGCGCGTCGACAACCTGTTCGACCGGCGCTACGTGGGCTCGGTCATCGTCAACGAAGGCAATGCGCGCTATTTCGAGCCCGCGCCGGGCCGCAACTGGACGGTGGGCCTGAGCGGCGCGTACCGCTTCTGACCGGGCCCCCCCATCGCGTCGTTGCGCCTCGTCTACTTCAGGCCGGCCGCCGCGCGCAGCGCCGCAGCTTGGGTGGTCGCTTCCCAGGTGAACTCGGGCTCTTCGCGGCCGAAGTGGCCATAGGCGGCGGTCTTCTGGTAGATCGGGCGCAGCAGGTCGAGCATCTGGATGATGCCCTTCGGACGCAGGTCGAAGAACTCGCGCACGAGCTCGGCGATCTTGTCGTCGGGGATCACGCCGGTGCCTTCGGTGTAGACCGTGATGTTCATCGGCTGCGCCACGCCGATCGCATAGGCCACCTGGATCTGGCACTGGCGCGCCAGGCCGGCGGCCACCACGTTCTTGGCCACGTAGCGCGCGGCGTAGGCCGCCGAGCGGTCGACCTTCGACGGGTCCTTGCCCGAGAACGCGCCACCGCCGTGCGGGCAGGCGCCGCCGTAGGTGTCGACGATGATCTTGCGGCCCGTGAGGCCGCAGTCGCCCTGCGGGCCGCCGATGACGAAGCGCCCGGTCGGGTTGATCAGGTAGCGCGTGTTCTGCAGCCACTCCTTGGGCAGCACCGGTTTGATGAGCTCCTCGATGATGGCTTCGTTGAAAGAGGCCTTCATCTTGGTGGGCGTTTCGCTCTGGTCGGGGCTGTGCTGGGTGGAGAGCACCACGGTGTCGATGCTGTGCGGCTTGCCGTCGACGTAGCGCATCGTGACCTGGCTCTTGGCGTCAGGCCGCAGGAAGGGCAGGCGGCCGTCCTTGCGCAGCTGGGCCTGGCGCTCGACGAGGCGGTGCGCGTAGTAGATGGGCGCGGGCATCAGCTCGGGCGTCTCGTCGCAGGCGTAGCCGAACATCAGGCCTTGGTCGCCGGCGCCGGTGTTGAGGTGGTCGTCGCTCGCGTGGTCCACGCCCTGGGCGATGTCGTTGGACTGCTTGTCGTAGCAGACCATCACGGCGCAGCCCTTGTAGTCGATGCCGTAGTCGGTGTTGTCGTAGCCGATGCGCTTGATGGTGTCGCGCGCCACCTGGATGTAGTCGACGTGCGCGTTGGTGGTGATCTCGCCGGCGAGCACCACGAGACCGGTGTTGGTTAAGGTCTCGGCGGCCACGCGGCTGCGTGGGTCCTGCTCGAAGATCGCGTCGAGGATGGCGTCCGAGATTTGGTCGGCGACCTTGTCGGGATGGCCTTCGGAGACCGATTCGGAAGTGAAGAGAAAGTCGTTCGCCATTTGTACAAAACTCCTAGAAGTGACTTGGCGCGTTGCCAACTCTGCGGAGCCCTGGCGAACGCTTTAGCAGATGCCGGTGATCGGCGGGGCACAATCGCTTCGCGCTTGTGTTTGTCGCCCTGCAAGTTGTTCCGTAACTCGGCGACAATTTCGATTGTATTCGAGCCGCGCCATAACATGCGCGCGCGTCCCGCTTTTGACACCCCTTCCCGCCCGTTGATGATCACCCTGTTTCGCCTGCTCGCCCGCGTGCCGATGCCGCTGATGCATGGCCTCGGCAGCTTGCTGGGCTGGCTGGTCTGGCTCTGCGCGCCCGGCTACCGGCGCCGTTTCAGGGCCAATGCCGAGAGCGCGGGCTTCTCTCCCGAGCAATACCGGCCGGCCATCGCCGCGGCCGGCCACATGGCGTCGGAGCTGCCCTGGCTGTGGCTGCGGCCGCAGGGTGAGACCGTGCTGTCGCGCGTGGTGCGATGGGAAGGCGTCGAGGCCTTCGAGGCGGCCATGCACGCGAAGAAGGGCGTGATCCTGGTGGCGCCGCACCTCGGCAGCTGGGAGATGTGTGGCCAGGCCATCGGCGAGCGCTTTCTTTCCACCTTCGGGCCGATCACGGCGCTGTTCCGTCCGGCGCGCAAGAAGTGGATGGCCGAGCTGATCGCCGCCGGCTCGCGCGATCGCCCCGGGCTGCAGACGCTGCCGACCAACAACACGGGCGTGCGCGGGCTGATCCGAACGCTGCGCGGCGGCGGCTACACCGGCATCCTGCCCGACCAGGTGCCGCCGGCCGGGCAGGGCGTGTGGGCACCGTTTCTGGGGCGGCCGGCCTACACCATGACCTTGCTGCCCCGCCTTGCGCAGCAGACCGGCGCGGCCTGCTTTTTGAGCGTGTGCGAGCGGCTGCCGCGCGGCGCGGGCTACGTGATCCGCTTCGAGCCGATCGTCGACACGGCGCTCACCGATCCGAAGGCGTCCATCGAAGAGGCCGCCACGGCCATGAACGATGCCATCGGCAGGCTGATCCGCAGCCTGCCGGGCCAGTACGTGTGGGACTACGCGCGTTACAAGGAACCGCGGGCCGAGCGTGTGGCGGCCGCGGTCGCGGGGGAGGCGCCATGAGCCTTGGTTCGCGACTGGGCATCGGTTTCATGCGCGCGATCGCGCCCTTGCCCCTGCCGCTCGTGCGCGGTGTCGGCGCTGTGCTCGGACGCGTGCTGCACACGCTCGCCGTGCCGCGCCGGCGCGTGGTCGACCGCAATCTGGCGGTCTGCTTTCCGCACAAGTCCGAGGCCGAGCGCCGTGCCATCGCGCGCCAAACCTTCGTGTACGTGGCGCAGTCGTGGCTCGACCGCAGCTGGCTCTGGCATGCGCCCGAAAGCGTGGTGGCGAGCCGCCTCAAGGTGGTGGGCTCGGCGCCCGAGATCGGCGAGATCGCCGACGGCGAGGCGCCGATGATCCTGTTCGCGCCGCATTTCTACGGCCTCGACGCCGCAGCCACCGCGCTGACCATGCACACCGAGCGGCCCTCGGCCACCATCTACACGACCCAGCGCGATCCGATGGTCGACGAATGGATCCGCCAGGGCCGCACGCGCTTCGGCAACGTGGCCGCGCTCAACCGCGTCGACGGCATCAAGCCGGTGCTCGCGGGGCTGCGCAAGGGCGGCTTGCTCTACCTGCTGCCCGACATGGATTTCGGCCGCGACCAGACCATCTTCGTGCCGTTCTACGGCGTGCAGGCCGCCACCGTGCCGTCGCTGTCGCGCTTCGCGCGGCTGGGCAAGGCGAAGGTGGTGCCGATCGTCTCGAAGCTCACGCGCGCGGGCTACGAGATCGAGGTGCTGCCAGCCTGGCAGAACTTCCCGACTAACAACGTGGCCGCCGACACGACGTTGATGAACCTGCGGCTGCAGGGCTACATCGATGCGATGCCCGCGCAGTACTACTGGGTGCACCGACGCTTCAAGACCCGGCCCGACGGAGAAGCGCCGATCTACTGAAGGCGCACGAACGCCTCGATCTCGCCGGCCACGAGCCGTGGCTGCTCGTGCACGATCCAGTGGGTGGCGCCGGGCACCTTCTTCACGACGAGATCGGGCACGTAGTCATCGAGGCCCTCGAGCAGCCCCGGCAGCAGCGCCACGTCGTCGAGCGCCCAGAGCACCAGCGTCGGCACGTTCACAGTGAGGCGCTCGCGCGGCGGCACCGGGATGCTGTCGGCGCTCTGGCCCGGCAGCGGCGGCTTCAGCGGCGTCACGCGGTAGAGGTTGCAGCCGCCCGTCAGGCCTGCGTTCCAGACCTCGCGGTACTGCTGCTTCACTTCGTCGGTCAGCCAGCCGTGGCCGTCGGGGCCCGCCTTCATCATCGTGAAGAAGGGCCACATGCGCCGGTAGTCGTCTTCCGAGAGCAGCGCCTCGGCGTCGGGCCGGGCGAGGAAGTTCATGTAGGCGCTGGCTTGCTGCTGCGCCGGGTTGTCGCGCAGCTCGCGCGCGAAGGTGCCCGGGTGCGGCGAATTGACGATGACCAGCCGCTCGACCTGCTTGGGGAACGCGTTGGCATAACCCCAGCCGAAGGCGCCGCCCCAGTCGTGGGCGACCAGCGCGGCCAGCGTGCCGGCCGGGTTCTCGGTGGCAACGAGCTGCTGGATGTCCTGGACCAGCAGATGGGCCTTGTACTGGGCCACGTCGGCGGGAGCGCTCGATCGCTCGAAACCGCGCAGGTTCGGCGCGACGCAACGGTAGCCGCCGTGCGCCGGGTCGGCGAAATGCGCGAGCAGTTCGTCCCAGATGAACGCGGCTTCAGGGAAGCCGTGCAGGAACATCATCAACGGCCGCCCGGGCGTGCCGGCCGCGCGGCAGCTCAGGGTGGTGCCGTTCGGCAGTTGGCGCTGGAAGGTCTCGATCATTGTGGCCTGGTCTCTCTTTGCTATGGTTTTCGATAGCTGCGCGCCGGGAGAGCCAGGCCGAGGCCCGTTCGCTACGGGCCGTCGGTGGTCTCGGGCGGCGGCACTGCCTGCGTCGGCTCTTCGGTCGGATGCGCCCAGCGCCACAGCAGCTCGGCGGCTTCGCCGACGCCCTGCTTCTTGAGCGCGGAGAACAGTTTGACCTCGCCGCCGCCGGCCTGCAGTCGCGTGATGGACAGCACCTTGGCGCCTTCGCTGCGCGTGAGCTTGTCGGACTTGGTCAGCAGCACGAGGAACTTGAGCCCCTGCTGCACCCGCGGGCGGATCACGTCGAGCAGGATCTCATCGAGTTCGGTGAGGCCCTGGCGCGGGTCGCACATCAGCACCACGCCGCGCAGGTTCTCGCGCGTGATCAGGTAGTTGCCCATGACGCGCTGCCAGCGCAGCTTGGCCTCCTTGGGCACCGCGGCATAGCCGTAGCCCGGCAGGTCGGCCAGCACGGCGTCGTCGGCCTTCTGCTTGCCGACGCCGAACAGGTTGATGTGCTGGGTGCGGCCCGGCGTCTTCGAGGCAAAAGCCAGCCGCGTCTGCTGCGTGAGCGTGTTGATGGCGGTCGACTTGCCCGCATTCGAGCGGCCGACGAAGGCGATTTCGGGCAGCTCGAGCGGCGGCAGATGCTCGAGCTGCGGCGCGCTGGTCAGGAAGTGGGCGGTGTGCAGCCAGCCGAGCGCAATGCGCTCGCGCTCGGCGACAACAGGGTCCACGGCCGGGGTCGCGCGGGAGGGGGGGGCGGCGTGCTTGCGCGACGGGCTGGTCATCAATAGGCTTTCGGTACGGGCCGCCATTGTAGAATCGCGGGGTTTTGCGCCAATAAATCGAGCCCCCGATATGAAGTTGTTTGCCAATTTTCTGCTTGCAGCCCTCATGGGCGTTGCAGCCAGCGCGAGTTTTGCAGCCGAAGAGCCTGCAACTGCCCCTGCAGCGACGGCCGCCAAGCCAGCCAAGCCCGACCCGGCCAAGGGGGACACGGTCTACAATTCGGCCGCCCAGGCCTGCGCTTCCTGCCACAACGCGGACGGCAACTCGGCCATCGCGGCCAACCCGAAGCTGGCGCAGCAACACCCCGAATACATCCTCAAGCAGTTGCAGGACTTCAAGTCCGGCAAGCGCAAGAGCCCGATCATGCAGCCGCTGGCCGCCAAACTGTCCGACCAGGACATGCGCGACATCGCCTGGTTCGTCGGCTCCAAGCAGATCAAGACCGGCTTCTCCAAGGAGAAGGACCTGGTGGCGCTCGGCGAGCGGATCTACCGCGGCGGCATTGCCGATCGTCAGATCCCGGCCTGCGCCGGCTGCCACAGCCCCAACGGCGCCGGCATGCCCGCGCAGTACCCGCGCCTGGGCGGCCAGCATGCCGACTACACCGCGGCGCAGCTGGTGGCCTTCCGCGACAAGGTCCGCTTGAACAGCATCCCGATGAACGACATCGCGGCCAAGCTCAACGACCGCGAAATCAAGGCCGTGGCCGACTACATCGCCGGCCTGCGTTGACGGCACCGCTGCGCTCAGGGCGCATGCACCGCTTGAACTAACCGCCGATAACAATCCCAAACAGAGGGCGGGCCGATCCAGCTGGATGGCCCGCCCTTTTGTTTTTCCCCTCTTTCCTGCCTTTTTCTTCTTTTCACGTTCGCTGCCCGATGTCTGTCTCCACCCACGGCCTTCGCGTCCATCGCGGCCCGCAAGTGCTTCGCGCTGCGGTGGAGCTGCTGTCCTCGATGCGCTTCGCAATCGCGCTGCTCACGGTCATCTGCATCGCATCGATCATCGGCACCGTGCTCAAGCAGCACGAGCCGATCAACAACTACATCAACCAGTTCGGGCCCTTCTGGGCCGAGCTGTTCCGCGCGGCAAAGCTCGATTCGGTCTACAGCGCCTGGTGGTTCCTGCTGATCCTGCTGTTCCTGGTGGTCAGCACGTCGCTGTGCATCGCGCGCAACACGCCACGCATCCTGGTGGACCTCAAGACCTTCAAGGAAGACATCCGCGCGCAGAGCCTCAAGGCTTTCGGCCAGCGTGCCGAGAGCCGGCTCGACGAGGCGCCCGCGGCCGCTGCCAACCGCATCGGCCAGTTGCTGGTGAGCGGTGGCTGGAAGGTCAAGTTGCAGCAGCGCGACGGTGCCGACGGGCAAACCGGCGCCGGCTGGATGGTGGCCGCGCGCGCGGGCGGCGCCCACAAGCTCGGCTACATCGCGGCCCACAGCGCGATCGTGCTGGTCTGCATCGGCGGCCTGCTCGACGGCGACCTCGTGGTGCGCGCCCAGACCTGGTTCAACGGCAAGAGCGTGTTCACCGGCGGCGGCATGATCGCCGACGTGCCGGCGCAGCACCGGCTCTCGCCGCGCAACCCCACCTTCCGCGGCAACATCCTGGTGCCCGAGGGCGGGCAGGGCAGCGTGGCCATCCTGCAGCAGTCCGACGGCGTGCTGCTTCAGGAACTGCCGTTCTCGATCGAGCTCAAGAAGTTCATCGTCGACTACTACTCGACCGGCATGCCCAAGCTGTTCGCGAGCGAGGTGGTGCTGCACGACCGCGAGACCGGCGCGCAGGTGCCGGCGCGCATCGAGGTGAACCATCCCGCCAGCTACAAGGGCGTGGAGATCTACCAGTCGAGCTTCGACGACGGGGGCTCGCGCGTGAAGCTCAAGGCCGTACCGATGGCGGCCGCGGCCAGGCCCTTCGAGGTCGAGGGCGTGATCGGCGGCCCGAGCACCGAGATCACCAACGGCACCGAAAAGCTAACGCTCGAGTACGCCGCGCTGCGCGTGATCAACGTCGAGAACTTTGCGGACGGCGGCGCCATGAGCAGCGGCGCCGACGTGCGCAAGGTCGACCTGCGCCACGACATCGAGTCGCGCTTCGGCGCGGCCAACAAGACCAACAAGCCAAAGGTGCTGCGCAACATCGGCCCGAGCATCGGCTACAAACTGCGCGATGCCGCCGGCCAGGCGCGCGAGTACCAGAACTACATGGTGCCGGTCGACACGGGCGACGGCCAGCCGGTGTTCCTGCTCGGCATGCGCGAGAAGCCCGAGGAGCCTTTCCGCTACCTGCGCGTGCCGGCCGACGAAGAGGGCGCGATGGACGGCTTCGTGCGCATGCGCACCGCGCTGGCCGACGCCGACACCCGCACGCGTGCGGTCGAGCGCTACATCGCCAAGGCGGCCGATCCGAAGCGGCCCGAAATGGCCGAACAACTGCGCGTCTCGGCGGCGCGCGCGCTGGCCCTGTTTGCCGGCAGCGAACGCGCCAAGGCCGACGCGAGCACGCGCGGCGGCTGGCAGGCGATTGCGGAATTCATGGAGGCCAACGTGCCCGAGGCCGAGCGCGAGCGCGCGGGCACGGTGCTGGTGCGCATCCTCAACGACGTGCTGTTCGAGGTGCTCAACCTGAGCCGCGAGGGAGCGGGGCTTGCGGCGTTGCCGAGCGAACCGAAATCGCAGGCCTTCCTGACGCAGGCGGTGCTGGCGATCAGCGACGCCCATTTCTATCCGGCACCGGTGGCGATGATGATGACCGACTTCACCCAGGTGCAGGCCAGCGTCTTCCAGGTGGCGCGTGCGCCCGGCAAGAACGTGGTCTATCTGGGCTGCCTGTTGCTGATCGTCGGGATTTTTGCCATGCTGTACGTGCGTGAGCGCCGTCTTTGGGTGTGGCTGACGCCCGGCGACGGCGCCGGAGACACCGCCGCGACCATGGCGTTCTCGGTCAACCGCAAGACCATCGACAGTGATCGCGAGTTCGAGCACCTCAAGCACAAGCTGCTCGCCCTGAAAAAAGAAGAGCCAGCCTCACCATGAACACCACCACCCTCACGCTCCACGAAAGCTGGCTCTCGCGCCGCAGCCTTTTCGACTGGTTGTTCGCGGCGCTGGTCATCGCCGGCGGCCTGTTCGCGTTGGCGCAATACGCCGGCGCGATGGACAACTACGAGAAACCCATCCTCGTGGGCGCGATGATTTCCATCATCGCCATCTGCTGGTTCTGGCGGCCGCTGCGCGTGCTGGCGATCGTGGTCGCGGCGGCCTCGCTGCTGGCCATCGTGTCCTACCAGGGCGACCTCGCGCGCGCCGAGACGGTGTTCTGGCTCAAGTACTTCCTGTCGAGCCAGTCGGCCATCCTCTGGATGAGCGTGCTGTTCTTCATGAGCACGCTGTTCTACTGGCTGGGCCTGTTCGGCGGCAAGCAGGGCGATGCGTTCGAGACCATCGCATCGCGGCTGGCCTGGGCCGCCGTCACGATGGCGCTGATCGGCACCATGGTGCGCTGGTACGAAAGCCACCAGATCGGGCCCGACATCGGCCACATCCCGGTGAGCAACCTGTACGAGGTGTTCGTGCTGTTCTGCTGGCTCACAACCGCGTTCTACCTGTACTACGAAGAGCGCTACCGCACGCGTTCGCTCGGCGCCTTCGTCATGCTGGTCGTGAGTGCCGCCGTGGGCTTCCTCCTCTGGTACACGCTGGTGCGCGAAGCCCACGAGATCCAGCCGCTGGTGCCCGCGCTGCAGAGTTGGTGGATGAAAGTGCACGTGCCCGCCAACTTCATCGGCTACGGCACCTTCGCGCTCGCGGCCATGGTGGCCTTTGCCTACCTCGTCAAGGAGCAGGCGAGCGAGACACGCTGGTACAAGCTCACGCCGATCTGGCTCCTGGGCGTGGCGCTGTGTTTCGTGCCCGTGGCTTTCCGCCAGCGTGCGCAGGAAGCCGGCGGCAGCTACTGGGTGGTCTACGCCGCCATCTCCGCACTCATCGCCGCAGGCATCCTGTTCGGCCGCAAGCGCATTGCCGCGCGGCTGCCGGCCAACGAGGTGCTCGACGACGTGATGTACAAGTCGATCACCGTCGGTTTCGCCTTCTTCACCATTGCCACCGTGCTCGGTGCGCTGTGGGCGGCCGATGCCTGGGGCGGCTACTGGAGCTGGGACCCGAAGGAAACCTGGGCCCTGATCGTCTGGCTCAACTACGCCGCCTGGCTGCACATGCGGCTCGTCAAGGGCCTGCGCGGCACCGTGGCCGCCTGGTGGGCGCTGGCGGGGCTGGCCGTGACCACCTTCGCCTTCCTCGGCGTGAACATGTTCCTGAGCGGGTTGCACAGCTACGGCACCCTTTGATGGGCGGGCTGCGGCTTTTTCGCGAAGAATGAAACCGCGCGCGCCAAAAGCGCGTAACCGGATCAGGGGAAGTCGCGAACTACCCCGAGCAAACGATTCACGCGAAAGGCCCCCACCATGACGTTTCATTTCCGCCCGCAGGATCGCAGCAGCGGTTTCATCCACCCGGTTGCGAGCGAAATCACGCCGCGCGAAGTCTACGAGCGCCGGCGTGACCTGCTCAAGCTCATGGCCGGTGGCGCCGCAGGTGCCGCGCTCGCGGGCTTCGCGGGCCGCGAGGCTTTTGCCCAGGGCACGGGTCCGAACAAGCTCGCGCTGCTGCCCGGCGCCAAGTCGGCCGTGCCCGGTGCGCAGACGATGGAAAAGCTCACCGACTACAAGGACGCGGCGAGCTACAACAACTTCTACGAGTTCGGCACCGACAAGGGCGACCCGATCAAGAACGCCGGCACCCTCAAGACGCGCCCCTGGACCGTAGAGGTCGAGGGCCTGGTCAAGAAGCCCGGCAAGTACGGCATCGAAGACCTGCTCAAGCTCAGTGCACAGGAAGAACGCATCTACCGCTTGCGCTGCGTCGAGGGCTGGTCGATGGTCATTCCCTGGGTGGGCTATTCGCTGGCCGAACTCATCAAGCGCGTCGAGCCGCAGGGCAATGCGAAGTTCGTCGAGTTCGTAACGCTCGCCGATCCAAAGACCATGCCCTTCGTCGGCTCGCGCGTGCTCGACTGGCCCTATGTCGAGGGCCTGCGCATGGACGAGGCCATGCACCCGCTCACGCTGCTGGCCTTCGGCATGTACGGCGAGGTGCTGCCGAACCAGAACGGCGCGCCCGTGCGCCTCGTGGTGCCGTGGAAATACGGCTTCAAGTCGGCCAAGTCGATCGTGAAGATCCGCTTCGTCGAGAAGGAACCCAGCACGGCGTGGAACAAGGCAGCGGCCAACGAATACGGCTTCTACTCGAACGTCAATCCGAATGTCGACCATCCGCGCTGGAGCCAGGCCACCGAACGCCGGATCGGCGACGGCGGCGGGCTGGGCGGGCTGTTCGCCAAGCGCCACAAGACGCTCATGTTCAACGGCTACGAGGCCCAGGTCGGGCAGCTTTACGCCGGCATGGACCTTAAGAAGAACTTCTGATCAGCCTGCGCCGGCCTCCGGGCCCGGCGCGCATCGTCCCATGAACAAGCTGCTCATGCACCCGGCGGCCAAGCCGCTCGTCTTCCTGCTGTGCCTGCTGCCATTCGCCTGGCTGGTCTATGGCGTGGTGGCCGACCAGTTGGGGGCCAATCCTCAAGAGTTCCTGATCCGGGCCACCGGTGACTGGACGCTGCGTTTTCTCTGCATCGTGCTGGCGGTGACGCCGCTGCGGGTGATGGCCAAGCTCAACGCGCTGGCGCGCTTTCGCCGCATGCTTGGTCTGTACGCGTACTTCTACGTGGTGCTGCACCTGCTGTGCTACAGCCTGTTCGACAAGGGCTTCGATTGGGGCGAGATCGCGAGCGACATCATCAAGCGGCCGTTCATTCTCGTGGGGTTCTCGGCCTTCTTGCTGTTGACGCCGCTGGCCGCGACCTCGTTCAACCGCGCCATCAAGGCCATGGGCGCGAAGCGCTGGCAGATGCTGCACAAGCTGGTCTACCTGATCGCCGGCCTGGGCCTGCTGCACTTCTTCTGGATGCGGGCCGGCAAGAACGATTTCGCCGAGGTGTTCGTCTACGCCGGCATCATCGCGGTGCTGCTGGGCTGGCGCGTGTGGCACACACTGGGCAAGCGCAAGCCGAAGCCCGCCGCGGTGAGCGGTGCGCGCGGCAGCAGCGCCGGCTGACCCGCGACGGCCGCTCAGCCGTCGATCTGCTGCTCGGTGCGCAGCTGGTCTTCCACGGTTTCGCGACGGCGAATGAGCCGCGCCTCCTGCCCGCTTACCAGCACTTCGGCCGCGCGGCCCCGCGTGTTGTAGTTGCTGGCCATGCTCATGCAGTAGGCGCCCGCGGACAACACGCCCAGCAGGTCGCCGGCCACCACGTTGAGTGCCCGGTCGCGGCCGATCCAGTCGCCGCTCTCGCAGACCGGGCCGACCACGTCGTAGGTCGTACCGTCGCCGGCGCGCGGGCGCAGCGGCACGATCTGCTGGAACGCCTGGTACATCGCGGGCCGCGGCAGATCGTTCATGGCGGCATCGACGATGCAGAAGTTCTTTTCCTGCCCCGGCTTGGTGTAAAGCACCTCGGTCACGCAGACGCCCGCATTGCCGACGAGCGAACGGCCCGGCTCGATGACCAGCTTGCGCTGGCCGAAGCCGCGCGCATCGAGCTTGGCGAGCAGCTGCCGCCAGAGTGCATCGGCCTTGGGCGGCACTTCGCCGTTGTAGTCGATGCCCAGGCCGCCGCCGAAGTCGAGGTGATGAACCGGCACGCCAGCCGCCTCGATGGCTTCGACCAGGTCGAGGATCCGGTCGCAGGCCTCCAGATACGGCGACGCCTCGGTGATCTGCGAACCGATGTGGCAGTCGATGCCGACCACCTCGATGCCCGGCAGCCTCGCGGCATGCCGGTAGGCCTCGACCGCGTGGTCGTGCGCGATGCCGAACTTGTTGCCCTTGAGGCCGGTCGAGATGTACGGGTGCGTCTTCGGATCGACGTTGGGGTTGATGCGGATGCTGATCGGTGCGCGCTTGTTCTCGGCCAGCGCGACCTCGTTGAGCACATCGAGCTCGGCCTCGCTCTCGACGTTGAAGCAGGCGATGCCGGCGGTGAGTGCCTGGCGCATTTCGGTGCGGGTCTTGCCCACGCCCGAGAAGATGATCTTCGCGGGATCGGCGCCGACCGCCAGCACGCGCGCCAACTCGCCGCCCGACACGATGTCGAAGCCGCAACCTGCCTCGGCGAAGACGCGCAGCACGCCGAGCGAGGCGTTCGCCTTCATCGCATAGCAGATCAGCGCATCGCGCCCTTCGAAGCCGCGCTGGTAGGCGGCCAGCGCGTCGAGCATCCACTGTTTCGAATAGACGAAGAGCGGGGTGCCGTGTTCGCGGGCCAGTGCGTCGAGGCTCAGGCCCTCGACGTGGAGTGCGCCGCCGTGGTCGGCGATGTGCGGGTGGCCGGGGAGGGCGGTGTTCGCCGTCATCGCGTGGCTCCGTTGCCGGCCGGCGCACTGCTCGCCGCGGCGGGCGCGGGCGCGGCATCGGTGGCGGGCGCGCCGCCCGGAATCAGCAGCTGCGGCAAGGTGGCGCGCTGGGCGGCCGCTGGATCGGCCGGCAGAAACAGCGCTCCGCGCTGCCCGCAAGCCGACAGGACCGCGGCGGCAGCCGCGAGGCCGGCGACCATGAGCGCAGCACGGGTGGAGGCGCTCACTAGAATTTGACGAACATTCAACATAACGAAATTGTAATGACCGACTCCGAATACCTGGACCGCGCCGAAGCCGCACTCGCCGCCATCGAGCAATGCTGCGACCGCATCAACGATGCCACCGACGCCGACATCGACAACCAGCGGGTCGGCGGCATGATCACGATGTCGTTCAGGAACGGCAGCCAGCTGATCGTGAACCTGCAAAAGCCGTTGCAGGAGATCTGGCTCGCCGCGCGCTCGGGCGGCTATCACTACCGCCACGACGGCAGCGCGTGGGTCGATACCAAGACCGGCGAGGAGTTCTTCGGCAACCTGACGCGCGAAGCAAGCCTGCAGGCCGGGCAGCCACTGGAATTCAAGGCGGCCTGACCTCCGCCCACACGCGAATTCGGACACCCCGCCCCAGCCCAGTGCACCCGTGGAACTGGCTCCGCCAGGCCACCGGGTGCGCCCCCCAGTGGGGGGAGGCGGCTACACGAAGTGAGCCGCTTCGGGGGCGTTCTATTTCAGTTCCTGAAGAGGTCGAGGATGCGGTTGCGCTCCTCGGGCGGGGGCGGCGGGGCGACGGGCACGCCGGTCAGGGCCTCCACTGGCGCGGCGACGGGGGTCTCGACGCCGAGGCTCGAGACGCCGCGGCCCGGGGCGTAGTCGTCGTAGTACCACTCGCCGCCCACGCTCACGACGCCGCTCGGCGGGGACGCCGAGAGTTCGGTGACCGGCACACCCTTGAGCGCCGTCTGCATGAAATTGACCCAGATCGGCAGGCTCAGGCCGCCGCCGGTCTCGCGGTCGCCCAGGTTGCGTGGCGTGTCGTAGCCGATCCACGAGATGGCCGTCATGGTCGGCTGGAAGCCTGCGAACCAGGCATCGAGCGAATCGTTGGTGGTGCCGGTCTTGCCGTAGAGGTCGGGCCGCTTCAGCAGGGCCTGCGCCTTGGCGGCGGTGCCTGAACGCGTCACCGACTGCATCAGCGTGTTCATGATGAACGCATTGCGCTGGGGGATCGCGCGGATCGTCTCGTTGAGCAGCGGCGGCTGCTTCTCGACCAGCACCCGGTCCTTGTGGTCGGTGATGCGGGTCACGAGGTAGGGATTGACGCGGTAGCCGCCATTGGCGAACACCGAATAGGCGGTGGCCATCTGCATCGGCGTGACCGAGCCGGCACCGAGCGCCATCGGCAGGTAGGCCGGGTGCTTCTCCTTGTCGAAGCCGAAGTTCGTGACCCAGTCCTGCGCATAGCGCGTGCCGATCGACTGCAGGATGCGGATCGACACCAGGTTCTTCGACTTCATGAGCGCGGTGCGCATCGACATCGGACCGTCGTAGCCGCCGCCGTAGTTCTTGGGTTCCCAGGGTTGGCCGCCCGTGGTGCCGGCATCGAAGAAGAGCGGCCCGTCGTTGATGACCGTGGACGGCGTGAAGCCCTTTTCGAGCGCGGCCGAATAGATGAAGGGCTTGAAGCTCGATCCCGGCTGGCGCCAGGCCTGCGTGACGTGGTTGAACTTGTTCTTGCCGAAATCGAAGCCGCCCACCAGGGCCTTGATGGCGCCGTCGCGCGGGTCCATGGCAATGAAGGCGCCTTCCACTTCGGGCAGCTGGGTGATCTCCCAGGTGTCCTTCGGCGTCCTGACCACGCGGATCACCGCGCCGCGACGGATCTTGATATTGGGCGGGGCCTTGTCGGAAAGCCCCGACTGTGCGGGCTTCAGGCCTTCGCCGATGATCTGCACCAGGTCGCCGTTGCCGCGCACGGCGGAGATTTCCTTTGGGCCGGCCTTGAGCACCACGGCCGCCATCACATCGCCGTTGTCGGGGTGCTCCGCGAGCGCATCGTCCACGGCCTCGTCGAGTTCGTTCGGGTCGTTGGGCAGGTCGACGAACTTCTCGGGTCCGCGGTAGATCTGGCGCCGCTCGTAGTCCATGATGCCCTTTCGCAGCGCCTTGTACGCTGCGGCCTGGTCGGCCGCCACGAGCGAGGTGTAGACCTTGAGGCCGCGCGTGTAGGTGCTGTCGCCGTACTGGGCGTACATCAGCTGGCGCACCGTCTCGGCCACGTATTCGGCATGCAGCCGGTCCGGGTTGGCCGCATCGCGCAGGTGGAGTTCTTCCTTCTTGGCCTCGGCCGCCTGCTCGGCCGTGATGAAACCGGCGTCCTGCATCCGGTCGATCACGTAGAACTGCCGCCCGCGCGCGCGCTGCGGGTTGTTGACCGGGTTGTTCGCGCCCGGCGCCTTCGGCAAGCCCGCCAGCATGGCGGCCTCGGCGATGGTCAGCGCGTTCAGTGGCTTCCCGAAATAGGCCTCCGAGGCGGCGGCGAAGCCGTAGGCGCGGTTGCCCAGATAGATCTGGTTCAGGTAAATCTCGAAGATCTGATCCTTGCTCAACAGATGCTCGAGCTTGAAGGTGAGCAGCACTTCGTAGATCTTGCGGGTCAGCGTCTTTTCGGAGCTCAGGTAGACGTTGCGGGCCACCTGCATGGTGATGGTCGATGCGCCCTGGCTCTTCACGCGGCTCAGGTTGGCGATGCCGGCGCGCACCATGCCTTTGTAGTCCACGCCGCCGTGGTCGTAGAAGCGGGTGTCTTCCGCGGCCAACACCGCGTCCTTCACGAGCTTGGGAATGGCTGCGATCGGGGTTAGATTGCGGCGCTCTTCGCCGAATTCGCCAATCTGGATGCCTTCGACCGAGAAGACCCGCAGCGGCAGCTTCGGCCGGTAGTCGGACAGTTCAGAGATGTCGGGCAGGTTCGGATAGGCGACCGCGAGGGCCACGGCAATGACGCACAGGATCGCCAGGGCGCCGGCTGCAGCGATGCCGAAGCCCCAGGCAAGAAAGCGCAGCAGCCATTTCAGCCAGGCTGGGCGTGCGGGGGTGGGGGTCTTGGCTGGCCCTTTGGGGCGTGGAGTTTCTTGCATGGGGGCCCGGAGAGTCACCGCGCATTATAAAAAGCCGACTACCCCGAAGGGGTTGAACTGTGAGGGAGAGCTTTCCCGCTAACCCAAAAGTTACCGAATGTCGCTGCTGCGTCAGGTTTTGACAACGAACCGGAGTTTTGCGGGCGCCGCCCGCTTGGATGGTGCTACGCCTGCTGATAGCATGCAACCGAACGCAAATCTTTCCATTAGTTACAAATGCAGGGCTAGAGGGACCTAACTTGGCTTCTTTCGGATCATTGTTTCGCCGGCAAAGCGCTCCCATGCTCGGCCTGGACGTCAGCTCGTCCAGCGTCAAGCTGGTCGAGCTCGGCCGCGAAGCCAGCGGGAAGCTGGTTCTCGAGCGCTGCGCGATCGAACCCCTGGAGCGGGGTTGGATCACCGATGGCAACGTCGAGAAGTTCGACGAAGTGGCCGAAGCCGTGCGCCGTGTCGTGCGCAAGAGCGGCACCCGTACCCGCAACGTCGCGCTGGCGCTTCCCCCCTCGGCGGTCATCACCAAGAAGATCATTCTCCCGGGCGGCATGAGCGAGCAGGAGCTCGAGATCCAGGTCGAGTCCGAAGCCAACCAGTACATTCCCTTTTCGCTCGACGAGGTCAGCCTCGATTTCTGCGTCACCGGCCAGAGCACCGCGTCCGCCGGCGACGTCGAAGTGCTGATCGCCGCCTCGCGCAAGGAGAAGGTCCAGGACCGCGAAGGCCTGGCAGAAGCGGCCGGGCTGAAAGCAGTGATCCTCGACGTCGAATCCTTCGCCTCCCGCCTTGCAGCCGCCCGCCTGATCGAGCAGTTGCCGAGCAATGGGGTCGATGCGGTCGTGGCGCTCTTCGAAGTGGGCGCCTTCACCACCAGCATGCAGGTGCTGCGCAACCAGGAGGTGCTGTACGACCGCGACCAGGCCTTCGGCGGCGCGCAGCTGACGCAACTCATCGTTCGCCAGTATGGTTTCTCCGCCGAGGAGGCCGAGGCCAAGAAGCGCAGCGGCGATCTGCCCGACGACTACGGCTCGGGCGTGCTCAAGCCCTTCGTCGAGAGCATCGGCCAGGAAATTGCCCGTGCGCTGCAGTTCTTCTTCACGAGCACGCCGCACAACCGCGTCGACTACGTGCTGCTCGCGGGCGGTTCGGCCTCGCTGCCGGGCCTGGCGAGCGCGGTGACGCGCCAGACCTCGTTTGCCTGCTCGCTCGTGAACCCGTTCGACGGCATGGACATCGGACCGAACGTCCGCGAGAAGAAGGTCCGGCGCGAGGCGCCTTCGTACCTGACCTCCTGCGGCCTGGCCATGCGGAGGTTCGTGCAGTGATCCTCATCAATCTGCTTCCGCACCGCGAGGCCGCACGCAAGCGGCGGCGCGAGGCGTTCTATGGCGCGCTCGGCGCCGCGGCCGTGCTGGGCGGCGTGATCGCCGGCCTGGGCTATCTCTGGTTCGAGGCGCAGATCTCGGCCCAGCAGGACAAAAACAGCTTCCTCAAGGCCGAGATCACCAAGCTCGAGGTCGAGATCAAGGAAATCTCCACGCTGCAGGAAGAAATCGCCGCGCTGCGCGCGCGCCAGCAGGCGGTCGAAGACCTCCAGGGCGACCGCAACCTGCCGGTCCACCTGCTCAACGAACTGGTCCGGCAACTGCCCGATGGCGTCTATCTCACGAGCATGAAGCAGGACAACCAGACCGTCACGCTGCAGGGCATGGCGCAGTCGAACGAGCGTGTCTCGGAACTGCTGCGCAACCTCGGCAACAACAGCCCCTGGCTGGTCAAGCCCGAACTGGTCGAGATCACCTCCGCCACCGTGAGCCTGAGCCAGCGCGATCAGCGCCGCGTGGCGAACTTCACGATGCGCATCGGCCTCAAGCGGCCGACCGACGCACAGAAGGCGGCCGAGAAGGCGCTGACCGCACCGGCATCGGCACCGGTCAAGGTCAAGGGGTAGACGCACCATGGCAAGCAATCGCCCCTCCCAGAAACTCGACGTCGGCGCGGCACTGCGCAACTTCGGCGATCAGTTCCGCAACCTGAACCCGAATGATCCCTCGATGTGGCCGCCCGTGCCGCGCTACGCCCTGTGCGCGGCGGTCACGCTGCTGGTGCTCGTCGCGCTGTGGTTCGTGTGGCTCACCAACGCCAACGACGAACTCGAGAGCGAGCGCGCCCGCGAAGTGTCGCTGCGTGCCGACTACAAGAAGAAGGTCGGGTTGGCCGCCAACCTCGACCTGCTCAAGAAACAGCGCGAGCAGGTGCAGCAATACGTGACGCTGCTCGAGAAGCAGCTGCCCAGCAAGGCCGAAATGGACGCCTTGCTGTCCGACATCAACCAGGCCGGCTTGGGCCGGAGCCTGCAGTTCGAGCTGTTCCGCCCGGGCCAGGTGTCGGTGAAGGACTACTACGCGGAGCTGCCGATCGCGGTGCGCGTGACCGGCCGCTACCACGACATCGGCGCTTTCGCCGCCGACGTCGCGAGCCTCTCGCGCATCGTCACGCTGAACAACCTGACGGTCACGCCGCAAAAAGAGAAGGACGGCACCCTGACGATGGACGCTACGGCACGCACCTACCGCTACCTCGACGACGAAGAGCGGGCGGCCCAGAAACGCGCCGCTGCGCCGAAGGCGAAGAAAAAATGAGGACGTTTGCGAAATTCCTCTGGCCGCTGGTGGCCGCGCTGGGCCTGAGCGCCTGCGCCGACGCCGAGCGCGAAGAGCTGCGGCGCTGGATGGCCGAGCAGCGCGCGCAGGTCAAGCCCACGGTGCCGCCGATCACCGAACCCAAGAAGTTCACGCCGCAGGCCTACACCGAAGGCGCGGCCTTCGAGCCGTTCAACCTGCTGAAGCTGACCCAGGCACTGCGCCGCGAATCGAACCAGCCGAGCACCTCGGAACTGATCGCGCCCGAGCTGGCGCGCCGCAAGGAGGCGCTCGAAGCCTTCCCGCTCGATGCGATGGCGATGGTGGGCAGCATGAACCGCAACGGCCAGCCCGTGGCGCTGATCCGCGTCGACAAGCTGCTCTACAAGGTGCGCGCCGGCGAATACCTGGGCCTCAACTACGGGCGCATCATCCGTATCAACGAAACCGAAGTGAGCCTGCGGGAGATCGTGCAGGATGCCGCCGGTGAATGGATCGAACGCGTGGCGACACTGCAGCTGCAAGAGAGTGCGAAATGAATCACAAGAAACAAACGTTGGTAGAGCGGCTGCGAGTGGCGGGCCTGGGCCTGCTGGCATTGGGCGCGTTCGCGATCGCGCATGCGCAAAACGCCATCGAAGCGGTCACCAGCTCGACGCAGTCCGGTTCCGAGGTGATCCGCATCGACCTCGCCCAGCCGCTCACGGCCGTGCCGACCGGCTTCGCTGTTCAGACGCCGGCGCGCATCGCGCTCGACTTTCCCGGCGTGACCAACGCCATCGGGCGCTCCGCCATCGAGGTGAACCAGGGCAACCTGCGCTCGGTGAACGTGGTCCAGGCGGGCGACCGCAGCCGCGTGGTGCTCAATCTCAAGCAGGCGACGGCCTACAAGGCCGAGATCCAGGGCAAGTCGCTGCTCGTGATCCTCGAGCCCGCGGCGGGCACGGCGCTCGCGTCGTCGACGCCCACGGTCTTTGCCGAAAACCGCAACCGTGACACCCTGCCGCTGCGCGACGTCGACTTCCGCATGGGCCCCGACAACTCGGGCCGCGTGATCGTCGACCTGGCCAACAACCAGGTTGGCGTCGATGTGCGCCAGCAGGGCAAGAACCTCGTGGTGGAGTTCACCAAGTCGACCTTGCCCGAGGGCTTGCGCCGCCGGCTCGACGTGGCCGACTTCAACACGCCGGTCCAGCTGATCACCTCGCAGCAGTCGGGCGACCGCGTGCGCATGACCATCGAAGCCCGCGGCGACTGGGAGCACAGCGCCTACCAGAGCGAGAACCAGTTCGTGGTCGAGCTTCGCGCGCGCAAGGTCGATCCGACCAAGCTGACCCAGGGCGTGGGCTACAACGGCGAGAAGCTCTCGCTGAACTTCCAGAACATCGAGATCCGTTCGCTGCTGCAGGTGATCGCCGACTTCACGAACTTCAACATCGTGACCTCCGACTCGGTCACCGGCGCCCTGACGCTGCGCCTGAAGGACGTGCCCTGGGACCAGGCGCTCGACATCATCATGCAGGCCAAGAACCTGGGCATGCGCAAGAACGGCACCGTGCTCTGGATCGCGCCCAAGGACGAGATCAATGCCAAGGAAAAGCTCGAATTCGAGGCCAAGGCCGCGATCGAGAACCTCGAGCCGCTGCGCACCCAGTCGTTCCAGCTCAACTACACCAAGGCGATCGCGATCGCCCAGGGCCTGACCGGCACCGGCGCTTCGGCGGGCGGCGGCGGCGGCTCCGGCACCACCACCCGCATCCTGAGCCCGCGCGGCAGCGTGATCGCCGAAGCGCGCACCAACCAGCTGTTCGTGTCCGACATTCCGTCCCGGCTCGCACAGGTCAGCGAACTAATCCAGAAGCTCGACATACCGGTGCGCCAGGTGCTGATCGAGGCCCGCATCGTCGAGGCCTCCGACACCTTCGGCAAGTCGCTCGGCGTGCGGCTCGGCGGCGGTATCTCCCGCGAACGCGTCGCGTCGTCCAACGGCAATCCGGCATACGGCACCTTCGGCGTTATGCCCGCCACCACCGGCGCCGGCGTGGGCGGCGCAGCGGCCACCTGGACCAACTCCAACTTCATCAACCTGCCCGCAGGCGATGCCGGCGGCACCGGCAATTCGCCTGGTGCCTTCGCGATCTCGCTGTTCAACTCGAGCTTGTCGCGCATGCTGAACCTCGAGATCTCGGCGCTCGAAGCCGACGGCAGGGGCAAGCTGGTCTCCAGCCCCCGCGTGATCACCGCCGACCAGACCAAGGCGCTGATCGAGCAGGGCGAGGAAATTCCCTACCAGCAGGCCACCTCGAGCGGCGCCACCTCCATCTCGTTCCGCAAGGCCGTGCTGAAGCTCGAGGTCACGCCGCAGATCACCCCCGAAGGCAACATCATCCTGACGCTCGACGTCAGCAAGGACGCCCGCGGCGTGAACACCTCGGCAGGTCCGGCCATCAACACCAAGCACGTGCAGACCGAGGTGCTGGTCGAGAACGGCGGCACGGTCGTCATCGGTGGTATCTTCGAACTCACCGAAACCAATGACGAATCGCGCGTGCCGGTGCTGGGTGAAGTGCCCTACCTCGGGGCACTGTTCCGCAAGCGCGAACGCGTTGCCAACAAGACCGAAATGCTCGTCTTTATCACTCCGAAGATGATTACCGACCGCAACGCCGCGCGCTGACGCGCGGGGCGTAGCAGCTATCGCGTGGCGATCGCATTCGTCGGGCTGCCCGGCGCCGGCAAGTCCGCAGTGGGCCGGCGCCTCGGTGCACGCCTGGACCTCCCGTTCGTCGACACCGACCATGTGATCGAGCAGCGCATCGGCTGCTCCATCCGCGACTACTTCGAGCGCGAGGGCGAAACGGCGTTTCGCGATCTTGAGCAAGCCGTCATCGAAGACCTGGGCGCGCAGCCGCACGGCATCCTCGCCACCGGCGGCGGCGCGGTGCTCAGGGAAGCCAACCGCAGGCAGCTGCACGAGCGCTTCCATGTGATCTACCTGCGCTCCTCGCCCGAAGACCTGTTCCGGCGCCTGCGACACGACGTCAAGCGGCCCCTGCTGCAGGTGGCCGATCCGCTCGGGCGGCTGCGCGAGCTGCACGACGTGCGCGACCCGCTCTACCGCGAGACCTCCCACGACGTGGTCGACACCGGTCGGCCTTCGATCACGATGCTGGTGAACGTCATCGTGATGCAGCTCGAACTGGCCGGCATCGTCTCGCCGGGTGCCTATCCCGAAGCGGCCGAGCCCTGACCTGGTCCGACCCGCCGGCGCGCAGCGCCTAAACTCGCTGCCATGTCCCTGCCCGCATCTTCCGCCACGACAGAACGCGTCGACATCCAGCTCGGCGACCGCAGCTATCCGATCCTGATCGGCGCCGGCCTGCTCGACGATCCGCAGAGCTTTGCCGCCGTGCCTTCGGCCGCGAGCGCGCTGATCGTCAGCAATACCACCGTGGCGCCGCTCTATGCCCAGCGGCTGCGTGCCGCGCTGGCCGGACGCTTCCGCAGCGTGCACCTGCTCGAGTTGCCCGACGGCGAGAGCCACAAGAACCTGCAGACCCTGAACCTGATCTTCGACGAATTGCTCGGCCGCGGCAGCGACCGCAAGACGGTGCTGTTTGCGCTGGGCGGCGGCGTCGTCGGCGACATGACGGGTTTCGCCGCCGCGAGCTACATGCGCGGCGTGCCCTTCGTCCAGGTGCCCACCACGCTGCTGGCGCAGGTGGATTCGTCGGTCGGCGGCAAGACGGCCATCAACCATGCGCTCGGCAAGAACATGATCGGCGCGTTCTACCAGCCGCAGCTCGTGGTGTGCGACCTGGAAACGCTGCAGACGCTGCCGCCGCGCGAACTGAGCGCGGGCTTGGCCGAGGTCATCAAGTACGGCCCGATTCACGACATGGCGTTCCTGGACTGGACCGAGGCGAACATCGACGCGCTGGTGGCGCGCGATCCGGCTGCGCTGGCGCATGCCGTGAAGCGCAGCTGCGAGATCAAGGCGCTGGTCGTCGGCCAGGACGAACGCGAGACCGGCCTGCGCGCCATTCTCAACTTCGGCCATACCTTCGGCCATGCCATGGAATCGGGGCTCGGCTACGGCGAATGGCTGCACGGCGAGGCGGTCGGCTGCGGCATGGTCATGGCGGCGCATCTGTCGCAGCGGCTGGGCGGCGTGGATGCGGCCTTCGTCGAGCGGCTCACGCGGCTGGTCGAACGCGCCGGCCTGCCGACCGTCGGCCCCGCGCTGGGCGCCGACCGGTACCTCGAACTGATGCGGGTCGACAAGAAGTCCGAGGCGGGCGAGATCCGCTTCGTGGTCATCGACCGGCCGGGCTCGGCCGCAGTCCGCAGCGCGCCCGATGCGCTGGTGCGCGAAGTGCTCGCGCAGTGCTGCGCCAGCGAATGAGCGCCGCGCCGGGCCGCCCCAAGCAAGCTCGCTCCCGCTTGGCGGGAAGGCGCGCAGCGCCAAGGGTGCACCAGTGACCCTCGCGGCCTTTGCGTGCCATCCGTCGCGCTCGCGTGGGCGCCGGCATGCCGAGCCGCCGGCGCCGACGCGCGACGCATTCCAGCGCGACCGCGACCGCATCGTGCATTCGACCGCGTTCCGGCGACTGGTCTACAAGACCCAGGTGTTCCTGAACCATGAAGGCGACCTGTTCCGCACCCGGCTGACGCATTCGCTCGAGGTGGCGCAACTGGGCCGCTCGATCGCGCGCGCGCTGCGCATCAACGAGGACCTGGTGGAAGCCATCGCGCTGGCGCACGACCTCGGCCACACGCCGTTCGGCCATGCGGGCCAGGACGCGCTGGACGCCTGCATGGAAGGTCACGGCGGCTTCGAGCACAACCTGCAGAGCCTGCGCGTGGTCGATGCCCTGGAGCATCGCTATCCGCAGTACGATGGGCTGAACCTGAGCTTCGAGACGCGCGAAGGCATCCTCAAGCACTGCTCGCGCACGAATGCCGAGCGGCTCGAGGCGACCGAGCCCGGCGGTGTGGCGCGGCGCTTCCTCGACCGCACGCAGCCGGGGCTCGAGGCGCAGCTGTGCAATCTGGCCGACGCGATCGCCTACAACGCGCACGACATCGACGACGGCGTGCGTTCCGGCCTGATCAGCGTCGAGCAGCTCGGCGAGGTTCAGCTGTTCGAGCGCTATCGCCAAGAGGCGCTGGCCGAGCATCCGGGCCTGCAGGGGCGGCGCGTGCTCTATGAAACCATCCGGCGCATGCTGAGCGCCCAGGTCTACGACGTGATCGACGCCACGCGGGCGGCGATCGAGGCGGTGCAGCCGGCCGACGCCGACGCAGTGCGCAAGTCGCCGCCGCTGGTGCGTTTCAGCGCGGCCATGCAGGCGCAATCCGACGAACTCAAGCGCTTTCTGTTTCGCAATCTGTACCGGCATCCGCAGGTCACCCAGACCACCGACCAGGCGCAGCAGGTGGTGCGGGAGCTGTTCGACGCCTACCTGGAAAACGGCGCCGAGATGCCGGCTTCCTTCGCCGGCCGCCGCGACCGCCATCGCGCCGTGGCCGACTACATCGCCGGCATGACCGACCGTTTCGCGATGCGCGAGCATGAGCGCCTGACGGGGCGCCGGGCGATCGAATGAGCGGAGGGCCGGCACGCGTTCCGCTCGCCGCCTTCGCCGTGGTCCTGGGCGGCGTCAGTGCCGCGCTGCACCTCGGCAAGCTGCCACCCGCGGTGCCGGCGCTGCAGGCCACCATGGGCATCGACCTGGTCGAGGCCGGGTTCCTGCTGTCGCTGGTCCAGGTGGCGAGCATGGCGCTGGGCCTGGTTGCGGGGCTGGCGGCCGACACGATCGGCCTGCGCCGCAGCATGCTGGCGGGGCTGGCGGTCCTGACGGTTGCGAGCCTGCTGGGCGGCGCGGTGGGCGCCGGCTGGCTCGGCCGAACATTCGCGCTGCAATGGCTGCTGGGCCTGCGCGCGCTGGAAGGCGTCGGCTTCCTGATGGCCGTGATGCCAGGGCCGGGGTTGATCCGGGCCTTGACGCCGGCCGGGGCCGACAAGGCCGCGCTGGGCGTGTGGGGCGCCTACATGCCGTTCGGCGTCGCGCTCGCGCTGCTCGTCGGCCCGGCATTGATCACCTGGGGCGGATGGCCCGACTGGTGGTGGACGCTGTCCGCGGTCTCCGCGGGGGCGGCGCTCTGGTTGTGGCTTGCCGTGCCTGCGGACGCACAGCGGACCGGCGCCGCCGCGAACGTGGCGGGCGGGGTGGCCCCCGCCATGGCCTGGCCGGCGCGGCTGCGCGCCACCGTCGGTGCGCGGGCGCCCTGGATGACGGCTGCGACCTTCGCGGTGTATTCGGCCCAATGGATGGCGGTGATCGGTTTCCTGCCCGCCATCTATGCGGGGGCGGGCGTATCGGCAGGGTTGAGCGCCGTGCTGACCGCGCTGGCTGCTGCGATGAACATCGTCGGCAACCTCGCGGGCGGCCGCTGGCTGCAGCGCGGCGTGGCGCCCGAGCGCCTGCTGCGCTGGGGTTTCCTGGCGATGGCGCTGGGCGGCATCGCGGCCTTTGCGCAGGTGGGGCAGGGCGGCGACGCGTTCGGGCTGCCGCCGGCGCTGCGCTACATCGCGGTTTGCCTCTTTTCGCTCGGTGGCGGCATGGTGCCGGCCACGCTGTTCCTGCTCGGCGTGCGCTTCGCGCCGGGGCCTTCGACCGTGTCCACCACCGTCGGCCTCATGCAGCAGGCCTCGTCGCTGGGGCAGTTCCTCGCGCCGCCTGCGGTGGCCTGGATCGCGCTGCGCGCCGGCGGCTGGCATTGGACCTGGATCGCGACGCTCGCCTGCTCGCTCGCCGGCATGCTGCTCGCGACGGGCCTCGGGCGAATACGCCTTGCGACGGAAGTGGCATGACCGACGCAGCGACAATCGAGGCCATGCAGGCCGAAGCCGACACCCGGCGCTGGCTGGAGCATGCGGTCATCGGGCTCAACCTGTGCCCCTTCGCGAAGGCGGTGCATGTGAAGCGGCAGATCCACTATGCCGTCTACCTGGGCACCGACGAAGGCCCCCTGATCGAGATGCTCCTGGCCGAAGCCCGGGAACTCACAGCGCACGATGCTTTCGTGCGCGACACCACCTTGCTCATCGCACCCAACACCTTGGCGGACTTTCTGGACTTCAACGACTTCACGGCGCGCGCCGAACGCAAGCTCGCGCGCGCAGGCTTCGACGGCGTGCTGCAGCTCGCGAGCTTCCATCCGCAGTTCCAGTTCGGCGGCAGTGCGCCCGAAGACATCGGCAACGCCACCAACCGCGCGCCCTACCCCACGCTGCACCTGCTGCGCGAAGACAGCGTGAGCCGCGCGGTCGAGGCCTTTCCCGAGGCCGAGGCCATCTTCGAGCGCAACATCGAGACGCTCGAAGCGCTGGGCCAGGCCGGTTGGGATGCGCTCGACGTCGGCCCCGGGAGTGCAAGGCCGTGAGTGCGCCTCCGAACCGGGCCGCCAAGACCGCCAAAGTGGCGAGGGCCGAGAACGAATTGGCGGAGGTGCTGCGCCCGGGCCAGTCGGTCGAGCTTCTGAAGGAGCTGCACATCCTCACACGCGAAGGCCGTCTCAACCAGGACTCGCGCCGGAAGCTCAAGCAGGTCTACCACCTGTTCCAGTTCATCGAGCAATTGCTGCGCGAACTGCCCGAGGCGGGCACCGGCGCCACGCTGGCCGACCACGGCGCTGGCAAGTCGTACCTCGGCTTCATCATCTACGACCTGTTCTTCCGCTCGCAGGCGGGCGGCCACGTCTACGGCATCGAGACGCGCGGCGAACTCGTCGAGAAATCGCGTGCATTGGCCGCGCGGCTCGGCTTCGAGCGCATGTCCTTCCTGAACCTCACGGTGGCCGAGTCGGCCAGCGCGAGCGAACTGCCCGAGCGCATCGACGTGGTCACCGCGCTGCATGCCTGCGACACGGCGACCGACGACGCCATCGCCTTCGGCCTGGCGAAGAAGGCGCGCGCCATGGTGCTCGTGCCCTGCTGCCAGGCCGAGGTCGCGGCCTGCCTGCGCGAGACCAAGGCGCTCGCGCTGTCGCGCACGCCGCTGGCCGAGCTCTGGCGCCATCCGCTGCACACGCGCGAAATCGGCAGCCAGCTCACCAACGTGCTGCGCTGCCTCTACCTCGAGGCCAACGGCTACAGCGTGACCGTCACCGAACTGGTCGGCTGGGAGCACAGCATGAAGAACGAACTGATCCTGGCGCGCCACACCGGCCAGCGCAAGGCTGCCGCCGCGGCGCGGCTGCGCGAGTTGCTGGCGCAGTTCGGACTCGACGCCCTGGGTGATACGCGGTTTCGCCTGAACTGAACGCGCGCCGACGCAAGCGCGCCGCTCGACGCCATGGCCCGTCTTCCCCGCCTCACGCTGCCCGGCATGCCGCACCACGTGATCCAGCGCGGCAATAACCGCCAGCTGATCTTTGCCGACCGGGCAGACCACGAACGGCTGCTCGCGCTCATGGGGGAGGCGGCCACGCGCTTCGGCGTCGCGCTGCACGCCTACGTGCTGATGGACAACCACTTCCATCTGCTGGCCACGCCTGACAGCACCACCGGCCTGCCGCAGTTCATGCAGTCGGTGGGGCGCAGCTACGTGCGCTATTTCAACGACCGCCATGGTCGCAGCGGCACGCTGTGGGAAGGGCGCTACAGGTCTACGCTGATCCAGACCGATCGCTACCTGCTGACCTGCATGGCCTACATCGACCTGAACCCGGTGCGCGCGGGGCTGGTTCCGGACGCACGCGACTTCGCCTGGTCCAGCCACGGCCACTACGCGGGCCTGCGCCACGACCGGCTGCTGACGCCGCATCCGCTCTATTGGGAACTCGGCAACACGCCATTCGCGCGCGAAGCCGCCTATGTCGAGCTCGTGCGCTCCGGCGTGCGTGCCGCCGACCAGGCGGCGCTCACCGACGCCACGCTGCGCGGCTGGGCAGCGGGCGATGCCGACTTTCTAGCCTCGCTTCAGAAATCCACCGAGCGCCGCGTGACGAAGGGCCGGGCCGGCCGGCCTCCCTTAGTTCCCGAGGTCTGACGCAGGCCGGAGCCGAGGCGTGTCCGGTTGATGTGTCCGACTTGCGCCAATTAATCTGTCCCTCATTTTATTCTCACCAAACAACTCGGAATTAAATGAAACTCTGACCCCGAATAAAGTGTTTGGCATTCTTTGTGCATCGCAATATCCTCACGTTCCCTGCGAAAAACTGAAGGAGTGCGCCATGACGACGGCTGCCGAGATCGAACATCTCCAACAACACGGTCTGTATTCCGGTGCCGACGAGCATGACGCCTGCGGCGTCGGATTCGTGGCGCACATCAAGGGCGAGAAGAGCCATGCCATCGTGCTGCAGGGCCTCAAGATCCTCGAGAACCTCGACCACCGCGGCGCAGTGGGCGCTGACAAGCTGATGGGCGACGGTGCCGGCATCCTGATCCAGCTGCCCGACCGCCTCTACCGCGAAGAAATGGCCAAGCAGGACGTCACGCTGCCCCCGCCCGGCGAATACGGCGTCGGCATGATCTTCCTGCCCAAGGAACATGCCTCGCGCCAAGCTTGCGAACAGGAGATGGAGCGCGCGATCAAGGCCGAGGGGCAGGTGCTGCTGGGCTGGCGCGACGTGCCGGTGAACCGCGACATGCCGATGTCGCCGACCGTGCGCGAGAAGGAGCCGCTGCTGCGCCAGGTCTTCATCGGCCGCGGCAACGACGTGATCGTGCAGGACGCACTCGAGCGCAAGCTCTACGTGATCCGCAAGACCGCCAGCGCCAACATCCAGCGCCTGAAGCTCAAGCACAGCAAGGAATACTACGTTCCGAGCATGTCGAGCCGCACCGTGGTCTACAAGGGCCTGCTGCTCGCCGATCAGGTCGGTACCTACTACCTCGACCTGCAGGACAAGCGCTGCGTCTCGGCGCTCGGCCTCGTGCACCAGCGCTTCTCTACCAACACCTTCCCCGAGTGGCCGCTGGCCCACCCGTACCGTTACGTCGCCCACAACGGCGAAATCAACACGGTCAAGGGCAACTACAACTGGATGAAGGCGCGCGAGGGCGTGATGTCGTCGCCGGTGCTCGGCCCCGACCTGCAGAAGCTCTACCCGATCAGCTTCGCCGGCCAGTCCGACACCGCCACCTTCGACAACTGCCTCGAGCTGCTCACGATGGCCGGCTACCCGATCAGCCAGGCGGTGATGATGATGATCCCGGAGCCCTGGGAGCAGCATGCCACCATGGACCCGCGCCGCCGCGCGTTCTATGAATACCACGCTGCCATGCTCGAGCCGTGGGACGGCCCGGCCTCGATCGTCTTTACCGACGGCCGCCAGATCGGCGCCACGCTCGACCGCAACGGCCTGCGGCCCTCGCGCTACTGCGTGACCGACGACGACCTGGTCATCATGGCCTCGGAGTCGGGCGTGCTGCCCGTGCCCGAGCAGAAGATCGTGCGCAAGTGGCGCCTGCAGCCCGGCAAGATGTTCCTCATCGACCTGGAGCAGGGCCGCATGATCGACGACGAGGAGGTCAAGGCCACCCTCGCGAACAGCAAGCCCTACAAGCAGTGGATCGAGAACCTGCGCATCAAGCTCGACAGCGTCGAGGCCGAGCCGGCCGGCGCGGTCAGCGCGCCGATCTCGCAGGTGCCGCTGCTCGACCGCCAGCAGGCCTTCGGCTACACCCAGGAAGACATCAAGTTCCTGATGAGCCCGATGGCGCAGGCCGGCGAAGAGGGCATCGGCTCCATGGGCAACGACAGCCCGCTGGCCGTGCTCTCGAACAAGAACAAGCCGCTCTACAACTACTTCAAGCAGCTGTTCGCGCAAGTGACCAACCCGCCGATCGACCCGATCCGCGAAGCGATCGTGATGTCGCTGGTGTCGTTCATCGGCCCCAAGCCGAACCTGCTGGACATCAACCAGGTCAACCCGCCGATGCGGCTCGAAGTGAGCCAGCCGATCCTCGACTTTGCCGACATGGCCAAGCTGCGCGACATCGGCACCTACACGCAAGGCAAGTTCAAGAGCTACGTGCTCGACATCACCTACCCGCTCGACTGGGGCTACGAAGGCGTCGAGGCCAAGCTGGCATCGCTGTGCGCCGAGGCGGTGGACGCGATCAAGGGCGGCCACAATATCCTGATCGTGAGCGACCGCGGCGTCGGCCCGACGCAAGTGGCGATTCCCGCGGCGCTGGCGCTGTCGGCCGTGCACCAGTACCTCGTGGGCGAGGGCCTGCGCACCACGGCCGGTCTGGTCGTCGAGACCGGTTCGGCGCGCGAGGTGCACCACTTCGCGGTGCTCGCGGGCTACGGTGCCGAAGCCGTGCACCCCTACCTGGCCATGGAAACGCTGGCGGCGATGCACGCCGACCTGCCGGGCGACATGAGCGCCGAGAAGGCGGTCTACAACTACGTCAAGGCCGTCGGCAAGGGCCTGTCGAAGATCATGTCGAAGATGGGTGTCAGCACCTACATGAGCTACTGCGGCGCCCAGCTGTTCGAGGCCATCGGCCTCAACAGCCGGACGGTCGGCAAGTACTTCACGGGCACTGCAAGCCGCGTCGAGGGCATCGGCGTGTTCGAGATCGCCGAGGAAGCGATCCGCATGCACAAGGCCGCGTTCGGCGCCGACCCGGTGCTTGCCAACATGCTCGACGCGGGCGGCGAATACGCCTGGCGCACGCGCGGCGAGGAGCACATGTGGACGCCCGATGCGATCGCCAAGCTCCAGCACAGCACGCGCGCCAACAACTGGAACACCTACAAGGAATACGCGCAGCTCATCAACGACCAGAACCGCCGCCACCTCACGCTGCGCGGCCTATTCGAGTTCAAGATCGATCCCGCCAAGGCGATTCCGGTCGACGAGGTCGAGTCCGCGTCCGAGATCGTGAAGCGCTTCGCCACCGGCGCGATGTCGCTCGGCTCGATCAGCACCGAGGCGCACTCGGTGCTCGCCGTGGCCATGAACCGCATCGGCGGCAAGAGCAACACCGGCGAAGGCGGCGAAGACCCGGCGCGCTACCGCAACGAACTCAAGGGCATCCCGATCAAGCAGGGCGACACGCTGCGCAGCATCATCGGCGCAGAGAACGTCGAGGTCGACCTGCCGCTGCGCGATGGCGACTCGCTGCGTTCGCGCATCAAGCAGGTGGCCTCGGGTCGCTTCGGGGTCACGGCCGAGTACCTGCATTCGGCCGACCAGATCCAGATCAAGATGGCGCAGGGCGCCAAGCCCGGCGAGGGCGGCCAGCTCCCGGGCGGGAAGGTCACCGAATACATCGGCAAGCAGCGCTATGCGGTGCCCGGCGTGGGCCTCATCAGCCCGCCGCCGCACCATGACATCTACTCGATCGAAGACCTCGCGCAGCTGATCCACGACCTGAAGAACACCGCGCCGCATGCGAGCATCAGCGTCAAGCTGGTGAGCGAGATCGGCGTCGGCACCATCGCGGCGGGCGTGGCCAAGTGCAAGAGCGACCACGTCGTGATCGCCGGCCACGACGGCGGCACGGGCGCCTCGCCCTGGTCGTCGATCAAGCACGCGGGCAGCCCGTGGGAAATCGGCCTGGCCGAGACGCAGCAGACGCTGGTGCTCAACCGCCTGCGCAGCCGCATCCGCGTGCAGGCCGACGGCCAGATGAAGACCGGCCGCGACGTCGCCATCGGCGCACTGCTGGGCGCCGACGAGTTCGGTTTCGCCACCGCGCCGCTGGTGGTCGAGGGCTGCATCATGATGCGCAAGTGCCACCTGAACACCTGCCCGGTGGGCGTGGCCACGCAAGATCCGGTGCTGCGCCAGAAGTTCTCGGGCAAGCCCGAGCACGTCGTCAACTACTTCTTCTTCGTGGCCGAGGAAGTGCGCCAGATCATGGCCCAGCTCGGCATCCGCAGGTTCGACGACATGATCGGCCGCGCCGACCTGCTCGACATGCGCCGCGGCATCGAGCACTGGAAGGCCTCGGGCCTGGACTTCAGCCGCCTGTTCGCACTGCCGAACGTGCCGGCCGAGGTGTCGCGCTACCACGTCGAGAACCAGGACCACGGCCTCGACCGCGCGCTGGACGTGAAGCTGATCGAGAAGTCGCGCCCCGCCATCGACCGTGGCGAGAAGGTGCAGTTCATCGAGGTGGCGCGCAACGTCAACCGCTCGGTGGGCGCCATGCTCTCGGGCGCGCTGACCAAGGTGCATCCGCAGGGCCTGCCCGACGATTCGATCCGCATCCAGCTCGAAGGCACGGGCGGCCAGTCGTTCGGCGCTTTCCTGGCGCGCGGCATCACGCTCTACCTGATCGGCGACGCCAACGACTACACCGGCAAGGGCCTGTCGGGCGGCCGCGTGGTGGTGCGTCCGAGCCTCGACTTCCGCGGCGAAGCGGTGCGCAACACCATCGTGGGCAACACCGCGCTGTACGGCGCGACCACCGGCGAGGCCTACCTCTGCGGCGTGGCCGGCGAACGCTTCGCGGTGCGCCTGTCGGGCGCCACCGCGGTGGTCGAAGGCACGGGCGACCATGGCTGCGAGTACATGACCGGCGGCACCGTGGCCGTGCTCGGCAAGACGGGCCGCAACTTCGCGGCCGGCATGAGCGGCGGCGTGGCCTTCGTCTACGACGAGGACGGCCAGTTCGCCTCGCGCTGCAACATGGCGATGGTCTCGCTCGAGAAGGTGCTGACCACTACCGAGCAGACCGCGAGCGTGCACCGCAAGATCTGGCACGGCGGCGAGACCGACGAAGCGCAACTGCGCAAGCTGCTCGAAGACCACCACCGCTGGACCGGCAGCAAGCGCGCGCGCGAGCTGCTCGACAACTGGGCCGAGGCGCGGACCAAGTTCGTGAAGGTGTTCCCCAACGAGTACAAGCGCGCGCTCGCCGAACTCCACGACCGCAAGGTCGAGCTCACGAGCAGCGGCAACAACGCGCACGTCGGCCTCGAGCCGCATGCGATTGCTGCCTCCAAGACGGCGCCGGCGGCTGCCTGAACGGCCGGGTGAACGCAGAAGACATAACGAAGGAACATCACGATGGGAAAGATCACCGGCTTCCTGGAGCATGAGCGCGTCGAGGAGGGCTACCGCCCGGTCGAGGAGCGCCTGAAGCACTACAAGGAATTCGTCATCGGCCTGGACACCGAACAGGCCAAGGTGCAGGGCGCGCGCTGCATGGACTGCGGCACGCCGTTCTGCAACAGCGGCTGCCCGGTCAACAACATCATTCCGGACTTCAACGACCTGGTGTACCGCAACGACTGGCAGAACGCCTTCGCGGTGCTCGACTCGACCAACAACTTCCCCGAGTTCACCGGCCGCATCTGCCCCGCGCCCTGCGAGGCTGCCTGCGTGCTCAACGTAAACGACGATCCCGTCGGCATCAAGTCGCTCGAGCACGCGATCATCGACCGTGCGTGGGACGAAGGCTGGGTCGCGCCGCGCGTGGCCAAGCACAAGACGGGCAAGAAGGTTGCCGTGGTGGGCGCCGGCCCGGCGGGCATGGCCGCGGCGCAGCAGCTCGCGCGCGCCGGCCACGACGTGACGCTGTTCGAGAAGAACGACCGCATCGGCGGCCTGCTGCGCTACGGCATTCCCGATTTCAAGATGGAGAAGTCGCACATCGACCGGCGCGTCGAGCAGATGAAGGCCGAGGGCGTGGTCTTTCGCACCGGTGTGGTCGTCGGTGCCGCGAAGGACCCGCTCGGCAAGGGCTCCAAGGTGACCAACCTGGCCAAGGAAACCGTCACGCCCGAGCAGCTGCAGAAAGAGTTCGACGCCGTGCTGCTTACCGGCGGCGCCGAGCAGTCGCGCGACCTGCCCGTGCCGGGGCGCGACCTCGACGGCATCCATTTCGCGATGGAGTTCCTGCCGCAGCAGAACCGCGTCAATGCCGGCGACAAGCTCAAGGGCCAGCTGCGCGCCGAGGGCAAGCACGTGATCGTGATCGGCGGCGGCGACACCGGCTCCGACTGCGTGGGCACCAGCAACCGCCACGGCGCGACGAGCGTCACGCAATTCGAGTTGATGCCCCAGCCGCCCGAGGAAGAGAACCGGCCGCTGACCTGGCCCTATTGGCCGATCAAGCTGCGCACCAGCTCCAGCCACGAGGAAGGCTGCGAGCGCGAGTTCGCGATCTCGACCAAGGAGTTCATCGGCGAAAAGGGCAAGGTCACCGGCCTCAAGACCGTCCGCGTCGAATGGAAGGACGGCAGGATGCAGGAAGTCGCGGGCAGCGAACAGATCCTCAATGCCGATCTCGTGCTGCTCGCCATGGGCTTCGTGAGCCCCGTGGCGGCGGTGCTCGATGCCTTCGGCGTCGAGAAGGACGCGCGCGGCAACGCCCGCGCGAGCGTCGATTTCGTCGGCGGCTATGCCACCAACGTGCCCAAGGTGTTCGCGGCCGGCGACATCCGCCGGGGCCAGTCGCTCGTCGTCTGGGCGATTCGCGAGGGCCGGCAGGCCGCGCGCTCGGTGGACGAATTCCTGATGGGGTTCAGCGACCTTCCGCGCTGAGATTTTTGTTTCAATTTGGCGGGGCCTGCCGCGCTCCCGCTATCATTCGCGGAAACCGCACGCCGGGATGCCCGAAAGGGTACCCGGCTTTTTTATTGAGATGGACCCAGCCGCACCCCAGACCCACCCCTTCGTAGAGTTCCGCGACGTCACGTTCGGCTACGGCGCACGCGCGATCCTCGGCGGCGTGTCGTTTTCCGTGCCGCGCGGCAAGGTCACGGCACTGATGGGCGCTTCGGGCGGCGGCAAAACGACCGTGCTGCGGCTGGTCGGCGGCCAGCAGCGGGCGCAGCGCGGCGAGGTGCTGTTCGACGGCCACGATGTGGGCAGCTTCGATGCCGCGGCGCTGTACGCGGCGCGGCGCCGCATGGGCATGCTGTTCCAGTTCGGTGCGCTCTTCACCGACATGAGCGTGTTCGACAACGTGGCCTTCCCGCTGCGCGAGCACACGCAGTTGCCCGAGCCGCTGGTGCGCGACATCGTGCTCATGAAGCTCGACGCGGTCGGCTTGCGGGGTGCGCGCGACCTGATGCCGAGCGAGGTGTCGGGCGGCATGGCCCGGCGCGTGGCCCTGGCCCGCGCGATCGCGCTCGATCCCGACCTGGTCATGTACGACGAGCCCTTTGCCGGCCTCGACCCGATCTCGCTGGGCACGGCGGCGCGGCTGATACGACAGCTCAACGACACGCTCGGGCTCACGAGCATCGTGGTTTCGCACGACCTCGAGGAAACCTTCCGCATTGCCGACCACGTGGTGATCCTGGCCAACGGCCGCATCGCCGCGCAGGGCGCGCCCGACGACGTGCGCCAGAGCGACGATCCGCTGGTCCACCAGTTCGTCAATGCGCTACCCGACGGACCGGTGCACTTCCATCACCCGGGCGTCGGCATCGAGGAAGACTTCGATCCGCAGGGAGGCCGCTCATGAGCTTGTGGAACCCTGCCGACGTCGGCTTCGCCGTGCGCAGCAAGCTCGCCGGTCTGGGCTATGGCGCCAAGCTGTTCGTGCGGCTGGTGCTGCAGGGCGCGCAGAGCCTGCGGCGATTCAGCCTGGTGCGCGACCAGATCCATTTCCTCGGCAACTACTCGCTCGCGATCATCGCGGTGTCGGGCCTGTTCGTCGGCTTCGTGCTGGGGCTGCAGATGTATTACGCGCTGCAGCGCTACGGTTCTTCCGAGGCGCTCGGCCTGCTGGTGGCGCTGAGCCTGGTGCGTGAGCTCGGGCCGGTGGTGGCGGCGCTGCTCTTCACCGGGCGGGCCGGCACCTCGCTGACGGCCGAGATCGGCCTCATGAAGGCCGGCGAGCAGCTCAGCGCCATGGAGATGATGGCCGTCGATCCGGTGCGGCGCATCCTGGCGCCGCGCTTCTGGGCCGGCGTCATCACGATGCCGCTGCTGGCGGCGGTGTTCAGTGCCGTCGGCATCATGGGCGGCTACGTGGTCGGCGTGCTGATGCTCGGTGTCGACCCCGGTGCGTTCTGGGGCCAGATGCAGGGGGGCGTCGACGTGTGGCGCGACGTCGGCAACGGCGTGATCAAGAGCATCGTCTTCGGTTTCACCGTGACCTTCATCGCGCTGCTGCAGGGCTACGAGGCGCAGCCCACGCCCGAAGGCGTGTCGCGCGCCACCACGCGCACCGTGGTGATGGCGTCGCTGTCGGTGCTGGGGCTCGACTTCCTGCTCACCGCCATGATGTTCAGTATTTGAAGGAGCCCCGGCTCCATCGTTCTAGAGAGTGCCAACCATGCAACGTTCCAACAACGACCTTTGGGTCGGCCTGTTCGTCCTGATCGGCGGCGCGGCGCTGCTTTTCCTTGCGCTGCAGTCCGCCAACCTGCTGAGCCTGAATTTTCAGCAGACCTACAACGTGGTCGCCCGCTTCCAGAACATCGGCGGCCTCAAGCCGCAGACGGCGGTCAAGAGCGCTGGCGTGGTCGTCGGCCGCGTCGAGTCCATCACCTTCGACGACAAGACATTTCAGGCCAACGTCACACTGGCTTTGCAAAAACGCTACAGTTTTCCCAAGGACAGCTCGCTCAAGATCCTGACCAGTGGCCTGCTCGGCGAGCAGTACATCGGCATCGAGGCGGGCGCCGAGGAGAAGAACCTCCAGGCCGGCGACACGATCACTGCGACCCAGTCGGCCGTGGTGCTCGAAAACCTGATCAGCCAATTCCTCTACAGCAAGGCGGCCGAAGGAAGCACTTCGACGCCCGGAACAGCCAACAAGAAATGAAATCAACGAGCACTCTGATGCCGCTCGCTATCAATAAGGTAGCGCGCGGCGCACGTTGGGCGGCCGCTGCCGTCGCCCTGGCCCTGGCTGCAGGATGCGCCAGCGGCCCCCGGGCCCATCCGGGCGATCCTTTCGAGCCTTTCAACCGCGGTGTCACGCGCTTCAACGACGTGGTGGACGACGCCGTGCTCGTGCCCGCGGCCACCGCCTACGAACGCGTGCTGCCGTCGATGGTGCGCACGGGCGTGGGCAATTTCTTCAGCAATGTCGGCGACGTCTGGAGCTTCGCCAACAGCGTCGCGCAGCTCAAGCTGCGCAACAGCGCCGAGACCTTCATGCGTCTCAACGTGAACACCTTCTTCGGGCTCGGCGGCTTGCTGGACATTGCCACCGAGGCCGGCATCGACCGCCACGAGGAAGACTTCGGCCAGACGCTCGGCCGCTGGGGCGTCGGGCCCGGCCCGTACGTGGTGCTGCCGGTGTTCGGCCCGTCGACGGTGCGCGACACCGCCGCCCTGCCGGTCGACCGCGCCGGCAGCGTGATCGGCAGCATGCACGACGTCGCATGGCGCAACTCGCTGTCGGTACTCGAAGCCGTCGACACGCGAGCGCGGTACCTGCGCGCCGGGCGCTTGCTGAACGACGCCGCGCTCGACAAGTACACCTTCACGCGCGACGCCTACCTGCAGCATCGCCGCAGCGACGTCTACGACGGCAATCCACCGGACGACGACGATGAAGGCGGGAAATAGATCGAGGCAGAAGCAGGGCTGATCGCCGCCGGATGCGAGCGGTTCTGCTTGCATCCCGTTTCACGGCTTCACCAGCGCTTCAGGGAACCCGGTCGGCTGGCGGCCTGTCGAACACGTTCTTTCCAGCAGGCGCGCGAATCGATCGCGCGGCCCTGCAGGAGTTTCAACTTGAAGGGATTTTCATGAACAACAAGATCTTGCAACGTCGCGGCTTCGGCCGGCTCGTACTCGCCAGCGCACTGCTCGTGGGCGCCGCCACCGCCTTCGTTCGCCCCGCGCATGCGGCCGACGAGGCGCCGGACGCGCTCGTCAAGCGGCTGTCGACCGATGTGCTCGAGACCATCAAGGCCGACACCTCGATCAAGGCCGGCGACATCAACAAGATCATGCTGCTGGTCGACAGCAAGATCATGCCCAACGTCAATTTCCAGCGCATGACGGCGTCGGCGGTCGGGCCGGCCTGGCGCCAGGCCACGCCGGAGCAGCAGAAGCGCCTGCAGGAAGAGTTCAAGACCCTGCTGGTGCGCACCTACGCAGGCGCGCTCGACCAGGTCAGCGACCAGAGCGTCACGGTGCGCCCGTTCCGCGGTTCGACAGAAGACAACGAGGTGCTGGTCCGCACCGAGGTCAAGGGCCGCGGCGATCCGGTCCAGCTCGACTACCGGCTAGAGAAGACGCCGGGGCAGGGCGGCGGCTGGAAGGTCTACAACCTCAATGTGCTGGGCGTCTGGCTGGTCGACACCTACCGCACGCAGTTCGCGCAGGAAATCAACGCCCGCGGCATCGATGGCCTGATTGCAGCGCTCGCGGCGCGCAACAAGGGCAACAGCGGCCGGAGCTGACGCCATGCTGGTGCTGCCCTCGAAGCTCACGCACGACGACGCCCCGGCCTGCATGCGCATGCTGCAGCAGGGGCTCGCGGGGCAGACCGATACGTCGACCGTCGTCGACGCCAGCGCGCTCGCACAGTTCGACTCCTCGGCGCTCGCGGTGCTGCTGGAATGCCGGCGCGAATCGAGCGCGATCGGCCGCGGCTTCGCGGTCAAGGGACTGCCGCCCCGATTGCGCGAGCTGGCGGCGCTGTACGGCGTCGCGAGCCTGCTGCCGGCAGCGCCCTGAGCGGCCTTCGGGGTTCCCGCATCGGCCGGCGCCAGCGCAGGGCATCGGGCCTGCGTCCAGCGTGCAAACCGGCGCGCCCGTAAAATCGCCGGCTCCCATGCCCGCGATCTCATTCCAGTCGGTCTCCAAGACCTATCCCCCCTCCAGACAACAGCGGGCCCAAGGCCAGCAGGGACTGCGCGCCGTCGACGACGTCAGCTTCCAGATCGAGGAGGGCGAATTCTTCGGCCTGCTCGGTCCCAATGGCGCCGGCAAGACCACCCTGATCAGCATGCTCGCGGGCCTGTCGCGGCCCACGGCCGGCGCGATCAGCGTGCGCGGCTTCGATGTGCAGCGCGACTACGCCGAAGCGCGGCGCCAACTAGGCATCGTGCCGCAGGAGCTGGTGTTCGATCCTTTCTTCAACGTGCGGGAGTCGCTGCGCATCCAGTCGGGCTACTTCGGCATCAAAAACAACGAGGCCTGGATCGACGAGCTGCTGCAGAGCCTGGGCCTCGCCGACAAGGCCACCGCCAACATGCGCCAGCTCTCGGGCGGCATGAAGCGCCGCGTGCTGGTGGCACAGGCGCTGGTGCACAAGCCGCCGGTCATCGTGCTCGACGAGCCCACGGCCGGCGTCGATGTCGAACTGCGCCAGACGCTCTGGCAGTTCGTCGCCAGGCTCAACAAGCAGGGCAGCACCGTGCTGCTCACCACCCATTACCTCGAAGAGGCCGAGGCGCTGTGCGGCCGCATTGCGATGCTCAAGCTCGGTCGCGTCATCGCGCTGGACCGCACCAGCGAGCTGCTCAAGTCCGCCGCGAGCAATGTGCTGCGCTTCAAGACCGATGCCATGCTGCCGTGGTCCATTGCCCAGCATGCGCGCATCACCGGGCGCATCGTGCAACTGCCCGCGCAGAACGCGCATGAAGTCGAACAACTGTTGGCCGCGATCCGCGAGGCCGGCGTCGTGGTGGAAGACGTGGAAATGCGCAAGGCCGACCTGGAAGACGTGTTCATCGACCTGATGGCGGGCGAGCAGACGCCGCTGGAGGTGGCCCGATGATGGCTGTTACGGGATGGCGCGCGCTGCTCTACAAGGAGACGCTGCGCTTCTGGAAGGTCGGCTTCCAGACCGTCGGCGCACCGGTGCTCACCGCGCTGCTGTACCTGATGGTGTTCGGCCATGTGCTCGAAGACCATGTGAAGGTCTACGGCTCGGTCAGCTACACCGCCTTTCTGGTGCCCGGTCTCGTGATGATGAGCGTGCTGCAGAACGCCTTCGCCAACAGTTCGTCGTCGATCATTCAGAGCAAGATCATGGGCAACCTGGTCTTCGTGCTGCTCACGCCGCTGTCGCACTGGGGCTGGTTCTTCGCGTACGTGGGCTCGTCGGTGATCCGCGGGCTGGCCGTGGGACTCGGCGTCTTCGTGGTCACCATGTTCTTCGCGATGCCGAATTTCGTGGCGCCGCTCTGGATCGTGGTGTTCGCGTTGCTGGGCTCCGCCATGCTCGGCACGCTGGGGCTCATTGCAGGGCTCTGGGCCGAGAAGTTCGACCAGATGGCCGTGTTCCAGAACTTCCTGATCATGCCCATGACCTTTCTCTCGGGCGTGTTCTATTCGATCGGGTCGCTGCCGCCGTTCTGGCAGAAGGTGAGCCACCTGAACCCGTTCTTCTACATGATCGACGGCTTCCGCTACGGCTTCTTCGGCGTGAGCGACGCCTCGCCCTGGCTCAGCCTGGGCATCGTCGGCGCGGCGTGGCTCGTGATCAGCGCGATCGCGGTCCATCTGCTGCGCATCGGCTACAAAATCAGAGGCTAGAACCCCCATGACCGCTGAAGAACTCCAAGCCATCATCCAGTCCCATCTGCCTTGCGAGCACATCGCACTCGAGGGCGATGGCCGGCATTGGTATGCCACCATCGTCTCGGCCGAATTCGAGGGCAAGCGCGCGATCCAGCGCCATCAGCGGGTCTACGCCACCTTGGGTGCGAAAATGCACACCGACGAGGTGCATGCACTCTCGATGAAGACCTACACGCCGGCCGAATGGGCGGCGATCGACAAGTAAGCAAGCAAGCAACGGCCGCCGAGCGGCCCCCTATTCGCTGGATTCCTGATGGACAAGCTTCTGATTCGCGGCGGGCGCCAGCTTCGCGGCGAGGTACTCATTTCCGGCGCCAAGAACGCCGCGCTGCCCGAGCTGTGCGCAGCGCTCCTGACCGACCAGCCCGTGGTGCTGCACAACGTGCCGCGGCTGCAGGACGTGTCGACCATGCTCAAGCTGGTGCGCAACATGGGCGTCACGGCCGAACGCGACGACAACGGCACGGTGCGGCTCGATGCCGGCGACCTCGTCAACCCCGAGGCGCCCTACGAACTGGTCAAGACCATGCGCGCCTCGGTGTTGGCGCTGGGCCCGCTGCTCGCGCGCTTCGGCCATGCCAAGGTCTCGCTGCCGGGCGGCTGCGCCATCGGCTCGCGGCCTGTCGACCAGCACATCAAGGGCCTGCAGGCCATGGGCGCCGAGATCGCGGTCGAGCACGGCTACATGCTCGCGCGGCTGCCGGCCGGCCGCACGCGGCTGAAGGGCGCCCGCATCCTGACCGACATGGTCACCGTGACCGGCACCGAGAACTTCCTCATGGCCGCCGCGCTGGCCGAAGGCGAGACCCTGCTCGAGAACGCCGCCCAGGAGCCCGAGATCGTCGACCTGGCCGAGATGCTGATCCGCATGGGCGCGAAGATCGAAGGCCACGGCACCAGCCACATCCGCATCCAGGGCGTCGAGAAGCTGCACGGCTGCGAGCACGCGGTGGTGGCCGACCGCATCGAAGCCGGCACCTTCCTCTGCGCCGTGGCCGCGACGGGCGGCGATGTGTTCCTGCGCCATGCGCGCGCCGACCACATGGAGGCCGTGATCGACAAGCTGCGCGATGCCGGCTGCACGGTCGCTGCGGAAGAGGGCGGCGTGCGCATCAGCTCCAGCGCGCCGGCCAGCGGGCATCTCAAGGCGCAAAGCTTCAGCACCACCGAATACCCGGGCTTCCCGACCGACATGCAGGCCCAGTTCATGGCGCTCAACGTCATCGCGCGTGGCGCGTCGATGGTCACCGAAACGATCTTCGAGAACCGCTTCATGCATGTGAACGAGATGGTGCGCCTGGGCGCCCGCATCCATGTCGAGGGCAAGGTGGCGATGGTCGAGGGCGTGGAGCAGCTCTCGGGCGCCACCGTGATGGCCACCGACCTGCGCGCCTCGGCGAGCCTCGTCATTGCCGGGCTCGTGGCCGAGGGCGAGACGCTGGTCGACCGCATCTACCACCTCGACCGGGGCTACGACCGCATGGAAGCCAAGCTGCGCGGCCTCGGCGCCGACATCGAACGACTGACCGGAGCCGCCGCATGATCACCCTCGCATCACAGGAGTCGCAATCGTGATCACGCTTGCTCTGTCCAAGGGCCGCATCTTCGAGGAGACGCTGCCCCTGCTGGCAGCGGCCGGCATCGAGGTCACCGAAGACCCCGAGAAATCCCGCAAGCTGATCCTCGGCACCACCCGGCCAGACGTGCGCGTGGTGCTGGTGCGCGCTTCCGACGTGCCCACTTACGTGCAGTACGGCGGCGCCGACCTCGGCGTGACCGGGCTGGACGTGCTGCTCGAGCACGGCAACCAGGGCCTGTACCAGCCGCTCGACCTGCGCATCGCGGCCTGCCGCCTCAGCGTGGCGGTGCGCGCCGACTACGACTACGCCTCGGCCGTGCGCCAGGGCTCGCGCCTCAAGGTAGCGACCAAATACGTGGGCCTTGCGCGCGAGTTCTTCGCGAGCAAGGGCGTGCACGTCGACCTGATCAAGCTCTACGGCAGCATGGAGCTCGCGCCGCTCACGGGCTTGGCTGACGCGATCGTCGACCTGGTCTCGACCGGCAACACGCTCAAGGCCAACCAGCTGGTCGAAGTCGAGCGCATCATGGACATCAGCGCGCGCCTCGTGGTCAACCAGGCCGCGCTCAAGCTCAAGCGCGAGCCGATCCGCCGCATCATCGACGCCTTCGCGTCGGCCATTCCCTCTGCCTGATCTCTTTCCGAAGCCATGACCCCGAAAGCAGCCCCCGCCCGACTGTCCACCGCCTCGGCCGGCTTCGACGCCGAATTCAAGGCGCGGCTGCATTGGTCCGCGGACGCTGACGCGGCCATCGAGAAGGTCGTGGCCGACATCCTGGCCGACGTGCAGCGGCGCGGCGACGAGGCGGTGCTCGAATACACGCGGCGCTTCGACCGGCTCGACGCGACGACGCTTTCAGAACTGGAGCTCACGCAGGCCGAACTCAAGGCGGCCTTCGAGTCGCTCCCCGCCGCGCAGCGCGATGCGCTCGAGGCGGCGGCGCGGCGCGTGCGCAGCTACCACGAGGCGCAGAAAAAGGCCTCGGGCGAGAGCTGGAGCTACCGCGACGCCGACGGCACGCTGCTCGGCCAGAAGGTCACCCCGCTCGACCGCGTCGGCATCTACGTGCCGGGCGGCAAGGCCGCCTATCCGTCGAGCGTGCTGATGAACGCCATCCCCGCACACGTCGCGGGCGTGGGCGAGATCATCATGGTCGTGCCGACACCCGGGGGCGAGAAGAACCCCCTCGTGCTCGCCGCCGCCTACGTGGCCGGCGTGACGCGCGCCTTCACCATCGGCGGCGCCCAGGCCGTGGCCGCGCTGGCCTACGGCACCGCCACCATCCCCGCGGTCGACAAGATCACCGGCCCCGGCAACGCCTATGTGGCCGCAGCCAAGCGCCGCGTCTTCGGCACCGTGGGCATCGACATGATCGCGGGCCCGAGCGAGATCCTGGTGCTCGCCGACGGCAGCACACCGCCCGACTGGGTGGCGATGGACCTGTTCAGCCAGGCCGAGCACGACGAGCTCGCGCAGAGCATCCTGCTCTGCCCCGACGCGGCCTACATCGACCGCGTGCAGGCCGAGATCGACCGGCTGCTGCCGACGATGCCGCGCGCGGAAATCATCGCCGCCTCGCTCAATGGCCGCGGCGCGCTGATCCACACCCGGAGCATGGAAGAGGCCTGCGAGATCAGCAACCGCATCGCTCCAGAGCACCTCGAGGTCAGCAGCAGCGAGCCGCAGCGCTGGGAGCCGCTCTTGCGCCATGCGGGCGCGATCTTCCTCGGCGCGTTCACGAGCGAAAGCCTCGGCGACTACTGCGCCGGCCCCAACCATGTGCTGCCCACCAGCGGCACGGCGCGCTTCTCGAGCCCGCTCGGTGTCTACGACTTCCAGAAGCGCTCTAGCCTGATCGAGGTGAGCGAGGCCGGTGCGCAGGTGCTCGGCCCGATCGCCGTGACGCTGGCCGAGGGCGAAGGCCTGCAGGCCCATGCCGAAGCGGCGCGGCTGCGGTTGCGCAAGGCCTGAGCCCGGCCCATCGCGCCAGGAACAGGCACGCAGCAGATGGCCAGACGCCGTTTTCATCGCCCGCGCACGGCGGCCGTGCTGCTGTCGCTGCTTGCGGCCGCGGGCATGGTGCAGGCCATGAGCATCCGCGAACTGCGCACGCTTGAAGCCGGCGAGAAGGACGGCAAGGCCTATGCGAGCTACTACCTCGTCGGCGTGCTCGAAGGCCTGCGCGAAGGCGTGGAGGCCTCGCAGCGCAACGGCCAGACACCGCTCTTCTGCGTCGAAGGCCGCCGGCTCGAGCCCGCGATGGCGCGCTCCCTCTACCAGACCGAACTGAGCCGCAACGCCGACAGCTACGAAGCCGACATGCCGGTCCAGCTGGTCATGGCCGGCGCCCTCCGCAACAGCTATCGCTGCACAAAATGACCACTTCCCCACCTGTCCGTCCGATCGACCGCATCCGTTCCGACGTGCAGTCCATGCACGCCTATGCAGTGCAGGATGCACGCGGGCTCGTCAAGCTCGACGCCATGGAGAACCCCTTCGGCCTGCCGACGGCGCTGCAGGCCGAACTCGGCGCGCGGCTCGGCGCGCTGGCGCTCAACCGCTATCCGGGCGAGCGCGGCACCGACCTGCAGCGCGCGCTGGCGGCGCATGCGCAGATGCCCGAAGGCTTCGCCCTGATGCTCGGCAACGGCTCGGACGAGCTGATCTCGCTGCTGGCCATTGCCTGCGACAAGCCCGGCGCCACGGTGCTCGCGCCCGTACCCGGCTTCGTGATGTACGCCATGAGCGCGCAGCTGCAGGGCCTGCGCTTCGTCGGTGTGCCGCTCACGGCCGATTTCGAGCTCGACGAGGTCGCGATGCTCGCCGCCATCGCGCGCGAGAAGCCCGCCATCGTCTACCTCGCCTATCCGAACAATCCGACCGCCAACCTATGGGACGACACAGTGATCGAGAAGATCGTCGAAGCCCAGGGCGCGCAGGGCGGGCTGGTGGTCATCGACGAGGCCTACCAGCCCTTCGCCGCCCGCAGCTACATCGACCGCATTGCGCGACACGGCCATGTGCTCTTGATGCGCACGCTCAGCAAGTTCGGCCTCGCCGGCATCCGGCTCGGCTACCTCATGGGGCCGGCCGCACTGGTCGCCGAAATCGACAAGGTGCGCCCGCCCTACAACATCAGCGTGCTCAACTGCGAGTGCGCGCTGTTCGCGCTCGAGCATGCCGAGGTGTTCGAGGCCCAGGCGCGGCAGATCCGCGACGAGCGCCACCGGCTCATGATGGGCCTGGGCCGGCTGCCGGGCGTCAAGACCTGGCCGAGCGACGCCAACATGATCCTGGTGCGCGTGCCCGACGCCGCGAAGACCTTCGAGGGCATGAAGAGCCGCGGGATCCTGGTCAAGAACGTTTCTAAAATGCACGAACTGCTCGCAAACTGCCTGCGCCTGACGGTCGGTACCGCCGACGAGAATGCGCGCATGCTCGCGGCCCTCGAAGATTCACTATGACCACCCCACAGCCAGCCGACACCGGTACCGCCGCGCGTACCGCCTCCGTCACGCGCAACACCGCCGAGACGAAGATCACCGCGAGCGTCAACCTCGACGGCACCGGCAAGGCCAAGCTCTCGACCGGTATCGGCTTCTTCGACCACATGCTCGACCAGATCGCCCGCCACGGGCTGATCGACCTCGAGATCGACTGCCAGGGCGACCTGCACATCGATGGCCACCACACCGTCGAGGACGTCGGCATCACGCTCGGCCAGGCCGTGGCCAAGGCCGTGGGCGACAAGAAGGGCATCCGCCGTTACGGCCATGCCTATGTGCCGCTCGACGAAGCGCTGAGCCGCGTGGTGATCGATTTCTCGGGCCGCCCGGGCCTGGAGATGCACGTGCCGTTCACGAGCGGCATGATCGGCACCTTCGACAGCCAGCTCACCTACGAGTTCTTCCAGGGCTTCGTGAACCATGCCTTCGTCACGCTGCACATCGACAACCTCAAGGGCATCAATGCGCACCACCAGTGCGAGACCGTGTTCAAGGCCTTCGCGCGCGCGCTGCGCAGCGCGCTCGAACTCGACCCGCGCTCGGCGGGCGTGATCCCGTCGACCAAGGGCTCGCTCTGAACCAAGCGGCACCATGAAGCTATGAAATCTGTAGCGCCAAACACCGTCGCCGTGGTCGACTACGGCATGGGCAACCTGCACTCGGTGTCGCAGGCGGTGCGCCATGCGGCCGACTTGGCCGGCGTGGAAGTGTTCGTGACGTCCGATCCCGACGTGGTGCGCCGCGCCACGCGCGTGGTGCTGCCGGGGCAGGGCGCCATGCCCGACTGCATGCGCGAACTGCGCGACTCGGGGCTGATGGAATCGGTGCGCGAGGCGGCGGCGGCCAAGCCGCTCTTCGGCGTTTGCGTCGGCATGCAGATGCTGTTGTCGCGCAGCGACGAAGGCCCGACCGAGGGGCTCGACCTCATTCCGGGCGAGGTCGTCAAGTTCGACCTCGCCGGGCGGCTGCAGCCCGACGGCAGCCGCTTCAAGGTGCCGCAGATGGGCTGGAACCAGGTGCGCCAGGCGCATGCGCATGCCATGTGGGCCAGCGTGCCGGACCTGAGCTACTTCTATTTCGTCCACAGCTTCTATGCCCGGCCGGCGGACGCGCGGCACAGCGTGGGCGAGTCGGATTACGGGGCATGCTTTACCGCTGCCATCGCACGCGATAATATTTTTGCCACCCAGTTCCATCCCGAAAAGAGTGCGGACCACGGGTTGCAGCTCTACCGAAATTTCCTTCACTGGAATCCCTGACCACCATTCCCTCGCCTGGGCTTCGCCATCCGACAGCCCGTTCCTCGCCCACTCGCGCCACTTTCATGCTCCTCATCCCAGCGATCGACCTCAAAGACGGCCACTGCGTACGCCTCAAGCAAGGCGATATGGACCAGTCCACCATCTTCAGCGAAGACCCCGCCGCCATGGCCCGCAAATGGGTCGACGCCGGCGCGCGGCGGCTGCACCTGGTCGACCTGAATGGGGCCTTCGCCGGCAAGCCGCAGAACCACGCGGCCATCAAGGCGATCCTGAAGGAAGTCGGCGACGACATCCCGGTGCAGCTCGGCGGCGGCATCCGCGACCTCGACACCATCGAGCGCTACATCGACGACGGCCTGCGCTACGTGATCATCGGGACTGCCGCGGTCAAGAACCCCGGCTTCCTGAAGGACGCCTGCGTGGCCTTCGGCGGCCACATCATCGTGGGGCTCGACGCCAAGGACGGCAAGGTCGCCACCGACGGCTGGAGCAAGCTCACGGGCCACGAGGTGGCCGACCTCGGCAAGAAGTTCGAGGACTACGGCGTCGAGTCGATCATCTACACCGACATCGGCCGCGACGGCATGCTCTCGGGCATCAACATCGAGGCCACCGTGCGGCTCGCGCAGGCGCTGACGATCCCGGTGATCGCCTCGGGCGGCCTCTCGAACATGGCCGACATCGACAAACTCTGCGCGGTCGAGCCCGAGGGCGTCGAAGGCGTGATCTGCGGCCGTGCGATCTATTCGGGCGACCTCGACTTCGCGGCCGCGCAGGCGCGGGCCGACGAGCTTGCGGGCGCCTGACAGGCCGTAGACAGCGGACTTCCCGGCCGCTTTCCGGGCGCGCCAGCGGAGTCCTTCCATCGTGCTCTCTGCGCTTGCCATCGCCAATTACCGGTCGCTGCGCGCGCTCACGGTGCCGCTCGCGCAGCTCACCGTGGTCACAGGGCCGAACGGCAGCGGCAAGTCGAGCGTGTACCGCGCGATGCGCCTGCTGGCCGAGATCGCCAGCGGCGGCGTGATCCGCTCGCTGGTGCGCGAGGGCGGACTCTCGTCCACGCTGTGGGCCGGGCCCGAGCGCTTCTCGGCCGCCATGCTGCGCGGGGAGCATCCGGTGCAGGGCACCGCGCGCAGCGAGCCGATCAATCTGCGCCTGGGCTTCGCGGGCGCGGCCAGCGACGATTTCGGCTATGCGATCGACATCGGCCTGCCGATTCCGCGCGACGGCAGCCGCTTCAACCGCGACCCGCAGATCAAGCACGAGGCGATCTGGAGCGGCCCGCTGCTGCGTCCGTCGACGCAGCTGGTCGACCGCAAGGGCGCCTCGCTGAGGCTGCGCGCCGAGCGCGGCGGCTGGACGCCCGTGGGGCGGCCGGTCGCGCACTTCGCGAGCATGATGACCGAGTTCGCCGATCCGCAGGCCGCGCCCGAGATGCTGACGCTGCGCGAGCAGATGCGCTCCTGGCGCTTCTACGACCATTTCCGCTCCGATGCCGGCGCACCTGCGCGCCAGCCGCAGCTCGGCACCTACACGCCGGTGCTCGCCGACGACGGCGCCGACCTGGCCGCCGCGCTGCAGACCATCCGCGAGATCGGCGACGGCGAGGCGCTCGACCGCGCGGTGGACGATGCCTTCCCGGGCGCGCGCCTCGAGGTGCGCACCGTCGAGGATCGCTTCGAGACGCTGATGCACCAGCACGGTCTGCTGCGCCCGCTGACGGCCGCCGAGCTCTCCGACGGGACGCTGCGCTACCTGCTGTGGATCGCCGCGCTGCTGACGCCGCGCCCGCCGGCGCTGCTGGTGCTCAACGAGCCCGAGACCAGCCTGCATCCCGACCTGCTGCCCGCACTCGGTCGGCTCGTCGCGCACGCCGCGCGCACGTCGCAGGTCATCGTGGTGTCGCACGCCGTGCGCCTTATCGCCGCGCTCGAGGATGCGGCGCAGGACGGAACCCCGCTGCAGCCGGTGGTGCTCGAGAAGCGGCTGGGCGAAACCCGCATCGCCAACCTCGACATGAGCGAGATCCCGCGCTGGGCCTGGCCGGCGCGCTGACGCGGGCGGAGCGCTGCCTACAATTCCCCGATGGATATCAGTTCGATCGAGTTTCGCGGCCAGCCCGCCCTTCGCGCCACGGGTGCCGACGGCAGCCTGCTGACGGTGTCGCTGCACGGGGCGCAACCGCTCTCCTGGGTCACGGCCGATGGCGTGGAGCGCCTCTACCTGAGCCCGCGCGCGGTGTTCGACGGCAAGGCCGCGATCCGCGGAGGCGTGCCCATCTGCTGCCCGCAGTTCAACCAGCGCGGCACGCTGCCCAAGCACGGCTTCATGCGGAACCTGCCCTGGGAAGACCGCGGCATCGACGCCGCGTCGGGCGACTGGGTGCTGCGCCTTCGTGACAGCGACGCCACGCGCAGCCTCTGGCCCCATCCTTTCGAGGCGCGCCTGCAGCTGGCTATGGCGCCGGGGCGGCTGCGCATCGCGCTCGTGCTGCTCAACACGGGCTCTGCGCCGCTGAGCTTCGCCGCGGCGCTGCACACCTACCTGCGCGTCGACGACATCGCCGAAGTGCGCCTGGAAGGCCTGCAGGGCGCGAACCGCTGGGATTCGCTGCGCGACGATCGCCATGTGGAGACGGCGCCGGCGCTGCGCTTCGATGCCGAGTTCGACAGCGTCTACGCCGCGCCCGCGCAACCGCTGCAGCTCGTGCAGCCCGGCGGCACGCTCGAGATCTCGCAAAGCGCGAGCTGCAGCGAAACCGTGGTCTGGAACCCGGGCGCCGCGCTCAGTGCGAAACTCGCCGACATGCCCGACGACGGCTTTCGCCACATGCTCTGCGTCGAAGCCGCCCGCATCGACGAGCAGGTGCTGCTGATGCCCGGTGCCGAATGGCAGGGCTGGCAGCAATTGCGCGTTCTCTGACCTTTTCTTTCCCACCGACCATGCTCGCCAAACGCATCATTCCCTGTCTCGACGTCACCGGCGGCCGCGTCGTGAAGGGCGTCAACTTTCTCGAACTGCGCGATGCGGGCGATCCGGTCGAGATTGCCGCGCGCTACAACGCGCAGGGCGCCGACGAGCTCACCTTCCTCGACATCACGGCAACCAGCGATGGCCGCGACCTGATCCTGCCGATGATCGAGGCCGTGGCCTCGCAGGTGTTCATTCCGCTCACCGTGGGCGGCGGCGTGCGCACCGTCGAGGACGTGCGGCGGCTGCTCAATGCCGGCGCCGACAAGACCAGCTTCAATTCGGCCGCCATCGCCAATCCGCAGGTGATCGAAGAGGCCTCGCAGAAATACGGCGCCCAGTGCATCGTGGTGGCCATCGACGCCAAGCGTCGCAGCGCCGAGGAGGCCGCCACCCGAGGACAGGGCTGGGACGTGTACAGCCACGGCGGGCGCAAGAACACGGGGCTCGACGCCGTGGCATGGGCCACCGAGATGGCGCGCCGCGGCGCGGGTGAGATCCTCCTGACCAGCATGGACCGCGACGGCACCAAGAGCGGCTTCGACCTCGCGCTCACGCGGGCCGTGAGCGACGCGGTCGACGTGCCGGTGATCGCCTCGGGCGGCGTCGGCAGCCTGGACGACCTCGCCGACGGCATCCAGACCGGCGGCGCCGATGCGGTGCTGGCCGCAAGCATCTTCCACTATGGCCAGCACACGGTCGGCGAGGCCAAGGCCCGCATGGCGGCCCGGGGCATTCCGGTGCGCATCTGAGGCCCGGCCCGGGGTGGGACAATACGCGCCATGAATTGGCTCGACGAAGTGAAGTGGGACGCGAACGGCCTGGTGCCCGTGATCGCGCAGGAACAGGGCAGCAACGACGTGCTGATGTTCGCGTGGATGAACCGCGAGGCGCTCGAGAAGACCGCCGAACTCGGCCGCGCCGTGTATTTCAGCCGTTCGCGCGGCAAGCTCTGGTTCAAGGGCGAGGAATCGGGCCATGTGCAGACCGTGCACGAGATCCGCATCGACTGCGACAACGACGTGGTGCTGCTCAAGGTGACGCAGCTCGGCCACGAGCCCGGCATCGCCTGCCACACCGGCCGCCACAGCTGCTTCTTCAGCAAGTACGAAAACGGCCGGTGGACGGTCACGGAGCCGGTCTTGAAAGACCCGGAGTCGATCTACAAATGACTGCCACAGTGAACAACAACAGCTCGGACGCCCTGGCACGCCTGGCCGCCGTCATCGAGAGCCGCCTGCCCGCACGCGGAGGCGACCCCGAGCAGAGCTACGTCGCGCGCCTGCTGCACCGCGGCCCCGACGCCTTCCTCAAGAAGATCGGCGAGGAAGCCACCGAGGTGGTGATGGCCGCGAAGGACGCCGACCACGGCGGCGACCGCACAAAAATAGTGAACGAAGTGGCCGACCTGTGGTTCCACACCATGGTGGCGCTGGCGCATTACGGCGCGTCGCCGGCCGAGGTCATCGCGGAGCTCGAGCGGCGCGAAGGCACCAGCGGCATCGAGGAAAAGGCCCTGCGCAAGGCGCAGGCGCGTGAAGCATCCAACGATTGAAAGGACATCGCATGGCCAACGAGATCGTGAACGTGGAACCCGACGAATCACTCAAGACCTGGGGCTGGATCAGCTACATCCTGCACCTGGTCGTGGCCGTCGGCGCCGTGCTGCCGGGCATGCAGGCCTCGGTGGGGCTGCTGCTGGTGGCGCTTTTGATCGATTTCATCAAGCGCGACAACGCGACCGGCACCTGGCAGGCCTCGCATTTCAGCTGGCGCATCCGCTCGGTGCTCTGGGCCGGCCTGCTGTACATCGTGACCTCGTGGCTCTGGCTGCTGCTGCTCGTGCCTGGCTGGATCGCCTGGAGCCTGATCTCGCTGTGGTTCCTGTACCGGATCATCAAGGGCATGATCCGCATGAACGACAACCGCGCCATGGAACCCAAAGATGTCATCTGATCCGAACTGCGTCTTCTGCAAGATCGTCGAAGGCAAGATCCCGTCGCGCAAGGTCTACGAGGACGAAGAGCTGTTCGCGTTCCACGACATCGCACCCTGGGCGCCGGTGCACTTCATGGTGGTGCCCAAGCGCCACATCGCGTCGATGGCGCAGCTCACCGAAGACGACGCTGCGCTGATGGGCCGGATCATGACGCTGGCGCCCAGGCTGGCACTCGAACAGGGCTGCAGGCCCTATCCCGAGGGCGGCTTCCGCGTGGTCGTCAACACCGGCGCGGAGGGCGGGCAGGAAGTGCAGCATCTCCATGTCCATGTCATGGGCGGTCCCCGGCCCTGGCTTCGCGGCTGAGCGATAAGCCAAACTGTCACACTTACCCCGACTAAAATCGGACACATTCTTAGGAGTCTTCCATGGGTTCTTTTTCCATCTGGCACTGGCTGATCGTGCTGCTCGTCGTGGTCATGATCTTCGGCACCAAGAAGCTGCGGAACATGGGTTCGGACCTTGGCGGCGCCGTCAAGGGCTTCAAGGACGGCGTGAAGGACGGCGGCTCGGCCGATGCCTCCGCGGCCGCACCCGCCCCGACCGCGCAAGTGACCGGCCAGCCCCCGGCCAACAGCGACAAGTCGGCCATCGACGTCGAAGCACGTCAGAAGTCCTGAGCGCCGTCCGCAAGTGCTCGACCTCGGCATAGAGAAGCTGGCGCTGGTCGGCGTCGTGGCGCTGATCGTCATCGGGCCCGAAAAGCTGCCGCGTGTGGCGCGCACCGTCGGCATGCTGCTCGGCAAGGCGCAGCGCTACGTGAACGACGTCAAGGCCGAGGTCAACCGGTCGATGGAGCTCGACGAGCTCCGCAAGATGAAGACCACGGTCGAGGACGCGGCACGCGACGTGGAGCACAGCATCCACTCGGGCGCGAGCGATCTCGAGAAGCAACTGTCGGGCTCTTCGGGCGAGACGCTCTCGGCCCTGGCCGAACCCGAGCTGTCGGTGCCCGAGTACAGGCACCCGCGCAAGAACTGGCGCCTGAAGCAGGGCGCCACGCCGCAGTGGTACAAGGCCCGCAATGGCATGCGCACCAAGGCGCTGTCCGGGGCGGCGCGCGTGGCGCGTTACCGTCCCCGCAAGATCAACTAGCGAATCCGCAGCGTTCCTCGTGCGCCGAACGCCGGCCGGAGCCACGTTTTCCCCGCTCTTTCTTCCTCCCCCATGGCCGATTCCGACAACAAGAACAAAGACGCAGAAGACGAGCTGGCGGGCACCGAACAGCCCTTCGTGCAGCACCTGGTCGAGCTGCGCGACCGGCTGCTCTACTGCGTCTACGGCCTGGCGATCGCGGGCGCGCTGCTCGCCATCTGGCCGGGCCCGGGCGGGCTGATCGACCTGATCGCGATGCCCATCCGCGCCCACATGCCGCCCGACGCCAAGCTCATCGCGATCGGCGTGTTCTCGCCCTTCTTCGTGCCGCTCAAGGTGCTGATGATGACGGCGGTGCTGCTCACGCTGCCCTGGCTCATGTACCAGGCCTGGATGTTCATCGCGCCGGGGCTCTACAGCCACGAAAAGCGCTTCGCGCTGCCGCTGATCTTCTTCGGCAGCCTGCTGGCCTATGGAGGCATCGCGTTCGTGCAGTTCTTCGTGCTCGACAAGATGTTCGGCTTCATCCAGAACTTCACCCCCGACGCGGTGGCGGCCACGCCCGACATCTCTTCGTACGTCGAGGCCATCCTCTCGCTCTACATCGCCTTCGGCGTGGCCTTTCAGGTGCCGATCGTGGTGATGCTGCTGGTGCGCTTCAACATGGTCACGATCGAGAAGCTGCGCTCGTTCCGCGGCTATTTCATCGTCATGGCTTTCGTGATCGCCGCGGTGCTCACGCCGCCCGACGTGATCTCGCAGCTCGCGCTCGCGGTGCCGATGTGCGTGCTGTACGAGGTGGGCATCATCGGGGCGCGCTACTTCGCGCAGGGCAACAAGAAGCCCGACGAGGAAAGCGCCGACTCCTCGGCCTGACCGGAGCCCTTGCGGGGCCCGGTCTTTTCAGCCGTTCACTCGGGTTGGTTCGGCATCTGCCGGACCGGCGTTCTCGGGCGCAGGCCCGGTGTCACGTCGAGCTCCATCTTGTCGGTGCCGCGCTGCAGCGCGAAGCGCGCCGTGGTGTCGGGCTTGAGCCCGGCCACGGCGGTCAGCAGGGCCTGCACGCTGTCGGTGCGCTTCTCGCCCACCGAGGTGATCACGTCGCCGGGGCGGATGCCGGCCTTGGCCGCGGGACCGTTCTGCAGCACGCCGGTGATGATCACGCCCGAGTCGGCCTTGACGCCGAAAGTTTCGGCCAGTTCGGGCGAGAGTTCGTTGGGCTCGACGCCGATCCATCCGCGGCGCACCTGGCCGTCCTTCACGATGCCTTCGAGCACGATCTTCGCCATCGACACGGGAATCGCGAAGCCGATGCCCATGCTGCCGCCCGAACGCGAATAAATGGCCGTGTTGACGCCCTGCAGGTTGCCGTTCACGTCGATCAGCGCACCACCCGAGTTGCCAGGGTTGATGGCCGCATCGGTCTGGATGAAGTTCTCGAAGTTGTTGATGCCGAGCTGGTTGCGCCCGAGCGCCGAGACGATGCCGCTGGTGACGGTCTGGCCCACGCCGAACGGGTTGCCGATGGCGAGCACCTGGTCGCCGACTTGGAGTTCGTCGGAGTTGCCCAGCACGATCGCGGGCAGCTTGTCGAGTTCGATCTTGAGCACCGCGAGGTCGGTGTCCGGATCGGTGCCGATGACCTTGCCGCGCGCATGGCGGCTGTCGTTGAGCGTGATCTCGATCTCGTCGGCGCCTTCGACCACGTGGTTGTTGGTCAGGATGTAGCCGTCGGAGCTCACGATCACACCGCTGCCCAGGCCGACCTGGGGCTGGTCCGCCTGGTCGCCGAAGAAGAACCGAAACCAGGGATCGTTGCTGCGCGGATGGCGCGGCGCGGCCTTGCTGGTGTTGATGCTCACGACGGCTGGCGAGGCCTTCTTGGCCGCCGCGCTGAGGCTGCCCGGCACGGGGGTGGAAGGCGCGCCGGGGGGTGCCTCGACGATCGACACCACGCCGCCCAGAGAGGTCGTGCGCCGGTTGATCCACTCGGGCTTGAGCGTCGCGACGACGAAGTAGGCCGCGAGCAGGACGGTCACGGCTTGGGCAAAGAGCAGCCAGGTGCGTTTCATGAAAACTTCGAAGAGAAAGACAGACGGTGAATGCGCGCGCCACCCACTGGCGGCGCAAGAGATCGATTCTCCCTCAACGTCAACCCAGCTAGAAAACTGCGCAATTCGGGCCGAAATTCGATCGTGCTGGGCTCGGCCGTGGTCCCCGCGCAGCTGCACGCCGTATGCTCGTCGCGGCGAATCCTGCGCGCAGGAAACTCGCATCAAGACGCAATATTGTTTCCAAATTGCAGGCGAAAGCTCCTCACTCACATGAAACGCCATCTGCTTCTCGCGGTCGCTTCCTTGGCCCTGCTCGGTCTCGCCGCCTGCAGCACGCCCCCGTCCTCCAGCGCGCCGGCCCAGTCCGCAGCCGCGTCGGCGAGCCCGGGCGCAGGCCGCGACGCCCAGGGTTGCATCCCCTCCGCCGGTTACGCCTGGTGCGCCAAGACGGGCCGGTGCGAACGACCGTGGGAACTGGCAGGAAAGAACGGCCTGCCCAACACCACTCAGGCGTTCGAGGCTTTCTGCCGCGGGCCTGCCGCGGGCAGGTAGCGCGCTCGGCTTCTGGTCGCCCGGCGGTGCACAGGCGCGACGAGGGCGCGACAATGTCGCGATGAGCACCACACGCAACGAACTGCTGCATGCCTTCGATCTGCTGCTCGCGCCCTCGCGCTTCAAGGACTACGGACCCAACGGCCTGCAGGTCGAGGGCCGCACCGTGGTGCGCAAGATCGTCTCGGGCGTGACCGCGAGCCGCGCACTCATCGAGGCTGCCATTCGGGCCGAGGCCGACGCCATCTTCGTGCACCACGGCCTGTTCTGGCGCGGCCAGGACGGCCGCGTGACCGGCTGGATGAAGCAGCGCCTGAGCCTGCTGCTGGGCGACGACGTCAACCTTTTCGCCTACCACCTGCCGCTCGACGCGCATCCGGAACTCGGCAACAACGCGCAGCTCGGCCTCCAGCTCGGGCTGCTGGCCCATCCCGGATCGGAAGGGCGCTTTGGCGAACAGGAACTCGGCTTCCTCGGCGCGCCTGAGAACGGGGAGCCCTTCGCGAGCGGCAAGGCGCTCGCGGCACATGCCGAGAAGGTGCTCGGCCGGCCGGTCACGCTGCTGGACACGGCCGAGCGCCCGATCCGGAACATCGCCTGGTGCACAGGCGGCGCCCAGGGCTATTTCGAGGCCGCCATCGCCGCCGGTGCGGACGCGTTCATCACCGGGGAAATCTCCGAGCCGCAGGCCCACTATGCGCGAGAGATGGGCGTGGCCTTTCTGGCTTGCGGGCACCATGCGACCGAGCGTTTCGGCGCGCCCGCGGTGGCGGGGCACGTGGCGGCGCAGCTCGGGCTCAAGCACGAGTTCATCGACATCGACAACCCCGCATGAGCGATCTGGCCACCCACGCACCCATCGCGATCACGCTCGGCGACCCGGCGGGCATCGGGCCCGAGATCATCGTCAAGGCGTTTCAGGCGGCGCCCGAGACCACGCGCGGCGCGTTCGTGGCCGGCGACGTTGCCACCGTGCGCAGCGCCGCACAGGCGCTTGCGCGGCCAGGCCAACCGGCATGGCCGGTGGCGCAGATCGAACGCATCGCCGAGGCTGCCGCCGTGCCGCCCGGCTGCATTCCGGTGCTGCAGGTGGTGGCACCGCCCGCGCAGCCGATCGTGCTCGGCCGCATCAGTGCCGAGGCTGGCCGCATCGCAGGCGAGTGCGTCGTCTGGGCTGCGCGCGCGGCGCTGCGCGCGGAGGTCGCGGCGATCGTCACGGCGCCGCTCCACAAGGAAGCCCTGGCCGCGGCCGGCTATCCCTATCCAGGTCACACCGAGCTGCTGCAGGCCGAGGCGGCGGCGCATGCGGGGCTCGCCGTCGAGGGCATGCCGGTGCGCATGATGCTGGCCAACGACGAACTGCGCACCGTGCTGGTGAGCATCCACGTGTCGCTGCGCGATGCGATCACGGCCGTGAGCTTCGGCGGCGTGCTCGAGACGCTGCGCATCACGCACCGCGCGCTACAGCGCATCCTCGGGCGGGCGCCGCGCATCGGCGTGGCCGGCCTGAATCCGCACGCGGGCGAGGGCGGGTTGTTCGGTTCCGAAGAGCGCGATGTGATCGCGCCGGCCATTGCCGCGGCGCGTGCCGAGGGCATCGACGCCGACGGCCCGCACGCGCCCGATACGGTCTTCATGCGCGCGCGCGCCCGGGCCGGCGTGCCCGACAGCGGCGAGTTTGACGTGGTGGTGGCGATGTACCACGACCAGGGACTGATCCCGGTCAAGTACCTCGGCGTGGAGAAGGGCGTGAACGTGACGCTGGGCCTGCCGCTGGTGCGCACCAGTCCCGATCACGGCACCGCATTCGACATCGCCGGCACTGGTCGGGCCGATGCGTCGAGCCTCGTCGAGGCGCTCGGCATGGCACGCCGGCTCGTGGCCGCGTGCTGAGCGCTGTTCAGGGCCGCTTGAGGCTGTCGCGAATCTCGCGCAGCAGCGCGATGTCCTCGGGGGGGGCGACCGGCGCTGCGGGCGTCTCGGCCTGGGTTTTGCGCAGCTTGTTGATCTGCTTGACCATCATGAAGATGATGAAGGCAAGGATCAGGAAGTTGACCGCGATCGTGATGAAGTTGCCGTAGGCCAGCACCGGAACGCCTGCCTTCTTGAGGTCTGCGAGGTTGTTCGCCACCCCGGCCGGCACCGTGCCGAGCACCAAGAAGAGGTTCGAGAAATCAAGCTTGCCGAACACCAGTCCGGCCACCGGCATGATCACGTCGTTCACCAGCGAATCGACGATCTTCCCGAAGGCTGCGCCGATGATCACGCCCACAGCGAGGTCCACCACGTTGCCCTTGACGGCAAATTCCTTGAATTCACTGAAGATGCTCATGATGTCGTTACCCTCTGCGTTCTTTGGTGTGGAATGGGCCGCCAGTATGCCCTCTTGCGTTCGGGATTCGCCAGCCTGAGCGTTCGGGCCGCGCCCGAGTGTAGTTCGAAAGCGTTGCAGGCCAATGGCTCGCACTAACAAGAAAGATAGCCTCCCTATTGATGAATAATTTCTGGTTAATTGTCACGGCATTCGGTGACAGTGGTTTCCTGCTTCCCGCTGCGTTCTGGATTGCAATTTGGCTCGCAAGCAATCCAGGCACGCGACCCGCAGCGGTGCATTGGGTGTTGCTATTCGGCGGCTGCGGATTGGTGGTAATGATCTCCAAACTGGCTTTCCTCGGTTGGGGAATTGGCAGTGCCCGCTTCGATTTCACCGGATTCAGCGGGCACACCGCGTTGGCAACGGGGCTCTGGCCGGTCATCTTCTGGCTCGCGGCGCAGCGCACTTCGCCTGCCGTGCGCTTCGCTGCCGTGGCAGCCGGGTGTGCCTGGGCGGTCGCCGTGGGGACTTCGCGGCTGGCCCTCGAGGCGCACTCCACCACGGAAGTCGTAACCGGAACCTTCCTCGGGCTGATGGCGAGCACTGGCTTTCTCTGGCTTCACCGCGCACGCCCTATCCCGGCGCCGGCGCCGCGTTGGTTGGCGGCGGGCTTGGCCGTGCCGCTCGTGTTCTTCCTCGTGGGGCGCCCTGCACCGACACAGGGCGCATTGGAAGCGCTGGCCAAGTGGATGGCGGGCATCGAGCGCCCCTACACGCGGCTCGACTTGCGGCAGCTGCGCGAGCCTCCGCGCAGGCGGGCGTAGCGAAAAACCTCTGCTTACAAAAGAGAAAACCTTTTCAACGCACCGCCGGGGCGGCTGCTTCGTGGTCTGGATGCGACAAACGGCAATGTCAAGCCGTCAATTGATAGTTCACATTTCAGCACAATCCACCAGCCCCGCGGAGAGTGGATCAAGCCCCGTTTTCCCAATGGAGAAGGGGCTTCTTTTATTGGGGCTAGGGATAACCCCTGGTCACCTCCGGGTATTCCGCAGATGGAAACAAGTTTTTCATCTATTCAACGGAAAAGCACTGTTGAGCGGCCAGCGACAATTCGACGCGGCCTGCCTGCTGATGCGGCGCAGGCTTGCTTTGACGAATCGTGGACATAAAGCCAAGGCCCAATAGCCGATTGGGCTCGGGGCTTGCTTGGGCACCACGGTTGTTAAAACCAATTTGTGCAATGGGGATTCAATTTGACACGCTTCGTGTACCCGAAGGGGTGGGGTTTTGCCCTAATGGGCGCGTTATTGCTGCAGGGCTGTGCACCGGGTTTCGGTTCGTTGGGCGCCTACGAGGCCGACCAGAGCCTGCCTCCCGAATTCCAGTACCTGCCGGCTGACGGTGCGCCGGACGGGGTGATCACGTCCATTTCGCCTGCGCTCATCCGCACGATGGCCGAGGCGGAGCCGACTTCCGTCCCGCCGGACGTGAAAGCACTGTTCGGGGAAGCCCCGGCGTACACCATCGGACCGGGCGACGTGGTCGGGGTGATCGTCTACGACCACCCGGAACTGCTGCCGAACGCGGGCGCGGTGATCACGCAGCAGGCCGACCCCACGGGCATCAGCGTGGCGCCCGGCTTCATCGTCGGTGCCACGGGCCAGATCAGCTTTCCGTACATCGGCCGCGTAAAGCTCGAGGGGCTCACCGAGATCGAAGCCTCCGACCTGATCGCGAGCCGGATCTCCGAGTACATCAAGTCGCCGCAGGTGACGGTGCGAATCCAGTCGTTCCGAAGCCGCCGCGCCTTCGTCGAAGGCGAGGTGCGCAACCCCGGGTTGCAGATCTTCACCGACGTGCCGATGACGCTGGCCGAAGCGCTGAGCCGCGCCGGTGGCGTCACCGCGAACGGCGACCGGTCGTTCGTGACGCTCACGCGCGGGGACCGGACCACGCAGATCGACCTGGAGCGCCTGCAGGCGCGCGGTGCCGATGCCAGCAGGATCCCGCTGCGCAACGGTGACGTGGTGCAGGTGCGCAACCGCGACGAGAGCAAGGTGTTCGTGATGGGCGAGATTGCGCGGCCCTCGGCGCTGCGCATGCACAACGGGCGGCTCAGCCTTAACGAAGCGCTCGGCGAGGCTGGCGGTCCGAACCTGGCGTCCGCCAACACGGGCCAGATCTACGTCATCCGCAACAACGCGCGCGGCTTGCCGGCGATCTTCCATCTGAATGCACGCAACCCCGCGGCGCTGGCGCTCGCCGAGCGCTTCCCGCTGCAGCCAAAGGACGTGGTCTACATCGATTCCGTGCCGCTCGTGACCTGGAACCGCCTTGCGAGCCTGATCCTGCCGGCCGCGCAGGTGATCAACGCGGGCGACGAAGTCTGGAGCCGCCACCGATGAAATCCGTACTGACGGTCTGCATCGGCAACATCTGCCGCAGCCCCATGGCCGAGGGCCTGCTGGCCGCAGGGCTGCCGCACCTGCGCGTGATGTCCGCGGGCACCGGCGCGCTCGTCGGGCGCGCGGCCGATCCGATGGCGCAGAAGCTCATGCAGGCGCGCGGCATCGACATCTCGGGCCATGTGGCGCAGCAGGTGAACCAGCTGCTGTGCCGGCAGGCCGACCTGATCCTCGTGATGGACATGGAACAGCGCCGCCACCTCGAGTCGACCTATCCCCTGGTGCGCGGCAAGGTGTTCCGCATCGCCGAGGCCGCCAAGCAGGACGTGCCCGACCCGTACCGGCAGGACGAGGCAGCCTTCGCGCAGGCGCTCTCGCTCATCGACGTGGGCACCAGGACCTGGATCGACCGCATTCTGAAAATTACAAAACCCGAGCAGCAACCGACATGAACGCACCGCAGCAAGCCGCCCTGCCGATGCCACCGCTCGAAGAGGAGAGCGAAGGCATCAACCTGGTCGAGTACCTGGACATCCTGATCGACAACCGCTGGCTCATTGCCGGCGTGGTCGCGGTCGCGCTGTTCCTCGGTGCCGCCTATGCGCTCTTCGGCAAGCCGGTGTACGAGGCCAACTTCGCCGTGCAGGTGGAGGACTCGGGCAATTCGGCCGGCAGTTTCCTCGGCGATGCCGCGTCGTCGCTGCTGAGCGTCAAGACTCCGGCCGCCGGCGAGATCGAGATCATCCGTTCGCGCGCGATCCTCGGCCAGGCGGTGGAGAACACCAAGCTCTACATCAGCGCACGGCCGCGCTATGCGCCGGTCGTGGGCAGCTGGCTTGCGCGGCGCGCGAGCGATGTTTCGGACCCCGGCTTCATGGGGCTTTCAGGCTATGTGAGCGGCACCGAGCAGATCGTGGTTCCGCAGTTCGACGTGCCGGCGAGCCTGGAGGAGAAACCCTTCACGCTGACCGTCAAGGCGAACAACCAGTACGAGCTGAGCCATCCCGACATGGCCGCGCCGCTTGCGGGCGCCATCGGCACGCCGCTTCTGGCCGAATTCGGCGGCGGACGGCTCCGGCTGCTGGTGCGCGCCGTGAACGCGAAGCCGGGCGCGCAGTTCGAGCTGGTCCGGTTCTCGAAGCAGAAGACTCTGCTGGCGCTGCAGGACAGCCTCAAGGTGACCGAGAAGGGCAAGCAGTCGGGCGTGCTCGACGTCAGCTGGAAGAACCCCGATCCCGAGCGGCTCACGCAAGTGCTCAACGAGGTCGGACGGCTCTACGTTCGCCAGAACATCGAGCGCAAGGCGGCCGAGGCCGAGAAGACGCTGGGCTTCCTCGACACCGCGTTGCCGCAGTTCAAGAAGCAGCTCGAGCAGTCCGAAGACCTCTACAACCGCTACCGCAACGAGAACGGCACCGTGAGCCTCGACGACGAGGCGAAGAACGCGCTGTCGCAGACCGTCGAGTTGCAGGCCAAGCTGCTCGAGGCACAGCAGAAGCGGCGCGAACTCTCGGCGCGCTTCACCGACAAGCACCCGACGCTGCAGACCCTCGACACGCAGATCGCCGCCTGGAAGGGCGAGATCGCCGGCGTCGACGTCCGCATTCGCAAGATGCCGCTGCTGCAGCAGAACACCGTTCAGATGCAGCGCGACATCAAGGTCAACACCGACCTCTACGTGTCGCTGCTCAACAGTTCGCTGCAGATGCGTCTTGCCAAGGAAGGCAAGGTCGGCAATGTGCGGCTTCTGGACGAAGCCATCGTTCCCGAGGAGCCCGTCTGGCCCAAGCGCTCGCTGATCTTCGCTGTGGCCCTGCTGCTGGGGCTCGGCGCCGGCTTGGCCGCGGCCATTGGGCGCAACGCGCTGTTCGGCGGCATCCGCAACCCGAGCGAGATCGAGTTGCAAACCGGGCTCAGCGTCTACAGCAGCATTCCGCTGAGCAGCGCCCAGCGGCTGATCGACAAGAGCATCGAGAACAGAGCGCCCGGCCTGCACGTGCTGGCGCTGCAGCAACCGGAGGACCCCGCGATCGAAAGCCTGCGCAGCCTGCGCACCGCGCTGCAGTTCACCATGCTCGAAGCGGCCAACAACCGGTTGCTCATTTCCGGTGCGACCCCGGGCGTCGGCAAGACCTTCGTGTCGGTCAACTTCGCGGCCATCACCGCGGCCTCGGGCAAGAAGGTGCTGCTGATCGATGCCGACCTGCGCAAGGGGCGGGTGAACCAGTTCTTCTCGATGCCGCGGTCACCGGGCCTGTCCGAATTGATCGCCGGCACCATCACCCAGGACAAGGCGCTGCGCACGTCGGTCCAGCCGAACCTCGACGTCATCACGACCGGTGTGCTGCCGCCCAATCCGGCGGAATTGCTACTGAGCGAATCTTTTTCGCAGATTCTGCAAAAGCTCTCCCCAGACTACGACCTGGTGATTGTCGACACGGCACCCGTGCTGGTGGCTGCGGACACCGCCTCCGTGGCGCCGCTCGCCGGCTCGCTGTTGCTCGTGGCGCGTGCAGAAAAGACCCAATTGGGCGAATTGAACGAAAGCATTCGCCGGCTGGCCCATGCCGGCTGCGCTGCCAATGGCGTCATATTGAATGCTATGGACTTATCTCGGCGGCACGCCGGTAGCAACAGCTACAAATACGGCGGTTACCGATACACACACTATAAATACAAAACCAACAGGGATATCACCTAGTCTTGGGCTGAGTTTCTGGGAAAATTTGCCAAGAATGTGAGATTTATCACTGCGCGCACTAAATAGGTGCGATGAATTAAATGCTAATAACAAAGCATTCGGGTCAATAGCGTATTCATTTCGTATTACCTGTCCGGATCGCTTTGCCCGCGCACTGATTTTTGCGCCGCAACCTTCAGGGCTTCCGCGGCCCGGGCCGAAAAGGCTCGGGCGCCAGCCTCCGTATGCCACAGGACCCGCAAGGGGCAAGCACGCGCTTGTAAGACGAAAGGTGCTCTGCAATGAGAGTTCTTCAGCTGGAAATTCGTTCGATCCTTGAATGTGAAATAGGAGCATTCCTATGACCAATTTCCGTTCAGAGGAATCGATGGTGCCGCAGGGGGACGATGCCTTCGCCGGCATTGCGGACGCGGAATGGACGAGGGTGCGTCATTCGCCCATGCTGCGCGCGGGTAAACGGGCGGTGGACATTGCTGCGGCGCTTTTCTTCTTCTGCGCTTTCGGCTGGCTGTTTGCCATTCTGGCGGTCGGCGTGCTCATCACGTCGGGCGCGCCGGTGCTTTATTCGCAACCCCGCTACGGACGCGGCGGACGGATCTTCAAGTTCTACAAATTCCGCTCGATGCTGTCGAATTCTGCGCAAATCCTGGAAGAGCATTTGAAGAACGACCCGGTGGCGCGCCAGCAATGGGCCGAATACCAGAAGCTGGAGAACGACCCGCGCATCACGCCGTTCGGCAAGTTCATCCGCAAGACCAGCCTGGACGAACTGCCGCAGTTCTGGAACGTGCTGGTGGGCGACATGAGCCTGGTCGGCCCGCGCCCCTGCATGCTCGACCAGAAGAGCCTGTATGGCTCGGACTGGTCGTTCTATTGCGCCGTTCGCCCGGGCATCACCGGACTCTGGCAGGTCAGCGGCCGCAACCAGCTGAGCTACAAGGCGCGCGTCGCGCTCGACGTTGCCTATGTCGAGACGCTGTCGGTCGGGCGGGACATCGGCATCTTCATCCGGACCATCTGGGTGGTGGCTGTCGGACATGGTTCGCGCTGAGCGCTTCGCCTGATTGGATGAAATGAAGAAGATCCTGATCTGTGCTGTGCCCTTCAGCGACAACCTCGGCGACGGCGTGATCGCGGCCTCGCTCGCGCACATCGTGGGGCTCAAATACCCGCAGGCGCGGGTGGAATTCCTGGACATCGCCGGTCGGCAGGGCTTTGCGGAAGAGAACCTGCGCGGCGGCGGCGCCTTTCGCGTGTTCGCGAAATTGCCGTTGCTGCTGCGGTCGCTGATCGTGTTCCTGTATTGCCTCAAGGGCTACGTTTCCTCGTGGCGCAGGAACTGGAAGGCGGCTGTCGACGATGCCGACCTGGTGGTGATCGGCGGCGGCCAGCTTTTCTGCGACGTGGCGCTCAACTTTCCGGCCAAGCTGTTCTTCCTGAGCCGGCTGCTGCGCGGGAAAAAGGTGGTGGTCGCGAGCGTGGGCGTGACCGCCAGATGGTCGTTCTGGGGGCAATTCCTCGTCAAGCGCTTCCTCGATAACGCGAGGCCGGTGTTCTACGCCACGCGCGACCAGGAGTCGGCCGACAACCTGCACACGTATTTCAAGGTGCCGCGGCCGCAGATCCGGGTCGTGCCCGATCCGGCATTGATCTGTGCCGACGCGTTCCCGGACGAGCTGTCGCCCGAGAAGACCTGGGACGTCGGCATCTGCGTGAGCAGCCTCGATGCGCTGGTGATGAACTCGGAATACGGCCATGCCAATTCGACGCCGTCGGCACGGTTCTTCTCGAGCCTGGCCGAGACATTGCGCGCGCGGGGCCTGCGGGTGCTCTATTTCACCAACGGCGCGGCCGAGGACAACCGGGTGCTGGAAGAAGTCGTGGCGGCTGCCGGCGAGGAGAAGCCGGCGTTCGTGGTGCCCCGCCATCCCGACGAACTGGTGTCGCTGATCAGCACATGCGCCTGCATCGTGGCCCATCGGCTGCACGCCAACATCGTGGCCTATGGCCTGCACATTCCTTCGGTCGGAATGAACTGGGACAAGAAGGTCGCATCGTTCTTCGAACTGACGGGACGCGAGCGCCACCTCTTCGACCTGTCGCCCGAGGTGGAAAAGCTCGGGTCCTCGGTGCGGGACCTGCTCGGCGAGCGGAACCCGGCCCGGCAACGCCTCGATGCGCTCCGAAGCCAGGTCGTGGCCGGCATCCATGCACTGATCTGAATGGATGGGCCGACATGAAGATATTGCACGTTGCGGAGACGCTCAAGGGCGGCCTCGAAACCTACCTGCGCATGGTGTCGGGGTTCCAGCAGAATTCGCCCGCGATCACGCAGGCCAAGTTCGTGCTGCCTGCACCGGTCGACTGGCTGAGCCCGAAAGATACGCACGTCGTCCCGGCGGCGCGCAGTCCGCTGGTGCTCGCGGGCTATGCGGCCGAGATCCGCAGGATCATCCGTGCGGAACGCCCGACGGTGCTGCATCTCCACAGCTCGATCGCCGGGGGCATCGTGCGCGCCATGGCGCTCGTCGGCCAGGTGCCGGCCGAGACCCGCATCGTCTACTGCTCGCATGGCTGGGCCTTCGACCAGATCGGACCGTCGTACAAGAAGGCGATCTATCGCTGGACCGAATGGCTGCTCTCGCACTGGAGCGACGCGATCATCTGCATCAGCGACCATGAACTGCGGCTGGCCGAAAAATTCGGCATCAAGCGCTGCACCTGCATTCCGAACGGCATTGCCGCCTCGCCGGGACCGGCTGCCATCGAGGCCGAGGCCCGCCAGGCCCCGTCCGAAAGAAAGATCCTCTTCGTCGGCCGGCTCGACCAGCAGAAGGGCATCGACGCGCTGCTCGATGCCTACCTCCGCGTGCGGCCGAACTTCAAGCTGGTCGTGGTCGGCGAAGCGGTCCGGAACGACCTTCCGCTCGCCAAGCCCAACGAGGTCGAGTTCAAGGGCTGGCTCGAAAAGGAAGCGCTCGACGAGGCCTACCGTTCCTGCGAGGCGATCATCGTTCCCTCGCGCTGGGAGGGCTTCGGCCTGGTGGCCGTCGAGGCGATGGCGCGCAGCAAGCCGGTGTTTGCTTCCGCCGTGGGCGGGCTGGTCGACATCGTCGAGGACCATTGCAGCGGACGGCTGTTCGCGCTCGAGCGCATCGACGACATGCTGCGCGAGATCGACCGGCTCGCTTCGGACGACCTGGCGCGCATGGGCCGCGCCGGGCGCGCGCTTTTCGAGCAGAAATACACCGCCGACCGCATGAATGCCGCGATCGTCGACCTGTACAAGGAGTCGGTGCTTTGACGAGGATCTTCACTTCGCTCCTAAACCCGGGCGCACTTCGCCGCGTGGCCGCATCGCTGTGCGCAGCGGCGGCGCTGGCCGGCCTCGGCAGCGGGGCGCAGGCGCGCGGCATCGCCGAACTCGCATCGGCGTACCCGGTGGCGCTCAGCGTGCAGATCGATCCGGCCGACATCTCGGACGAGGACCTGCGGGAGATCAAGGCTTCGGGTTTCGAGTTCGTGCGCTTCGGCGCGCGGCCGCCGCTCAAGAGCGTGAACCCGGCATCGATCGATTACTCGAGCGTGATCCGCCGGGTGAAGAACGCGCGGCTCGAAGCGATCGTGACGCTGTTCGGCGGGCGCGAGATCTGGGGCCAGCGGCCGACGGACCTGGGCGGCGGCCAGCGCGAGAAGCTGTTCGCGGAGTTCGCGCGCGGCTTCATGGAACAGCATGCCGCCGACGTGGCCGTGTGGGAACTCTGGAACGAGCCCGACCACAAGACTTTTCTCAACCCGTCGCTGCATGCGGACTTCGGTACCGCGACCGCGGCGTTCTGCAGCAGCATCTCGCAGCTGAAGACGCCGCCGAAGATCGTCATGGGCTTCGGCTTCGCGAAGCTGCCTTTCCACGCAGGCCAGGTGCCGGCGCCGCTCGAGGACGCCTTCGTTTCGGCCGCGAAGTCGAACTGCCTGACGGACATCTCGATCCATCCGTACCGCTCGGTGCCCGAAACCGCCATCGCCGACTACGCCAGGCTGCGCGCGCAGCTCGACCAGCGGCAGTTGAACAAGGTCGGGATCGTGGCCTCGGAATGGGGCTATGCCTCGTACCTGCCGGTGCGTGACCGCAACGGCCAGGCCTCGCTGATCTTTCGCGAATACCTCACCAACGTGGCGGCCGGCATCAAGCTGCTGAACCTCTATGCCTGGAAGGACCGCGGCACCTCGGTCGTCGCGCGGGAAGACAACTTCGGGCTCAAGTCGAAGAGCGGCGAGAAGAAGGAGGCGTTCGGGAGCCTCACCGAGTTCCTGCGGATCGTGCGCGACGCGAGGAAAGTCTCCTACGAGGAGGACGGCGGCGTGCACAAGCTGGTGCTGAGCCGTGGAAGCGCGCTGCTGCACGTGGTGTGGACCGAGCGCGGCGAACAGAACGTGGTCGTGCCGGCCGAGAAGGGCAAGAAATGCACGCGCGTCGAGTTCTTCCCGCAGGTGCGCCGCGGCAGCTGCGGTGCGCCGGGCGAAGGCGGTTTCGCGGCCAGGGCGAGCGCCCAGCCGGTCCTGCTGTCGTTCTCGGAATGAACATCGCGGGCATTCGAAAGCGCCTGGGCCCGGTCTACGCGATTGCCGATCAGTGCATCTACAGCGCGAGCCAGTTGCTGCTGAGCTTCGCGCTCGCGCGCGCCTTATCGCCCGCTGACTTTGGCATCGCCTCGGCCTTTCTCGCGATCGTCAGCTTCCAGTACATCCTGCACACGGCGGTGGTGCACGAGCCGATGCTGATCAAACGCTACTACGCGAGCCGGTCGGCGGCATGGTGGAGCTGGGCGCTCGTGCTGGGCGTCTCGGTGGCGGGGTTTCTCGCGTGGCAGTTCGCAAGCTTTCCCGGTCCGCTGGCCTGGGCCGGCATCGCGCTGATCGCCGGCTACGAGGTGTTCTGGATCGCGCGCAGCATGCTGCTCGTGGGGCGGCGCTTTCTCGCGCTCTGCGCGTCGGGCCTCCTGGTGTGCGTCGGCTACGTGGCGGTGCTGATCGGCCTGAAGCCCGCCACATGGGCCGAGGCGCTGCTGTGGATCGCCATCGTCCAGTTGCCGTTCGCACTGCTGATCGCCAGCAACCTCGGGCGCGTGATCGCGCCGCTGCCGGCCGCGGCCGATGCACAGGCCTTGACCATCGGCGAGGCGGCCAGCTATGGCTGGAAGGCCGGCCTCTCGCAGTGGATGAGCTGGATCATGACGGGCGGCGCGATCCTGCTGCTCGGCTCGTCGGCCGATGCCGCGCAGGGCGGCCTGCTGAAGATCTACATCACCTTCCTGCTGCCGATGCAGTACGTGCTGCTGGCGCTGGGCTACTACATCCTGCCGCGGCTCGCGGCCGGCTGGAAGACGGACGCGCGCAAGGAGGCGCACCGCCTCTTCGTCAAGTTCGTGCTGTTCGGCTTTCTCGTGGCGGCCGTCGGCGGCGTCGTGCTCGGCCTGCTCGGGCCGCATCTGGTGGTGCTGGCCTTCGGCCGCAACTACGCCGGCATGGATTTCTCGCCGTTCTTCTATGCACCGGCCGTCTTCGGCCTCACGATGTGCTTGCGCACCGGGTTCAGGGCGGCCGGACGGCCCGGCGCGCTGCTGTGGTGCTCGATTTTCGGTGCACTGGTCTTTGCGGCCTGCATGTTCGCAGCCGAGCCGCCGATCTCCTACATCCAGACCATCCATGCCATGACCATCGGCTTTGCCTGCATGGCGGCGGCCATGATCGCCTGGCTGTTCTTCATCATGCGCGCCGGCGCCGGCGCCGCAGCGCCCGCGCGCTGACGCCGCCAGCTAGCGCCGCTCGAAGTTCAGGATGTTGTCGCCGGCGCGCGGCTCCCCTGTGCCGGGCGCGCGGAACTTGTAGGCACTCGGGTCGCGCGCGGAGGTCATCTCGTAGAGCGGATGGATCCGGCCCAGCCGCGCACCGCCGTCGCGCACCAGTGGCGCCCAGGCGAAGTTGGCGGTGAACTTGCTCGTGCGCGGCAGCAGCGCGTCGAACGGGATCGACAGGTAGATGCCCTTGTCGAAACTGCCCTCGCCGAACTGCCGCGCCGAGACATTGGTCTTGGTCGCATAGGCGCCGAGCACCACGCCGTTGTCGAAGCGGCGGCTGATGTCGATCGTCACGCCGCGGTCGCCCGCGAGGTACTGGCCCGCGCTGACCTTCGCGAGCACGCCGTTCCAGCCCGTGTCCCAGTAGACCGTCGCATGGCCGGTGTTGACCTTGTAGTCGCGCAGTCCGAAGTCCTGCTCGAAGTCGCGCTGGCGCACATGGTTGAAGTCGACGCCGAATGCGAGCTTGCTGCGCCAGGGGCGGTAGAGCCACTCGCCGCCGACGCCGGCAAACATCGTCTCGAGCGCGCCCCCGTACACGCTGTAGTACTGGTTGTCGGTGAGCCGGCCCACGTGCGTGAGCTGGAACACCGGAATGGTCAGCCGCCGCGAAGTCACGTATTCGCGCTGGAAGGTCCGAACGCGCGGCAGGTTGCTGGGCGCCGTGTAGGTGAACTTGTCGAAGTTGTCGACCAGGCGCAGGTTCAGCGCGCCGTTGACCCAGGTGCTCGGCGTGAAACGGTACTCGGCCACGGCCTGCACGCCAACCTGGTAGAGCACGAACGCGTTCGGCCCGCCGAGGATCTGGCCCAGGCTGGGCGTGAGCCCGATGGTGAACTTGGGGGTGTCGCGCTCCCATGCGGGCAGGCGCTTGCTGCTGTCGCCGCTGCCGGCCACCACCGGAACGATCACGCCGGGGTCGGAACCGAGCGGCGCGGGTGCATAGTCGCGTTGGCTCGCGGCGCGTTGCTGGGCCGGCGTCTGAGCCTGGTAGTGCGCATTCACCCATTCGTCGCGGTCGACCACCTGCGCATGCATCGGCAGGCCGCGTTCCGAATAGTGCAGCACGAAATTTCGGACCGAGCCGGGCGCGTCGCGGTGCAGCACCGCGATGATCTGCTCGACGCGCGCACTGCGGTAGACGGTGGCGCTCTCGGTGATCCAGACGTGCAGCATCGCGCCTTGCGGCGCAATGCGCTGGACGGTCCAGTCGGTGCGGCGCTCGATGTCGGCTGCCGTGGCGGCCCAGCCCTGGAAGGCGGTGGGCGCGGTCGGCGAGAACTTCGGTGTGGGCGGGTCTGCCGTCTTGGGCATCTGCATCGACGCGAGATTGGTCTGCAGCGTGAGGCCGACCATCACCTTGTCGCCGCGCTCGAAGCCGGCCGAGAAGGTCACGCCCGGCGCGTAGCGGTACTCGAGGCCGATGTTGACCGGCGAGCGCTGCCGCTGGTTGTTGTTGAGCGGCTCGTTCTGGTAGTCGTTGCCTTCGTATTCGAGCTTCAGCGTCAGCGGCTCCCAGGGCGTGCGCCACTGCACGCCGCCGAACAGCGCGGCAGGTCCGCGGAAGAGGCGGCTGAAGTTGGCGCCGCCCCACGTCGTCTGGCTCACGCGGGTCTTGAAGCGGCTGTCGAGCAAGCCGAGGGGGTTGCTGATCGTGTCGGCGTTCCCCATGTAGCCCCAGCCGATGCCGAGGCTGAAGTCGAACTCGCCATAGCGCTTGTTCGCCACCAGGTACTCGGACGAGAACAGGCCGGTGCCGCCGATGTCGCGAAAGCCGAGTGCCACTTCGGGCAGGTAGGCCGATTCTTTCCAGAGCCGCGCCTTCAGGTCGATGCTCTTGTCCTTGTAGCCCTGGTTGCTGAGGCCGATGCCGTAGATCCGGTTGCTGATCGAGGTGTAGCGGAAGCCCGCCTCGAGCCAGTCCAGCGGCTGGAACATCACGTTGAGCCGGGTGTACGGGGACACGTGCGAGATCGATGTCCGCATGTCGCCCTCCTGGCCCATGCGTGCGGTCGGCGTCTGCAGCAGGCCGGTTTCGCCCCAGTCGTTGCCGCTGGTCTGCAGCGCACGATATTGCGGCGCCGGCTCGGTGAGGACGGAGATCGCCGTCGAGGGCGGCGTGGCCGGAGATTCGGCCGGTGTGGCCTCGGTGAGGGGCGCCTGGGCCGTGGCGTCGTCCTGCGGCGACGGCCCCTGCGTGGCCAGCAGCTTGATGATGCCCTCGGAAATGCGCTCCAGGTCGTCCATGCCGCGTGGCGCGGACCAGATCCAGGCGCCCGGTGCGGGCTCGTCCGACGGATGCGCGTTCCATGGCGACACGCCGACGCGCGCCGTGCGGCCGTCGGGCTGCGCCACCCAGGCCCAGTCGTGGTCACCCTCGACGTCGCAGGCCGCCACGTAGTCCCAGGCCTTGCGGCCGGCCTCGTGCGCCACCTGGCACAGCCGTCCGTCGGGCTGCAGCACCGTCACGGTCTGCAGCGCGGGTGGCGGCGCCACCAACTGCTGGCCGGCCGCGAGCACCGGGTCCTGGTCAGGATGCGCCTCGAGCCAGCGCGGGTCCACGATGCCGAGGGCCACGCGGCCGGTGACCGGCAGGCCCTGCAGCCGCGTGATCAGTTGCTGGTGCTGCGCCTGTTCGGCCTTCGGCGCGCGGCGGCGCGACGCTTCGAGCCGCACCAGCAGCGTGTTCTTCAGAAACTGCTGGGCCAGTCGCTCCTGCGGAACGCGCCAGGCGAGTCCGGGCGATGCCGCGGCGGGCGGCTGCCGCAGCAGCCAGGCGCTCAGGCGTTCGCCGGGCCGGATGTCCGCGTCGCTCGTGGGCGAGACGCTGTCGGTCGGCGCATTGGCCGGTACCTGGGCGTTTGCGGCGCAGCTTGCCGCCAATGCGCAGGCGGCCATCGCAGCGCGAAGGGGTCGGGGGTCTCTGGCAAGGCCACGCAGAAGCGGACGGCTCATGAACCAGCGCTCGCCGCTGCGACGGGTGCTGGAGAAGAAGGCGTCCACTGCTCGAAGCTCATACACAGGTCATTGGAAATACATTGCTCGGAATAGACGACGCGCGGCGCGCCTCCCGCTTGGAGGACACCGAAGCGCGCAGGCGGGAGCGAGGCGCTGGCCGGTCGCGACGTGCTGCGCTCCTCGTACCAGCGCAGCGATGCGGCGGGCCTGCCGGCCAGCGCCGACTGCCCGGGCGCGGCGATCGGCGCCAGCACCACCTCGTCACGGATGCCGAAACGGTAGCCGGGCATCATGTCGCGCTCGCGCACGTAGGTTTTCGTGGCCGTGTCGCCGGACCAGGCGGGCAGCTTCGAGAAGCGCACCTCTCGCCAGTCGGTCGACAGCCCGCTCGTGCCTACCAGGCGTCCGTCGAGCAGCCGCAACACTTCGCCGCTGCCGCTGTACCAGACTTCGACGGCGCCCTCGGGGCGCTGGTCGATATAGCCCAGCGCCATGAAGACCGTCTGCTCGCCGGTCGCTACGCGCAAATAGCGGTAATTCGGATTGAAGGTGGGTTCGGCGGCGGCGGCGGATTGGCCGTCATAGAGCTGCCGCGCCGTGGCCAGCATGGCCGAGGAACCGGAAGAGCAGCCGCCAATGCCCAAAAGAAATGCTGCCAGAAGACAGCATTCGATCCATCGCGCGGCGAAGCCGGCGAACGGAACCTTTGTTGGCGAGTGCCCTCCCGCGGGGAGGGCCGGCACGCTCAGTTGGTGCCGGTCGTGCCCGTGCCGGTGCCGCCGGTACCACCCGTACCGCTGCCGCCACCGCTGTTGCCGCCATTGCCGCTGGCAACGGCCGCTGCGAGGCCGACGCTGGCGGCCACGCCGCCGGCCTGCGCCGCTGTGAGCTGGCCGAAGGCGGAGTTGGCCGCGCCGGAGCCGCCCCCAGGCTGAGGGGCCGGCGTCGCGACCGAGGCCGGCGCGGGCGGCGGGGTCTGCGTCTGGGCAAACGCCGAGGAGAGGCCCAGAACGGCGACAGCGGCCGCAGAAACCAATGACTTAATTCTCATGGCGAATATCCTCTCTATAGCAATTAACAGTTGAGAGAAGACTATCAGCTGGCGAAGTGTGCCGCAACTAATTTACCTTTTATGGCGTTTGCGGGTGCAAATGGCTGTGTCGAAATGTCTTTGAAATAAATTGCTAATTCATTGTTCTTAATTCGGCCTTCCGCAGGGCCCGCATGTGTGCGTTCGGGCCGGCGCGCCCGTGCCCGTTGAATATGCGCTCCGCAGCCCGCTACAATCGCGGGTTGACCCTGCTCCAGCGAAGAAGACTTAGAGGATCCCCATGAGTGACATGACCTCCGGCTCCCCCCGGATCGACACAAGCAAGCGGACGTGGTTGATCGCATCCAGCTGTGCCGGCGTAGCGGGAGGCGTGGCAACCGCGATTCCCTTTGTAAGCACGTTCCAGCCCTCCGAGAAGGCCAAGGCCGCGGGCGCCGCCATCGAGGTCGACATCGGCGGCCTTCAGGTCGGCGAGAAGATCACCGTTGAGTGGCGCGGCAAGCCGGTCTGGATCCTCAAGCGTTCGCCCGAGCAGGTCGCCGAGCTGACCAAGCTCGACGGCCAGTTGGCGGACCCGCAGTCCAAGCGCTACCCCGACGAGTTCACCCCGGCCTACGCGCAGAACGAACACCGTTCGATCAAGCCCGAGGTGCTGGTGGTGGTGGGCATCTGCACCCACCTCGGCTGCTCGCCGGTCGACCGACTCCAGGCCGGTCCGCAGCCATCGCTGCCGAACGACTGGGAGGGTGGCTTCCTGTGCCCCTGCCATGGTTCCACGTTCGATCTCGCTGGCCGTGTCTTCAAGAACAAGCCCGCGCCCGACAACCTGCCTGTGCCCCCGCACATGTACCTGTCGGACACCAAGCTCCTGATCGGTGAAGACTCCAAGAAGGCCTGAGGCAGAAGAAGAACATGGCTGAATTCCGCGAAATCTCCCCCAACGCCCCCGCGGGCGAGAAGCTCCTCAACTGGGTCGACAACCGGTTCCCGCTGACCAAGCTCTGGAACGACCAGTGGGGCAAGTACTACGCACCGAAGAACTTCAACTTCTGGTACATCTTCGGCTCGCTCGCGATGCTGGTGCTCGTCATCCAGATCGTGACCGGTATCTTCCTCGTGATGCACTACAAGCCAGACGCGAACCTCGCCTTCGCCTCGGTCGAGTACATCATGCGCGACGTGCCCTGGGGCTGGCTGATCCGCTACATCCACTCCACGGGCGCCTCGGCGTTCTTCGTCGTGGTGTACCTGCACATGTTCCGCGGCCTCATGTACGGCAGCTACCGCAAGCCGCGCGAGCTGATCTGGGTGTTCGGCTGCGCGATCTTCCTGTGCCTCATGGCCGAAGCCTTCATGGGCTACCTGCTGCCCTGGGGCCAGATGTCGTACTGGGGCGCCCAGGTGATCGTGAACCTGTTCGCAGCCATTCCGTTCATCGGCCCAGACCTGGCGCTGCTGATTCGCGGCGACTACGTGGTGAGCGACGCCACGCTGAACCGCTTCTTCAGCTTCCACGTGATCGCGGTGCCGCTGGTGCTGCTCGGCCTCGTGGTGGCCCACCTGATCGCGCTGCACGAAGTGGGTTCCAACAACCCCGACGGCATCGAGATCAAGGCCACGCGCGGCCCTGACGGGCATCCGCTCGACGGCATTCCGTCGCACCCGTACTACACGGTGCACGACATCTTCGGCGTGGTGGTGTTCCTCACGATCTTCTCGGCCGTGATCTTCTTCGCGCCGGAAGCCGGTGGGTACTTCCTCGAGTACAACAACTTCATTCCGGCCGATTCGCTCAAGACGCCGAACCACATCGCGCCGGTCTGGTACTTCACGCCGTTCTATTCGATGCTGCGTGCGACCACCGACGACATGGTCAACGTGTTCGCGCTGATCATCGGCGCGGCCGCGATCCTGAATTTCGTCAAGGGCAGGTCGGGCATGGCCCTGAAGATCGCGGTTGTCGTCGTGGCAGCCGTGGTGATCTTCCTGCTCAAGGCCTTCGATGCCAAGTTCTGGGGCGTGGTCGTGATGGGCGGCTCGGTCATCATCCTTTTCTTCCTGCCCTGGCTCGACAAGAGCGAGGTCAAGTCGATCCGCTACCGTCCGAGCTGGCACAAGTACGTGTACGCCGTTTTCGTGTTCTTCTTCCTGATCCTCGGATACCTGGGCATCCAGGCGCCCGGCGTCTGGGGCAACCTGGTCATCGGCTCGTTCGCGCTCGACATCGCGCAGACCATCTCGCAGATCGGCACGCTGTTCTACTTCGGTTTCTTCCTGCTCATGCCCTGGTGGAGCAGCAAGGGCGAGTTCAAGCCCGTGCCCGACCGCGTGACCTTCGCCGCCCATTGAGAAGCCCAAGAGAGCTCGAGAGAAACACGATGAAGAAAAGCATTTCTGGCTGGATCGCGGTTGTGGGTCTGGCATTGGGCCTGACCTTCTCCGCGGCCGCGTCGGCTGCCGAAGGCGGCATCGCCTGGGACAAGGCACCCAACAAGACCACCGACGTCGCCTCGCTGCAGAACGGCGCCAAGCTGTTCGTCAACTACTGCCTCAACTGCCACTCGGCCGCCTTCATGCGCTACAACCGCCTGCAGGACATCGGCATCAGCGAGCAGCAGATCAAGGACAACCTTCTGTTCACGACCGAGAAGGTCGGCGACACGATGAAGGCCAACTTCGATCCGCGCCAAGCCAAGGATTGGTTCGGCACCACGCCGCCCGACCTGACGCTCGTGGCCCGCTCGCGCGCCGGCCATGGCGGCACCGGTGCCGACTACCTGTACACCTACCTGCGCACCTACTACCGCGACGACACCAAGGCCACGGGCTGGAACAACCTGGCGTTCCCGAGCGTCGCGATGCCCAACCCGCTGTGGCAACTGCAAGGCGAGCGCCGTCCGGTCTACACCAAGGTGGTGCAGCATGGGCACGAGGCCGAAGTCTTCAAGGGCTGGGAGCAGGTCACGCCGGGCACCATGACGCCGCTGCAGTTCGACAACGCCGTGGGCGACCTCGTGGGCTACCTCCAGTGGATGGCCGAACCGGCGCAGAACACCCGCATCCGCATCGGCGTGTGGGTGCTGCTGTTCCTCGTCATGTCGTTGGTGTTCGTGTGGCGACTGAACGCCTCGTACTGGAAAGACGTCAAGTAGTTCCGTCCACGCCGACCGGGGCGCCTCGCGCATCCGGTCCCACAGAGTGGGTTGCGAACGCGACCCACTCTTTTTGATTTTTAGGAGTCTCTCGCCATGATGGTCTTGTATTCAGGAACGACCTGCCCCTTTTCCCACCGCTGCCGCTTCGTGTTGTTCGAAAAGGGCATGGACTTCGAGATCCGCGACGTCGACCTCTACAACAAGCCCGAAGACATCGGCGTGATGAACCCGTACGGCCAGGTGCCGATCCTGGTCGAGCGCGACCTGATCCTGTACGAGTCGAACATCATCAACGAGTACATCGACGAGCGCTTCCCGCATCCGCAGCTGATGCCCGGCGACCCGGTGGACCGCGCCCGCGTGCGGCTGTTCCTGCTCAATTTCGAGAAGGAACTGTTCGTGCATGTGGCCGCGCTCGAGAACCGCACCGCCAAGGGCAACGAGAAAGCCCTCGAGAAGGCGCGCGCGCACATCCGCGACCGTCTCACGCAGCTCGCGCCCGTGTTCCTCAAGAACAAGTACATGCTGGGCGACAACTTCTCGATGCTCGACGTCGCGATCGCGCCGCTGCTGTGGCGCCTTGACTACTACGGCATCGACCTCAGCAAGAATGCGGCGCCGCTCTTGAAGTATGCCGAGCGGATCTTCTCGCGCCCGGCCTACATCGAGGCGCTCACCCCGTCCGAAAAGGTCATGCGGAAGTAAGGTTCTCCCCAGGGCACGGTAGTAGAAATTTCATGATCAACGCGCTCGAGTCGTCCTCCACCCGCCCGTACCTGATTCGGGCGCTCTATGAATGGTGCACCGACAACGGGTTCACGCCCTATGTCGCGGTGCAGGTGGACGACACCGTGCAGGTGCCGCGCGAGTACGTGAAGAACGGCGAGATCGTGCTCAATGTGAGCTTCGACGCGACCAGTTCGCTCAAGCTGGGCAACGAGTTCATCGAGTTCAAGGCGCGTTTCGCGGGCTCGGCACGCGAGATCGTCGTGCCGGTGGGCCGCGTGATCGCCATCTATGCGCGCGAGAACGGGCAGGGCATGGCTTTCCCGCCGGCCGTGCCCCTCAACCCGCAAGATGTCCACGCAGGCGCAGAGCCGGTGTCGCCGACGGCTTCTGCTCCGGCGCGCATGCCACTGCGAGATGCATCTCGGGGCACCGAGGGCGATGCCAACAAGATCGTGCACCTGGTCCCGGACGAAGAGCCTGCTGACGCCCCCGGCGCCGGTGAGGACGCACCCCCCGACGAGCCACCGCGCCCTCCGGCCGGAGGCAGCCGCCCCTCGCTCAAGCGCATCAAATAGAAGAAAGCAGGCTCGCGGGGGGAGCGCGGCATTCCGCGGGCCTTCGGTAGAATTCAACCAGCATCCATGCCGCTTTAGCTCAATTGGTAGAGCACCCGCCTTGTAAGCGGAAGGTCGTCAGTTCGATTCCGACAAGCGGCACCATCTCCAAAGCCCGGTAGCGCCTATATGGCGTCCCCGGGTTTTTTCTTTTTTTGCGCCGGATCGCCCATGCACAAAGACAGGCCATTCGGTCGCAACGCCGTTCGCTGCCGTTCGCATCGAAAAAAAGCGATCATGCGGCATCGCCGCCCTGCCCTCCGGGGTGGCCCAGGTGATGGCAAACGGGAATCCGTCACCCGGCTTTGCCGCTATTTGAGATCGCGGAGATAGCGACCGTCCGGCAAACTAAATGCGTGTTCGACGCTCTGGTCGCGTGCTCAGCTTCTCGCAACAGTTTGTCGACGCGGTGCGACCGAGGACCGTCGACGTTTAATTGCTCGAGCTGCTGAACTGAGCTAAGCAAGCGTCCGTCGGCGCGGCGCGGGTTCAGATCGCGCCGACGCTGCCCGTCACCGGCAGCACGATGCCGGTGATGTAGCCCGCGCAGCTCGGCGCGGCCAGGAACACGTAGGCCGGGGAGAGTTCCTCGGGCTGCGCGGGGCGTTGCATGTCGGTGGCCTTGCCGAAGTCCTTGATCTTCTCGGGCGGGCTGTCGGCCGGATTCAGCGGCGTCCATACCGGCCCCGGCGCCACCGCGTTCACGCGGATGCCCTTGGGCAGCAGGTTGCTTGCGAGCGACTTGGTAAAGGCGTGGATCGCGCCCTTGGTGGTCGAATAGTCGAGCAGGTGGGCGCTGCCCTCGAGACCCGTGACCGAGCCGGTGTTGATGATCGATGCGCCCTGGCCCAGGTGCGGCACCGCGGCGCGCGCCATCTGGAAGTAGCCGAAGACGTTGGTGCGCAGCGTCATCTCGAAGCGCTCGTCGGTGATGTCCTCGATCGACTCGGCATGCAGCTGGAAGGCCGCGTTGTTCACCAGGATGTCGAGCTTGCCGAAGGCATCGACCGTCTGCGCGACCGCGTCGCGGCAGAACGCCGGGTCGCAGACATCACCCCGGATGAGGATGCAGCGCGTGCCTTCGGCTTCGACGTGGCGCCGGGTTTCCTCGGCGTCCTCGTCCTCGTCGAGGTAGGCGATCGCGACGTCGGCGCCCTCGCGGGCATAGAGCACGGCCACCGCCCGCCCGATGCCCGAGTCGCCGCCGGTGATCAGCGCGGCCATGCCCTCGAGCTTGCCGCTGCCTTTGTAGTCGGGCGCTTCGAAGCGCGGCTGCAGCGCAAGGTCCGCCTCGTTGCCGGGTTTCTTCAGGTGCTGCGCCGGCATCGGGTTGGGCGGCTGGGCGCGCTGGCCCATCTGTGCCGGCTGGCGCGTTTTCTTGGCTGCGGGCTTGGCCTGGTCCTTGGCGTCCTGCGACTGCTGGGCGGCGCGCTGCCGGGTGGCGGTGGCCGCCGTGGCGGCGGCTGACTGGCGGGCTGTCTTCTTGGCAGGAGCGGTGGTTTTTTGAGCGGTGGTTTTCTTCATGGCGAGAGGTCACTTCTCTGGCGAGGGAAAACAAACCGTAGTGGCGCGGCGGTGCACCTGCGTAGGAATGCGTCGCGACAATGCGCCCGTCGTGTCGCGCGAGCTGGACTTTGCTTGCATCGATCGACGATGCGCGCCTACGCCGTTGCGCGCGCGCTTTGCGCATCGTGGCGACCTCGCGACTCAGGAGCACAGGCGATGGCGCCTGAAAAAAAGAACGACACGAACCCGCACACCCCCGCGCGCCGAAACGGCCGCCATGGGCATCCGTCAATCCAGGACCTCACGCACCGCAACATCGAGGCGATCCTGGCGCTGGAGGACGAGAGCCGCCGGTCCAAGCCGACGCTTTACCGGCTCGTGGCCCGCGTGGCGCGCTTCTGCGGCACGGTGGCTTTCCTGTGGTGGAACCTGGCGTTCTTCGCTGTCTGGATTGCGCTCAACCAATGGATGTGGCCGGTCGACCCGTACCCGTTCACTTTCCTGCTGTTCATGGTCTCCATCGAGGCCATCGTGCTTGCGATCCTGATCCTCATCAGCCAGAACATGTCGGCCGAGGAAAGCGAGCGGCGGCACCACCTCGACCTGCAGATCGACCTGCTGAACGAGCGCGAGATGACCGCGCTGCTGCGGCTCGTCACCCGCATGGCCGAAAAGATGGAGCTGCCGCCCGAAAGCCACGGCGAAGTCCGCGCGCTGAGCGAGCGCATCGACCCGGGCAAGGTGCTGCACCAGATCGTCGAAGCCGAAGCCATTCACCGCAACCGCGGCTGAGTGCGGCTCAAGGGAGTTCGGCGGCTTCCACGAGAAAGCGCACGCGCCGCACCCCTTGCCATTCGTCGGCATCGAGCCGAAACGCGAGCGTTACGCGCGGGGGCAGCGGTTCGGTGCGGCCGAACCAGATGCCGTCGACCGGCTGGCCCTGGTGCCGCAGCTTGAGCGCGAGGTGCTTCTCGCCGACGAGCCGCTGCGACACCACCTCGACCTCTTCGCTGAACGTGGGCGGCGCAAAGCCCTGGCCCCACACCTCGCGGTGCAGCGTATCGACGAGGTCGATGCGCATGTACTCGCGCGCCAGGGGGCCGTCGGTGTCGATGCGGCGGGTCAGCGTCGCGGCGTCGAGCCATTCGTGCGCCACGTCGGCCAGTGCGCGCTCGAACACCTCGAAGCGATCGCGCGCCACGGTGCAGCCGGCCGCCATCGCATGCCCGCCGAAGCGCAGCAGCACGCCCGGGTGGCGCTTGGCCACGAGGTCGAGCGCATCGCGCAGGTGAAAGCCCGGGATCGAACGGCCCGAGCCCTTGAGCTCGTGTTCCTTGCCGGGCGCGCCGCTCGCCGCGAAGACGAAGGTCGGCCGGTGGAAGCGGTCCTTGATGCGCGAGGCCACGATGCCGACCACGCCCTCGTGGAAGTCGGCGCCGAACACGCTGATCGCGGCGGGCACCGTCTCGGCGCCATCGGCGTCGGCACCGAACAGCGATTCGGCCAGCAGCAGCGCCTGCTCGCGCATGCCGCCCTCGATGTCGCGGCGCTCGCGGTTGATGCCGTCGAGCAGCCGCGCGAGCTCGTCGGCGCGGGCCGCATCGTCGGTCAGCAGGCATTCGATGCCCAGCGTCATGTCGGCGAGCCGCCCGGCCGCGTTGATGCGCGGGCCCAGCGCAAAGCCGAAGTCGAAGGTGGTGGCCGCCGGCGCGCTGCGCCCCGCTGCCCTGAACAGCGCCGCAATGCCCGCAGGCATCGCGCCGGCCCGGATGCGCCGCAGCCCTTGCGCCACCAGGCGCCGGTTGTTGGCGTCGAGCTTGACCACATCGGCCACGGTGCCGAGCGCGACCAGCGGCAGCAGCACGTCGAGCTTGGGCTGCGTGGCCGCCGTGAAGATGCCGCGCGCGCGCAGCTCGGAGCGCAGCGCCAGCAGCACGTAGAACATCACGCCGACGCCCGCGATGCTCTTGCTCTCGAAGCCGCAGGCGGGCTGGTTCGGGTTGACCAGCACGTCAGCGGCCGGCAGCTCGGGGCCGGGCAGGTGGTGGTCGGTCACCAGCACCTGCAGGCCGCGCGCCTTGGCCGCGGCCACGCCTTCGACGCTGGCGATGCCGTTGTCGACGGTGATCAGCATGTCGGCGCCGCGCGCGGCCACGCGCTCCGCGATCGGCGGCGTGAGGCCGTAGCCGTCGACCACGCGATCGGGCACGAGGTAGCCCACGTGCTGCGCGCCGAGCAGCCGCAGGCCACGCACGGCCACGGCGCAGGCGGTGGCGCCGTCGCAGTCGTAGTCGGCCACGATGCACAGGCGCTTGCCCTGGGCCATCGCATCGGCGAGCAGCACCGCCGCCTCGCGTGTGCCGTGCAGCGTGTCGGGCGGCAGCAGGCGTGCGAGGCCGTCGTCGAGCTCGTCGCCCGCCAGCACGCCGCGCGCGGCAAAGAGCCGCGCCAGCAGCGGATGCACGCCGGCCTGTTCGAGCGCCCAGGCGCTGCGCGGGGGAATGTCCCTGGCGATGATCTTCATAGGGCCTCGAGCACCGTGGTGGCCTGGGCGCGTTCGAACAGGCGCCGGGCCCAGCCGAGCATGCCGCGCTGCTGCACGCCGTAGCGCTGCGCGGCGCGGTCGCCACACAGCGTGAGCGTGACGTTCGTGCCCGCGGTGTACGCCGCGAGCAGGTCGGCCACGGCGCCCGCGTCGAGCGCCTGCCAGGCTTCGGCCCAGCCGGGTCCGTCGTCGCGTAACGCGGGCACGCGCAGCGCCTCGCTGACTTCGGGTGGCAGCGTGGCGGCCGCGGCCGCGGCGGCGGTGTCCGGCGGAAGCGCGCCGGTGCCGCTGAGCCAAAAGGAGTTGATCGCGGGCACGCCGCGCGCGGTGCGCTCGTCGTTCACGCGCTGGGTGTAGAGCAGCATCTGCATTTCGTTCTGCAGCCGGCGCAGCGGCCGGGCCGCATCGGCCAGCGGCGACCATTGCGAGATCGGATGGCCCACTGCGCGGTCGATCGAGGCCGTGGGCAGCCCGTCGAAGATGCGCCCGCGCGCCAGCCAGCGGCCCGGCGTGGGCGACGCATGCAGCGCGATGCCGTCCTCCTCGAAGAAGGGGCGGGCGGCCTCGAGCAGCGCCGCCGATTCGGCCGCGTCGATCTCGATGTCGGCCGGATCGCCGAGCACCACGTCGTCGATGCCCACCTGCCAATGGCACAGCGACAGCCGGCCCCAGGCTTCGGGGTCATGCGGCTCGGCGAGGCCGGCCTGCCGCGCTTCGAGCGCCGCCCAGGGAATGCAGCCGTCGTCGGCCGCGATGCCGAGCGCCCGCGCCAGCGCCCTTTCATGGGGCGGGGAGCGCGTGCTTTCGTCCTGCAGGTCGGTGTCGGCGAGCGTGAGGCGCGACAGCAGCGATTCGAGGTTCGGCAGCCGCAGCGCGGGCAAGGCCGCGCGGCATGCGGGGGAACCGCGGCCGGCGAAGGGGATCAACAGGTGTCGTGGGGGGGCTTCGGCCATTCCCCTATTGTCCGGGATGCCACAATCTCGGCGCGCGCAACGCGCCTTGGACCACTGAACTTATGCGACTTCCCTACGAACTGCAGCTCGGCTGGCGTTACACGCGCGCAGGCCGGGCCACGCGGCGCAACGGCTTCATCTCCTTCATCTCGGGCGTGTCGATGCTCGGCATCGCGCTCGGCGTGGCGGCGCTGATCATCGTGCTCAGCGTGATGAACGGCTTCCAGAAAGAGGTGCGCGACCGCATGCTCGGCGTGGTCTCGCACATCGAGATCCTGTCGCGCGACGGCCAGGGCCTGCCCGACCTCGACGCGATCATGGCCGCCGCGCGCCAGAACCCCGAGGTGATCGGTGCCGCGCCCTTCATCGCCACGCAGGCGCTCATCGCGCGCGGCGAGGACATGAAGGGCACGCTGGTGCGCGGCATCGTGCCGGCGCTCGAACCCGAGGTGACCGACATCGCCACCACCGCGCAGAAGGGCACGCTCGACAAGCTGGTGCCGGGCGAGTTCGGCATCGTGCTCGGCGGCGAGCTCGCGCGCGCGCTGTTCGTGCAGCCCGGCGACCAGGTCACGCTGGTGGCACCGGGCGGGCAGGTCACGCCGGCCGGCGTGGTGCCGCGGCTCAAGCAGTTCACCGTGGTCGGCACCTTCGATTCGGGCCACTACGAATACGACTCGGCGCTCGCCATGATCCACGCCGAGGATGCGCAGCGCGTGTTCCGGCTCGAGGGCCCGAGCGGCATCCGCATCAAGCTCAAGGACCTGAACGAAGCGCGCGACGTGGCCGACCAGATGGCCGTCACGCTGCCGGGCCAGTTCCTCATCCGCGACTGGACGCGGCAGAACAAGACCTGGTTCGCGGCCGTGCAGGTCGAGAAACGCATGATGTTCATCATCCTCACGCTGATCGTGGCCGTGGCCGCGTTCAACCTGGTCTCCACGCTGGTGATGACCGTGACCGACAAGCGTGCCGACATCGCGATCCTGCGCACGCTCGGCAGCTCGCCGCGCAGCATCATGGGCATCTTCGTGGTGCAGGGGGCGATGGTCGGCGTGATCGGCACCGTGGCCGGGCTCGCGCTTGGCCTGGGCATTGCCTACAACATCGACGTGATCGTGCCGTTCCTCGAGCAGCTGTTCCAGGCCAGCTTCCTGCCGAAAGACATCTACCTGATCAGCAAGATGCCGAGCGATCCGCAGCGCAGCGACATCATGCCGATCGCCATCATCTCGCTGGTGCTGGCGTTCCTTGCCACGCTGTACCCCAGCTACCGCGCAAGCCGCGTGAACCCCGCCGAGGCCCTGCGCTATGAGTGAACTCGCCCCCACCGCCGCCGGCAATGACGTGGTGCTCAAGGCCCGCGGCCTCACCAAACGCTTCCACGAAGGCCGCATCGACCTGACCGTGCTGCACGGCGTCGACCTCGACGTGCACGCGGGCGAAACGCTGGCGATCGTCGGCGCCTCCGGCTCGGGCAAGAGCACGCTGCTGCACCTGATGGGCGGCCTGGACGAACCCACCAGCGGCAAGGTCGAGCTGCTCGGCAAGGACATCGCCCATGCCGACGCGGCCGAGCAGGGGCGCCTGCGCAACCGGCACCTGGGCTTCGTCTACCAGTTCCATCACCTGCTGCCCGAATTCAGCGCGCTCGACAACGTGGCGATGCCGCTCAAGATCCGGCGCGCCGAATCGTCGGAGGCCGCCGCGGCGGCCACGAAGATCCTCGACAGCGTGGGACTGGGCGAGCGCCTGCATCACCGTCCGGCCGAGCTGTCGGGCGGGGAGCGCCAGCGCGTGGCGATCGCGCGCGCACTGGTCACGCAACCCGCCTGCGTGCTGGCCGACGAGCCCACGGGCAACCTCGACCGCAGCACGGCCGACACGGTGTTCGCGCTGATGCTCGAGCTCGCGCACAAGCACCGGACCGCGTTCGTCATGGTCACGCACGATCAGGATCTCGCGCGGCGCTGCGACCGCGTGCTGCAACTCGTGGCGGGGCGCCTGGCCGGCTGATTCGGCCCCTCGCGCGGCCATTGGGTGGCGCGATGCCCGCTATCGATGCGCCGCGCACCAGGATGGGCTGCTCGATCCGGCAAAATGCACGATTCGCATAGGGTTATGCACCGTTTTGAATTGGATTTGGAATGAAGCACGCATCCGTCGAGGATTTTCTCGCCCATGTCGCCCAGCGCAACCCCGGGGAGCCCGAGTACCTGCAAGCCGTGACCGAGGTCATGGACAGCCTCTGGCCCTACATCGCGCAGCACCCGAAGTACACGGCGCACGGCCTGCTCGAGCGGCTGGTCGAGCCCGAGCGCGTGATCGTGTTCCGCGTGTGCTGGGTCGATGACCATGGCGATGTCCGCGTGAACCGGGGCTTCCGCATCCAGCACAGCCTCGCGATCGGCCCGTACAAGGGCGGCCTGCGCTTCCATCCGTCGGTCAACCTGTCGATCCTCAAGTTTCTCGCCTTCGAGCAGACCTTCAAAAACGCGCTCACGACGCTGCCCATGGGCGGCGGCAAGGGCGGCGCCGACTTCGACCCCAAGGGCAAGAGCCAGGGCGAGGTCATGCGCTTCTGCCAGGCCTTTGCCGCCGAACTGTTCCGCCATATAGGCGCCGACACCGACGTGCCGGCGGGCGACGTGGGCGTGGGCGGCCGCGAAATCGGCTTCATGGCCGGCATGGTCAAGAAGCTGACCAACCGGGCCGACTGCGTCTTCACCGGCAAGGGCCTGAGTTACGGCGGATCGCTGATCCGGCCCGAAGCCACGGGCTATGGCAATGTCTACTTCGCGCAGGAGATGCTCAAGCGCAAGGGCCGTTCGTTCGACGGGCTGCGCGTCAGCGTCTCGGGCGCGGGCAACGTGGCCCAGTACACCATCGAGAAGGCCATGGCGCTCGGTGCCAAGGTCGTCACCGTGTCGGACTCGAGCGGCACCGTGGTCGACGAGGAGGGCTTCACGCCTGAGAAGCTCGCGGTGCTGATGAACGTGAAGAACCACCTCTACGGCCGCGTCAGCGACTACGCCGAGCGCACCGGCACCCGCTTCATCGCGGATGCGACACCCTGGCATGTGCCGGTCGACGTGGCGCTGCCGAGCGCGACCCAGAACGAGCTCAACGCCGACGATGCGGCGCTGCTGGTGAAGAACGGCGTGGTCTGCGTGGCCGAGGGCGCCAACATGCCTTCGACCATGGCGGCGGTGAAGGTGTTCGAGGCCAACGACGTGCTCTATGCGCCCGGCAAGGCGAGCAATGCGGGCGGCGTGGCCACCTCGGGCCTGGAGATGAGCCAGAACGCCTCGCGCCTGGCTTGGACGCGCGACGAGGTCGATGCACGCCTGCTGCAGATCATGCAGGGCATCCATGCATCGTGCCTGCACTACGGCGAGCGCGCCGACGGCCGCGTGAGCTACGTCGACGGCGCCAATGTTGCGGGCTTTGTGCGCGTGGCCGACGCGATGCTGGCGCAGGGCGTAATCTAAGGCCGACGCCATTCATCTCACCGGAGCGAAAGCCATGTTTTCACTGGACACCGACGACGACACCACGCCTGCGGCCACGGCCGAGCCGCGCAATTCCTACCTCGAAGAAAAAGCCTTCAAGTCGCGCACGCTGCTGATCTTCGGCAGCATCACCGATTCGGTGGCGGCCGACGTCACGCGCAGGCTCATCGCGCTCGATGCCGACAGCAGCGACAAGCCCATCGACATCCTCGTGAGCTCGCCGGGCGGCCATCTCGAATCGGGCGACGCGATCCACGACGTGGTGCGCTTCATCAGCGCGCCCGTCAACATGATCGGCACCGGCTGGGTCGGCAGCGCCGCCACGCACCTCTTTCTCGCCGCACCGCGCGAACGCCGCGTGTGCCTGCCCAACACCCGCTTCCTGATCCACCAGCCGAGCGGCGGCGCGGGCGGGCAGGCGACCGACATCGCGATCCAGGCGCAGGAGATCCTCAAGGCCCGGCATCGCATCGCGCACGAGATCGCGCGCGAGACCGGCAAGCCCGTCGACGTGGTGCTGGCCGACATTGAGCGCGACCGCTGGCTGTCGGCGCAGGAGGCCGTCGAGTACGGGCTGGTCTCGCGCATCATCGAGCGCAAGACCGAACTGCTCCGCTGAGAAAGCCGGTCGCGGTTTTCTTCAGCCCTTCGGCTTGTACGCCACCACGTCGATCTCGACCTTCGCATCGACCATCAGCCGCGCCTCGGTGGTCGAGCGCGCGGGCTTGTTCTCGCCGAAGTAGCTCATGTAGACGCGGTTGAAGGCACCGAAGTCGCGCGCGTCGTGCAGCCAGACGGTGCTCTTGCACACGTCGTCGAGCGTGGCGCCGGCCAGCGCCAGCACCTTCTTGAGGTTCTCCATCACCTGGCGCGTCTGCGCCTCGATGCCGCCCACGACAATTTCGCCGTCGGCATTGGCGGGCACCTGGCCCGAGACATAGATGAAGTCGCCGGCGCGCACGGCCGGGGAAAAAGGGCGGGCCTGGCGGTCGGAGGCGACGGGCGGGGCGCCGAGGTATTCGAGGGGCATGCGTGAACTCCTGAAGGTGTCGGTGGAAAGAAGAATCGCAAGCCGAAGTATCCAGCCAATCTGAAAATCTATTTCAGAAAAAGTGACAAACAAGGGTTTTCACGGATGAATAGGCATGGATACTGCTTCAAAGTGGGGGCAAGAAAGAAAATTTCTTTCAAAAACCTGTCTGCCCACGAAGGAGTTCCCATGCCCCACGCCGGTCTTTCCGCAGCCCGCCTGTCGCGCCCGATGTCGTCCCGACGCAGCCTGCTCGGCGCTTCGCTGCTGCTCGCGCTGCTTTGTGCGCTGCCCCACACGCCGGCCAACGCGCAAGGGCCGCGCAACCACGCCACGCTGGCGATGGTGGCCGAGCCGCAGACGCTCGATCCGATGGCTTCGACCGCGGACCTGGTCGGAACGATCATGCAGCACGTCTACGAGACGCTCTACACCTTCGACGGCAAGTGGAACGTGGTGCCGATGCTCGCCGAGGCCATGCCGAAGGTCTCGGCCGACGGCAAGACCTACGCCATCGCGTTGCGCAAAGGGGTGATGCTGCACAGCGGCCGCGAACTCAACGCCGACGACGTGGTGGCGAGCCTGCAGCGCTGGATGGACCAGTCGCCGCGCGGCAAGGCCGTGGGCAAGGAAATCGAGAGCCTCAAGGCCAAGGGCCCGCTCAATGTCGAGATCGTGCTCAAGGCGCCGTATGCGCCGCTGCTGTCGCAGCTCGCGCTGCCGAGCGGCATGGCGGCGATCATGGCCAAGGACTCGATCGCTTCGCCGCTCAAGGATTTCGTCGGCACCGGCCCCTACCGGTTCAAGGAGCGCCGGCCCGACCAGTTCGTGCTGCTCACGCGCTTCGACAAGTACAGCGCGCGCAAGGAGCCCGCGAGCGGCTACGGTGGCAAGCGCGAGGCCGCGATTGAAGAGCTGCGCTTCGTGCCCGTGCCCAATGCCAGCACGCGCGTCGAGGGTGCGCTGGCGGGCCAGTACGACTATGCCGACCTGCTGCCGGTCGAGGCGCTGCCGCGGCTCGAGAAGTCGGGCGGCAAGACCGTGCCGATCATGACGCCCGCGTTCGGCTTTCCGTACCTGGTGCTCAACACCAAGGAGGGCGTGGCCGCCAACCAGGCGATCCGCCAGGCGATCCAGTCCGCGCTCGGCGAAGGCGAGATGCTCGCGGCCGGCTTCGGCGACACGCGCTTCTTCGTGGCCGAGGGCAACCACTTCCCGAAGGGCTCGCCGTTCTATTCGACGGAAGGCACCGCACGCTACAACGAGCGCAACGCACCCAAGGCCAAGGAGGCTGCGGCGAAGGCCGGCTACAAGGGCGAACCGATCCGCGTGCTCACGAGCCGCCAGTACGATTTCCACTACAACATGTCGCTCCTGATGGCCGAGCAGCTCAAGCGCGCGGGCTTCAAGGTCGACCTCAACGTGGTCGACTGGGCCACGCTGGTGCAGCGCCGCAACGACCCCAAGCTCTGGGACATCTACGTCACGCATTCGGGCCAGTTCCCCGAGCCGATGCTCTCGCCGCCGCAGCTCGGCGACGGCGCACCCGGCTGGTGGGACACGCCCGCCAAGAAGGCGGCGCTCACCGCCTTCAACACCGAGAGCGACCCGGCCAAGCGCGCCGCGCTGTGGGGCAAGGTGCAGCAGGTGGTCTACGACGAGGTGCCCTACATCAACGTCGGCAAGTTCAACGGCCTCTCCGCCAAGAGCCCCGCGCTCGACAACTACCAGCCCGCGACCTGGCCGTTCTTCTGGAACGCCCGGATCAAGTAAGGCGCCCCGCATTCGGCCCGACCCACCGTCCCCATGATCCGCTACATCGCCTCCCGTGCCTGCGGCATGCTCATCGTGCTCGCGATCGTCGCCGTGCTCGTCTTCGTGCTCACGCGCGCCGCTTCGGGCGACCCCATCTCGGTGCTGCTGGGCGACCAGGCCACCGCGGCCGACATCGCGCGCGTGCAGAAGGACTACGGCCTCGACAAGCCGCTGCCGGTGCAGTTCGGCTACTGGCTGCGCGAAGTGCTGCAGGGCAACCTCGGCACCTCGATCTTCCTGCAGCGCCCGGTGACGCAGGCGCTCTGGGAGCGGGCCGAGCCGACCGCGCTGCTCGCGCTGCTGGCGGTGGCGATCGCGGCGTCGATCGGCGTGCCCTGCGGCATCGTCTCGGCGGTGTTCCGCGGCCGCATGGTCGACCAGCTCTTCACCGGCATCGCGATGCTCGGTGCCAGCATCCCGAGCTTCTGGCTCGGCATCGTGATGATCCAGGTGTTCGCGGTCTCGTTCGGCTGGTTCCCGGTCTCGGGCTACGGCGCGCCCGATGCGCCGCTCGCCGAACGCCTGCATGCGCTGGTGCTGCCGGCTGCGGTGCTGGGCCTGCTGAACTCCGCGCTCATCATCCGCTTCACGCGCGCCTCGATGCTCGACGTGCTCGGTGAGGATTACGTGCGCACCGCGCGCTCCAAGGGGCTCAGCGAAAGCGTGGTCGTGCTCAAGCATGCGCTGCGCAATGCACTGGTGCCGATCGTCACGGTGATCGGCCTCACGGTCGCGCTGATGATCGGCGGCGCCGTGGTCACCGAGACCGTGTTCGGCCTGCCGGGCGTGGGCAATCTGGTGGTGAACGCCGTGCTGCGGCGCGACTACCCGGTGATCCAGGGCGCGCTGCTCGTGATTGCCGCGATCTACGTGCTCATCAATTTCTCGATCGACCTGCTGTACGCGGTGGTCGATCCGCGCGTGAAGGTCTGAACGATGCGCATGCCCCGAATGCTCCGCCAGCTGATGCACCGCCGCATCGTGATGCTGTCCGCGCTCGTGCTGCTGGCGGTCGCGGTGCTCGCGGTCGGCGCGCCGCTGTTCGCCTCCTTCGATCCCAACGACACCGCCGTGCTGCAGCGGCTGAAGGCGCCGGGCGCCGAGCACCTGCTCGGCACCGACGAGCTCGGCCGCGACATGTATTCGCGCATCCTGCACGGCGCGCGCTATTCGCTCGCCATCGCGGCGCTCACGGCGATCGGCGCGGTGGTCGCGGGCACGGCGCTGGGCCTCGCGGCCGGCTTCTTCCGCCGGCTCGACGCGCCGCTGATGCGCGTGGTCGACGCGATGATGTCGTTTCCCGACATCCTGCTGGCGATCGCGCTGGTGGCGATCCTCGGGCCTTCGCTGCTCAACACCGTGCTCGCGCTGGTGCTGGTCTACACGCCGCGCGTGGCCCGCGTGGTGCGCGCCTCGACGCTGGTGGTGCGCGAGCTGCTGTTCGTCGAGGCGGTGCGCGCGCTCGGCGTGCGCACCTCGCGCATCCTGTGGCGCCACATCCTGCCCAACCTGATGTCGCCGATCCTGGTGCAGGTCTCGTTCATCTTCGCCTACGCCATCCTGGCCGAGGCGGGGCTGTCGTTCCTCGGTGTCGGCGTGCCGCCCGAGATACCGACCTGGGGCACCATGGTCGCGGGCAGCCAGCAGTACGCGCACCAGGCCTTCTGGGTGGTGCTGTTCCCGGGGCTGGCGATCATCCTCACCGCGCTCTCGCTGCAGCTGCTCGGCGACGGCGTGCGCGACCTGCTCGACCCCAAGCTCAAGAAAACCACGTGATGACGAACGCGAACGACATCCCCCGTCTCACGGTCAGCAACCTGAGCACCAGCTTTCCCACCGACGACGGCCTGGTGCGCTCGGTGGCCGAGGTGAGCTTCTCGATCCAGCCCGGCAGGACCACCGCGCTGGTCGGCGAGTCGGGCTCGGGCAAGTCGGTCACCAGCCTCACGCTGATGCGCCTGCTGCCGAAGACCGCGAACGCGCAGGTCAGCGGCAGCGCATCGTTCGTGACGCGCGAAGGCCAAACGCGCGACCTGCTGCAGATCGGCGAGCGCGAGATGCGGTCGCTACGCGGCAACCAGCTGGCGATGATCTTCCAGGAGCCGATGACCAGCCTCAACCCGGTGTTCACCATCGGCGAGCAGATCGCCGAGAGCGTGCGGCTGCACAAAGGGCTCGACCGCAAGGCCGCGCTCGCGCATGCGCTGCGCATGCTCGAACTGGTGGAGATCCCGGCCGCGGCGCAGCGACTGCACGAGTACCCGCACCAGCTCTCGGGCGGCATGCGCCAGCGCGTGATGATCGCGCTCGCCATGGCCTGCGACCCGACGCTGCTGATCGCCGACGAACCCACAACCGCGCTCGACGTGACGATCCAGGCGCAGATCCTCGCGCTCATGCGCAGGCTCCAGGCCGAGACCGGCATGAGCATCCTGTTCATCACGCACAACCTCGGCGTGGTCGCGCACCATGCCGACGACGTGGCCGTGATGTACGCAGGCCGCGTGGTCGAGAGCGCGCCCGTGCGGCCGCTGTTCGCGCAGCCGGGCCATCCCTACACGCAGGGGCTCCTTGCCTGCCTGCCGGGCAAGGCGCGCGCGGCGGGCCAGCCCCGGCCGAAGCGGCTGTACGCGATACGCGGCCAGGTGTCGAGCCCGCTCGCGCCGCCGCCGGGCTGCGCCTTCGAGCCGCGCTGCGACCATGCGGAGGCGGCCTGCCGGGCGGCCGTGCCGCCGCTGATCGACATCCGGCCGGCGCGCCAGGCACGCTGTATCCGCGTGCAGCCCGACGTACCGCTCGCGAGGCTCGCATGACCACCGCACTCTCCGCTTCCCCCCTGATCGAAGTCCGCGGGCTCAAGAAGTACTTCGGCAGCGGCGACCGCCCCGTGCGCGCGGTGGACGACGTGTCGTTCGCGATCCAGCCCGGCGAGACGCTGGGCCTGGTCGGCGAATCGGGCTCGGGCAAGAGCACCATCGGCCGGACCGTGCTGCGGCTGGTCGAGCGCACCGCGGGCCAGGTGCTCTACCGCGGCGACGACATCGGCGCGCTCTCGGGCGAGCGCATGCGCCGGTTGCGCAGCAAGCTGCAGATCATTTTTCAAGACCCGTACGCGAGCCTGAATCCGAAGATGCGCATCGGCGCGATCCTCGGCGAGGCGCTTGCCACGCACGGCCTGCACAAGGGCAAAGAGGCCCGCGAGCGGCGCATTGCTGAACTGCTCGAGACCGTGGGCTTGCGCGCCGAGCATGCGAGCCGCTTTCCGCACGAGTTCTCGGGCGGGCAGCGCCAGCGCATCGGCGTGGCGCGCGCGCTCGCGGTCGAGCCCGAGTTCATCGTGGCCGACGAGCCGCTGTCGGCGCTCGACGTGTCGATCCAGTCGCAGGTGATCAACCTGCTGGCCGACCTGCGCGAACGGCTCGGCCTCACGATGCTCTTCATCTCGCACGACCTCGACGTGGTCGAGTACCTGTGCGACCGCGTGGTGGTGCTCTACCTCGGCAAGGTGATGGAAGTGGCCACCACCGACGAACTCTTCGCGCGCCCCGCACATCCCTACACGCAGGCGCTGCTGGCCGCGAGCCCGCGGCCCGATCCCGACACGCCGACCCTGCACGTCGCGCTCAAGGGCGACATCCCGAGCCCGATCGCGCCGCCGTCGGGCTGCGTGTTCCGCACCCGCTGCCCGCATGCGATCGACGCCTGCGCCCGCACCGTGCCGCCGCTCGAAGAGGTTTCCAACGGACACTACAGCGCCTGCATCCGCCGGGAGCTGCTTTCCAACATCGCCGCATGACCACCGACACCACCGCCCGCACCGCCGCCACCGCCCCCGCCAACGATTTCGACGATCCGCTGCTCGGCAGCGGCTTCAAGGGCTATCCGCGCACCCAGCCGCCGCGCCGCCGCAGCGAGGTTGGCGCGGCCGGATGGAACGTGCTCGCGGGCGACCTGCCGCTGCCGCTGGCCGTGCTGCGGCGCGAAGCGCTCGAACACAACCTGGCATGGATGCAGGCCCGCGTGCGCGAATGGGGCATCGACCTCGCGCCGCACGGCAAGACCACCATGTCGCCGCAGCTGTTCCGGCGCCAGCTCGATGCCGGCGCCTGGGGCCTGACCTTCGCCACCGTCACGCAGCTTGCCGTGGGCGTGGCCGCGGGCGCACGCCGCACGCTGATCGCGAACCAGGTGGTCGGCGACGAAGACCTGGCCGGCATCCAGCTGCTGCTTGCCGCGCACGCCGACCTGCGCGTGGTGTTCCTGGTCGATTCGCTCGCGCAGCTGGCGCTGATCGAAGACTGGTCGACGCGCCACACCGAGAGCGTGCCGTTCGAGGTGATGCTCGAGATCGGCGTCGAGGGCGCGCGCACCGGCTGCCGCACGCACGACGAAGCGGTCGCGCTCGCCACGCGGCTGCGCGCCAGCGATGCGGTCAAGCTCGTGGGCATCGAGACCTACGAAGGGCAGGGCGCCACCGGTGCCAGCGAGCCCGATGCCGCCTACGCCAACGCGCTGATGGACCGGGTCGAAGCCATTGCGCGCCACTGCGACACGCAGGGCCTGTTCGAGGCCGACGAGGTGCTGGTGTCGGCCGGCGGCTCGGCGATCTTCGATCTCGTGGCGGGGCGGCTCAAGCCGGCGCTCGGCGCACCGGTGCGCGGCCTGCTGCGCTCGGGCTGCTACGTGACGCACGACCACGGCTTCTACAAGCGCATGGTGAGCGCGGTCGACGAGCGCCTGGGCTGCGGCTGCGGCGAGGGCCTGGTGCCCGCGATGGAAGTCTGGGCCACGGTGCAGTCGCGGCCCGAGCCGGGCCTCGCGATCCTTGCCGTGGGCAAGCGCGACATCTCCTTCGACCTCTCGATGCCGGTGCCGATCGCGCGCGCGGCGCGCGGCGCGCGCGTCGCCGAGGCGGTGCCCGCCGGCTGGAAGATCACCGCCCTGAACGACCAGCACGCCTACCTGCGCTGGGACGCCGCCGAGGAGGCGCTGGCGCCGGCCGTCGGCGATCGCGTCGGCCTCGGCATCTCGCACCCGTGCACCACCTTCGACAAATGGCACTGGATGCCCATCGTCGAGAACGACTACCGCGTCAGCGACGCGGTGGCGATGCACTTTTGAAGCGCGCACCGATGACGCCTTCGCTGCTCCAGAAGATCGCGCAGACCCGCACCGGCGCGCCGGCCACGCGCCGCGCGATCCTCGACCTGATCCTCGAGGACCCCGACCGGGTGCTTGAGGAAAGCTTCGAATCGCTGGCCGCGCGCTCGGGCAGTTCGGTGCCGACCATCATGCGCACCTGCCGCGACCTCGGCTTTGCCGGCCTGCGCGAATTCAAGCTCGCGCTGGCGCAGGAGCTCGCGCTCGGCGGTTCGCCGCTGCACCGGCGCGTGAACATCGAGGACACCGCCGACGAGGTGGTCTCCAAGATCGCGCGCAGCGCCGCGGCCTCGGTCTCGGGCGTGCGCAGCCAGCTCGACATGCAGGTGCTCGACGGTGCCGTGGCCGCCATCGCCGCCGCACCGCACGTCGACCTGTACGGCGCGGGCGCCACCTCGTGGTTCATGGCCAACGACCTGCAGGCGCGGCTGTTCCGCCTCGGCCTCTCGGCCAACGCCTGGGCCGACTACCACCTGCAGCAGGTGGCCGGCGCAGCGCAGCGCCCCGGCGGCGTGGTGATCGCGATCTCGCACGTGGGCGGCATGCCCTCGCTGCTCGACGCGGTCGACATCGCGCGCGGGCAGGGCGCCAAGGTGGTCGCGCTCACGCGGCCGGGTACGGCGCTCGCCGCCAGGGCCGACTTCCTGCTCGGCCTCTCGGTGCCCGACGACGCGGTGATGCACGTTGGCATCGACGCCTACCTGACGCACCTCACCGCGATCGAGATCCTCACGGTGCTGGTGGCGCAGCGCCGCGGCGAGCCGGCCGTGCAGCGGCTGCAGCGCGCGCGCGAGGCCTTCCAGCGCCACGGCATCGACGCCAGCACCCATCCGCTGCAGAGCTGGGACGGCGGCGGCATCCATCCGAAGGACGCCGCGGCATGACGACGGGCACCGCGCAGAAGCCTGTGCTGCTCGAGGCCGGCCTGGTGGTCGACGGCGCGGGCGGCCCCGCATGGACCGGCGACGTGCTGCTCTCGGCCGACAGCATCCTCGCGCTCGGTGCAGGCCTGCGCGAGCGGCTCCCGAAGGGCCTTTCGCTCGGTGACCTCGACGTGGTCGATTGCCGCGCCAGGGTGATCGCGCCGGGCTTCATCGATGCGCACACGCACGACGATGCGATCGTGCTGCGCGATCCGCTGTGCCTGCCCAAGCTCTCGCAGGGCATCACCACGGTGGTCACCGGCAATTGCGGCATCTCGCTCGCGCCCTATCGCACGCCGCAGTCGCTGCCGCCGCTCACGCTGCTCGGCGCCGACTCGTTCCGGCACGCGAGCATGGCCGCCTACCGCGCCGCGGTCGACGCGGCGCAGCCTGCACTCAACGTGGCGGCGCTCGTAGGGCACACCACCTTGCGCTTCGCGGCCATGGGCGCGCTCGACCGGGCCGCGACCGGCGACGAACTCGCGCGCATGGCGGCGCTGCTCGACGACTGCATGGCCGAAGGGGCGCATGGGATGTCGTCGGGGCTTTTCTACGAAGAGGCCTTCGCCGCACCGGCCGAGGAAGTGACGGCGCTCGCACGCGTCGTCGCACGCCACGGCGGCGTGTACGCCACGCACCTGCGCAGCGAGATGCAGCAGATCATCGAGGCGCTGCACGAGGCCGGCGACACGGCCTTTCACGCCGGCGTGCCGCTGGTCATCTCGCACCACAAGTGCGCCGGTCCCGCCAACTGGGGTCGCACGAAGGAAACGCTGCCGCTGATCGAAGCGCTGGCGCAACGGCAGCAGATCGCGATGGACGCCTACCCCTACGTGGCCGGTTCCACCGTGCTGCGCGAGGACCTCGTCGACGGCGTCATCGACGTGCTGCTCACCTGGTCCGATCCGCACCCCGAGATGACTGGCCGGCTCGTGGCCGACATCGCGCGCGAGTGGGGCGTGAGCGAGCAGGAAGCCGCCGTGCGCCTGAAGCCCGGTGGCGCCTGCTATTTCCAGATGCAGGAAGAAGACGTGGAGCGCGTGATCGCGCATCCGCTCACCATGATCGGCAGCGACGGCCTGCCGCACGACCGCCATCCGCATCCGCGGTTGTGGGGCGCGTTCCCGCGCGTGTTCGCGCGCTACTGGCGCGAGCGGCGCCTCTTCACGCTCGAGCAGGCGGTGCACAAGATGACCGGCATGACCGCGCGCAACCTGCGCATCGCCGACCGCGGCCTGCTGCGGGCGGGCGCGATGGCCGACGTGGTGGTGTTCGATCCCGAGACCATCGCCGACACCGCGACCTACGACAAGCCGCACGGCGTGAGCCTGGGCATCGAGCGGGTGTATGTGAACGGCGCGCTGGCCTACCGCGGCGGCGCGGGCGAGGCGCGCGTGATTGCGCGCGCGGGGCGCATGCTGACGCGCGCCGCTACACCACGAACGGAATGAACCGCCGCGTGCGCTCCATGTAGTCGCGGTACGCCTCGCCAAAATGCGCGAGGCATTCCTTCTCGTCGCTGAGCGCCGTCAGCACCAGCAGCACCGTGGCGGCCAGCACCAGCGCGAGCGTGAGCCAGGTGAACTGCTTGAGGAACGCGCCCCAGGCCAGCAGCATCAGCGCGGTGTACATCGGGTGGCGGATGTAGCGGAAGGCGCCGGTGCTGACGATCGACGAGGTCTTCTCGAAAGCGTACAGGGCGGGGTCGTCGCCGCGCGCCTTGGTCGGCTTGCCATCGGCCTTGAGCCGCCGGACGGCATGGATCGGCAGCCAGATCGACACGACGAACATCAGGCTCGACACGATCTGCACTGGTGATGACGGGTTGGCATGCCAGACCGGCAGGTTCACGATGATGAGAACCAGCATGCATTCCCACGCGAAGAAGCGGTAGAACCCGTGCGAGCCCGGCTGGCGCAGCGGCCCGCGCGAGACGTACACCAGCGCGGCGGAGCCGGCGACGAAGAGAAGGATCTGAAACCAGAAGAGCATGGCGGCCGAATCTACACGGACCGCCGCCCTTCAGCCAGATATGGAGAACCCGCCGTCGACCGGAATGGCCGTGCCCGTGACGTAGTTGGAGGCCGGGCTGGCCAGGAACACCGCGGTGCCGGCGATGTCGGCCGGCTGGCCCCAGCGGCCCGCGGCGGTGCGGGCCACCACGCGGTCGTAGAGCGTGGGGATCAGCGTTCGCGCACCGTCGGTCAGCTCGGTCTCGAACCAGCCCGGCAGGATGGCATTGACCTGGATGTTGTCGGCCGCCCACGAGAGCGCGGTCGACTTGGTGAGCTGCACGATGCCGGCCTTGCTGGCCGCATAGGCCGGCGCGTAGGGCGCACCGAAGATCGACATCATCGAGCCGATGTTGATGACCTTGCCGCCGCCGGCCGCCTTCAGGTGCGGGTGCGCGGCGCGGCTGCAGAGGAACGCGCTCGTCAGGTTGGTGTCGAGCACCTGGTTCCATTCGGCCAGCGAGAGCTGGTCGACGGGCTTGCGCACCGTGGTGCCCGCGTTGTTGAGCAGGATGTCGAGCCGCCCGCAGCGCGCCGCGGCTTCGTCGATGGCCTGCTGCACCGAGGCCTCGTCGCGCACGTCGACCTCGAGGGCGAAGCTGTCGCTGCGGAGCGCCTGCAGCCTTTCGACCGCGGCGGCCGACTTGGCCGCATTGCGCGCCGCGACGACGACGCGCGCGCCGGCCTTGGCCAGGCCTTCGGCCATGCCGAGGCCGATGCCGCCGTTGCCGCCGGTCACGAGCGCTGTTTTTCCGGTGAGATCGAACATCAGGAGGTTTCCGCTTTCTTGGAGACGAGGGTCAGGATATCGTAGCTCGCGACCAGCTCGCCGTCCTGGTTGGTCACCTCCACGTCCCACGCCACCACGCCCTGGCCCTGTCCGCTGGCATCCTTCTTTTGGCGGTCGATCTTGCGCTTGCAGGTCAGGCGCGCCTGGATGGTGTCGCCGATGCCCACCGGCTTGACGAAGCGCAGCGTGTCGAGGCCATAGTTGGCGAGCACCGGCCCGGGCGATGGCGAGACGAACAGCCCGGCCGCTGCCGACAGCACGAAGTACCCATGCGCGATGCGCTTGCCGAACGGCGACTGCCGCGCCGCGACCTCGTCGAAGTGCATGTAGAAGTAGTCGCCCGAGATGCCGCCGAAAGCCACGATGTCGGCTTCGCCCACGGTGCGGCGGTGCGTGAGCAGCGAGTCGCCGATCTGCAGTTCCTCAAAGTGGCGGCGAAACGGATGCACCTCGCTCTCGCGCACGGCGGCGCCGCGCACATGCTCGCCGGTCACGGCCGAGAGCATGGTGGGCGAGCCTTGCACCGCGGCGCGCTGCAGGTAGTGCTTGACGGCGCGCAGGCCGCCGAGCTCCTCGCCGCCGCCCGCGCGGCCCGGTCCGCCATGCTTGAGCTGCGGCAGCGGCGAGCCGTGGCCGGTCGATTCGGCCGCGGCTTCGCGGTCGAGCACCAGCAGCCGGCCATGCCATGCGGCGGCCACCGGAATCGCGCGGGCGGCCATGGCCGGATCGCGCGTGACCAGCGTGCCCACGAGGCTGCCGCGCCCGCGTGCGGCCAGCGCCAGTGCCTCGTCGATGCCGTCATAGGGCATCAGCGTGCTGACCGGGCCGAAGGCCTCGACCTCGTGCGCCGCGTCGTGTTCGAGCGGCTTGCGGCTCAGCAGCAGGGTGGGCGCGAAGAAGGCGCCTTCGGCCACGCCGTCGCCGAGCGGCGCGAAGCCGTCGCGTTCGCCGTAGACCAGCTCGGCGCCTTCCAGCAGCATGGCCACGCGCGCGGTCACGTCGGCCTGCTGCGCATGCGAGGCCAGCGCGCCCATGCGCACTTCTTCGCGCGCGGGGTCGCCGATGACGGTCTTGGCGAGCCGCGCGCGCAGGCGCTCGGCGACCGCGTCGAGGTGCTGCCGCGGCACGATCGCGCGGCGGATCGCGGTGCACTTCTGGCCGGCCTTGATGGTCATTTCGCGCGCTACCTCCTTCACGAAGAGATCGAACTCCTCGTCGTCGGGCGTCACGTCGGGCGCAAGGATCGCGCAGTTGAGCGAATCGGCCTCGGCGGTGAAGGGGATCGAACGGGCGACGAGGTTCGGATGCACGCGCAGCTTTGCGGCGGTGTCGGCCGAGCCGGTGAAGGTGACCACGTCGGGCTCCAGCAGCCGATCGAGCAGGTCGCCGGTGCTGCCGACCACGAGCTGCAGGCTGCCCTCGGGCAGGATGCCCGATTGCACGATCAGCCGCATCAGCGCCTCGGTGACGAAGCTGGTGGCGGTGGCCGGCTTGCCGATGCAGGGCATGCCCGCGAGAAAACTCGGCGCGAACTTCTCGAGCAGGCCCCACACCGGGAAGTTGAAGGCGTTGATGTGCACCGCGACGCCGCCGCGCGGCACCAGGATGTGCGTGCCGGCAAAGCCACCCTTCTTGCCGAGCGGGAACGCCGGGCCCTCGTGCACGAGGTTGCCCGAGGGCAGCTCGTTGGTGCCGATGCCCGCGTACGCGCTCAGCGTGCCGGCACCGCCTTCGATGTCGATCCAGCTGTCGGTGCGCGTGGCACCCGTGTGGGCCGAGATCGCGTAGAGCGTTTCCTTGTTCGCGGCGAGGTACTTGGCCAGCGCCTTGAGGCGTTCGGCGCGCTGCTGGAAGTCGAGCTTCATGAGCGCGGGCAGGCCGGTGCGCCGCGCGTGCTGCAGCGCCTCGGCGAAGTCGATCGCCTCGGCGTGCGTGCTCGCCACGGGGCGGCCGTTGACGGCGCTGCGCAGCGACTGTGCGCTCTGGTTGCCGATCCAGCGGCCGGCGATGTAGCTTTGGAGTGTGGTCATTGCGTGTGTCCCGGAAGGGGAGGGAGAAAAACGAATCAGGCGGCTTCCTTCCTGCCGATGCCCAGGTACGTCTCGATGATCCGCGGGTCGTGCAGCAGCTCGCGGGCATCGCCTTCGAGCGCCACAGCGCCCATCTCGAGCACATAGGCGCGGTCGGCCACCTGCAGCGCGGCACGGGCGTTCTGCTCCACCAGCAGCACCGAGACGCCGTGGCTGCGCAGCTGCGACACCACGCGCAGCACCTCGCGCACCACCAGCGGTGCGAGGCCGAGCGAGGGTTCATCGAGCATCAGCAGCCGCGGCCGCGCCATCAGCGCACGGCCGATGGCGAGCATCTGGCGCTCGCCGCCCGACAGCGTCGAGGCCATCTGCGGGCGCCGCTCGCGCAGGCGCGGGAAGATCTCGAACACTTCCTCCATGCGCGCGCGCTGGTCGCGCTGGCCCTTGCGCCAGCGGTAGAAGCCGCCGAGCAGCAGGTTGTCCTCGACCGACATCTCGCCGAACAGCTCGCGCCGCTCGGGCACCAATGCGACGCCGCGTGCCACCATCGCCTCGACGCTCGGGCGTGCGATGGTTTCGCCGGCCAGGCGCAGCGTGCCGGTGGAAGGCAGCAGGCCCATGGCCGCGCACAGCAGCGTGGTCTTGCCGGCGCCGTTGGGGCCGATCACGGTGACGATCTCGCCTTCGTTCACCTGCAGACGCACGCCGTGCACCGCCTCGACGCTGCGGTAGGCGACGCAGAAGCCGTCGAGTTGAAGGATCGGGGCGCTCATCGCACGGCCTCCTGCAGGTCGTCGTCGGCGCTGCCGAGGTAGGCCTCGAGCACGCGCGGGTCGGCCTGCACCGCGGCCGGCGTGCCGGTCGCGATCACGGTGCCGAATTCGAGCACCGTCACACGGTCGGCCAGGTTCATGACGAATTCCATGTCGTGTTCCACCACCAGGATGCCGAGGCCTTCGGCGCGCAGCTGGCCGAGCAGGTCGGAGAGCGCGCGCTTCTCCAGATGGCGCAGGCCCGCGGCCGGCTCGTCGAGCAGCAGCACCGAAGGCTGGCCCGCGAGCGCACGCGCGATCTCGACCACGCGCTGCTGCCCCAGCGAGAGCGAGGCGGCCGGCGCATCCGCATGAGGGCCGAGGCCGCAGCGTTCGATCTGGCGGCGGGCCTCGGCGAGCAGCGCGGCCTCTTCGGCGCGGTCCAGCCGCAGCATGGCGGAGAGCCAGCCGCGGCGCGCGCGCAAGTGGGCGCCGAGCGCCACGTTCTCCACCACGCTGCGCTGCCCCAGCAGCCGCACATGCTGGAAGGTGCGGCCCAGGCCCAGCGCGGCAAAGGCGCGCGAGGGCTTGCCGGTCATCGGCTGGCCCGCGAGCCGCACAGCGCCGGCGCTCGGGTCGTCGACGCCCGAGACCATGTTGAAGAAGGTGCTCTTGCCGGCGCCGTTCGGGCCGATGAGCGCATGGATCTCGCCGGCCTTCAGCGTCATGGAGATCGCGTCGTTCGCCACCAGGCCGCCGAAGCGCTTGCTGACCTCGTTGGCTTCCAGCAGCACGGTGCCGGGGGCGGGCAGCGTGCGTTGCGCGAGCTGCTGCGCGGCAACCGCCGTCGGCTGCGCGGCGCCCGTGCGGGGCTTCTCGCGCACCCAGCGGTGCGACAGGCGCGCCAGCGTGGGCCAGAGCCCGTCGGCGAAGCGCTGCAGCACGAACAGCATCAGCAGGCCGAACACGATCACCTCGAAGTTGCCGCTGGTGCCGAGCAGCGAAGGCAGAACGTCCTGCAGCTTCTCCTTCAGCAGCGTGATGAGCGCGGCGCCGAGCACCGCGCCCCACAGATGGCCTGCGCCGCCCACCACCGCCATGAACAGCAGCTCGATGCCGATGTTGAGGTTGAACGGCGTCGGGTTGACGAAGCGCTGCAGGTGCGCATAGAGCCAGCCCGACACGGCGGCCAGCAGCGCCGCGAGCACGAAGAGCTTGATGCGGTGCCGCGCCGTGTCGACGCCCATCGACTCGGCCATCAGCCGCCCGCCCTTGAGCGCGCGGATGGCGCGCCCTTCGCGCGAATCGAGCAGGTTGTGCATGGCCCAGAGCGCGAGCAGCAGCAAGGCCCAGATGACCACCCCGAGCGCGCGCGGCGAGGCGAACGAGAAGCCCGCGACGACCAGCGGTGGCACGCCCGTGATGCCGGTCTGCCCGCCGAGGAAGGCCATGTTGCCGAACAGGTAGTAGAGGCTCAGGCCCCAGGCGATGGTGCCGAGCGGCAGGTAGTGGCCCTGCAGCTTGAGCGTGACCGCGCCGAGCGCCCAGGCGAGCGCGAAGGTCAGCACCAGGCCCAGCAGCAGCCCGGCCCAGGGCAGCAGCGCCGAGTCGGCGAAGCCGCCCAGCCATGCGGCGACCATCGGTGAGGTGCAGATCCAGGCGGTGGCATACGCGCCCATGCCGACGAAGGCGGCCTGCCCGAACGAGGTCATGCCGCCCACGCCCGTCAAGAGCACCAGGCCGGTCGCGACCAGCGCATAGAGGCCGATGTTGCTGAGCACCGAGACCGTGAAGTCCGGCAGGAAGCCCCAGGCCAGCGCGAGCGCCATCACGAAGGCCAGCGTGAGCTGCCGCGGCGTGACCAGCGGCGGGCGCACGGGTGCCGCCGCGGCGTCGGCCGCCGGGCTGGAAGATGCGGTGCGGTTCATTCCTCGTCCTCCACATGGCGGCTGTGCAGCGAGCGCCACCACAGCACGGGGATGATGAGCGTGAAGACGAGCACCTCCTTGTACGGGCTGGCCCAGAACGAGGCGAAGGCCTCGAGCTGGCCGACCAGCAGCGCGCCCGCGAGCGCCAGCGGATAGCTCGCGAGCCCGCCCACGATGGCCGCGACGAAGCCCTTCAGGCCGATCAGGAAGCCGGTGTCGTAGTACACCGTGGTGAGTGGCGCGATCAGGAGGCCCGACACCGCGCCGATGAGCGCTGCGAGCGCGAAGCTCAGGTCACCCGAGAGCCCCGTGGGAATGCCCGACAGGCGCGCGCCGACGCGGTTGATCGCGGTCGCGCGCAGTGCCTTGCCGACCATCGAGCGGCCGAAGAAGAGGAACATCCCGATCACCAGCAGCAGCGTGATGCCGACCACGACCAGCGACTGGCCGCTGACCGGAATGCCGCCGATGTCGAAGCGCGCGTCGGAGAAGGCGGTGGTGCGGTAGCCCTCGGCGCCGAAGAACAGCAGGCCCAGGCCCACCAGCACCCCATGCAGCGCGACCGAGACGATCAGCAGCATCAGCACGCTGGCGTCGGCCAGCGGCCGGTAGGCGAGCCGGTAGAGCAGCGGCCCGAGCGGCGCGATCAGCACCAGCGTGGTCAGCGCCTGCGCGGCCATCGAGGTCGGGCGCAGCCCGAGCACCAGCGCGCAGGCCGCGGCCGGCAGCACCACGCACCAGGCCAGCGTGGAACCCCACTCGACCAGCGCGCCGCGCTTCCAGCGCCACGCTTCCACCACCAGCACCATGGCCGCGAGCGCGACCAGCAGCCACAGCGTGGCCGGCACCCGGTCGGCTTGCAGCATCGCCATCGACAAGGCGCCGAAGGCGACGAACTCGCCCTGCGGGATGAAGATCACGCGCGTGACCGAGAACACCAGCACCAACGCGAGCGCCATCAATCCGTAGACGGCGCCGTTCACGATGCCGTCCTGCCCGAGCAGCAGGGCGATCTGAAAATCCATGGAAGAAAACCTTCGGAAATCGGTGTGTTGCTCCTTCCCCCTTTGGGGGAAGGCGGGGATGGGGGCAGGCGCGGCACTTGCGGTTGCGCGGCGTTCAATGCCGCCGCGCCCCCACCCCAGCCCCTCCCCCGGCGGGGGAGGGAGCAAGTCATCAGGGCTGGAATTTCCAGGCGCCGTTCTCGATCTTGACCATCACGCGCGCGCGCTGGTCGAGGCCCAGGTGGTCCTTCTCGGTCATGCTGAAGACGCCATGCGCGCCCGACACTTCCTTGACCTGCTCGAGCGCATCGCGCAGCGCCGCGCGGAACTCCGGCGTGCCGGGTTGCGCCTTCTTCAGCGCGACCGGCACGGCCGCGGTCATCAGGAGGCCCGCATCCCAGGCATGCGCGCCGAAGGTCGAGACCGAGTTCTTGCCGTTCGCGGCCTCGTAGGCGCTCACATAGGCGAGCGCCGATTTCTTCACCGGGTGGCTGGCCGGCAGCTGCTCGGCCACGAGCACCGGGCCCGCGGGCAGGAAGGTGCCTTCGACGTCCTTGCCGCCCACGCGCAGGAAGTCGGCGTTGGCCACGCCGTGCGTCTGGTACATCTTGCCGGTGTAGCCGCGCTCCTTGAGCGTCTTCTGCGGCAGCGCGGCCGGCGTGCCCGAGCCGGCGACGAGCACCGCATCGGCCTTCGTCGCCATGATCTTCAGCGCCTGACCGGTGACCGAGGTGTCGGTGCGCGCATAGCGCTCGTTGGCGACGACCTTGAGCTTCTTCAGCTCGGCGGCCTTCGCGAACTCCTGTGACCAGCCTTCGCCGTAGGCGTCGGAGAAGCCGATGAAGGCCACGGTCTTCACGCCGCTGGCCGCCATGTGCTCGGCGATGGCGAGCGACATCATGATGTCGTTCTGCGGCGTCTTGAAGACCCACTTCTTCTTGTCGTCCATCGGCTCGACGATGCGCGCCGAGGCGGCGATGGAGATCATCGGCGTCTTCGCCTCGCTCACCACGTCGATCATCGCGAGCGAGTTGGGCGTGGTGGTGGAGCCGAGCACGATGTCGACCTTGTTCTCGGCGATGAGCTTGCGGGTGTTGGCCACGGCCGCCGTGGTGTCCGACGCATCGTCGAGCACGATGTAGTTGATCTTCTGGCCTCCGATGGTCTTGGGCATCAGCGCGATGGTGTTCTTCTCGGGAATGCCGAGCGACGCGGCCGGGCCGGTGGCCGAGAGCGTGACGCCGACGTTGACGTCGGCCCAGGCGGCAGCGGCGGTGGCGCAGAGCGCGGCGATCAGCAGGGGCTTGAAGAAGAATTTCATGGGTGGTTGTCTCCGGTGTTGTTGATGGGTGATGGGTTGTTCTTATCGTTCGTCGAACGACAGCGTGACGCGCTCGGTCAGCGGATGGGCCTGGCAGGTCAGCACAAAGCCTGCGGCGACTTCATTCTTGTCGAGCGCGAAGTTCCTTTCCATGCGGACTTCCCCCTCCACGCACTTGGCGCGGCAGGTTCCGCACACGCCTGAGGTGCACGAGAAGGGCACCTCGAGGCCCGCGGCCGAGGCCGCATCGAGGATGCTCGGCTGTCCTTCGGTGAAGGTGATCTCGCGCTGCAGGCCGTCGCGCACGATCGTCACGCGCGCCTGCCTTGCGTCGCCCGGCAGCGCTTCGTGCACCACGGCACCGACCTGCGTGCCCGCGCTCGCCGAGGGCAGCGCGACGCCGAAGCGCTCGATGTGGATGCGGTGCTCGGGCACGCCGGCCGCGAGCAGCGCCGCCTCGGCCTCGTCGTTCATCTGGAACGGGCCGCAGACATAGGCATGGTCGATGCCGTGCGCCGGCACCACGGTGCGCAGGAATTCGCCGATCTTCGCGCGGTCCATCACACCGCTGCCGAGCGGCGAATCGGTCTGCTCGTCGGAGAACACATGGTGCAGCACGAGCCGCGTCATCCATCGGTTCTTCAGGTCCTCGATCTCTTCCTTGAACATCGTGGACTGCAGCTGCCGGTTGCCGTAGACCAGCGTGAAGCGGCTTCGGGGCTCGCGCGCCAGCACGGTCTTCATGATCGAGAGGATCGGCGTGATGCCGCTGCCGCCCGCGATGCCGACATGGTGCCGTGCGGCGCCGGGTTCGATCGGCACGAAGAAGCGGCCCTGCGGCGCCATCACCTGCACCGTGTCGCCGGGCTGCAGGTGCGCGTTGATCCAGTTCGAGAACACGCCGCCGCGCACCTTGCGCACGCCCACGCGCAGTTCGCCGTCGTCGAGGCCGGCACAGATCGAATACGAGCGGCGCAGGTCCTGGCCGTCGATCTCGCGTCGCAGCGTGAGGTACTGCCCCTGCGTGAAGCCGAAGACCTCGCGCAGCGTGGGCGGCACGTCGAACGAGACGATCACGGCCTCGGCGGTGTCGGGCTCCACGGCCTTTACGCGAAGCGGATGGAAAAGGGTGCTCATCTAGATCGGCTTGAAATGTTCGAAGGGTTCGCGGCAGGCTAGGCAGCGGTAGAGCGCCTTGCAGGCCGTCGAGCCGAAGGCCGAGAGGCGCTCGGTGCGCTCGCTCTCGCAGCGCGGGCAGGCGATGCGCTCGCCGGCGATGCGGCCGAAGAGGCGGATCGGTACCGCGGTGCCGGCGGCGGCTTCGGCCGAGAGGTGCGCAGGCGGTGCGATGCCATAGGCCTTGAGCTTCGTTCGCCCTTCGTCGCTGATCCAGTCGCTCGACCATGCGGGTGCGCGGCGCAGCGTGGCGCGCGCCGGCCCAAGCCCGGCCGCGGCAATGGCGGCCAGCACGTCGTGCTCGATGGCCTCGGTGGCGGGGCAGCCGGAGTAGGTCGGCGTGAGCACGATCTCGAGGCCGTCGTCATGCTCGATGACCTCGCGCACGATGCCGAGGTCGCAGACCGAAACCGCCGGCACCTCCGGATCGGGCACGCCGTGCAGCACGGCCCAGGCCGCGTCCACGCGCGAGGCGGCCAGCGTGTTCGCTGTCATCACCACACGCCTCCGGGGTACGCGCGCTGCAGGTGCTGCATCTCGGCCAGCAGGTAGCCCATGTGCTCGCTGTGCACGCCCCGCTTGCCGGTGCTGCGGAAGGCGGCTTCGGCCGGCATCGCGAGGCCCGCGGCATCGAGCACCAGCTGCATCTCGGCGAGCCAGGGGTCGCGCAGTTCGCTCCAAGCGGGGCCGAGGCCGCTCGCGCTGGCGGCGGCATCGACGGCGTCGCTTTCGAACAGTTCGGGCATGTAGAGCCAGAGCTGCTTCAGGGCCTTCTCGGTGCGGCGGCGCGATTCGTCGGTGCCGTCACCGAGGCGGACCACCCAGTCGGCCGAGTGCTGCTGGTGGTAGCGCGCCTCTTTCAGCGCCTTGCCGGCGATGGCGGCCACCTCGGCATCGTTCGATGTTGCGAGGCGCTGCCACAGCAGCTTGAGCAAGGTGGCGACCATGGTGTTGCGCACCACGGTGAAAGCGAAGTCGCCACGCGGCAGCTCGACGAGCGTGATGTTGAAGTAGTCGCGCTCGTCGCGCAGGTAGGCGAGTTGGTCCTCGTCGTGCGCGCGGCCCTCTTCTGCACCGGAAGCCTCGAGCTTGCCGGCATGTGTCAGCAGTGCGCGCGCCTGGCCCACGAGGTCGAGCGCGATGTTGGCCATTGCGATGTCTTCCTCCAGCACGGGCGCGTGGCCGCACCATTCGCCGAGCCGCTGCGCGAGCACGAGGCATGTATCGCCGATGCGCAGCAGGTACTGCACGGCGGGTGTCCGGTTCAGTTCGATCGATGCTTGCATGGCGGCGCTCACATGTGGTCGACCGACTTCGGCAGCGCGTAGAAGGTCGGATGCCGGTACACCTTGTCTTCGGCCGGATCGAAGTACATGTCCTTCTCGCCCGGATCGCTCGCGACGATCTGGTCGGAGCGCACCACCCAGATGCTGCTGCCTTCCTGGCGGCGCGTGTAGACGTCGCGCGCCATCTGGATCGCCATCTTCGGGTCGGCGGCGTGCAGGCTGCCGCAGTGCTTGTGGTCGAGGCCGGCCTTGCTGCGCACGAAGACTTCCCACAGCGGCCACTCTTGCTTGGCGTCGGCGGTCACTGATGCACCCTTGGCGCTGCGCGCCTTCCCGCCAGGCGGGAGCGAGCTCGCTTGGGGGCGGCCCTGCGCGGCGCTCATGCGGCCTCCTTCATCGGTTGCTTGGCGGCGTGGGCCAGCGCGGCTTCGCGCACCCACGCACCGTCTTCCCAGGCGTCGACGCGGGCCTGCAGGCGCTCGCGGTTGCACGGGCCATCGCCACCCACCACGCGCCAGAACTCGCTCCAGTCGATGGCGCCGAAGTCGTGCGCCTGGCGTTCTTCGTTCCACTTCAGGTCGGGGTCGGGCAGCGTCACGCCGAGGATGCGCGCCTGCTCGACAGCGGCATCGATGAACTTCTGGCGCAGTTCGTCGTTGCTGACGCGCTTGATGCCCCAGCGCATCGACTGCGCGCTGTTGGGCGACTGGTCGTCGGGCGGGCCGAACATCATGATCGAGGGCCACCACCAGCGGTCGACGGCATCCTGCACCATCGCCTTCTGCGCGGCGGTGCCGTGCGTCATCATCGTCAGCAGCGACTCGAAGCCCTGGCGCTGGTGGAAGCTCTCCTCGCGGCAGATGCGGACCATGGCGCGCGCGTAGGGCGCATAGGAGCAGCGGCAGATCGGCACCTGGTTCATGATCGCCGCGCCATCGACCAGCCAGCCGATGGTGCCCATGTCGGCCCAGCTCAGCGTGGGGTAGTTGAAGATCGAGCTGTACTTGGCGCGGCCGCTGTGCAGCGCATCGAACATCTGGTCGCGCGAGGTGCCGAGCGTCTCGGCCGCGGCGTACAGGTAGAGGCCGTGGCCGCCTTCGTCCTGCACCTTGGCGAGCAGGATGGCCTTGCGCTTGAGCGTGGGCGCGCGGCTGATCCAGTTGCCTTCGGGCAGCATGCCGACGATCTCGGAATGGGCATGCTGGCTGATCTGGCGCACCAGCGTCTTGCGGTAGTGCTCGGGCATCCAGTCTTTCGCCTCGATGAATTCGCCCGCATCGATGCGGGCCTCGAAGCCTTCCTCGCGCTGCATCTCCTGGGCGGAACGCACGGCTTTCTTCTTGCCGTCTGCCGCGTCCTTGCCCATGGTGTCCATGGCCTGGGTGTACATGTGCGTGTCCTTTGAAACGGTGTGGTGGAAATCAGCCCCGGGGACGGGTGTCGACCACCCGGCGGGCCTTGCCGGTCTGCGTGCGTTCGATCGAATCGGGGTCGAACACGCGCACCGTGGTCGAGATGCCGACCAGCGTCTTCACGCGGTCCTGCACCCAACTGGCGATGGCGTCGCGCTCGGCTTGCGCCACGCTCGCGTTGCGGTGCTCGAGCTCGCAGTGCACCTCGACCTCGTCGAGCAGCCCCTCGCGGCGCACATGCACCTGGTAGAGGCCGGAGAGCCGGCCTTGCGCCAGCACGATCTCCTCCACCTGCGTGGGAAAGACGTTGACGCCGCGGATGATCATCATGTCGTCGCTGCGCCCGACGATCTTGCCCATGCGGCGGAAGGCGCGCGAGGTGGGCGGCAAGAGGCGCGTGAGGTCGCGCGTGCGGTAGCGCACGATCGGCATCGCCTCCTTGCTGAGCGAGGTGAAGACCAGCTCGCCTTCCTCGCCGTCGGCCTTGAGCTCGCCGGTGTCGGGGTCGATGATCTCGGGGTAGAAGTGGTCTTCCCAGATCACCGGGCCGTCCTTGCTTTCGACGCATTCGCTCGCCACGCCGGGGCCCATCACCTCCGAGAGCCCGTAGATGTCGACCGCGTCGATGCCGGCCTTGGCCTCGATGTCGCGGCGCATCGCGTCGGTCCACGGCTCGGCACCGAAGATGCCGATGCGCAGCGAACTGTCCTTCGCGTCCAGGCCCTGGCGCTCGAACTGCTCGATGATCACCTGCATGTAGCTCGGGGTGACCATGATGATGTCGGGCCTGAAGTCCTGGATCAGCTGCACCTGCTTCTCGGTCTGGCCGCCCGACATCGGGATGACGGTGCAGCCCGCGCGCTCGGCGCCGTAATGTGCGCCGAGGCCGCCGGTGAAGAGGCCGTAGCCGTAGGCCACGTGGACCATGTCGCCGGCGCGCCCGCCCGCGGCGCGGATGGAGCGCGCCACCAGGTCGGCCCAGGTCTCGATGTCGTTCTTCGTGTAGCCGACCACCGTCGGCTTGCCGGTGGTGCCCGACGAGGCATGGATGCGCGCGACCTGTTCGCGCGGCACCGCGAACATGCCGAAGGGATAGTTGTCGCGCAGGTCGCTCTTGACCGTGAACGGGAACTTCGACAGGTCGGCGAGCGTTTTCAGGTCATCGGGGTGCACGCCCTTGGCATCGAAGGCGCGGCGGTAGTGCGGCACGTGGTCGTAGGCGCGCTGCAGCGTGGCGCGCAGGCGCTGCACCTGCAGCGCGGTGATCTCGTCGCGGCTCGCGGTCTCGATCGGCTCGAGTTCGCCGGGGGCGGGGTGTCTGGCGGTCATGGCGGCGTGTCTCCTCAGGCGTCGGCGGGCACGGCGGGGCGGCCCTTGGCCGTGTACGAACGGCCGCGGAACATCGCGATGCGCTCGCCGCGCTGGTTGGTGATCTCGGTGTCGTAGACGCCGGTGCGGCCGGCCTTCGAGACTTCGAAGCAGCGCGCGGTCAGCAGGTCGCCTTCGCGTGCCGGTGCGATGAAGTCGATCGAGAAGCCCGAGGCGACGGTCAGTTCGTTGTACGAGTTGCAGGCGAAGGCGAAGGTCGAATCGGCCAGCGTGGCCATGAAGCCACCGTGGCAGATGGCGTGGCCATTGAGCATGTCGGCGCGCACGCGCATCTCGATCGTGGCCTGGCCGGGGCCGACCTCGACGATGTGCATGCCCAGGCCCTTGCTCGCGTTGTCGTTGGCGAACATGCCGTCGCGCACGTGCTCGGCGGTCTGCTGCGGGGTGCGGGTGGGTTCGCTCATGACTCAGCGGTCCTTGAAGACGGGCGGGCGTTTGGCACGGAAGGCTTCCACGCCTTCCTGGTAGTCGCCTGCATGGCCGAGCTCGCGCTGCAGGCGCGCCTCCTGGGCGAGTGCCTGCTCGAGGCTCTTGCCATCGGTCGCGGCCATCGCCTCGCGCGTGGCGACGAGCGCGCGCGTCGGCATGGCCGCGAGCCGGGCGGCGAGGGCGGCGGCCGTCTCGGCGAGCACCGCGTCGTCCACGCATTGCCAGATCAGCCCGATGCGCGCCGCTTCTTCCGCGGGGAGCTTGTCGCCGAGCATCGCGAGTCCCAGCGCGCGCGCCGGACCGACCAGCCGAGGCAGCAGCCAGGTGCCGCCCGTGTCGGGCACGAGGCCGATCTTCGCGAAGGCCTGGATGAAGCTCGCCGAGCGGCCGGCCACGACGAGGTCGCAGCACAGCGCGAGGTTCGCGCCCGCGCCCGCGGCCACGCCGTTGACCGCGGCGACCACCGGCACCGGCATCGAGCGGATGCGTGCGACCAGCGGGGCATAGAAGGTGGCGATGACATGGCCCAGGTCCTTGGGCGCGGCACCGGGGGCGGGGTCGGGCGCCACCGAGGGGTCGGCGAGGTCCTGGCCGGCGCAGAAGGCGCGGCCCGCGCCCGTGAGCACGAGGCAGCGCACCGCCGTGTCCTCGGCCGCCTGTTCGAGTGCGGCCATCAGCGCGGCATGCAGTTCGGTCGTGAAGCTGTTGAGTGCCGCGGGCCGGTTGAGGCGCAGCGTGCGGACGGCGCCGGCATCATCGATGAGAACCAAAGGTTCTGCCATGGGCTTTGTCTCCCGTTGTTCAAGAAGGGCGGCCAGCAGCGGAAACACTATTGACCGACCGTTCGGTTGATTTTAGGATCGTCACTGGTATCCGCACAAGCGCCGGGGCCTCGGGCAAACCCTGAGCCGGCCGTTCCACCCTCCGAGGAGACGTTCCGAATGCCCAGCTATTCCATCGATGGCGTGATCCCTGTGGTCGACCCCACCGCGTACGTGCATCCGAGCGCCGTGCTCATCGGCGACGTGATCGTCGGCCCGCGCTGCTACGTGGGCCCGTGCGCGAGCCTGCGCGGCGACTTCGGCCGCATCGTGCTCGAGGAGGGCTCGAACGTGCAGGACCACTGCTGCGTGCACGGCTTCCCCGACCAGGACACGGTGGTGGAGGTCAACGGCCACATCGGCCACGGCGCGATCCTGCACAGCTGCGTGGTGCGCCGCGACGCGCTGGTGGGCATGAACGCTGTGGTGATGGACGAGGCCGAGATCGGCGAGCAGGCGATCGTGGCCGCCTGCGCCTTCGTGCCGGCCGGCATGAAGGTGCCCCCGCGCACGCTCGTGGCCGGCATTCCGGCCAAGGTGAAGAAGGTGCTCAGCGACGAGGAGATCGCCTGGAAGCTGGAAGGCACGCACACCTACCACGCGCTGACCGAACGCAGCCTCGCGAGCCTGCGCGAAGTGGCGCCGCTCGCGCGCCCCGAGGCCGACCGGCCACGGCTGCCCGACTTCGACGTGCGCTCGCTGATCGCGATGCGGCGCGGCTAGAGCGCCGCGCGTTCGATCGTGCAAGATCGCGGGTTGTCCGCAGCCACTTGCCTCTAGGAAGAAAGAAGACCCGATGCCGCGTGGAAGATCCGCCACCTACGACGACCAGCGCGAACTCATCCTTGCGCGCGCGGCCGAGCTGTTCGCGCGCCGCGGCTATCCCGCGACCTCGATGAACCAAGTGGCCGAGGCCTGCAAGCTTTCGAAGGCCACGCTCTATCACTATTACAAGGACAAGAGCAGCCTGCTGATCAGCATCGCCGAAACGCACGTCTCGCGCCTGGCCGCGCTGGTGGCCGAGGAAGAGGCCTCGACGCACACCGACGAGGAGCGGCTGCGCCGCTTCATCTACCGCATCGTCGAGGAATATGCGGGCGCGCAGAACGCGCACCGCGTGCTGACCGACGACGTGCGCTTTCTCGAGGAAGAAGACCGCGAGCGCGTGCTCGACCAGGAGCGCGAGGTGGTGGCCGCCTTCGCGCGGGCGGTGTCGGCGCTGCGCCCCGGCGCGCCGAGCGACGACCTTGCCAAGCCGCTCACGATGCTGCTGTTCGGCATGATCAACTGGATGTTCACCTGGATGAAGCCCGATGGCCGGCTCGACCACGCATCGATCGCGCCGATCGTGGCCGACCTGTTCCTCGGTGGCATCGGCGCGGTGAAGGCGCCGCCGCCGCGCGCACTGGCGGCGGCTGAAGCTAAAGAATCCGGTTGAACCAGAGCAGCGACAGCCCCGCCGACAGCAGCGTGAGGATCGCTGCGCCGAGCGCGAAGAGCGCCGAGATCTCGGTCTCCTTCTTCTCGACCGTGAGCCGCGAACTTAGCGTCTCGTAGACCTTCTTCAGGTCGGTGGCGGTGCCGGCGTAGAAGTATTCGGCCTGGGTCTTGTTGGCCACGGCCTTGAGCGTTTCCTCGTCGAGCCGCACCCGCATCGACCAGCCTTCGAAGCCGATGGTCTCGCCGTCGACCGTGCCCACGCCCACGGTGTAGATGCGCACGCCGCGGTCGGCCGCCGCCTTGGCGGCATCGAGCGGGTCGACGCCGGTGGTGCGCTGGCCGTCGGTGAGCATGATGATCGCGGCCGAGGTGTACGAGCCCGGCGCCACCGGCGTGAACTCCTTGGCCTGCTTCTCGGCTTGGTCGATCGGCGTGCCGCGCTGCCGGCTCGGTGTGCTGAACTGCGACACGTCGATGCCCGCGTCGGGGAACAGCGTGGCAAGCGAGACCACGATGGCATTGCCGGTGGCCGTGGCGCGCTGCAGCTGGAAGCTGTCGATCGCGGTCATCAGGTCGTCGTGGCTCGTGGTGGGCAGCTGCGCCACCTGCGCGCTGCCCGCGAAAGCCACGATGCCGACCTTCACATGCCGCGGCAGGTCCTTGATGAAGCTCTTGGCGGCCTCTTGCGCCGCCACGAGCCGGTTGGGCTGCACGTCGGCGGCGCGCATGCTGCCCGAAACGTCCATCGCGAGGATGATCGTCTGCTGGTTCGACGGCAGCATCACCACGGCCATCGGCCGCGCCGCCGCCACGAGCATGGCGGCCATGGCGAGCAGGAAGAGCACGGGCGGGATGTGCCGCCGCAGGCTCTGGCCCGCGCCCATGGCCTCGCGCACGATCGACAGGCTTGCGTAACGCACCGCCATCTTCTTCTTGCGGCGGATCAGCCAGATGTAGAGCAGCACCAGCAGCGGCAACGCCGCCAGCAGCCAGAGGAATTGAGGCCAGAGAAATGTCATGCTGCCACCGCCTTCATGCTTGCCGGGCCGATGCGCGTGCGGCGCTTGCGCAGGTCGGCGAAACGAACGATGGCTTCCACCAGGTCGTCGCTGGTCGAGAGCTCGAGCGCGTCGACACCCGCCTTGGCGAGCGCGGCGCGCAGTGCGTTCTCGCGCTCGGCGGCGAGCCGCGCGAAGCGCTTGCGGAAACCGGCGTCGTGCGTGTCGACCCAGAGCTGCTCGCCGGTCTCGGCGTCGCGCAGCGGCACCAGCCCGAGGTCGGGCAGTTCGAGTTCGAGCGGGTCGAACAGGCGCACGGCCACCACTTCATGCCGCTGCACCAGCTGGCCGAGCGGTCGCTCCCAGCCCGGCTCGCTGAGGAAGTCGGACACCACGAACACGGTAGAGCGACGCGGCATCAGCATGGCGGCCGACTTGAGCAGGTCGTCCAGGCGCGTCATGCCTTTTTGCGTGGACGCGACCTCGGCCTTGTCGGCGCGGCGCTCCATGGCATGCAGCAGGTGCAGCACGTGGCGGCGGCCGCTGCGCGGTGGGATCACCGCCTCCAGGTCGCTGCCGTAGACCAGCGCGCCGACGCGGTTGCCGTGGCGCGTGAGCAGGCGCGCGAGCACGCCGACGAAGCCGGCCGAGATCTCGCGCTTGGCCTTCAGGCCTGAACCGAAATCGACCGAGCGGCTCAGGTCGAGCACGAACCAGGCCGCCATCTCGCGGTCTTCGGTGAACACGCGCACGTAGGGCGTCTGCAAGCGCGCCGTGACGTTCCAGTCGATGTGGCGCACGTCGTCGTGGTGCTGGTATTCGCGCAGGTCGGCCAGGTCGAGGCCGGCGCCGCGCATCAGCGTGCGGTAGTCGCCCTGCAGCAGCCCGTCGAGCCGGCGGATCACCGTCCATTCGAGCCGGCGCAGCGCGCGCTCCGCCCCGCCAGCCTGCGCGATGAGGCGTTCGTCGTTGGCGGCCGCAGGGGCCTTACGCCACCAGCTTTTCATGTTCCAAGGGTTTTGGAGGAGCGGGAACGGCTTTCATGATCTTTTCTATCAGGCTGTCGGGTGTGAGGCCTTCCGACAATCCTTCGTAGGAAAGCGTCACGCGGTGGCGCAGCACGTCGGGCACCAGCGCGGTCATGTCTTCGGGCAGCGCGTAGCTTCGGCCGCGCAGCAGCGCGAGCGCGCGGGCGCCTTCGGTGAGGCTGATGCTCGCGCGCGGGCTGGCGCCGAAGGTGATGAAGCGGCGCATGTCCTTGAGGCCGTGCTTGTCGGGCGTGCGCGTGGCCGAGACCAGCTTCACCGCGTATTGGATGAGCGAAGGATCGACGTAGACGCGCCGCGCCTCGGCCTGCAGCGACGCGAGCTGCTCGGTGGTGGCGACCGGGTTCGCCTCGAGCGGCGCACCGATCACGCGCTGGACGATGACGAACTCTTCCTCGTCGGTCGGGTAGTCGACCAGCACCTTCATCATGAAGCGGTCGACCTGCGCCTCGGGCAGCGGATAGGTGCCCTCGGTTTCAATCGGATTCTGCGTGGCCATGACCAGGAACGGGCGCGGCACGCGGTGTGTCTCGCCCGCGATCGTGACCTGGCGCTCCTGCATCACCTCGAGCAGCGCGCTCTGCACCTTGGCGGGCGCGCGGTTGATCTCGTCGGCCAGCAGCAGGTTGGCGAACACCGGGCCGAGCGAGGTGCTGAACTCGCCGGTCTTCTGGTTGTAGATGCGGGTGCCGACGAGGTCGGCCGGCACGAGGTCGGGCGTGAACTGGATGCGCTTGAACTGGCCGCGCACCGTGTCGGACAGCGTCTTGATGGTGAGCGTCTTCGCCAAGCCCGGAACGCCCTCGACCAGCAGGTGCCCGCCCGCGAGCATCGCGACCATCACGCGCTCGAGAAAGCGGTCCTGGCCCACCACCACGCGCTTGACCTCGTAGAGGATCTGCTCCATCAGCTCGGCCGTGCCGGTGGATGTGGAATACGGGGTCTCGGTGCTCATGCGGTGGCCTCTTGCTGGATGGACGGTCGAAAGTTCGAAGGGGCGGATGGGCTTCGGGCCGGCTAGAACGGCGGCGAGCCCGCGGCCGAAGCGGCGTTCTCGATCGGCACGGCAAAACCGATGCCGATGAAGGTGCGCTGCTGTGTCGGGTTGAGGATGGCGGTGACGATGCCGAGCACCTCGCCTTCCATGTTGACGAGCGGGCCGCCCGAGTTGCCGGGGTTGGCGGCGGCATCGAACTGGATCAGGTTGCCAAGCTCCTGCTTGCCCTCGGGCGAGCGGAACGAGCGCTTCAGGCCCGACACCACGCCGGCCGACACCGAGGGGCCGATGCCGAACGGAAAGCCCACCGCAGCCACCTGGTCGCCGGGCTGCAGGTCGGCGGTCGAGCGCATCACGGCAGGGATCAGGTCGTCGGGGATCTTCTGCGCCTGCAGCACAGCGAGGTCGTTCTCGGGTTGCACGCCGGTGATGGTGGCCGTGGCCTCGAAGCCGTCGGAGAAGGTGACCTTGATCGTCTCGGAGCCTGCGACCACATGCAGGTTGGTGAGGATCACGCCCTTGTCGACGATCACCACGCCGGTGCCCACGCCGCGCTCGACCTCGCCCGGGGGCGGGTCGGCCTCGGGCGGCTTGCCCTTGGCGAGATTGCGGCCGCGCTTCTGGGTCTTGGCTTCGGGCGTGACTTTCTCGGGACCGTAGCCGACCACTCGCACCACCGAAGGCCGCACGATCTCGGCGGCTTTGGCGGCGGGAGACGGAAGAGGCTGGGTCTGCAGCGTGCGCAGCACGGCCGAGTCGATGTCTTTCTGCGTGAGCGCCCTGGCGCCCTGGCGCGGCCACCAGGCGGTGCCGGCAACGAGCGCGGCGCTCAGCAGCACGACGAGTGCGAAGCTGCGTCGGCCGGGCTGCCAAACGGCCTTGCCCGCGGGGGCGGATTGCGGCGGCGCGCCGTCGGCGGCTTCTGGCAAAGGCGAGGCGGCCTCGTCGGCCGCACCAGGCAGCGTGCGGGGCGAACGGCTGTAGAAGGCGGGCCTGCGCATCGAAGCACCTCCGGCAAAGGAACGACGGGAGAGGAGGGGTTCACAGTAGCACGCTTTCCGCGGCCTTGCATCCCTTCGGGCATCATCGGGCGATGGCCGTCTTCATCGATACCCACTGCCATCTCGACGCGCCCGAATTCGGTGCGGAAATGCCCGTCGTGCGGGCGCGCGCGGCCGCGCGCGGCGTCGCGTTGTGCGTGATTCCGGCCGTGGGCGTCTTCAACTTCGCCACCGTGCGCGAGCTCGCCCGGGTGCAGGCCGACGCCTATGCGCTCGGCATCCATCCGCTGTGCACCGGCAATGCAGGGGAGGCCGACCTCGAGACGCTCGACGCCGAGCTGACCGCGCGCCATGGCGATCCGCGGCTCGTCGCCGTCGGCGAGATCGGCCTCGACTACTTCGTCGAGGGGCTCGACAGCGACAAGCAGCAGCACTTCTTTCACACTCAGTTGCAATTGGCACGCAAGCACGACCTGCCGGTGCTCATCCATGTGCGCCGCTCGGTCGACAAGGTGCTCAAGCACCTGCGGCAGACAGCGGGCGGGCGGCCTTGGCGCGGCATCGCCCACGCCTTCAACGGCAGCGAGCAGCAGGCCCACGCCTGCATCGCGCTCGGGCTCAAGCTGGGTTTCGGCGGTGCCGTGACCTTTGAGCGGGCCTTGCAGCTGCGGCGCCTGGCGGCATCGTTGCCGCTCGAATCGATGGTGATGGAAACCGACGCGCCCGACATCCAGCCGCATTGGATCTACCGCACGCAGGCGCAACGCGCGGCCGGCGAAGCGCAGGGCCGCAACGAACCCGGCGAGCTGCCGCGCATCGCCGAAGTGGTGGCGCAGCTGCGCGGCATCGGCGTCGACGAACTGGCCGAAGCCACGACGCGCAATGCGCTCGACGCCATGCCGCGGCTCCACGGCCTACTCGCACTGTCGGAAGGCCGGCCGCACCGCCCGTAGGCGGGTGCCCCGACTTGCCGCCTGGCGTGCGAAAGCCAATTTTTTGCTGTCATCCTCGGTGTTCGAAGTGGCGTTGCCTGTTTACGTGGCAACCGGGCCACTCCAACACCTGATTCAAAAAAGGAGTCTTCACATGACCACATCTTCGATTCGCACCCTGCCTGCCGTGCTCGCACTGGCGCTCGCCTCGATCGGCATCGCGGCCGTGGCGCAGACCACCACGACCACCACCACCGTCGAACCCACCGTGACCGAAAGGGCGAAGGAGGCCGGCAGCGACGCGGTCGACGCCACCAAGCGCACGACCAAGAAGGCGGTGAATGCCACCGAGAACGGTGCCGAGAAGGCCTGGGACGCCACCAAGCGCACCACCAAGAAGGCAGCCAATGCCACCGAGGACGGCACCGAAAAGGCCTGGGACGCGACCAAGCGCACCACCAAGAAGGCCGTGAACGCCACCGAAAACGGCGCCGAGAAGGCGTGGGACGCCACCAAGAACACGACCAAGAAGGCCACCGGCGCGACGAAGAACGTCGCTGCGAAGACGGGCGATGCCGTCGAGAACGCGGGCCACAAGACGGCTGACGGCATGCGCAGCGCCGGCCATGCGATCGGCGAGAAGGTGCCCGGCACCGCCGAGCACGACGCGGCCAAGAAGTAAGCACCGGCCGGCATCCAGACAAGACCCGCTTCGGCGGGTTTTTTCGTTGGCCCCCGGCAATGCCAAGATCACACCCATGACGCAATCCGCCCGAACCGGCCGCGCCAGCGGCAAACCCGGCCCGGTGCTCACCGGCCTCGCCCCGGTGGTCTCGCCGGCCACCGTCGTGCTGATCCTCGGCAGCTTCCCGGGCGTGCGCTCGCTCGAGCTCCAGCAGTACTATGCGCATCCACAAAACCAGTTCTGGAAGATCTTGCAAGCCGCCTGGCCCGACCACCCGCTCCCGATGGGCGCGGACAGCTACCCGCAGAAGAAGGCCTGGCTGCTCGAACGCGGGCTGGGCGTGTGGGACGTCTATGGCGCCTGCGAGCGCGAGGGCAGCCTCGACACCGCGATCCGGGCGCCCGTGGTGAACGACATCGCGGCGCTGCACCTGCCGAAGCTCGCCGCGATCGCCCACAACGGCGGCGAGAGCTTCAAGCATGCGCGCCACACGCGCACCCTGGGCGTGCCGGTCTACCAGCTGCCTTCCACCAGTCCCGCCAACGCGTCCTGGAGTTTCGAGCGCAAGCTCGCTGCCTGGCGCGAGGTCTTCGCCGCCCACCACCTTCTTTGATGGCCACCAGCAAGAAAAGCAAAACCCTCGTGCTTCCCGAAGTCAATTTCTCCGACTGGGGCGATATCCGCTACCTGCACCTGGGCACCGAATGGGTCCAGGGGTCGATGAAGATCGACGCGCCATTCGAGATCGAGCTCGAGTACGTGCAGCGCATGATGGCCTGGCTGCTGTTCGTCGAGCCGAAGCAGGTGGCGAGCCTGCATGCCATGCAGCTCGGCCTGGGCGCGGCCACGCTCACCAAGTTCAGCCGCAAGACGCTGCGCATGCGCACCACGGCCATCGAGCTGAACCCGCAGGTGGTGTCGGCCTGCCGCGGCTGGTTCAAGCTGCCGGCCGACGATGCGAAGCTGCGCGTGGTGGTGGCCGATGCCGCGACCGAGATCCGCAAGGCCGAGTGGCAAGGCACGGTCGATGCGCTGCAGGTCGATCTGTACGACCATGAGGCGGCGGCGCCGGTGCTCGACAGCGAAGAGTTCTATGCCGACTGCCGCGCGCTGCTCACCGACACCGGCTGCATGACGGTGAACCTGTTCGGCCGGTCGTCGAGCTACGAGCGCAGCCTCGAGAAGATCTCGGCGGCCTTCGGCGCGGACGTGGTCTGGGCCTTCAAGCCGACGCGCGAAGGCAACACGGTGGTGCTGGCACAGCGCACGCCCGCACGGCCGAAGCGCGAAGCGCTTGCCGAGCGTGCGCAAACGATCCAGACTCGCTGGGACCTGCCTGCGCCGAAATGGCTGCGGGTGTTCAAGCCGCTCCATCCCACCCTCACGCGTTCCACCGGTTCATGAGTGCTGTCCCCGCCGTTCCCGCAGTCGTTTCCGTCCGCCACGAAGGCCCCCTCGACCTGCGCCGCCTGATCGAGTGGCTGGCCGCCGATGGCGTGATCTCGGCCGTGGAAGCCAGGCGCACGATCGCGCGCTGTGCGCAGGCCGAAAGCCGGCAGGCACCGCTGGTGCGGCTCGCCAACGTGGCCATGACGCGCGAGAGCGACGGCAAGCCGCTCGACCTGGAAATGCTCACGCAGTGGCTCGCGGGCCGTGCGGGCCTGGCCTACCTGCGCATCGATCCGCTCAAGGTCGACGTGGGCAAGGTCGCCGACACCATGAGTGCCGCCTACGCCGAGCGCCACAAGGTGCTGCCGGTGCAGGTGCTGCCCAACGAGGTGGTCGTGGCCACGGCCGAGCCTTTCCTGACCGATTGGATCGCCGAGGTCGAGCGCCAGTCGCGCCGCGCGGTGCGCCGCGTGGTGGCCAACCCGGCCGACATCCAGCGCTACACGGCCGAGTTCTTCGCGCTCGCCAAGTCGGTGCGCGCCGCGCAGAAGGCCGGCGGCAACACGGGCGGCGCGAGCTTCGAACAGCTGGTGGAGCTCGGCAAGAGCACCCGGCAACTCGACGCCAACGACCAGAGCGTGGTGCAGGTGGTCGACTGGCTCTGGCAGTACGCCTTCGACCAGCGCGCCAGCGACATCCACCTGGAGCCGCGCCGCGAGCAGGGCGTGATCCGCTTCCGCATCGACGGCATCCTGCATCCGGCCTACCAGATGCCGATGGGCGTGATGAATGCGATGGTGGCGCGCATCAAGCTGCTGGGCCGCATGGACGTGGTCGAGAAGCGGCGGCCGCTCGACGGCCGCATCAAGACGCGCAACATGCGCGGCGACGAGGTCGAGATGCGGCTGTCGACCCTGCCGACCGCCTTCGGCGAGAAGATGGTGATGCGGATCTTCGACCCCGACACGGCGGTCAAGGACCTCGACGCACTCGGCTTCTCGCAGCACGACGCGCACCGCTGGGAACAACTCGTCACGCGGCCCAACGGCATCGTCCTCGTGACGGGGCCGACCGGCTCGGGCAAGACCACCACGCTCTACTCCACGCTCAAGCGGGTGGCCACCGAAGAGGTGAACGTGAGCACGGTCGAAGACCCGATCGAGATGATCGAGCCCGCGTTCAACCAGACGCAGGTGCAGCCGCAGCTCGACTTCGGCTTCACCGAGGGCCTGCGTGCGCTGATGCGGCAGGACCCGGACATCATCATGGTGGGCGAGATCCGCGACCTCGCCACAGCCGAGATGGCGGTGCAGGCCGCGCTCACCGGGCACCTCGTCTTCAGCACGCTGCACACCAACGATGCGCCGAGCGCGATCACGCGGCTCATGGAGCTCGGCGTGCCCTCGTACCTCATCAATGCCGTCATGCTCGGCGTGCTGGCCCAGCGGCTCGTGCGCACGCTGTGCCCGCATTGCAAGCAGCCCGACGAAGGCATCACGCGCGAGAAGCTCGAGGCCATCGTGAAGCCGTGGCAGATCACCGGCTCGGTGCGCGCCTACAAGCCCGTGGGCTGCGTCGACTGCCGCATGACCGGCTACATGGGGCGCATGGGGCTGTACGAACTGCTGAGCGTCAGCGAAGAGTTCAAGGGCCTGGTCACCAAGGAGCCCAATCTCTCGGGCCTGCGCCGCCAGGCCGTGGTCGACGGCATGCGCCCGCTGCGCCTCGCGGGCGCGCTGCGCGTGGCCGAAGGCGTCACCACCATCGAGGAAGTGCTGAGCGCGACGCCGCCGCTGGAGTAGGCCCACGCCGCGGCGTTTTCCGCGAGGAGCCCGCAGGGGTGATTTCGGGTTATCCCTAGCACTTTCGTTAGTGGAATCCACATCGAGACGGTCTCCGGCGGACTCGACAATCCCGCATCGAAATCTGTTCGAGGAGACTGTTCGTGAAAATCAAGAGTCAAAAAGACTTTTTCTCGGGTGTGATGTTTACGGTCGTGGGTTTGGCGTTCGCATGGGGCGCCACCACCTACAGTGTAGGCACCGGCGCCCGCATGGGACCCGGGTACTTCCCGCTGATGCTGGGCATCCTCATGGCCGTCATCGGCCTGGGGATCATGTTCAGCGGCATGACCGTCGAAACCACCGACGGCGAGCCGATCGGCAAGTGGGCCTGGAGGCAGGTGGTGTTCATTCTGGGCGCCAACCTCGCCTTCGGCGTGCTGCTTGGCGGCCTGCCGACCTTCGGCGTTCCGGCCATGGGCATGATCATCGCGATCTACGCGCTCGTGATCATCGCGAGCCTCGCGGGCCACGAGTTCAAGCTGCCCACCGTGCTGATCCTGGCCACCGTGCTGGCCGTCGGCAGTTACGTGGCCTTCATCTGGGCGCTGAAGCTCCAGATCCAGGTCTGGCCGACCTTCATCACCGGTTGAGACGAAAGCTGCGCTCATGGAATTGTTTGACCACCTCTCGATGGGTTTTGGCGTTGCCTTTACCTTCACCAACCTGCTGTACTGCCTTGGCGGCTGTATTCTCGGCACGCTGATCGGCGTGCTGCCGGGCATCGGGCCCGTCGCGACCATCGCGATGCTGCTGCCCGCCACCTACGCGCTGCCGCCCGTGTCGGCGCTCATCATGCTGGCCGGCATCTACTACGGTGCGCAGTACGGCGGCTCGACCACCGCGATTCTCGTGAACCTGCCGGGCGAATCGTCCTCGGTGGTGACCGTGATCGACGGCTACCAGATGGCGCGCAAGGGCCGCGCCGGTCCAGCGCTCGCCGCTGCCGGCCTGGGCTCGTTCTTCGCAGGCTGCGTGGGCACGCTGATCCTTGCGGCCTTCGCGCCGCCGCTGACCGAACTGGCCTTCAAGTTCGGCCCGGCCGAGTACTTCTCGCTGATGGTGCTGGGCCTGATCGGCGCCGTGGTGCTGGCTTCGGGTTCGCTGCTCAAGGCCATCGGCATGATCGTGCTGGGCCTGCTGCTCGGCCTGGTCGGCACCGACGTGAACTCGGGCGTCGCGCGCTTCAGCTTCGACATCCCCGAACTCACCGACGGCATCGGCTTCGTGGCGATCGCCATGGGCGTGTTCGGCTACGGCGAAATCATTGCCAACCTCTCGCGCCCCGACGAGGACCGCGAGGTGTTCACCGCCAAGGTCTCGGGCCTGTTCCCGACCAAGGAAGACTTCAAGCGCATGGTTCCCGCAATTCTGCGCGGCACGGCGCTCGGTTCCTCGCTCGGCATCCTGCCGGGTGGCGGCGCGCTGCTGTCGGCCTTTGCGGCCTACACGATCGAGAAAAAGACCAAGCTGAAGCCGGGCGAAGTGCCTTTCGGCAAGGGCAACATCCGCGGCGTGGCAGCCCCCGAGGCAGCCAACAACGCCGGTGCGCAGACCTCCTTCATCCCGCTCTTGACGCTGGGCATTCCGCCCAACGCCGTGATGGCGCTGATGGTGGGCGCCATGACGATCCACAACATCCAGCCGGGCCCGCAGGTGATGACCAGCAACCCCGAGCTGTTCTGGGGCCTGATCGCCTCGATGTGGATCGGCAACGCGATGCTCGTGATCCTGAACCTGCCGCTGATCGGCCTGTGGATCAAGCTGCTCACGGTGCCCTACAAGTTCCTGTTCCCGGCGATCGTGCTGTTCTGCGCCATCGGCGTGTACTCCACGAACAACAACACCTGGGACATCTGGATGGTCGGCATCTTCGGCTTCGTGGGCTACACCTTCTTCAAGCTGGGTTGCGAGCCTGCGCCGCTGCTGCTGGGCTTCATCCTGGGGCCGATGATGGAAGAGAACCTGCGCCGCTCGCTGCTGTTGTCGCGCGGCGACTGGAGCGTGTTCGTCACGCGCCCGATCTCGCTCGGCCTGCTGCTGGCTGCGCTGCTGCTGCTGGTGATCGTGCTGTTGCCAGCCGTGAAGGCGAAACGCGAAGAAGCTTTCGTCGAGGACTGATCCCACTCGCTCCACAAGCAACGGCGCCTTCGGGCGCCGTTTCTGTTTTCAGGGCTTGCTGGAGGCCTTGGGCGGCTTCATGTGCTGCCGTGCCATCGCCAGGAAGGCCATCGCCGCAGGCGTGAGCGGATGCTTGGCGAGCCGGATCGCGACGACCGGGTATTCGAGCACCGGCCGTGTGACGGCGACGGCGCGCAGGTTGCCGGGCATCAGCACCTCGACGTAGCGCGGCAGCAGGGCGACGCCGGCGCCGGCTTGCACCAGGCCGAAGGCTGTCGAGAGCATCGAGACGTGGTGCACCACGCGCGGGTACACGTTGGCCATGCTCGAGAGCTGGCTGCTCACCGCGCGCCACACGTTGGCGTCGGGGTTCACGTGGATGAACGGCAGCGCCTCCAGGTGGCGCGCATCGACCACCACGCGCTGCGCGAGCGGATGGTCGTCGCGCACGAAAAGCGCCATGCGTTCGGTGAACAGGGGCTCGGTCGCAAGCTCCGAATGCTTCTGCCCGATGTCGGAGCCGAAGCCGAGGTCAGCCTCCTGCGACAGGATGCGCGAGATCATCTGCTCGGCCGTGCTGTCGAGCAGCGTGGCCGCCAGCGTCGGGTGCGCGCGCGAGAAGCGCCCGAGCAGCGGCGGCAGCAGCGCGCCCGCGGTCAGGTGACCGACCGCCAGCACCACGCGGCCCTCGCGCAGTTGCGATTGCGAACGGCAGGCCTCGACCGATTCGTCGACCAGCCGCAGCGCGCGCACCGCGGTCTCGGCCATGAGCTGGCCCGCGCCCGTGAGCTGCAACCGGCGCCCGCGCACCACCAGCGGCTGCCCGAGTTCTTCCTCGATGCGCTTCACCAGGTGGCTGATCGCGGGCTGCGTGAGCTGCAGGCTCTCGGCCGCACGCGTGAAGCTGCCTGATTCGGCCACGGCCGCGAGCGCCCGCAGCTGCTGCAGCGAAACGGCTTCGGTGGCGGGTCGTGTCATAAGTTCAGCTCATAGTCGAATAACCGGGATTATCTGGCTTGATGCGCAGCGGCTGCATAGCATGGGAGGTTTTCCTCAACGCGCCAGAATCCGCCCATGAAAAGAATCCAGTTCCTCCAGGCCCTTGCTGCAACTGCTGCGTTCTGCATGGCCGCACCGACGGCGGCCCTGGCACAGGCCTACCCAGCCAAGCCGGTGCGGCTGATCGTGCCGTTCCCCGCGGCCGGTGCGACCGACCTCTTCGCGCGCACGCTCGGCCAGAAGCTGGGCGAAAAGCTCGGCACCACGCTGGTCGTCGACAACAAGCCCGGCGCCGGCGGCGCCATCGGCTCCGACCTGGCCGCGAAGGCGCCAGCCGACGGCTACACGTTGCTGCTGGCCACCACCAGCACGCACGCGATCGGTCCCGCCATCACCCGCAAGCTGCCCTACGACACGGTGCGCGACTTCACGCCCATCGCGCACGTGGGCGACGCGCCGAGCATCATGCTGGTGCCGGTCGACTCGCCCGCGAAGAACGTGCGCGAGTGGATCGAGCACGCCAAGAAGAACCCCGGCCAGCTCAATTACGCATCCAGCGGCAACGGCACGATCGTCCAGCTCACCGCGGAACTCTTCAAGTCGCAGGCCGGCGTGTTCGTGACGCACATCCCCTACAAGGGCACGGCGCTCGCCATTCCCGACCTGATCACCGGCAACGTCGACGTGTTGTTCGATTCGCTGCCCACCGGGATGCCGCACGTGCGCGACGGGCGGCTCCGCGCGTTGGGCGTAACTTCGCTCCAGCGCAGCCCGCTCGCGCCCGAGCTGCCCGCCATCGCGGACACGCTGCCGGGGTTCGAGTCGAACACCTGGTTCGGCTTGTACGGGCCGAAGGGGCTGCCGGCCGACCTGGTGGCGCGCATCAACAAGGCGGCCAACGAGGCCCTCGCCGATCCCGAGCTGAAGGAGAAGCTCGCGCGCCTCGGCATTTCGCCTGCCGCACCGGGCACGCCCGAGCAGTTCGCGAAGCTGGTCGCGGGTGATGCGGCCAAGTGGAAGAAGATCGTCGTCGATCGAAAAATCTCCAACGACTGACCGCCTCGCTCCCCAACGTTCGTCCTCTCCCTGAAGGCACATCATGCAATTCGATTACGCGAACCCCTATCTCACCACCCGGATCCCCGTCTTCGCGCGGAACGTGGTGTCGACCTCGCACCCGCTCGCCTCGCAGGCCGGCCTGCGCATGCTGCAGCAGGGCGGCAACGCGGTCGATGCGGCCATCGCCACCGCGGCAGTCATGACGCTGGTCGAGCCCGTGAGCAACGGCCTCGGCAGCGACGCCTTCTGCATCCTCTGGGACGGCAAGGAACTGCACGGCCTCAATGCGTCGGGCCCCGCGCCCAAGGCCTGGACGCCCGAGTACTTCAAGGCCAAGTACGGTGCCGACGCCACCACGCCGCCGATGCGCGGCATCGACTCGGTCAGCGTGCCGGGCGCGGTGCGCGGCTGGGTGGCGCTCTCCGAGCGCTTCGGCAAGCTGCCGTTCGCCGACCTGCTGGCGCCGGCCATCGACATTGCCGAGCGCGGCTACCTCGTGCCGCCGGTGGTGCAGCAGAAGTGGGCGGCCGCCACGCCGGTGCTCGAAGGGCAAGCGGGTTTCGCGCAGGCCTTCATGCCGCGCGGCCGTGCGCCCGAAGTGGGCGAGCTGTTCCGCTTCGCGGCGGCGGCACGGGCGCTCAAGGCCATTGCACGCACCAAGGGCGAGGCCTACTACAACGGCGAGATCGCCGAGGCGCTCGCCAAGTTCTCGAAGGCGCAGGGCGGCGCGCTCACCGTGGCGGACCTCTCGGCCTACCAGCCCGAATGGGTCAAGCCGATTTCGCGCGACTACCGCGGCCACACGCTGCACGAGATCCCGCCGAACGGCCAGGGCATCGCGGCGCTGATCGCGCTCGGCATCCTCGAGAAGTTCGACATCGCCTCGCTGCCCGTCGATTCGGTGGCCTCGCAGCATCTGCAGATCGAGGCCATGAAGCTGGCCTTTGCCGACGTGTACCGCTACGTCTCCGAGCCATCGTCGATGACGGTGACCCCCGAGCAAATGCTCGACGACACGTACCTCGCCTCGCGTGCGAGACTCATCGACGTGAAGAAGGCACAGGATTTCAAGGCCGGCAACCCCGTGAAGGGCGGCACCATCTATCTCACCGCCGCCGACGAGCGCGGCATGATGGTGAGCTTCATCCAGAGCAACTACATGGGCTTCGGCTCCGGCTGCGTCGAGCCCGAGTTCGGCATCAGCCTTCAGAACCGCGGCCACGGCTTCAGCCTCAATGCCGAGAGCCCCAACGTGGTGGCACCCGGCAAGCGGCCGTTCCACACCATCATTCCGGCCTTCTTGACGAAGGACGGCCAGCCCGTGATGAGCTTCGGCGTGATGGGCGGCAACATGCAGCCGCAAGGCCACATGCAGACGCTGGTGCGGATGCTCGACTACCGCCAGAGCCCCCAGGCAGCGTGCGACGCACCGCGCTGGCGCTTCAACGCCGGCCTCGAGATCAACGTCGAGGCGGCGATGAACGCGGACACCGTGCAGGGCCTGCGTGGCCTCGGGCACCAGCTCGACGTGATCAACGACTCCTACCAGGACTTCGGCGCCGGCCAGTTCATCTGGCGTGCGGGTGACCCGTCCGTGGAGGGTTACGTGGCCGCGAGTGACGCGCGCCGCGACGGCGTGGCTGCCGGATACTGAGGCCGTTCCATCCGCGTGACCACTTGACCATCGAAAAGAAGAACCTCCTTCCGGGCCTCATCCTCGCGTCGCTCGGCGCGATCGCGTTCAGCGGCAAGGCCATCATCGTCAAGCTCGCGTACCGCTACGGCGTCGACGCGGTCACGCTGATCATGCTGCGCATGCTGTTCGCGCTGCCGCTGTTCGCGGTGATGGCGTGGTGGGCCGGGCGAGGCAAGCCCGCGCTCACGCTGCGCGACTGGCTCGGCGTGATCGGGCTCGGCTTCTCGGGCTACTACCTCGCGAGCTTTCTCGACTTCGCGGGACTGGCCTACATCTCGGCCAGCTTCGAGCGGCTGATCCTGTACCTCAACCCGACGCTGGTGCTGCTGTTCGGCTGGCTGTTGTACCGCCGGCGCGCGACGCGGCCGCAGGTGCTCGGCATGGTCGTGAGCTACGCCGGCGTGCTGCTGGTCTTCGGCCACGAACTCTGGAGCGGCGGCGACGGCAAAGGCGGCGGCGCGGCGGCCTGGGGCGCGTTCCTGGTGTTCCTGAGCGCGGTGAGCTATGCGGGCTACCTCGTCTACAGCGGCGAGTTCGTCAAGCGGCTCGGGTCGCTGCGGCTCGTGGGCCTGGCCACCACCGTGGCGTGCGTGCTGTGCATCGTCCAGTTCGTGCTCATGCGGCCGATGAGCGTGGCGATGCAGCTCGCGCCCGAGGTCATCTGGCTGTCGGTGCTCAATGCCACGCTGTGCACCGCGGTGCCGGTGCTGATGGTGATGATGGCCATCGAGCGCATCGGCCCCGCCATGGCCGCGCAAACGGGCATGATCGGGCCCTTGTCCACCATCCTCATGGGCGTGGTCATACTCGACGAGCCGTTCACCGCGTGGATCGCGGCCGGCACCGTGCTCGTGGTCGCGGGCATCTTCGTTTTCACACGCACGGGGCGCTAGGTTCGGCGTCCCTTCAGTTCAGGAGCAACGACATGGATCTGGGTATTGCAGGCAAGACGGCACTGGTGTGCGGCGCGAGCAAGGGTTTGGGCTACGGCTGCGCCGAGGCGCTGGTGCGCGAAGGCGTCAACGTGGTGATCGTGGCGCGCGGCGCCGAGGCACTGGAAGCGGCCGCGAAGAAGCTCGACGCGGCCAAGAGCGCGGGCGGCGCATTCGTCAAGCAGGTGGCGGGTGACATCACCACCGAGGCGGGCCGCGCCGCGGTGTTCGCGCTCGGCCAGGACTTCGACATCGTGGTGACCAACGCCGGTGGGCCGCCGCCCGGCGACTTCCGCAACTGGGATCGCGAGGCCTGGATCAAGGCGGTCGATGCCAACATGCTCACGCCGATCGAACTCATCAAGGCCACGGTGGACGGCATGGCCAGCCGCGGGTTCGGGCGCATCGTCAACATCACCTCAAGCTCGGTGAAGTCGCCGATCGACATCCTCGGCCTGTCGAACGGCGCACGCAGCGGCCTGACCGGCTTCGTGGCGGGCGTGGCGCGCACCGCCATCGCGGCCAAGGGCGTGACGATCAACAACCTGCTGCCGGGCTCGTTCGACACCGATCGCCTCAAGGGCACCATGGCCGGCACGGCGCAGAAGACCGGCCAGGACTTCGACACCGTCTGGGAAGCCCGCAAGAAGAACATCCCGGCGAAGCGCTTCGGCACGCCCGCGGAGTTCGGCGCGATCTGCGCGTTCCTCTGCAGCATGCAGGCGGGCTACATGACCGGACAGAACCTGCTGGCCGACGGCGGCGCCTACCCCGGAACCTACTGACGACGCGGCGGGGGCCGCGCGTTGGCGGCCTGCAGCTACTTGACCTGCTGCTTGCCCAGCTTGCGCGCGAGCGTGCGCCGGTGCATGCCAAGACGCCGCGCGGTCTCGGAGATGTTGAAGCCGGTCTCGGCGAGCGTCTCGTGGATGCGTTCCCACTCGAGCGTCTTGATCGAGGTCGAGCGGTTCGTCAGCTCGACCTCGGTGGTGCCGGCGGCGCGGCCGAACGCGGCTTCGATGTCGTCGGTGTTCGAGGGTTTGGCAAGGTAATGGCAGGCGCCGAGCTTGATCGCCTCGACGGCGGTGGCGATGCTCGCGAAGCCCGTGAGCACCACGATGAGCATCTCGGGATCGTGCCGGTGCAGCCGCTCCACGCACGCCAGGCCCGAGGCTTCGCCGTTGAGCTTGAGGTCGACCACCGCATAGCCGTAGCCGGATGCATCGTGCTGCTGCAGCAGCAGCTCGACGTCTTCGAGGCTGCTGGCCAGCGCCACCGAATAGCCGCGGCGCTCGAACGAGCGGCCCAGCGTTCGGGCGAAGGCTGCGTCGTCTTCCACGATCAGCAGGCGGCGGCCGGCTTCGGCGGCGGTGTCTTCGTCGGTCATGGGGTCTTCGCGCCGCTGGCGGCGATGGCGTGTTCGAGCGTGGCGTCGTCTTCTTCGTCGAGCACCACGGCCGCGAGCGGCAGCGTGATGGTCACGACCGCGCCGCCTTCGGCCCGGTTGCGCGCCGCGACGCGGCCGCCCAGGGTGCGCGCGACGTTCGCGACCAGGAACAGTCCGAGCCCACCGCCGGGCCGGTTCTTGCTCGACTGGTAGGGCTTGCCGAACTCCTTCAGGATCGCCGGCAGGAAACCCGGCCCCGCGTCGGTGACCGTGAGAATCAGCGCATCGGCATCGTGCGCCACTTCGAGGCGCAGCCAGCGCGGCGAGGCCTCGAGGGCATTGTCGAGCACGTTGCAGACCATCTGCTTGAGGGCCGAGTCGGAGACCATGGGCAGGTCCGGGCCGAAGCGGTTGTCGTACTCGAAGGCTTCCACTGGGCGCGTGGAGCGCCATTCCTCGACCAGGTCGTCGAGGAAGGTGCTCACCGTGGTTTCCTCGGACGATTCGCCGCGCGTCTCGCCGGCCGACAGCAGGATGCCGCTCACGATGCTCTTGCAGCGCTGGATCTGGAGTTCCATCTCGGCCACTTCGGTCAGGAGTTCGGGGTCGGAGCTGAAATGCGGCAGCCGCCGCCAGTCTCCGAGGATCACGGCGAGCGTGGCAAGCGGCGTGCCCAGCTCGTGCGCGGCGCCCGAGGCCAGAAGCCCCATGCGCACGATGTGCTCCTCCTCGGCGGCGCGCTGGCGCAGGTCGGCCAGCCGCTGGTCGCGGGCGCGAAGGTTGCGGCTGATGCGCGTGATGAACACCACGAGCAGCGCCGCATTGAGCGCAAAGCACACGAGCATGCCCTGGACATAAGGGCTCCAGAGGCCGCGGTCGTGGTCGAGCGGCAACGCGAGCGGGCGCGAGAACAGCGCCAGGCCCGCGAAGCAGGCCCCGGTGACCACGACGATGGTCCAGGTCGACCAGGCCTTGAGCAGCACGGCGCCCAGGATGACCTGCAGCAGGTACAGGAAGACGAAGGGGTTGGTGGCGCCGCCGCTCAGGTAGAGCTGCGCGGTGAGCGTGGCGACGTCGACCAGCAGCGCCAGGAACAGTTCGCCGTTGGTCACGCGGCGGATCTGGCGCGAGCGCAGCAGGCTCACGCCGTTGAAGAGCGCCAGGCAGGTCAGCACCAGCAGCATCTGGTCGAGCGGCAGCCGGATGCCGAAGCCGTAGTGCACCACGAGGATCGTGACGACCTGCCCCACCACCGCGAACCAGCGCAGCTGGATCAGCTGCTGCATGTTCTGGTGGCCCGTGGCGTTGTCCAGGCTCGCGACGCCCGCGCGTAGCGGGTGCAGTTCGCCGGCGACCGCGCTCGTCGTCGCTTCAGTCGCGGGGGGCATCGGGGGCTCCGGGGCGGGCGCGGGGGTCGGCGGCATGGGCCGCATTTTCACCGTTCGCAGCCGGCAGGCCCCGGCTGCGCCGCCGGTCGTCGCGCCAGACGAACCACGCCGCGCCCGCCACCATCAGCGCCAGGCCGTACCAAGTGATGGCGTAGACCAGGTGGCTGTTCGGAAAGGCGACAACCGTCAGGCCGCCGGCCGGCCAGCTGGCCGCAGCGCCGGGCGCGGCCTCTGCCGCCGCTGCGTCCACGAAGTAGGGCGCCACGTCGGAGAGACCGCGCGCCGCGGCGATGGCCTGCACGTCGCGCGAGAACCAGCGGTCGGTGGCGGGATCGTTGCTGCGCAGGAAGCCGCCGCCGGGTTCGGTGATGCGCAGCAGGCCGGTCACGCGGGTTTCGCCGCGCGGCTCGCTCGCGGCACGGGCGGTGCGCGCGCGCGCCTCGGGTGGCACGAAGCCTCGGTTGACCAGCACCACGCCGTCGGCGGTCGCGAGCGGCGTCAGCACCCAGAAGCCGGCGCCGAGCCGGGTGCTGGCCTGCACCAGCGTTTCCTTGTCGTGGAGGAAGGTGCCGGCGATGCGCACATGCCGGTATTCGTCGTTGGCCGCATTCACTTGCGGCCACTGGCTGCGCGCAGGCGGCGGCGCGGCCGGGGCATGCACGCGCGCCTCGACACGTGCGATGAGATCGAGCTTCCAGGCGCGGCGCTCGACCTGCCAGTTGCCGAGCGCCACGAAGCCCGCGAACGCCAGCGCCGCGAACACCATGGCGACCACCCGCGCGGCCGCAGGGCGCCTGCGGCCGGCCGGCATGGCGGCGGGGGTGGGGCGGTCTGGCGGCGAGGCGGTCACGACGGCATCGGCGTCAGGGCATGTTCTTCATGTCGTGCACCGACATCGGCATCATGTTGGCGTTCATGTGGTACATGACCCAGAGCGATCCGGCCAGCGTGATCACGACGAGCACGATCGTGAAGATCAGCGCCAGCATGTTCCAGCCGCTTTCGGACTTGGCGTCCATGTGCAGGAAGTAGACCATGTGGACCACGATCTGCACGGCGGCCAGGCCGAGGATCACGAACGAGGTGGTGCTGGGCTTGTCGAGCACGTTGCCCATGACGAGCCAAAACGGGATCGCGGTCAGGATCACGGCCAGCACGAAGCCGGTCATGTAGCCCTTGAAGGTGCTGTGGCTCGCCGGGCCGTCGTCGTGGTGGTCGTCGTGTGCGGAGGCTGTCGTCATGCCATCGATCCCATCAGGTACACAAAGGTGAAGACGCCGATCCAGATCACGTCCAGGAAGTGCCAGAACATCGACAGGCACATCACGCGGCGGCGGTTGGCGGCGCTGAAGCCGTGCTTCGGCAGCTGGAACAGCAGCACCACGAGCCAGATGAGGCCGAAGCTCACGTGCAGCCCGTGGGTGCCGACCAGCGCGAAGAAGGCCGACAGGAAGGCGCTGCGCTGCGGGCCCGCGCCTTCGTGGATCAGGTGCGCGAATTCGTAGAGCTCGAGCCCGATGAAGCCTGCGCCGAGCAGGCCGGTGACGGCGAGCCAGACGAGCGTGCCGCGCATGCGCTTTCTCTGCATCTCGAGCACGGCGAAGCCGTAGGTGATCGACGACAGCAGCAGCAGCGCAGTGTTGACGGCCACCAGCTGCAGGTCGAACAGGTCGGCGCCCGAAGGCCCGGCCGCATAGCTGCGGCCCAGCACGCCGTACACCGCGAACAGGCAGGCGAAGATCAGGCAGTCGCTCATCAGGTAGATCCAGAACCCGAGCAGGGTTGCGTTCTCCGGATGATGGTCGTTGCCGACGTGGAACAGCTCGAACACGGGCGGCTTGCCCGTCTGGTCGCTGTGGGCGTGGGCGCCCGCGGGCGCATGGAGTGCGGTGGTGTCAGACATGGGCGGTGGCCAGCAGGCGCGTGCGTTCGGTCTCGGTGCGGACGACGTCTTCCGCGGGGATGTAGTAGTCGCGCTTGTAGTTGAAGGTATGGACGATCACGGCGGCCACCATCGCGACAAACGCCACGCCGGCAAAGAGCCACATCTGCCAGATCAGCCCGAAGCCGCAGGCCGCGGACAGGGCCGCGACAATGAAGCCGGCACTGGTGTTCTTCGGCATGTGGATCGGCGTGTAGCCTTCGAGCGGGCGTGCGTAGCCGCGGCGCTTCATGTCGGTCCAGGCGTCGTTGTCATGGATGCGCGGGGTGAACGCGAAGTTGTAGGCCGGCGGCGGCGACGAGGTCGACCACTCGAGCGTGCGGCCGTTCCACGGGTCGCCCGTGGTGTCGCGCAGCGACTCGCGGCGGATGAAGCTCACCACCAGCTGGATCAGGAAGCAGGCGATGCCCAGCGCGATCAACACCGCGCCGAAGGCGGCGACCTGGAACCAGATCTGCAGCGACGTGTCCTCGAAGTGGCTCATGCGGCGCGTGACGCCCATCAGGCCGAGCACGTACAGCGGCATGAACGCGACCCAGAAGCCCACCAGCCAGAACCAGAACGAGCACTTGCCCCAGAACGCATCGAGCTTGTAGCCGAAGGCCTTCGGGAACCAGTAGGTGATGCCGGCCAGCATGCCGAACAGCACGCCGCCGATGATCACGTTGTGGAAGTGGGCGATCAGGAACAGGCTGTTGTGCAGCACGAAGTCGGCCGGCGGCACCGCGAGCAGCACGCCCGTCATGCCGCCCACCACGAAGGTGACCATGAAACCGATGGTCCACATCATCGGCAGCTCGTAGCGGATGCGGCCGCGGTACATCGTGAAGAGCCAGTTGAAGATCTTCGCGCCCGTGGGGATCGAGATGATCATCGTCGTGATGCCGAAGAACGAATTCACGCTGGCGCCAGAGCCCATGGTGAAGAAGTGGTGCAGCCAGACGAGGTACGACAGGATGGTGATCACTACCGTGGCGTACACCATCGAGGCATAGCCGAACAGGCGCTTGCCCGAGAAGGTGGAGACCACTTCCGAGAAGATGCCGAACGCCGGCAGGATCAGGATGTACACCTCGGGGTGGCCCCAGATCCAGATCAGGTTCACGTACATCATGGCGTTGCCGCCGAGGTCGTTCGTGAAGAAGTTGGTGCCGACGTAGCGGTCGAGCGAGAGCAGGGCCAGCACGGCGGTCAGCACCGGGAAGGCGGCCACGATCAGCACGTTGGTGCAGAGCGACGTCCAGGTGAAGACCGGCATCTTCATCATCGTCATGCCGGGCGCGCGCATCTTCACGATGGTGACCAGCAGGTTCACCCCCGAGAGCAAGGTGCCGACCCCCGCGATCTGCAACGACCAGATGTAGTAGTCGACCCCCACGTCGGGGCTGTAGAGGATGCCCGACAGCGGCGGATAGGCGAGCCAGCCGGTCTTGGCGAACTCGCCGACGAACAGCGACGCCATCACGAGGCCGGCGCCGAAGGTGGTCATCCAGAAGCTGAAGTTGTTGAGGAACGGGAACGCCACGTCGCGTGCGCCGATCTGCAGCGGCACCACGAAGTTCATGAGGCCCGTGACCAGCGGCATCGCCACGAAGAAGATCATGATCACGCCGTGCGCGGTGAAGATCTGGTCGTAGTGGTGCGGCGGCAGATAGCCCATGTTGTCGCCGAAGGCCACGGCCTGCTGCGCCCGCATCATCAGGGCGTCGGCAAAGCCGCGCAGCAGCATCACCAGGCCCAGCACGATGTACATGATGCCGATCTTCTTGTGGTCGATGCTGGTGAACCAGTCGCGCCACAGCGCGCCCCAGAGCTTGAAATAGGTGAGCGCAGCCACGATGGCGAGCCCGCCCAGCACCACGGCTGCGAAGGTCGCGAGCAGGATGGGCTCGTGCAGGGGAATCGCCTCCCAGCTGAGGCGGCCGAAGATCAGCTTCGTCAGGTCAAGGTTCTCGAACATCGTCATTCTTCGGTGGTGCACATCGCGGTGACGTACTTGCGTCGAGGCGCTGCGGTGAGGAGGTCATCGGCCTGCCAGGCCGCTTTGGTGGCGACGTTGAACGCGCCGGGCTTGCCGAGGCCGCCGCTCGCATCGATGGCCATCATTTCGTGCATGCACATCTTGTTGCGGTCGACGCACAGGTTGAGGATGGCGCCGTAGAGGTCGGGCGCGACGCTGCCGTAATGGCGCACCGGCTCGCGCTCGGTCGGGCGTTCGAGCGTCTGCTGGTATTTCTCGCGGTCGAGCGCGCCGTCCTTGCCGGCCTTGACCTTCTGCACCCACTGGTCGAAGCCTTCATTGCTGAGTCCGTGGAACTTGAAGCGCATGCCCGAGAAGCCCGCGCCGCTGTAGTTGGCCGAGAAGCCCTCGAACTCGCCGGGCTTGTTGATGACCGCGTGCAGCCGCGTCTCCATGCCCGGCATGGCGTAGATCTGGCCCGCGAGCGCCGGGATGAAGAACGAGTTCATCACGGTGGAGGCGGTGAGCTTGAAGCTGATCGGCCGGTCGACCGGGGCGGCCATCTCGTTGACCGTGGCGATGCCCTGCTCGGGATAGATGAAGAGCCACTTCCAGTCGAGCGCCACCACCTGCACCTCGAGCGGCTTGACGTCGGCGGGCACCGGGCGCCCGGCGTCGATGCGATCGAGCGGGCGGTAGGGATCGAGCGTGTGGGTGCTGATCCAGGTGATCGCGCCGAGCGCGATGATGATCAAAAGCGGCGCGGCCCAGATCGCCAGTTCGAGCTGTGTCGAGTGGTCCCAGTCGGGCGCGTACTCGGCCTCGGCTTCCTTGCTCGACTGGCGGTAGCGCCAGGCGAAGTAGAGCGTCAGCGCGATCACCGGAACGATGATGATCAGCATCAGCACGGTGGACACGACGATGAGTCGGCCCTGCTGGTTGGCGATGTCGCCGGAGGGGTTCAGCAGCACCGTGTTGCAGCCCGCGAGCAGGGCCAGCGGGAGCAACAGGAGCCATCGGCGGAGGGATTTTGAGGTGGGCATGCCGAAAGAAGGTAGTGCGTGGGCTGCGCAAGGAACCCACAATCTACGACCAAAGGTGGCGGCCGGCCATTGGACGTTTTGTCCTATGGCGGGAATGTCCGTTCGGTGAGACGCTTGGCGCCTCGGTTCCATGGTCTATCCCTGTCACTGTCCGTGACACACCCGTATAAAGAACGCAATGACGACGACGTCCAGCATCCGTCCGCACGGGGCGCAGCCCGCGCCGAACACGTCTGTAAACGATGCCCCGCAGGGTGATGGGCATTCACACATCGCGCCCGGCGAGATCGCCGTGGGCGTGGTCATCGGGCGGGCGTCGGAGTACTTCGACTTCTTCGTCTACGGCATCGCCTCGGTGCTGGTGTTCCCGGCGGTGTTCTTCCCGTTCGAGGCGCGCCTCGAGGGAACTCTCTACGCCTTCGTGGTCTTTTCGTTCGCGTTCATCGCGCGGCCGTTCGGCACCGTCATTTCGATGGCGATCCAGCGGCGCTTCGGGCGCGAGGCGAAGCTGACCATCGCGCTGTTCGTGCTCGGCACCTCCACGGCCGGCATCGCCTTCCTGCCGGGCTACGCGAGCATCGGCTTCACCGCGATCGTGCTGCTGTCGATCTTCCGTTTTGCCCAGGGCCTGGCGCTCGGCGGTTCCTGGGACGGGCTGCCGTCGCTGCTCGCGCTCAATGCACCGAAGAACCGCCGCGGCTGGTACGCGATGCTGGGCCAGCTCGGCGCGCCGCTCGGCTTCTTCGTGGCCAGCGCACTGTTCGCTTTTCTGTACGGCAACCTCTCGCACAAGGATTTTCTCGACTGGGGCTGGCGCTACACCTTCTACGTGGCGTTCGCGATCAACGTGGTGGCGCTGTTCGCGCGGCTGCGGCTGGTGGCCGCTGACGAGTATTCGCGCCAGCTCGAGGAGCGCGAGCTCGAGCCCACGAGCGTGATGGAACTGCTGCGCTCGTCACAGGGCGCGAACCTGCTGATCGGCGCCTTCGCGGCGCTCGCGAGCTACGCGCTGTTCCACCTGATCACGGTGTTCCCGCTGTCGTGGATCACGCTGTATTCCGACCAGTCGATCACCGAGTTCCTGGTGGTGCAGATGATCGGCGCGGTGCTCGGGGCCGCAGGCATCGTCGCCTCGGGCCTCATCGCCGACCGCGTGGGCCGGCGCTTCACGCTCGGCGGTCTGGCCGCGCTGATCGCGGTGTTCAGCGGCTTCGCGCCCACGCTGCTCGACGGCGGCCGGGTCGGGCAGGACATCTTCATCCTGCTGGGCTTCGTGCTGCTGGGCCTGTCGTACGGCCAGGCAGCCGGCGCCGTGAACTCGAACTTCGCGCCGAGGTACCGCTACACCGGCGCTGCGCTCACGGCCGACCTCGCATGGCTCATCGGTGCCGCCTTCGCGCCACTCGTGGCGCTGGGCCTGTCGGCCAACTTCGGGCTCGCCTATGTCAGCGTCTACCTGCTGTCGGGCGCGGTCGGCACGCTGGCCGCGCTGGGGCTCAACCGGGCGCTGGCGCGCGACTGACGGCCGGGCCGGCAGAGCCCTAAGATGCGGCCATGTTCGCCGCCGCCATCTTCGACATGGATGGGCTGCTGATCGATTCGGAGCGCCCCATCATGGCCGCCTGGATCGAAGCCGCCCGCACGCTCGACGTCGAGCTTTCGCAGAGCCACTACCTCCAGTGCGTGGGGCTCGCCACGGCAGAGTCGCAGGTGATCCTGCGCACGCTGCTCGGTGGCGACGCGGCCTACCTGCACGCCATCGACCATGTCCGCAAGTGCCTGCAGCTGGAGCGCGCGGACGGCGTTCCGCTTTTTCCCATCAAGCCCGGCGCGGCCGAGTTCCTGGGCGCGCTGCGCGAGCAGGGCACGCGCTGCGCCGTGGCGTCGTCGTCGACCAGCGCGCAGATCCAGGCCTGCCTCGGCAGCCTCGGCGTGCTCGACCATTTCGACGCTTTCGCAGGCGGTGACGAGGTGGCCCGCGCCAAGCCCGACCCCGCGCTCTATCTGCTCGCGGCCGCGCGGCTGGGCGTCGAGCCGGCGCACTGCGTGGCCTTCGAGGACAGCGAGAACGGCGCCCGGGCGGCCTTGGCCGCAGGCCTGCGCGTGGTGATCGTGCCCGACCTGAAGCACCCGCCGGCGGCCATCCTCGAGCAGGCCCTGCATGTGCTCGACTCGTTGCATGGCGCGATGGGCCACCTGCCGCGCTGGTTTCCACGTTCCATGGCCCCGATGCCGGAATAGGCGAGGAGGGATACTCCCGGCCATGCAGATTCACGAAAAGCCCCCCTTCGACACCCCGTTCGAGTGGATCGGCGGCGAACCCAAGGTGCAGGCGCTGGTCGACCGCTTCTACGACCTCATGGAACTCGAGCCGGCGTACGCCGAATTGCGCGCGGTGCATGGCACCCACCTCGACAACGCGCGCCAACGCCTGTTCTGGTTCCTCTGCGGATGGCTGGGCGGGCCGCAGCACTACACCGACCGCTTCGGCCATCCGATGCTGCGCGCGCGCCACCTGCCGCAGAGCATCGGCGGCCATTCCATCGGCATCAAGGAGCGCGACCAGTGGCTCGCCTGCATGGACCAGGCGATGGGGGAAACCGGCGTGCCCGAAGGCCTGCGTGCCAGGCTGCGCGACTCCTTCTTCCAGACTGCCGACTGGATGCGCAACCGCGGCGGCTGAAACCGACGAGACAACCTACTCCGAAAGACCTTCTTCCAATGAATTCCATCGTCATCATCGGCGGCGGCCACGCCGCGGCCCAGCTCTGCGCCGGACTCGCCGAGGCGGGGCAGGGCGCACGCGTGCACCTGGTCTGCGAAGAGGCCTGCGAGCCCTACCACCGCCCACCGCTGTCCAAGGCCTTTCTCAAGAGCCACGAGGAAACCACCCAGCCGCACAAGGCGCTCGACTGGTACCGCGAAGCCGGCATCATGCTGCACCTGGGCGATGCGGCCGTGGCCATCGACCGCGAGGCGCGCACCGTCGCGCTGCGCTCGGGCGCGGTGCTGCCCTGGGAACACCTGGTGCTGGCGACCGGCACGCGCGCGCGCCGGATGCCCGACCTGCAGCCGGGCCTCGAGAACGTGGTCAGCCTGCGCGCGGCCGACGAAGCGCATCGCCTGCGCGCGCGCCTGGCCGATGCCGAGCAGGTCACCATCCTCGGCGGCGGCTTCATCGGCCTGGAGGTGGCCGCAACGGCCCGCGCGCTCGGCAAGCAGGTGCGGGTCATCGAAAGCGCGCCGCGGCTGCTTGGCCGCGCGGTGTCGCCCGAGCTTTCGGCCCACGTGCTCGCGACGCACCGCGCGGCCGGCATCGAGATCGTGCTCGGCGCGCGCACGGGGGCGTTCGACGTCGAAGGCGAGCGGCTGCTGTCGGTGCAGGTCGATGGCGCGAAGCAGCCCGTGGACCTGCTGCTGCTGGGCATCGGCGCGGTGCCCGAGACCGCGCTGGCGCAGGCGGCCGGCATCGAATGCGCCGACGGCATCGTGGTCGACAGCCACATGCAGACCAGCACGCCCGGCGTGCTCGCGGTGGGCGACTGCACGCGCTTTCCCGACCGCCGCGCGGGCCGCGCGCTGCGGCTCGAATCGGTGCAGAACGCCAACGACCAGGCGCGCACGGCCGTGGCCACGCTCACCGGCGCGCCGCGCCCGCACGATGCGGTGGCGTGGTTCTGGTCCGACCAGGGCGCGCTGCGCCTGCAGATGGCCGGCCTGATGCCCGCCGAAGGCACGCCGGGGCTCGCGAGCGTGCGCCGCGCGGGGCCCAAGCCCGAGGCGTTCTCGCTGTTCCACTACGTCGATGGCCAGCTGGTGTGCGTGGAATCGGTCAACGCCCCGGTCGACCACATGATGAGCCGCAAGCTGCTCGAGGCCGGCCGCAGCCCAGCGCCCGACGCGGTGGCCGATGCGGCCGTGCCGCTCAAGAACCACCTGGCCTGAGGCTCAGCGGCGCGCGGGGGCCAGCAGCACCACCAGCGCGCCGGCGCCGCCTTCGGCGGGCTTCGCCTGCACGAAGGCCAGCACCTCGTTCTTCTGGATCAGCCAGCGCTGCGTCTTGGTCTTGAGCACCGGCTGCCGGCCCGGCGAGCCCAGGCCCTTGCCGTGCACCACGCGCACGCAGCGCAGCCCCTTCTTGTACGAAGTGCGGATGAAGCCGCCGAGCGCCTCGCGCGCTTCGTCGCTGCGCAGGCCGTGCAGGTCGATCTGGGCCTGGATGCTCCAGTCGCCCTTGCGCAGGCGCGCCGTCACGTCGGTGCCGATGCCGGGGCGGCGAAAGCTCATCGCATCGTCGACGTCGAGCAGGGTCGTCACGTCGAACTCGTCGGACAGCGACTCGCGCAGCACGCGCTGCTCGTCGAGCTGGTGCTGCACGGGGATCGGCGCGGGCGGCTCGGGCATGAGCGGCACCGCGGCCTTGCGCTTGAGCGGCTCGGTCGCGCCGATGGCGCGCGTGAACAGGTCTTTCTCGGCCGCGCGCCGGCGCTCGGCCGCGGCTTGGGCCGCCGCCTCGGCAGCCTCGCGCGCGCGGGTTTCCGCCAGCGCGCGCTGCACCTGCTTCAGGTCGGCGAGGTCCTTGATCGGCGCCTTGCCGGGCGGCTTGCGCGACGCCATCAGAGCACCCCCGCCTCGGCCATCGAGAAGCCCTGGCCGGTGCTGACGATCACATGGTCGAGCACCCGCACGTCGACCAGCGCGAGCGCGGCGCGCAGCGTCTGCGTGAGCGCCTCGTCGGCCCGCGACGGCTCGATGCTGCCGCTCGGGTGGTTGTGCGACAGCACCACGGCGGCCGCCTGGTGGTGCAGCGCGCGCACCACCACCTCGCGCGGATAGACGCTGGTCTGGGTCAGCGTGCCGCGGAACAACTCCTCGAGCACGATCAGCCGGTGCTGCGCGTCGAGGAACAGCACGGCGAACACCTCGTAGGGGCGCGATCCGATGTGCATCTGCAGGTACTGCTTCACGCTGTCGGGCGAATCGAACACCGCGCGCTCCTTGAGGCGCTCGGCCATGGCGCGGCGCGCGAGTTCGAGCACCGCAATGAGCTCGGCGCGCTTGGTGTCGCCGCCCATGCCTTTCACGGCCTTGAGGTTTTCGGCGCCGGTCTGGAGCAGCCCCGAAAGGCCGCCGAAGCGTTCGAGCAGTTCCTGGGCGAGCTGGAGCACGTTCTTTCCCACGACGCCGGTGCGCAGCAGCAGCGCCAGCAGCTCGGCATCGGCCAGCGCCGCGGCGCCGCGCGCGATGAGCTTCTCGCGCGGGCGGGCGTGGGCGGGGAGGTCTTTGAATGCCATCGGAAAAATCGGGGTGAGACCTTGGGAAACCTTCGAAGAGCGGGTGGAAGCCCCGGTTCCTTAAAATGCGGTCCAGTTTATCGGGACACCCACCTTGTCTTTGCCCACCTCCGCCGCACCCATGTCCCATGTCGTGACTTCCGCCTCTTTCCTGACCCTGCACTACCGCCTCTCGGGTCCGGCAGGCGACATCATCAACACCTTCGCCGACAAGCCCGCGACGCTCTCGCTCGGCACCGGCGAGCTCTCGCCGGCCGTCGAGCAGCGGCTGATCGGCCTCGAGGAAGGCACGCATGCCACCTTCGAGCTGCCGGCAGGCGAAGCCTTCGGCGAGCGCAACCCCGAGATGCAGCAGTGGGTGGCCAGGAAGCTGCTCGCGCAGATGGGCGACCCCGACGAGCAGTACGCGGTCGGCGACGTGGTGCAGTTCCCCACGCCCGACGGCGTCGGCAGCTACGCGGGCGCGGTGGTCGAATCGAACGACACTGCGGTGCGTTTCGACTTCAACCATCCGCTGGCCGGCCAGCCCGTGACCTTCGAAGTGAAGCTGATCGGGGTGCTATGACCGAAGCGCCAGCCATCTCGGAAGTCCTCCTCGCCGAGCCGCGCGGCTTCTGCGCCGGTGTCGACCGCGCGATCGAGATCGTCGAGCGCGCGATCGCCAAGTTCGGCGCGCCGATCTACGTGCGCCACGAGATCGTGCACAACACCTACGTCGTCAACGAGCTCAAGGCCAAGGGCGCGATCTTCATCGAGGACCTGGCCGAAGTGCCGCCGGGGGCCACGCTGGTGTTCAGCGCCCACGGCGTGAGCAAGGCGGTGCAGCAGGAGGCGCGCGACCGCGGCTTCGAGATCTTCGACGCCACCTGTCCGCTCGTCACCAAGGTGCACGTCGAAGTGGCCAAGCTCGCGAAAGAAGGGTACGAGTTCATCATGATCGGCCACAAGGGGCATCCCGAGGTCGAGGGCACGATGGGCCAGCTCTCGAGCGGCATCCACCTGGTCGAGGACGTGGCCGACGTGGCGCGCGTGTCGCCCGGGCAGGCCGAGAAGCTCGCGGTGGTGACGCAGACCACGCTCAGCGTGGACGACGCGGCCGAGATCGCGGCGGCCGTGCGTGCGCGCTTTCCGAACGTGCGCGAGCCCAAGCAGCAGGACATCTGCTATGCCACGCAGAACCGCCAGGACGCGGTCAAGATCATGAGCCCGCAGGTCGAGCTCGTGATCGTGGTCGGCAGCCCCACGAGTTCGAACAGCAACCGCCTGCGCGAACTTGCCCAGCGGCTCGGCACCGAAAGCTACATGGTCGACTCGGCCGACGAGCTGAAGCCCGAATGGTTCGAGGGCAAGACGCGCATCGGCCTCACGGCCGGCGCCTCGGCTCCCGAGGTGCTGGTACGCGACGTTATCGATCGCGTGCGCGCGTTCGGCGCGGTCTCGGTGCGCAAGATGGACGGCATCGAGGAAACCATCAAGTTCCCGCTCCCCAAGGGCCTCAAGCTCGACGACATCCCGCCGCCGGGACACATCTCCTGAACATGCTAGCAACAACAACAACCAACTGGCGCCTCGAAACCGAAGCCGCCGTCAGCCGGCTGCGCGCCGGCCGCCCCGCCGGCTTCCTGCGCGAAACCCCGCTGTGGAAGCTGCCGGCCTCGGCGCTGGGCCTCGAAGCCCCCGCCGCCGAGGTCTGGCTCAAGCTCGAGCACCTGCAGGTGAGCGGCAGCTTCAAGGCGCGCGGCATGATGAACCGGCTGCTGGCCAACGACATTCCCGACAGCGGCGTGGTCGTGGCCTCGGGCGGCAATGCCGGCATCGCCACCGCCGCGGCGGCCAAGGCGCTCGGCGTGCGCTGCCAGGTGTTCCTGCCGGGCGTCTCGCCCGAAGCCAAGCGTGCCCGCCTGAGGGCGCTCGGCGCCGAAGTGGTCGTGGTCGGCGAACTCTATCCAGACGCGCTGGCGGCCTGCCTCGCGCGGCAGCAGGAGACGGGCGCGCTGCTGACCCACGCCTACGACCAGCCCGAGGTCGTGGCCGGCGCCGGCACCCTCGGCCACGAGATCGAGGCCCAGGGCGGCCTGCCCGATTCCGTGCTCGTGAGCGTGGGCGGCGGCGGCCTGATCGGCGGCCTCGCCGGCTGGTTCGAGAAGCGCGCCCGCGTGGTGGCACTCGAGCCCGAAAAGGCGCCCACGCTGTACCGCGCGCGGCAAGCTGGCGAGCCGGTCGATGTCGACGTGGGCGGCATTGCCGCCGATTCGCTTGGCGCGCGCCGCATCGGCGCCATTTCCTGGGACATCACCCAGCAATTCGTACAGGACGCGCTGCTCGTGTCCGACGACGCCATCCGTGCCGCCCAGCAGTGGCTCTGGAAGGAAATGAAGCTCGCGGTGGAACCCGCCGCCGCATTGCCGCTCGCGGCGCTGCAGACCGGCGCCTACCTGCCGCGCGAAGGCGAGAAGGTCTGCCTGATCGTCTGCGGCGCGAACGTCGATCCCGCGACGCTGGCCACCTAAAATCGCCCGATGCTCGACATCACCCTGCTCCGCAAAGACCTGGCCTCCGCCGTGGCCGGTCTCGAAAAACGCAAGAAGAACCAGCCCTACCTCGACGTGGCGGCTTTCACCGCGCTCGAGGCCGAGCGCAAGACCCTGCAGACCCGCACCGAGGAAATCCAGGCCCGGCGCAACGCGCTGAACAAGCAGATCGGCCCGCTGAAGGCCAAGGGCGAACCGGTCGATGCGCTGATGGCCGAGGTCAACGCGCTGAAGGCCGAGCAGGAATCGCAGTCGAAGCGGCTCGACGAGATCCAGCCCGAACTGCAGGCGCTGCTGCTGGCGGTGCCGAACCTGCCGCATGCCAGCGTGCCGGTGGGCGAGGACGAAAACGGCAACGCCGAGCAGCGCCGCTGGAGCCCGCAGGGCGGCGCCGGTGCATCGGCCACGCCGCTGCCGTTCGCGCCCAAGGACCACGTCGACCTGGGCGCGCCGCTCGGGCTCGATTTCGAAACCGGCGCCAAGCTCGCCGGTTCACGCTTCACCGTCATGAAGGGCCCGATCGCCCGGCTGCACCGCGCGCTCGCGCAGTTCATGCTCGACACGCAGACCGAGAAGCACGGCTACACCGAGTGCTACGTGCCCTACATCGTCAACGCCGCCACGCTCAGCGGCACCGGCCAGCTGCCCAAGTTCGAGGGCGACCTGTTCGCCGCCAAGAAGGGCGGCCAGGAGGGCGAGCCCGCGCCCGACCATTCGGCGCTCTATCTCATTCCCACCAGCGAAGTGCCGCTGACCAACTTCGTGCGCGACGAGGTCGTGGCCGAATCGCAGCTGCCGATCAAGCTCACTGCCCACACCCCGTGCTTCCGCTCCGAGGCCGGCAGCGCGGGGCGCGACACCCGCGGCATGATCCGCCAGCACCAGTTCGACAAGGTCGAGATGGTGCAGATCGTCCATCCCGAGAAGAGCTACGAGGCGCTCGAGCAGATGACGGGCCATGCCGAAGCCGTGCTGCAGGCGCTCGAGCTGCCGTACCGGGTGGTGCTGCTGTGCACCGGCGACATGGGCTTCGGCGCCACTAAGACCTACGACCTCGAGGTCTGGCTGCCCGCGCAGGACACCTACCGCGAGATCAGCTCGATCTCGAACTGCGAGGCCTTCCAGGCGCGGCGCCTGCAGGCCCGCTTCAAGAACGCGCAGGGCAAGAACGAACTCGTCCACACGCTCAACGGCTCGGGCCTCGCGGTCGGACGGACGCTGGTCGCGGTGCTCGAGAACCATCAGAACGAGGACGGCTCGGTCCGCGTGCCCGCAGCGCTGCGGCCGTATCTGGGCGGGCTCGAGGTCCTGCGGGCCTGAGGGCCGGGCATGGCGGCCGGGGCTTGAAAAAGCCGCCGCTTTCTCTGCTAGAATCGCTGGCTCGACAGACACCGGAGAGGTGGCAGAGTGGTCGAATGTACCTGACTCGAAATCAGGCGTACTAGCGATAGTACCGAGGGTTCGAATCCCTCCCTCTCCTCCAGAAATGGCCCCGCAAGGGGCTATTTTTTTTGGCCGCGGCATCTCGCTTCAACCGAAAGTTAACGTTGCTCGATCCGGTGCGCCGATGCGGGCGAACTATCGCGCCGACGCCCTGCAAGCGGCCTTCCGGCCGCCGTTAAGATCGCCTCCTCCCCGCGCCTCATCCGCCTTGGGGCGACCCAGATTTCCAACAACGAGGAGGCTCAGCGCCACATGGCCAATGCGTCGATCACGAGCCTGACTCCGGTCCCGGGGTCGGCAGACGAAGCCGAGTCGTGGGTGCGCGGCGAGTTGATCCGCAGCTTGATGCGCTCCGCGCGCGGCTCCTACCTGGTCTCGGCGGCGCTGATGCCGGCGATGGTCGGGCTGAGCTGGCTCTACGTGCCGCACTGGGAGCTGCTGACCTGGCTTGCCGCGGGCATCGTGGCCACCTCCTGCCGTGCCTGGGGTGCCAGGGTCTATGCCGTGCGCTACGCGGGGCGCAGCGCTGCGGCGCAGCTTCAGTTCACCGAACGCTATGGTTTCGTCTGGAGCGCGAGCGCGGTCGTCTGGGGGCTGTCGATCCTGCTGTTCTTCGAGCGAATCCCGCAGGTCAACCAGTTCATGAGCTGGCTCATCGTGGCGGGTGTCGGCACCTTTCCGCTCAACGGCCTCGCGCTGCATCCGCCGCTGCTCAAGCGCTATGTGAACACGCTGTTCATCACCATGCTCGGCGCGGTGCTGGTCCGGCTGGTCGGCATCACGCTGGAGAATCCGCATTTCCAGTACGGCTACCTGATGCCGATCCTGCCGATGCTGCACTGGTTTCTGTTGCTGCGCGCCGGTCGCCACATCCACGAGACGGCACGCAACAGCCTCGAGCTGCTGTTCCACAACCACATCCTGATCAAGTCGCTCACGCAGCAGCGGCAGGCTGCGGTGGCGGCGGTGGCGATGAAGAACCGCTTTCTCGCGAGCGCCGCGCACGACATGCGGCAGCCGGTGCTGGCCCTGTCGCTGTACGCCGACTGGCTGCGCAACGAGCCCGAACTGGTGCTCGAGCTCGCGCCCAAGATCGTTCGTGCGACGCACGCAGTCAATGCGCTGTTCGACTCGATGTTCGACCTGGCGCGCATCGACTCGGGCCAGGTGCGGCTGCACATCGAGCGGGTGGACGTGGCCGAGCTGCTGCACGACCTCGAACTGCAATACCGCCCGGTGGCCGAGAGTCGCGGGCTCGACTTTCGCGTGCGCGTGACCGAGGGCAGCTTCCTGACCGACCCGATCCGCGTGCGCCGCATGATCGGCAACCTGCTCGCGAACGCGATCAAGTACACCACCCACGGCGGTGTGCTGCTGGCCTCGCGGCAGACGCGCGACGGCCTGCGCGTGGAGGTGTGGGACACCGGCATCGGCATCGCGCCCGAGCACCTGCGCGACGTGTTCCTGGAGTTCTACAAGGTGGCCGACCACGCCGGCACCTCGGACGGCTTCGGCCTCGGCTTGGCGATCGTTGCCCGGCTCTCGCATGTGCTCGGCCATCCGGTCAGCGTGCGCTCCCGGCTCGGCAGCGGCAGCGTGTTCCGCGTCGCGCTCCACGATGCCGACGAGGCCGTGGCCCAGGCACGCGTCAGCGCCTCGGGCGGCGGCTGAGAGAAGAAGCGCGACAAGGCAGAAAAAAACCGCGCCGTGTGTGCGCGGTTCTTTTTAGGTCTGCCTGGCCCTTTCAGTTGGAGGAGGACAGCAGGCCGTTGGTACGTGCGTAGTGCAGCGCCTGCGTTCGGCTCTTGACGCCCAGACGCCGGAACAGACGCCACAGGTGCACCTTGACCGTGTGCTCGCTGATCTCGAGGTCGGTGGCGATGTCGCGGTTGCTCATGCCCTTGTCGAGCATCGCGATCAGCTGCGTCTGACGCTTGGAGAGCTTGCTGTTGTTGGCGAGCGCGGGCTCGTCGGCCTCTTCGGAGCCGGCCATCAGCAGGCCGCGCAGGGCGGCCGCCAGTTCGGCCGAGCTGGCGGACTTCTCGATGTAGGTGTCGGCACCGGCTTCGATGCAGGCATCTTCCATGTCCGCGGCCGGGGCCGCCGAATACACGGCGATCGGCACGTTGGGATAGACCTGCTTGACCGCGACCACGCCCGAGACGCCGTTGGTATCGGGCAGCTTCAGGTCGAGGCAGAAGAGGGTCGGCGCACCGCGCTGCTGCACCGAGCCCGCGAGCTTGTCGAGCCGGTCGAGCTCGACGATGTTCTCGGCGGGCCGCAGGCGTCGCAACACCATCACGATCGCGTCGCGCATCAGGGGGTGGTCGTCGATGACATAAATGCTCATGGTTTCTTCCTTAGTGAACGCCCGTCGTCTTCTCTAGCGATCGCTCCTCGGCGGGTGAACCGATGGAGTGATCTCTTTCAACTTTCGCTGCTGCCAGCGGCCGCGGCCTCTGCCAGTGTGTCCAGCGCCTCGGTCGCGGCGCGCAATGCGTCGGCGTCGGCCGGCTCGAGCTGCCCGGCGAGCGCGGCCAGGGCCTCTGCGCGCTGCTGCTGCAGGGCGGCGATGGCACGGCCGGCATCCTGCGGCGATGCGAAGCCGCGGCTCTGCAGCAAGGCCGCGCCTTGCGCGTCGAGCAGCTTGAAATAGAACAGGCCGTCGCGCTCGCGGTATTGCTTGAAGCTCGGCTTCGCGACCTTGGCCGCTTTGCGCGCTGCGCCCTTGTCGCGACCCGCCGCGAGATTGCGCAACCCGACGGCATGGCGCAGTTCGGACATGAAGGGCCGCGAGAGCTGGCGCGCCTTCTCGGCGCCGGCGAGCAGCACGCGCTCGATCTCGGCCGGGTCGTTCATCAGCGCCTCGTAGCGCGCGCGCAGCGGGGCCACTTCGCGGTCGATGCGCTCGAACAGCATCTGCTTGGCATCGCCCCAGGCGACGCCTTCGGCGTAGGCCCGGCGCAGAGCCTCGGTCTCGTCGGCGCTCGCGAAGGCCTGGTAGATCTGGAACAGGGCCGAGCCTTCGGTGTCCTTGGGCTCGCCGGGTGCGCGCGAGTCGGTCACGATGCTGGCGATCTGCTTTTGCAGCTGGGCGCGCGGCGCGAACATCGGGATGGTGTTGCCGTAGCTCTTGCTCATCTTCCGGCCGTCGAGCCCGGGCAGGGTGGCGACCGCATCATCGATCTCGGCCTCGGGCAGCGTGAAGTGCTCGCCGTACTGGTGGTTGAAGCGCTGCGCCATGTCGCGCGCCATCTCGATGTGCTGCACCTGGTCGCGCCCCACGGGCACCTTGTGGGCATTGAACATCAGGATGTCGGCGCCCATGAGCACCGGGTACATGAAGAGGCCGGCCGTGACGTCGGCATCGGGGTCTTCGCCTTTGGCGACGTTCTTGTCGAGCTGCGCCTTGTAGGCATGGGCACGGTTGAGCACGCCCTTGCCGGTCACGCAGGTGAGGAACCAGGTCAGTTCGGTGATCTCGACGATGTCGGACTGGCGGTAGAAGGTGACGCGCTCGGGGTCGAGCCCGCAGGCCAGCCAGCTGGCGGCGATCTCGAGCGTGGAGCGCTGGATCAGCGCCGGCTCCTGCACCTTGATGAGCGCGTGGTAGTCGGCCAGGAAGAAGAAGCTCTCCACCCCCGGCGCCACGCTCTGGCGCACCGAATGGCGGATCGAGCCGACATAGTTGCCAAGGTGCGGCGTGCCCGACGGCGTGATGCCGGTGAGCACGCGCAGGGGACGAACGGAGGAAGACGTGGCCATGGAGAAAAAAAGAACGTAACTAGCGCAGCAAAGCGGTGAGCGGCGAGATCAGCAGGTTCAGGACGGCGTAGCCGACATCCATCAGCGGACGCAGCCAGAAGGTGCTGACGATGCCCGCGAGCACCAGGCCCATCACGATGAAGAAGCCGTAGGGCTCGATGCGCGCGAGAAAGTTTTGCGCCGGCCCGTTCGGCAGCAGGCCCGCGAGCACGCGGCCGCCGTCGAGCGGCGGCAGCGGGAACAGGTTGAAGGCCCACATCACGAGGTTGACCAGTACGCCGCCCTGCGCCATCTTGATGAAAAAGGTTTCATCGACGCCCGCTGCCAGCATCACCACCAGCACCAGCGCCCAGAGGATGGCCTGCACGAAGTTCGATGCGGGGCCGGCGAGCGCGACCCAGATCATGTCGCGCTTCGGATGGCGCAGCCGCCCGAAGTTCACTGGCACTGGCTTGGCATAGCCGAACAGGAAGGCGCCCGAGGTCGCGAAATAGAGCATCAGCGGCATCAGGATGGTCCCGATGGGATCGATGTGCTTGATCGGATTGAGTGTGACACGGCCCATCACTTCGGCGGTGTTGTCGCCGAAATGGCGCGCGACATAGCCGTGTGCCGCCTCGTGCACCGTGATCGCGAAGACCACGGGCAGTGCGTAGATGAGAACGGTCTGAATGAGGTTGGAGATATCCACTGGGCGATTGTGTCAGACAGGGTGCGGGCTTCGGTGCCGCTCGTCAGAGCCCGAGCACCGCCAGCGCGCCGCGGCCCTGCCGCACCACGACCGGCTCGTCGCCCGCGCCCATGGGCGTGAGGTCGACCACGGTGGTCGGCTGCGAAGGGCAGGCGCCGGCGTCGATGACGGCGCCGATCTGCTTCTCGAAGCGCTCGCGGATGGCCTGGGCGTCGTTCATCGCCTCGGTCTCGCCGGCCGGAATCAGCGTGGTCGCCAGCAGCGGTGCACCGTGCAGCGCCAGCAGCTCGCCAAGCACCTTGTGGTCGGGCACGCGCAGCCCGATGGTCTTGCGCTGCGGATGGCTCACGCGCCGCGGCACTTCCTTGGTCGCTTCGAGCAGGAAGGTATAGGGCCCCGGTGTGGCCGCCTTCAGCAGCCGGTACTGCTTGTTGTCGACACGCGCGTAGTTGGCCAGCTCGCTCAGGTCGCGGCAGATCAGCGTGAGATGGTGCTTCTCGTCGACCTGGCGGATGCGGCGCAGCGCATCGACCGCGTCCTTGTCGTCGAGGTGGCAGGCCAGCGCATAGCTCGAATCGGTGGGCACGGCCACGATCTCGCCGCGCTGGAGCAGCGTGGCGGCCTGCTTGAGCAGGCGCTGTTGCGGGTTGTCGGGGTGGACTTCGAAGTACTGGGCCATGAGAAAGACTCCTGATCAGGATTCCGCCGGTTCGATGGGCACGCGGCGTTCGCGCACCGTCAGCCAGGCGCCGGCGGCACCGCAGACGGCGATCATCGCCATGCCGATCAGCGAGAAGCGGTCGGGCACGTGCGAAAAGACGAGCCAGCCGCCCAGCATAGCGAAGGCGATCTGCGCATAGAGGTAGGGCGTGAGCGTGGAGGCCGGCGCGCGCTGGTAGGCGAGGATGAGGATGAAATGTCCCACGGTGCCCATGAAGCCCATGAGGCACAGCAGGGCCCACCAATGCCATGACGGCAGGGCGGTCCAGACGAAGGGCAGCGCGAGCGAGGCGATCAGCGCGCCGACCCATCCGGTGTAGAAATGCATCGTGAGCGGGTTCTCGGTCTGCGCCAGCTTGCTCGTGAGCACCTGGAACCAGGCGTTGGTCAGCACCAGCCCGATCGGCAGCAGCACGGCCCAGCTGAAGGCGCCGCCGCCCGGTCGCAGGATGACCAGCGTGCCGATGAAGCCGCCGGCCACCAGCGTCCAGCGCAGCACCGAGACGCGCTCCTTGAGCGTGGTGGCCGCCAGCAGCGTGATCACGAGCGGCGCGATCAGCACGATCGAGGTGAACTCGGCCAGCGGCATGTAGCGCAGGCTAAGGAAGGCGAGCGTGCTCGACACCAGCAGCAGCGCGCCGCGCAGCAACTGGTAGCGCGGATGCCGCGTGCGCAGCAGCGCGGTGCCGTGCAGCGGCAGCAGCACCGCGGTGGTGGCGACGGCCTGGAAGGCATAGCGGAACCACACGCCCATAAGGATTGGCACGGCCGCGGTCGAGGTCTTGGTGGCCGTGTCGAGCGTGGCGAAGCAGGCCACCGCCACGATCACCAGGCCGATGCCTGCGAGGATGCGTTCCGACTCGAGGTCGCGCGTCTCGCGCGCGGCGGCACGGGCGTCGGCCAGCGCCGCGTTCGCCGCGCCGTCGGTGCCGGGCCCGGGGCTCTGGCTCACTGCTGGATGCGGTCGCCGAGCAGTTCCCACACCGGCGTGAGCGCACCGGGCAACGGTGGCAGCTTGCCGAGGTCGCAGTGGCTTTCGTCGGGGCTGTGGAAATCGCTGCCGCGCGAGGCGGCGAAATCGAACTCGAGCGCCTTGTCGGCGTACTCGACGTATTCGGCCGTCGTATGGCTGCCGGTGACGACCTCGATCGCCCGCCCGCCATGCGCCTTGAACTCGAGGAACAGCGCGTATTCCTCGTTCGCGGTGAACTTGTAGCGCCCCGGGTGCGCGATCACGGCCAGGCCCTTGGCCGCCGTGATCCAGTGCACCGCATCCTTCAGCGAGGCCCAGCGGTGCGGCACGTAGCCGGGCTTGCCTTCGGTCAGGTACTTGCGGAACACCTCGGGCGTGTCGCGGCAGTGGCCCTGCTCGACCAGGAAGCGCGCGAAGTGCGTGCGCGAGATCAGCTCGGGATTGCCGACGAACTTGAGCGCGCCTTCGTAGGCGCCGTGGATGCCCACGCGCGCCAGGCCCTCGGCCATCTCCATCGCGCGCTTGCCGCGGCCGCCGCGCGTGTCGTAGAGGCCTTGCGTCATCGCGGCGTCGTCGGGGTCGAAGCCCAGGCCCACGATGTGCACCGTCTCGTTCGCGAAGGTCACCGAGATCTCGGTGCCCGTGAGGTAGCGCAGGCCGTTGGCGCGTGCCGCTGCGGCCGCGCGGTGCTGGCCGCCGACCTCGTCGTGGTCGGTGAGCGCCCACAACTCGACGCCGTTGGCGGCGGCGCGCGCGGCCAGTTCTTCGGGCGTCAGCGTGCCGTCCGAAACCACGGAATGGCAGTGCAGATCGGCGTTGAGAATGGAGGACACATCGGCATTCTAGGGGCTAAGGAATACAGATGCGGGCGCATGGATGCTGTCAACATTGCTATTAAATAAATAGCATTACTGCGACGCGTGGTGGGGCCTAGCGCTTCTTGCGGAAAGCCGCCCAGGCCGCCGCCGCGGTGAAGCTCGCGACGATCGCCACCACGATCCAGAACCCATGCCGGTGCTCCGCGAGCGGAATGCCGCCGACGTTCATGCCGAACAGGCCGGCGAGGATGTTGATCGGCAGCGCGAGCACGGTCACCACGGTCAGCACGAAGAGGCTGCGGTTGTTGTCCTCGTTCACGTTGGCGGCGATCTCTTCCTGCAGCAGCTTGATGCGTTCCTGCAGCGTCTGCATGTCGCGCAACACCACCGAGAACTCCTCGGTCGAGGCGCGCAGCGCCTGCGCATCGGCTTCGGCCATCCAGGCCGGCGGTCCCTGCAGCAGCCGGAACAGGGCCGCCGGCTCGGGCGCGAGCAGCCGCTGCAGCCGCACCAGCAGCCGCCGCAGTACGCCGAGCCGCGCGCGCTTGTGGTCGAGTCGGCCCGCGAGCAGTTCGTCCTCGATGCGGTCGATGCGTGTGGTCACGCCGCGCACGATCTTCACCAGCACGTCGGCCTGTGCGCGCAGCAGGTGCTCGAGCAGTTCGGTGCTCGAGCGCGGCGCGTCGCCGGCCTTGACCGCGGTGCGCAGCGCGTCGACCGAGCGCAGCGGCTTGGCGCGTGCCGTGACCACGAGGCGCGGGCCCACGCTGATCCAGAGCGTGGAAATGTCCGAAGGCTCGAAGCTGAACTCGAAATGCACGTCGTTGATGACCGCGATCAGCGAATCGTCGGCACGTTCGATGCGGGTGGAGGGCAGACCCTCGTGCAGCGCTTCGTAGAACGCGTCGGAAAGCCCCGCATGGCGCAGCAGCCAGCGCTCGGCCTGCGCATGGCTCAAGTTGAAATGCAGCCACAGGAAGTCGCGCCCAGGGTCAGCGAGCCAGGCAGCCGCGTGCGCCGAATCGATCGCGCGCGCCGATTCCGGCGCCTTGGCGTCGAAGAGATAGCCGCAGATCAGCCCGGCTTCGTCGCCGCCGTACGAATTGGCGGCCAGGTCGTGGAGTGCCGGCAAGGTGCTTGTGCGTTGATGGCCTGGCTGGATCGTCATCGCCGGATGTGACAACATCGTGTCGGCCTGCCGCGGCCCTCATGCAAGCGTCACGCAAGCGTCATGGGCGGCGGGCAGCATGCGGCGTGCCCCGCGGGGCGTGTCATTTTCTCCACTCCTTCCACGATGCCATGAGCGCACTTCCAGACCACGAAGACCTGATGCAACGCATCGCCCGCGAGCTGATCGACAGCTACGACGAAGAACTCGAACTGGAGATCGAGGACCGCCACATCGACGAGCACGGCGCCGTGGCAGGGGCCACCGACAAGGCGGCGCGCCAGGCCTACTTCAAGGAACTGTTCCGGCTGCAGGGCGAACTCGTCAAGCTGCAGGACTGGGTGCAGAACAGCCGGCAGAAGGTGGTGATCCTGTTCGAGGGCCGCGATGCCGCGGGCAAGGGCGGTGTCATCAAGCGCATCACCCAGCGCCTGAATCCGCGCGTGGCACGCGTGGCCGCGCTACCGGCGCCCAACGACCGCGAGCGCACCCAGTGGTACTTTCAGCGCTATGCCGCGCACCTGCCGGCGGCCGGCGAGATGGTGCTGTTCGACCGCAGTTGGTACAACCGCGCCGGCGTCGAGCGCGTGATGGGCTTCTGCACCGACGACGAGTACGAGGAGTTCTTCCGTACCGTGCCCGATTTCGAGAAGATGCTCGTGCGCTCGGGCATCAAGCTCATCAAGTACTGGTTCTCGATCACCGACGACGAGCAGCACATGCGCTTTCTCGGCCGCATCCACGATCCGCTCAAGCAGTGGAAGCTGAGCCCGATGGACCTCGAGAGCCGCCGCCGCTGGGAGGAATACACCAAGGCCAAGGAGATCATGCTCGAGCGCACCCACATTCCCGAGGCGCCGTGGTGGGTGGTGCAGGCGGTCGACAAGAAGAAGGCGCGGCTCAATTGCATCAGCCACCTGCTGGGCCAGCTGCCCTACCAGGAAGTGCCGCATCCGCCGGTGGAACTGCCCGCACGCGAACGGCACGCCGACTACCTTCGGCAGCCGGTGCCGGCCAGCATGATCGTGCCCGAGATCTACTGAGGCCCATTGCCTCGGCGCCGCCCGGCCTTCGGTTGGGCGGCCGGCGCTTTGCCCTCACACTGCGCCATGGCCCGCCGCACCGCCCCCTCCCTCTTTGCCCGCGCCTACGAGCGCAACCTCAAGGCGCTCACGAAGCTCGCGCTCGGCAGCGGCCGGCGCATGGCGAGCCCGATCCAGCGCGCGGCGGCCGAGCGCCGCAAGCCGCCACCCGGCAAGGGCGACTGGATCGGCGGCATGGCGCTCGGGCCTGGCGGTGCGCGCGCCTATCACCTGTTCCGGCCCGCCGGGCTGAACCTGCAGCCCGGCGAGAAGCTGCCGCTCATGGTCATGCTGCACGGCTGCGGGCAGAGCGGGCGCGACTTCGCAGCCAGCACGCGGATGAACGCGCTCGCGCTGCGCCACCGCTTCCTCGTGCTCTATCCCGAGCAGGACCGGCTGGCGCATCCGCAAGGCTGCTGGAACTGGTATGAGCGCCGCTCGGGCAAGGCCGACGCCGAAGCCGCGACGCTGATGGCCGCGGTCGACCAAGCCTGCATGCTCTATCCCGTGGACCGTGCGCGCGTCGCGCTGGCCGGGCTCTCGGCCGGCGCCAGCATGGCCGCGCTGCTCGCCACGCGCTATCCGCTGCGGTTCCGCGCCGTGGTGATGCACTCGGGCGTGGCGCCCGGCGCCGCCACCTCGTCGGCCACGGCGCTCGGCGCCATGCGCGGCAAGAACGTGCCGCCGATGCCGGCCACCGCCGTCGGCAAGGCCATGGGCGCCGCGGCGGTGTTCGCGACCCTGCCGCCGATGCTCGTGCTGCATGGCGACGCCGACACGGTGGTGGCGCCCAGCAACGCGGTCGACAGCGCGTCGGTCTGGGCCACGGCCCTCGGTGCCAAGCCCGGGATCGCGCGCGCGGTGCAGCGCGGCAAGCGCCGCACGATGCGCCTGACCGATTTCACGCGCAAGGGCCGCACGCTCGTCAGGCTGTGTGAGATCGCGGGGCTCGGGCATTCCTGGAGCGGCGGCGCGTCGAAGCAGCCGTTCAGCGACCCCGAGGGGCCCGATGCGACGCGCATGGCGTGGGCGTTTGCGTGTGCGCAGTTCAAGGCCGGGGCGGAGACGCGCCCGATGCGTCGCCAGGGCCTTGGATGAGTGAGTTCGCGAAGAGGTCGAGATCGTTGATCGTGTGCTGGATCGCTGTCCTTGCTTCGGGTAAGAATTCCAGGATGCGGGCTGGCTTGAGGTCTCCTGCGTAGTTCGATCTGATGACATGGCGCATCCTCAGCATCGATTCGAGACCGGAATAGGCTTCCTCGCTCAGGATGGCGCTCCGTACGCCCGGAACCTCCACGGCGGCAATCTCGAGCAATTGCTTGTGCCAAGCCTCTGTCTTGCGAAGCTCGTCGCCAAGCTGCTCCGTCACTTGTTTCAGCAGATTCTCTGCCTGCGAGTACATGCCCTGAAGGTGCGAGGCCATTGCCAGTGCGTGGCCACGCTCCGAATAGAAGGCAGACGCTTCCAAGCGGGTCTTCTCGAATATTCGGTGGTCCTCTTCCATCGCATTGAGTTCCGCCACGAGGCGCCCCAATGCTCTTTTGACGATCGCCGCAATCGCGTGCTCACTCATTCGTGACTCCAACCTTCATGAATTCCAGCATCTCGGCATCCACTGCGTCTGCCATCACCACGTCGACCTCGACCTCCTTGATCCAATCTCTTGCCGTGCGCCAAATTTCGAGATCGCTGTGGCCGGCGGCATCTTCCACGAGCAGATCGATATCGGAGTTCGGATCGAAGTAGGCGTCGGGTTTTGCGAACGAACCAATCGGCGTGATCACCAGGCCTTGCGATCGCAATGCGCGAAGCGCACCCTCGACTTGCGGCCGAAGGCGGGCCCGGAGCGCGTCGCTGCGCTCCTTTCGAAGATCCTTCAGTGGTCTGTACAGGCCGGGCATAGGTGTTGATCGTAGAGCCAAACCCCCCAATCCCAAAAACGCCGGGATGGCTGAGCCTGCGGTGTCCGGTGGTCCAGCAGCCCCGCGTGTACGCCACCCGGCGTATTTCACCCGCGCGGTCCATTCCGCAGACTCGCTCCCATGCCGGCCATGCGCCGGCGACAGGTCCACACCACCCCGGAGCAGAAGTCCACATGCAACGTCGTTTCACCCTCAAGGCGCTCACCGCCGCCGTCGCCCTGGCCAGCATTGCCGCTGCGCCGGCCTTTGCCGCCGACACCATCAAGGTCGGCGTGCTGCACTCGCTGTCGGGCACGATGGCCATTTCGGAAACCGTGTTGAAGGACACGGTGCTGATGGCGATCGACGACATCAACAAGAAGGGCGGCGTGCTCGGCAAGCAGCTCGAGCCGGTGGTGGTCGACCCGGCCTCCAACTGGCCGCTGTTCGCCGAAAAGACCAAGCAGCTGCTCGGCCAGGACAAGGTCTCGGTGATCTTCGGCTGCTGGACCTCGGTGTCGCGCAAGTCGGTGCTGCCCGTGGTCGAGGAAATGAACGGCCTCCTGTTCTACCCCGTGCAGTACGAGGGCGAAGAGCTCTCGAAGAACGTCTTCTACACCGGCGCCGCGCCCAACCAGCAGGCGATTCCGGCCGTCGACTACCTGATGAGCAAGGAAGGCGGCGGTGCCAAGCGCTGGGTGCTGCTGGGCACCGACTACGTGTACCCGCGCACCACCAACAAGATCCTGCGTGCCTACCTCAAGAGCAAGGGCGTGAAGGACTCGGACATCGACGAGAAGTACACACCTTTCGGCCACAGCGACTACCAGACCATCGTCGCCGACATCAAGAAGTTCTCGGCCGGGGGCAAGACGGCGGTGGTGTCGACCATCAACGGCGACTCCAACGTGCCCTTCTACAAGGAACTCGGCAACGCAGGCCTCAAGGCCAAGGACGTGCCGGTCGTCGCCTTCTCGGTCGGTGAAGAGGAACTGCGCGGCGTGGACACCAAGCCGCTGGTCGGCCACCTGGCGGCCTGGAACTACTTCATGTCGATCAAGAACCCGACCAACACCGCGTTCATCAAGCAGTGGGGCGACTACGCCAAGGCCAAGAACATCGCCGGCCACAAGGACAAGCCGCTCACCAACGACCCGATGGAAGCCACCTGGATCGGCATCCACATGTGGATGCAGGCGGTCGAGAAGGCCAAGTCGACCGACACCGACAAGGTGATCGCCGCCATGGCCGGCCAGACCTTCACGGCGCCGTCGGGCATCGTGTCGAAGATGGACGAGAAGAACCATCACCTGCACAAGAGCGTGTTCATCGGCGAGATCAAGGCCGACGGCCAGTTCAGCGTGGTGTGGAAGACACCGGGCCCGGTCAAGGCCAAGCCGTGGAGCCCGTACATCGAAGGCAACGACAAGAAGCCGGATCAGCCGGCCGGCAAGTCGATGTAACTCGTCGCAGGTCCCTTGCCTTGCTCCCTCTCCCTTCGGGAGAGGGCTGGGGTGAGGGCAACGGCGGTCGATCGAGTCGCCGCGCTCGCTGCATGGCCGCCCGCCCTCACCCCAACCCTCTCCCCAAGGGGAGAGGGGGCAACACGAATCCAAGATGCTTCGACGAACCCTTCACTGCGCCTTTGCCGCCCTGCTCCTCGCAGCGTCGTCCGTCCACGCGCTGACCGCCGACGAAGCCCGCGCCATCGCCTCGGGCGATTCCGAATCCCGCATCGCCGCGCTCAACCAGGCTGTGCTCACGGCCGACGACAAGACGGTTGCCTTCCTCCAGGCCATGTCGGACGACGCGGTCAAGTACACCGAAGACAAGGTCTTCGTGATGAAGGATGACAAGGGCTTCGATCCCGTCACCGGCGCCGAACTGCCGGTGCCCGACACGGCCGAAGACGTGGTCAACAACAACCTGATGCGCGGCGCACTCGATGCCGCGCAGGCCGCGCTCCGGCTCACGAGCCAGGACGACGCGGTGCGCGCCGAGGCCGCAGCGGCGCTCTTCAAGGAGCCCGAGGAATCGCGCGTTCCGATGATCGAAAAGGCGCTCGCCGCCGAGGCCAACCCGGCGATCAAGGCGCAGCTCGAGCTCGTGCGCGCCGCCAGCATGCTCGGCAGCGCCGACAAGGCCCGGCGCCTCGCCGCGGCCAAGGACCTGGGCGCGAACAGCAGCCCCGACACCAAGCTGCTGCTGAACCAGCGCCTGGCTGATGAAACCGATGCCGACGTGAAGGCGGCGATCACCGCGTCGATCGCACGCATCGACGGGGCGCTGGTCTGGGGCGACCGCATCAACGCGGTGTTCAGCGGCATCAGCCTGGGCTCGGTGCTGCTGCTCGCCGCGCTGGGCCTGGCCATCACCTACGGGCTGATGGGCGTCATCAACATGGCGCACGGCGAGCTGATGATGATCGGCGCCTACGCCACCTACGTGATGCAGGGCATCTTCCAGCGCTACCTGCCCGAGGCCGCGTTCGGCTGGTACCTGGTGGCGGCCATTCCCGTGTCGTTCATGGCGTCGGCGCTGGTCGGCGCCGTGCTCGAGCGCGGCGTGATCCGCTTCCTCTATGGCCGGCCGCTCGAGACGCTGCTGGCCACCTGGGGCATCAGCCTGATGCTGCAGCAGCTCGTGCGCTCGATCTTCGGCGCGCAGAACGTCGGCGTCGAGAACCCCGGCTGGATGAGCGGCGGCTTCACCATGCTGAGCAACGTGACGCTGCCGTGGAACCGCATCGGCATCGTCGTCTTCGCGGTGCTGGTGTTGCTGGCGATGGGCTGGCTGATCGGCCGCACCCGCCTCGGCCTGTTCGTGCGCGGCGTCACGCAGAACCGGCCGATCGCCTCGTGCATGGGCGTGAACACGGCGCGCATCGACACCTATGCCTTCGCGCTCGGCTCGGGCATCGCAGGCCTCGCAGGCTGCGCGCTGAGCCAGATCGGCAACGTCGGCCCCGACCTCGGCCAGAGCTACATCGTCGACAGCTTCATGGTGGTCGTGATGGGCGGCGTCGGCCAGCTCGCGGGCACCGTGTATGCGGCGCTGGGCCTGGGCATCCTCAACAAGTTCATCGAAGGCTGGGCCGGCGCGGTGCTCGCGAAGATCGCGGTGCTTGTCTTCATCATCATCTTCATTCAAAAGAGACCTCAGGGAATCTTCGCGATGAAGGGCCGGAGCGCAGAAGCATGAGCAAGGTCACGTTGCCAACCAAGGGGCCGCTGCTGAGCGGCAAGGGCTGGACGGCCTTCTTCGTCGCACTCATCGTCGTGTGCGCCATCGCACCCGTGCTCAACATGTGGGTGCCGCCCGAAAGCCCGCTGCACATGAGCGACTACGCCGTGGCGCTGGTGGGCAAGATCATGTGCTACGCGATCTGCGCGCTCGCGATGGACCTGATCTGGGGCTACACCGGCATCCTGTCGCTCGGCCACGGCCTGTTCTTCGCGCTCGGCGGCTACATGATGGGCATGTACCTCATGCGCCAGATCGGCCGCGACGGCAACTACAAGAGCGAGCTGCCCGACTTCATGGTGTTCCTCGACTGGAAGGAGCTGCCCTGGCACTGGACCTTCAGCGGCAGCTTCCCGATGACGCTGCTGCTCATCGTCGCGGTGCCCGGCCTGATCGCGTTCGTGTTCGGCTTCTTCGCCTTCCGCTCGCGCATCAAGGGCGTGTACTTCTCGATCATCACGCAGGCCATGACCTTCGCGGCGATGCTGCTGTTCTTCCGCAACGAGACGGGCTTCGGCGGCAACAACGGTTTTACCGACTTCAAGCGCATCCTGGGCACCCCGATCGCCACGCAGGAGATGCGCATGACGCTGTTCGCGCTCACCGGTCTGACGCTGCTGGGCTTCTTCCTGTTCGCCAAATGGCTCATCGCCAGCAAGTTCGGTCGCGTGCTGCAGGCCATCCGCGACGCGGAGACGCGCGTCATGTTCTCGGGCTACAACCCGCTGCCGTACAAGCTCACGATCTGGGTCATCTCGGCCGTCATGTGCGGCGTGGCCGGCGCGCTGTACGTGCCGCAGGTCGGCATCATCAACCCGGGCGAGATGAGCGCCGCCAACTCCATCGAGATCGCGATCTGGGCCGCGGTGGGCGGGCGCGCGACGCTGATCGGCCCGATCATCGGCGCCTTCATCGTCAATGGCGCCAAGAGCTGGCTCACGGTGGCGTATCCCGAGTACTGGCTCTACTTTCTCGGCGCGCTGTTCATTGCCGTGACGCTGTTCCTGCCGAACGGCATCGTGGGGCTGGTGCGCCAATGGCTGTCGAGGGAAAAGAAAGCGCCGGCCGCGCCGAGTGCCGCGCGCGAAGAAGCCCAACGCGCCGTCGCCGCAGAGCAGGGCATGGTGCCCGAGGCGCTGCACGCGCCGCTGGCCCCCGAGCCGAAGGGAGCGCGCGCATGACGCCCGACCTGATGGAAGCCGGCGCCGAGCGCACGGCACGCGCAGCCGGCCTGCACGTGGCCACGGGCCAGACCGCGTCGGGCGGCCGCGCCGCCGACTTCGGCCGCATCGCCACACCCGGCGAGGTCGACGTGACGCACGGCCGCATCCTCTACCTCGAAGACGTGAGCGTGAGCTTCGACGGCTTCAAGGCGATCAACAAGCTGTCGCTCGACATCGCGCCGGGCGAGCTGCGCTGCATCATCGGTCCGAACGGCGCCGGCAAGACGACGATGATGGACATCATCACCGGCAAGACGCGGCCCGACGAGGGCACGGTGTTCTTCGGCAGCACGATCGACCTGCTGCGCCACCGCGAGGCCGACATCGCCCAGCTGGGCATCGGCCGCAAGTTCCAGAAGCCGACGGTGTTCGAGCATCTCACCGTGTTCGAGAACCTCGAACTCGCACTCAAGACCGACAAGGGCGTGCGCGCCTCGATGCTGTTCAGGCTCGACTCGGTGCAGAGCGACCGGCTCGCCGACGTGCTGCAGACCATCCACCTGGCCGACAGCGTGTCGCGCCTCGCGGGCAACCTGAGCCACGGCCAGAAGCAGTGGCTCGAGATCGGCATGCTGCTGATGCAAGACCCGAAGCTGCTGTTGCTCGACGAGCCCGTGGCCGGCATGACCGACGAGGAAACCGCGCGCACCGCGGAGCTGTTCCTCACGCTCAAGGGCAAGCACTCGCTGATGGTGGTGGAGCACGACATGAGCTTCATCCGCACCATCTCCGAGATCGTGACCGTGCTGTGCGAGGGCTCGGTGCTGGCGCAGGGCACGCTCGACGAGGTGCAGGCCGACGAACGGGTGATCGAGGTCTACCTGGGCCGCTGAGGAAACCAACGCATGCTGACAGTCAAGAACATCCACCAGTACTACGGCGGCTCGCACATCCTGCGCGACGTGAGCTTCGAGGCCACGCTTGGCAAGGTCACCGTGCTGCTGGGCCGCAACGGCGTGGGCAAGACCACGCTGCTCAAGTCGCTGATGGGCCTGGTGCCGATCAAGAGCGGCAGCATCGCGCTCGAAGGCCGCCCGATCCACAAGGCCACGCCCTACGAACGGGCGCGCGCCGGCATCGGCTTCGTGCCGCAGGGCCGCGAGATCTTCGCGCGGCTCACGGTCGAGGAGAACCTGCGCATGGGCCTGGCCTACAAGCGCGGCAGCACGCCGATTCCGCCGGAACTGTTCGAGCTGTTTCCCGTGCTGAAGCAAATGATCCACCGCAGAGGCGGTGACCTTTCGGGCGGCCAGCAGCAGCAGCTCGCGATCGCGCGCGCGCTGGCGCCCCGGCCCAAGCTGCTGATCCTCGACGAGCCGACCGAAGGCATCCAGCCCAGCATCATCAAGGACATCGGCCGCGTGATCCGCATGCTGGCCGACCGCGGCGACATGGCGATCGTGCTGTGCGAGCAGTACTACGACTTCGCGCAGGAACTGGCCGACGATTACCTGGTGATGGAACGCGGCGAGGTCATTGCGCGCGGCCTCGGCAAGGACATGGAAGCGCAAGGCGTGCGCCAGCTCGTGGCAATTTGAAGGCGCAGCCGGCAAGATTTAAGGGTTTACCCTAAAATCGGCCGTTGCCCGTCGCCGCCGGGCGACCCCAGGAGCCCGGCCTTGAATGCCTCCCCGACCGCGCCAGACGGCGCCGACACCCCCGACATTTCCGCTTCTTCTTCTTCCGTCGCATCGCCCGCGGGCTTCGTGCGCGCCGTGCTCGCGCTCGGCGTCGGCGGCTTCGCCATCGGCACCGGCGAGTTCGTGATCATGGGCCTGCTGCCCGAGGTCGCACGCGACATCGGGGTCAGCATTCCGCAGGCGGGGCATGTCATCAGCGCGTATGCGCTCGGCGTGGTGGTCGGCGCGCCGGTGCTCGCGGTGCTGGCGGCCGGATGGGGCCGCCGCGCGCTGCTCATCGCGCTGATGGCGGTGTTCGCCCTCGGCAATTTCGCGACCGCGATGGCGCCCGGCTATCTGTCGCTCAACCTGCTGCGCTTCGCCACCGGCCTGCCGCACGGCACCTACTTCGGCGTGGCCGCGCTCGTGGCCGCCACGCTCGCGCCGCCGGGGCGGCGGGCGCGTGCGGTGGGGCTGGTGATGCTCGGCCTCACGGGCGCCACGCTGGTCGGCGTGCCGATCGCGGCATGGCTCGGTCAGCTCTTCGGCTGGCGCGCCGCCTTCGTGTTCGTGGGCGCGATCGCGCTGGTGGCGGTGGTGCTGCTGCGCCGCGACATCCCCGACATCGCGCCGAGCGCCGGTGCCAGCCCCTGGCGCGAGCTCGGCGCGCTCAAGCGCAAGCAGGTCTGGTTCACGCTCGGCATCGGCGCCATCGGCTTCGGCGGCATGTTCGCGGTGTTCAGCTACATCAAGCCCACGCTGACCGAAGTGGCGGGCCTGCCGCTCGGCGGCGTGCCTTTCGTGCTCGCGCTGTTCGGCCTCGGCATGGTCACGGGCAACCTCGTGGGCGCGCGTTTGGCCGACAAGTCGCTCATGCGCACCATCGGCGGGCTGCTCGCGTGGTCGGCACTGGTGCTCGCCACGTTCTCGTTCGCCGCGCACCACGTGGTGACCGCCGCAATCAACGTGTTCCTCATCGGCACCGTGGTCGCCATCGGCCCGGCGCTGCAGATCCGCCTGATGGATGTGGCCGGCGATGCGCAGACGCTCGCGGCCGCGCTCAACCATTCGGCCTTCAACATGGCCAATGCGCTCGGCGCCTGGCTCGGCGGCGTCGCCATTTCGGCCGGCCTGGGCTGGACCTCGACCGGCTGGGTCGGCGCACTGCTCGCGCTCGCGGGGCTGGGCGTGTTCGGCTGGGCGCTGGCCAGCGCGCGCGCCGGCGCCTCGGCGGCGCGGCTCGAAAGCACCTGAGCCCCTGCAGCCTTGCGCTGCCGTGTCTATGATGGCCGCCCGCCCTTCCACCGTCTGGACGCACCCCTCATGAGCTTTCCGACCACCCGCCTCGGCCGCACCGGCCTGACCGTTTCGCGCCTTGCCCTCGGCACCATGACCTTCGGCCTGCAGACCGACGAGGCGGTGTCGCACCGCATCCTCGACAAGGCGGCCGAAGGCGGCATCAATTTTCTCGACACCGCCGACGTGTACCCGCTCGGCGGCACCGTCGAGACCACAGGCCGCACCGAGGAGATCATCGGCAACTGGCTCGAAAAGCAGGGGCCTGCAGGTCGCCGCCGCTTCGTGGTCGCCACCAAGGCCGTCAACAAGGTCGGCCCCAATCCCTGGGACCAGGGCGCCTCGCGCAAGCACCTGCTCGACGCCATCGACCTCTCGCTCAAGCGACTGAAGACCGACCACGTCGACCTGTACCAACTGCACATGGACGACCGCGAGACGCCGCTCGAAGAGAGCCTCGAGGCGCTCGACGTGATCGTCAAGTCGGGCCGCGCGCGCTACATCGGCGTGTCGAACTTCCTGGCCTACCGGTTGGCCCGTGCCCTTGGCAAGTCCGACCTGCACCGGTTCACGCGCTTCGTGTCGGTGCAGCCGCGCTACAGCCTGCTGTTCCGCGAGATCGAGCGCGAACTGCTGCCGCTCGCGGGCGAAGAGGGGCTGGGCGTGATTCCCTACAACCCGCTGGCCGGCGGCCTGCTCACCGGCAAGTACAAGCCTGGCGCCAAGCCGGAAGAGAACACCCGCTTCACGCTCGGCACGGCCGGCGGCATGTACCAGGACCGCTACTGGAACGAGCGCAGCTTCGACACCGTGACGCAGCTGCACAAGCTCGCCGACGAAGCCGGCGTGCCGCTCGCCACGCTTGCAGTGGCCTGGGTCATGGCCAACCCGCTCATCACCGCGCCGTTGCTGGGCGCAAGCCGGCCCGAGCAGCTCGACGCCACGCTGGCCGCGGCCGACTACAAACTCGATCCCGCGCTGAAGCAGAAGCTCGACGAACTGACCGCCGACTACCGCAAGGGCGACGCGCCGCGGTAGGCCCCGACCCCGTGCACCGAAGAAGAAGCGATCACGACATCGACGCGCTCGCGCGGCGGCCATGGCGCAGCTGATGTCGCTGCTGGTGCAGAACGCGATCGCGGTCGTGTTCGCCGCCAGCCTGGCCGCGCGGCTCGGCCTGCCGGTGCCCGCGGCCGCGGTGCTGGTGGTGTCGGGCGCGCTTCTGGCGGCTGGCGATGTGCCGGTTGCGGGCGTGGTGCTGGCGGCAGTGCTGGCCAACCTGCTCGGCGACGGCGCATGGTTCTATGCCGGGCGCCGCTTCGGCTACCGCTTCATGCGGCTGTTGTGCCGCATCTCGCTGTCGCCCGATTCGTGCGTGCGCCGCGGCGAATCGCTGATCACGCGCTGGGGTGGCCTGTCGCTCGTGGCCGCCAAGTTCGTGCCCGGCGTCTCGGTGGTGGCGCCGCCGATGGCGGGCGCGCTCGGCATGTCGGTGGCGCGCTTCATCGGCTATGACACCGGCGCCGCGCTGATCTGGACCGGCGTGTTCCTCGGCCTGGGCTGGGTCTTCCGCGACCAGATCCAGGAGGTGCTGGCCCTGCTTGCGCAAGCGGGTGGCATTGCCACGCTGGCGCTCGTGGCGGCGCTGACCGTGTTGCTGGTGGTGCGCTACTGGCGCCGGCGCGCCGTCCTGCGGCTCACCGGCATGCCGCGCATCAGCGTGGACGAACTGCACCGGCTGCTGGCGGGCGAGACGCCGCCGCTGGTGATCGACGTGCGCGGCGAAGCGGGCCTGAAGGTCGATCCGCGTCGCATCCCCGGCGCGCTGGCGTACACGCTCAAGGCGCTGCAGCAGCGCCAGCTCGACCTGCCGCTCGATGGCCAGCGCGACGTGGTGCTGTACTGCAACTGCCCCAACGAGGTGTCCGCAGCGCTGGCCGCGCGCGTGCTGCTGGCGCGCGGTGCGCGGCGCGCATGGCCACTCACGGGCGGGCTCGACGCGTGGGTGGCTTCGGGGCATCCGACGAGCCTGCACTGAAGGTGCGGTGAATGAACCTCCGCACCAAGATCGTCGCGCTGGCCGTCGCACCGCTCGTGGTGGCGCTGGTGCTCGTCGCGCTGGCGGTGCGGCACCAGGAGCACGACCTCGCGCGGCGCGAGCGCGCGCTGATCGAGAAGAGCTACATGGACCAGCGGCGCAGCGAACTGCGCAGCTACGTCGACCTGGCCGTGAGCACGGTGCGGCCGCTCTACGATGCGGGCCTCGATGACGAAGCGACCCGCGACGAGGCGCTGCGCCGCCTGGCCGCGCTCGACTACGGCGATGACGGCTACTTCTTCGTCTACGACATGCAGGGCCGTTCGCTCATGCATTCGCGCCAGCCCGAGCTCGTGGGCCAGAACCTCTGGAACCTGCGCGACGCGCGCGGGCGCTTCACCCTGCGCGACCTGATCGCCGGCGCGCGCGCGGGGGGCGGCTATGTCGAATACGAATGGCGCAAGCCTTCGAGCGAGCAGATGACGGCCAAGCTCGGCTACGTCACTGCGCTGCCGCGCTGGAACTGGATGCTCGGCACCGGCCTGTATCTCGACGACATCGATGCGACCATGCGCGCGCTCGATCGCCAGGTGAGCGCCAACGTGACCACCACGCTGCTCTGGATCGCCGGCATCGCGGCACTGTGCCTCGGCGTGGTGAGCGCCGCCGGGCTGCTGCTCAACCTCAGCGAGCACCGCGTGGCCGAGGCCAAGCTGCGGCTGCTCGCGCGGCGCGTGGTGCAGTCGCAGGAAGAAGAGCGTGGCCATCTGGCGCGCGAACTGCACGACGGCACCAGCCAGACGCTGGTGTCGGCCAAGCTGCTGATCGAATCGGCCGTCGATGCGCTCGACCGCGACCAACGGCCGGCCCCGCCGGCGCTCGGCAAGGCGCTGCAGCGGCTCAACGATTCGCTGCGCGAGGTGCGCCGCATCTCGCACCGGTTGCGCCCCGCGCTGCTCGACACGCTGGGCCTGCCCGCCGCGCTCGAGCGCCTGGGCGACGAGTTCGCGGAGGAGGGCGCGGTCGACGCCTCGATCATGGTCGAGGGCGAGGCCTTTGCGCTCTCGCCCGAGGTCAAGACCGCGCTGTTCCGCGTCACGCAAGAGGCGCTCACCAACGTGCGCAAGCATGCGCAGGCAAAGCGCGTGCACATTGCGCTGGGCTTTTCCGAGGAGCGTGTGCGGCTCGCGATCGGCGACGACGGCATCGGCTTCGACGTGGCAGCGATGCAGCTCGATCCGCGGCGCGGCATCGGCCTGCGCAACATGCGCGAGCGCATGGAATCGATCGGCGGCACGCTGCGGGTCGATTCGGTGCGCGGCCGGACATCCATCGTGGCCGACGTGCCGGCCGCGAGCGCGAAGGCGGAGAGCCCATGACGAACAAAGAAGACACCGCCCCGATCCGCCTGTTTCTGGTCGACGACCATCCGCTGGTGCGCGATGGCCTGCGTGCGCGGCTCGGCGCGATGCCCGGCCTCACGATCGTCGGCGAAGCGGGCAGCGCCGCCGAGGCGCTGGCGCAGCTCGCCTCGCTCGCGCCCGACCTGGTGCTGATGGACGTCGGCATGAAGGACATGAACGGCATCGAGCTCGCCGCGCGGGTGCTCGCGCAGTGCGTGCCCGCGCCGCATATCGTGATGCTGAGCATGTACGACAACCCCGAGTACGTGCAGCAGGCGCTGCAGGCGGGCGCGCGCGGTTACGTGCTGAAGGACGCGCCTGCCGCCGAGATCGTGGCCGCCATCGAGGCCGTGTCGGGCGGCGGCACCTTCCTGAGCCCGGCGGTCTCGAAGAAGCTGTTCCGCAACCAGGCGCCGCGCCCGCTGCTCACCCCGCGCGAGAGCGAGATCCTTGCGGCGCTGGGCCGTGGCGAATCGAGCAAGCAGATCGCGCGCGACCTGGGCCTGAGCGTGCGCACGGTCGAGGCGCACCGGCAGAGCATCAAGCGGCGCCTGGGCATCGAAGGACAGGCCGAGCTCATCAAGTACGCGGTCGAGCATGCGCGCGGATTCGGGCAGGGAGAATGACGGGCATGACCAACGACCTTCCTTCCAGTCCCGCCGCCGAGCGCAACAAGCAGCCGATCCTTGATGCGCTTGTGCGCATCCTCGGCGCCGAGGGCACCGCGCTCGAGATCGCGGCGGGCTCCGGCCAACATGCCGCATGGTTCGCGGCCGCCTTGTCCGGCTGGACGTGGCAGCCGACCGAGGCCGATGCGCGCATGCTGCCTGCGCTCGCGCGGCGGGTCGATGCGGCGGGGCTCGCGAACCTGCGCGCGCCGCTGCGGCTCGACGTCACGGCGCCGCACTGGCCGCTCGACGACCGGTTCGATGCGATCTACTGCGCGAACATGCTGCACATCGCGCCGTGGAGCGCATGCGCGAGACTGATGCAGGGCGCTGCACGGCAGCTGCGCCCGGGCGGCCTGCTGGTCACCTACGGGCCGTACCTCGAAGACGACGTGCCGACCGCGCCGGGCAACCTTGCGTTCGACGACGACCTGCGTGCGCGCCATGCGGCCTGGGGCCTGCGCCGCCTCGGCGACGTGGCCGCCGAGGCGCAGCGCGCCGGCCTCGCGCTGCGCGAGCGCCATGCCATGCCGGCGAACAACCTGCTGCTGGTCTTCGGCGCCGGCAACTAGCAACGAGCGCCTAGTACAGTCGGCCCACGTCCACGAGCCCTGCACGACCATGCCCTTCTGGATACCTCGCCTCCTGGCCATTGCCTTCTGCCTGCTCGCGCTCGGTTGCGCGAGCCCGCCGCGGCCGCCGTCGTCGTCCGCCTCGTACGCGGCCTCGCCGCTCTCCGCCGAGCAGTCGAACGGCGTCGCGATCCATGCGCTGGGCCTGGTCGGCACGCCCTACCGGTTCGGCGGCAACACGCCCGAAGGCGGCTTCGATTGCAGCGGGCTGATCGGCTACGTCTACCGCCACAGCGCGGGCCAGGCGATGCCCCGCACCGTGGCGCGGCTTGCAGGCTTCGGCCGCCCGGTGGCCGCGTCCGACATGCGCTCGGGCGATCTGGTGCTGTTCGGCGCCGCGACGCCGTCGCACGCTGGCATCTACGTGGGCAACGGCCAGTTCGTGCATGCGCCCTCGACGGGCGGCGAAGTGCGGCTTGATCGGATCGACGGCGTCTACTGGTCGCGCCAGCCGGTGCAGGTGCGTCGGCTCTGAGCCGCAAGCTGTGTCAGACCTGTGTGGCATGCTGCACGGTGTTACCGAAACCTCGCGGAGAACTGCCATGAAGAAATATCTCGTCCTTGCGATCCTGTGCCTTGCCGGCAGCCTTTCGGCGTTTGCGCAGCCCGGTCCGGCCTATGAGAACGACCGCCGCTACTGTGCGAGTGGCCGCTCGGGTGTGGACTTCAACACCTGCATGTGGCGCGTGCAGCGCGAGCGCGAGGAACGCCGCCAAGACCGGCGCGAGCAGCATGCCTACGACAGGGAGCAGCGCGCCTACGAGCGTGAGCAGCGACGCGAATACGAACGCCGAGAGCGCCGGGGCGCGCCGCCGCCGCCGGCCTACCGCCAGTGGGACGACGGCCCGCGCGGCGAGGCGCCGCGGCTCAGCGACATGCAGCAGCGTGCGCTCGACAACTGCAACCTGCTGGCGCCGCGCGACCAGCCGCGGTGCCGTGCGACGGTGATGTCGACGGTGCGCTGAGGCCTGCCGAGACCTAGGGTTTTCCACTACGTAAAGCCCCGCAAGCAGTCCGCGTGGTCCGACGGATGCGCGGCCGCGCCGCTGCGGCAAGACTCCCGGGTTCGATTCCCGAGGAGACATCCGCATGCACAGCATCCGCCGCCACCTGGTGTGGCTCGCCGTGGCGTTGGTCGGCGCCTTCGCGCTGGGCACCGTCGCCCTGACGCGTGGCGAAAGCGTCAACGCCCTCTGGGTGGTGACCGCCGCGATCTGCACCTACCTGATCGCTTACCGCTACTACAGCCTGTTCATCGCCGACAAGGTGCTGGGCCTCGACGCCACGCGCAAGACGCCGGCGCACCGGCACAACGACGGGCTCGACTACGTGCCCACCGACAAGAACGTTCTGTTCGGCCACCACTTCGCGGCTATCGCGGGCGCCGGTCCGCTGGTGGGCCCGGTGCTCGCCGCGCAGATGGGCTACCTGCCGGGGCTCTTGTGGGTGCTCGCGGGCGTGGTGTTCGCGGGCGCGGTGCAGGACTTCATCGTGCTCTTCATCTCGACGCGCCGCGACGGGCGCTCGCTCGGCGACCTCGTCAAGCAGGAGATGGGCGTGGTGCCCGGAATGATCGCGCTGTTCGGCACCTTCATGATCATGATCATCATCCTCGCGGTGCTGGCGCTGATCGTGGTGAAGGCGCTGGCCGAATCGCCGTGGGGCGCCTTCACTGTGGCGGCCACCGTGCCGGTGGCGCTCTTCATGGGCGTGTACCTGCGCTACATCCGACCGGGGCGCATCGGCGAGGTCTCGCTGATCGGCTTTGTGCTGCTGATGCTCGCGATCTTCGGCGGCCAGGCCGTGAGCCAGGACCCGGCCTGGGCAGCGCGCTTCACCTTCGACGGCAAGGCGCTCACCTGGATGCTCGTGGGCTACGGCTTCGTGGCCGCGAGCCTGCCGGTGTGGCTGCTGCTCGCGCCGCGCGACTACCTGTCGACCTTCCTGAAGATCGGCACCATCATCGCGCTGGCGCTGGGCATCGTGTTCGTGATGCCGACGCTGCAGATGCCGCCGCTCACCCAGTTCGCCGACGGTGGCGGGCCGGTGTGGTCGGGCAGCCTGTTCCCGTTCCTGTTCATCACCATCGCCTGCGGTGCGGTGTCGGGCTTCCATGCGCTGATCTCCTCGGGCACCACGCCCAAGATGCTCGACAACGAGCGCCATGCGCGCTTCATCGGCTACGGCGGCATGCTGGCCGAATCGTTCGTCGCGGTGATGGCGCTGGTGGCGGCCTCTTGCATCGAGCCCGGCATCTACTTCGCGATGAACAGCCCCGCGGCGCTCGTGGGCAGCACCGTCGAGCAGGCGGCGCAGACCATCTCGAGCTGGGGCTTCGTGGTCACGCCCGAGATGCTGGTGCAGACCGCGAAGGACGTGGGCGAGACCACGATCCTCGGCCGGGCGGGCGGCGCCCCGACGCTGGCCGTGGGCATGGCGCACATCCTGCACCAGGTGATCGGCGGCCAGGCCATGATGGCCTTCTGGTATCACTTCGCGATCCTGTTCGAGGCGCTCTTCATCCTCACCGCGGTGGACGCCGGCACCCGCGCGGGCCGCTTCATGCTGCAGGACCTGCTCGGCAGCTTCGTGCCCGCGCTCAAGCGCACCGACTCGCTGCCGGCCAACCTGTTCGCGACCGCGCTGTGCGTGGCGGCCTGGGGCTACTTCCTCTACCAGGGCGTGGTCGATCCGCTCGGCGGCATCAACACGCTGTGGCCGCTGTTCGGCATCTCGAACCAGATGTTGGCCGCGGTGGCGCTGTTGCTCGGCGTGGTGGTGCTGTTCCGCATGAAGCGCGAGCGCTATGCATGGGTGGCGATCGCGCCGGCCGTGTGGCTGCTGGCCTGCACGCTCACGGCGGGATGGCAGAAGATCTTCTCGCCCGATCCGAAGATCGGCTTTCTCTCGCATGCCGCGAAGTACACCGAAGGCCTGGCCAACGGCGTGCTGGTGGCGCCCGCGAAGACGCCCGAGGCCATGGCGCGCATCGTCTTCAACGACCGACTCGACGCCGCGCTCTGCGCGCTCTTCATGTTCGTGGTGCTCAGCGTGCTGGTCTACAGCATCAAGGCCTGCCTCGCGGCGCGCGCGGTCAACCGGCCGACCGCGCAGGAAACGCCGTTCGAGCCCTTCGCCGCACCGGCGGCACGCTGAGGGGCAACGCGATGGGGCTGGCCTTGCCGGAAGCGGGACGCTATTTCGCGCGCTCGCTCAAGCAGTCGCTGCGGCTCATGGTCGGGCTGCCCGACTACGACGCCTACCTGAGCCACATGGCGGCCACCCACCCGGACCGGCCGCCGATGAGCTACGAGGAATTCTTCCGCGAACGGCTCGAGGCGCGGTACGGCGCGGGCAAGGGGCGCTGCTGCTAGCGTCCCCCTCGGCTGCTAGCGCCCCGCGAGCAGCACCTCGGTCACCTCGTCCGAGAACCACTTGAGCCGCCCGTCCATGATCACGCCGTCCGAGCCGGCGGGATCGGGCTGCGCGGCGGGCAGGCCATGCGCGACCATCGCCTCGGCGCAGCCGGCCCAGTCGCCGTCGTCGGTCGGCCGGTTGATCGAGGCCCATGACAGCGAGCCGGTCGCGTCATCGCCGAATCCGTGCCGCTCGGTCCAGCTGGCGCCGTGCGCGAGCAGGAAGCGCGTGAGCGCCGCATCGCCGCGGAACACCGCCTGATTGAGTGCCGAGCCCTCCCAGTCGCCGCCCGGCGTGGCGATCGGCCAGCCGAGCTCGACCATGCACTGCACGGCGGCACCGCAGCCGGGCTGGGCGGCCAGTTCGGGCAGCAGGCGCAGCTGCGCGGGCGAGAGGCTGGCGGGCCACTGCGGATGCTGCGCCTGCAGGGCACGCGCTGCCGCCGCATCGCCACGCGAGCAGGCCGCGACGAACTGCTCGTCGGGCGCGAGCGGCGCATCGCCGCCCGCGCGTTCCGCGAGCAGCCGCGCCACGTCGGTGAGACCGAAGCGCAACGCGAGCGTGCGCGCATCGACGCCCTCGGGCGTACGCGCCGAGGGGTCGGCGCTGGCGTCGAGCAGGGCCTCGATGTGCGCGGCCGAGCGCCGCCGCCGCAGCGCCCACAGCAGCGGCCGTCCCCAGTCGCTGATCGGTGCGCCCGGCGCCGCTTCGTTCGGGTCGGCGCCATGGGCGAGCAGCAGTCGCAGCGATTCGAGCCGGTCGAGGTCGAGCACGCGGTAGAGCGCGTTGGTGCCGGCCACGCGCGCGCCCGCTTCGAGCAGCATGCGCGTGCAGGCGGGTTCCTCGAGCGAGTGGTAGAGCGATTCGCCGTCGTTCGGATCGGCGCCGGCCTCGAGCAGCAGGCGCGTGATTTCCGCGTCGCGGTTCAGTCCGGCCGCGCCGTACAGCGCCGACAGCCGGATGCCTTCGGCCGGTGCCGCGAGCGAGGCGGGCGGCCAGCGGCTGCCGATGGACTGGTTCGGATCGGCGCCGGCGTCGAGCAGCAGCTTGGCGCAGGTGCGCAAGCCGTCCCGGAAGCGCGGCAACTGCAAGAGGCTGGAGAACACCACCGCATGGAGCGGCGGCAGCGCCAGCGGGCCGCCGGGCAGCCGGACCCAGCCGGGGTCGCGTCCGATCGTCTCGCGCAGCAGCTCGGCGTCGCCGACGGTGCAGGCGAGCCAGGGATCGCCGCCGCGCACCAGGTCAGGGCTTTCGTCGACGAGCCGTGCGGCCACGACGGGCCGCGCCAGGTTGTTGCCGCCCGCGATCTCGCCGGCATAGGCCGTACGCAGCCACAGCAGCACCGCGCGGGCGGGGTCGTTCGCTTGGGCGGCGCGGGCCTGCACGAAGCCCTGCAGGTCGGCCCACGACGCGAAGCCGTACTCGCGCGCCAGGCACGACTGCGCGTCGTGCAGGCGCAGGCCGAGTGCGGCAATGGCCGCGTCGTCCTTGCGGGCGGCGGCGGGCAATGCGTCGCGGAAGCGGGAGAAGGCGGCGGGGTCGCCCTGGCGCAAGGCGGCAAGCAGTTGCTTGGCTTGCTTCTTGAGATGGCCGATGTCGGGCCGTGCGGGAATGCGTTTCACATGAACCTCCGTGCATGAAGCGCCGACGACCCGCAATCCGGCTGCACAAAGGCGCTGACTGGTCAGCAAGCAGATGAAGCAAGTGGGTTCCACCCTTCCCGCGGGTCCGGGCGCGGCTTGCAACCGCGGACGCGATGTTAGCGCACAGTGGGCTCAGGCGGAGGCTGAGGCGGGCTGCGCGAAATCCAGTTTCTCGCCGCGCCTGCCTGCTGCCAGGATGCAAGCCATCGCAACAACACGACGGTGGAGTTCATCGATGGCATCCCGAATCTCCGGCATCGCAAGCCGCTCGCTGCGCTGGCGCATACCTCTTCTTTTTTCCGCCGCGCTGTGCGGCGTGGCAATCCCGTCTGCGGCGCAGCCGGAGGGGCGCGATGTCGTGCTGCATGCCGAGCAGCGCTTCCAGCTCGCGCTCGAGGCGCAGGCGGCGCGCGACTACACGGCCATGCTCCGCGAACTGCGCCAGGCGGCAGGGGAAGGCCACGCCGAGGCACAGGAGATGCTCGGCATGGTGCTGCTCACCGGCGCCACGCTGTACGGCCCCCGCATCCGTGCGAACCGCTGCGAAGCGCGCAACTGGATGTTGCGCGCCGCATCGCAGGGCAGCGAAACCGCGAAAGTGCAGCTCGTGTTCCTCAATCGGTTGCGCCAGTCGCCGGCCGGCAGGAACGCCTGCGAATGAGCCGAGGCGCCGGCGCGGATGGCCGCGCTTTCCGGCAGGTGTACGGGGATGTGTCCGGCAGCAAAGCGGGCGGGGAGCGGGCTAGACTCTTCGCGTGAGAACCGCTCGCCACGAGGCATTCCCATCATGAAACCCTGGACGATTTCCCTCGCGCTCGCGTCAGCCTTTGCGGGCGCGGCGCACGGCGCCGAAGGCTGCGAAGCGCTGCGCACGCAGATCGAATCGAAGATCGCCGCGGCTGGCGTGGCGCGCTTCTCGGTCGTCACCCTCGATGCCGATGCACAGGCCCCCGGCCAGGTTGTCGGCAGCTGCGAACTCGGCAGCAAGAAGATCGTCTACCAGCGCGAAGATGCATCGACAGCAGCTGCATCGACACCAGCGGCTGCGCCATCGTCGTCGAACGACGAAGCGATCCTGACGGAGTGCAAGGACGGCACGGTGTCGGTCGGCGGCGATTGCCGCCAGTAGGCGGCGCGCCCCCTGCATCTCTGGAGAAAAGCCCCCTTGTTGTCACGCCAAAAAACCTTCCGCATCGCACTCTCGGCCTCGGCCGTTACCCTGGGCGCCATCGCGGCCTACTGGACGCTGCTTGCCACGCGGCAGGGGCACATCCTCTTTCACGCCCGCAAGCTTCCGGTGGTCCATCTGTCGGACGCGTTCTCGACCTATTCGCACACCGTGCCCGGCGGCATGGTGCGCGGCTACGTTTATCACCCGCAGGGCGAGGCTGCGCTGAAGGATCTGTTCATCTATTTCGCGGGCCGCGGCGAAGACGTGCGCGCCACCGCGCAGGCGCTGCACTGGCTGCCCGAAGGCTTCGGCTTTGCGGCAGTCAACTACCGCGGCGTGGCCGACTCCCAAGGCCATCCGTCGGAGATCGCATCGGTCGCCGACGCCGTGCAGTTCGCGCGGCACCTGCACAAGGCCTTCCCGGGCGTGCGGCTGCATGTGGTGGGTCGCAGCCTCGGCACCGGCGTGGCGATCCAGCTCGTGGCGCACCAGGACCACTTCGCGAGCCTGCAGCTGGTCACGCCGTACGACTCGATCCTCGAGGTGGCCAAGCGGCGCTTTCCGCTGGTGCCGCTGTCGCTGCTGCTGCGCAACCGCTTCAACTCGCTCTCGCACTGCAAGGAAGTGGCGGCCAAGACGCAGGTCCTGCTGGCGGAGCGCGACGACGTCGTGCTGCCCGAGCGCTCGCAGAAACTGATCGCGGCCTGGCCCACGCCGGTCTGCGTGCAGACGGTGCCGGGTTCCGATCACCACAGCATCATGCGGCTCGAAGCGACCTGGCTGCACCTGCTCGATTTTGCGTTGACGGCCATCCTTCCTGAGCCGAAGGCGGCCTGACGCGCAACCAGTGCGGCGTTCAGGTGGCCCAGATGCGCGGCGAGCTGGCGGGCAGCCGCCAGAGCTCGGCGCGCCATGCCTGCCACACCTGCCGCAGCAGTTGCATGGCGGGCTCGACCACCGGCGCGAGCACGCGCAGCACCACGATTTCGGCATGCGGGCTGGTCGCGCCCGCGCTCTCCTGCAGGCCACCGGCGTCGATGGCCTCGCGGGCGAGCGCCAGCAGCGCCTCGCGCCGCGCGCGGTCGGCCGGCGCGCCCGCGACGAAGAACAGCGAGGCAATGCAGCGGTGGCCGCCGAAGCCCAGCGGGCTTTGCAGCAGCCGCTGGTCGGCCGCGTCGATGCGGCCGCGCTCGAGCCACACGCCGGGCACTTCGATGTGCTGCAGGTAGCTGCCGCGTTCGAACGGCTGGCCGGCGTTGGGCAGGCCGAGGGCCGTCACGTCCCAGCCGATCATCTCGGCACCGGGCGCGGCTTCGATGACGAGCCGGTTCTCGGCCTGGCAGCCGCTGTAGCAGATCGCCTCGAGCGGCAGCCATTCGAGCCGCGCACCCGGTGCGAGCCGGATGCACGTGCGCTGCAATGCGAGCTCGCCCTCGGAGCGGTAGAAGCGCGAGGCGCCGGGCGTGGTGACGAGACCGTGGCTCCCGTCGGCTGCGTCGATCTCGATGTCGAGCGTGTCGCCGCCGACCAGTCCACCCGGCGGATGCACCAGCACGTTGTGGCAGACGGCATCGCCTTCGGGGTAGAGGCTCTGCAGGATCCGGAGCGGTCCGTCATGGCGAAAGCGCGCCACGCTGCGCGCGGCTTCCTGCCGGTAGTCGAGATGGAGATGGGCGTGCCAGGGCATCCAACGAGTCTATGCGGGCGCGCCTTCCTTGCCGCTACTTCCAGGCACCGTCGTGGGCGGCGCTTGCTTCGTCGACCAAGGCGGGTCCGATGCACTCGATCGGGTGCGGCGAAGCGCGGAACACGTCGCGGCACGAGAGCTCGGCGTCGCGCTGGTCCTGCCGCTCGCCGCGGAACGCGCGCAGCCGTTCGGCATCGATGCCGAACACCACGCGGCCGATGTTCGACCAGAAGATCGCGCCCGCGCACATGACGCAGGGCTCGCCCGACGCATAGATCGTGGCGCCTGCCAGTTCCTCGCGCGTGAGGCCGCGCCCGGCGAGCGCGCGCAGCGCGTTGACCTCGGCGTGCGCCGTGCAGTCGCCGGTCTCGCTGTTGCTGTTGGCCGCCTCGGCGAGCACCTCGCCGTCGGCCGAGACGATCACCGAGCCGAACGGCCGGTTGCCGCGGCGGCGTGCCGCATGCGACCAGACGATCGCCTTGCGCAGGTAGCGCTCGTCGCGTTCGTCGAGCGTGGCTTCCTCGGGAAGCGCGGTGTGGGTGGTGGTGGTGAGATTGCTGAAGTTCATGCCTTGGGAAGGTTGCGTTCGTTGCGCGATGGCAGCATCGACGTGTTGAAGATGGCGTCGGACGCGGGCTTGACCTTGAGGCCGAAGACGTCGACGACCTGGTCGACCTGCTGCTCGAGCGTGAGCTTGCGGATGTCGCCGAGGCCATGGCCGTGCGTGTCGGCCGCGCCCACGTACTGTGCCGTGACGCCCCAGCGCGCGAGTTCGATCTTCTCGTCGAGGATCGGTTCGCGCTGGCGCATCGCAGCGATGCTGGGCGCCGGATTGGCAAAGGTCTCGACGATCGCCCGGTTGGTCGCGCGCAGGAAGGCCGCGACCACCCTGGGATTCTGCGCGATGAGGTTGCTGCTCGCGAGGATCGCGTTGCCGTAGAGGTCGACGCCGGCATCCGAATACTTGAGCACCGAGAGCTCGTCCTGCTTCATGCGCGCGAAGAGCGAGATCGCCGAGTCGTGAAAATAGGTGGCGGCATCGACATCGCCGCGCACCATCACGTTGTCGCGCGCCGAGAAGTCGGTGGTCTGCCACTGGAAGGCATCGCTTCGCATGCCCTGCCTGCGCGCCACCATCGGCCATGCGCGGCGGGTGGCCTCGACGGCGGCCGCGGCCACCTTCTTGCCGGCGAGGCTCTTGAAGTCACCGGTGACGCCGCGGTCCTTGCGGCCGATGATCACGAAGGGTGCACGGTTGTAGTACTGGTACACGGCCTGCACCATCGGGGTGCCCGGGTTCTGTGCATTGAACTCCACCAGCGAGCTGATGTCGCCGAGGCCCATCTGGTACACGCCGCTCGCGATGCGCGTGATCGAGGCGACCGAGCCGGCGCCGGTGTCGATGGTCACGTCCAGGCCTTCGTCGCGGTAGTAGCCCTTGCTGTGCGCAAGGAAGAAGGGCGCGGTCTGCCCGTTGATGCGGAAGTCGAGCGTGAACTTGATGGGCGTGAGCTTGTTGTTGCTGCTGCTGCCCTGTGCGAACACGCAAGGGGCGGCGAAGCTGGCGGCGGTGGCCGCTGCGGCAAGAAAGAATCGGCGTTGCATGGTGGGGCTCCGGAGTCGGTCGTCTTGTGATCCCTCCCGCGGTGGCAGGAGGCCTCGCAAGAGCAATTTCCGGGCGGGCGCACGTGAATGGTGCGTGCGCTGCTGAACGCTTCTACTCTTGCAATGGCTGATGCACGACGCATGCCAGCACGCGCCTTCCAGAGCGGGCACAATGCGGGCGCGCAACTTGCATGGCAGGTCGCGCAGAGTAGAAGCGTTCAGCCTTGCGGCGGGAAATTGCTCTTTCAGGTTCGTCCGTACCCACGTGCAACAGAAGGAGTCCCGCATGCTCGTTTCCCGACAACCCGTCTTCCGCAAGTTCTGGCATGCCGTCATGCCGCTCACTGAACTTGCCACCGGCCCGAAGCCGTTCAAGCTGCTCGGCGAAGACATCGTTCTCTTCATCGACGCCGAGGGCCAGCCCGCCGCGCTGCGCGACCGCTGCTGCCATCGCACCGCCAAGCTCTCGAAGGGCTGGTGCGTCGACCGCGAAGGCAAGGCCTGCGGCCAAGGCGCGATCCAGTGCGGCTACCACGGCTGGACCTACGACCGCAGCGGCCAGGTGATCCGCATTCCGCAGTACGAGCCCGATCGCAAGATCTCGCCCGAGTACCGCACCACCGCCTACCGCTGCACCGCGCGCTACGGCTATGCCTGGGTGGCGCTGGAGGAGCCGGTCGCCGACATCCCGACGATCCCGGAGTTCGGCGATCCGGGCTACCGCACGATCTTCCAGTTCTACGAGGAATGGCAGACCAGCCCGTTGCGCGCGCTCGAGAACTCGTTCGACAACTCGCACTTCAGCTTCGTGCACCGCGCCACCTTCGGCGTGGCCGCGAGCCCGAAGCCGAGCCGGTACGAACTGGTCGAGAACGAGGGCGGGTTCTATGCCGAGACGGTGATCGAGGCGGCCAATCCGGCCAAGTTCCATGCGATCAGCGGCGTGACCGACGCGATCACCACGCGCCACATGCGCAATGCCTACTTCATGCCGTTCTCGCGCCGCCTCGACATCGAGTACCCGAGCGGCGTGCGCCACATCATCATCAACTGCTTCACGCCGATCGACGACACGCGCATGCAGCTGTGCCAATGGCTGTTCCGCAACGACACCGAGGCCGACTGCCCGGCGCAGATGCTGATCGACTTCGACGAGGAGATCACGCGCGAGGACAAGGACATCCTCGAGTCGACCGACCCCGACGCCGTGGTCGACACGCGCCGCCGCGGCATCGAGTATTCGATGGACTCGGACCGACCCGGCATGCTGATCCGCAAGCACCTGATGCAGCTGCTGGCGCGGTATGGCGAGGCGGAGGTGTACCGGGGGATGGACCGGACCATCGTGATGGCGAAGGCTGCCTGAAACCGGACCCGGTCAGCCAGCCCACTTTCTCAGGCGACTGCAGTGGCAGGACGGCCGCTTCGTGCCCGCTTGGAACCCGCCTCGTAGCGGTCCATCGCAAGCCCATCGGTGCGGATCTCGGGCCGCTGGCCCGTCACGATGTCGGCAATGAGCTTGCCCGAGCCGCAGGCCATGGTCCAGCCGAGCGTGCCGTGGCCGGTGTTGAGGAACAGGTTGGCAAACCGCGTGGCGCCGACGATCGGCGTGCCGTCGGGCGTCATCGGGCGCAGGCCGGTCCAGAAGCTGGCGCGCGGCAGGTCGCCGCCGGGGAACAGGTCGCTCACCACCTTCTCGAGCGTGGCGCGGCGCGCGGGATTGAGCCGCAGGTCGAAGCCGCCGAGCTCGGCCATGCCGCCCACGCGGATACGGTTGTCGAAACGCGTGACGGCCACTTTGTAGGTCTCGTCGAGCACGGTCGATTGCGGCGCCAGCGCCTCGTCGACGAGCGGCACGGTCAGCGAGTAGCCCTTGACCGGGTACACCGGAATGTCGAGGCCGAGCGATGCGAGTGCGGGGCGCGAGTAGCTGCCGAAGGCCATCACGTAGCGGTCGGCCGTGAGGATCTTGCCGGCCGTGGTGCGCACGCCCGTGATGCGGTCGCCCGCCATCTCGAGCGCGGCAACCTGCTGGCCGAAGCGGAAATCGACGCCCAGGCCGCGCGCGATCTCGGCCAGCCCGCGCGTGAACAGATGGCAGTCGCCGGTCTCGTCGTTGGGCAGGCGCAGCCCGCCCGTGAGCCGGTCGCGCGCGCCGGCGAGCGCGGGCTCGATGCGCGTGAGCGCATCGCGTTCGAGCAGCTCGTAGGGCACGCCGCATTCCTCGAGCACCGCGATGTCGCGCTGCACCGCGTCGAGCTGCGCCTGCGTGCGAAAGAGCTGCAGCGTGCCGCCGGTGCGGTGCTCGTAGGCGAGGCCGGTTTCGGCACGCAGTTGCTGCAGGCAGCCGCGGCTGTACTCGGCCACGCGCATCATGCGTTCCTTGTTGACCGCATAGCGTTCGGGCGAGCAGTTGCGCAGCATCGCCGCCATCCAGCGCAGCTGGAACAGCGTGCCGTCGGGGCGCACCGCGAGCGGCGCATGCTTCTGGAACATCCACTTGAGCGCCTTCAGCGGAATGCCCGGCGCAGCCCATGGCGTCGAGTAGCCCGGCGACACCTGGCCCGCATTGGCGAAGCTGGTTTCCTCGGCCGGGCCGACCTGCCGGTCGAGCAGGGTTACTTCGGCACCCGAGCGTGCGAGGTAGTAGGCCGTCGTGGTGCCGATCACGCCGCCGCCGAGAACGATGACTTTCATGGATATCTACCGGTATGAAGGTGAATAGGCAGAATTTATGCCTCAGAATGGAGTGGATTCCATCGAAATTGGAGTTTCCCCAGTGAAAACAACTGCCGAAAGGTGGGCAACGCCCCGCGCCAAGTGAAATGCCCGAACTCGACCGCATCGACCGCAAGATCCTCGACGTGCTGCAGCGCCAGGGCCGCATTTCCATGACCGAGCTCGCCGAGCGCATCGGGCTGTCGGCCTCGCCCTGCACCGAGCGCGTGAAGCGCATGGAGCGCGAGGGCGTCATCAGCGGCTACCACGCCCATGTGTCGCCCGAGGCGCTCGGCAAGACGCTGCTGGTGTTCGTGGAGATCAAGCTCTCGGCCAAGTCGGGCGACGTGTTCGACAAGGTGCGCAAGGAACTGCTGCACATGCCCGAGGTGCTCGAATGCCACCTGGTGTCGGGCAGCTTCGACTACCTCGTGAAGGCGCGCCTCGGCGGCATGAGCGAATACCGGCACCTGCTCGGCGACATCCTCAAGAAGCTGCCGGTCGCGGCCGAGTCGCACAGCTACGTGGTGATGGAAGAGATCAAGGAAACGCTGGTGCTGGCAATGGACCGGTAAGCAGGGCTGGCGCCTCGGCGGCTACCATCGCCGGCCTGATCCAAGCACCCAAGGACCGCCCCATGAGCCTTTCGATCCGCCGCGACGGCACCACCGGCACGCGCCACATCCTCAAGATCCGCAACCACGAGATCGCCATCGATGCCTCGCCCGCGGGCGGCGGCAGCGACGCAGGCCCCGAGCCGCACGATCTCTACGATGCCTCGCTCGCAGCCTGCAAGGCGCTCACCGTGCTGATCTATGCGCGCCGCAAGGGCATTCCGGTGGAAGACATCGAGGTGGCGGTCGACCGCGACGACAGCGAGGAGCGCAAGGGCGTCTACCGCCTCGACACGAAGCTGCGCGTGAGCGGCGATCTCAGCGAGGCGCAGCGCGACGAACTGATGCGCGTGGCCGCCAAGTGCCCGGTGCACAAGCTCATGACCGAGGTGAAGACCGAAATCCAGACCGGCTGGGCCGACTGAAACTGCGGCGGCCCCGCGGACGGGCCGTCAGGCTTCGGCCGACGCGAGCTTGCGCGCCGCCGCCACGCGCTTGGCATGGCGGTCGCCCCAATCGGCCAGCGGACCGAGCGCCGCATTGAGCGTGGCGCCGAGCTTGGTTTCCGAATACTCGACGCGCGGCGGCACCTCGCGGAACACCTCGCGCGCGACGATGCCGTCGGTCTCGAGCTCGCGCAGCTGCTGGATCAGCATCTTCTCGCTGATGCCCGGCAGCATCCGCCGGAGCTCGCCGAAGCGGCGCGGCTGCAGGTGCAACTCCCAGAGGATCAGCGCCTTCCACTTACCGCCGATGACCTCGAATGCAGGCCCGATGCCGCAGACGTAAGGCTTCTTCGATGCCATGCCGTTCGCTCCAATGCTGCTGTTTTGGTAAGTACCACACTTTATTGTAGGTACTTGACCAGTGTAAAGCTGCATCCGACGATGCAGGCCTCTTCACAACGCATTGAGCGAACCGCCATGAGCCAAGAAAAGCAGATCACCATCCTCGGCCTCGGATCGATGGGCCAGACCCTTGCCAGCCTGTACATCGCGCAGGGGTACGAGGTCACCGTATGGAACCGCAGCGCCGCCAAGGCCGAAGCGCTCGTGGCCCGCGGTGCCACGCTGGCGCACAGCGCGGCCGAGGCCGTGCGCGCCAGCCCGGTGGTGTTGATGTGCGTGTACGACTACCGCGCGGCCGATGCGATCCTCGCGCTCGATGGCGTGGCCGCCGCAATGGACGGGCGGCTCCTGGTGCAGCTCACCACCGGCAGCCCGCAGGACGCAAGGGACGCCGAGGCCTGGGCGCAGCGGCACGGCGCGCGCTACCTCGAGGGCGCGATCCAGGCCGCGCCCGACCAGATGGGCCAGCCCGACACGCCGATCCTGATGTCGGGCGCCGAGCCCGTGTTCCGCACGGCCGAGCCGATGCTGCGCGTGCTCGGCGGCGGCATCGTCTATCTCGGCGACAAGGCCGCCGCCGCCGCCGCGATGGACCTCGCCACGCTGTCGACCGTCTACGGCACGCTGATCGGCTTCGTGCACGGCCCGCGCGTGGCCGAGCACGAGGGCTTCGACGTGGCGGAGTACGGCCGCATCGTGGCCGGAATCATGTCGACCTTCGCAGGCTTCCTGCAGCATGAGGCCAAGGTCATCCAGTCGGGCGACTTCGCGATCTCGCAAAGCCCGATGCGCATTTCGGTCGAGGCCACGCAGCGCATCCTCGACACCGCGCAGCAGGCCGGCATCAACACCGAGTTCCCGGCGTTCGCGGCGGGGCTGTTGAGGCGCGCCGATGGTGCGGGGCTCGGCGGCGAGGAGTTTGCAGCGCTGATCAAGCTGCTTCGGCGCTGAAAAGGCTGCCATCGGTCGGGACAAGTGTGAAGAACTACACTACCCGCCCGCTCTACAAGACACTTTTCAACAAATGAAGTGGGTCATCCTCGCCATCTTCGCGCTCAGTGCGCTCTACGTTCACTTTCGCGGCCAGGTCCGGCACCGCTTCTTCAGGCAGCTCTCGGACCATTCCACTTTTCTCGCACCGCTGAACGTGTTCATGTACATGTTCTCGAAGGTGCCGGGCACGCCGTACCTCTCGCCCGCGCAGTTCCCCGAGATGCGCGTGCTTGAGGAGAACTGGGAGATCATCCGTGAAGAGGCGCTCGCCATGCGCAACGGCGGCAGCATCAAGGCGTCGAACCAGTTCAACGACGTGGGCTTCAATTCCTTCTTCAAGAGCGGCTGGAAGCGCTTCTATCTGAAGTGGTACGACGATGCGCATCCGTCCGCGGCCGTGCTGTGCCCGCGCACCACCGAGCTGCTCAAGGGCATCGGCACCATCAAGGCCGCGATGTTCGCCGAGCTGCCACCCGGCAGCCGCCTGGTGCGCCACCGCGACCCGTTCGCCGGTTCGCTGCGCTACCACCTGGGCCTGTGGACGCCCGGCGCCGAAGGCTGCTACATCGACGTGGACGGCCAGCGCTACCACTGGCGCGACGGCGAGGCGGTGGTGTTCGACGAGACCTACATCCACTACGCCGAGAACACCACAGAGCATGACCGCGTGATCCTGTTCTGCGACATCGAGCGTCCGCTGAAGTACCGCTGGGCCAGTGCGGTGAACCGCTGGTTCGCGAAGAACCTGCTGGCCGCCGCGGCATCGCCCAACGACGCCGGCGACAAGACCGGCGGCCTCAACCGGGCGTTCAAGTACATCTACCAGATCCGCGTGCTCGGCAAGCGGCTCAAGGCCTGGGACAAGCGGGCGTACTACCTCGTGAAGTGGACGATCTTCGGCGGCCTCGCGCTCTGGATCTTCTGGTAGGTGGCCGCGTCCGCCCTCGACTTCATCGCGCCGACCGACCTCGCCAGTGCCCAGGCGCTGATTGCACGTGTGCAGTCGCTGCTGCAGGCGCAAAACATCGCCATGCGTACCCCGCCGCCTGCGCCCACCACCTGCTGCGGCCGCGGCTGCAATGGCTGCGTCTGGGAAGGCTGGCTGGGCGCAGTCGCCTATTGGCGCGACGAAGCCTCGCTGCTGCTGCAACAGCAGGACGAATGACCGCGCCGCCGGCGCTCAGGTGCCGGCGAGGCGCGAACTCTCGCGCACGATCAGCTGGCACGGCACGATGTGCAGCGCGGGCGGCGCATCGGGTTGCTTGTCGGCCTTCAGCTGCAGCACCACCTGCGCGGCCTTGAGCCCGATGGCATAGGGCTCGGGGCGCACCGTGGTGAGCGACGGATGCAGCCGCGCGGCGATCGGCGCATCGCCGAAGCCGGCGATCGCGAAGTCCTGAGGAAAGCGGATGCCGTGTTCCGGTGCTTTCAGGATGGCGCCCACGGCCATGTTGTCGCTGGCGAAGATCACGGCCTGGGGCCGCTCTGCCGCGCTCTGGTGTACCAGCCGCTCCAGGATTTGGGCGCCAGCGTCGAACTCGTCCGTGAGGGTAGAGACTTCGATGTCGGGCACCAGCCCCGCGGCCTTCATGGCTTCGGCATAGCCGAGCGCGCGCTGCTGCGCGCGAAAGTCCTCGGGCGCGCCGCGCAATGCGAAGCGAATGCGCCGCGCACCTTGCGCCAGGAAGTGCCGGGCCAGCTCGATGCCGATGTCCGCATGCGGAAAGCCGACCTGGTGAAAGGGCCGTCCGGGCACCACGCCCCAGGTCTCGACGATGGGGCAGCGGCAGGCCTGCAGTAGCGCATCGGACTCCGGCGTGTGGTCGTCGCGCGTGAGGATCAGCGCGCTCGGGTGCCACCCGACGAAGGCGCGGATGGCCCTCTCCTCCAGCACCTCGGAGTACTCGGTGTTGGCCAGCAGCAGTTGCAGGCCCGACGCCTCGAAGCCGTCGGCCATGCCCTTCACGAGCGACGCGAAGGTCAGGCTGCCGGTGTTCTGCATCACGGCACCGACCACCCGGCTTTCGGCCGACGCGAGACGCCCGGCCATCTGGTTCGGCACGTAGCCGGTCTCGAGAATGATCTGGCGCAGCTGCTCGCGGACGCGGGGGGACACCTTCTCGGGCGCGTTGAAGTAGCGCGACACGGTGATCGACGACACGCCCGCGAGCGCGGCCACGTCGTGGATGGTGTGGGTGCCGAGCTTGCGCCGGGGCGTGCGTGCGCGTGCCGGCGCCGACCCATCGGCCGCGCCTTCCGATCCGCCGGGCGGCGGCTCGTGGTTTTCCCTTGATCCAGTTCGAACGGGTTGACGCATGGCTGGCGCGAAATATACAGTCGCGGCTATGTTACCGGTGACATTTCCTGTTTTCCCACCGGCTCACCTGCCGATCCTCTCCATGCCCCGACCCGTTCTTCTCGTCATCATTCCGCTCGCACCCGAGCTGCTTCAGCCGCTCGAAAGCGCCTGCGAGATCGTGCGCTGGAGCGCGCTGCCCGCGCCGTCCGACTTCCTTCGTGAACGAGGCGCTGAGGTGCGCGCCGTCATCACCAACGGGCTGATCGGCCTGCCTGCGGGCAGCGCCGAACACCTCACGACACTGGAACTCATCGCCTGCAACGGCGTGGGCTACGACGCGATCGACGTCGAGGGGGCACGCCAGCGCGGCATCGCCGTCACCCACACGCCCGGCGTGCTGTCGGCCGACGTGGCGGACCTCGCGCTGGCGCTGCTGCTCGCGGTGTTCCGCCAGGTGCCTGCGGCCGATCGGCACGTGCGCGACGGCGCATGGGCCCGTGGTCCGCTGCCGCTGGGACGGCGGCTCGCGGGCAGCCGCATCGGCATCGTCGGGCTGGGCAACATCGGCCGCCTGATCGCGCGCCGCTGCGTGGCCTTCGACACCACGGTCGGGTATGCCGGTCGGCGCCAGCAGGCCGACGTGCCCTACGCGTACTTCGACTCGCCCAGGGCGCTCGCCGCATGGAGCGACGTGCTGATCGCCGCCACGCCCGGCGGCGCCGCCACACGCCATCTGGTCTCGGCCGAGGTGCTCGATGCGCTCGGGCCCCAGGGTGTGTTCATCAACATCGCGCGCGGTTCGGTGGTCGACCAGGACGCGCTGGTCGAACGCCTGACGTCGGGCGGCATCGCCGCGGCGGGCCTCGATGTCTTCGCCGACGAACCGAACGTTCCGGCGCCGCTGCTGGCCATGTCGCAGGTGGTGCTGACCCCGCACATCGCCAGTGCCACCCATGAAACCCGTCGTGCCATGGGCGAACTCGTCGTGGCCAACGTCGCGGCGTGGGCCGAGGGCAGGCCGCTGCCGACCCCGGTTCCCTGAGACCGCGCGCACCCATCCATCACCGACCCGACAGGAGCCATCGCACCATGCACCCGATCACCCGAATCGCCATTGCCGCGCTCGCCGGCGCCGCCGCGCTCTGCGCCAATGCCCAGGACAATTTCCCGAACCGTCCCCTGACCCTCGTCGTGCCGTATCCGGCCGGCGGCGTTGCCGACACCATCGCCCGCCCGCTGGCACAGGCGCTGGGCAAGCGGCTCGGGCAAGCGGTGGTCATCGACAACCGGGCCGGCGCCAACGGCAACATCGGCTCGGCCTATGCGGCCCGGCAGCAGCCGGCCGACGGCTACACGATCCTGCTCGGCTCGACGAGCACGCTGGCGGTGAACCCGCACCTCTACAAGTCGATGGGCTACGACCCCGTCAAAGACCTCCAGCCTGTGACGCTGACGCACCAGATGCCCAACGTGCTGGTGGTCGGCGCGGGCACGCCGTACAAGACGCTCGCCGATGTGACCGCCGCCGCGAAGGCCGCGCCGGACACGCTGGTCTTCGGTTCCGCCGGCAACGGCAACTCGATGCACCTCGCGGGCGTCGTGTTCCAGGAGAAGAGCCGCGCGCGACTCATTCATGCGCCGTACAAGGGTGGCCCGCCCGCGCTCAATGACGTGCTCGGCGGCCAGATCCCGATGATGTTCCACAACCTGCCTGCGGTGGTGTCGTTCCGCGAGGCCGGCAAGGTGCGCGTGCTCGCGGTGGCCGACACCAAGCGCTCGCCGGTGCTGCCCGACGTGCCGACCATGGCCGAGGCCGGCGTGCCGGGCGTGGTGTCGATCGTGTGGAACGGCCTGCTGGTGCGGCGCGGCACGCCCGCGCCCATCGTTGCGCGGCTCAACACCGAGTTGCGCGCCGTGCTCGAGTCGCCCGAATTCCGCAAGCCGCTCGAAGCGCAGGGCTACGAGGTCCTGTCTTCCACGCCGGCCGAGTTCGAGGCGCTGCTGAAGAAGGACCTCGCCGCCATGGCCACCACTGTCAAGCAGGCCGGCATCCAGCTGGACTGAGGCAATGACCGCTCCAGAACGCAAGACCCTCTCCGAACTGCGCAGCCAGCGCTGGTTCGCGAGCGACGACATCCGCGGCTTCGCGCACCGCCAGCGCATGCAGCAGCAAGGCCTCGCGCGCGAGGAGTTCATGGGCCGGCCGGTCATCGGCATCATCAACACGTGGAGCGAGCTGTCGCCGTGCCACGCCCATCTTCGCGAGCGCGCCGCGGCCGTGAAGCGCGGCGTGTTGCAGGCGGGAGGCTATCCGTTCGAACTGCCGGCCATGAGCCTGGGCGAGGTGATGGTCAAGCCCACCACGATGATCTACCGCAACTTCCTCGCCATGGAGGCCGAGGAGCTGCTGCGCAGCCTGCCGCTCGACGGTGCGGTGCTGATGGGCGGCTGCGACAAGACGACGCCGGGGCTGGTGATGGGCGCGCTGTCGATGGACCTGCCCGCCATCTTCTGCCCCGCGGGCCCAATGCTCAACGACCGCTACAAAGGCCAGGCCGTGGGCGCCGGCACGCACACCAAGAAGTACTGGGAAGAGTACGTCATGGGCAACATCGAGCAGCCCGAGTGGATTGCGCTCGAGGCCAAGATGACGCGCGCGCCGGGCACCTGCAACACCATGGGCACGGCCAGCACCATGACCTCGATCATCGAGGCGATGGGGCTGTGCTTTCCCGGTGCCGCGAGCGTGCCGGCCATGGACGCCGGCCACACGCGCATGGCCTGGGCCTGCGGCCAGCGCGCGGTCGAGATGGTGTGGGAAGACCTGCGGCCCTCGCGCATCGTCACCCGCGCCGCGCTGCTCAATGGCGTGGCGGCGTACATGGCGCTCGGCGGCTCGACCAATGCCGCGGTCCACCTGCCGGCCATTGCCGGCCGCGCAGGCATCGCGCTCGGCCTGGACGACCTCGACGAGGTGGCGCGCCGCGTGCCCGTGCTGGCCAACCTCTTTCCTTCGGGCAACCGCCTGATGGAAGATTTTTTCTATGCCAGTGGCTTGCCTGCGCTGCTCAACAAGATCAGCGCGCAGCTGGACCTTTCGGCGCTCACCGTTACCGGCCGCAGCCTCGGCGAGAACATCGCGGGGCGCACCTGCACCGATGACGACGTGATCCGCGACCCCGGCGCGCCATTGATCGCCGCCACGCCCGAGTGCCCCGAGGCCGGCATGGCGCTGGCCGTGGTGCGCGGCAACCTGTGTCCCGACGGCGCGGTGCTCAAGCCCTCGGCCGCGTCGCCGCACCTGCTGCGCCACAGCGGGCGCGCGCTGGTCTTCGACTCGAATGCCGAGATGCTCGCGGCGGTGAACGACCCCGAACTCGACGTCGACGAAAACACCGTGCTCGTGCTGCGCAACGGCGGACCGGTCGGCGCGCCCGGCATGCCCGAATGGGGCAACCTGCCGATCCCGAAGAAGCTGCTCCAGCGTGGCGTGCGCGACATGCTGCGCATTTCCGATTCGCGCATGAGCGGCACGCACTACGGCACCTGCGTGCTGCACGTCGCACCCGAGTCCGCGGTCGGCGGCCCGCTCGCGCTGCTCAGGACGGGCGACATCGTGACGCTCGACATCGGCGCGAGGCGGCTGGACATGCAGGTTTCCGACGACGAGCTCGCCGCCCGGCGCGCCGCATGGGTCGCTCCGCCCCGGGCCCATGCACGCGGCTATGCACGCATCTACCAGCAGGAAGTGACGCAGGCCGACAAGGGCTGCGACTTCGCGGTGCTGGCCGGCAATGCGCCCACGGCCGAGCCGTCCATCTACTGACGCATCCCCGCGTTTTTTCCTTTCAACCCTTCAAACCTCCAGCACCATGTCCTCGACACCCGACCTGCTTTCCAATCCTTTTCGCCAGCGCCTGCAGCAGCCTGGCACGCCGCTCGGCACCTGGCTCATGTCCGGCACCGCGAGCACCGCCGAAGCCATGGGCCGCGCCGGCTTCGAGTGGCTCGTGGTCGACCAGGAGCATGTGCCGCTCGACGAGCGCGACACCCTGCATGTGCTGCAAGCGATCGCCGGCACGCGCGCTGCGCCCGTGGTGCGCCTCGCGGCCAACGACATGGTGCTGTTCAAGCGCGCGCTCGACATGGGCGCGCAGAGCGTGATGGTGCCTTTCGTCGACTCGGCCGACGCAGCGCGGCGCGCCGTCTCGTATGCGAAGTACCCGCCAGAGGGCCAGCGCGGTTTTGCGGCCATGTTCCGCGCGAGCGGCTACGGCACCGTGAAGGACTACGGCAAGCGCGCCAACGATTCGGTGTTCACCATCATCCAGCTCGAGACGCAAACCGCGGTGGCCGCGCTGGAGGACATCGCGGCGGTCGAAGGCGTCGATGCGCTGTTCCTCGGCCCGGGCGACCTGTCGGCCAACATGGGACACATCGGCAACATCCTGCACCCCGAGGTGCAGGCCGTCATCGCCGACGTGGCCGCGCGCTGCCGCAAGGCCGGCATTCCGTGCGGCATCGTCGGCCCCACGCCCGAGGTGGTGGCTAGCTTCGTGGCCATGGGCTATTCGTTCGTGGCCGTCGCATCCGACATGGGAATGATGGTGCGCCAGGCCACGGCCTTCATCGACGCGGTCCAGCCCAGCCTTGCGCGCGGTTTCGACAGCACCGTGTATTGAGCCGTCCACCGAATCCAGGGAGACCTTCATGATCTCGAAGAAATCTGCATGCGCGGCCGCCGCCACGCTCGTCCTGTGCCTGTCTGCCACCGTGCAGGCCCAGCCCGCCTATCCGTCGCGCCCCGTGACGCTCATCGTGCCCTTCGGGCCGGGCGGCACTTCCGACATCATGGCGCGCTTCCTCCAGCAGCCCTTGGCCGACCAGCTCGGCGTGCCGGTAGTCATCGACAACAAGGCCGGCGCCGGCGGCGCCATCGGCATGACGGCGCTGAAGAATGCGCAGGCCGACGGCCACACCATCGGCCTGTCGGTCATCGGGCCTGAAGTGCTGCAGCCCGCGCTGCGCAACACCGGCTACACCCACGCCGACTTCGACCACATCTGCGGCACCTACGACGTGCCGCTGATGATGATGGTCAAGCCCGATTCGCGCTTCAAGACGCTCGGCGACGTGATGGCCGCAGCCAAGGCGCAGCCCGGCGAGCTGGCCTACGGCTCGTCGGGCACCGGCACGGTGTTGCACCTGTCGATGGCGATGCTGCTCGACCAGGCCAAGGCCACCGGACTGCACGTGCCCTACAAGAGTTCCGGCGAGATGGTGACCGGGCTGCTGGGCCAGCACGTGGCACTGTTCAACGAGACGCCCACCGTCTCCACGCAGTACAAGCTGCGCGGCCTGGCGGTGCTGGCGAAGCGCCGGCTGCCGGCCTATCCGGACGTCCCCACCGCGGCGGAAACGGGCTTTCCGCTCGAAGCGTCGGTCTGGGGCGGCCTGATCGCGCCCAAGGGGCTCCCGGCGCCGATCCGCCAGAAGATCGAAGCCGCGTGCCAGAAGGCCGCGCATGCGCAGGCCTACACCGCCAAGGCCGACCAGGCGAACACGCCGCTGGTGTGGCGCGACGGCAAGGCCTTCGAGGCCTTCGTGCAGGCCGAGCAGGCGCGCTACACCGGTCTGATCAAGAGCCTCGGGCTCGCCGAGAAGCAGTAGTCACCGGCGCAGCCGGCACGGCGGGCGCTTTCCGACGCCGCCCGCCGATCGCCCCCGCTGCCGCGGCGCCCACGATGCGCCGGAACGTGGCGCATTCCATATGGCTCGGCGCCGGGCACACCGCCGCATGCCGCAGGCCGTCGCGCATCGCGGCCAGGCTGCGGATCGTGCGGTCGATCTCGTCCGCCTTGGTCGCGAGCATCCTGCGGTCGATGTCCGGCCGGCCATCGGGCGCGAACATCGAGGCGATCTCGTCGAGCGAGAAACCGGCGGCGCGGCCCAGCGCGATCAGTGCCAGCCGCTCGAGCACCCGCTCGTCGAACAGCCGCCGCAGTCCGCGCCGGCCGATGGAGGTGATCAGCCCCTTTTCGTCGTAGTAGCGCAGGGCCGACGCCGGCAGGCCGGAGCGCTGTGCCACCTCGGCAATGTCCAGATGTTTCATCCCTTGACCTCAAGTTGACTTGAGCTTGCATAGTGCAGGTTCCGCTTCTCCAAGGCAAGTGAAAGGACCACGCCATGAACGACATTCCCGAGACTGACAGCGAACAGGCAAGGCTCTGGAACGGCCCTGCAGGCCGCGCCTGGGTCGACACGCAGGCGCTGCTCGACGGGCTTTTTGAAACGCTCGCGGCGCCGCTCGCCGACGCCGTGCCCGCGGGCGCCGCCAGCCGCGTGCTCGACGTCGGCTGCGGCACGGGCGCCGTCACGCTGGCGCTCGCGCGGCGGCTCGGCGCCAGGGGGCACTGCACGGGCATCGACATCTCCCGGCCGATGCTCGAGGCCGCCCGCGCCCGCGCCGGCCGCGAAGGCCTCGCGGCCAACTTCATCGAGGCCGATGCGCAGGCCCATGCGTTCGAGCCCGCGGGTTTCGACTCGGTCGTCTCGCGCCTCGGCGTCATGTTCTTCGGCGACCCGGTCCGGGCCTTCTCGAACCTGCGCCGGGCCGCGAAAGCGGGTGCGGCGCTGCGCTTCATCGCCTGGCGCAGCGCGGCCGAGAACCCGTTCATGACCACCGCCGAGCGGGCCGCGGCGCCGCTGCTGCCCGAGCTGCCGCCGCGCCGGCCCGGCACGCCGGGGCAATTCGCCTTTGCCGAGCGCAACCGCGTGGCCAGGATTCTCGAGGACAGCGGCTGGACGGGCATCGACGTGCAGCCGGTGGACTTCGCCTGCCGCATGCCCGAGGCGAGCCTGCCAACGTACCTCGCCCGGCTCGGGCCCGTGGGCCTCGCACTCGATCAGGCAGATGCCGCCACGCGCGAGCGCGTGATCGAGACCGTGCGCACCGCCTTTGCGCCTTACGTCCATGGCGCCGAGGTGCGCTTCACGGCCGCCTGCTGGCAGGTCGATGCGCGTGCGCGTTCTGCGCCGCCTGCGGTGATGAAGGCCGGCCATGGCTGAGCCGCTCGAATTCGTGCTGCGCGCGCTGGTGATCGGCGGCGGCGCGACCGTGGCGATGGACGTGTGGGCCATGTTCCGGCAGCGGCTGTTCGGCCAACGCGGGCTGGACTATGCGCTGGTCGGACGCTGGCTCGGCCACCTCGCGCGCGGGCGCTTTCGCCACCATTCCATCGGCGCCTCGCCGCTGATCGCGGGTGAGCGCCTGCTCGGGTGGAGCGCCCACTACGCGATCGGCATCGCGTTCGCGGCCGTGCTGCTCGCGATCTGGGGGCTCGGCTGGGCGCGCGGGCCGACGCTGGGGCCGGCGCTCGCGGTCGGCATCGGCAGCGTGGCCGCGCCGTTCTTCGTGATGCAGCCGGCCCTGGGATTCGGCGTGGCGGCGAGCCGCTCGCCGCGGCCCTGGGCGGCGCGCTGGCAGAGCCTTGCCACGCACGCGGTGTTCGGGCTCGGTCTCTACGCTTCGGCCTGGCTCACGAAAGGCTGGCGCGTGCCGCTCGCCGGGTAGGGCCTGCAGCGCCGCGGCTGTCTCATGCCGGGCTCAGGCCTGCGACCCGCGGTGGGCCCAGCCCGTCGTGTGCTTCTCGACCACGCTGAAGAGTTCGTACATCAGCATCGCCATCGCGCCCACCACCATCAGGCCCGCGAAGGCGAGGCCCATCTGCATGGCCGAGCCGGCCGAGATCAGCAGGTAGCCGATGCCCTCGTTGGCGGCGGTCATCTCGCTGACCGTGGTGCCGACGAAGGCCAGCGTGATGGCGACCTTGAGCGAGCCGAAGAAGTAGGGCATGGAGCGCGGCAGCCCGATCTTGACGAGCACGTCCCAGCGCTTGGCGCCGAGCACGCGCAGCACGTCCTCGAGCTCGGGCTCGAGCGTGGCGAGGCCGGTCGCGATGTTGACCATGATCGGGAAGAAGCTGATCAGGAAGGCCGTGAGGATCGCGGGCCCAATGCCGATGCCGAACCACACCACGAGGATCGGCACGAAGGCCGCCTTCGGCAGCGCGTTGAACGCCGTCATGAGCGGATAGATCGCGGCATAGGCCAGGCGCGAACTGCCGATCACGAAGCCCAGCAGCACGCCCACCACGATCGCCAGGCCGAAGCCCGCCATCGTGACCCAGTAGGTGCGCCAGGCATGGCCCGCGATGATTGCCTTGTACTCCCAGAACTGCTCCCAGATGCGCAGCGGGCTCGGGAAGATGAAGTCCGACACGCCGAAGCCCGCGCAGATCACCTGCCACAGCAGGATCACCGCCACGAGCAGCAGCCAGGGCGACCAGCGTTCGAGTTGCTTGGTGTTCTTCATGGCCGCTTCCTCAATGTGCCGCCGCTGCCGCGGGGGCAGGGGCCGTCGTGCTGCCGCGGATCGCGCCGATGTGGCCGCGCAGCTCCAGCACGATGTCGGTGAATTCCTTGGTGTAGGTGAGTTCGAGTTCGCGCGGGCGCGGCAGCTCGATCTCGCGCTTGACCACGAAGCGCCCCGGGCTCTTGCTCATCACGTAGACCGTGTCGGCCAGGAACACCGACTCGCGCAGGTCGTGCGTGACCAGGATCACGTTGAACTGCTGCTCGGTCCAGAGGTCGCGCAGGATGCACCAGAGCTCCTCGCGCGTGAAGGCGTCGAGCGCGCCGAACGGCTCGTCGAGCAGCAGCATCTTGGGCTCGTGGATCAGCGCGCGGCAGATGCTCGCGCGCTGCTGCATGCCGCCCGACAGCTGCCACGGGAACTTGTCTTCATAGCCGGCGAGGCCCACCTTCTGCAGCAGCTTGCGGGCGCGCTCCTCGTATTCCTTGCGCTTCGCCTTGAAGCTCGAGCGGTAGGGCTCGACGATCTCCAGCGGCAGCAGCACGTTGTCGACCGTGGTGCGCCACGGCAGCAGCGACGGCGCCTGGAACGCCATGCCCGAGATCTTGAGCGGTCCGGTCACGGGCTGGCCGTCGATGCGGATCTTGCCCATCGACGGCATCTTCAGCCCCGTGGTCAGCTTCATGAACGTCGACTTGCCGCAGCCCGAGGGGCCGACGATGGCGATGAACTCGCCGCGCGTCACCTGCAGGTCGATGGCCTCGACCGCGAAGTGGTTGGCGCGCAGCAGCTCCTCGTTGTAGGCGAGCCAGACGTCCTGGAATTCGACGAAAGGGGCGGCAGCCGCGTCGTTGTTGTTGTTCGATGCGTCCGCGATCACTTGCGCAGAACCCCGCTCAGCTCGGCTGCGGGCGGCAGCATCGCGGCCGTCCACACGGCTTCGGGAACCACGCGGGTCTTGGTGTTGAAGGCGTCGGACACCTGCGAGGCCATCAGCGACAGGCGGCCCGCGTTCACCGCGCCGAAGCCGTCGGCGCGCGCATCGGGGCTGTTGATCACGGTGTCGATCGCGAGCTGCAGGCGGCGCGTCTCGAGCTGGCTGTTGATGATGCCGTCGCGCGCCTTGACCGATTCGATCGCCATGGCCGGATTGGCGATGACTTCCTTCGCGCCCTTGGCAAACGCAGCGAGGAATTTCTTCACCGCCTCGGGGTTCTCCTTCACGAGCTTGGGCGACGCGATGATCACGTTGCCGTAGAGCTTCACGCCGAAGTCGGGGTAGGGCAGGATCACCACGTCGGCCGCCTTGGCGCCGCGCGCCTCGAGGTTCAAGAGTGAGGTGAAGGTGAAACCGGTGATCGCGTCGATGTCGCCGCGCACCAGCATGGTTTCACGCAGGGTGGGGTCCATCGCGGTCCAGTTGACGGCGCCGATGTTGTTGGCTTTGGCGAAGATCGGGAACGCGCGACGGCCCGCGTCGAACACCGGCGCGCCGAGCTTCTTGCCAGCGAGGTCCGACGGCTTGGTGATGCCGCTCTTCTTGAGCGCCATGACCGAGGCCGGCGTGTTGTTGTAGACCATCATCACCGCGACCGGCTTGTTCGGGCTGTCGGGGTTGTTGGCGTGAAATTCCATCAGCGCCGCCAAGTCGGCGAAGCCCATGTCGTAGGCGCCCGACGCCACCCGCGTGACCGTGCCGCCCGAGCCGTTGCCCGCATCGATCGTCACGTCGAGGCCTGCCGCCTTGAAATAGCCCTTGGCCGCGGGATGGAGGAACAGCGCGGCCGGTCCCTCGAAGCGCCAGTCGAGCTGGAACTTGATCGGCGTCGGGGTCTGGGCCAGGGCCGGCGAAAGGCCGAGCCCGAGTGCCGAGGCGGCGAGGAAGGACTGGAGCAGTTGGCGCTTGTTCATTGCGGGATCCGTAAATGTGAATGCTTCGGCATTCAAGCAAAAACGGTGCCCGCACGCGATTGGTGCGAACCCTCCCGAGTGACCGCCCCGGTGCACTGCCTGCACCGTCACGGGGATTTGCAGCCCGGCTGGCGGGCGACAGCACCAAAGGTGGGCAGCGTGCCACCGGCGAGCGCCGGCGGCTCTCGGCCTACTTCAGTGCCGTGATGGCGTTGGCCACCGCCAGCGCCGTCATGTTGACCACGCGCCGCACGGTCGACGAGGGCGTGAGCACATGCGCCGAGCCGGCTGCGCCGAGCAGGATCGGGCCAACCGTGATGCCGTTGGCGCCCGTCATCTTGAGCACGTTGTAGAGGATGTGCGCCGAATCGAGGTTCGGGCACACGAGCAGGTTGGCCTCGCCGCTGAGCGTGCTTTCGGGCAGCGCGATCTGGCGGATTTCTTCCGACAGGGCGGTATCGCCGTGCATCTCGCCGTCGCATTCGATATCGGGCGCCATCTGCACGAACAGGTCGCGCGCCAGGCGCATCTTGCGCGCCGAGGCGCGGTCGGAGCTGCCGTAGTTCGAATGCGAAAGGAATGCGACCTTGGGCGGCAGGCCGAAGCGGCGCACCTCCTCGGCCGCCATCAGCGCGATGCTCGCGAGCAACTCGGCGCTTGGGTCCTCGTTGACGTTGGTGTCGGTGATGAACACGGTGCGCTTCTCGAGCGTGAGCGCGTTGAGCGTGGCGAAACCGGGCGCGCCGTGCTTCAGGCCGATCAGGTTGCGGATGTGCTCCAGGTGGGCGTCGAAGCGGCCGACCAGGCCGCAGATCATCGCGTCGGCGTCGCCCAGGTGCAGCATCAGCGCCGCGATCGTGGTGTTGGAGCGGCGCACCATGGTCTTGGCGGCCTCGGGCGTCACGCCGCGCCGGCCCATGAGCTTGCGGTAGCTCTCCCAGTAGGTGCGAAAGCGCGGATCGTCCTCGGGATCGACGATCTCGAAGTCGGTGCCGGGGCGGATGTGCAGGCCCGCCTTCTTGATGCGCGCCTCGATCACCGCGGGGCGCCCGACCAGGATCGGCTGCGCCAGGCCTTCGTCGACGGCCCACTGGGCGGCGCGCAGCACGCGCTCGTCCTCGCCTTCGGCATAGGCCACGCGCTTGGCGGCCGCGATCTTGGCGGCGCCGAACACCGGGCGCATGAACATGCCGGTCTGGAACACGAAGCGCGTGAGGTGCTGGCGGTAGGCCTCGAGGTCTTCGATCGGCCGTGCGGCCACGCCGGATTCTTGCGCAGCCTTGGCGACCGCGGGCGCGATGCGCAGGATGAGCCGCGAGTCGAAGGGCTTGGGAATGAGGTAGTCGGGCCCGAAGGCCAGTTCCTGGCCCGCATAGGCGGTGGCCACTTCCTCGCTGATGTCGGCCTTGGTGAGTTCCGCGATCTCGCGCACGCAGGCGAGCTTCATCTCCTCGGTGATCTTGCTCGCGCCGCAGTCGAGCGCGCCGCGGAAGATGTACGGGAAGCACAGCACGTTGTTGACCTGGTTCGGGTAGTCCGAGCGGCCGGTCGCGATGATGCAGTCGGGCCGCACCGCCTTGGCCAGTTCGGGGCGGATCTCGGGCTCGGGGTTGGCCAGCGCCAGGATGATCGGCTGGGCGGCCATCGACTTCACCATGTCGGCGGTCATCACGCCGGGCGCCGAGCAGCCGAGGAACACGTCGGCACCGTCCACCACGTCGGCCAGCGTGCGCGCGCCGGTGTCCTGCTGCGCGTAGCGCGCCTTCGACTCGTCGAAGCCACCGGCACGGCCGGTGTAGATGAGGCCCTTGGAATCGCAGGCGAAGATGTTGGCGGGCTTTGCGCCCAGCCCGACCATCACGTCGAGGCAGGCGATGGCGGCCGCGCCGGCGCCCGAGACGGCGATCTTCACGTCCTCGATCTTCTTGCCCACGAGCTCCAGGCCGTTGATCAGCGCCGCGGCCGAGATGATGGCCGTGCCGTGCTGGTCGTCGTGGAACACCGGGATGTTCATGCGCTCGCGCAGCTTCTTCTCGATGTAGAAGCACTCGGGCGCCTTGATGTCCTCGAGGTTGATGCCGCCGAGCGTAGGCTCGAGCGCCGCGATGATGTCGACCAGCTTGTCGGGGTCGTTCTCGGCCAATTCGATGTCGAACACGTCGATGCCCGCGAATTTCTTGAACAGGCAACCCTTGCCTTCCATCACCGGCTTGGCGGCCAGGGGGCCGATGTTACCGAGGCCCAGCACCGCAGTGCCGTTGGTGACCACGCCCACGAGGTTGCCGCGCGCGGTGAACTCGGCCGCCATCGACGGATCGGCCGCGATGTCGAGGCAGGGGTAGGCCACGCCGGGCGAGTAGGCGAGCGACAGGTCGCGCTGGTTCAGCAGTGCCTTGGTCGGCGTGATCGAAATCTTGCCCCGGACCGGGGCGCGGTGGTATTCGCGCGCTGCTTCGCGAAGTGCTTCTTCTGCGGGGGAGAGGGGTGCAGCCATGAAATGTCTCCTTGTTTCTGTCGGGCAACGAGGCTACCGCAAAAGCAGCGCCGGATCGGGCCCGCGGAATGCCGAAAACGCCTGAACCCATAGCGAAGCATGCGGGCGGTTCGCTACACTCCGCAACCTGTAAACCGGGGCCGGATTCTGTCGGCGGCGGTTACGTTTTTGCCGCGCCGCAAGCCAGCGGGCCGGCCATCGTCCACAACAACACACGAACGAGAACGAGGGGCAGCGCATGACACCCGGACCTTTCACCACCGCCGAGCCCGACGTGGTGGTCATCGGCGGCGGCCCTTCGGGCTCCACCGTGGCCGCGCTGCTGGCCGACAAGGGCCACGACGTGGTGCTGATCGAGAAGGCGCAGCATCCGCGCTTCCACATCGGCGAATCGCTGCTGCCGATGAACATGCCGCTGTTCGACCGGCTCGGCGTGCGCACCGAGGTGGAGGCGATCGGCCTGCGCAAGCACGGTGCCGAGTTCGTGTCGCCCTGGCACGACCACAGCAGCCACTTCCATTTCGGCGAGGCGATGGACAAGAGCTTCCCGTATGCGGTGCACGTGCGCCGCTCGGAGTTCGACGAGCTGTTGTTCCGCCATGCCGGCACGCGCGGCGCGCGCACCTTCGAGTGCCAGCGCGTCACCGGCGTCGACATGGACGCCGGCAAGGGCACACCGGACAACCGCCCGCTCGTGAAGGTGAAGGCCGACGACGGCACCGAGACCCAGTGGCGCCCGCGCTTCGTGATCGACGCGAGCGGGCGCGACACGCTGCTGTCGAACCAGTTCGACGCCAAGCAGCGCAACCGCAAGCATGCGAGCGCGGCACTCTATGGCCACTTCGTGAATGCCGAGCGCCGGCCCGGCCGCTTCGAGGGCAACATCACGCTGTTCTGGTTCGACCACGGCTGGTTCTGGTACATCCCGCTGAAGGATGGCACCGTGAGCGTCGGTGCCGTGGCCTCGCCCGCGTACTTCAAGCGCCGCAAGGGCACGCTCGAGGCGTTCCTGATGGAAACCATCGCGCTCGCGCCCAAGCTCGCGGCGCGCCTGAAGAACGCCACGCTGGTCGAAGGCGTCACCTCGACCGGCAACTACGCCTACGACTCGAAGTTCTGCCGCGGCGACCGCTTCATGATGGTGGGCGATGCCTACGCCTTCGTCGATCCGATGTTCTCATCGGGCGTCTACCTCGCGATGAACAGCGGCTTCGAGGCGGCCGCCGCGGCCGACCTCTGGCTGCGCGGCGAGGCGAAAGAGGCCGAGCGCGCGTTCCGCCACTACGAGAAGGTGATGAAGCACGGGCCCCGGATGTTCTCGTGGTTCATCTACCGCATCACCTCGCCGGCCATCCGGCGGCTGTTCATGAACCCGCGCAACATCTGGCGCATGCAGGAGGCGCTGCTGTCCATCCTGGCCGGCGACCTGTTCCGCAATACGCCGATCGGCCCGCGCTTCTGGGGCTTCAAGGTGACCTACTACGCGTCGTGCCTCGGCATCCTGCCGCAGGCCGTGAAGACCTGGGCCTGGCGCCGGCGCAACCTCAAGGAATCGCTCGACGCAAAAACTTAGCTCGCCCCCGCTGCGCGCTCAGTCGGGCGCCACCGTGTGCTGGGCCAGCGCCTCGAGCGCGCGCACCAATGCCGAGTGGTCCTGCTGGCCATGGCCGAGCGCCGCGCAGGCGTTCATCAGCTGCGCCGCACCGGCGGTCTGCGGCAGCGCGACGCCGAGCGCGCGGGCGCTCTGCAGCGCGAGGTTCAGGTCCTTCTGGTGCAGCGAGATTCGGAAGCCCGGCGCGAAGGTGCGCTTGATCATTCGCTCGCCGTGCACCTCGAGGATGCGCGAACTCGCGAAGCCGCCCATCAGCGCCTGGCGCACCTTGGCCGGATCGGCACCGGCCTTCGAGGCGAACAGCAGCGCCTCGCCCACGGCCGCGATGTTGAGCGCCACGATGATCTGGTTGGCCACCTTGCAGACCTGGCCGTCGCCCACGCCGCCCACCAGCGTGACGTTCTTGCCCATCTTCTCGAGCAGCGGGCGCACGCGGCCGAAGGTGCCTTCGTCGCCGCCGCACATGATCGTGAGGCTCGCGGCCTTGGCCCCCACTTCGCCGCCCGAGACCGGCGCGTCGATGTAGCCGCAGCCCAGCGCGAGGATGCGCTTCGCGAAGCCCTTGGTGGCGATCGGGTCGATGGAGCTGCAGTCGACCACGATCTTGCCGCGCGAACCCTCCAGGCCCTCGGCCACGCCCTGCGTGCCTGGTTCGCCGAACAGCACCTTCTCCACGTCGGGCGTGTCGGGCACCATGACGAAGATCACGTCGGCCCGGCGCGCCACCTCGGCCGCCGAGCCGCAGATCGTGGCATTCGAGATGAAGGGCTCGGGCGTGTTGCCCTGCGTGTTCACGAAGAGCTCGTGGCCCGCGTCGAGCAGGTGCCCCGCCATGGGCGCGCCCATGATGCCGAGGCCGATGAATCCGATTTTCTGTTGTTGCGTTGCCGACATGTCTTTCTGTCCTTGAATGTTGTTGTCCGTGTTCACTGTGGTGCGGCGGCCAGCGCTGCGCGCCAACCCAGGCCTTCGGCGGTGGTGGCGCGCGGCTTGTATTCGCAGCCGATCCAGCCGTCGTAGCCCAGCGCATCGATGTGCGCGAAGAGCCACGGGTAGTTGATCTCGCCCGTGCCCGGCTCGCCGCGCCCCGGGTTGTCCGCAAGCTGGATATGGCCGATGCGCGCGAAGTGCTTCGTGAGCGTGTTGCCCAGTTCGCCCTCGGTGCGCTGCGCGTGGTAGATGTCGTACTGCACGCGCAGGTTGGCCGAGCCCACCTCGTCGATCAGCGCGACCGCCTGGTCGGTGCGGTTGAGGAAGAAGCCGGGAATGTCGAAGGGATTGATCGGCTCCACGAGCAGGCCGATGCCGGCCGCCTCGAGCTCGCCCGCGGCCAGGCGCAGGTTCTCGACCACGGTCCTGTGCGCTGCATCGTGGCCCACGCCCGCCGGCACCTTGCCGACCAGGCAGTTCACCTGCGGGCAACCCAGCGCCGTGGCGTAGTCGATCGCCATCGCGATGCCTTCGCGGAACTCGCCGGTGCGGTCGGGATGGCAGGCGATGCCGCGCTCGCCCTTGTCCCAGTCGCCGGCCGGCAGGTTGTGCAGCACCTGCACAAGGCCGTTGGCGCGCAGAGCGGCCGCGAGTTCCTTCTTCTCGAACGGATAGGGGAACAGGTATTCCACCGCTTCGAACCCGGCCTTGGCGGCCGCCTCGAAGCGCTGCATGAACGGCAGCTCGGTGAAGAGCATCGTGAGATTGGCTGCGAACTTGGGCATGGCGTGGCTCCTCGTCAGTCCAGCATCTCGGCCGCCACCGCCGTAGGCGCGTCCGCCGGCGTCTCGGCCAGCGGCTCGAACTCGGCGATGTTGTCGATCTCGGTGCCCATCGCGATGTTGGTCACGCGCTCCAGCATCACCTCGATCACCACGGGTACGCTGAACTCGGCCATCAGCGCCTCGGCGCGCTGGATCGCCGGCGCGATCTCTTCCTGCTTGTTCACGCGGATCGCCTTGCAGCCCAGGCCCTCCACTACCTTCAGATGGTCCACGCCGTAGCTGCTCTCGATGCCGGCGTCGGGGCCCGCATTGATGTTGTCGAAGGCGAGCTGCACGCAGTAGTCCATCTCGAAGCCGCGCTGCGCCTGGCGGATCAGGCCCAGGTACGAGTTGTTGACCACGATGTGGATGTACGGCAGCTTGAACTGCGCGCCCACCGCGAGCTCTTCGATCATGAACTGGAAGTCGTAGTCGCCCGAGAGCGCGACAATCTTGCGCGTCGGGTCGGCCGCGCGCACGCCCAGCGCGGCGGGAATGGTCCAGCCCAGCGGGCCGGCCTGGCCGCAGTTGATCCAGTTGCGCGGGTTGTACACGTGCAGGAACTGCGCGGCGGCGATCTGCGACAACCCGATGGTGCTCACGTAGCAGGTGTCGTTGCCGAAGTTGTTGTTCATGCACTGGTACACGCGCTGCGGCTTCATCGGCACGTCGTCGAAGTTGGTCTTGCGCAGCATCGTCTTCTTGCGCTCGATGCAATCCTTGGCCCAGGCGCGGCGGTCGGGCAGGCGGCCGGCGGCCTTCATTTCCTCGGCCACGGCCACGAACTGTTCGAGCGCGGCCTTCGCGTCCGAGACGATGCCGAAGTCGGGCGTGAACACGCGCCCGATCTGCGTGGGCTCGATGTCCACGTGCACGAAGGTGCGGCCCTTGGTGTAGACGTCGACCGAGCCGGTGTGGCGGTTGGCCCAGCGGTTGCCGATGCCCAGCACGAAGTCCGAGGCGAGCATGGTCGCGTTGCCGTAGCGGTGGCTGGTCTGCAGGCCGCACATGCCGGCCATCAGCGGATGGTCGTCGGGAATCGCGCCCCAGCCCATCAGCGTGGGAATCACCGGCACGCCCGTGATCTCGGCAAAGCGCACCAGCAGGTCGCTCGCATCGGCGTTGATGATGCCGCCGCCGGCCACGATCAGCGGGCGCTCGGCGGCGTTGAGCATGCCGATGGCCTTTTCGATCTGGGCGCGCGTGGCGGCCGGCTTGTAGGGCACCAGCGGCTCGTAGGCATCGATGTCGAATTCGATCTCGGCCATCTGCACGTCGAACGGCAGATCCACGAGCACCGGGCCCGGGCGGCCCGAGCGCATCAGGTGAAAGGCCTGCTGGAACACCTGCGGCACCTGGCCCGGTTCGCGCACCGTGACCGACCACTTGGTGACCGGCTTGGAGATCGACTCGATGTCCACCGCCTGGAAGTCTTCCTTGTAGAGCCGTGCGCGCGGCGCCTGGCCCGTGATGCACAGGATCGGGATCGAATCGGCCCAGGCCGAGTAGAGGCCCGTGATCATGTCGGTCCCCGCGGGGCCCGAGGTGCCGATGCACACGCCGATGTTGCCGGCCACCGCACGCGTGTAGCCCTCGGCCATGTGCGAGGCGCCCTCGACGTGGCGCGCGAGGATGTGCGAGATGCTGCCGCGCTGGCGCAGCGCGGAATACATCGGGTTGATGGCGGCGCCGGGCACGCCGAAGGCCTGCGTCACGCCTTCTTTTTCCATCACGAGCACGGCGGCCTGGACCGCTTTCATTTTTGCCATGGGACTGTCTCCTTTGAGGTGAGCCCACTGTAGGAAGCGATGCCCATTCGAAGAAGACGGCTGCAGGCCATAAAAGCTATTCCGTGGCGGAATAACTGACTACGATGCGTGGATGGACAGACTCTTGGCAATGGAAATGTTCGTGCGCGTGGTCGAGACCGGCAGCTTCTCGAAAGCGGCGCGCGAGTTCAACACCACCCAGCCCACCGTGACCAAGCAGGTCGCGGCCATCGAGGCGCGGCTGAAGGTGCGGCTGCTCAACCGCAACACGCGCGGCGTGAGCCTCACCGAGCCGGGCGCGCTTTACTACGAGAAGTGCAAGACCATCGTGCGCGACGCCGAGGAGGCCGACAGCATCGTCCAGCTGCGGCAGAACCAGGCGCAGGGCCTGCTGCGCGTGGGCACCTCGGTGGCGTTCGGGCGCCGCGTGGTGGTGCCGCTCGCGCTCGAGTACATGCGCCGCCATCCGCAGGTGCAGCTCGACCTGAGCTTCGAGGACCGCTACGTCGACCTTGTCGCGCAAGGCATCGACGTGGCGATCCGCATGGGCAAGCTGGCCGATTCGTCGCTCGGCGCGCGCTACCTCGGCACCAACCCGTGGGCCATGGTCGCGGCACCCGGCTACCTGAAGAAGCACGGCACGCCCCGGCGCGCGCAGGACCTGAGCGCGCACGTGGCGCTGATCTACAGCAGCGTGGTCGGCGACGAGTTCTGGCGCATGCACACGCCCAGGGGCGAGGCGGTCACCGTGCCGGTCTCGGGCCGCTTCCGCTCGAACAACCTGTCGGCCGTGCTGGCCGCCGCGCGCGACGGCCTGGGCATCGCGCTGATGCCGCGCTACGTGGCGAGCGAGTCGCTCGCCGCGGGCAAGGTGACCGAAGTGCTCGGCGACCATGCGCTGCCCGAGCAGGAGATCCACGCCGTCTTTCCGTCACCCAAGCTGGTGCCGGGGAAGGTGTCGGGCTTCGTGGCGTTCCTGCAGGGGCGCTTTGCCGAGGGATGGTGGGCGGGCTGATTCGTCAACCCGCCACGAACGCGCCGTGCAGCCCAAGCGGCAGCGCATACGGCAGCGTGGCCTGCGCGACCGGACCTGCCGCCAGCGCATCGGCCGCGAAGCACGAGAGCAGCGTCTTCTGTTGGACGAAGTCGAGCGCGGTGCCCAGCACCCAGCCCGGGCCTGGGCCGTCCGGCACGAAGACATGCTCCTCGACCATGGCCTGCCGGCCCGTAGCTGTAGCGCTGGTTGCGGCCGGTCTCGACGTCGGTCAGCGCCGCGGCGGGCTCAACCCTGCTTCGGCGGCACTTCCAGCTTGTCGGACGCCACGAACAGGCTCCACGCCGCCATGAACAGCGCCGCGATCACCGGCCCGATCACGAAGCCGTTGATGCCGAAGAGCGCCATGCCACCGATGGTCGACATCAGCACGATGTAGTCGGGCATCTGCGTATCTTTGCCGACGAGCACCGGGCGCAGGATGTTGTCGACCAGCCCGATGACGAATACGCCGACGAAGATCAGCACGCCGGCTTGCCAGAAGTTACCGGTGGCCAGGAAGTAGAGCGCTACCGGGCCCCAGATGAGCGCCGCGCCCACTGCGGGGAGCAGCGAGAGAAAGGCCATCAGAACGGCCCACAGCAGCGCGCCCTGTACCCCCAGGGCCCAGAAAGCAAGGCCGCCTATGGTGCCCTGAGCCACGGCCACCGCCACGTTGCCCTTTACCGTGGCGCGGATCACGGTGGTGAACTTGTTGAGCAGAAATTCGGTATGCGGCTGCGCGAGCGGTACCGCGCGGCGCATCTGCGTGGAAAGCGCGGCGCCGTCGCGCACCAAGAAGTACAGCAGGTACAGCATCACGAAGAAGCTGACCACGAAGTCGAAGGTGTTCTGCCCGATCGTGAGCGCCTGGCCTGCAATGGCCTGGCTGCCCTGTGCGGCGCCGGCCGAGATGCGTGCCTGCCAGGCTTGCGTGTCGCCGAGATTGAAGCGGTTGAAGATGTTCCACATCCATTGGGGCAGGGCTTCGAGGATCTGCTGGAAGTAGGCCGCGAAGTTGATCTGCCCCGAGCGGATCTTCTGCGCTACCAGTGCCACTTCCTGCACCAGCGACGCGCCGATCATCGCGAGCGGGAGGATCACGATGAACAGGCAGATCGCCAGCGTCGACAGCGCCGCTGCGTTGGGCTTGCCAGGCATCTTCCGGAGCAGCCACTTGTAGAGTGGCGTGAAGAGAATCGCCAGTGCCACGCCCCAGAGCACCGCGCCGAAGAACGGCACGAGCAGCCAGAGGAACGCGCCGGTAACGATGGCGAGCAGTGCGATGAAGCAGCCGCGCTGGAGTTGGGGTGTGTTCATACGTAACCCGCACTGTAGCCCAGCCACGTGGGCCGCCCGTGTCGGCCGACGCCCCTTGCAGGGCGCTGCTCAGCGCCGTGCGCGCGCCGGCAGCGCCACGGGCGCCAGCGTGGCGCGCAGCCGGGCCGGCGCGTCGGGTGCGGCGGGCGGCGCCACCTCGAGCGCCCGCTCGACGTTGCCGATGTGGTCGATCATGAGCCGGCGTGCCGCGTCGGTGTCGCCGGCTTCGAGTGCCGCGACGATCGCACCATGCTCGGCGCACGACTGTCCGGCCTCGTGCTTCGACTGGTAGAGCGTGGCGGCCAGCGTGGTGCGGGCCGTCAGGTCGCGCAGCACGTCGACCAGCAACTGGTGCCCCATCTGCTCGGCCAGGCAGACGTGGAAATCCGCCAGCAGGAAGGCGCGCGTGGCGGCATCGGCGCCCTCGATCGCGCGCTGTTCGTCGGCGATGTGGTCGCGCAGCTTGCGGATCGCCGTCTGCATTGGCCGGCCTTCGCTCTCGGCAAGGATGCCGGCCTCAACGATGCGGCGCGCCGAAAACGCATCGCGCGCTTCCTCGGCCGAGGGCTCCACCACGTACCAGCCGCGGCGCGATTGAACCTCGACGAAGCCGCGCGCCTGCAGCTGCATCAGCGCCTCGCGCACCATCGTGCGGCTGACCGCGAAGTTCTCGGCCAGCGCCTGCTCGCCGAGCCGCTCGCCCGGCGCGAGCTTCTGCGCCAGGATCGCTTCGACCACGCGCTCGGCGATGGCGGTGGGCGTGACGTCGTTGGCGGATGCCATCGCGGTCAGTGGCCGGCCGCGCCGGCGGCCGCGATCGGTGCGATGGCGGGTGCTTCGTCGGCCGGCACCTCGTCGGGCACGTAGGTGCCGTCGAGCACGGCATGGGCGCGCTCGCGGTCGATGTCGCCTTCCCAGGCCGCGACCGCCACCGTGGCCACGCAGTTGCCGATCAGGTTGCCGAGCGCGCGCGCAATGCCCATGAACCAGTCCACCGAGAGCACCAGCACCAGGCCGATCGCCGGAATGGCGGGGATCGCATGCAGCGTGGCCGCGAGCACCACGATGGCCGAGCCCGGCACCCCGTGCGCGCCCTTGGAGGTGACCAGCGCGATCGCCAGGATCGTGAGCAGGTCGCCCATGCCGATCGGCGTGTTGGTGGCCTGCGCGATGAACACCGCCGCCAGCGTGATGTAGATCGAGAAGGCGTCGAGGTTGAACGAGTAGCCGGTGGGAATCACCAGGCCCACCGTCGAATCGCGGATGCCCATGCGACGCAGCTTCGCCATGATCTGCGGCAGCACGCTGTCGGACGAGGTGGTGGCGAACACGATCGCGAGCTCCTCGCGCAGGTAGCGTAGCAGCTTCCAGAGGCTGAAGCCCGAGATGCGCATGACCGCGCCGAGCACCACGAACACGAACACCAGCACCGCGCCGTAGAACAGCGCCACCAGCATGCCGAGCTGCTTGAGCGAGCCGATGCCGTACTTGCCGACCGTGAAGGCGATGGCGCCCAGCACGCCGAGCGGCGCCAGCTTGATGATGATGCCCATGATCTTGAACAGCACCAGCGAGAGCGCGTCCACCACCACCGCCACCGGCTTGCCGCGTTCGCCGAGCAGTGCCAGCGCGCAGCCGAACAGCACCGCGAACAGCAGCACCTGCAGCACGTCGCCGGTGGCGAAGGCATTGACCACCGTGGTGGGGATCAGCTTCATGAGGAACTCGACGGTGCCGCCGCTCGTGAGCTTGTCGGCGTTCGAGGCGTATGCGCTCATGGCAGTGGCGTCGAGCTGGCCCGGATCGACGTTCATGCCCACGCCGGGCTGGAACACGAAGGCCAGCACCAGGCCCATGGCCAACGCGATGGTGGTGAGCACCTCGAAGTAGATCAGCGCCTTCACGCCGACGCGGCCCACGCGCTTCAGGTCGCCGGCCCCGGCGATGCCGTGCACCACGACGCAGAACACCAGCACCGGAATGATCATCTTGATCAGCTTGATGAATGCGTCGCCGAGCGGCTTGAGCTTGACGGCGAATTCCGGCACGAACAGGCCGGCCAGCACGCCGAGCACCAGCGCGATGACGACCTGGCCGAAAAGGGATCTGGCGAAGCGGGGCATGAAAGGCTCCTTGGAGGACGAGAGGGTGTTTGCATGCAAGGTTTGCTTTTCTTGCATACAAGAAATGTAGGTAACAGGGCCTTTGCGCATCAGAGGGTATTCCCGGCGCCGCGGAAGTACGACGGAGCGTGCGTCTCGCGACCGCAACGGTCCATGCAAACGCATGTGAATGGGAGGGGATTTAACAGGATCGGCTTACATCTGTTTATAGAATAGGAATTGTTCTCGTTGCGATTGGCATTTGCGGCGCGTGCTGGACATCGCGCCTTGCAGGTTCCGCGCCACCGCCGCCAAGCCCGGCCTCGCCGTTCTCATTCCCGTTTCCTCCTGATCCCCTCGCTTTCATCTTCCATGCCTTCGCCGACCGCTTCCTCATTCCGCTTCGCGCCCACGCCTGTCGTCCGCCTCCTGCGCCAGGGGCTTGGCGCTTCGCTGGTGCTGGCCGCCGCCAGCGCCGCCGCGCAGACCCCGGCGCCCACGGGCTCGCAGCAGTTGCATGAAGTGACGGTGTTCGGCGAGGCCGAAGCCATCGGCGGGCTGCAGAAGACCTATTCGGGCGGCCAGTTCGCACGCGGCGGCAGCCTGGGCATCCTGGGCATCACCGACCTGATGAACGTGCCGTTCAGCACCACCAACTACACGGCCGAACTGATCCAGAACCAGCAGGCCCTGAGCGTGGCCGACGTGGTGATGAACGACGCCTCGGTGCGGCCGCTCACCTCGCGCGGCGGCTTCGGTGACGACTTCCAGATCCGCGGCTTCACCGTGCCCAACGGCGACATCGGCATCAACGGCCTGTTCGGGCTGACGCCCACGACGCGCGTGCCGCTCGAGATGATCGAGCGCGTCGAGGTGCTCAAGGGTCCGGGCGCGCTGGCGAACGGCGTGGCGCCCAATGGCAGCGTGGGCGGCAGCATCAACGTGGTGACCAAGCGCGCGGCCGACGTGCCGCTCACGCGCCTGACCACCACCTACATGAGCCGCGCCCAGTTCGGCACGCACCTCGACGTGGGCCGCCGCTTCGGCGAAGAGAACCAGTGGGGCGTGCGCTTCAACGGCGTGCTGCGCGGTGGCGAAGGCAACATCGACAACGGCAAGCAGGAGCTTGGCCTCGGATCGCTGGGCCTGGACTACCTCGGCACGCGGCTGCGCTGGTCGCTCGACGCCATGGCCAGCAAGGGCGACACGCGCGAGTTCCGCCCGCAGACCAGCTTCGCGGCCGGCATCACGCAGATTCCCGAGCCGCCGTCGGCGCGCCTGAACTTCTACCCGGGCACGCGCCTGGAAGACAACGTGAAGACGGTGATCTCGCGCGCCGAGTACGACATCAACGACAGCACGACGGTCTATGGCAGCGTCGGCTACACCGACTTCGACTACATGCAGGTGTTCCCGAGCGGCCGCCCGAACGCCCTCGGCAACTTCAACGTCTCGAACGCCTACTACGACTTCGACAGCAAGAGCACCTCGGCCGATGCCGGCGTGCGCACCCGCTTCAAGACTGGCAGCGTGGGCCACACGCTCGCGCTGGGCGTGAACCTGCTCGACCAGGAGTCGGGCTACTTCTACGCGCAGTCGGCTCGAACCAACCCGTCGAACCTGTACTTCCCCGCGCCGCTGCCGCCCGTGACGGTGCCGCGCACCGCACCGGTCAAGTCGGGCGAGCTGAAGCAGACGAGCGTGGTGCTGGCCGACACGATGTCGTTCGCCGACGACCGCTTCCTGGTCACGCTGGGCCTGCGCGACCAGACCATCGAGCAGGAGAACTTCTCGCAGACCACGGGTGCTTCCACGAACCGCTACAAGGCGAGCGCCGTCACGCCGCTCGCGGGCCTGGTCTTCAAGCCGGTGAGCAACGTGTCGCTCTACACCAACTACACCGCCGGCCTCACGCAAGGCGGCACGGCCGGCCCGGGCACCGCCAACGTCGGCGAGACCTTCGCGCCACAGAAGTCGAAGCAGTACGAGGCCGGCGTGAAGGTCGACTGGGGCCAGTTGACCACCCAGGCCGCCGTCTACCAGATCACGCGCCCGAGCAGCCTGACCGACCCGGCCACCAATGTCTACAGCTTCGGCGGCGAGCAGCGCAACCGCGGCCTGGAGCTCACCGCGTACGGCGAAATCCAGCGCGGCCTGCGCGTGATGGCCAGCGCGGCCTTCAACGACGCCAAGCTCACGCGCACCGCACGCGGCGTGAACCAGGGCAACGACGCGGCCGGCGTGCCCGACCGCACCTTCAACCTGGGGCTCGACTGGGACCTGCCCGGCGTGCCGGGCCTGAGCCTGAACGGCCGCGTGATCCACACCTCGTCGGTGTATGCCGACGCCGCCAACCTGCTGCGCGTTCCCGCGTGGACGCGGCTGGACATCGGCGCGCGCTATGCGACCAAGGTGGCGAACAAGCCGGTGATCTTCCGCGCCAACCTGGAGAACGTGTTCGACAAGAACTACTGGGTCACCAGCACCTACGTCACCGTGGGCGCGCCGCGCACGCTGATGCTGTCAGCGTCCATCGACTTCTGAGGCTCCGGGCGATGCGTGCGATGCGCTGGCAAGCCCGCGGCGTCGGTCCGTTGATCTCGCGCATCGTGGCCGCCCTGTTCGGCGGCTACGCCGTGGCCGCGCTCGCGAGCGTGGCCACGGTCGCGCTGCCTGTGAGCCAGCCGCAGGGCGTGCTCGCGGGCATGCTGCTGAGCTTCATCGTCTACACGGCGGCGGTGATCTGGGTGTTCGCGGTGCGCAGCGCGCGCCGCGCCTGGGCGGGCCTGCTGGTGGCAGCCGCGTTGCTGTCGGTGCCTGCCTGGACCGTCTGGTCCGCAGGCGCCGCGACCTGAGCCGCCATGCCGAACGAATCCCTTGCGCCAAACAAGGCGCCCGGCATCCGCCAGACCATGTCCGACCTGCACGTCTGGGTCGGCCTGCTGCTCGGCTGGGTGCTCTATGCGATGTTCCTCACCGGCACGGTGAGCTATTTCAAGGACGAACTCTCGCAGTGGATGCGGCCCGAGCTGCCGCACCAGGCCCAGGTGCCCGATGCCGCCGCGGTGGCGCAGCGCGTGGCCGATGCGCTGGCCGTCGCCGCGCCCGGCAGCCCGCAATGGAACATGCGCATGCCCGATGCGCGCAACAACAGCGTCGACGTGTTCTGGCGCACAGCGCAGCGTGAACCCGGCAGGCGCGGTTTCACCGAAGCGCACCTCGACCCCGCGACCGGCGCGAAGGTCGCCGCGCGCGAGACGATGGGTGGCGATTTCTTCTACCGCTTCCACTTCCAGTTTCACTACATGCCGGTGCCGTGGGGCCGCTGGCTGGCGGGGCTGGCCGCGATGTTCATGCTGGTGGCCATCGTGAGCGGCGTCATCACGCACAAGAAGATCTTTATCGACTTCTTCACCTTCCGCTGGGGCAAGGGACAGCGCTCTTGGCTCGATGCGCACAACGCGCTGTCGGTGTTCGGGCTGCCGTTCCACTTGATGATCACCTACACGGGGCTCGTCACGCTGATGGCGATGTACATGCCGTGGGGCCAGCAGGCGGCGATCAAGACACCGGCCGAGCGGCAGCAGCTGTCGGCCGAGCTGCGCGCTTTCGTCCCGCCCGGCAAGCCCAGCGGCCAAGCGGCGCCGCTGGCACCGGTCGATGCCATGGTGCGCCAGGCGCAGGCCGCCTGGGGGGCGGGCAATGTCGGCCGTGTCGCCATCACGCACCCCGGCGATGCCGCGTCGCGCGTGGCCGTGTCCCGCGGCGACGCCGGCCGCGTGTCGATGAGCCCGCAGGCCATGCTGTTCGAGGGCGCCACGGGCAAGCTGCTCGAGACCCGTGACCGGGTCGGCCCCGCCGCCGAGACGCGCGGGGTCTTGTATGGGCTGCACCTGGGGCGGTTCAGCGACCTCGCATTGCGCTGGCTCTACTTCATCGTCAGCCTCGCCGGTACCGCCATGGTGGGCACCGGACTCGTCATGTGGACCGTCAAGCGCCGCGCGAAGCTCGCCGATCCGGCCCGGCCGCATTTCGGCTTCTGGCTGGTCGAACGGCTGAACATCGCGTCGATCGCGGGGCTGTCCGTCGCCATGACGGGCTTCCTCTGGGCCAACCGGCTGCTGCCGGTGCAGCTCGAACAGCGCGGCGCCTGGGAGGTGCATGTGTTCTTCATCGTCTGGGGCGTTGCGCTGCTGCACGCGCTGCTGCGCCCTGCGAAGCGGGCCTGGACCGAACAGCTCTGGGCCGGGGCGGCGGCGCTGGCGCTGCTGCCGGTGCTCGGCGCCTTCACCACCGACCGGCCGTTGTGGCAGAGCCTTGCCGACGGCGACTGGGTGTTCGCCGGTATCGACCTGGCGCTCTGGGCACTGGCGGCGCTGCATGCTGCGCTGGCCGTGCGTACCGCGCGCCATCGCGGGCGCGCGCCGGCCGGCAGGCGTTCCGCGGCACTGGACGGCGGCCAGCGCATCGGCGATCCCGCATGACCCACGTGCTGATGCTGCTGTCGAGCGCGGCGGGCTTCGCGGCACTGGCGCTCGCCACCGAACGCCAGCAGGACGAACTGTTTGGCTGCGCGCTGCCGACGAGGGCCACACGCGCGCTTCGGGCCGCGGGCTGGGGCCTCCTCGCCGCTTGCCTCGCGGTAGCCGTCGGGCATTGGGGCTGGGGGCTGGGCCTCGTTGCGTACAGCGGCCACACCAGCCTGGCCGCCGGGCTGGTGTACATCGGTCTTGTCGCTGCTGCGCGGAAGCGGGGTCGGCGCTAGCATCGCCGGATGCGAACACTTTCACTTCCGGGCGGTGGCGAGATGCCGGTGCTGGGCCTGGGCACCTGGCGCATGGGCGAGGTGGCGAGCCGGCGCGCAGCCGAGGTGGCCGCGGTGCGCGAGGCCATCGCGATGGGCTGGCGCCTGATCGACACCGCCGAGATGTACGGCGAAGGTGGTGCCGAGACCGTGCTGGGGCAGGCCCTTGCCGAGTCGCTGCGGACCAACGAGGTGCGGCGCGACGAGCTCTTCATCGTGAGCAAGGTCTATCCGCACAACGCAAGCCGCCGCGGCACGCCCGAGGCCTGTGCGCGCAGCCTGCAGCGGCTGGGCCTGGACACCATCGACCTGTACCTGCTGCACTGGCGCGGCAGCCATCCGCTGGCCGAGACCGTGGAAGCGATGCAGTCGCTCGTGGCCAGCGGGCGCATCGCACGCTGGGGCGTGAGCAACTTCGACACCGACGACATGCAGGAACTCGCGCCACTGGTGCGCGGCGGTCCGCCGTGCGCGGCCAACCAGGTCTACCTGTCGCTCGGTGAGCGCGGTCCCGAGTTCGACCTGCTGCCCTGGCTGCGCGAGCGCGACATGCCGCTGATGGCCTACAGCCCCATCGACCAGGGCGCGCTGGCCGGCGACAAGGCATTGGCCGAGCTTGCGGCGCGCCTGAACGTCACCGCGGCGCAGCTCGCGCTGGCGGCCGTCATCGCCCGGCCGGGCGTGGTCGCCATCCCGAAGGCGGCGCGCAGCGCTCACCTGCGCGACAACCTTGCTGCCGCCGACCTGGTGCTCGATGCCGAGGTGCTCGCCGAACTGGACCGGCTGCATCCGCCGCCGCGGCGCAAGGGGCCGTTGGCGATGATCTGAGGCCGTCCGCCGCGGCCGCGTTCGGCCGTCAGTGCGCGTCCGCGTGCTTTGCCGCCGCGATCACCGCCTCTTCGTCGTGCTTCGCGCCGTTGAGGAACAGGTTCAGCAGCACCGCCGCGATCGAGGCCAGCAAGATGCCCGACTCGACCAGCGAATGGATCGCATGCGGCATCCATTGCTTGAAGTTGGGCGCGATCAGCGGAATCATGCCGACGCCGATCGACACCGCGACGATCATCGCGTTGTGGCGGTTGTGCTTGAAGTCCACACCCGAAAGAATGCGGATGCCGGTGGCCGCCACCATGCCGAACATCACGAGCCCGGCGCCGCCGAGCACCACGGTGGGCAGCGACTCGACCAGCGCCGCCATCTTGGGCAGCAGCCCGAGCACGACCAGGATCACGCCACCCGCCACGCAGACGTAGCGGCTCTTGATGCCCGTGACCGCCACCAGGCCCACGTTCTGCGAGAAGCTGGTGTAGGGAAAGGTGTTGAACACGCCGCCGATCAGCGTGCCCAGGCCGTCGGTGCGCAGGCCCTTTGCCAGGTCCTTCTGCGAGATCTTGCGTTCGGTCATCTCGCCGAGCGCGAGGAACATGCCGGTCGATTCGATCATCACCACGATCATGATCAGCGTCATCGTGAGGATCAGGATCGGATCGAACTGCGGCATGCCGAAATGGAACGGCAGCACCACGTCGAACCACGCGGCCTTGCCGACCTTCTCGTAGGTCATGAGGCCCGTGGCCGTGGCCACCACCGCGCCGATCACGATGCCCAGCAGCACCGAGATGTTCGCGACGAAGCCCCTGGCGTACTTCACGATCAGAAGGATCGACACCAGCACGAGTGCCGCCACGCCGAGGCCCGGCAGGTCGGCGTAGCGCGGGTTCGGCACCGTCGGCATGATCGCGAAGCCCTTGGGCACCTCGGGAATCGAACTGCCGGGCGAGGTGACCTGCGCGAGCCACTTGGCATACACCGGATCGACCAGCGCGGGCGCGGTCGGCCCGACCGGGTTGCCGAAGATCCAGTTGATGCCCACGCGCATCAGGCTGATGCCGATCACCGCAATGATGGTGCCCGTGACCACCGGCGGAAAGAAGCGCAGCATGCGGCTCACGAAGGGCGCGATCAGGATCGAGATGATGCCCGCACCGATGATCGCGCCGAACAGCAGCTGCGCGCCGCTCTGTCCCGGATTGGCATTGGCGATGGCCACCATCGGCGCGACCGAGGCGAAGGTCACGCCCATCATCACGGGCAGCCGGATGCCGAACCACTGCGTGGCACCGAGCGCCTGGATCAGCGTGGCGATGCCGCAGCAGAACAGGTCGGCCGAGATCAGCAGCGCCACCTCGTCGGGCGAGAGCTTGAGCGCACGGCCGACGATCAGCGGCACCGCCACGGCGCCCGCGTACATCACCAGCACATGTTGCAGGCCCAGCGCCGTGAGCTTTCCCGCGGGCAGGTGTTGGTCCACCGGATGGACTGTTGAAACAGTGGAAGAGGTCTCGGCCGTCATCGTGTATCTCCTGGCGCAGCAAGGGAGAGAAGGCGCGGGCGTCGCGTCGTTTCGCGGCGTCCACAAAGTGTGTACGCGAAACTGTATACAATTTATGCGGCAATACGGATGCAGGAAAACCCGCATCGCAGCGCGCAATGGTGTCGGGCTGTTTCCGGTGGTCCTAGGCGAGCAGGGCCTTCACCAGATCAAGCTGGCGGTCGGGCTTGTCGGTGCCCAGCTCAAGGCTGGCTTCGATGCGTTCGAGGTGCTCGGTCATGCAGACCACAGCGCCTTCGACATCGCCCTTGCGGCAGATGCGAAGGAAGTCCGAATGCTCGTCCGACGAGCAGTGCGGGTCGTTCGACGAGTGGTACAGCATCGCGATCAGCGAGCTGCGCGCCACCAACTCGCGCACCAGTTCCGTCAGCGTGTGGTTGCCTGTGGCTTCGGCCAGCGCCACGTGAAAGTCGCCCAGCACCTTCTCGCGCACCGTGCCCATGGCGGGGCTCTGGCGCAGCGCCGTGCGCTCGAACTTGATGTGCTGCTCCAGCACCTGGTAATCGCGCGGCCGCGCATTCGCGATGAAGAGGCGGACCACTTCGCTCTCCAGGATGCGGCGCACCGCGAACACCTCGCGCGCCTCCTGCACCGTGGGCTGTGAGACGAAGGCGCCCTTGTCGGGGATCATCTCGATGAGCTTGTCCTTCGACAGCATCAAGAGCGCCGCCCGCACCTTGGTACGGCTCACCGAGTAGACGCGGCCCAGCGCTTCTTCGCGCAGCCACGTGCCGGGCGGCAGCCGCTTCTCGACGATGGCGGTGGCGATGTCCTGGGCGATGCTCTCGATGGAGCTGCCCCTGTCGACAGCCGCGCCGCTCTCGGCGGGTGTGGTGATCGTTTCGGGAAGAGCAGGGGTTTTGGAGCTGGCGCGGGGCATGCGGAGATTGTGGCTCAGCGTTCGGTGCCTTCGCCTGCACCAGCTGGCATCACCCGCGCAGCGTGAAGCCTTCGAGCGCGCCCATCATGGTCTTGGGCAGTGGCCGCGCGAGTTCGCCGTGCTTGCTGGTCTTGAGCTTCAGCGTGACGAGCGATTCGATGAGCTTGGTGCCCGCGGCCACGCCGTCGATCACCGGCACGCCGAGCAGTCCGGCGATGTGCTCGCACAGGTCGGTCATGCCGGCGCAGCCGAGCACGATGCAGTCGGAGCCGTCTTCGTCGAGCGCGCGCCGGCACTCATCGACGATGCGCTCGCGCGCGTTGGAGCCGGGCTCCTCGAGCTCGAGCACCGGCAGCTCGCAGGCGCGCACGTTGGCACAGAAGCGTTCCATGCCGTAGATCTCGGCCAGGTGCCAGGCCTGGCCCATGGTGCGCCCGAGCGTGGTCACCACGCTGAAGCGGCTGGCGACCATGCTCGCGAGGTGCATTGCGGCCTCGGCGATGCCGACCACCGGCCCGCGCGCCAGTTCGCGCGCGGCCTTCAGGCCGGGGTCGCCGAAGCAGGCGATCACGTAGCCGTCGATGCCGTCGCGTTCGCCGGCCGCGATCTCCTGCAGCAGGCCCGGCACGGCCAGCGCTTCGTCGTAGTGACTCTCGATCGAGACCGGCCCCATCGCGGGGCTGACGGCCACGATCTCGGTGCCGGCGTGCGCCACCGCACGGGCGCAGGCACCGATCTTCTCGGTCATGCTCCAGGTGGTGTTGGGATTGATGATCTTGATGCGCACGTGGTGGCCTTCCTTTTCTTCGGTGCGTGGGGTCAACGGGCTTGGATGTTGTTTCGGTTCAGCAGGACGTAGAGCACGAAGCCCAGCGCCATGCCGATGAACCATGCGTAGTTGGCCGCGCCGCGCAGCGTCGGCACCATCACGCACAGGATCGGCACGAGCGCGGACGGGATCATGGCCTGGATGGCCTTCGGGTTGTAGCCGCCGCTGTACCAGTACTCGCCCTTTTCGCTCATGGTGTAGAGCGCGTCCACGTCGATGCGCTGCTTGCGCACGATGTAGTAGTCGGCAATCAGGATGCCGAACAGCGGACCGATGAAGGAGCCGAGCACGTCGAGCGTGTAGTGGATGACCTCAGGGCTGTTGTAGAGGTTCCAGGGCGTGAGGAACACCGAGCCCACCGCGGCGATCATGCCGCCGGTGCGCCAGCTGATGTGCTGCGGCGACACGTTCGAAAAGTCGAAGGCCGGCGAAACGAAGTTGGCCACGATGTTGATGCCGATGGTGGCGATCATGAAGGTCAGCGCGCCCAGCACCACGGCGGTGGTGCTGTCGATCTTGCCGACGGTGTGCACCGGGTCGGTGATGAGTTCGCCGAAGACGGGCAGCGTGGCCGCGGTGGTGATCACGGTCAGCAGTGAGAAGAACACGAAGTTGATCGGCAGGCCCCAGAAGTTGCCCTTCTTCACCGCCTCGAAGCTCTTTCCGTAGCGCGAGAAGTCGCCGAAGTTGAGCATCGGGCCGCTGAAGTAGCTCACGACCAGCGCGGTGGCCGAGAGCATTACAGGCAATGCATCCCAGCCCTGGAACTTGATGCCGCCGAGGTTCAGGTCGATGTTCTTCCAGCCGGCCTTCCACACCAGCCAGCCGCAGAGGATGGCCATCACCACGTACACCGCCGGACCGGCCCAGTCGATGAACCGGCGGATGGCTTCCATGCCGTGCCAGAACACCAGCGCCTGCAGCACCCACATGACCATGAATGCCAGCCAGCCCAGCGTCGAGAGGCCCACGAAGCCGTGCTGGGCCACGTCGGCATACGGCGCGAGGTTGGGGAACATGTGCAGCGCCAGCACCATGAAGGCAGCCGATGCGAGATAGGTCTGCACGCCGTACCAGGCCACCGCGATCAACCCGCGGATGATCGCGGGGATGTTGGCGCCGAGCACGCCGAACGACGCGCGGCACACCACGGGGTAGGGCACGCCCGTCACCTGGCTGGGCTTGGCCACGAGGTTGCAGAACACCTGCACGATCACGATGCCCACGAGCAGCGACACCAGCACCTGCCAGCTCGAGAGACCGAGCGCGAACAGGCTGCCGGCCGTGATGTAGCCGCCCACGCTGTGCACGTCGGACATCCAGAACGCGAAGATGTTGTACTGGCCCCAGGTCTGCTTCTTGAGGGGAGCCAGGTCCTCGTTGGTCAGGCGCGGGTGGTAGCCGGGCTTGATGAGGGCGTTCGATTCGGCGTGCGGCCCGGTGCTGCCGGACTCGCCGGCCCCGATCGGGGCCTCGCTGGCGACTGTGCTCATGGTCTTACCTCTTGGAGTGGGTGGTTGGGAAGCCAGTGGCGACGCAAATTTGCGCCCGTTTTGAGTTCGTTATTTGTATACAAAAACCGGATGCAATCAAGCCCATCCGAGAATTCATATATCCGTACATTCCCTGAGAAATGGCAACGGACTGGCCCACGGGCGTGCGCCCGCCGCCCGCGGGGCGCGGGAGCAGGACAAGAAGAGGGAAGGAAGGAAGAGCCGCCGCGTGCTGCTGTGCGGCGCCGGGCTCAGCCGGTGTTGCGCAGGCCGGCGGCCACGCCGTTGATCGAGATGTGGATGCCGCGCTGCAGCCGTTCGCCGCCGTCACCGGCGCGGTAGCGGCGCATCAGCTCGACCTGCAGGTGATGCAGCGGGTCGATGTAGGGAAAGCGGTGACGCACCGAGCGCTGCATCTCGGCATTGCCCTCGAGTCGCTGCTTCGCGCCGGTGATCAGCGTGAGCGCGTCCGAGGTGCGGTGCCATTCGGCATCGATCATCGCGAACACCTTCTGGCGCAGCTTGCGGTCGGTCACGAGCTCGGCATAGCGCGAGGCCAGCGCGAGGTCGCTCTTGGCCAGCACCATGTCCATGTTCGACAGCAGGGTGCGGAAGAACGGCCACTGCGCATACATGCGCCGCAGCACCGCGACGCGCTCCTTGCGGGCGGCCGGGGTGGCGGCGGCCGCGAGGAACTGTTCGACGCCCGCGCCGAAGCCGAACCAGCCCGGGATCGTGAGCCGGCACTGGCCCCAGCTGAAGCTCCACGGCACGGCGCGCAGGTCGTCGATCTTGTGGCTCGGGTTGCGCGAGGCGGGGCGCGAGCCGATGTTGAGTTCGGCGATCTCGCGGATTGGGGTCGAGCCGAAGAAGTAGTCGCCGAAGCCCGGGGTTTCGTAGACCAGCTTGCGGTAAGCCGCCATGCTTGCGCTCGACAGCTCCGCCGCGGCCGACATGAAGGTGGCGGGCGCGGATTTGCCCTGCGGCAGGAGCGTGGCTTCGAGCGTGGCGGCGACCAGCGTCTCGAGGTTGCGCCGGCCGATCTCGCGGTTCGCGTACTTGGAGCCGATCACCTCGCCCTGCTCGGTGAGGCGGATCTGCCCGCGCACCGTGCCGGGCGGCTGCGCGAGGATCGCCTGGTAGCTCGGGCCGCCGCCGCGTCCCACCGTGCCGCCGCGGCCGTGGAACATGCGCAGGCGGATCGGCGGCCGCTCGCTGCTGGCCGAAGCCTTCTTCTTGTTGTCGTTGAGCTCGTCGAACAGCGCCACCAGCGCGGTGCCCGCGCGGTAGAGCTCCCAGTTGCTCGTGAAGATGCCGCCGTCCTTGTTGCTGTCGCTGTAGCCGAGCATCACGTCCTGCTCGCCGCCCGAGCGCTCGACGAGTTCGGCGATGCCGGGCAGGGCATAGAAGGCGCGCACGATCGGCGCGGCGTTGCGCAGGTCTTCGATGGTCTCGAACAGCGGCACGACGATCAGGTCGCAGACCGCGTTCTCGCTCAGGCTGCCGCGCAGCAGGCCGACTTCCTTCTGCAGCAGCAGGGCCTCGAGCAGGTCGCTCACCGTCTCGGTGTGGCTGATGATGTAGTGGCGGATGGCCGCCGCACCGTAGCGCGCGCGGGCCGTGCGCGCGGCGGCGAAGATCGCGAGCTCGCTGGTGGCGAGCGGTGAATACGCGGCATCGGGCACGCGCAGCGGGCGCGCGTCGTCGAGCAGTTCGAGCAGCAGCTTCTGCTTGGCCTCTTCGGCCAGCGACGCATAGGCCGGCGCGATGCGCGCGGTGGCCAGCAGCTCGGCGACCACGGCCTCGTGCTTGTCGGAACTCTGGCGCAGATCGACGGTGGCCAGGTGGAAGCCGAACACCTCCACCGCGCGGATCAGCGGCCGCAGCCGCGGCGCGGCAAGCACGCTGCCGTGCTTCTCGCCGAGCGACTCCTCGACGGTGCGCAGGTCGGCCAGGAACTCCTCCGCTGCGGCGTAGGGGTTCTGCGGCGGCACCGCATGGCGCGCGGCCTCGCCGCCCGTGAGCTCGCGCAGCGTTGCCGCGAGGCGCGCGTACACGCCGGTCAGCGCACGGCGGTAGGGCTCGTCCATGCGGTGCTCGCTGGTGTCGGGCGAGCGTTCGGCCAGTGCCTGCATCTCGACCGACACGTCGACCAGCGTGGCCGACAGCGAAAGCTCGCCACCCAGGTAATGCACTTCGGTGAGGTAGTGGCGCAGCGCCAGCTCGGCCTGGCGGCGCAGCGCGTATTCGAGCGTCTCGGCCGTCACGTTGGGATTACCGTCGCGGTCGCCGCCGATCCATTGCCCCATGCGCAGGAAGGTCGCCACCGAGGGCGTGATGCCGCCCTGGCCCAGGGCCTTCTCGAGGTCGGCGTAGACGCGCGGGATCTCGCGCAGGAAGGTGGCCTCGTAGTAGCTCAGCGCGTTCTCGATCTCGTCGACCACGGTGAGCTTGGAGAAGCGCAGCAGACGCGTTTGCCACAGCTGCGTGACGCGGGTGCGCATCTGGGTTTCGTTCTCGGCGAATTCGATCGGCGTGAGCGCATCCTTGGCACCGGCGTAGGCGCCCTGGCGCAGCTTGATCTCGTCGCGCGCCGTGAGCAGCTGCGCGATCGCGCGCTCGGCATCGAGGATGCTCTTGCGCTGCACTTCGGTGGGGTGCGCGGTCAGCACCGGCGACACGTAGCTGTGGGCGAGCGAGGCGACCACCTGCTCGGGCTTCACCCCGGCCTTGCGGATGCGCGCCAGCGCGGTCTGCAGGTCGCCGTCGGCGCTCTCGCCGGCACGTTCCGCCTCGGTGCGGCGGCGAATCTGGTGCCGGTCTTCGGCCAGGTTGGCGAGATGGCTGAAGTACGTGAAGGCGCGGATCACGCGCACCGTCTCGGCAGCACTGAGGCCCTTCAGCAGGCTCTTGAGCGCGCGGTCGGCGGCCTGGTCGGCATCGCGGCGGAATGCGACCGAGAGCGTGCGGATCTTCTCGACCAGGGCATAGGTCTCCTGCCCCTCTTGCTCGCGGATCACGTCGCCGAGGATCCGGCCCAACAGCCGGATGTCGTCGATCAGGGGCTGGTCTTCGGCTTGCCGGCGCTTCGCGGGCGCAGGGGTCTTGCTGGCTTTCATTCGATGCTTTTTCCTGGACGTGAAAGAAGACGCCGCCTGCGTTGCTGCGGCGCAACATGCTAGCATTCCGGCCGTCCGAACTCGTACTTTTTTGGGAGCGATCTTGAGCCCTATCGTGATCGCCACGCGCGAAAGCCGGCTGGCCATGTGGCAGGCCGAACACGTGCAACAACTGCTCCAGGCGCGGGGCCAGACGGTCACCCTGCTGGGCATGACCACACGCGGCGACCAGATCCTCGACAAGTCGCTCAGCAAGGTGGGCGGCAAGGGCCTCTTCGTGAAGGAGCTCGAGCTCGCGCTCGAGGAAGGCCGCGCCGACATCGCCGTCCATTCGCTCAAGGACGTGCCGATGGACCTGCCCGAAGGCTTCGTGCTGGCCGGCGTGCTGGAGCGCGAAGACCCGCGCGACGCGCTGGTGTCGCCGCGCTACGCCTCGCTCGACGCGCTGCCGCAGGGCGCGGTGGTCGGCACCTCGAGCCTGCGCCGCGTCGTGCTGCTGCGGGCGCTGCGGCCCGACCTGCGCATCGAACCGCTGCGCGGCAACCTCGACACCCGGCTGCGCAAGCTCGACGAAGGCCAGTACGACGCGATCGTGCTCGCGGCAGCCGGACTCAAGCGCCTCGGTCTTGAAAGCCGCATCCGCGTCGCATTCGATCCAGACACCATGCTTCCGGCCGCAGGGCAGGGCGCGCTCGGCATCGAGGTGCGCGCCGACCGCGCCGAGCTGATCGCGCTGCTCGGCACTTTGTCGCATCCGCGCGACTGGCTCGCCACCGCCGCCGAGCGCGCCGTGAGCCGCGCCATGGGCGGCAGTTGCTCGATGCCGCTGGCGGCCCATGCGCGCTGGCAGCCCGATGGCGCATTGCGCGTCGATGCGGCCTGGGGCGACCCCGAAGGACGCGCCGCGCTGGTGCGCGTGCAGGCCGAGGCGCCGGTGGCCGATCTTGCGCAGGCCGGCATGGTGGGCGAACGCGCGGCCGCGCTGCTGCGCCAGGCTGGCGCGCGCTGAGCGCCCGATGGCCGCGAAGCCCGTCATCGTGACGCGGCCCGCGCGCGAGGCCGCGCAATGGGTCGACCTTTTCCGTGCCGCCGGACTGCAGGCCGAGGCGCTGCCGCTGATCGTGATCGAACCGGCGCTCAATACGGCCCCGCTGCACGCCGCGTGGACGCGCCTGTCCGGCTATGCCGCACTGATGTTCGTGAGCGCCACCGCCGTCGAAAATTTCTTCGCCCACGCGAACGGCGGCCTGCCGCCCGGCCTGCGCTTCTGGGCCACCGGCCCCGGCACCACGCGTGCGCTGCAGCGTGCCGGCGTGCCCGACCAGGCTATCGACGCCCCGCCCGCCGATGCCGAACGCTTCGATTCCGAGGCGCTCTGGGCGCTCGTGAAGACCCAAATCGGTGAAAGCGTGCGCGTGCTGATCGTGCGCGGCGGCGACGCGGCCGGCACGCCGACCGGGCGCGACTGGCTCGCGCAGGAGATCGACGCCGCCGGTGGCCTGCGCGACACGGTGGTCGCCTACCGGCGGCTCACGCCGACCTTCGACGACGCGGCGCGTGCGCTCGCGCGCGAAGCCGCCGCGGGCCGCGCGATCTGGCTCTTCAGCAGCTCCGAGGCGATTCGCAACCTGTGCCATGCCATGCCCGGCACCGAATGGGGCGAGGCCCGCGCGGTGGCCACGCACGAACGCATCGGCGATGCGGCGCGCGCCGCGGGCTTCGGCACCGTGCGCGTGTGCGCGCCCCTGCGGGAGGCGCTGATCGCGTCGATAGAATCGTTCTCATGAGTGCTGCGTCCCCGCCTGACGACTTCTCCCCCACGCCGTCCGCCGCCGATGCGGCCGCGCCGTTGCCCGCCCCGGTGGCGATGTCGCAGACGCCCGAATCGTTGGCCGCAGCGGCAAGAACGCTCTCGCGCATCGCCTTCGGCCTGCTGGCGCTCGTGGCCCTGGCTGCGCTGGTGATCGCCATTGCGCTGTGGCAGCGGGTCAGCGGCATGCAGGAGCAACTGGCCCGCCAGAGTGCCGAAGCGCAAGCCCAGTCGCTCGAGGCGCGCACGCTCGCACGCCAGGCCATGGACACGGTGCGCGACACCGCGGCGCGCGCAGCCCTCACCGAGACACGGGTGGCCGAAGTCGCGCTCCAGCGCTCGCAGCTCGAGGAGCTGATGCAGAGCCTTTCGCGCTCGCGCGACGAGAACCTCGTGGTCGACATCGAATCGGCCATTCGCCTGGCCTTGCAGCAGGCCCAGGTCACGGGCAGCGTGGAGCCGCTGCTGGCGGCGATGAAGTCCGGCGACCTGCGCATCGCGCGCGCAGCGCAGCCCCGGCTCGCGCCGCTGCAGCGCGCCATGCAGCGCGACGCCGATCGCCTGCGCAGCAGCGCGAGCGCCGACAACGGCGAGGCGCTGCGGCGCATCGACGAACTGATGCGCGGCGTGGACGACCTGCCGCCGCTCAACGCCGTCGCCATGCGCGGCAGCGGGCTCAACGCCTGGCAGCCCGAACCCATCCCGGCCGATGCGCCCTGGTGGGAAAAGGCGCTATTGACCGTGCGCGCCGAGCTCCGCTCGCTGGTGCGCGTGGGCCGCATCGAGCGGCCCGAGGCCGTGTTGCTGGCGCCCGACCAGACCTACTTCCTGCGCGAGAACCTCAAGCTCAAGCTGCTCAATGCGCGGCTGTCGCTGCTGTCGCGGCAAATGGACACCGCGCGCAGCGAACTGGCGATGGTCGCCAGCGCGCTGAACCGCTATTTCGATCCCGCCTCGCGGCGCACGCAGGCGGCGGCCACGCTGCTGCAGCAGCTCCAGACCCAGGTGAAGGCCACCGAGCCGCCGCGCATCGACGAAACGCTGGCCGCGCTCGCAACCGCCGCAGCGGGGCGCTGATGAGAGCGGCGCTCTGGCTTCTCGGCCTGTTCGCGATCGCGGCGGCGGTGGCCCTGTTCGCGGGCAACAACCAGGGCACGATCACGGTGTTCTGGCCACCCTGGCGGGTCGATCTTTCGCTCAACCTGGTGCTGCTGATCCTGTTCGCGGTCTTCGCACTGCTTCACCTGGCATTGCGCGGCCTCGCGGCGCTGTTCTCGCTGCCGACGCAGGCGCGGCAATGGCGGCTGCAGCAGAAGGAACGCACGCTGCACGCGGCCGTGCTCGACGCGATGGTGCAGCTGATCTCGGGGCGTTTCTCGCGCGCACGCAAGGCCGCGCAGGCCGCGCTGGTGCAGGAGAAGACACTCGCGGCACTCGACGCGCACCTGCCGCAGGCGCAGCAGGTGCGAGTGCTCGCCCATCTGCTCGCGGCCGAAAGTGCGCAGGCATTGCAGGACCGGCCCGCGCGCGATGCGCACCTGCAGCAGGCGCTCAACGAAAGTACCGACCGCACCCTGCTCGCGAGCCCCGAGACGCGCGAAGGCGTGCAGTTGCGCGCCGCCCGCTGGGCGCTTGAAGACCGCGATCCGGCGGCCGCGCTCGCGCGCCTCGAAGAGCTGCCCCAGGGCGTGCAGCGGCGCACGCTCGCGCTGCGCATCCGCCTCAAGGCGGCGCGCCAGGAAGGGCGCACGCTCGAAGCCCTCGAAACCGCGCGTCTGCTCGCCAAGCACCGGGCCTTCTCGGAAGCCGCGGCGCGCAGCATCGTGCGCGGCCTGGCCACCGACCTGCTGTCGGGCGCGCACGATCCGGCGCAGCTGTTGCGCGCATGGTCGGAGCTCGAGCCGGCCGAGCGCGCGATGCCCGAGGTCGCGATCCATGCCGCCCAACGCATGGTGGCGTTGCGCGGCGACCTGTCGGTGGCGCGCGGCTGGCTGCTGCCGGCCTGGGAGCGCCTGGTCGCGCAGCCGCACGGCCTCGGCGACGCCTTGGGTGTCAAGCTCGCACGCACGCTCGAGGCGGGCTTCGATTCGGTCGACCCCGAATGGCTGGCGCGCATCGAATCGGCCCAACGCAACAATCCGCGCGATCCCAACCTGCAGTACCTCGCGGGTATGGCCTGCATGAAGCACCAGCTCTGGGGCAAGGCGCAGCAACTGCTCACGCAGGCCGGCCAGACTCTGCAGGACGCGGAGCTGTACCGCCGCGCCTGGCGCGCGATCGCCGAACTGGCGGAAGCGCGCGGCGACGAAGAGCAGGCCGGGGCGGCTTGGAAGCGCGCCGCGCAGGCGCAGACCGACAAGGCCTGAGCGGAGAAGCGAGAGAGCCAAAAAAAACGGCGCCGATGAGGCGCCGTTTTTCGTTGTTGGCCACCGGGCCTCGCGACCCGGTGGCTTGCTCGCTGCTGCGTCAGTTCACGTTTTGCGCGTCGGACGGAGCCGCTGCCTTCTCGAACGGCAGGCTCATTGCGCCGAGATCGCGGCGGGTTTCGACCAGCACCAGCGGACCTTCGTCGAGTACGACCGCCGGCGGACGTTCGCGCGGCACGTGCACCGGCTTCGGCTCGGCAGCCATGGCGGCGCGCGCCTGCGCGATGCGCTCGGCGTCGGAGTTCACCCATTGCAGGCCCGACTTCTCGGCGACCTGCGCCAGTTCGTCGAGCGGCAGCTGGAAGGATTGGACCTTCGGCAGCGCCCGGCCGCTGAGGGCTGCGGCCTGGCTCGACGCGGTGCTTGCGACGGGCGCGGGTGCAGCCACCGCAGCCACCGGCGCGGGGGCTGGTGCCGGTGCGGGCGCAGGAACCGTTGCCGCGACCGGGGCGAATGCCGGTGCCGCTGCTTCGGCCGCAGCCGCTTCCGCGGGGCGGTCGAAGTAGCTGCGTCGCGTCGGCGCGTCTTCGGCGACAGCGCGATCAACCGGCACCTGCTCAGCAGGCGTGGCCTCGCCGACCTCTGCAACGGCAGTGCCGTCGGCCAACGGCCTGGCTTCGCTCTCGTCACGCGGGGCACGCTCGCGTCGATCGCGGCCGTAGCGGTCACGCGAACGACCACGGCGCTCTTCGCCATCGCGACGCGGCGCTTCGCCTTCGGTTCCGGCTGCGAGCTCGGTCGGTTCGGCCGCACCGCGCTCGGCGTCGTCCGGCGTCGTGGCGGCTGCTTCGCTGTCGCTGCCGAAGCGCGGCTGGCCTTCGCCACGGCGCTCGCCGCGGCGGCCTTCACCGCGCTCGCCACGCGGGCCACGCTCGTCGCGGCCGCTGCGCGGCGCACGTTCGGGCTGCGCACCGTCCTGCGGTGCGGCGGCGTTGTCGCCGTCGGTGGCTTCGCGCGCCATCTCGGTGTCGTTGCGCTGCGGCTGCTGCTCGCCGCGCTCGGTGCGTTCACCACCGCGCTCGCCACGTTCACCACGCTCGCCACGTTCACGGCGTTCGCCGCCTCGGGCGCGGGGTGCGCGCTCGGCCGTGGTGTTGCCTTCTTCGCCGGCCTCGCCGCTGGGCGCGAGCTGCTGGGCTTCGAGGTTGCTGTTGTCGATCGGATCGCCCGATGCTGCACGGGCTCCGCGGCCTTCGCCGTCGCGGCGTTCGCCGCGGCCACCGCGGCGCTGCTCGCCTTCGCGCGGAGCACGGGCCTCACGCGGTTCGCGCGCCTCGCGCGGTTCACGTTGCTCGCGCGGCTGGGCGACGGCGTCGTTGCGCAGTTCGCTGCCGTTGCCGCGTGCCTCGCGCTGTTCGCGTCCTTCGCGGCGCTCGCCACCGCGTCCGCCGCGGCGTTCGCCATCGCGACCGCCGGAGCGGCCACCGTTCTCGCCGGTGCGGCCACCACGGCGCTGTTCGCCGTCGCCGCGGGCGCCGCGCGCCTCGCCATCGCGGCCAGTGCGGCCGCCGTCACGCCGGGTGGGCTTCGGGGGCTCGACCGGGATCATGGTGCTGGGTGCGGGCGCCGGTGCCGGCGTGCCCGAGAACCAGCCCTTGAGGCGTGCGAAGAAGCCGGTTTCGGCCGGTGCCGGTGCGCTCACGACCGGTGCTGCAACCGGCGTCGGTGCCGGTGCCACTGCGACAGGGGCGCGCACCGGATCGGGCCGGGGTACCGCCACGGGCGCTGGCGCGTCGGGCAGCACGCCCTTGATGACCGGCGTCTGCTTGTTGGTCGGCTCCTGCGAGCGGCGCGTGACCGAGGTCGGGTCCTCGATCTCGTCGGCCATCTTGTAGCTGGCTTCGATGTGGTCGAGGCGCGGATCGTCGTGCTTCAGGCGCTCGAGCTTGTAGTTCGGCGTTTCGAGCGTCTTGTTCGGCACCATCAGCACGGTGACGCGCTGCTTGAGCTCGATCTTGGCGATCTCGGGGCGCTTTTCGTTCAGCAGGAACGAGGCCACTTCGACCGGCACCTGCACGTGCACGGCGGCCGTGTTGTCCTTCAGGCACTCTTCCTGAATGATGCGCAGGATCTGCAGCGCGCTCGATTCGGTGTCGCGGATGTGGCCCGAACCGCCGCAGCGGGGGCAGGGGATCGACGACCCTTCCGACAGCGCCGGCTTCAGGCGCTGGCGGCTCATTTCCATCAGGCCGAACTTGCTGATCGAGCCGAACTGCACGCGGGCGCGGTCTTGCCGCAGCGCATCGCGCAGGCGGCTTTCGACTTCGCGGCGGTTCTTCGACTCGTCCATGTCGATGAAGTCGATGACGATCAGGCCGCCGAGGTCGCGCAGGCGCATCTGGCGGGCCACTTCGTCGGCGGCCTCGAGGTTGGTGCGCGTGGCGGTTTCCTCGATGTCGCCGCCCTTGATGGCGCGGGCCGAGTTCACGTCGACCGACACGAGGGCTTCGGTGTGGTCGATCACGATGGCGCCGCCCGAGGGCAGCTGCACGGTGCGGGCATAGGCCGACTCGATCTGGTGCTCGATCTGAAAGCGGCTGAACAGCGCCGCGTCGTCGCGGTAGCGCTTCACGCGGGCGGCATGCTCGGGCATGACGTGCGCCATGAACTGCTGCGCCTGCTCGTAGATGTCGTCGGTGTCGATCAGGATGTCGCCGATGTCGTGATTGAAGTAGTCACGGATGGCGCGGATGACGAGCGAGGATTCCTGGTAGATCAGAAAGGCGCCCTTGCCGCCCTTGCCCGCGCCGTCGATGGCGGTCCAGAGCTTGAGCAGGTAGTTCAGGTCCCACTGGAGTTCGGGCGCCGAGCGGCCGATGCCGGCGGTGCGCGCGATGATGCTCATGCCCTTCGGGTACTCGAGCTGGTCCATCGCCTCCTTGAGCTCGGCGCGGTCGTCGCCCTCGATGCGGCGCGAAACGCCCCCGCCACGCGGGTTGTTCGGCATCAGCACGACATAGCGGCCGGCCAGCGAGATGAAGGTGGTGAGGGCGGCGCCCTTGTTGCCGCGTTCTTCCTTCTCGACCTGGACGGTCAGTTCCTGGCCTTCCTTGATGACGTCCTGGATGCGCGCCTGGCTGGCGGAAACGCCTTCGGCGAAATATTGCTTGGAGATTTCCTTGAACGGCAGGAAGCCGTGGCGGTCTTCGCCGTAGTCGACGAAACAGGCTTCGAGCGACGGCTCGACGCGCGTCACGACGGCCTTGTAGATGTTGCCCTTGCGCTGTTCGCGCCCTTCGATTTCGATCTCGTAGTCGAGGAGCTTCTGCCCGTCGACGATGGCCAGGCGGCGTTCTTCGGCCTGCGTGGCATTGATCAGCATCCGCTTCATGATGCGTTGTCCTTCTATGTATCGTTCTACCGGCCCATGACGGGCCAACGATGCACGGACGACGCCCGCGAAACGAGGGGAATTGCCGCTTGGCCCCGGATGCTGTGCTGTGCCGCGCAGGCGCGGACAAGCCTCTCGAGCGTCAGCTCAGGAGGACAGCCGGGGTGGGGGCGCGTGGATGGGCGCGAGCCAGATTCGGTGTTGAGCGGCCATCTTTTCGATGGCAGGGTGCGCAATGGTGGCGCGCGGCGCGGATGATTCCATGCCGGAGGCCGCTGGCAGAAGCCAGGTCGGCCAGCGCAGGCACAGTCGAATCAGCAGCATCAACACAAGGGACTCGCTTCGATCCGCCTGTAGCTCGGAAGCTGCAGGCTGGGTATTCCGTATCGGTGTTTCGTGGGTGTCGGCTTGACTTGGGTGCAGGGCCTGCCACTTTGCGCGCTTGCGCGGGGTTTGCAGTCTCGGCGCCAAAGCGGCATCGACCTCGCAGCGTTGTAGTGGGTGCTTGACGGCAGTGGTCTAAACTTCTGTCTAATCAAGCACTTACACGACCGCGCTGGTGAAAAACATTATAGGTGCGAAGCAAAGCCCCGCGGCGCCCCAAATCGCGGGAAATGAAGGCGGCGCGCCCGGCGCGTCCATCAAATTCATTACTGTGGACGCCGAATCGGCCGGACAGCGGCTCGACAACTTCCTTTTCCGCCACCTGAAGGGCGTTCCGAAGACGCATGTCTATCGGATCATCCGGTCGGGCGAGGTGCGCATCAACAAGGGACGCGTGCAGGCCGAGACGCGCATCGAGGTCGGCGACGTGCTGCGGCTGCCGCCGGTGCGGATTTCGGCGCGCGCCGAGGAGGGCGCCACGCCGCCGGCGCCCGCGCGCGAGTTTCCGGTGCTGCTCGAGGACGATGCCGTGCTCGCCATCGACAAGCCCGCCGGCGTGGCGGTGCACGGCGGCAGCGGCGTGAGCTTCGGCGTGATCGAACAACTGCGAACCGCCCGGCCCGGCGCGAAATTCCTCGAACTGGTGCACCGGCTCGACCGCGAGACCTCGGGCATCCTGCTGGTGGCCAAGAAGCGCAGCGCGCTGGTGGCGCTGCAAGACCAGTTCCGCGAGCGCGAGACCGGCAAGACCTATCTGGCGCTGGTCGAGGGAACCTGGCCCGCGAACCGCAAGGTGCTCGATGCGCCGCTCGCGCGGTTCCTGCTGCCGGGCCACGTTGCGGGCGCCGGCGAGCGCCGCGTGCGCGTGGTCGCCAAGGACCACCCCGACGCGATGCACGCGGTGACGCTGGTGCGCGTGCTCGCGCGGCTCACGCTGGCGGGCGAGGCCGCGCCGATGTCGCTGCTCGCGGTCACCATCAAGACCGGCCGCACGCACCAGATCCGGGTGCACCTGGCCTCGGCCGGCCACCCGATCGCGGGCGACGACAAGTACGGCGACTCGGACCGCCAGCGCGGACTCCAGCGGCTGGGGCTGCGGCGCATGTTCCTGCATGCCTGGCGACTGCAATTCAACCATCCCGCGACCGGCGAGCGCGTGGCGCTGCAGGCTGGTCTGCCGCCCGAACTGCACACCCTGATGCCGCCGCCCGCCCTCGAGGCGCTGGCCCAACATCCCCTTCCCACGGCCCATGACTGACCTCACCACCCGACCCTTGCGTTTCGACCTGATCGCCTTCGACTGGGACGGCACGCTCTATGACTCCACGCGGCTCATCGTGCGCTGCATCCAGGCCGCGGTGGTCGACGTCGGCGGTGCGAAGCCGAGCGAGAACGACGCCGCCTGGGTGATCGGCCTGGGCCTGGCCGAGGCGCTCGCGCGCGCGGCACCCGACGTGCCGAAGGAGGAATACCCCGAGCTCGGCGCCCGCTACCGCTACCACTACCTGCAGCACCAGGACGACCTCGTGCTGTTCGACGGCGTGCTGCAGATGCTCGATGCGCTGCGCGCGCGCGGCCACAAGCTGGCCGTGGCCACGGGCAAATCGCGCCGCGGCCTCAACGAGGCGCTCCGGTCGGTGGCGCTGCGCGAGCGCTTCGACGGCTCGCGCACCGCCGACGAGACCTTCGGCAAGCCGCATCCGCGGATGCTGCTCGAACTGATGGAAGAGCTCGACGTGCCGGCGGAGCGCACGCTGATGATCGGCGACACCACGCACGACCTGCAGCTCGCACTCAATGCCGGCTGTGCGAGCGTGGGCGTGAGCTACGGGGCGCACGAGCCCGGGAGCTTCGACGAACTGAAGCCGTTGTTCGTGGCCCACTCGGTCGCCAGCCTCGAGGCGTGGCTGCTCGAGAACGCCTGACGGACGCCTGACGCCTGAAAATCGCGCGATGACGAGCGAAGAACAGCGCATTCCCTTGTGCAACGCGTCCGACCTGGTCGAAGGCGGCCGTGCCGTTCCTTTCGATGTGGTCTATGGCGGCGAGACCTGTCGGGCCTTCGCGGTGCGCTTCGAAGGGCAGCCGCAGGCCTATCTGAACCGGTGCAGCCACGTGGCGATGGAAATGGACTTCCAGCCCGATCGCTTCTTCGACGATTCGGGCCAGTGGCTGCTCTGCGCCACGCATGGGGCAGTCTACCGGCCCGACACGGGCGAATGCGCGGGCGGCCCGTGCCGCGGCGGCCTCGTGAAGATCGCGATCAGCGAGAGCCACGGCGTGGTCCACTGGCATACTGCCTGGAACCTCCATCCCCTGACATTCTGAAATGACCGACTCGAACCGCACGGAACCCGAAGGCTTCGAACCCTTCGAGCCGGCGAACCCTTTGGCGCCCTCGCAGGGCGCACCGAGAAACATGGCCAAAGATCCCACGCAACGCCCCGGATGGGAGCGTGCAACGCTCGAAAAACTCGCCTTCGCCTCGCTGAACGAACAGAAGGCGGCGCGCCGCTGGAAGACATTCGTGCGGTTGTCGTGGCTCGCCTTCTTCATCTTCCTGGTCTGGCTGGCCATGACGCGCAGTGCGCCGAGCACCGCCACGAGCACGGCGCACACGGCGGTGGTCGAGGTCAAGGGCGAGATCGCCAACGGCAGCGACGCGAGCGCCGAGTTCGTGATCGCCGCATTGAAGACGGCTTTCGAGGACCAGGGTGCCAAGGGCATCGTGCTGCTCATCAATTCGCCCGGCGGCAGCCCGGTGCAGGCCGGCATCATCAGCGACGAGATCAAGCGCCTGAAGGCCAAGCACAAGAAGCCGGTCTATGCCGTGGTCGAGGAAACCTGTGCCTCGGCGGCGTACTACGTCGCGGCTGCGACCGACAAGATCTTCGTCGACAAGGCCAGCATCGTCGGCAGCATCGGTGTGCTGATGGACGGCTTCGGCTTCACGGGCGTGATGGACAAGGTCGGCGTCGAGCGCCGCTTGCTCACGGCCGGCGAGAACAAGGGCTTTCTCGATCCTTTCAGCCCCATGAACGATGCGCAGCGGGCCCATGCCCAGGCGATGCTCGACCAGATCCACACCCAGTTCATCAACGTGGTGAAGACCGGGCGCGGCGACCGGCTCAAGCTCGACACCCCCGGGCTCTTCAGCGGCCTTTTTTGGAGTGGCGAACAGGCGGTCGAGTTCGGCCTGGCCGACCAGCTGGGCAACGTCGACTTCGTGGCGCGCGAAGTCATCAAGGCCGAGGAGGTCACCGACTACACGCGGCGTGACAACGTGGCCGAAAAGCTCGCGAAGAAATTCGGTGCCGCCATGGGCGCCGCCACCGTCCAATCGCTGCAGTCCACCTCGCCGGCGCTGCGCTGAGCCGGCAGCGGCTGCCCGGCGCGATCGGCCCGCGATCAGGCCCGGGTGCCGCGCTCCGTGAAGCGCGCCGAGGCTGCCAGCGCCACCGCGAACACCACCACCACATAGAGCGCGGCCGTCAGCGAACTGGCGCGCGCCAACAGTCCGATCACCGCCGGCCCGGCCATGAAGCCCAGGTACGCCACGGCCGACACCGCGGCAATGCCGCTGGCCGGCTCCACCCCCGGCACGCGGGCCGAGGCGCCGAACAGGATCGGCACCACGTTCGCAAAGCCCACGCCCACGCCCGCAAAGCCGAGCAGTGCGACCCACGGCAGATGCGTCAAGAGCACCAACGTCATGGCCGCGGCCGCGAGCAGGCCGCTGCCGAGCAGCAGGGCGGCGGGCGAGAAGCGGGCGCGCAGCGCGTCGCCGCCGAAGCGCGCCGCGGCCATGGCGGCGGAAAAACTTGCATAGGCCAGTGCGGCCTGCTGCTGCGGGCTGTGGAGCTCCTGCTGCATGTACAGCACGCTCCAGTCGTAGATGGCGCCCTCGGCGATGAGGCCCAGCGCGGCCAGTACGCCCAGCACCGCGAGCGTGCCGCGCGGCAGGCGGAAGCCATGACTTCCAGCAGCCTCGCCTGCAGCGGCAACGGGCGGCAGCATGCGGGTCGAGGCGACCGCAACCGCCGCCATCATCGCCACCGCCACCCACAGCAGGTGCGCCTGGGCCCCAAGCCCGGCAGCCAGCGCGGCGCTCCCGCTTGCGGCGCCGGCCATGCCGCCGAGGCTGAACATGCCGTGCATGCCGCTCATCAGCGGCTTGCCGCCCTCGAGTTCGAGCTGGGCTGCCTCGGTATTGATGGCGACGTCGAACACGCTGGTGACGAGCCCGAATGCGGCCAGCAGCGCCAGCAGCGCGAAATAGCCCGGCATGGCGATGAGACCTGCGAGCAGCAACGCGTAGATGCAGCCGCAAATGGCTGCCATGCGGCGGGCGCCGTGGCGGCCGATCCATCGGCCCGCGCTTGTCAAGCCGAACATCGCGCCGGCACCGGCCGCCAGCATGGCGAGGCCGAGCTGTGCCTCGTCGATGCCGTAGTGCGCCTTGACCGTGGGCACATGCACGCCCCAGGTTGCGAAGATGAAACCGGAAGAAAAGAACTGCGCGCGCGAGGCCCAGCGGTGGCTGGCGGTCACCTTCATCGTCATCGTCCGATCGCAAACACGGCCGGCAGGCGCTCGTCGGCGGTGTTCTTTGGCTGGGTGCGCCACGTCTTCGCGGTCTGGCTGCGAACTTCGGCGGTGGCCAGCGTCAGCCCGCGCGCAACGGCGAGCCGCGTGTTGTGCTGCAGCGTCTGCACAAGCGCCTGCAGGAGCGCGGCATTGCGGTAGGGCGTCTCGATGAACAGCTGCGTCTGGCCGGTTCGCAGCGCCAGGGCCTCGAGTTCGCGGATGCGCCCCTGGCGCTCGCCGGCGTCTTGCGGCAGATAGCCGACGAAGGCGAAGTTCTGGCCGTTGAGGCCGCTCGCCGCCAGGGCCAGCAGCAGCGACACGGGGCCGGTGAGCGGAACCACGGCCAGGCCGAGATCGTGCGCAGCCCGCGCTACCGAGGAGCCGGGATCGGCCACGGCCGGCATGCCCGCCTCGCTGAGGAGCCCGATGTCATGGCCCTCGAGCGCGGCGGCGAGCAGCGGCCGCGCGTCGAACTGGCCCGCATGGTCGCCCTTCTTGTGCACTTCGCGCGGCAGTTCGCGGATGTCCTGCGCTTGTAGCGGCGCGGCCAGCGGTACCACCGCATCGATCCGCTTCAGGTAGGCACGCGCCGACTTCGCGTTCTCGCAGATCCAGTGGGTGAGGCCCGCGGCGACCTGGAGGGTCCCGAGCGGCAGCGCGTCCTGCAGCGGCGCCTGCGATTCGCAGCCGAAGTCGAGCGGCGCGGGCACAAGGTAGAGCTTGCCCAGCGTCACAGGAGTTCGACTCCCGCGGCGCGCAGCATCCGGCAGGTGCGGATCAGCGGCAAGCCCACAAGCGCCGTGGGGTCGTCGCTGTCGATGGCGTCGAGCAGGGCGATGCCGAGTCCTTCGCTCTTGGCGCTCCCGGCGCAGTCGTAGGGCTGCTCGGCCAGCAGGTAATTTTCGATCGCGTCATCACTGAGTTCGCGGAACACCACCCGGACGGGCGCCAGGTCGCGCTGGACGAAGCCGCTTGCGTGGCAGACCACCGCCACCGCCGTCTGGAACACCAGCGTCTGGCCGCGCATGCGCCGCAGCTGCGCGGTTGCGCGCGCATGGTCGCCCGGCTTGCCCAGCGCCTCGCCGGCCAGGTCGGCCACCTGGTCGGAACCGATGACCACGGCTTCGGGAAAACGCGCCGCAACCGCATGGGCCTTTTCGAGCGCCAGGCGTTCGGCCAGCGCCCGGGGCGACTCGCCGCCGCGCGGGGTTTCGTCGACGTCGGGCGGCTGCACGTCGAAGGGCAGGCGCAGGCGGGAGAGCAGTTCGCGCCGGTAGCGCGAGGTCGAGGCAAGGATCACGGGGCGTTGCATGGGATGATTGTGCGTGAGCGCGCTAGACTGGTGCGGATGAAGAGAGAATTTGCCCCCGAACGGCTCGATGTGGCCCGCTTTGCCCTGGCGGGCGCCACGCTGGAAGCGGCCGAGCCCGTTGCCAACTACGTGCGGCTCGCGGCCGAGCTGGCGACCGAGGCAGAACCCGCGGCCGACACCCTCGTGCGCTGGACAGCCAGCGGCGAGGAGCGTCCCGGTGCCGACGGCAAGGCCGAGCCCTGGCTGCACCTGGACGCCGAAGCGACGCTGCCCCTGACTTGCCAGCGCTGCCTGACGCCGGTGGCGACGCCGGTCATGGTGAGCCGATGGTTCCGTTTCGTCGCCGACGAGGCCACGGCTGAAGCCGAGGACGAGGAAGCCGACGAAGACGTGCTCGCGATGAGCCGCGACTTCGACCTGCGCGCGCTCGTCGAAGACGAGCTGCTGATGGAGATCCCCGTCACGCCCGCGCATGACGTCTGTCCCGTGCCGGTCCGGCTCTCTTCCAGCGACGACGATTTCAAGGCGGCAGAAGAGGCCAAGCCCAACCCGTTCGCGGTGCTCGGCGCGCTGCGCCCGCGTGGTCCCAAAGAGGGCGGGTAGCCCTTATCCGCCAGCTGGGCTATAATCATGGGCTTCGCGCGCGCCGCCGTGAGCAGCAATGCCATTCATCATTGCCACCGCAAGAGAGCGCATCCAATCACTCACCTCACAGTCCAGGAGCCATCATGGCCGTCCAGCAAAACAAGAAGTCGCCTTCCAAGCGTGGCATGCACCGTTCGCACAACGCGCTGGTCGTGCCCGGTATCGCCGTCGAGCCCACCACCGGCGAAACGCACCTGCGTCACCACATCAGCCCGAACGGTTTCTACCGTGGCCGGCAAGTGCTCAAAAACAAGTCCGAAGCCTGATCTCGCATCCCAAGGCCGAGGCCCGAAGCTACTTTCGCCGTAGCGTCGGGCCTTTGTTTTGATGGCTACGTCTTCTTCTCCCGAATCCACTGCTGCGCCTTCCGCAATCACGCTCGCCGTCGATTGCATGGGAGGCGACCATGGGCCGCGTGTCACGCTCGCGGCCTGCCGCGCGTTTCTCGAGCGGCACAGTGAGGCCTCCTTGCTGCTGGTAGGCGCGCCCGCCGCATTGGCGGGCTTCGCCGCGCACCCGCGCGCCCGCGTCGTGCCAGCCAGCGAAGTGGTGGGCATGGACGACCCGATCGAGATCGCGCTGCGCAAGAAGAAGGATTCTTCGATGCGCGTGGCGATCCAGCAGGTAAAGGACGGCGCCGCCCACGCAGCGGTGTCTGCCGGCAACACCGGCGCCTTGATGGCGATTGCGCGCTACCTGCTCAAGACCCTCGACGGCATCGACCGCCCCGCGATCGCACCGCAACTTCCCAACGTGAAGGGCGGCGCAACGACCGTGCTCGATCTGGGCGCCAACGTCGATTGCGACGCTGAAGACTTGCTGCAGTTCGCGGTGCTCGGTTCTGCGCTGGTGTCGGCGCTCACGGGCAACGAGGCGCCATCGGTGGGCTTGCTCAATATTGGCGAGGAAGCCATCAAAGGCAGCGAAACGATCAAAAAGGCCAGTCAACTGCTCCGAACTGCTGCTAATTCAAAAGATCTCAACTTCTACGGCAACGTCGAAGGCAATGACATCTTCAAAGGCACGACCGACATCGTCGTGTGCGACGGCTTCGTCGGGAATGTGGCACTCAAGGCCAGCGAAGGCGTGGCTTCGATGATCGGGGACTTCATCCGGGTCGAATTTTCTCGCAATGTTTTTACCAAGATGGCGGCAATCGCAGCCTATCCAGTCCTAAAAGCGTTCAAAAGCCGTCTCGACCACCGTCGATACAACGGCGCGGCCTTGCTTGGTCTGCGCGGGCTGGTTTTCAAGAGCCATGGCTCGGCTGACGAAGTGGCTTTCGGGCATGCGCTCGATCGCGCTTATGATGCCGCTCGCAACAACCTGCTCGATCGCGTGCGGGCCCGCATTGCTCATGCCGCACCATTGCTCGCGCGGCAGGATCCCGCGGTGTCCCAGGACGCGACAGCCCTTCACGCTTGATGAGCTCTTATTCACGCATCACCGGCACCGGCAGCTACCTGCCACCGCGCCGGGTGACCAACGACGACCTCGCCGCTGAACTGGCGCTGCGCGGCATCGAGACCTCCAACCAATGGATCGTCGAGCGCACCGGCATCCATGCGCGCCACTTCGCGGCGCCCGAAGTGTCGAGCAGCGACCTCGGCCTCGAAGCGGCCCGGAATGCCCTCGAGGCGGCAGGTCGCAAGGCCGAAGAGATCGACCTGATCATCGTCGCGACTTCGACGCCGGACATGGTGTTTCCGTCGTCGGCTGCGATCCTCCAGAACAAGCTCGGCATCGCCGGTTGCCCGGCCTTCGACGTGCAGGCGGTCTGCAGCGGCTTCGTCTATGCGCTCACGGTGGCTGACGCGATGATCCGCACCGGCACGGCGCGCTGTGCGCTGGTCGTGGGCGCCGAGGTCTTCTCGCGCATCCTCGATTTCAGCGACCGCACCACCTGCGTGCTGTTCGGCGACGGCGCGGGCGCCGTGGTGCTCGAGGCCAGCGAGGAGCCCGGCATCCTCGCGAGCGACCTGCATGCGGACGGCAAGCATGTGGGCATTCTGTGCGTGCCCGGTCATGTGTCGGGCGGCAACGTGCTCGGCACGCCGCTGCTGCACATGGACGGCCAGGCCGTCTTCAAGCTCGCCGTGCGCGTGCTCGAGGAAGCCGCCCGCACCACACTCGCGAAGGCGGGCAAGACCGAAGCCGACATCGACTGGCTGATTCCGCACCAGGCCAATATCCGCATCATGGAAGGCACGGCGAAGAAGCTCAAGCTGCCGCTCGAGAAGCTCGTCGTCACGGTCAACGAGCACGGCAACACGTCAGCCGCCTCGATCCCGCTGGCACTCGATGAGGCCGTGCGATCCGGGCGGGTGAAGAAGGGCGAAACGCTCATGCTTGAAGGCGTGGGCGGCGGCTTCACCTGGGGTGCGGTGCTCTTGAACCTATAGCATGCCGCTGTCCGCACTCGCGTACCGCGGCGTTCGCATGCGCCTCAAAAAACAATGAAATCCTTTGCTTTTGTCTTCCCCGGCCAGGGCTCGCAGGCCGTCGGCATGCTCGACGCCTGGGGCGACCATCCGGCCGTGGCCGAGACCCTGCGCGAGGCGTCCGAAGCGCTCGGCGAAGACGTCGGCGCGCTGATCAAGAACGGCCCCAAGGAAGAGCTGGCGCTCACCAACAACACGCAGCCCGTGATGCTGGTGGCTGGCGTGGCCGCCTGGCGTGCCTGGCTTGCCGAAGGCGGCGCGGCTCCGGCGGTCGTGGCGGGCCATTCGCTCGGTGAGTATTCGGCGCTCGTGGCGTCGGGCGTGCTGACGCTGGCGCAGGCCGCGCCGCTCGTGCGGTTCCGCGCCAAGGCCATGCAGCAGGCCGTGCCGGTCGGCGTGGGTGCGATGGCGGCGGTCCTCGGCATGGAGGCCTCGAAGGTGATCGCCGGTTGCGCCGAAGCCACCGCGGCCTTCGGCGCGGGCAGCGCCGAGATCGTCGAGGCGGTGAACTTCAACGATCCGATGCAGACGGTGATCGCCGGTAGCAAGGCCGCGGTCGACAAGGCCTGCGAGCTGCTCAAGGCGGGGGGCGCCAAGCGCGCGCTGCTGCTGCCGGTGTCGGCGCCGTTCCATTCCAGCCTGATGAAGCCTGCGGCCGAGGCCCTTCGCGAGAAGCTGAGCACGATCAGCCTGGCTGCGCCGCAGATTCCGGTGCTCAACAACATCGACGTGGCGGTGGAAACCGATCCCGAGCGCATCCGCGAAGCGTTGGTGCGCCAGGCCGCCGGTCCGGTGCGCTGGGTCGAGACCGTCCAGGCCTTGAAACTGCGCGGTGTCGCCGCCATCATCGAGTGCGGGCCCGGCAGGGTGCTGGCCGGAACGGTCAAGCGCATCGCCCCCGAACTCGAGGCCGCGTCGGTGTACGACCCGGCAACGCTCGCAGACACCCGTCAACTGCTCGCCTGATGAGCGGCCCAAGGCCCGATACTCCTTTTATGAGCATTCCAAAATTCGAAGGGCAGGTTGCCCTGGTCACCGGCGCGTCGCGCGGCATCGGCGCGGCGATCGCGCTCGAACTCGCGCAGCGCGGTCTCAAGGTGGTCGGCACCGGCACCACCAATGACAGCGCGGCCAAGATCACATCGGCCCTGAGCGCGTTCGACGGCCGCGGCCGCGCGCTCGACGTGAACGACGGGGCGGCCGTCGATGCGCTCATCGACGAGATCGTCAAGGCCTATGGCGCGATCCACGTGCTGGTCAACAACGCCGGCATCACGCGCGACACGCTGGCCATGCGCCTCAAGGACGAGGACTGGGATGCGGTGCTCGACACCAATCTGAAGGCCGTGTTCCGGCTCTCGCGCGCGGTGATCCGCCCGATGATGAAGCAGCGCTACGGCCGCATCATCAGCATCACGAGCGTGGTGGGCGCCGCTGGCAATGCCGGCCAGGCCAACTACGCGGCCGCCAAGGCCGGCGTTGCCGGCATGACCCGCGCGCTCGCACGCGAACTCGGCAGCCGCAACATCACGGTCAACTGCGTTGCGCCGGGCTTCATCGAAACCGACATGACGGCCAGCCTCCCCGAGGCCCAACAGCAAGCGCTGCTTCAGCAGATCCCGCTGGGGCACCTGGGCAAGCCGGCCGACATCGCGCATGCGGTGGCCTATCTCGCATCGCCTCAGGCGTCGTACGTGACGGGGCAGGAACTGCACGTCAACGGCGGCATGCACATGTAGCCGAAAGGCGCAATGCTTTCCCGTACCGGACGCACGGCAAATGCCACAATGCGCCCGGCTAAAATCCACCGTTACCTACAACCCTCAGAGGGAACCAAATGAGCGATATCGAAGCACGTGTCAAGAAAATCATCGCCGAGCAGCTCGGCGTGGAAGAGTCTCAAGTGACGAATGAAAAGGCTTTCGTGGCCGACCTCGGCGCTGACTCGCTCGACACGGTCGAACTCGTGATGGCACTCGAAGACGAGTTCGGCATCGAGATCCCCGACGAAGATGCCGAAAAGATCACCACGGTGCAAAACGCCGTCGACTACGCCACCAAGAATCAAAAGGCCTGACCGGCCGGCTGATGCTGCGACGGCGCCCGGCGGCTTCTCTTCACTGAACCGCAAGCGCCGATCGGCAGCTGCTCCACGCTTCCAGAAAGGTTTGCCGGCATGACCAAACGCCGCGTCGTCGTAACCGGACTCGGTTGCATCGCTCCTGTCGGAAACTCCGCAACCGAATCCTGGGCCAACCTGTTGGCCGGGAAGTCGGGTATTGCGAACATCACCGCCTTCGATGCAAGCGCCTTCGCCTGCAAGTTCGCAGGCGAGGTGAAGGGTTTCGACATCACCCAATACATTTCCGAGAAGGAAGCGCGTCACATGGACCGCTTCATCCATCTCGGCCTTGCCGCGGCCATCCAGGCCGTGCAGGACAGCGGACTGCCGACCGGCGAAGCGCTGCCCTATGAAGACGCTGTGCGCATCGGTTGCAACATCGGCTCGGGCATCGGCGGCCTGCCGATGATCGAGGAAACGCACGGGGAATACGCGAGTCGCGGCCCCCGCCGCATTTCGCCATTCTTCGTGCCGGCGTCGATCATCAACATGATCTCGGGCCACGTGTCGATCAAGTACGGCTTCAAGGGCCCGAACATCGCCGTCGTGACCGCCTGCACGACAGGTCTGCATGCCATTGGCACGTCGGCGCGCATGATCGAGTACGGCGATGCCGACGTCATGATCGCGGGCGGGGCCGAGTCGACCATCTCCCCGCTGGGCATCGGCGGCTTCACCGCGCCTCGCGCGTTGAGCACGCGCAACGACGATCCCGCCACGGCTTCGCGGCCGTGGGACAAGGACCGCGACGGCTTCGTGCTGGGCGAAGGCGCCGGTGTGGTGGTGCTGGAGGAGTACGAGCGCGCGAAGGCGCGCGGCGCCAAGATCTACGCCGAAGTGGCGGGCTTCGGGCTGACCGGCGATGCGTACCACATGACGGCGCCCGACGTCGACGGCCCGCGCCGCTCGATGACGATGGCGCTGGCGAACGCGGGCGTCAACGCCGACGAGGTGCAGTACCTCAACGCGCACGGCACCTCGACGCAGATCGGCGACCTGAACGAGACCAACGCGATCAAGAACACCTTCGGCGACCATGCGAAGAAGCTGATCGTGAACTCCACCAAGTCGATGACCGGCCACCTGCTGGGCGGCGCCGGCGGCATCGAATCGGTGTTCACGGTGCTCGCGCTGCATCATCAGAAGAGCCCGCCGACCATCAACATCTTCAACCAGGATCCGGAGTGCGATCTCGACTACTGCGCCAACGAGGCGCGCGATCTGAAGATCGATGTCGCGGTCAAGAACAACTTCGGCTTCGGCGGCACCAACGGCACGCTGGTGTTCAAGCGCGTTTGAGCATTGCTCTTTCATGCACAGCGCGCCGTCGGTGACCTATCCGGTCGGGCGCTCGCGCGGTGCAGCCCGGATCCTGATCGCGGCGTGGGCACTGGGTGCCTGCTGCGCGGGCGTGTCCTTCTATCTCTTCGATGGCGCGGGCTGGCGCCAGGTGCTCCTGGTGCTGAGCGTGCTGTTCTCGGGCGGTGCTGCCGCGCTTGCGCTGCGAGGCGACGGTGCAGCCGAGCTGCGTTTCGACGGGCGTCACTGGACACTCGCGGGTGCTGAGACGGGCAGGGCGGTTGTGGCGGCGCGCGCCGCCGTGGCGCTCGACCTGCAATCGCTGCTGCTGATCCGGCTCGCCGAGCCGGGCCGGGCAGCGCGCTGGGTGTGGGCCGAGCAGCGTGCCATGCCCGAGCGCTGGCGCGACCTGCGCCGTGCGGTATATTCGCGCGCCCCGTCGGCATCGACCGCCGGTGAGCCGTGGCGGGCGACCGCGCCTGTCGATGCGCCCTGAACCTTCCAGATGACCACTTCCGTGCCGCCAGTGCCACCGGACTCGGACTTGCCCGAGGCAGCCGCCGCCGTGCCGCGGCCGGGGGAGGTCGACCTGCAGCTGGTTCAGCGCACCGTGGCCGGCGACCAGAAGGCTTTCGAACTTCTGGTCATCAAGTACCAACGCCGGATCGAACGCCTGATCGGGCGCATGGTGCGCGACGTCGACCTGGTCGAGGACATCGCGCAGGAGACTTTCATCCGCGCCTACCGCGCGCTGCACCAGTTTCGCGGCGACGCGCAGTTCTACACCTGGCTCTATCGGATCGCGGTCAACACCGCAAAGAAGGCGCTGGTCGACATGAAGCGCGATCCGACCATCTCGGAAAGCGCCCTGCGGCCGTCTTCTGACGACGACGATGAAACTTACCGTCCGGGAAACGAACCAACCACCGACGAAACCCCCGAATCGGTGCTGGCGGCCAACGAGATCGCCCGCGTGGTCGAGATGGCCATGGACGCGCTGCCCGCCGAACTGCGTCAGGCTGTGACCCTGCGCGAGATCGAGGGCATGAGTTACGAAGAGATTGCCGAGGTCATGAATTGCCCTATCGGCACGGTGCGCTCGCGTATCTTCAGGGCGCGTGAGGCCATTTCGGCCAAGGTCAAGCCGATGCTGGACAACCAATCCGGCAAGCGGTGGTAGGTAAGCAGGTGAATGAAATGAATCAGAACATGACGGTTCGTGAACAAGTGTCCGCACTCGCGGACGGTCATTTGCAGAGTGAGGACCTGGCGCTGGCCATCGAAGCGGTCTGCGCACAGGAAGACGCCCGCGGCGCTTGGCAGGCTTACCACGTCGTCGGCGACGTGCTGCGCTCGGGCGCCCACTCGCCGTGCACCGACACCGACGCCTTCCTGACGCGCTTCCAGCGGCGCCTGGCGGCGGAGCCCGTGGTGGTGCGGCCGGCCGCGTTGCCCGTGGCGCCCGCTTCGTCGGTGCCTGCGGTTCGGCGCAAGGCAGACGCGGCCAACGAGCCGGTGTTCCGCTGGAAACTCGTCGCCGGTGCCGCGTCGTTGATGGCCGTCGCGGCGATCAGCTGGACCCTGGTCGGCAACGGCGCTGCCGTGCAGGCGCCGGGCGCGCAACTCGCGGCGACGCAGCCGCAGCCGGGCGCAGCGGCCGTGGTGACCACAGCGGGCGCGAACGGCCCCGCGAATGCCGCCCCAACCGCGCTGGCGTCGACGCGCGTGCTGGTCGGCAACGGCAACCCGCAAGTGATGCTGCGCGATCCGCGACTCGACCAGTTGCTCGAGGCGCATCAGCAGGCCGGCGGCGCTTCGCAGATGCCCTCCGGGTTCCTGCGCAATGCGACTTTCGAAGGCCCTTCGCGCTGATGTGCGCCGATCGCCACGCTCGATGACCGTTCCGATGCCCATCTCCGCTCGCGCGTTTGCGCTGGTGTTCGCTGCCTTTTGCCTGGCCCATGTGGCGGTCGCCCAGACCCGGCCGGCGACCGCGAACCCCAAAGGCGCGGGGCCGGCACACGCCGGCGACGCGCCGCCTGCGCTGGGCGTGGTCGAGTGGCTGCAGCGCATGCACTCGGGGGCGCGGCAGCGCAACTACATCGGCACCTTCGTGGTGTCGGCCGCGGGCGGCGACCTGTCGAGTGCGCGCATTTGGCATGTGCGCGACGGTGAGATGCAGATCGAGCGCATCGAGGCCTTGTCGGGGCCGCCGCGCTCGACCTTCAGGCGCAACCACCATGTCATGACCTTCCTGCCCGAAGCAAAGGTCGTGAAGGTCGAGAAGCGCGAGAGCTTCGATCTGTTCCCCAACCTGCCGGACAAGCCTGATTCGTCGGTTGGCGACTTCTACGAGGTCCGGGCGCTCGGCAAGGACCGCGTGGCTGGTTTCGACACCGATGTGGTGCAACTGGTGCCGCATGATGGTCTGCGCTTCGGCTACCGCATCTGGAGCGAGCGTCGCTCGGGCCTGCTCGTGAAGCTCCAGACCGTCGACAGCGACTCTCGCGTGGTGGAGCAGTCGGCGTTCTCCGAACTCCAGCTCGATGCGCCGGTCAAGGCGCAGGCGCTGCTGCAGATGATGTCGAACACCAGTGGCTACCGCGTCGAGAAGCTCGAACTCGAGCGCAGCAGCGCGCACGACGAGGGTTGGGCGCTCAAGACGCCTGTCGCAGGCTTCCGTCCGCGCAGCTTCTACCGCCGCCCGGCGGGCGACAAGAGCGCGCAGGAGCGCACCGTCCAGTGGACCTTTTCCGATGGCCTCGCTTCGGTGTCGCTTTTCATCGAGCGCTACGATGAAAAGCGCGCGCCCCGCGACGGCGTGTTGACCATCGGCGCCACCAACGCGATTCGCCGGCGGCTGCCGGAGCCGGCGAGCGACTGGTGGCTCACGGCCGTGGGCGAGGTGCCGCAGCAGACGCTCAACGCATTCGCCCAGAGCCTCGCACGGACGCGCTGAACTGAAAGCGCGGCCGGGCGCCACTGACAAGAAGTTGCGCGTTTGTCGTTGGTGCTGAACCAAGTTGGCGTTGCAGACTCCATAGCTCTTTCACTTCTGGCCGCTCTGTTCTTTTGAAAGAAAACCGATGATGTTCAAAGTCGAGGGACACCAGCTTCGTTCCTATCTCTTCGCATTCGGCATGGCGTTCACGGGCGCCGCAGCGCTGCTGCCCGCCGCGCCGGCCCATGCACAGGCACCGCAGGTGCCACAGACGCCGCAAGCGCGCGGCTTGCCCGATTTCGCCGACCTGGTCGAGCAGGTCGGTCCCGCGGTGGTCGGCATCCGCACCGTCGAGAAGGTCACGCGTGGTGGTGGTAGCGGTGGCGGAGAAATGGACGAGGAGATGCAGGAGTTCTTCCGCCGCTTCTTCGGCCAGCCACTGCCCGGCAACCCGCGCCCCGGCCCGCGCCCGAATCGCCCGCAGCAGGAAGAAGAGCGTCCGCGCGGCGTGGGTTCGGGTTTCATCCTGAGCGCCGACGGCTATGTGATGACCAACGCGCATGTGATCGAGGATGCTTCCGACATCATCGTCACCCTGACCGACAAGCGCGAGTTCAAGGCGAAGCTGATCGGCGCCGACAAGCGCAGCGACGTTGCCGTGGTCAAGATCGAGGCCACGGGCCTGCCGGTGGTGAAGGTGGGCGACATCTCGAAGCTGCGCGTCGGCGAATGGGTCATGGCGATCGGTTCACCCTTCGGCCTCGAGAACACCGTGACCGCCGGCATCGTGAGCGCGAAGCAGCGCGACACCGGCGACCTGGTGCCGCTGATCCAGACCGACGTGGCCATCAATCCCGGCAATTCGGGCGGCCCGCTGATCAACCTGCGCGGTGAAGTGGTCGGCATCAACAGCCAGATCTACTCGCGCTCGGGCGGCTACATGGGCATCTCGTTCTCGATCCCGATCGACGAGGCGATCCGTGTCAGCGACCAGCTGCGCACCACCGGTCGCGTGTCGCGCGGCCTCATCGGCGTGACCATCGGCTCGGTCTCGAAGGACGTGGCCGAATCCCTCGGACTCGGCAGCAAGGCGCGCGGGGCGGTCGTGAGCAGCGTGGTGCCGGGTTCGGCGGCCGACAAGGCCGGCGTGCGCCCCGGCGACATCATCACCAAGTACGGCGACAAGGTCATCGAAACGCCGAGCGATCTCTCGCGTTCGGTCGCGAGCACCAAGCCGGGCGTGAAGAGCACGCTGAGCGTGTTCCGCAATGGCAGCGCGCGCGAACTGTCGATCACCGTGGCCGAGGGCGACCCTGAAGTCAAGCCGGCCGGCAAGCGCCCGCAGGAGAGCGAAGAGCCGCAAGCCAAGCCCTCGGCAGCCGGCAAGGCGCTGGGCTTGACGGTCACCGACCTGACCGAGGCGCAGAAGAAAGAGCTGAAGATGCGCGGCGGCGTGCGCATCGAAGCCGCGAGCGATGCCGCTGCGCGTGCCGGGCTTCGCGAAGGCGACGTGATTCTTGCCGTCGGGAACATCGAGGTCTCGGGTGTGAAGGATTTCGAGGCCGCGATCGCCAAGGCTGACAAGAGCAAGCCACTCAGCGTGCTGTTCCGCCGTGGCGAGTGGGCGCAATACGCACTGATCCGGCCTGCACGCTGATCCGGTCCGGCCGTCAAGTGGCCCCACCCGTCACTCGGGTTTGGGGCCCTTTTTTTGAGGTGTTTGCGACGTTCGAGCGGCTGGTTTCAAAAAAAGTTAATGGAGTGAAAAGAGTTGATTTTGTTAGTGAAAGCTAACTTAATTGGAGCCTTAGGACGAATTTCGGTAGAATAGCGCTCGCTGGGCGGTAGGTCAGCGCATAAGGAGGTGGGTTTCCTCCACCATGCGAGATGTCCTACAGCAGTCCACCGGCGCTCCACAGATCGCCCACATGTTGTTCATGGAGTGCTCCATCAACCTTGTGGATAAGTTGTTAATATCTTTGATGTTGTGGACCCGCAACGACCCGTTTTGACCCTGTCCCTGGATGTACGCGCCTCCCTTTTTGCCTACAATGAAGTTCCAACTACTGCAGTTGCCATTGCTTGTTGGTTCAGGGCGCGTCTCCAGAAGACGCGCCCTTTTTTCTTGCCTGTCGCACTCTGCGCACGAGCCAATTCAAGTACTTAAGCGTTCCCGTTGATGAATCACATCAGAAATTTCTCGATCATTGCGCACATCGACCACGGCAAGTCGACGCTCGCAGACCGCTTGATCCAGCGTTGCGGCGGCCTCGCGGAGCGCGAAATGGAAGCGCAGGTTCTCGACTCGATGGACATCGAAAAAGAGCGTGGGATAACCATCAAGGCGCAGACCGCTGCGCTGCACTACAAGGCGCGCGATGGACAGGTCTACAACCTCAATCTGATCGACACGCCGGGCCACGTCGACTTCTCGTATGAAGTGAGTCGCTCGCTCTCGGCATGCGAAGGTGCGCTGCTCGTCGTCGACGCATCGCAAGGTGTCGAAGCGCAGACGGTGGCCAACTGCTACACCGCGCTCGACCTCGGTGTCGAGGTGGTGCCCGTGCTCAACAAGATCGACCTGCCGAACGCGGACCTCGACAACGCGCGCACCGAGATCGAAGACGTGATCGGCATCGATGCGACCGACGCGATTCCCTGCTCGGCGAAAACCGGCGTGGGCATCGACGACATCCTCGAGACGATCGTGAAGCGCATGCCCGCGCCGCGCGGCAATCCCGACGGTCCGCTGCGCGCGATGATCGTCGACAGCTGGTTCGATGCGTACGTCGGTGTTGTCATGCTGGTGCGCGTGGTGGATGGACGGCTCGTCAAGGGCGAGCGCATCAAGATGATGGCCTCGGGCGCCATGTACAACGCCGACAACATCGGCGTCTTCACGCCGGCCACCGAGCCGCGCGCGTCGCTCGAGGCGGGCGAGGTGGGCTACATCATTGCGGGCATCAAGGAGCTGCAGGCCGCCAAGGTCGGCGACACCGTGACGCTGATCAAGTCGGGCACGGGCGGTGCGGGGGCCACGGCCACCGAGGCGCTGCCGGGCTTCAAGGAAATCCAGCCGCAGGTGTTTGCCGGGCTCTACCCGACCGAGGCCAGCGAGTACGACTCGCTGCGCGATGCGCTCGAGAAGCTCAAGCTCAACGATTCGTCTCTGCGCTACGAGCCCGAGGTGAGCCAGGCTCTGGGCTTCGGCTTCCGCTGCGGCTTCCTCGGCCTGCTGCACATGGAAATCGTGCAGGAACGGCTGGAGCGGGAGTTCGACCAGGACCTGATCACCACCGCGCCGAGCGTGGTGTACCAGGTGGTGCGCAACGACGGCGAGGTCATCATGGTCGAGAACCCGTCCAAGATGCCCGAGGTCGGCAAGATGAGCGAGATCCGCGAGCCGATCGTGACCGTTCATCTTTATATGCCGCAGGAATATGTCGGCGCGGTCATGACGCTCGCGAACCAGAAGCGCGGCGTGCAGTTGAACATGGCCTACCACGGCCGCCAGGTCATGCTGACCTACGAGATGCCGCTCGGCGAGATCGTGCTCGACCTCTTCGACAAGCTGAAGTCGGTCAGCCGGGGCTACGCCTCGATGGACTATGAGTTCAAGGAGTACCGGGCGTCGGACGTGGTCAAGGTCGACATCCTGCTCAACGGCGAGAAGGTCGACGCGCTGTCGATCATCGTGCACCGAAGCCAGTCGCAATACCGCGGCCGGGCGGTGGTGTCGAAGATGCGCGAGATCATTTCGCGCCAGATGTTCGACGTTGCGATCCAGGCCGCCATCGGGGTCAACATCATTGCGCGTGAGACAATCAAGGCGCTGCGCAAGAACGTGCTGGCCAAGTGCTACGGCGGCGACATCTCCCGCAAGAAGAAGCTGCTCGAGAAGCAGAAGGCGGGCAAGAAAAGAATGAAGCAGATCGGCTCCGTCGAGGTCCCGCAAGAGGCCTTCCTCGCGATTCTGCAAGTCGAAGACTGATCTCAAACATGGCATTCATTACTTCAGTGGTCCTCGCGGCCTTCGTCGGCTACGTCGGTGCCTGGTACTTCGGCGCGCTCGAAGGCAACTTCGCGCTGCTGCTGTTCCTGGCGACGGTGGTCACCGGCCTGTACTGGCTGGCGGAGCGCTTCTACTTCCTGCCCCGGCGCGAACGCGCCGCCGCGGCGCTGGAGGGATCGCTCGCCGAGCGCAATGCACGCCTCGCCGGCCAGGGCATCACGCAGGTCGACACGGTGGACCCGAAGGCGAGCGAGCGCCTGCTCATGCAGCCCTGGTGGCTCGACTGGACGGCCGGCCTGTTCCCGGTGATTCTGGTGGTGTTCCTGCTGCGTTCGTTCCTGTACGAGCCGTTCAAGATTCCGTCGGGCTCGATGATGCCGACGCTGCTGACCGGTGACCTGATCCTGGTCAACAAGTTCACTTACGGCCTGCGCCTGCCGGTCATCAACACCAAGATCACCGAGGGCACGCCGCTGGCCCGCGGCGACGTGGTGGTCTTCCGCTATCCGCCCAAGCCGAGCATGGACTACATCAAGCGCGTGGTCGGCATCCCGGGCGACGAAGTCGCCTACCTCAACAAGAAGCTCACCATCAACGGCCAGCCGGTACCCAAGCAGCCGTTGCCCGACTATCTCGACAGCGAATCGATGCGCCTGCTGAAGCAGTTCAGCGAAGACCTCGGCAGCAAACAGCACCGCCTGCTCAACGACGATGCAGGTCCGGCCTTCGTGCAGGGCGTGACCGATTTCCCCTTCCGCGAGAATTGTCGCTATTCGGTGGAGGGCGTGGTGTGCAAGGTGCCCGCCGGCAACTACTTCATGATGGGCGACAACCGCGATAATTCGGCCGACTCGCGTTTCTGGGGCTTCGTGCCCGACAAGAACATCGTCGGACGAGCGTTCTTCGTGTGGATGAATTTCGGAGACCTGGGTCGCATCGGTCCGTTCCAATAAGCAATCGAGATACTCGAGGGGGTAAGGGAAATGAAGTCGAATCCATTCATCCGCAGCGCCAGGGCTTCGCGGCAGCGCGGTATTTCGTTCCTCGGCCTGGTCTTCGTGGCCGTGGTGCTGGCGTGCGTGGGCGTCGTGGTCGCGCAGGTCATCCCGACGCTGATCGAATACCAGGCGATCAACAAGGCCGCCAACAAGGCCAAGGAAGGCACCACGGTGCCCGAAGTGCGCGCGATCTTCGACCGGGCGCAGGCGATCGACGATTTCAAGTCGGTCTCGGGCAAGGACCTCGACATCCGCAAGGAAGGCGACCGGGTGGTCGTCTCGTATGCCTACGAGCGCGAGATCCCCTTGTTCGGCCCGGCCTACCTGGTGCTCAAGTACAAGGGCGAGGCCCGCTGAACGCGGCGACACGCAAGGTGGACGGTGGCCTCGTTGCGCTGCAGGAGCGCCTCCAGCATTCGTTCTCGGACCCGCGGCTGCTTCAGCTCGCGCTGACGCACCGCAGCTTCTCCGCCGACCACAACGAGCGCCTCGAGTTCCTCGGCGACTCGGTGCTCAACCTCGCGGTTTCGCACCTGCTCTACATCCGGCTTTCGGCGCTGCCCGAGGGCGACCTCTCGCGCGTGCGGGCCAATCTGGTCAAGCAGGACACGCTGCACCAGCTGGCGGTGGATTTGGCGCTGTCGCCGCTGCTGCGGCTCGGCGAGGGCGAAGCGCGCTCAGGCGGCCCGAACCGGCCCTCGATCCTGGCCGATGCGCTCGAGGCGCTGATCGGTGCGGTCTACCTCGACGCCGGCTTCGCTGCCGCGCAGGCGCTGGTGCATCGGCTCTACGACGCGGTCGAGATCAATCCGCGCATGCAGGCCGCAGCCAAAGACCCGAAGACCGAATTGCAGGAATGGCTCCAGGGCCACAAAATGAAGTTGCCGGCGTATCGCGTGGTTGACACGCTCGGCGCAGCGCACAAGCAGACCTTCGATGTCGAGTGCGAGGTGCCGGAGCTGGGCCTGCGCGAGCGCGGCATCGGTGGTTCGCGCCGCGCCGGCGAGCAGGCTGCCGCGGCGGCCATGTTGATCCGGCTCAAGGCACGCGGCGCCGCGTGAAACCAGAATGAACGACGTAATCGACTCGACAGCAGCAGACGCCCCGGAGCCCCCGGCCGATCCGACCGCAGGCGGTCCGCAGCACTGCGGACTGGTGGCCATCGTCGGCAAGCCCAACGTGGGCAAGTCGACGCTGCTCAATGCGCTGGTCGGCCAGAAGATCAGCATCACCTCACGCAAGGCGCAAACCACGCGGCACCGCATCACGGGCATGCGCACGCGGGGGGCGACGCAGTTCGTGTTCGTCGACACGCCGGGCTTCCAGACCCTGCATGCCAACGCGCTCAACAAGTCGCTCAACAAGACCGTGCAGGGGGCCGTGGGCGACGTGGACCTGATCCTCTTCGTGGTCGAGGCCGGGAGCTTCACGCCAGCCGATGAGCGTGTGCTCAAGCTGCTCGGCAAGGGCATCCCCACGGTGCTGCTTGCCAACAAGCTCGACAACGTGCACCGCCGCGGCGACATCGCCCCCTGGCTGCAGCAGATGCAGCAGAAGCACGCCTTCGCCGAATTCGTGCCGATGTCGGCCAAGAATGCCAAGGACGTCGAACGCCTGTTCGGCGTCTGCGAGAAATACCTGCCCGAGCAGCCCTGGTTCTACGCCGAGGACGAACTGACCGACCGCAGCGAGAAGTTTCTCGCGGGCGAGCTGGTGCGCGAGAAGCTGTTTCGCCTGACCGGCGACGAGCTGCCCTACACCTCGACGGTCGTGATTGACAAGTTCGAGGAAGAGCCGCCGCAGAAGAAGGGCCACAAGCGCCTGCTGCGCATCGCCGCGACGATCGTCGTCGAGCGCGACGGCCACAAGGCCATGGTCATCGGCGACAAGGGCGAGCGCATCAAGCGCATCGGCATGGAAACGCGCGTCGAGCTCGAGAAGCTGGCCGACGCGAAGGTCTTCCTCGAGCTATGGGTGAAGGTGCGCTCCGGCTGGGCCGACGACGAAGCCCGCGTGCGCTCCTTCGGCTACGAATGAAGAAGTGGCGACGGCTGCCCACCGCGTTTCGCACGAACCGGCGTACGTGCTCCACCGCTACGACTGGAGCGAGTCGAGCCTGATCCTGGAGGTCTTCACGCGGCACCACGGGCGCATCGCGCTGGTGGCCAAGGGCGCGAAGCGGCCGAGCTCCAATTTCAGGCCGGTGCTGCTGCCGCTGCAGCCGCTGCAGCTCAACTACGGCGGCGACGCCGAGATCCGAACGCTCAAGGGCGCCGAATGGATGGGCGGCCATGTTATGCCCACGGGCGAGGCGCTGCTCTCGGGCTATTACGTCAACGAGCTGCTGCTGCGCCTGCTCGCGCGCGACGATCCTCATGAAGCGCTGTTCGACGCCTATGCCGGCGTGGTGCAGGTGCTGGCCGGCGACCATGCCGGTGCGCAGGCTGCCACCCAGGCCGCGGCGCTGCGCGCCTTCGAGCTGCTGCTGCTGCGCGAAGTGGGCTTGTTGCCTTCGCTCGAGGTCCAGACGCTGACGCTCGAGCCGCTCTCGGCCGACGCGCACTACAGCCTGGTACCCGAAGCCGGCCTCCGGCTCGCGGCCGGCGGCGAAGCGGCGCTGCGCGGCGCCGCCTGGCGGTCGCTGCAGGCCGTGCTCGAAGACCGGGCGCCGTTCACGGCCACGCTGCGCGAGATTGCGACCATGGACGCCGGCAGCAATGGTTCGCTGAGAAACCAGCTGCGTCCGCTGCTCAACTACCATTGCGGTGTGTCCACGCTGCGTACGCGGCAGATGATGAGAGATTTGCAAGCCCTATGAGCACTTCCGGCCAATGGACCACCTCGCTGTCGGTCAATCTCAACAAGGTGGCGCTGGTGCGCAACACCCGCCAGCTCGGCATTCCGAGCGTGGTGGCCGCCGCCGAGGCCTGCCTCGCGGCCGGCGCGCAAGGCATCACGGTGCATCCGCGGCCCGACGCGCGCCACATCCGTGCGCACGACGTGCACGACCTGGCGGCATTGCTCGCCGCAAAGTGGCCGGCCATCGAGTTCAACATCGAGGGCAATCCGTTCCACAACCTGATGGACTTCGTGCGCGAACAAAAGCCGCACCAGGCCACCTTCGTGCCCGACAGCGAAACGCAGTCGACCAGCGACCACGGCTGGAGCTTCCCGGAAGACGCCGAGCGCCTGCGTCCGGTGATCGCCGAAGCGCGTGCGCTCGGCGTGCGCGTGAGCCTCTTCATGGACCCGATTCCGGAGATGATGGCCGCTGCCAAGGCGGTGGGCGCCGACCGCGTCGAGCTGTACACCGAGGGCTATGCCGCTTCGCGCGGCACCGCCAGCGAAGAGGCCGTGCTTGCGCGCTACGCCGAAGCGGCGCGCGCGGCGCAGGCCGCCGGCTTGGGTGTCAATGCCGGGCACGACCTGAGCCGCGACAACCTCGCGCCCTTCCTGCGCGCCGTGCGCGGCGTGCACGAGGTCTCGATCGGCCATGCCTTCATCGCCGATGCGCTCGAACTCGGCTATGCCGCCACCACGCGGGCCTACCTGCGCTGCATCGCCGACGCGTCATGATCTACGGCATCGGCACTGACATCTGCGACGTGCGGCGCATCGCCGCGACCTTCGAGCGCCAGGGCGAACGTTTTGCCGAGCGCGTGCTGAGCGAGGCCGAATTCGCGGTCTGGCAGGCACGCAGCGCGCGCTGGCCGAAGCGCGGCCTGAGCTATCTCGCGACCCGCTTTTCCGCCAAGGAGGCATTCAGCAAGGCGATCGGCATGGGCATGCGCATGCCGATGAGCTGGCGCCTTTGCGAGATCGCGAATCTGCGAAGCGGCAAGCCGGTGATCGTGCTGCACGGCGAGCTCAAGCGGTGGTTCGAGGCCGAGGGGCTCACGGCCCACGTCACCGTGACCGACGAAACCGACTATGCGGCGAGCTTCGTCGTGGTGGAGAAGGCATGACGGCCGCAAAGGCGCCCCGCAACGGTGGCCATGCGCCGCTGATCATCGATGTGGCCGGAACCGAACTCACCGAGGCCGACCGCCGTCGCGTGCGCGATCCGCTGGTGGGCGGCGTCATCCATTTCACCCGCAACTGGCAGGACCGTGCCCAGATGACGGCACTCAACGCCGAGTTGAAGACGATACGGCCCGACCTGCTGATCTGCGTGGACCATGAAGGCGGCAGGGTCCAGCGCTTTCGCACCGACGGTTTCACGCACCTGCCGTCGATGCGCTCGCTCGGTGCGCTGTGGATGCGCGATGCGATGCGCGCCACCGAGGCCGCGACGGCTGCAGGGCAGGTGCTGGCCGCCGAGCTGCGCGCCTGCGGTGTCGACTTCAGCTTCGCGCCGGTGCTCGACCTGGACCACGGCGGCAGCAGCGTGATCGGCGACCGCAGCTTCCACCGCGATCCGCGCGTAGTGGCCCTGCTGGCCAAGAGCGTGGCGCACGGCATGCTGCAAGCAGGCATGGCCAATTGCGGCAAGCACTTTCCGGGACACGGTTTCGTCGAAGCCGATTCGCACGTCGAGATTCCGGTCGACCGGCGCGGCCTCAAGGCCATCCTGGCGGACGACGCGCGGCCCTTCGAGTGGCTCGCCGGCACGCTCACGGCCGTGATGCCTGCGCACGTGATCTATCCGAAGGTCGACAAGCGGCCTGCGGGTTTCTCGCGCAAATGGCTGAAGGATGTGCTGCGCCGCCAACTGGCCTTCGACGGCGCCATCTTCAGCGACGACCTGAGCATGGAAGCCGGGCGCTACATCGACGGCGAGCTGCTGAGCTACGCCGACGCGGCACTTGCTGCGCTCGATGCGGGCTGCGATCTTGCGATGCTTTGCAATCAGAGCATCGGCGATGGGCTGGCGCTTGATGGGCTGCTCGATGGTTTCCAGGCGGCAGCGCGAACCGGGCGGTGGCAACCCGATGCGGCCAGCGAGGCGCGCCGGCGGGCGCTGCTGCCCGGCGCATCGCCGCTCGACTGGCAGGCGCTTGCCGGATCGCCAGCGTACCGGCACGCCCGGCAAGTGCTGGCGAAGGCGAAGCTCGCTGCTGCGCAGGACGCCTAGCCCGCGAGCGGGTTCGCCCACAAGCGTTCCCCGCCCGCCTCCAGATGCGTCAGGTACAGCCGCACGTCGAATTCCAGCCGGTGGTAGTCGGGCGCCATGTGCTCGCACAGCGCATAGAAACTCTTGTCGTGCTCGCGCTCCTTCATGTGCGCGAGTTCATGCACCACGATCATGCGCAGCCATTCGAGCGGCACGTCCCTGAACAGGGTCGCGACGCGGATCTCGCGCTTGGCCTTGAGCTTGCCGCCCTGAACGCGCGAGACGGTGGTGTGCGTGCCGAGCGCGTTGCGAACCACATGGAGCTTGCTGTCGAATGCCACTTTCGACAGCGGCGGCGCCTTGCGCATGAAATCGCTCTTGAGCGCACTGACGTAGTCGTAGAGCGCGCGGTCGGTCTGCACGTCGTGCACCGACCCGGGATAGCGCTTGCGCAGCAAGGGCCCGAGCCCGTCGGTCGCGACGAGCTGCTGTACCTGCGCCAGCAACGTGGGGGGATAGCCCGCGAGATACTTCATGCAGCCGATCCGGCGCAGGCCAACCCGGTGGCCACGCCGCCGAACAGGTCGCCCTCGACCAGCGGCACGCCGGCAAAGCTTTTGCGCAGCGCCTGCTGGAACGGCCGCAAGGCCGAGGAGCCGCCGGTCAGGTAGATCGCGTCGAGGTCGCCGCTGCGCAGGCCTGCACGCCGCACGCACGCATGCGCGCAGGCGACCACGTCGTCGAGCAGGGGCGACAGCTGCTGCGCCATGTCGGCTGGCGAGAGCGAGGCCGACAGATTCCGCTCGGCGCAGGACAGGTCGATCTCGGCGCTTGCGTCCTGCACCGAAGCGGCGATCTTCGCCTGCTCGACCTCGCTGGCGATCCGGTGGCCATGCCGTTCCTCGAGCACCGTCATCAGCCGGTCGTGCAGCCGCGTGTCGGCGTAGCTGGAGCGCAGATCCTTCGCCTGCCGCAGCGCCTTGGCGGCATAGAGCCAGTTGATCAGGTGCCAGGACGACAGGTCGAAGAAGACCTTGCTCGGCACTTCGCGGCCCTGCGCGCCGGTGTGGCGGAACCCGAATGCGGGCATCACGCGGTCGAGGTTGAGGCGCTGGTCGAAATCGGTCCCGCCGATGTGCACGCCGCTGGTCGCGAGCACGTCGCCGCTGCGGTCTTCGCGCTCCGCGCGCTCGGGGCCGACGCGCACGACGGTGAAGTCGGACGTGCCGCCGCCGACGTCGACGATCAGCACCAGCGATTCCTTGGTGATGCGCTGCTCGTAGTCAAAAGCCGCTGCGATCGGCTCGAGCTGGAACGCGATGTCGTGAAAGCCCGCCGCGCGCGCTGCGTGGCGCAGGCTTTCCTCGGCGCGCTCGTCGCGCTTCGCATCGCCGTCGACGAAATGAACCGGGCGCCCGATCACCACGCGCTCGGGCGTGCGGCCCAGCTCGCGCCCCGCACGAACGGCGAGCTCACGCAGAAAGCGCGCAATGATGTCCTCGAAGCTCACGAGGCCGTCGTAGACGGCGGTTTTTTCCTGCATCAGCGGGCTGCCCAGCAGGCTCTTGAGCGAGCGCATCAGCCGGCCTTCGACGCCCGCGAGGTACAGCGCAATAGCATCGCGGCCGAAGTGGGTGCTGCGGTCCTCGGCGTTGAAGAAGATGGCGGTCGGCAGTGTGGTCGCCGTGTCCTCGACCGGCAGCAGCCGCACCGCGCCGTCGACGCGGCAGGCGACGGCGGAATTGGAGGTGCCGAAGTCGATGCCGATCGTCGGCAGCGACGACGGGGAACGCACGCTCAAGCTTCCCTGCGCAGCGCCGGAAACAGGATCACGTCGCGGATGCTCGGCGAATCGGTCAGCAGCATCATCAGCCGGTCGATGCCGATACCGCAGCCGCCGGTGGGCGGCATGCCGTACTCGAGCGCTCGCACGAAATCGTGGTCGTAGTACATGGCTTCGTCGTCGCCGCTGTCCTTGGCGGCCACCTGCGCGTTGAAGCGTGCGGCCTGATCCTCGGCATCGTTGAGCTCGCTGAAGCCGTTGCCGAACTCGCGCCCGGTGATGTAGAGCTCGAAGCGCTCGGTGACCTCGGGCCGGTCGTCGTTGGCGCGCGCCAGCGGCGAAATCTCGGTCGGGTGTTCCATGATGAAGGTGGGCTGCCAGAGCTTTTCTTCCACCGTCTCTTCGAAGTACATGACCTGCAGGCTCGCGAGGCTGCGCTGCGAGAGCTTGTCCTTTTCTTCGCTGAGGCCGAGCTTGCGCAGCGCGCTGACGAGCCACGCGCCGTCGTCCACGCCCTCGGCCACGCCGGCCGCGTCGGTGTGCTTGAGGATGGCCTCGCGGATCGTCAGCCGCTCGAAGGGCTGCGTCAGGTCGACGGGCTTGCCCTGGTAAGTGAGCTGCTGGGTGCCCACGGCCTTGTCGGCGATGGTGCGGATCAGCGTCTCGGTGAAGTCCATCAGGTCGCGGTAGTTCCAGTAGGCCGCGTAGAACTCCATCATCGTGAACTCGGGGTTGTGCCGCACCGAGATGCCCTCGTTGCGGTAGCTCCGATTGATCTCGAACACGCGCTCGAAGCCGCCGACGATCAGGCGCTTCAGGTACAGCTCGGGCGCGATGCGCAGGAACATCTCCTGGTCGAGTGCGTTGTGGTGCGTCTTGAACGGCTTGGCGTTCGCGCCGCCCGGAATGGGGTGCAGCATCGGCGTTTCGACCTCGAGAAAGTCGTTCGCCACCATGAACTCGCGCAGCGCGCTCACGGCCTTGCTGCGCGCGGTGAAGCGCACGCGCGCGGTCTCGTCGGTGATCAGGTCGACATAGCGCTGGCGGTACTTCTGCTCCTGGTCGGCCATGCCGTGGAACTTGTCGGGCAGCGGACGCAGGCTCTTGGTGAGCAGCCGCAGCGTGGTCACCTTGACCGACAGTTCGCCGGTCTTGGTCTTCATCAGCGTGCCTTCAGCGCCGACGATGTCGCCGAGGTCCCAGCGCTTGAAGTCCGCATAGACCTCCTCGCCGACCGCATCGCGCGTCACGTAGAGCTGGATGCGGCCAGTGGCGTCCTGCACGGTCGCGAAGCTGGCCTTGCCCATCACGCGCTTGAGCATCATGCGGCCCGCCACGCTCACGGCCACGGCCTTCGCTTCGAGCGCCTCGGCCTCGACGGCGCCGTGCGCCTCGCCGAGTGCGGCGGCACGGTGGCCGGGCTTGAAGTCGTTGGGAAACGCGACGCCCTTGCCCTCGGCCTGCGCGGCACGCAGCAGCTTGAGCTTTTCGCGACGTTCCGCAATGAGTTGGTTGTCGTCGGCGGCCGGTGCGGCGGGTGCCACTGCGGTGGGCGTGGGAATGTGGGGGGTCAGGTGATCGGACATGGAAGGCGGGGAGGGCGCATCGGGAGCGTGCGCGGCCGTGCATTTTAGCCGATGAACCCTCAGCCGAACCGGCCCGCAAAGCCCGTCAATGCTGCGCGATCTGCTATTTAAAAAGTAGCGGCCTAGCCAGTGATTCCCGTGCGTGCGAGCAGATCGCTGACCAGTTCGAGGCGCATCAGCGGGCTCTCGAGTTCCATGAGCCGCTGCCGCAGTTCGAGTTGCATGGGCACGAGTTCGCACCAACGGTTGGCGACCCAGCCGCAATCGTCGAAGCGGTAGGGCGCGCCGATCGGCAACCGCACGGCCTCAGCGCCCTGGGCGCTGCGGCGTTCCTCGAGGGTGTCGACCAGGCGGCGCAGGGCGGTGGCGGTGTGCTGGAGGTCGGCCGGGATCTCGAGTGCCATGTCTTCCGGCATGGCTTCGACCTCGGCGACCCACAGGCCGTGCTTCTGCATTTCGGCTTCGCGCACGCGGAAGCGCTGGGTGCCCACGCATTCGATCTGGAGCAGCCCGCTCTGCGGCGATTCGAACTCCCGGATGACGGCCAGGGTGCCGATGGCGGCGAAGCGCTCGGCCTCGGCACCAGGCCTGCGCACCTCGCTGCCGCTCGTCAGGCTGACCACGCCGAACGGGGCATCGGCCCGGCGGCATTTGCCGACCATGTCGAGGTAGCGGACCTCGAAGATGCGCAGCGGCAGCACACCGCCCGGGAACAGCACGGTGCCGAGCGGGAACAAGGGAAGTGAATGCAAAAGGGGCGGTTTCGTCATCGAGCGGTCTCGCATGGCTATCATCGCATTCCCCTCACGATGCCGTCCCATGCTCTACCAGATTCCCTCGTTTCTTCTCGATGTGATCGTCGGCCTGCTTGGCGGCGCCTGCCTGCTGCGCCTGTACATGCAGTACCACCGCGTGCCGTTCGGCAACCCGCTCGGGCGATTCATCTTTGCGATCACCGACTGGATCGTGCTGCCGCTGCGGCGGATCGTGCCGTCGGTGAAGCGCTGGGACCTCGCGAGCGGCATCGCGGCCTGGCTGCTGGTGCTCGCGAAGTTCCTGCTGCTCTGGCTCCTGATCGGCAACCTGGGCCGGCTCATCGCGCTGCCGCTGGTGTCGTTCGTGGGCCTGCTTCAGTTGGCCGTGTCGGGACTGACCGCGCTGCTCGTGGTGTACGCCGTGCTGTCATGGATACCGGGCGCCTCGCCGATGCTGCTCGACCTGATTTCGCGGCTCGCGGAGCCGCTGGTGCGGCCGTTCCGCCGCTTCATCCCGCTGCTCGGCGGCGTGGACCTGTCGCCGCTGGCCGCAATCGTGCTGTTGCAGGTGGTCGCGATCGTGCTGGGCAACCTGCTGGTCTGGGCCTACCGGCTCGGCTGACCTGCTGGTCTGGGTCTACAGGCTCGCTGCCTGAGGCCCGTGCCCCTTCCAGAAACACCGCGGAACCGGCTTTGCCGGGCCGCTGGTGTTGCCCCCGGTAGGGGGTTGGCGAAGCGGACACGAAGTGCCGCGCAGCCTGGGGGCGAGCTAAATAACCGCGTCGGCCGGCTGGCGCAGCAGCATCGCGAGCGTGCTGGCCATGGTCTTGCGCAGTTCGCGGCGGTCGCAGATGAAGTCGATCGCGCCCTTGGTCTGCAAAAACTCCGCGCGCTGGAAGCCTTCGGGCAGCGTCACGCGCACGGTCGATTCGATCACGCGCGGGCCGGCAAAGCCGATCAGCGCCTTGGGTTCCGCAATGACCACGTCGCCCACGAACGCGAAGCCTGCGGAGACGCCGCCCATGGTCGGGTCGGTCAGCACGCTGATGTAGGGCAAGCCCTTCTTGGCCAGGCGCGTGAGCGCTGCATTGGTCTTGGCCATCTGCATCAGCGACAGCAGGCCTTCCTGCATGCGCGCGCCACCGGTCGCAGTGAAGCAGATGAAGGGCACCTTCTGCTCGATGGCAGTCTCGACGCCGCGCACGAAGCGCTCGCCGACCACGCTGCCCATGCTGCCGCCCATGAACTCGAACTCGAAGCAGGCCACGACCACGCTGATGCTGTGGACGGAGCCGCCCATGACGACCAGCGCGTCGGTCTCGCCGGTGTTCTCAAGGGCTTCCTTGAGCCGCTCGGGGTACCGGCGGCTGTCCTTGAACTTGAGCGCGTCGACGGGAAGCACTTCCTGGGCGAGCTCGTAGCGGCCCTCGGCGTCGAGGAAGGCATTGAGCCGCGCGCGTGCGCCGATGCGGTGATGGTGGCTGCAGCTCGGGCAGACGTTCTGGTTGTGCTCGAGATCGGTCTTGTAGAGCACCGTTTCGCAGGCCGGGCATTTGATCCAGAGGCCTTCGGGCACCTGGCGGCGCTCCGAAGGGTCGGTCTGGGCGATCTTGGCGGGTAGCAGTTTTTCAAGCCAGCTCATGGGCAATCCTCGGGGTCAGGGCAGCGCCGATTATCGGCCAGCCGCGTTCTTGGGGGTAGCCGCGGGCAGGGCGTCGAGCGCCTCGCGGATTTCGGACAGGAATTCACGCACCACCGACACCACCTGCTCGCGCGGTTGCCCGTCGATCAGCTGGATGATCTTGGTGCCGATCACGACGGCATCTGCCGCCGAACCGACCGCCTGCGCAGTGCGCGCGTCGCGGATGCCGAAGCCCACGCCCACCGGGATGTTCACATGTTCGCGGATGCGCGGGATCATCCGGCCGACCGCCTCGGTGTCGAGGTGGCCGGCGCCGGTCACGCCCTTGAGCGACACGTAGTAGACGTAGCCGGTCGCGATGCGTGCCACCTGCGCCATGCGCTCGCTCGTGCTGGTGGGCGCGAGCAGGAAGATCAGGTCGATGCCGGCGGCCTTGAGATCGGCGGCGAAGTCCTCGCACTCCTCCGGCGGGTAGTCGACCACCAGAAGGCCATCGACGCCGGCGGCCGACGCGTCACGGATGAAGGCCTTCGAGCCATGCACGAGGTCGTAGCGCTCGACGGGGTTCGCATAGCCCATCAGCACCACCGGCGTCGTCGTGTCGTCCTGGCGGAAGGCTTCGACCATCGCAAGCACCTGCTTCATGCCCACGCCCATGGCCAGTGCCGCTTCGCCGGCCTTCTGGATCACGGGGCCATCGGCCATCGGGTCGGAGAACGGCACGCCGAGCTCGATCACGTCGGCGCCCGCGGCCACCATGCCGTGCATCAGCGCCGGCGTGATGTCGGCAAACGGAAAGCCGGCGGTGACGTAAGGGATGAGCGCGCGGCGCCCGTCTTTTTTCAGCGCGTCGAAGGTGGCGGCAATGCGGCTCATCACTTGCCTCCCTTCACGCTCAGCCCGCGCATCGAGGGCCGGTCGTAGAAGTCGACGCCCGAAAGATCGGCCACCGTGCCGATGTCCTTGTCGCCGCGCCCCGAGAGGTTCACCAGGATCGACTGGTCGGGCCGCATGGTCTTGGCGAGCTTGAGCGCGTACGCCACCGCGTGGCTCGATTCGAGTGCGGGAATGATGCCTTCGGTGCGGCACAGGTAGTGGAAGGCCTCGAGCGCTTCGGTGTCCGTGATGCCCACGTATTCGGCGCGGCCGATGTCGGCCAGGTGCGCATGCTCGGGGCCCACGCCCGGATAGTCGAGGCCCGCGCTGATGCTGTGCGTCTCGGTGACCTGGCCGTCCTCGTTCTGCAGCAGGTAGGTGCGGTTGCCGTGCAGCACGCCCGGGCTGCCACGCAGGATCGATGCCGCGTGCTTGCCGCTGTCGAGGCCTTCGCCGGCGGCTTCCACGCCGATGAGCCGCGTGCCCGCGAACGGGATGTACGGATGGAAGATGCCGATGGCGTTGCTGCCGCCGCCCACGCAGGCGATCACCACGTCGGGCTGCCGGCCCTCGGCTTCGCCGGTGATGCCCTGCGCCGCCAGCATGGCGGGCATCTGCTCGATGCATTCGGTGCCGATCACGCTCTGGAAGTCGCGCACCATCGTCGGGTAGGGGTGCGGGCCCGCCACCGTGCCGATGATGTAGAAGGTGTTTTCCACGTTCGTGACCCAGTCGCGCATGGCCTCGTTGAGCGCGTCCTTCAGCGTTTGGCTGCCCGAGTCGACCGGCACCACCGTGGCGCCGAGCAGGTTCATGCGGTAGACGTTGGGGCTCTGGCGCTTCACGTCCTGGCTGCCCATGTAGACCACGCACTCGAGCCCGTAGCGCGCGCAGATCGTGGCGGTGGCCACGCCGTGCTGGCCGGCCCCGGTCTCGGCGATGATCCGCGGCTTGCCCATGCGGCGCGCGAGCATTGCCTGGCCGATCACGTTGTTGATCTTGTGCGCGCCGGTGTGGTTGAGGTCTTCGCGCTTCAGGTAGATCTGGGCGCCGCCCATCTCCCGGCTCGTGCGTGCCGCGTGGTAGATCGGCGAGGGCCGGCCGACGAAGTGCTTGAGCTCGTAGTGGAATTCCGCGAGGAACGCCGGATCGTCCTTGCACTTCGCATAGGCGTCGCGCAGTTCATTGATCGCGTGGGTGAGCGTTTCGCTCGCGAAGGTACCGCCGTAACGGCCGAAATGGCCGCTGGCATCGGGTTGCTGGTAGTTGCTTTGCATGGTTCTCGATCGGTGGGCCGCGGCCCGATCGCGATCGGGAAGCGGCGGCTAACTGGAGGAGAAGGACGCGTCGGCCGCCCTGGCGGCTGCAACGAATTGCCGGATCTTGGCGGCGTCCTTCAGGCCCTTGTTTCCCGGGCCGTCGATTTCGACGCCCGAGCTCACATCAACGGACAGCGACTTGCAGCGCGCCCGCAGGATGCGAATGCCATCGCTCACGTTTGCAGGTGTGAGCCCACCACTCAAGACGAGGTGAGCGTCGACGGCGGGTGGAAGAAGTGACCAATCGAATGCCTTGCCGCCACCGCCATAACCTTCGACATGCGCGTCGAGCAGGATGGCCTGGGCGTGGGAGTAATCGGAAGCGTATTTTACGAGGTCGAAGGCCACGCCGGCAGCCCCCATGGGAATCCGGGCAGCGCGCATGTAGCGAAAGCGCCCCTGGCCTGCGGCTTCGTCGCACTGGGACGGGGTTTCGTCGCCATGGAACTGCGCAATGGCGCCGTTCACGCGGGCGAGCGATTCGATCACCCTCGGCGCCGCCTCGTTGACGAACAGCAGCACCGGCGTTACGAAGGGCGGCAGCCGCGACGCCAGGTCGGCCGCGCGCTCGGCCGTGACGGCGCGCGGGCTGGCGGCGTAGAGCACGAAGCCCACGGCGTCGGCGCCGGCCTCGACCGCCGCATCCACGTCGGCCTCACGCGTGAGGCCACAGATCTTGATGCGGGTGCGGGGTGCGCTCATGGCGGGCCATCATAAGCAGCGCCGCCGCCCTGCAGCGTGGCTTCGGCCGGCAGACCCCACCGGGCGTCGTACAACGGCCCGAGGAAATACAGCCCGTTGGCGGAAAAGGTAGGCGCCGCGACCTTGCGGCTGCGTGCCTCGAGCACTTCGGTGATCCACTCGGGCCGCTCGTCGCCGCGGCCGATGCGCACCAGGCAGCCCATCAGGTTGCGGATCATGTGGTGCAGGAAGGCGTCGGCCTCGAACTCGAAGTGCCAGCGGCAACGCTCGCCGTCACCGCGGCGCGTGATGTCGATGCGCCGCAGGTCCTTGACCGGCGAGAGGGCCTGGCACGCCGAGGCGCGAAAGGAACTGAAGTCGTGCCGGCCCACCAGCAGTGCCGCCGCGGCGCGCATCGCGTCGCCGTCGAGCGGGTACATCGACCACCCGACCCGGCCTGCATCAAGGCTGGGCCGCACGGGCGACTGCGAGACCACGTAGACGTAGCGGCGGGCCAGGGCGCTGGCTCGGCAATGGAATCGGTCGGGCACCGGGTGCGCCCACTGCACCGCGATGTCGTCGGGCAGGTAGCGGTTGGTGCCGCGCATCCAGGAGAAGGTGTCGCGTTCGATGTCGGTGTCGAAGTGCACCACCTGCATCAGCGCATGCACGCCGGCGTCGGTGCGGCCGGCGCACAGCGTGCTGACCCTGCTGCCCGCGGGCTGCCCGGCGAACTTCGCGAGTGCGGCTTCGAGCTTGTCCTGCACCGTGCGGCCCGAGCGCTGGCTTTGCCAACCCTCGTACGCCTGCCCGTTGTAGCGGATGCCGAGCGCGAGCCTCACGAATTCAGAAAGAACAAGGCGCTCAGCGGCTCAGCGCAGCTCGGCGAGCAGCTGCCGAGCCTGCGATTGGACGTCGCCGGCGCTTTCGGCTTCGACTTCCTCGACCAGTGAACGGGCGCCTTCGACGTCGCCGATCGCCTGCAGTTCGCGCGCCAGCGACAGCTTGACCGCATGGGGGCTGTCTTCGTCGTCCTCGTCCAGGCTGGGTTCGGCACGCAGCGTCGCGTCCGGGGCGGCGTTGCTGCTGCCGGCCGCTGGACGAGCGGGCAGGCCGGCCAGTGCGCTCATGTCGAATTCAATGAAGCCCGAGTCGGCGGGGAGCGCGCTGCGCAGGCCGACAGGGCGCGTGTTGGGATCGACATCGCCGAGCGCCCCGGGGCGGGTGATCGGTGCCAGGGCACCGGGCGCGGTGTCGAAGTCGTTCTCCATGTCGGCCGGCGCGATGGGCGGCTGCGCGGCGGCATGGCCATTGCCCAGCGGCGCGACCGGCGTCGGAGCCGCATACGCGGTCTTGGGCAGGCTGGCGCTGACCGGAGCGGGCGCAGAGGACAGGGCGGCGGGCTGGCTCAGGTCGAGGTCGAAGTCCAGCGGTGCGACCGAAGGCACGAAGGCCGGCGGTGCCGACGCGGCGGGCGCCGGGGCAGGCGCAGGGGCGGCGGGCTTGACTGCTGCGGCCGCGGCCAGCGCGCCGGCAAACGCAGCGCTTTCGGCCGGGCTCACGCCGCGGGCCGTGCTGCCCGCGTCGTACAGCGGGTTGCCCGGATCGAGGTCCTTGCCCATGTCCACCACGCGGTTCCAGTCGGGACCGGTGCCATTGGTGAGCTTGTGCACTTCGGTGGCCAGGCCTTCGTAGGCCCGCACGTCGCGGCGCTTGGCGTGGATCTCGAGCAGCTTGAGGTGGATCGCCGTGCGCTCGGGGTTCACGCGCAGCGCTTCGCGCAGGATTTCCTCGGCCTGCAGGTCGCGACCGTAGGCGAGATACACGTCGGCTTCGGCCACCGGATCCACGTCGCCGGCATCGAGCTGGCTCGGCGAGTACGACAGCGACGAGACGGTGGAATCGCCGCGCTGCTTGGTGTCGACCGATTCGCCGCCGCTGGCGCCGAAGAACGAATCCTTTGGAATGCGGCTTTCGAGGAACACGCTCTCGCTCATTTCTTCGCGTCGGCGGCCCAGCACGCGGTAGAGCAGGAAGCCGACGAGCAAGGCGACCAGCGCGGCACCCGCGAGCATCAGTGGGTTGGCGAGCAGCTCTTCGAAGAAGCCGCGCTCGGGCGGTGGCGGCGGAGGGGCTGCCTTGACGACGGGCTTGGGGGCCGCGACCGGTGCGGGCGCCGCAGCACTGGCGGCCGCCGCCGGAGCGCCCGGGGTCGTTTCGGCCGTGCTCGGTGTGCCAACGGTGGCTTCAGGTGCGGCGGTGGCCGGAGCGCCAGGCGTTGCTGCTGCGGCCGGGGTTTCTGCCGCAGGCGTGGCAGCGGTCGGCGGTGTGGCGGCTGCGGCCGTCGCTGGTGCGGTCACGCCGGGGTTGGCAACCGGAATGCCGGGTGCCGCAGGTGCTGCGGGCGAACCCGCAGCAGGCGCCGATCCTGCGGCGGGCGCCGGCGAACCGGTGGCGGCCTTCAGCTTGGCCAGTTCCTCGATGTTCTTGGAGAGCTCCGCGACACGGTTGCTGTTCTCCTGCGCCTGGCGCGCTTGGGCGACCTTTTCTTCGGCTGCGCGGGCTGCCGCGCTGTTCTGGGTGATGGTCAGCTTGTCGGGCGCGCTCGCTGCCGCATTGCGGTCTTCGACACTGGCCTGCAGCCTGCCCGATGCGCTGCGGTCGGCCGCGGCGACGTTCGAGGTCGGCGCGTTCTCGGCCAGGCGCTGCCGGTAAGCGCCGAAGTCCCGGCTTTGCGCGACGATGGTGCGCCGTGCTTCGGCGGCGGGCGTCGCACCCGCCTCGGTGGCGCTCGGCAGGTCGAGCACTGCGCCGGCCTTCATGCGGTTGACGTTCCCACCGATGAATGCATCGGGGTTGGCCCGTAGGAGCGCGACCAGCATCTGGTCGAGCGAAACCTCGGCATGTTTGTGGGCCGCGGCGATCTTGCCGGCGGTATCACCGCGCTGGACCGTGAGCTGCTCGCTGGCTGTCGCGCGAGGCGGGGTGGCGGCACCACGCTGCGGTGCCGCGGCGGGCGGGGTGGCAGCCGGCGGCGTGGCGGTCGGCGCCGGTGCGATGGCGGGCGCAGCGGCAGCGGCAAGTGCCCGCTCTCGGCGCGCGCGTGCTGCCAGGGCCTCGGGGCGTTCCACGGGCGCGCGGACCTGGGGCGACACCTGGGCAATGGGTGCGGCGGGCGCGGCCTGGCGGCTCGTCGGCGGATCGAGCAGCACGGTGTAGTCGCGCACGATCCGGCCCGATGCGCCATTGGCTTCGAGCAGCAGGTCGATGAACGGATCGTTGAGCGGGCGGCTGCCGGTCAGGCGCACGACGTACTGGCCCCCGGCACGTCGCTGCAGCGTGGCCCTGACGTCGCTGAGCGCCGCGTTGTAGGGCACGCCGGCGTTCTTGAATGCTTCGGCGCTGGCAACCCCGATCTTCAGGCTTTCGGCCTCGGCGGCCGCCATTTCAGTCACCTCGATCTCGGCACGCAGCGGTTCGCCCAGGGCCGACTGCACCTTCAACTGTCCGAGCGCAAATGCGCTGGCGTCGGCGCTGCCAAGGCCCAAGACCACGGCAATGGCCGTGCCGAGCATCGAGAGACGGAGGCCATGGAGGGCCGGCGAAGGGCGAGCGGCCGATGGGCGGGCCGCGGGCAACAGATGTCTTGTCATGCTGATAGGGGGCGGCTCAGGGCCCAGAAATTGTAAGAGGACGTTAGCACCAAGACCGGGGGCTGACAAGGCGCCGCGCCCTGTCTACCCAGTGCGCGCATACTTACGCACGCGTTCGGTGTTGCCTGCCGGCAACATCCTCGGCCTCTGGGGAGCCCGCGAACCCCCATCAAGCCTCGAGCAGGATGCGCAGCATGCGGCGCAGCGGTTCGGCGGCGCCCCACAACAGCTGGTCGCCGATCGTGAACGCGCCGACGTATTCGGGGCCCATCGCCAGCTTGCGGATGCGGCCCACCGGGATGTCCATGGTGCCGGTCACGGCCACGGGCGTCAGTGATTGGAGCGTGGCTTCGCGGGTGTTTGGCACCACCTTGGCCCAGGCGTTGTCGGCCGCGATGAGCGCCTCGATGTCGGCCACCGGCACGTCCTTCTTGAGCTTGAAGGTCAGCGCCTGGCTGTGGCAGCGCATGGCGCCGATGCGCACGCAGAAGCCGTCGACGGGCGTGGCCGCCGTGCCGAAGCCCACGCCCTGGCCCAGGATCTTGTTGGTTTCGGCGCCGGCCTTCCATTCTTCCTTCGAGACGCCATCGCCCAGGTCCTTGTCGATCCAGGGAATCAGCGAGCCGCCCAGCGGCGCGCCGAAGTTCGCCGTTTCGGAAGCGCTGAGGTTCTGCTGGCGGTGCAGCACCTTGCGGTCGATCTCGAGAATGGCCGACTTGGGATCGTCCAGCAGCGCGCGCACCTCGGCGTTGAGCGTGCCGAACTGGGTCAGCAGTTCACGCATGTGCTGCGCTCCGCCGCCCGAGGCGGCCTGGTAGGTCATGCTGGTCATCCACTCGACCAGGCCGGCCTTGTAGAGCGCGCCCACGCCCATGAGCATGCAGCTCACGGTGCAGTTGCCGCCGATCCAGTTGTTGCCGCCCTTGGCGAGCGCGTTCTGGATCACCGGCAGGTTGACCGGGTCGAGCACGATGACCGCGTCGTCGTTCATGCGCAGCGTGGAAGCGGCATCGATCCAGTGGCCGCTCCAGCCTGCCGCGCGCAGCTTGGGGAACACCTCGGTGGTGTAGTCGCCGCCCTGGCAGGTGATGACGATGTCGCACTTCTTGAGTGCGTCGATGTCATTCGCATCCTTGAGCGTGGTCTCGTTCTTCGCCATGGCCGGGGCCTTGCCGCCGACGTTCGATGTCGAGAAGAAGACCGGCTCGATGAGCCCGAAGTCGCCTTCGGCCTGCATGCGGTCCATCAAGACCGAGCCGACCATGCCGCGCCAGCCTACGAGGCCGACCAGGGGTTGGGATGCGTTCGCCATTTCAGTTTGCCCTTTGAAAAAGTTTCTCTTTCGCCCGACTCGTCGAGCCGGGGAGGGGCGTGACGAAGCGGGCTGCGGTTAGCCGGTAATCGTCTTTTTGGTGATTGCTGCAACGACCGCGTCGCCCATTTCACGGGTGCCGACGCGCTTCGTGCCTTCCGACCAGATGTCACCCGTGCGCAGCCCGGAGGCGAGCACCTGCTTGACTGCCGACTCGATACGGTCGGCAGCTTCGGCTTGGTTGAGTGAAAAGCGGAGCATCATGGCAGCGGACAGTATTGTAGCCAATGGATTGGCAACCCCTTTGCCGGCAATGTCGGGTGCGCTGCCGTGGCTGGGCTCGTAGAGGCCCTGGTTGCTTGCATTGAGCGACGCCGAAGGCAGCATGCCGATCGAACCCGTGAGCATCGCTGCCTCGTCCGAAAGGATGTCGCCGAACATGTTGCCGGTGACGATCACGTCGAATTTCTTCGGCGCCTTCACCAGTTGCATGGCGGCGTTGTCGACGTACATGTGGTCGAGCTCGACGTCGGGGTAGTCCTTGTGCACTTCGGTCACCACGTCTTTCCAGAACTGGAAGGTCTCGAGCACGTTGGCCTTGTCGACGCTGGTCACGCGCTTGCTGCGCTTGCGGGCGGCCTCGAAGGCGACGCGGGCGATGCGCTCAATCTCGGGGCGCGAATAGCGCATCGTGTCGAAGGCCTCTTCGGCGCCCGGGAAATGTCCGTCCACGGCGGTGCGGCGGCCGCGCGGCTGGCCGAAGTAGATGTCGCCGGTCAACTCGCGGATGATGAGGATGTCCAGGCCTGCGATGAGTTCGGGCTTGAGGCTCGAGGCGTCGACCAGTTGCTCGTAGCAGATGGCCGGGCGGAAGTTCGCGAACAGGCCGAGGTTCTTGCGCAGGCCCAGGATCGCCTGTTCGGGCCGCAGCGGGCGGTCGAGCTTGTCGTACTTCCAGTCGCCCACGGCACCGAACAGCACGGCGTCGGCTTCCTTCGCGAGCTTGAGCGTCGCCTCGGGCAGCGGGTGGCCGTGCGCCTCGTAGGCGGCACCGCCGACGAGCGCCGTTTCCATCTCGAACGAGAGGTCGAGCGCGTCGAGCACGCGGATGGCTTCCGCCACGATTTCGGTGCCGATGCCGTCACCCGGGAGAACTGCGATTTTCATGGTTGGTCTGAGGTTTGGAAATGGGATGCGATGCCGTTCAGGCGATCATCGTGTGCGCCAGCCAGGGCTTCGACGCGAGCCGTTCGGCTTCGAAGGCCTTGATCTTGTCTTGATGCCGCAGCGTGAGGCCGATGTCGTCGAGACCGTTGACGAGGCAGTATTTGCGAAAGGCCTGCACGTCGAACGCGAGCTCGCCGCCGTCGGGCTTCACAACCACCTGGCGTTCCAGGTCGATGGTCAGCGTGTAGCCGGGGAATGCAAGGGCCTCGTCGAACAGCTGGGCTACCTGCGCCTCGGGCAGCACGATCGGCAGCAGCCCGTTCTTGAAGCTGTTGTTGAAGAAGATGTCGGCATAGCTCGGCGCGATGATCGCGCGGAAGCCGTACTGGTCGAGCGCCCACGGCGCGTGCTCGCGCGACGAGCCGCAACCAAAGTTCTTGCGCGCGAGCAGGACCGAGGCGCCCGCATAGCGCGGCTGGTTCAGCACGAAATCGGGGTTGGGCTTGCGGCTGGTCGGGTCCTGGCCCGGAAAGCCGGCGTCCAGGTAGCGCCATTCGTCGAACAGGTTCTCGCCGAAGCCGGTGCGCTTGATCGACTTGAGGAACTGCTTCGGGATGATCGCGTCGGTGTCGACGTTCTCGCGGTCCATCGGTGCCACGAGGCCTTGGTGTATGGTGAATTTCTGCATGTGTGGTCTCCAGATCAGGCGAACTTGCGCACGTCGACAAAGTGGCCGTGGACGGCCGCGGCCGCGGCCATGGCCGGGCTCACGAGGTGGGTGCGTCCGCCGGCGCCCTGGCGGCCTTCGAAGTTGCGGTTGCTGGTCGATGCGCAGCGCTCGCCGGGCTCGAGCCGGTCGGCGTTCATTGCCAGGCACATCGAGCAGCCGGGCTCGCGCCATTCGAAGCCCGCGGCCTTGAAGATCGCATCGAGCCCTTCGCGCTCGGCCTGTTCCTTCACCACGCCTGAACCGGGCACCACCATCGCGAGCTTCACGTTCTTCGCGACCTTCTGGCCGAGCTTCTTCACCACGGCGGCGGCTTCGCGCATGTCCTCGATGCGGCTGTTGGTGCACGAGCCGATGAACACCTTGTCGATGAAGATGTCGTCCATCGCCTTGTTCGGCTCCAGGCCCATGTAGACCAGCGCGCGCTCGATGGCACCGCGCTTGCTCGCGTCCTTTTCCTTTTCGGGGTCGGGCACGCGGCCGTTGATGGCGACCACCATCTCGGGCGAGGTGCCCCAGGTCACCTGCGGCTGGATCTGCGCGGCGTCGAGCTCGACCACGGCGTCGAAATGCGCGTCCGGGTCGGAATGCAGCGTGCGCCAGTAGCTCGCGGCCTGCTCCCATTCGACGCCCGTGGGCGCGAGCGGCCGGCCCTTCACATAGCTCAAGGTCTTGTCGTCGACCGCCACCAGTCCGGCGCGCGCGCCGGCCTCGATGGCCATGTTGCAGACCGTCATGCGGCCTTCCATGCTCAGGTCGCGGATCGCGGAGCCCGCGAACTCGATGGTGTAGCCGGTGCCGCCGGCGGTGCCGATCTTGCCGATGATCGCCAGCACGATGTCCTTGGCGGTGCAGCCGAGCGGCAGCTTGCCCTCGACCTTGACGAGCATGTTCTTCGCCTTCTTGCCCAGCAGCGTCTGGGTGGCCATGACGTGCTCGACCTCGCTGGTGCCGATGCCGTGCGCGAGCGCGCCGAACGCGCCGTGCGTGGAGGTGTGCGAGTCGCCGCAGACCACGGTCATGCCGGGCAGCGTGGCGCCCGATTCGGGGCCGATCACGTGCACGATGCCCTGGCGCTTGCTCAGGAACGGGAAGAACGCCGCGGCGCCGAATTCGGCGATGTTCTTGTCGAGCGTGGTGACCTGCTCCTTGCTGGTCGGGTCGGCAATGCCTTCATAGCCGAGTTCCCAGCCCGTGGTCGGGGTGTTGTGGTCGGCCGTGGCCACCACGGAACTGATGCGCCACAGCTTGCGGCCCGCGACGCGCAGGCCTTCGAAGGCTTGCGGGCTGGTGACTTCGTGCACCAGGTGGCGGTCGATATAGAGGATCGCGGTGCCGTCTTCCTCGGTGTGGACGACGTGTTCGTCCCAGATCTTGTCGTAGAGCGTGCGTGCCATGTCGGTCTCTTGGTCTTTCGTGGGGAAACTGGATTGTGTCTATGCCGCAAGCGGCTGTTCGCCGGCGCCCGCGGCGGCGTGCAGGTGGTTCACCAGCGAGCGCGCCGCCACCGGCAGGGTGGAAAAGTCGCGCGCTACCAGCCGGATCTCGCGCTCGGCCCAGGCGTTGTCGAGCGCCACGCTCGCGAGCCCGCGGCCGATGCCGTCGTGCATGAGCTCGAAGGCGCGCTGCGGCATCACGCCCACGCCCAAGCCGTTCTCGATCATGCGGCACATGGCGTCCAGGCCGGTGACGTGGATGCGCAGCTTGATGCTGCGGCCGGCGGCGAGCGCAGCCTCGTGCATCGCCACGTAGATCGAGCTGTTGGTGTGCAGGCCGACATGGTCGAATTCGAGCGATTCGACGAAGTCGATGCGCCCGCGCGCAGCGAGCGCGTGCCCCGCGGGAACGATCAGCGCCAGGCGGTCGTGGCGGTACGGAAGGCTCTGCAGCTCGCTCGCGCCCCCGGCCACATGGCACACGCCGAGATCGGCCGCGCCTTCCTGCACCGCGCGGAGCACCTCGCTGCTCAGGTGCTCTTCGAGATCGATCTTGATCGCTTCGTGGGCGCGCGAAAACACGCCGAGGTCTTCAGGCAGGAACTGCACGATCGCCGAGATGTTCGCGTGCACGCGCACATGGCCGCGCACGCCGTCGGCGTATTCGCTGAGCTCGCCCTGCATCTTCTCGAGGCTGTAGAGCACCGAGCGGGCATGGTGCAGCAGGCTCTCGCCCGCGGGTGTGAGGTCCACGCCGCGCGCATGGCGGTACAGCAGGGGGGTGCCGAGCGTGGCCTCCAGGTCGGAGAGTCTCTTGCTGATTGCCGAGGCCGCGATGAATTCGCGTTCGGCTGCGCGCCCGATGCTGCCAAGCTCGCAAACGGCCACGAACAGCTGCAGCGACGTGAGGTCGATGCGGCGGGCGAAATTGCGTTCGGAGGTGCTCATGGGGGTGGCGGCATCGCGCTTTACGATGAGGTTGCCATTTTCCCCCGGTTTTCAAGGCTGCGCCATCGCCATCTGCGATGGGTTCGTTGCCATGGAGCGACGAGCAGCGGGCCGACGCCCTGGAGTGAGTCGGCCCGTGTCAGGGCGCTTACTGGCGCTTCTTGGCGGCGTCCTCGACCTTTTCTCCACCCTTCTGGATGTCCTGTCCGGCACCTCGGAAGGTGTTGCAGCCACTCAGCGGAATGGCGAGGGCGAAAGCGACGGCGAGCAGCGCGGTGATTTGCTTCATGACGGGTCTCCTGACGGAAGGTTGAAAGAACAAGGTCGGGATCGAGCCTCGTGTCTGAACCTAGTCTCCCGCGACGCCGCCTGTGTCAGCCAAGACGCAAAAAGGCTGCCCGTGGGCAGCCTTTTTGGAAGCGATGCGCCGCTGTGCTCAGCGGGCCGAGATCGGCTTCACGTCGCGCTTGGGCGAACCTTCGAACAGCTGGCGCGGGCGGCCGATCTTGTACTCGGGGTCGCCGATCATCTCGTTGAGCTGGGCGATCCAGCCGACCGTGCGCGCGAGCGCAAAGATCGCGGTGAACAGCGGCACCGGAATCCCGATGGCGCGCTGCACGATGCCCGAATAGAAGTCCACGTTCGGGTAGAGCTTGCGCGAGACGAAGTACTCGTCTTCGAGGGCGATCTTCTCGAGTTCCTTGGCGAGCTTGAACAGCGGGTCTTGCTCCAGGCCGAGTTCGGTCAGCACTTCGTTGCAGGTTTCCTGCATCAGCTTGGCGCGCGGGTCGTAGTTCTTGTACACGCGGTGGCCGAAGCCCATGAGCTTGACGTTCGAGTTCTTGTCCTTGACCTTCTTGATGAACTCGCCGATCTTCTCGACACCGCCTTCACGCTGGATGTCGTACAGCATGTTGAGCGCTGCCTCGTTGGCGCCACCGTGGGCCGGGCCCCAGAGGCAGGCCACGCCGGCCGCGATCGCTGCGAACGGATTGGTGCCCGACGAGCCGCACAGGCGCACGGTCGAGGTCGAGGCGTTCTGCTCGTGGTCGGCGTGCAGGATGAAGATGCGGTCGAGCGCGCGCTCGAGCACCGGGTTCACCTTGTACTCCTCGCAGGGCGTCGCGAACATCATGTGCAGGAAGTTGCCCGCATAGCTGAGCTCGTTCTTCGGGTACATGTACGGCTGGCCGATCGTGTACTTGTAGGCCATGGCCACGAGCGTGGGCATCTTCGCGATCAGGCGAATCGCGGCGATCTCGCGGTGCTCGGGATTGTTGATGTCCGTACTGTCGTGATAGAAGGCCGAGAGCGCGCCCACGAGGCCGGTCATGATGGCCATCGGATGCGCGTCGCGGCGGAAGCCGCGCAGGAAGAACTGCATCTGCTCGTTGACCATCGTGTGGTTGGTCACGAGCTTCGTGAAGTCGGCCTTCTTGGTGGCGTCGGGCAGTTCGCCGTAGAGCAGCAGGTGGCAGGTCTCGAGGAAGTCGCAGTTGGTGGCGAGCTGCTCGATCGGATAGCCGCGGTACAGCAGCTCGCCCTTGTCGCCGTCGATGTAGGTGATGGCCGACTGGCAGGAAGCGGTCGACATGAAACCCGGGTCGTACGTGAACATGCCGGTCTGCGCATAGAGCTTGCGGATGTCGATCACGTCGGGGCCGATGGTGCCTTTGTAGATCGGCAGTTCGACGTTGTCTCCGCCGTTGCTGAACGACAGCGTGGCCTTGGTATCGGAAGCTTTCATTTCGGGTTTCTTTCAGAGGTGGATTCAGGACGATGGAGAGGTCGAGGGGCGCTGGGCGCCGTCGGTGCGCATCAGCTGCAGCAAGGCGACCACCTCGGCCCCGGCCCATGCGGGCTCGGGCTCCTTTCTTTGCAGGAGCAGATCGAGGAGATCGTTGTCCGACAGGTCCATCAGGGTCTCCATCGCCGCAGCCTGGCCGACGGTGATGTCGGCCTCGTGCCGCTCGAAGAAGCGGGCGATGAACAGGTCGTTCTCGAGCAGGCCGCGCCGGCAGCGCCATTTCAGCTTGCTCAGCGCGCGTTCGCTGAGCGGCTGTGCGAGTTCGGCAGCGGTGTCCATGGCTTCTATCGGTCCGGGATCAGATGGCGCGGCGCACCATCAGTTCCTTGATCTTGCCGATCGCCTTGGTCGGATTCAGGTTCTTCGGGCACACGTCGACGCAGTTCATGATCGTGTGGCAGCGGAACAGGCGGTACGGGTCTTCGAGGTTGTCCAGGCGCTCGGCCGTGGCTTCGTCGCGGCTGTCGGCGATGAAGCGGTAGGCCTGCAGCAGGCCGGCGGGGCCCACGAACTTGTCGGGGTTCCACCAGAAGCTCGGGCAGCTGGTGGAGCAGCTCGCGCACAGGATGCACTCGTAGAGACCGTTGAGTTCGTCGCGTTCCTCGGGCGACTGCAGGCGCTCCTTCTCGGGCGGCACGTTGTCGTTCTGCAGGTACGGCTTGATCGAGTTGTACTGCTTGAAGAACTGGGTCATGTCCACAATCAGGTCGCGGATCACGGGCAGGCCCGGCAGCGGCTTGAGCACCACGGTGCCCTTGAGCGTGTTCATGTTCGTCAGGCAGGCCAGGCCGTTCTTGCCGTTGATGTTCATCGCGTCGGAGCCGCAGACGCCTTCGCGGCACGAGCGGCGGAACGACAGCGTCGGGTCCTGCGCCTTGAGCTTCATCAGGGCGTCGAGCAGCATGCGCTCATGGCCGTCGAGTTCGATCTCGATGGTCTGCATGTAGGGCTTGGCGTCCTTGTCCGGGTCGTAGCGGTAGATCTGGAATGTGCGCTTCATCGTGAAACCTTGTGATGTTGTTCTGGCTTAGAACGTACGGACCTTGGGAGGAACGGAGTCGACCGTCAGCGGCTTGAGGTTGACCGGCTTGTAGGAGAGGCGGTTGTCCTGGCTGTACCAGAGCGTGTGCTTCATCCAGTTGGCGTCGTCGCGGCCGAGCGGTGCGATCGGGTCGTCCGACGGGCGCTCGTAATCCTCGACGGTGTGCGCGCCGCGGCATTCCTTGCGGGCGGCGGCCGACACCATCGTGGCCTGCGCCACCTCGATCAGGTTGTCGACCTCGAGCGCCTCGATGCGCGCGGTGTTGAACACCTTGGACTTGTCCTTCAGGCCGATCGCGTTGACGCGCTCGCGCACCGCGGCGATCTTGACCACGCCTTCGTCCATCGAGGCCTGCTTGCGGAACACGGCGGCGTGCTGCTGCATGACGGTGCGGATCTCGCCGGCCACGTCTTGCGCGTACTCGCCGCCGGCATCGGCCTCGAGACGGTTCAGGCGCTCCAGCGTGCGGTCGGCCGCATCGGCCGGCAGCGGCTTGTGTTCCTTTTGCTTGTCGTTGAACTCGACGATGTGGTTGCCGGCCGCGCGGCCGAACACCAGCAGATCGAGCAGCGAATTGGTGCCCAGGCGGTTGGCGCCGTGCACGCTCACGCAGGAGCATTCGCCCACGGCGTAGAGGCCGTTCACGACCTGGTTGTGAACGTCACCGTTCTGCACCACCACCTGGCCGTTGATGTTGGTCGGGATGCCGCCCATCTGGTAGTGGATGGTCGGCACCACGGGGATGGGCTCCTTCGTGATGTCGACGTTGGCGAAGTTCACGCCGATCTCGTACACCGAGGGCAGGCGTTTGTGGATGGTCTCGGCACCGAGGTGGTCGAGCTTCAGCAGCACGTAGTCCTTATTGGGTCCGCAGCCGCGGCCTTCCTTGATCTCCTGGTCCATCGAGCGCGACACGAAGTCGCGCGGCGCCAGGTCCTTCAGCGTGGGCGCATAGCGCTCCATGAAGCGTTCGCCGTTGCTGTTGAGCAGGATCGCGCCTTCGCCGCGGCAGCCTTCGGTCAGAAGCACGCCCGCGCCGGCCACGCCGGTCGGGTGGAACTGCCAGAACTCCATGTCCTGCAGCGGGATGCCCGAGCGAGCGGCCATGCCGAGGCCGTCGCCGGTGTTGATGAAGGCGTTGGTCGAGGCCTGGAAGATGCGGCCCGCGCCACCAGTGGCGAGCAGCACGGTCTTGGCCTGCAGGATGTGCAGGTCGCCGGTTTCCATTTCGAGGGCCGTCACGCCCACCACGTCGCCTTCGGCGTCGCGGATCAGGTCGAGCGCCATCCATTCGACGAAGAACTGGGTGCGTGCCTCGACGTTCTTCTGATAGAGCGTGTGCAGCATCGCGTGACCGGTGCGGTCGGCCGCGGCGCAGGCGCGCTGCACGGGCTTTTCGCCGTAGTTGGCCGTGTGGCCGCCGAACGGGCGCTGGTAGATCGTGCCGTCGGGGTTGCGGTCGAAGGGCATGCCGAAGTGCTCGAGCTCGTACACGACCTTCGGGGCTTCGCGGCACATGAACTCGATCGCATCCTGGTCGCCGAGCCAGTCGGAGCCCTTGATCGTGTCGTAGAAGTGGTAGTGCCAGTTGTCCTCGCTCATGTTGCCGAGCGAGGCGCCCACGCCGCCCTGCGCGGCGACGGTGTGCGAGCGGGTCGGGAACACCTTCGAGAGCACGGCCACGTTGAGGCCGGCACGCGCGAGCTGCAGTGATGCGCGCATGCCGGAACCGCCGGCACCGACGATCACGACGTCGAACTTGCGCTTGGTGATTTGTTCTTTTGTGTAGGTCATGGTGGGGATCGCGTCGTCAGATTTTCCAAAGCACTTGAATGGCCCAACCCGCACAACCGACAAGCCAGACGATGGTGAAAATTTGCAGGGCAAGGCGGATGCCGACCGGCTGGATGTAGTCCATCCACACGTCGCGCATGCCCACCCACACGTGGTAGAGCAGGGCAGCGATCACGGAGAAGGTCAGCACCTTCATCCACTGCGCGGCGAAGATGCCGGCCCAGAGGTCGTAGCCGATGGGGCCGCGCGAGAAGATCATCTGCGCGAGCAGCACGATCGTGAAGAGCGCCATCAGGCCGCCCGTGATGCGCTGGCTGAGCCAGTCGCGAAGACCGTAATGTGCGCCGACGACGATACGCTTGGCGCCGTAATTCACAGACATGGTGTGGCTCCTTCTCAGTACAGGCCGAACAGCTTGGCGCCGAGCACCACGGTGAGCAGGATGCTCAGGACCAGCGTGACGAGGGCCGAGCTGTGGCCGAATTCCTTCGTCACCGCCTTGTGGCTCACGTCCATCCAGAGATGGCGCAGGCCGGCGATGAAGTGGTGCAGGTAGGCCCAGATCAGCGCGAGCGCAACCAGCTTGAAGAACCAGCCCGGAGCGAAACCAATGCCGCTGTTGAAGGCGGCCTTGAACCTGGCGAACGAATAGTCCGACGACAGCGAGGTGTCGAACATCCAGATGATGAATGGCATCAGCAGGAACATCAGCACGCCGCTGATGCGGTGCAGGATCGACACGACGCCGGCCGGCGGCAGCCGGTAGGTCGTGAGATCGGTGAAGGCGTTGATGTTGCGGAACTCGCGGCGCGGTGTCCGGGGGGGAGTTGCAAGCTCTGTCATGGGGGGAGGGCTTTCGTGGCTTGGTGGCGGCTTGTTCTGAGAGCGAACGCTGTTGTTTCTTCTGCGGAATGCAAACGACGCAAAATTCTATTGCAATGCACCATTGTCCGGCGGCGGGGCCCGCGTCGTCGCAGCGCGGCAGTCGGATGCTATCGACTGGGTCGCATGGTGGACCTGGTGCGCCGGCGCTGCAATGCGGTCCGATCCGGATGCGGTGTGGAATGGGCCCGGCATCGTCTCAGCCCAGCTGGTTGCGGTAGTGGTGCGTGTCGGTGCGGTAGAGCCCGCGGCGCAGTTCCATCGGCGTGTCGTGGTAGGTGTGCGCCAGGCGCTCCACGCTCAGCAGCGGCGTCTGCTGCGGCACGTCGAGCAGCGCGGCCTGTTCGGCATCGGGCAGCACGGCGCGGATCTTTTCCTCGGCGCGCACCATGCGCACGCCGAACTCGGTCTCGAACATCGCGTACATCGGCCCCGGCCAGGCGCGCAGCCGCTCGGCCGTCAGCCCCTTGAACGGCGCGCCAGGCAGCCAGAGGTCTTCGAGGATCGTGGGCACGCCCCCGTACGCCAGCACCCGCCGCACCTGCAGCACCGCGTCGCCGGTGCGCAGGCCCAGCGCGCGCGCCACGTCGGCCGAGGCGCGCTGGCGACGGCAATCGACGATGGTGCGCTCGGCGGGCCCTTCGGCGGCCGGGCTGCCGGCGTCGGGCACGAGCTTGAGGAAGCGGTACTGCACATGCTGCTCGGCATGCGTGGCCACGAAGGTGCCCTTGCCCTGGCGCCGCACCACGAGGTTCTCGGCCGCGAGCTCGTCGATCGCCTTGCGCACCGTGCCCTGGCTCACGCGGTAGCGCACCGCCAGGTCCATCTCGCTCGGGATCGGTTCGCCCGGCTTCCATTCGCCGGCCTGCAGGCTCTGCAGGATCAGTGTCTTGATCTGCTGGTAGAGCGGGCTGAAGGACGGCGTCGCGGAATCTTCGAGGACGGAGGGGGCATTCATGGCAGCGGTGGGTGCGCCGTGGCGGCAACCGTGGAGCATATCTTATATAAGACATAAGACGAGCCGGAACGAATCGGCTTAAAATGCGGGCCGGCCTGTGCCGCGGACGAACGCCCGCCTTGCAGGAAGCCTGGCGTCTCCACGCGCCCGCCCCTACCGTTTCACCATCTTCTGGAGTCTTCCCATGAGCAAAAAGCCCGTCCGCGTTGCCGTCACCGGTGCCGCCGGTCAAATCGGTTACGCCCTGTTGTTCCGTATCGCGTCGGGCGAAATGCTCGGCAAGGACCAGCCGGTCATCCTCCAGCTGCTCGAGATCCCCGACGAGAAGGCCCAGAAGGCGCTCAAGGGCGTGATGATGGAGCTCGACGACTGCGCCTTCCCGCTGCTGGCCGGCATGGAAGCCCACGGCGACCCGATGACCGCCTTCAAGGACGCCGATTACGCGCTGCTCGTGGGTTCGCGCCCGCGCGGCCCGGGCATGGAACGCGCCGAGCTGCTGGCCGTCAACGGTGCCATCTTCACCGCCCAGGGCAAGGCCCTGAACGCTGTGGCGAGCCGCAACGTCAAGGTGCTGGTGGTCGGCAACCCGGCCAACACCAATGCCTACATCGCCATGAAGAGCGCGCCCGACCTGCCGCGCAAGAACTTCACCGCCATGCTGCGCCTCGACCACAACCGCGCTGCCAGCCAGATCGCCGCCAAGACCGGCAAGGCCGTGGCCGACATCGAGAAGCTCACCGTCTGGGGCAACCACTCGCCCACGATGTACGCCGACTACCGCTTTGCGACCATCAACGGCGAAAGCGTCGCCAAGATGATCAACGACCAGGAATGGAACGCCAACACCTTCCTGCCGACCGTCGGCAAGCGCGGCGCCGCCATCATCGAGGCGCGCGGCCTGTCGTCGGCCGCCTCGGCCGCCAACGCCGCCATCGACCACATGCGCGACTGGGCGCTGGGCACCAACGGCAAGTGGGTCACCATGGGCATCCCGTCGGACGGCCAGTACGGCATTCCGAAGGACGTGATGTTCGGCTTCCCGGTCACTTGCGAGAACGGCGAGTACAAGCTGGTCGAAGGCCTCGAGATCGACGCCTTCAGCCAGGAGCGGATCAACAAGACCCTCGAAGAGCTCGAAGGCGAACGCGCCGGCGTCGCCCACCTGCTGTAAGCCAACCGGGCATGCTCGACTGGAACCCCGCGCTCTACCGTCGCTACGAGGACGAGCGCACCCGCCCCGCACAGGAACTCCTGGCGCGGGTGCCGCTCGCCGAGGCGCGGCAGGTCGTCGATCTCGGCTGCGGGCCGGGCAATTCCACCGAGCTGCTGTCGCGGCGGTTCCCGGCGGCACGCGTCGTCGGGACCGACAACTCCGAAGCCATGCTGGCCAGTGCGCGCGAGCGCCTGCCCGAGGCGCGCTTCGAGTTGAGCGACATTGCGACCTGGGCGCCGCATGAAGCGCCCGATCTCATCTATGCCAATGCAGCCCTCCAGTGGGTGCCGGACCACGAAAAGCTGATCCCGCGCCTGTTCGCTGCGCTGGCCCCGGGCGGCGTGCTCGCCGTCCAGATGCCCGACAACCGTGAAGAGCCCACGCACCGCCTGATGCGCGCCGTCGCGGCCGAGGCGCCCTGGGCCGCGCCCATCGGCGACGCCGACCGCCTGCGCACGCTGCTGCTGCCGCTCGGCGGCTACTACGACCTGCTCGCGCCCGAGGCGGCCCAGGTTGATGTGTGGCACACCATCTACCAGCACCCGATGGCCAGCGCCGCCGCTATCGTCGAATGGGTGCGCGGCACCGGGCTGAAACCCTTCGTCGACCGGCTGCCGGCCGATCTGCAGGCCAGCTACCTCGCCGAATACGAGCGCCGCGTCGACCAGGCCTATCCGGCACGGACCGACGGCAAGCGGCTGCTGGCGTTCCCGCGCATGTTCATCGTGGCGCAGAAAAAACCATGACAACGAAGTCCGTACATCCTGCCGAAGTGCTGCTCGGCGCCCAGGCCGCCGCCGTCACGCTGCCGGTGTGCGACCACTACAGCGGCGTCGAGGCGCGCATGCGCAAAAGCCTCGCGCTGCAGGCCGAGATGGCCGACGAATTCGGCGCCTGCGTGTTCGACGTGACGCTCGACTGCGAGGACGGCGCCCCCGTGGGCGGCGAGGCCGAGCATGCCGCGCTCGTGACCGAACTCGCGCTGGCCGCCAGGCCGGGCCTGCGGGTCGGCGTGCGCGTGCACCCGGTCGACCATCCCGCCTTTGCCGGCGACGTCGTCACCATCGCCGGCCGTGCGGGCCAGCGGCTCAGCCACCTGATGGTGCCGAAGGTCGAATCCGTGGCCGACGTGGTGCAGGCAGTCGAAGCGCTCGACGCCGCCGATGCCCCGGACCTGCCGCTGCATGTGCTGATCGAATCGCCGCTGGCCGTGCACAACGCCTTCGACATCGCAGCGCATCCGCGCGTGCAGTCGCTGAGCTTCGGCCTGATGGACTTCGTGTCGGCCCATGCCGGTGCGATCCCCGCCGACGGCATGGGGGCGGTCGGGCAGTTCACGCATCCGCTCGTGGTGCGCGCCAAGCTCGCCATCGCTTCGGCCGCCCATGCGCATGGCAAGGTGCCTTCGCACTGCGTGGTCACCGAGTTCAACGACATGGCCGCCATGCGCACCGCGGCGCGCAGGGCGGCGGTCGAATTCGGCTACACGCGCATGTGGAGCATCCATCCGAACCAGATCCGGCCGATCCTCGAAGCCTTCGCCCCGGACGAGGCGCAGATCGAGGTGGCCACGAGAATCATTACAACTGCGGGGGCCGCCGATTGGGCGCCGACGCAAATTGATGGCACATTGCACGACCGCGCGAGCTATCGCCATTTCTGGCAAGTGCTGATGCGCGCCCATGCGACCGGGCGCGCGCTGCCGCCAGAGGCCCAAGCCTGGTTTGCACTCGCGGCCTCCTGAAAACCGATCCAGCCTCAAGGAACACACCCATGAAGAAAATCGCTCTGATCGCTGCCCTTGCCCTGGCACTGCCGTTCGCGGCCGTGGCCCAGACCACCCCGGCCAAGCCCGCAGCCAAGGCCGAGGCCAAGCCGAAGCCCAAGAAGACCCCGCCCAAGAAGGTCGCACGCAGCGCCAAGAAGGCGGTGGAGGAAGTCACCCCCATCGCCGAAGACGTCAACGTCGTGCTGACCGATGCCGACCTGGCCGTGGCCCAGCGCGTGTCCACCGGCCGGGCGCAATGCGAACTCGGCGCCGACGTGACGGTGAGCGCCGACGACAAGAAGCCCGGCTTCTTCAACGTGACCACCAAGGGCCTGAAGTACCGCATGCACCCGGTCGAAAGCCGCACCGGCGCGATCCGCCTCGAAGACCCGCGTGCCGGCGCCATGTGGCTGCAGCTCGGCAACAAGTCGATGCTGATGAACCAGAAGGCCGGCTTGCGCATTGCCGACGAATGCCAGACGGCGGAACAGCTGGCCTTTGCCGAAGAAATGAAGAAGAACCCGCCGAAGAGCCTGTTCGAAGGCTCCGACGCACCCAAGCAGTAAGAGAGCCCTGTCGGGCTGCGGCGCGGCGCCTGCCTGGCCGCACCGCACGCCCGGCCCCCGTTTCCGGAGAAAAGAAGATGTTGCAAGCCTACGTTGACCATGTTGCCGAACGCGCCGCGCTCGGCATTCCACCGCTTCCCCTGAGCGCAAAGCAGACCGCCGAAGCCATCGAGCTCCTCAAGGGCGCGAACGCCGAGGACGGCGCCTTCCTGCTCGACCTGCTGACGCACCGCGTGCCTGCCGGCGTCGACGATGCCGCCAAGGTCAAGGCCAGCTACCTCGCGGCGGTGGCGCATGGCACCGAGAAGAGCCAGTTCATCACGCGCGCCCGCGCCACCGAACTGCTCGGCACGATGCTCGGCGGCTACAACATCTCCCCGCTGATCGACCTGCTCGACGACGCCGAGGTCGGCACCGTCGCGGCCGAGGGCCTCAAGAAGACCCTGCTGATGTTCGACCAGTTCCATGACGTCAAGGACAAGGCCGACCAGGGCAATGCCAATGCCAAGGCCGTGCTGCAGAGCTGGGCCGACGCCGAGTGGTTCACGAGCCGCCCCGAAGTGCCGCAAAGCATCACGGTCAGCATCTTCAAGGTGGCCGGTGAAATCAACACCGACGATCTGTCCCCCGCACCCGACGCCACGACGCGTCCCGACATTCCGATGCACGCCCTGGCGATGCACAAGAACGCCCGCCCCGGCATCGTCCCTGAAGAAGACGGCAAGCGCGGCCCGGTGAAGTTCATCGAAGACCTGCGCGCGCGCGGCCACCTCGTGGCCTATGCCGGCGACGTGGTCGGCACCGGCTCTTCGCGCAAGAGCGCCACCAATTCGGTGCTCTGGTTCACCGGCGAAGACATTCCCTTCGTGCCCAACAAGCGCTTCGGCGGCGTCTGCCTCGGCGGCAAGATCGCCCCCATCTTCTACAACACCATGGAAGACTCGGGCGCGCTGCCCATCGAGCTCGACGTGAGCCAGATGAACATGGGCGACGTGGTAGAGCTGCGTCCCTACGAAGGCAAGGCGCTGAAGGACGGCAAGGTCATCGCCGAATTCACCGTCAAGAGCGACGTGCTGTTCGACGAAGTGCGCGCCGGCGGCCGCATTCCGCTGATCATCGGCCGCGGTCTCACGACCAAGGCGCGCGAAGCGCTGGGCCTGCCGGTCTCCACCCTGTTCCGCCTGCCGCAAAGCCCGGTCGACACCAAGAAGGGCTTCTCGCTCGCACAGAAGATGGTCGGCCGCGCCTGCGGCCTGCCCGAAGGCACCGGCGTTCGCCCGGGCACGTACTGCGAACCCAAGATGACCTCGGTCGGCTCGCAGGACACCACCGGCCCGATGACGCGCGACGAGCTGAAGGACCTGGCCTGCCTGGGCTTCTCGGCCGACCTCGTGATGCAGTCGTTCTGCCACACGGCGGCGTACCCGAAGAAGGTCGACGTCAAGATGCACCACGAACTCCCGGAGTTCATGGCCAACCGCGGCGGCGTTTCGCTGCGCCCCGGCGACGGCGTGATCCACAGCTGGCTCAACCGCCTGCTGACGCCCGACACCGTCGGCACCGGCGGCGACAGCCACACCCGTTTCCCCATCGGCATCAGCTTCCCGGCCGGCTCCGGCCTTGTGGCCTTCGCGGCCGCCACCGGCGTGATGCCGCTCGACATGCCCGAATCGGTGCTCGTGCGCTTCAAGGGCAAGATGCAGCCCGGCGTCACGCTGCGCGATCTGGTCAACGCGATTCCGTTGTACGCCATCAAGTCGGGTCTGCTCACGGTCGCCAAGCAAGGCAAGAAGAACATCTTCTCGGGCCGCATCCTCGAGATCGAGGGCTTGCCCGACCTGAAGGTGGAACAGGCTTTCGAGCTCAGCGACGCCTCGGCCGAACGCTCGGCCGCCGGCTGCACGGTGCACCTGAACAAGGAACCGATCATCGAATACATCAACAGCAACATCACGCTGATGAAGTGGATGATCGCCGAGGGCTATGCCGACGCCCGCACGCTCGAGCGCCGCATCGCGGCCCAGGAAGCCTGGCTCAAGGACCCGCAGTTGCTCAAGGGCGATGCCGACGCCGACTATGCCGCCGTCATCGAGATCGACCTGGCCGAGATCCACGAACCGATCGTGGCCTGCCCGAATGACCCCGACGACGTGAAGACGCTCAGCGACGTGGCCGGCGCCGTGATCGACGAAGTGTTCATCGGCTCGTGCATGACCAACATCGGCCACTTCCGTGCGGCATCGAAGCTGCTCGAAGGCAAGCGCGACATCCCGGTCAAGCTCTGGATCGCGCCGCCGACCAAGATGGACGCGCAGCAGCTCACCGAAGAAGGCCACTACGGCGTGTTCGGCAATGCCGGCGCACGCACCGAGATGCCGGGCTGCTCGCTGTGCATGGGCAACCAGGCGCAGGTGCGCGAAGGCGCCACGGTGATGTCGACCAGCACCCGCAACTTCCCGAACCGCCTGGGCAAGAACACCAACGTGTACCTGGGGTCGGCCGAACTCGCCGCCATCTGCTCGCGCCTGGGACGCATCCCGACGCGCGAGGAGTACATGGAGCAGGTGGGTGTGCTCGATGCTTCGAGCGCGCAGATCTACCAGTACCTCAACTTCGACAAGATCGACGACTACAAGACCGAGGACGCCAAGGTGGCGGCCGCCGTGTCCTGATCCTGTCTCGGCCTCGACGATCAAGCCCCGCACTGCGGGGCTTTTTTTATGGGCGCCGTTCTCGCGCCGCCCCCGCGTGCCCAGACCTCAGCCCGCCGCCGCCAGCGCCGTCAGCGCCGCAGCCGTCTGCGCATCCGCGGGAAAGAACGATTCCACCGCCAGTTCCTGCAGCGTGACGTCGACCGGCGTGCCGAAGATGGTCGTGGTGCTGATGAAGCTCAGCACGCCGTTCGGCGTCGCGAGCTGAAACGGCACCACCACGTTCGACAACTCTGCGGCCGCGGGCGGTGCGTCGTGGCCGACCTGCGGCATGGGATAGGCCTCGAGTTCGTCGTGCAGCGCCTGCAGCACCGCATCGCCAGTGGCGGCGATCTGCTGCTGCAGCCGTTCGAGCAGGTGCGCGCGCCATTGGGCGAGGTTGGCGATGCGCGGGGCCAGGCCATCGGGATGCAGGCTCAGCCGCAGCACGTTGATCGGCGCACGCACCAGTTCGGGCGCCGCGCCGGCCATGAGCATCGGCACGAGCGCGTTGTGGGCCACGAGGTTCCAGTGCCGATCGACCGCGAGCGCGGGAAAGGGTTCATGGCCCTTGAGCACGAGGTCCACCGCGCGGCGCGCCGCGGCCATCGCAGGGTCGTCGAGCGAACGCTGCCGGTACATCGGCGCGAAGCCGGCGGCCACCAGCAGCGCGTTGCGCTCGCGCAGCGGCACGTCCAGGCGCTCGGCCAGGCGCAGCACCATCTCGCGGCTGGGCGCGGCGCGGCCGGTTTCCACGTAGCTCAGGTGCCGCGTCGAGACCTCGGCCTCCTGCGCGAGGTCGAGCTGGCTGAGCCGGCGGCGCGTGCGCCAGTGCCGCAGATGGGCGCCGAAGGGATCGCGCGCGCCCGGCTGGGCGGTGGCGGACGGATGGGGGCGGGGCGTGTTCATCATGCCGCGCATTCTGGCGCGGCCGCGGCACCGTGCCATAACCTGCGAGGTTATCGACCGTACGCGGGCACTTCGGGATCATTGGCTCCAACGCGGCAGGACAGGCTTGCCGCACAACCCGAAGGAGAAAGTCATGTCCGTCTTTGCGTCCCCCCGTTTCCTGCCCCGCGTGATGTGGGCCGATGCCGCCTCTTGCGCCGCGACCGGTGCGCTCCAGGTCGCGCTGACCGACACGCTCGCGCGGCTGACCGGCCTGCCGGCGCCGCTGCTCATGGCCACCGGCGTGTTCCTGCTCGGCTACGCAGCGGCCGCGGCCTGGATGGCCAGCCGCAAGAGCCCGCCGCGCACGCTGATCGGGCTGGTGGTGGCCGGCAACTTCGGCTGGGCCGCAGGCTGCGTGGCGTTGCTGATGAGCGGCATGTTCGCCGTCACCGCGCTCGGCACGGTCTGGGTGCTGGCGCAGGCGCTGTGCGTGGTGGTGCTGGCCGAACTGCAGTGGACCGGCCTGCGCCGCACGCGCGCCGGCGCCGGCATGGCGATCGCCTGAAAAAGACCCTCGGTGCGGACCATGGTCATCGTTCCCTGCTATCTTTGAGGTGCTTCCACGAACAGACCGAACGAACAGGAGTTTCCTCAATGGCCCAAGCACCGGCGCATGCCTTTGCCTCTACCCTCAAGACCTTCAAGACCGCCTCGGGCAAGGCCGGGAAATACTGGTCACTGAAGGAGCTGGCGAAGCAGTATCCGTCGATCGAGCGCCTGCCGGTCTCCATCCGCATCGTGCTCGAGTCGGTGCTGCGCAACTGCGACGGCAAGAAAGTCTCGCCCAAGCACGTCGAGGAACTGGCCCGGTGGACGCCCAACTCGGACCGCACCGACGAGATTCCCTTCGTTGTCACGCGCGTGGTGCTGCAGGACTTCACCGGCGTGCCGCTGCTCGCCGACCTTGCCGCCATGCGCAGCGTGGCTGCCAAGCTCGGCAAGTCGCCGAAGACCATCGAGCCACTGGTGCCCGTCGACCTGGTGGTCGACCATTCGGTGATGGTCGACCACTACGGCACGCCCAAGGCGCTCGACCTCAACATGAAGCTCGAGTTCCAGCGCAACAACGAGCGCTACCAGTTCATGAAGTGGGGCATGCAGGCCTTCGACACCTTCGGCGTCGTGCCGCCCGGCTTCGGCATCGTGCACCAGGTCAACCTCGAGTACTTTGCGCGCGGCGTCTACAAGAGCGCGGGCGACACGGCCGAGGTGCCGGTGTACTACCCCGACTCGCTCGTGGGCACCGACAGCCACACCACCATGATCAACGGCGTCGGCGTGGTCGGCTGGGGGGTGGGCGGCATCGAGGCCGAAGCCGCCATGCTGGGCCAGCCGGTCTACATGCTCACGCCCGACGTCGTCGGCTTCGAGCTCACGGGCAAGCTGCGCGAAGGCGTCACGGCCACCGACCTGGTGCTGTACGTCACCGCGATCCTGCGCGCCGAGAAGGTGGTGGGCAAGTTCGTCGAGTTCTTCGGCCCCGGCGCCGCCTCGATCGCGGTGCCCGACCGCGCCACCATCGGCAACATGGCGCCCGAATACGGCGCCACCATGGGCTTCTTCCCGGTCGACGAGATGACCGTGGCCTATTTCAAGGGCACCGGCCGCACCCAGGAGGAAGTCGAGCGCTTCGAGGCCTACTACAAGGCCCAGGGCCTGTTCGGCATGCCGGCGCCGGGCGACATCGACTACACCAAGATCGTCAAGCTCGACCTCGGCACCGTGTCGCCGAGCCTCGCCGGACCGAAGCGCCCGCAAGACCGCATCGACCTCGGCCAGCTGTCGACCAAGTTCTCCGAGCTCTTCAGCAAGCCGAACAATGCCAACGGCTTCAACCAGCCGCCCGAGCGGCTCAAGCAGCGCCATCCGCTGCCGGCCGGCGACGTCGCCATCGGCAATGGCGACGTGCTGATCGCGGCCATCACCTCGTGCACCAACACCTCCAATCCGAGCGTGATGCTCGCGGCCGGGCTCCTGGCCAAGAAGGCGGTGGAGGCGGGCCTCACGGTCAAGCCGCACGTCAAGACCTCGCTCGCACCGGGTTCGCGCATCGTCACCGAATACCTCGAGAAGGCCGGTCTGCTGCCGTACCTCGAAAAGCTCGGCTTTTACCTCGCGGGCTACGGCTGCACCACCTGCATCGGCAATGCCGGCGATCTCACGCCCGAGATCAACGACGTCATCATCAAGAACGACCTCATCGGTGCGGCCGTGCTCTCGGGCAACCGCAACTTCGAGGCGCGCATCCATCCGAACCTGAAGGCCAACTTCCTCGCCTCGCCGCCGCTCGTCGTGGCTTTCGCGATCGCGGGCAACGTGATGGTCGACCTGATGACCGAGCCCGTGGGCAAGGGCAAGAACGGCAAGGACGTCTACCTCGGCGACATCTGGCCGACGCCGAAGGAGATCGACGAGAACCTGCGCCATGCGATGAACGCCAAGTCGTTTCGCGCCAACTACGACAAGGTCAAGACCGACCCCGGCAAGTTCTGGAGCAGCATCAAGGGCACCACGGGCCAGGTCTACGACTGGCCCGCCTCGACCTACATCGCCGAGCCGCCGTTCTTCGAGGGCTTCAAGATGGAGCCGCACGCGTCGGACGCGGGCTTCAAAAGCGCGCGCATCATGGCGCTCTTCGGCGACTCGATCACCACCGACCACATCTCGCCCGCCGGCGCCATCAAGGAAAGCTCGCCCGCGGGCATCTGGCTCAAGGCCAATGGCGTGGCCAAGGCCGACTTCAACAGCTACGGCTCGCGCCGCGGCAACCACGACGTGATGATGCGCGGCACCTTTGCCAACGTGCGCATCAAGAACCTCATGATCCCGCCGGACATCAACGGCACGCAGGAAGAGGGCGGCCTCACGCTGTTCCAGCCCGGCGGCGAAAAGATGTTCATCTACGACGCGGCCATGAAGTACATGGCCCAGGGCGTGCCGACGGTCGTGTTCGGCGGCGAGGAATACGGCACCGGCTCGTCGCGCGATTGGGCCGCCAAGGGCACGCAGCTGCTCGGCATCAAGGCCGTGGTGGCGCGCAGCTTCGAGCGCATCCACCGCGCCAATCTGGTCGGCATGGGCGTGCTGCCGTTGCAGTTCCGCGGCGCCGATTCCTGGCAGACGCTGGGGCTCAAGGGCGACGAGAAGATCGACGTGGTGATCGGCGGCGAACTCAAGCCGCAAATGGACGTGAAGCTCGTCGTGCACCGCGCCGACGGCAGCCACCAGGAAGTGACGGTGCGCCTGCGCATCGACACGCCGATCGAGGTCGACTACTACAAGCATGGCGGCATCCTGCCGTTCGTGCTGCGGCAACTGCTGGCCGCCTGAGCTTGGTGCGCGTCGGCCTGATCTCCGACACCCACGGCCTGCTGCGGCCGCAGGCCGTGGCGGCGCTGCAGGGCTGCGACCGCATCGTGCACGGCGGCGACATCGGCAGCGCGGCGATCCTCGAGGCGCTCGCGGCCATCGCCCCACTCACCATGGTCCGCGGCAACAACGACCGCGAGCCCTGGGCCGAGGGCATTCCCGAGACCACGGAACTCTGCGTCGATGGGGTGCGCATCCATGTGATCCACGATGTGTCGCAGCTCGGCGCCGGACTTGCGGGGGTGCAGGTGGTCGTGTCCGGCCATTCGCACAAGCCCAAGGTCGAAACGCGCGACGGCATCTTTTACGTCAATCCCGGCAGCGCCGGGCCGCGGCGCTTCAAGCTGCCGGTTTCGGTGGCGGAGCTCGCCATCGAGGGCGCTTCCGTCAGCGCGCGCATCGTCGAACTCGTGGTCTGAAGCCCAGGCCGTACGGCGCTATTCCGCACGCCAGCCAAAGGACTTTTTCTGCGACTGCAATTGAGAATTGATAGCATCTGGGTTTTGCTCCTTGGCGCGACCGGCTTCCGGCGCACTTTCTCACTGTGGAAACCTCTGACTCCGGCGCCGCCCTGGCGCCCACCGGCCTGCGGCTCGACCAGCTTCCCGACAACCAATGGGCCACCGTGCTCGACGTGGCGCGCCCCGACGGCGCGGACGATCGCGAGCTGGTGCTGCGCCTCACCGAGATCGGCTTCGTGCCGGGCGAGGCCGTGCGCATCGTCGCGACCGGCCTGGCGGGGCGCGAGCCGCTCGCGGTCCGGCTCGGCCACACCACCTTTGCCCTGCGCCGCCACGAGGCCGCGCTGATCCGGGTGGCACCCGACATGCCCGAAGGAGTCCGCCATGGGTGAGGCCGTGATCCAGGGACCGGGCCGCCTCGCGGCCACGGCGCAACCGGGCCGCGTCGCGCTGCTCGGCAACCCGAACTGCGGCAAGACCGCGCTGTTCAACCTGCTGACCGGCAGCCGCCAGAAGGTCGCCAACTATGCGGGCGTGACCGTCGAGCGCAAGGAAGGGCTGCTGCGCACCCCGTCGGGGCGCCGCGTCTTCGTGCTCGATTTGCCCGGCGCCTACAGCCTCAACGCGCTGAGCGCGGACGAGGCCGTGACGCGCGACGTCGTCACCGGCAAGAGCACCGAGCCGCTGCCCGACCTGCTGGTGTGCGTGACCGATGCCACCAACCTGCGCCTCAACCTGCGGCTGGTGCTCGAAGCCAAGCGCCTCGGCCTGCCGATGGTGGTGGCGCTCAACATGACCGACATGGCGCGCAAGCAGGGCATCGCGGTCGACACCGCCGTGCTCGCGCGCGAGCTCGGCGTGCCGGTGGTCGAGACTGTCGGCGTGCAGTCGGGTGGCGCCCACGACCTGCTCGCGGCGCTCGATGCGCCGGTGCCCGCGGCCGCGCCCAAGGCCTGGCAGGCACCGGGGCTCGACGACGTGCTGGCCACGCAGCGCGAGGTGCGCCGCATCCTCGGGCTCGCGGTCACCGAGCCCGCGACCAGCCTCGTGACGAGCGATCGCATCGACCGCGTGGTGATGCATCCGGTGTGGGGCATGCTGGTGCTCGCGGTCACGATGTTCCTGATGTTCCAGGCCGTGTTCAGCTGGGCCAGCGTGCCGATGGACGCGATCCTCGCTGCCACCGACGGCGCCGGCGGGCTGCTCAAGACCTACATGCCCGAAGGCATGCTGCAGAGCCTGCTGGTCGATGGCGTGATCGCCGGCGTGGGCGGCGTGATCGTCTTTCTGCCGCAGATCCTGATCCTGTTCCTGTTCATCCTCGCGCTCGAGGACTCGGGCTACCTGCCGCGCGCCGCGTTCCTGCTCGACCGCATGATGGGTTCCGTGGGGCTGTCGGGGCGCTCGTTCATTCCGCTGCTGTCGAGCTTTGCCTGCGCCATTCCCGGCGTGATGGCGACGCGCACCATCAGCAACTGGCGCGACCGCATCACGACCATCATGATCGCGCCGCTCATGACCTGTTCGGCGCGCCTGCCGGTGTATGCGCTGCTGATCGCGGCGTTCATCCCCGAGCGCACTGTGGCCGGGGTGTTCAACCTGCAGGGCGTGGTGCTGTTCGCGCTCTACGTGTTCGGCATCGTCTCGGCGATGGCGGTGGCCTGGGTCATGAAGCGCTTCCGCGACAACAAGCAGCACTCGCCGCTGCTGATGGAACTGCCGGCGTACCGCTGGCCCAACCTGCGCAACCTGGCGCTGGGCCTGTATGAGCGCGCCTGGATCTTCCTGCGCCGCGTGGGCACCATCATCCTCACGCTCACCATCCTGCTGTGGTTCCTGTCGACCTTCCCGTCGCCGCCCGAGGGCGCCACGGGGCCCGCGATCCAGTACAGCCTGGCCGGCATCATCGGCCGCGGGCTCGAGCACATCTTTGCGCCGATCGGCTTCAACTGGCAGATCTCCATTGCGCTGGTGCCCGGCATGGCCGCGCGCGAAGTGGCGGTGGGCGCCCTTGGCACGGTGTATGCGCTGTCGGCCACGGGCGACGACGTCGCGGGCCAGCTCCAGCCGCTGATCGCGGGCACCTGGTCGCTCGCGACGGCGCTGTCGCTCCTGGTCTGGTTCGTGTTCGCGCCGCAATGCATCTCGACGCTCGCGGCGGTCAAGCGCGAAACCGGCGCATGGAAATACGTCTGGATCATGGCGGGCTACCTGTTCGCGCTCGCCTACGTGGCCTGCTTCATCACCTACCGGGTGGCGCTGGCTTTGGGCGCGGGGTAAAAAGCAGGCTTCGCAACAAGGGACGGACATGACACAGCAACTGATCGTCGGATTGATCGTCGCAGCCGCCGCGTTCTACGCGGTCTGGCGCTGGATGCCCGCCGGCTGGCGCCGCAGCGCCGCGCAGAAACTCGCCGCCGGCACGCACCGGGCAGGATGGGTCGATCGCGAGCGCGCCGACGCGCTGGCCGCCTCGCTGGCCAAGACCTCGGGCTGCGGCTCCTGCGACAGTTGCGGCAGCTGCGGCCCCAAGGTGCGTCCCGGCGCCGAGGCTGACAAACCCGGCCAGGAACTTCGCGACACGCACGCCAGCCGCTGAGCCCGATGCCCGTGCACATCCTCGTCGCCGGCGGCGGCATCGGGGGGCTTGCCGCCGCGCTGGCACTGTCGCGTGGCCGGCACCGGGTCGATGTCTTCGAGCAGGCGGGCGCCTTCGGCGAAATCGGCGCCGGCATCCAGCTCGGTCCCAACGTCACGCGGCGCCTCGCAGCCCTCGGCCTGGCCGAAGGCCTCGACGCCATCGCTGCGCGCCCCACGATGCTGGCGGTGCGCAGCGCCGGCAGCGGCAGTGAACTCGCGCGGCTGCCGTTGGGCGAAACGATGCGCCGGCGCTATGGCGCACCCTACGTCTGCGTCCACCGTGCTGACCTGCACGCGTTGCTGCTCGATGCGGTGCGCGCCGCGGGCAGCGGCGTGCTGATGACCGACACGCGCATCGCCGAGGTCGAGGCCGGCGAAGACCTGGTTTGCATCTCGAGCAGCGGTGCGAGGGCCTGGGAGGGCGAAGCGCTGGTCGGCGCCGACGGGCTCTGGAGCATCGCGCGGCAGCGGCTCGACGTGCCCTCGGCCGCAGAGGCGCCGCGTGTCACGGGCCACACGGCCTGGCGCGCGCTCGCCGCGCAGGCCGACCTGCCGCAGGCGCTGCGCCGCGACCGCATCGACGTCTGGCTCGGCCCGCGCCTGCATGCAGTGGCCTATCCGGTGCGCGGCGGCGACTGGCTCAACGTCGTGGTGATCGCCGAATCGGCACCCGCGGGCAACGTGCATGACTGGGACCAGGCCAGCAGCCTGGCCGCGCTGCAGCAGGCCACCGGGCCGAGCGGGCGCAGCCTGCAGGCCCTGCTCGAGGCGATGCCGGGCTGGCGTGCCTGGTCGCTGAGCGATCGGCCGCCGTTGCGCTCGGCCGCCGAGATGGCGCATGAACGCGTGGCACTGGTCGGCGATGCCGCGCATCCGGTGGTGCCGTACCTCGCGCAGGGCGCGGGCATGGCCATCGAGGATGCGGTGGCGCTGGCCGACGCGCTCGGCGAGGGTTCCGCGGCCGAAGTGCCGGCCGCCTTCGCGCGCTACGCCGAGGCCCGGTGGCAGCGCAATGCGCGCGTGCAGGCGCGGGCGCGGCGCAACGGCCAGGTCTTCCACGCGACCGGTGCCACGCGGATCGGCCGTGATCTCGCCATGCGGGTGCTCGGCGCGCGGCTGCTCGACCAGCCTTGGCTGTACGCGGGCTGAGCCGGCGCGCTCAATCGAGCCTGAATGCCTGCAGGTGCTCGATGCGCTCGGCCAGGCCCTCGGCCCCGAGGTAGTGGCCATGCGTGCCCCCGCGCACCTCGAGCAGCGTGGCCTTGAGTTCGCCCAGCGTGGCCTCGCGTTCCAGGGCGAACGCGGCCGGCACGTCGATGCCCGCCTTGGCGCAGGCCTCCGCGATCAGGTGGGCGCTCGCGGGGGCGCCGCAGGCCGCGCACTGCACGATTGCGACCACGCCCGGCTCGGCGCCGTTCGCGAGCAGGGCGTTCGTGAGTTCGGGCGAGATCTGGCCGTCGATGTTGGCCAGCGCCTCGCGTGCCACCGGCGCGCCGGCGCGCACCAGTGCCATGGCGGCTGCGAACGCGCCGTGGCCGATCGCCACGTCGGTGGCCAACGCGCTGCCCTGCTGCGGTCCCTGGAAGCTCACACCCGCGGCCGCGAGCGCGGCCACCAGCGACGCGTCGTCCGTGCCGATGGCGTGGCGCAGTGCCGCGCGTGCGGTCGCCGGCTGGTGGCGCAGCGTGCCGTCCGCGAGGGGCGTGCGCCAGTCGCGCATCGCGCCGCGGTAGAAGGCCACGAGCTTGTCCACCAGGTCGATCGCGAGGCCGTGTTCCTCGTGCCGGTCGTCGAGGTATTCGAGCAGCGCCTGGCCCGAGAAGTAGTCACCCGCGGGCGCGAGCGGGTCCTCGTCGAGGTGCAGCGCCGCGAAGGCGCCGCGCAGGTCGGGCGCAATGGTGCTGACGCCGTCCTCGTGCAGCGCATGCGTCCAGGCGGGCGGCAGGCCGTGCTTCCACGCGACGATGCTGCCGTGCTCGCCGCCGGGTTCCACCACCGCATACACGCGGTCGAGATACTCGAAGCCGCCGAGCGGCAGGTGCGTGAGCTTGCCGCCCCAGGTGCGGCCCTCGTCGGCGGCGGCTTCCTGGGCAATCTCCTGCTCGTGCGCGATCCAGCCCTGCAGGTCGTGGTAGCCGTCGCTGCCGTCCCAGAACAGCTCCGACCAGCTCACGGCTTCGATGTTGCCTTTCATCGGCAGCGAGAGGTCGTAGTCGAGGCGGCCGCCTGCGGTTGCGCGCCAGAGCGCGGCGAGCGCATCGGGAACCGGCCCGGCGCACAGGGCCTCGATCTCGGCAAGGCGCGCCTCGGGCATCGGCGGCTGGGCCTCGAAGATCACGCGGTCCGCAAACAGGACCACGCCATGCGCGCGCAGCGTTGCGAGCTCGTCAGGAGAAAAGTGGACGTCGTCTTTGTGCATGGCAGGTCTCCGTGAGGTGCCTGCCAATGTAGCGCGTCGGAGCGCGTCCTAGAGATCCGTTCGGATCTTCCAGATCTCCGGAAAGAGCACCACGTCCAGCATCTTGCGCAGGTAGCTCACGCCACCCGTGCCGCCGGTGCCGCGCTTGAAGCCGATCACGCGTTCGACCGTGGTCACGTGGCGGAAGCGCCAGAGCCGGAAGGCGTCCTCGAGGTCGGTGAGCTTCTCGCCGAGCTGGTAGAGATCCCAGTGCGCATGCGGATCGCGGTACACGGTGAGCCATGCGGCTTCGACGCCGTCGCTCGCATCATAGGGCTGCGTCCAGTCGCGCTCGAGCTTGTCGGCGGGCACCGGCAGTCCGTGGCGCGCCAGCAGGCGCAGCGACTCGTCGTAGAGCGAGGGCGAGCGGTAGGCGGCCTCGACCTGGGCCAGCAGGTCGGGGCGGTGGGCATGGGGCTTGAGCATCGCGGCGTTCTTGTTGCCGAGCGCGAATTCGATGCAGCGGTACTGCGCGCTCTGGAAGCCGCTCGAGTTCGCGAGGTAGGGGCGCATGGCCGTGTACTCGGGCGGCGTCATGGTCGAGAGCACGGTCCAAGCGCTCACGAGCTGTTCCATGATCCGGCTCACGCGCGCGAGCATCTTGAAGGCGTCCGAGAGCTTCTCGCTGGCGATGCAGGCCGTGGCCGCGCGCAGTTCGTGCAGCATGAGCTTCATCCAGAGCTCGCTGGTCTGGTGCTGCACGATGAACAGCATCTCGTCGTGCGCGGGTGACAGCGGATGCTGCGCAGTGAGGATCTCGTCGAGGTGCAGGTAGTCGCCGTAGCTCATCGACTTGCTGAAGTCGAGCTGCGCGCCTTCTTCCCGCACGATGTGCTCGGGCGTGTTCGGCAAGGGCTTCCCGGTGCTCATGTCACGGCATTCTTCTGGTTGAACTCGACGCGCCGCCATTCGCCTGTCTCGAGCACCTGCACCAGGTGCTCCACCGCATTCCACACATCCTCGAAGCCGAGGTAGAGCGGCGTGAAGCCGAAGCGCAGGATGTCGGGCATCTGTGCGTCGCCGGCACGAAAGTCGCCGATCACGCCACGTGCGATCAGCGCCTGCACGATGGCGTAGGCGCCTGAGCCGCCCTGCGGATCTTGTGGGTCCGTGCGGCTCAGGCAGACCTGCGAGCCGCGGCGTGCCGGGTCGCGCGGCGTGACGAGCGAGAGCCCGTGGCCCGCGCAGCGCGCCTCGACCAGCGCGATGAACAGGTCGGTCAGCGCGAGCGACTTGGTGCGCAGGGCGGCCATGCCGCCCCGGCCGTTGTCGAAGGCTTCGGCCGCGAGCACGGTGTCGATGCCGCATTCGAGCCCCGCGAGCGCAATGATCGGCTGCGTGCCGCAAAGGTAGCGGCCCACGCCGGGCGCTGGCCGGTAGTGCGGCGTGAACTCGAACGGCGCCGCATGGCCCCACCAACCCGAAAGCGGCTGCTCGAACTGTCCCGCGTGCCGGGTGTGCACCCACACGAACGCCGGCGCACCGGGGCCGCCATTGAGGTACTTGTAGCCGCAGCCGATCGCGTAGTCGGCCTGGCTCTCGTTGAGCGCGACCGGTACTGCGCCCGCGCTGTGGGCGAGGTCCCAGACGGTCAGCGCGCCGACGGCATGCGCGGCCGCGGTGACCGTCTTCATGTCGTGCATCGCACCGGTGCGGTAGTTGACGTGCGTGAGCATCAGCACGGCCACTTCATCGGTCAGCGCGGCGGGCAGCTCGCCCTCGTCGACGAGCTTGAGCGTGAAGCCGCGTTCGCGGCACAGCGATTCGGCGATGTAGAGGTCGGTCGGGAAGTTGCTGCGCTCGCTCACCACGAGCCTGCGGCCGGCATGCTGCTTCTGCTGCGAGAGCGCGGCGAACAGCACCTTGTAGAGGTTGACCGAGGTGCTGTCGGTGCACACCACTTCGCCGGGCGCGGCGCCGATCAGCCGCGCCACCTTGTCGCCCAGACGCTGCGGCAGGTCGAACCAGCCCGCCGTGTTCCAGGAGCGGATCAGACCCTGGCCCCATTCGGCGGCCACGACGTCGGCAATGCGTGCCGGAGCCGCCTTCGGCAGCACGCCGAGCGAGTTGCCGTCGAGGTAGATCACGCCCTCGGGCAGGATGAATTGGTCGCGCAGCGCGCCGAGCGGGTCTTGCGCGTCGAGCGCGCGGCAGTCTTCGAGGGTGGTCATGGATGGGATGTCAGCGGGGGAAGGTCGCGCAGCACGGCACGCACGGGGGAGGCATCGGCGCTCACCAGCTTCAGCGGCAGCGCGATGAGTTCGTAGTCGCCTTCGGGCACCGCGTCGAGCACGAGGTTCTCGAGCACGCGCATGTCGAGCTGGCGGATGCGCTGGTGGCTGTCGAGCGTCTTGCTGTCGGCCGGGTCGATGCTTGCAGTGTCGATGCCGATGAGCTTCACGCCCATGGCCGCGAGGCGCTCGACCGTGTCGGGCGCATAGGCCGCGAGCTGCGGGTCCCAGCGGTCGACCGGCATGGCCGCGTAGGTGCGCACCAGCACGCGCGGCGGCAACTGGCTGTCGACCGCGTGCGCGATGTGCGCCCATTCGACCAGCGGCCCCTTGGCAATGGCATGGATGACGCGGCAGGGGCCGAGGAAGGGCGCCAGATCGACGAGCCCGATGGGCAGGCCTTCGGCGTCGTAGTGCAGCGGTGCGTCGGCATGCGCGCCAGTGTGCGGCGAAAGCGTGATCTCGCTCACGTTGACGGGGCAGCCCGGCGAGATGGTGGCCGCCCAGCGTTGCCGGTAGGGCGTGTCGCCGGGGAACACCGGCGTGCCTTCATGGACCGGCGGCGAGATGTCCCAGACGCGGGGTTGGGGTTGCAGAGAGCGCATGGCGCGAAGGTAGCGCCGCGCGCGCGGTCGTGGTGTCGGTTATTTCCAACACACCGGGTGACGAGTTGATGGGCTCGGCGTTTCAGGACACCGCGAGCGCCGGCAACCCATGCCGCACCCGGGCCCGTTCGCAGGCGTCGCTGCCTGCCTCGAGCTCGTGGCAGGGGTTCGGACGCCATTCGTAGATGCCGCAGCCCACCGCCTCGCCGATCCGGCCGCTGAGTGCCGCGCAGCGCGGCCGAGCGTGGTCGGTACCGCGCATGCGGGCGATCGCCTCGTTGACGTCGACCGCGAGCCCGGCTGGCACGGTGCCGCCGTGCGTGTCGAGTTCGTGCACGCTGAAGTCGACGCGGTAGGCGGCGCAGCAGGCGCCGCATTGCCGGCAGGAAGAGGCGAGGCTGCGCATGGCGGCGATGCTACCCGGCGTGCCGCGGCAGGCGCACGCGAAAGCCCACGCCGCGGTCGCGCAGCCCCTCGACGATGGCGACGCTGCCGCCCAGGCGCGCCGCAGCCTGGCGGACGATGGCGAGCCCGAGGCCGGCGCCGGTCGCGCGCGGCTCGGTGCCGCGGTGGAAGCGCTCGAAGACCTTGTCGCGCTCGGCCGCTGCGATGCCGGGGCCATCGTCGCGCACGTCGAGCTGCAGTTCGCCGCCGGTGTCGCAGAGGGCCACGGCCACCCCGCTGCCGGGCACGCCGTGGCGCAGCGCGTTGTCGACCAGGTTCTGCACGATCGACTCCAGCGTGCCGAGTTCGACCGTCCAGGGCAGGGTATCGGGCGCGTCCAGCGACAGTTCGCGGCCCTCGCGCAGCGCGGTTTGGGCGGCGGGCCCGAGCAGCGTGCGCAGCCAGTGCGCCAGGTCGATGCGGCTGGTGCTCGGCGCACCGGCGCGGTCGAGCGCGGCGAGTTCGAGCAACTGCCGCGCCAAATGCGACGCGCGCGCGATGGCCTGGCTCAATTGCGCCTCGGCCGTGGCGCGCTCTGCCGGCTCGCGCGCATGCGCCAGCACATGGGCCTGCGCACTGATGACGGCCAGCGGCGTGCGGATCTCGTGGGCCGCGTCCTGCACGAATGCACGCTCGCGCTCCACCGTGCCGCGCAGGCGCGACACCAGCGTGTCGAGCGCCTGCACCAGCGGCCTGAGTTCGCGGTAGTGCGCCGGCACGCCCACCGGGCTCAGGTCGTCGGCCGGACGCGCTTCGATGCGCTGCGCCAGCTGCTGCAGCGGCCGCAGGCTGGCGCGCACCGTGAGCCACACCGCGAGCAGCACGAAAGGGAGCGCCACCAGCAGGTAGGGAAGGATGTTGCGGGCGTTGTAGTTCAGCCATGCGCCGCGGGTGCGGCGCGGGTTGAGGACCTGCAGGTGCCAGTGCGCGCCCGTGCCGTCGTAGCGCCAGTAGCGCTCGGTCCAGCGGCCGTCCGGCGGCGTGGCGGCTGCCCACGGCCATGCGTCGGACGCGTACACGCGGGCGCCGGCGCGGTCGCGCAGTTCGTAGAGCACGGTGCCGCCGAGGCGCCTGTCCTGGGTGCGGCGGATGGCGGTCCAGCGTTCGGTGGCGGCCATCACCACGCGCGCCTGGGCCGGGTCCGGGGTTTCGTCGAGCGCGACGAGCAGCGCGTCGCCGAACTGCTGCAGCCCCGGCGCCTCGGCCAGGTACCTGCGATTCTCGAGGTACATGTAGCCGAGCAGCACGGCCCAGATCAGCAGCAGGACCAGCAGCGTCGCCGCGGTGCCGCGCCGCACCAGCGAGGGCTCGCGCAATCGCTGCCACAAGGTGCGCAGCGCAACGCTCATGGCTCGAGCAGATAGCCCACGCCGCGCACCGTGCGCACACGTTCGGTGCCGATCTTCTTGCGCAGGTTCGAAACATGCACCTCGATCGCGGCAAAGTCGACCGGATCGCCCAAGGGTTCGAGGCGTTGGGCCAGCCGGTCCTTGGGCACGACGACGCCCGGTTCGCGCGCCAGTTCGAGCAGCAGCTGGAATTCGCGCGGCGAGAGCGCCAGCGGTGCGCCCTGCAGCCTGGCCTGGCGCCGGCCCGGTTCGATTTCCAGGGCGCCCACCGTCCAGTCTTCGCTCGCCTGCCGCGCGCTGCGCCGCACCACGGCGCGGATGCGCGCCACCAGTTCGGCGGTGTCGAAGGGCTTGATGACGAAATCGTCGGCACCGCCTTCGAAGCCGGCCAGCCGGTCGTCGATCGCCGAGCGCGCGGTGATCACGATCACCGGCACGCGAACGTCGCTGCGCCGCCACCGCCGCAGCAGCTCGAAGCCGCTGGCGTCGGGCAGGTTCAGGTCGAGCAGCACGCAGTCGATGCGCGCGGCATCGACGGCCTGCGGCGCATCGGCGGCGCGGCGCACCCACTCGCTCGTGAAGTGCTCGACCTTGAGCGTGGCCTGCAGCGCACGCCCCAGGTCGAGATCGTCTTCGATGAGCAGGAGGTGCATGGCCGCATTGTGGCGCCCGCACCTTTGGGATCGCCAAAGGTTGGGCGGCCCAGAATTCGGGCGATAACAAGGAGGAGGTTCCCGTGACGCTGCCAAGAATGTGGATCGCGCTGGTTTTGACGGTGCTGCTCGGCGGCTGCGCGATTGCGCCGACGCACCCGGCACTGCAGGACGCGCCGCTGCCGCCGCTGATACCCGTGCGCGACTTCGTCGCGAACACCGAGGGCACGAGCCTCTACCGCGTGTCGCCCGACGGCGCGTCTCTCGCATGGAAGGGCGTCAGCGGGCTGCGGCCGGCCGTCTGGCTGAAGAAGCTGGCCAGCGGCGACACGCGGGCGATCCCGGTGCGCGCGCAGGGCATCGTCTGGTCGGGCGACAGCCGTTTTCTGTTTCTGACGGTCGATCGCACAGGCGACGAGGACACCCATGTGCTGGCCGTCGACGTGCTGCGCGCCGATTCGGAGCCCGTCGACCTGACGCCATTCAAGGGCACCCGCTCGCGCATCGTGCGGCGCGTCGATGGCAGTGCTGAGCTCGTCGTGACCTCCAACCGTCGCGACAAGAAGGTCTTCGACCTCTACCGCATCGATCCCGCCAGCGGCGCACGGACCTTGCTGGCACAGAACTCGGGCAACGTCACCTCTTGGGTGGTCGACCGCGAGGGGCGCCTGCGCGCGCGTTCGGTGCTGGACGGGGACGCGCGCTACCTGCAGCTGCCCGATGGCGATGGGTGGCGCACTACGTTGCGCTGGCAGAAGGACGAGAACTGGTGGATCGCCGACTTCGTGCCCGGCACGAACATCGCGTGGGCGGTCTCGGGCCGCGGCCGTGACAAAGAGGCCCTGGTGCGCCTTGACCTCGAATCGGGCGCCGAGGAAGTGGTGCACGCCGAGCCCGAGGTCGACGTCGAGCAGGTGCTCATCAGCCGCCGCAGCCATGTGCCGCTTGCGGCCTATGCGATGCCGGGCTATCCGCGTGCCAGGTACTTCGATACCGCGCTGGCGGCGCGGCTCGAACCGCTGGCGGATGGCGCACCAGCCGCGGTGCACGTGACCAGCATGGCGGACGACGAGCAGGCCATGACGGTCAGCGTCGGCACCGACAAGGGCTGGAAGCATTACCTGCTGCAGCGCGATACAGGCGCGCCGCCGCTGCTGCTCGGCGAAAGCAACACCAGCGGCTTCGCGGTTTCGCTGGCATCGACGCGGCCGATCGACTACGCCGCGCGCGACGGCTTGCGGATCCATGGCTACCTGACGCTGCCGCCGGGCGTGCAGGCGCGTGCGCTGCCGATGGTGCTGCTGGTTCACGGCGGGCCGTGGGTGCGTGACGTCTGGACTTACCAGCGCACCAGCCGCAGCATCCAGCAGTTTCTGGCGAACCGTGGCTATGCGGTGCTGCAGGTCAACTACCGCGGTTCCACCGGTTACGGCCGCGCCTTCATGGAAAAGGCGGTGGGCGAGTTCGCCGGCAAGATGCACGACGACCTCATCGACGGCGTGCGCTGGGCTGTGGCCGAGGGTGTGGCCGATCCCGCGCGCGTGGCGATCTACGGCGCGAGCTACGGTGGCTATGCGACGCTCGTGGGCGCCACGATGACGCCCGAGACCTTTGCCTGCGCGGTCGACGTGGTGGGGGTGTCCGACCTCGCGCGGCTGATCCAAAACGCACCTGCGTACTGGTCGCTGGGGCTGCCTTGGTGGAAGCGCTATGTGGGCGATCCGGCCGATCCGGTGCAGCGCAAGGTGATGGATGCCAAGTCGCCGATCAATCACGTCGCCAACGTGCGCGCGCCGCTGCTCATCATGCATGGCGTGAACGATGCGCGCGTGAAGTTCGATCAGTCGGAGCGCATGGTGGCGGCGCTGCGCGCGGCCGGCAAGCAGGTCGAGTTCGTCAGCTTCCAGGGCGACGGCCATGGCAACCAGAAGTGGACTAACAACCTTGCCATGTACCGCCACGCCGAAGATTTCCTCGCCGGTTGCCTCGGCGGGCGCAGCAGCGGCTTCGACTATTACCAGCTGGGCGCCTGGGCGTTTTGAAGCCCGAGACGCCAGGACTTACAGCCGCCCCAGCAGCAGAAACTCCATCAGCGCCTTCTGCGCATGGAGCCGGTTCTCGGCCTCGTCCCACACCACCGATTGCGGCCCGTCGATGACCTCGGCCTGCACCTCTTCGCCGCGGTGCGCGGGCAGGCAGTGCATGAAGAGGGCGTCGGGCTGGGCGGCGCGCATCATGTCCTCGTCGACGCACCAGTCGGCAAAGGCCTTGCGGCGGGCGTCGTTCTCGGCTTCGTAGCCCATGCTGGTCCAGACGTCGGTGGTCACGAGGTCGGCGCCGCGGCAGGCTTCCATCGGGTCCTTGAAGACCTTGTAGCTGTCGCCCGAGCGGATGCCGGCGATCGACTGGTCGACCTCGTAGCCGCTGGGCGTGCTCACATGCACCGAGAAGCCGAGGATCTCGGCCGCCTGCAGCCAGGTGTTGGCCATGTTGTTGCCGTCGCCGACCCACGCCACGGTCTTGCCTTGGATTGAGCCGCGGTGCTCGATGTAGGTGAAGATGTCCGCCAGGATCTGGCAGGGGTGGAACTCGTTGGTCAGACCGTTGATCACGGGCACGCGCGAATGCGCGGCGAACGTGTCGATCTTGGCCTGCTCGTAGGTGCGGATCATCACCAGGTCGACCATGCGGCTGATGACCTTGGCGCTGTCTTCGATGGGCTCGGCGCGGCCGAGCTGGCTGTCGCCAGTGGTCAGGTGCACCACGCTGCCGCCGAGCTGGTACATGCCGGCCTCGAAGCTCACGCGGGTGCGCGTGGAAGCCTTCTCGAAGATCATCGCCAGCGTGCGGTCGGTCAGCGGCTGGTGCTTCTCGTAGGTCTTGAACTTCTGCTTGATGACCGCCATGCGGTCGAACAGGTAGGCGTATTCGTCGGCCGTGAGGTCCGAGAACTGCAGGTAGTGGCGGATGGCGTTGGGCGTGGTGGCGGCGGTCGTCATTGCGCGGCAGGTTCCGAAAGGAAGTTCTTCACGATGGGCGCGAGGATGGCCACGATCTCGTCGGCCTCGGCAATGCTCAGGATGAGCGGCGGCACGAGGCGGATCACGCGGTCGGCGGTCACGCTCAACAGCAGGCCGGCGTCGCAGGCGCGGTTCAGAATCACGCCGCAGGGCCGGTCGAGCTCGATGCCGAGCATCAGGCCCTGGCCGCGGATGTCCTTCACGCCCGCCAGCCCGCCGAGCTCGCGCTCGAGCGCGGCCTTCAGGTGCGCGCCCACGGTGGCGGCATTCTCGAGCAGCTTGTGCTCTTCCATGATGCGGATGGTCTCGATGCCCGCACGCATCGCGAGCGGATTGCCGCCGAAGGTGGTGCCATGGTTGCCGGGCGCAAAGATGTTGGCGGCCTTGGGGCCGGCCACCACGGCGCCGATCGGCACACCCGAGCCCAACCCCTTGGCGAGCGGCATCACGTCGGGCTTGATATCCGCCCACTGGTGCGCGAACCACTTGCCCGTGCGGCCCATGCCGCACTGCACCTCGTCGATCATCATGAGCCAGTCGCGCTCGTCGCAGAGCGCCCGCACCTGCTTGAGGTAGTCGAGGCGCATCGGGTTGATGCCGCCTTCGCCCTGGATGGTCTCGAAGAACACCGCCACCACGTTCGGGTTGCCTTCGGTGGCCTTCCGGAGCGCGTCGATGTCGTTGAGCGGCACGCGGATGAAGCCCTCGACCAGCGGGCCGAAGCCGGCCTGCACCTTGGGGTTGCCGGTGGCCGACAGCGTGGCGATGCTGCGGCCGTGGAAGGCGGCCTCGTAGACCACGATCTCGGGGCGCTCGATGCCCTTGTCGTGGCCGAACTTGCGCGCGAGCTTCAGCGCGGCTTCGTTGGCCTCGAGGCCGGTGCAGCAGAAGAAGGCGTTGGTCAGGCCCGAGAGCTCGACCAGCTTGGCCGCGAGCTGCTCCTGGCCGGGCACGTGGTAGTAGTTGGAACTGTGGATCAGCTTGGCGATCTGGTCCTGCAGCGCGGGCACCAGCTCGGGGTGGTTGTGGCCCAGCGTGTTCACGGCGATGCCGCCGAGGCCGTCGAGGTAGGCCTTGCCCGCGGTGTCCCAGACTCGGCAGCCCTGGCCGTGCGACAGCGCGATCGGCAGGCGGCCGTAGGTGTTCATGACGTGGGGCGAGGTGGGCTCGACGGTGGCGCTCATTCGGTTCTCCAGAAAGGGAAGGGGAATTCTAGGCGGGTGGTACGACGGCTTCGTTGAGGATTCCGCATTACAGCAATGCCCCCGGCTAAGGCCGCGAAAAGGGGCGCGGATAGAATTGCTTGCTGCACCGCAGCACCTGCTTCGGTCGCCTCTTTCAACGATGATTTCCCCCACTGCCAAAGAAATCTTCATCCAGGGCATCACGCGCGATGGCCGGACTTTTCGCCCCAGCGACTGGGCCGAGCGGCTGGCCGGGGTGATGTGCTCCTTCCGCCCTGGCGGGGCCTACCCGGGGAGCCATCTGAGCTATTCGCCCTGGTGCATTCCCACCACGATCAACGGGGTCAAGTGCGTGGTGGTGAACAGGGCGCTGCGCGACGCGGAGCCCATGGCATGGGACTTCTGCGTGAACTTCGCGCGCGACAACGACCTGCAGGTGGCCGAGGCCTGTCTGGTGCCCGACGTGCCCGAAGTGCCGCCCAAGGCCTGAGCCGCCGCCCCTCACGAACCGATCGCCCATGAAAAAACCGCCCGAAGGCGGTTTTTTACACTTTGCTGCAGCGCACCCCGATCAAACGGCGGACTGAAAAACTTCAGTCCGGGCTTGCCTGACAGGTGTCAGGCGGCGGCCTTTTCAGGCGCGAGGGCGAGGGCCTTGACCTTCGCCGACAGGCGGCTCTTGTCGCGAGCAGCCTTGTTCTTGTGGAAGATGCCCTTGTCGGCGACGGCGTCGACAATGCTCTGGGCCTTCGCGAAGAGTTCGCTCGCCTTGGTCTTGTCGCCGGCCAGCACGGCCTTCTCGACATTCTTCACGGCGGTGCGGTATTTGGAGCGCAGCGAGGTGTTCGCAGCGTTGAGCTTGGTGTCCTGACGGACGCGCTTACGGCCCGACGCGAGGCGCGGGTTCTTTTTCTTGGGCTTGGCGGATGCCATGGTTTTGGTTCCTTAGGTGTCTGAGGATGATGCAGCAAAGCCCTCCATTATAGGCCGGGTTGCGTTTTTGGCCGAATTGGGACTTTCCGGGCTCTACACTCGCCCCGTGTCCCTGCTCAAATCCGCCTCCACCGTATCCCTGCTGACGCTCGCCTCGCGGATCACGGGCCTCGTGCGCGACGTGCTTTTTGCCTCGGTCTTCGGCGTCAGCGCGCTGACCGATGCCTTCAATGTCGCATTCCGGATTCCCAACCTGTTTCGGCGGGTGTTCGGCGAGGGCGCTTTCAGCCAGGCGTTCGTGCCGGTGCTGGCCGCGCACAAGACCGAGGCCGGCGAGGAGGGCGCGAAGGCGCTGATCGACCATGTCGCGACCCTCCTGACCTGGGCGCTGGTGGTGGTGTGCGTGGCGGGCGTGGTCGGTGCACCGTGGCTGGTGTGGGCCATGGCCAGCGGCCTTCCGGGCTTCGACGCGGCCGTGGTGATGACGCGCTGGATGTTCCCCTACATCGGCTTCATGTCGCTCGTGGCGCTGGCCGGCGGGGTGCTCAATACCTGGCGCAGGTTCGCGGTGCCGGCCGCGTCGCCGGTGCTGCTCAACCTGTCGCTGATCCTTGCGATCGTGGTCGGCGCGCCGTTGTTCCGGCGCTGGGGCATCGAGCCGATCTATGCGCAGTGCGCCGGCGTGCTGGTCGGCGGCGTGCTGCAACTGGCGCTGCAGGTGCCGGCACTGCGCAAGCTCGGGCTGCTGCCGCGCATCGGCGCGAGCCTGGGCGCGCTGCGCGCGGCCTGGCGCGACCCCACCACGCGCAAGGTGGCCAAGCTCATGGCGCCGGCGCTGCTGGGCGTCAGCGTGGCGCAGATCTCGCTGCTCATCAACACGCAGATCGCGTCGCACCTCGCGGTCGGCAGCGTGACCTGGATCTCCAATGCCGACCGCCTGATGGAATTTCCCACCGCGATGCTCGGCGTGGCGCTGGGCGTGGTGCTGATGCCGCAGTTGGCGGGCGCGCGCGCGGCCAAGGACGACGCGCGCTATTCGGCCCTGCTCGACTGGGGCCTGCGGCTCGTGGTGCTGCTTTCGGCGCCCTGCGCGGTGGCGCTGCTGCTGTTTTCGCAGCCGCTGGTGGCGGTGCTGTTCCACAACGGCGCCTACAGCGGCGAGGACGTCCGTCGCACCACGATGGCACTGATGGGCTACGGCGTGGGGCTCGTCGGCATCGTGGCGATCAAGGTGCTGGCGCCGGGCTATTACGCCAAGCACGACATGCGCACGCCGGTGATCATCGCCGTGTCGGTGCTGGTGCTGATCCAGCTGCTCAACATTGTGCTGGTGCCGCTGCTCCAGCATGCGGCACTGACCTTAACCATCGCGATCGGCGCGCTGGTTAATGCGGTCTGGCTGCTGATCGGGCTGGTGCGCCGCGGCAACTACCAGCCGGCGCCCGGCTGGGGCCGGTTCGTGCTGCAGGTGGCCGCCGGCACGCTGGCGCTTGGCGTCGTGCTGGCCTGGGGCGCACAGCATGTCGACTGGATCGCCCTGCGTGAGCAGCGGCTGCTGCGCATCGGCTGGCTGGCGGCGCTGATCGCGGGCGCGGGGCTCTTGTATTTCGGCGTGCTCGCGGCCGTGGGCGTGCGCTTGCGCAGTTTCCTGCGGCGCTGAAAACACCGCCTTGACGCACCCCTGGCGCTCCTCTACAAAGACACATGACGTTCAGCTTTCAGGTTCCCACCGCCCTCGCATACTTCGAGTCGCTGGTGCAGAGCGACGACCATTTCCCGCTGCTCGAGGCTGCCGCCAGCCTGGCCCAGGACGAATACCCCGACCTCGACGTGCAGCAGGTGCTCGGCGACGTCGACCAGCTGCTCGCGCGCCTGAAGCGCCGGCTGCCGGACGATGCCGCGCCACTGGCGCGGCTGCGCGCGCTCAACCAGTTCTTCTTCAGCGACCTGAGCTTCGGCGGCAACGTCAACGACTACTACGACCCCGACAACAGCTACCTCAATGCCGTGCTGCGCACGCGCCGCGGCATCCCCATTTCGCTCGCGGTGCTCTGGATGGAGCTGGCGCAGGGGCTCGGCCTGCAGGCGCGCGGCGTCGGTTTTCCGGGCCATTTCATGGTCAAGGTGACGCTGCCGAAGGGGCAGGTGGTGATCGATCCCTTCAGCGGCAAGTCGCTCTCGCGCGAGGAACTCAGCGAGAGGCTCGAGCCCTACAAGCGCAGCAACGGCCTGGTGGGCGATTTCGACGTGCCGCTGGGCCTCTACCTGCAGCCCGCGAGCTCGCGCGAGATCATTGCGCGCATGCTGCGCAACCTCAAGGAAGTGCACCGCGCGCAAGAGGACTGGCAGCGCGCCATTCCCGTGCAGGATCGTCTCATCACGCTGCTGCCGAATGCCTGGGGCGAGTACCGCGACCGCGGCATCGCCCATGCCGAGCAGGGCAATACCGCGGCGGCCGTGCGCGACCTCGAAACCTATCTGGCGCATGCGGAAGATGCGCTCGATGTCGACGACATTGCCGAGCGGGTGGCCGCGCTGCGCCGGGCGTCGAACCGATGACACCCGCCAGGCCCGGCGTCGCGCCCGCGGCCGACCTCGGGACGCTGCATCAGTTCCATGGCTTGCAGCCGGTGCTGCCGGTGTCCGACGTCACGCGCGCGGCGCGCTGGTTCTGCGAGGTGCTGGGCTTCGATCTCGACTTCATCGCGGGCGAACCGCCGAGCTATGCCAGGGTCAGGAAGGGTGACGGCAGCCATGGCGACCCGGTCTACCTGCGCCTGTGGCAGTGCAGCACGCGCGACGCGCCGCCCTGGCGCGGCGAGATCGTGATCCACGTCGGCAAGGACATCGACGGCCTGCATGCCGCCTACCTCCGGCGCGGCGTCACCGTGACCGAGCCGCCGGTGTCGCAGCCTTGGGGCCTGCGCGAGTTCGCGGTGCGGGAGCCCGACGGGCATGTGCTGCGCTTCTGCGGCTATCTTTGAGCGCGCGCGGTGGTGGCGCCGCGCCGGTTCGTCGCTGAAGCATTCATTTACAAATTGCCGTTCGCCCGCGTGTCGATCCGGCGGCACGCTGCGCGACGTGTGAACAGGCGCAGGTGTTTTTTCCGCGCCGCTTCCTTCTTCATCCACCCTCCAGGAGAAACGACATGCGATTCATGGTTCTGGTCAAGGCCAGCAAGGATTCCGAAGCCGGCGTGATGCCGAGCACCGAGTTGCTCACCGCCATGGGCAAGTTCAACGAGGAACTGGTCAACGCCGGTGTGCTGCTTGCCGGCGAAGGGCTGCATCCGTCGTCGAAGGGTGCGCGCGTGCGCTGCGAAGGCACGAAGCGCACCGTCATCGACGGTCCCTTCGCCGAGACGAAAGAGCTGCTCGCGGGCTTCTGGCTGCTGCAGGTCAAGTCGAAGGAAGAGGCGATCGAGTGGATCAAGCGCAGCCCCTTCGAGGAAGGCGAGATCGAGATCCGCCAGGTGTTCGAGGCCGCCGATTTCGGCGAGGCGATGACGCCCGAGCTGGTCGCGCAGGAAGACCGCCTGCGCGCCCAGACGAAGGCCGCCCACTGACCGCCCCGCAACAAGGAGACCCGCCATGCGATTCATGCTGCTGATGATCCCCCACGGCTACGAGACGGCCGCTCCCGGCACCGTGCCCGACGACGTCGATGCGGTGTCGGCCATGATGGCCTACAACGAGTCGATGCAGCAGGCCGGCGTGCTGATCAGCTGCGACGGCCTGCACCCGCCCTCGATGGGCGCGCGCGTGAGCTTTCCGGGCCGCAAGCCCAAGGTCGTCGACGGCCCTTTCGCCGAAGCCAAGGAAGTGCTCGGCGGCTTCTGGATCATCGACGTGCCCTCGCGCGCCGACGCCATCGAATGGGCCACGCGCTGCCCCGGCGCCGAGAACGAGGTCATCGAGGTGCGCCAGATCCAGGAAGTGGCCGACTATCCGTCCGACGTGCAGGCCTTGACAACCGAAATGGCGTCGATGCAGGCGGTCAAGAGATAGCGCTTCAGGGCTCATTCCTCCCGCACCAGCCGGATGCCGACCAGCGTGTAGCGTGTGTCCGGCGCGTTCCAGTTGCGGTAGGCCGCGCGGGCATAGAAGGGCCAGGTGTGCCAGGAGCCGCCGCGGCGCACCCGCACCTCGCCCTCGGCAGGGCCCTGGGGGTCGTTGATTGGCGACTGCGCGTAGTATTTATCGCCATGCCAGTCGGCCACCCATTCCCACGCATTGCCGTGCATGTCGTAAACGCCCCAGGGATTGGGCGCAAAGCTGCCGACGGGCGCGGTGAAGGCGTAGCCGTCGTCGCCGTTCACCGCCATTGGCTGCCAGCGCGGCCAGTTCTTGGCGCTGTTGGCGTCGAACACGTTGGCCGCGCCCAGCAGCGAGCCGGAATCGTCGCCCGAGCTGTAGCGGCTGCGGGTGCCGGCGCGGCAGGCGTACTCCCATTCGGCTTCGGTCGGCAGGCGGTAGCGGCGGTTTTCGGTCTTGCTCAGCCAGGCGGCCAGCGCCTGGGCGTCGTTCCAGGTCACGTTGACGACCGGATGGTCGTCACCCTGGGTGAAGCCGGGATTGCGCCACGAGTAGCGGGGGTCGCGGCCTTCGAAGGCATCGCCGCGCTTCGTGAGAGCCGGGTCGTAGTCGGCGCGCCAGCCATAGCCGCCGGTTCGATCAGCCACCGATTCAGGCACGTAGCCCGAGGCTTCGATGAAGCGCCGGAACTGGCCGACGGTGACCTCATGCTGGCCCATCCAGAAGGAGCGCGTGATGCGTACCCGGTGAACCGGCCCTTCGTCTTGGAGTTGCGCAAATCGCGTCGTCGGCAATTGCGGATACGCGCGTGCCAGCGATTCGGGCGCTTCGTCGCTGCCCATCAGGAACTCGCCGGCCGCCAATTTGACGAAGGCCATGCCGAGGCTGTTGCGTTCGACTTCGGCAGCGTGGGCGCCGCCAAGGACCATGGCCAGGATCAGGAGGCAGCGCTTCATGTGCGAATGCTATGGCAACCGCTGGACAAAGGGGAAGCGCGCGCATGAACAGTGGCGGCAACCATGAAGCGGTGCATCGCACCACCGAAGCAGTCTGGCGCATCGAGTCAGCGAAGATCATCGCCACTGTCGCGCGCATGGTGCGCGATGTGGGGCTGGCGGAGGAGCTGGCCCAGGACGCGCTGGTTGCCGCACTCGAACAATGGCCCGAGTCGGGCGTGCCGGACAACCCGGCCGCATGGCTCACCGCTGTCGCCAAGCGCCGTGCGCTCGACCGCTTGCGCCATGGCCAGTTGGCCGGTCGCAAGGCGCCCGAGATCGGCCGCGAACTCGACGCCCGGCATGAAATGGCGCAGGCCGATTTCGCCGAGGCGGTGGATGCAGCCATCGACGACGACATCGGCGACGACCTGCTGCGGCTGGTATTCACTGCCTGCCACCCGGTGCTTTCGACCGAGGCGCGCGTGGCGCTCACGCTGCGCCTGATGGGCGGTCTCACGACCGATGAGATCGCCCGCGCCTTTCTTGTGCCCGAAGCGACCGTGGCGCAGCGCATCGTCCGCGCCAAGCGCACGCTTCTCGAAGCGCGCGTGCCGTTCGAAGTGCCGCGTCGGCACGAGCTCGAGGCGCGGCTCGCCTCGGTGCTCGAGGTGCTCTACCTGATCTTCAACGAAGGCTACTCGGCCACTGCAGGCGACGACTGGATGCGGCCCGCGCTCTGCGACGAAGCCATGCGCCTGGGCCGCATCGTGGCCGAACTGATGCCCGACGCGTCCGAGGTACACGGTCTCGTGGCGCTGATGGAAATCCAGGCCTCGCGCACGGCCGCGCGCATGGGCCCATCGGGCGAGCCGGTGCTGCTGCTGGAGCAGAACCGCGCACGCTGGGACCACATGCTGATTCGCCGCGGCCTGGCGGGGCTCGCCCGCGCAGAAGCGCTAGGCGGGGCGCTGGGGCCCTATGCGCTGCAGGCCGCCATTGCCGCCTGCCATGGCCGTGCGCGCAGCGCGGAAGAAACAGACTGGCCGCGCATCGCCGCGCTGTACGACGCATTGGCCGAGATGTCGCCGTCGCCCATCGTCGAACTGAATCGGGCCGTTGCGCTTTCGATGGCCTTCGGACCTGCCGCGGGTCTCGAGGTGGTCGATGCGCTTGTGGGCGAGCCGGCATTGCAGGGCTACCACTTGCTGCCCACCGTGCGCGGCGATCTGCTTTACAAGCTTGGCCGCCGCGATGAGGCGCGCAGGGAATTCGACCGCGCCGCCTCGCTCACGCGCAATACGCGCGAGAAGACTCTGCTGCAGGCGCGCGCCCGGGCCTGTGCGCTGTCGGAAAACTGATCCTGGCGCTTCTGCGGCGCTAGGCTTTAGACAGCGACGTGGAGGCCGAAGGTGAACCCGGCAATCCGAACTGATGCCATGCGCGCCGCAGTTGCGTGTCCGAGCCGAAGCCCGAGATTTCCGCCGCCCGCGTCACGCTCGCGCCCGAGGCCAGCGCAAGCTGCGCCGCCGCGAGCCGCAGCCGCCGCAGATAGGCCAGCGGCGCCACGCCCGCGTGCTCCACGAACAACCGCGTGAGGTGTCGCGCGGAGGTGTGGGCCACGTCCGCCATCCGGGGAACGCTCCAGTCGGCCTGCGGTTGCTCGCTGACGGCGTCTTGCACCCGGTGCAGCGCCGCATGCAGATGGTTGCGGTAGGCCAGGAACGGCGACAGCTCGGGATCGTGCGGACCGCGCCGCTGTGCGACCACCATCGTCTGTGCCACCTGCGCGGCCAGCGCTTCGCCGCAGACGTCGGCAATGCGGTGCAGCATCAGGTCGATGCCGGTGGTCACGCCCGCGCTGCTGTAGACCGGCGGATCGAGCACGAACACGCGGTTGGCCACCACTTCGCAGCGCGGCTCGGCCGCGCGCAGTTCGTCGAGGTGATGGTGGTGCGTGGGCGGGCCCGTTCCACTCGGTCGGCAGCGGCGCGAGATCGGCGAGCGCGATGCCGACCGAGCCGGTGGCGGTCGGGCGCGGGCTCGCGAACGCAATCTCGAAGCGCGCCGGCCGTCCCGCCGCCTGCAGCCGCTGGTTGGCGATGCGCAGCGCCTCGGCAGGCCCGGCCCAGTCGAGCACGAGGCCGTCCGGAAGCAGCGCGAACACGACACGAATGGGTGGCGCGGTGTGCTGCGGATCCATCGGTCGCCCGTCTACCGCGCGACCGCGGCCTCCACGGCGCCCGCACGCTCGAGCGCCTGCGCGACGCTGCAGACCGTCGCGAAGCGCCCGTCGAGCACCGTGGCCGTGCGCGCACGGATGTCGGCCGCGGTCAGCGGCCGGCCATCGGGCTGCACCATGTCAAAGGTCAGCGTGGCCTCGGGAACGTAGTCGACCTCCCAGCCCAGATCGGAGGCGTGGCGCGTCGTCGTCTCGCAGCATTGTTCGGTGCGAATGCCGCTGACGATCAGCCGGCCGATGCCCTGCTGCGTGAGCCAGACCTCGAGCCCGCTTCCGACCAGCGCGCTGTGGCGGTGCTTGGTGAAGGTGGCGGCCGCCTCGAACGGCGCCAGGCCTTCGATCGGGCGCACGAAACCCGATTCGCGCGCGAACGGGTTGTCGGACGCTGCGGGCGCGTCGATATGGAACACGCGCACGATCGGCACGCCCGCGGCGGCGCAGCCCTCGATCAGCGCGTTCTGCGCCGCGAGGTACGGCGGCAGGCCGTCGGCGGACCAGTACGGCCGGTGCCGGAACGATTCCTGGGCGTCGATCACAATCAGACAGGATTTCATGGGAAGGGGCGCTCGGCGGGCAGTGGATGATGCCGCCTATTCTTGTACGCCGCCAGCGCAAGGTCCGCGCCGAAGCGGACCGGGATCGATCAGATCAGGACATCAAGAGCTGGAAGGGCGCGCGCCCTAGACCAGCCCCGCCGCCTGCAGCTCTTTCTTGAGGTAAGCGTAGAACAGCGGCGCCGCCACCAGCCCGGCCGGCCCGAACACCGCCTCGGCCACGAACATCACCGCGAGCAGCTCCCACACGCTCATCTGCGTGCGGCGTCCGACCACCTTGGCGTTGATCACGTACTCGGCCTTGTGGATGACGATCAGGAAGATCAGGCAGGCCAGCGCGGTGATCGGCGACACCGACAGCGCCACCAGCGTGATGACTGTGTTGCACACCAGGTTGCCGACGATCGGCACCAGCCCCGCCACGAAGGTGAGCGTGATCAGCGCCGGCGTGTAGGGCAGCAGCGGGCCCCAGAGCGGCATCAGGAACAGCAGGAAGATCGCGGTCAGCAGCGTGTTGAACGCCGCGATCCAGAACTGGGCCGCGACGATCTGGCCGAAGGCCTCGCCGAACATGCTGATGCGCCGGTGCAGCTCGGCCGCGAGCGGCGGCCGCTCGCGGTTGCGCACCGCCACCGCCGCGAGCGCGCCGATGAGCAGGCCGACATAGGCGAAGAGCAGGGCGCCGAGCCAGGCGCGGCCCGTGAGCGCGAGCGCGCCGGCCTGCGTGCGCATGTAGTTGGCTGCCATGCGCTGGATCTCGGCCGCGCCCTCGGGCAGGTAGACGGCAATCTCGGGCGGCAGCTTCTGGCGCAGTTCGAGCACGGTGCGCGCGGTGTAGTCGACAAGTTCGCGGTACTGGTCGGGCGCATCGATGACGTATTCGCGCGCCTCGGAAAAGCCCAGCGAGAGCAGCCCGATCGGCGCCAGCAGCACCAGGATGACCGAGAGAACCCGCGCCAGCCCTTCGCCGCGGCCGCGCAGCACGCCGAGGCGCGCCAGCCGGGGCGCGATGAGCCGGGTGAACCAGCGCGTGGCGAGAAACCCGATGCAGACGCAGAGCAGGCCCGGCAGCAGGTGCTGCCACATCACGAGCAGCAGGCCCGCAAGCATCAGCAGATAGCTCGCGACCACCACCTGGCGCGACGCGGTGCGCGCAGGTGCGGTGACGATGGGCGTGGCGGGCAGCGGTTTGGTCATCCGTGGCGAGGGGCTGCGCGTCGTACCGGAAGCCGCGGGCCTCAGGCCACCACCACGGCCGCGCCTTCGCCGCGCGCGGCGATGATGCCGATCTCGTGCACGGTTTCGCCGGCCGCACGCAGCGTGTCGGCGCAGGCCGCGGCCTCGGCCGCGTCGATCACCACCACCATGCCGATGCCGTTGTTGAAGGTGCGGTTCATCTCGATGTCGTCGATGCCGGCCACCTTCTGCAGCCAGGCGAAGAGTTCGGTCTGGGGCCAGCTGCCCTTCTTCAGGTGCGCGGCCGTGCCTTCGGGCAGCACGCGCGGAATGTTCTCGAGCAGGCCGCCGCCGGTGATGTGGGCCAGCGCCTTGATCGGATGCTTCATCAGGGCCTCGAGCACCGGCTTCACGTAGAGGTGCGTGGGCGCCATGACCGCTTCGCGGAAGGGCATGCCGTCGAGCGTGGCGGGCAGTTCGGCGCCCGCACGTTCGATCACCTTGCGCACCAGGCTGAAACCGTTGGAATGCACGCCGGCTGAGGCAAGGCCGAGCACCACGTCGCCGGGCTTCACGTTGAGGCCCGTGAGGATCTTCGATTTCTCGACCGCGCCGACGGCGAAGCCGGCCAGGTCGTACTCGCCGGCCGGGTACATGCCGGGCATTTCGGCCGTTTCGCCGCCGATCAGCGCGCAGCCCGAGAGTTCGCAGCCGCGGGCGATGCCGCCGATCACGGCCGCGGCCGTGTCCACGTCGAGCTTGCCGCAGGCGAAGTAGTCGAGGAAGAACAGCGGCTCGGCACCTTGCACCAGCACGTCGTTCACGCTCATGGCCACCAGGTCGATGCCGACCGTGTCGTGCATGTTCCATTCGAACGCCAGCTTGAGCTTGGTGCCCACGCCGTCGGTGCCGCTCACCAGCACCGGCTCCTTGTAGCGCTTGGGCACCTCGAACAGCGCGCCGAAGCCGCCGATGCCGGCCAGCACGCCTTCGCGCAGGGTCTTCTTGGCGAGCGGCTTGATGCGGTCGATCAGGGCGTCGCCGGCATCGATGTCGACGCCTGCGTCCTTGTAGCTGAGCGGGGTGGGCGTGGGGGAAGTCATGGTCGAACGGTGTCGGAAAAGGCGAAACGATGGGCCGAAAGGAGGCGGGCGGTGGAGGCGCCGGCAACCGAAGCGGCCGGGCCGATAGAATTCCTGTTGATTTTAAGGGCCCCAGCGGCCCCCTCCATGAACCTTCCCGGGATGAAACAGCTCGCGCTCGATATCGGCATTGCGACGGGCCCCAGCTTCGACGCCTTTTTTGCCGGCCCCAACGAGGCGGCGCTGCGCCACCTTCAAGTGTGGGCCGGCGGCGCCGGCGGCCCCGTGCCGCATTCGCCGGTGCCGACCTACCTGTGGGGCGAAAGCGCCAGTGGCAAGAGCCATCTGCTCGAATCGGTGCGCGTCGCACTGCGTGAGCAGGGCGCGAGCGTGGGCTGGCTGCATGCCGGCCTGCTCGAACCGCCCGAGTTCGACGAGCGCTGGGGCGCGGTGCTGCTCGACGACGTGCACCTCTACACCGCGGTGCAGCAGCACGCGGCCTTCAACTGGTTCGTCAATGCGCAGAGCCTGCAGCGCGGCGTGGTGGCCGCTGGCGCATTGCCGCCGGCCGACCTGCCGTTGCGCGAGGACCTGCGCACGCGCCTCGGGTGGGGCCATGTGTTCCACCTGCACGTGCTGAGCGAAAGCGAACGCCGCGCGGTGCTGCGCCAGGCGGCCGACACGCGCGGCGTGATGCTGTCGGACGACGTGCTCGACTACATGCTGCACCGCTTCAGCCGCGACCTCGGCAGCCTGATGGAGCTGCTGAACCAGCTTGACGGCTACGCGCTGCAGACGCAGCGCGCGATCACCATTCCCCTGATTCGATCCATGCTCGAAAACGAATAAGAAGAGCCTCAACCAACAATGATCAAGAAATTCATCGACAAGCTGCTCGGCAAATCGCCCGGCGGCGCACAGGGCAAGAGCCGCTTCGGCAAGCGTCAGGAGGTGTCCGCGGAGGTTCACAAGATCGACCCGGCCCTGGTCGACGAGCGGGCGAAGAACGTCGTCACCACGCTGCAGCAGGCGGGCTACGAAGCCTATGTGGTGGGCGGCGCGGTGCGCGACCTGCTGCTTGGCTTGCGCCCCAAGGATTTCGACGTGGCGACCAATGCCACGCCCGAACAGGTCAAGTCGCTGTTTCGCCGCGCGTTCATCATCGGGCGGCGCTTTCGCATCGTGCACGTGGTGTACGGGCGCGGCCGCGAGCACGAGGTGATCGAGGTCTCGACCTTCCGCGCCTACATGGACAGCGCTGCGGCCGGACAGGTGACCGGCAACGAGCGCACCAGCAAGGGCGAGCTCGCGAGCATGACGCATGCGGTCGATGCGAGCGGCCGCGTGCTGCGCGACAACGTCTGGGGCCCGCAGGAAGAAGACGCGGCGCGTCGCGACTTCACGGTCAACGCCATGTACTACGACCCGGCCAACCAGGTCGTGGTCGACTACCACAACGGCATCCGCGACGCCCAGAAGCTCACGCTGCGCATGATCGGCGACCCGGTCACGCGCTACCGCGAGGATCCGGTGCGCATCATCCGTGCGATCCGCTTCTCGGCCAAGCTCGCGGCGCTCGGCTTCAAGATGGAGGCCAAGACGGCCGCGCCACTGATCGAATCGAGCAAGCTGCTGGCCGACGTGCCGCAGAGCCGCCTGTTCGACGAAATGCTCAAGCTGCTGCAGACCGGCCACGCGATCGCCACCGTCGAGCAGCTGCGCAAGCTCGGCCTGGCCAAGGGCATCTATCCGCTGCTCGATGTGGTGGTGGAGCGCGCCGACCAGCCGTTCGTGCAGGCGGCGCTTCTGGACACCGACCGTCGCGTCGGCGAAGGCAAGCCCGTCGCGCCGAGCTTCCTGCTGGCCTGCGTGCTGTGGGCCGACGTGCGCGATGGCTGGTCGCAGCGCATCGAGGGCCAGCGCGGGCATCGGCCGCAGCCGCCATTCCCGGCGCTGCAGGATGCGATCGACGACGTGTTCAACGCCCGCATCGGCGACGTATCCGGCCGCGGCAAGCTCGCGGCTGACATGCGCGAGATCTGGATGATGCAGCCGCGCTTTGACAAGCGCACCGGCTCCACGCCCTACAGCCTGGTCGAACAGGCGCGCTTCCGCGCCGCCTTCGACTTCATGCGCCTGCGCGCCGACGTGGGCGAGATCGGCGAAGCGATCGCCGAGTGGTGGCAGGAGTTCAGCACCGCCGACGACGTGCGCCGGCAGGACCTGCTCGAGCAGGTGCGCGAGGAGCAGAAGACCCGCCAGCGCGTGCGCACGCGCGACCCGGTGGCGCCGAAACCGCGCGCCGAATTCGCCGAGCGCCAGCGCGAGGAAGGACGGGAGCCGCAGCCCGACGAGGTGCTCGAGTCCGAGACCGTTGCGCCGTCCGTTGAGGGCGATGGCGACCCCACGGCACCGCGCAAGCGCCGGCGCCGCCGCAAGCCCCGCACCGATGGCGCGGCCGGTGGTGAAGGCGGCGCAGGCGGCGCAACCGAATGACGCGGCCTTCGCAACCGAAGGGCGGCAAGCCCCCTGGCCCCGCACGGGCGAACGACAAGCGCGCGCCGTCGCGTCCGCGGCCGGCCGGCAAGGCCCCGCCCAGGTCCGCGCCCGCGCCCGCTGCCCGCCGCCCGCGCGAGGACTACCCGACCGTGCAGGCCTTCGTGGCCATCGGCGCCAACCTCGGCGACGCCCAGGCCGCCGTGACGGCGGCCATGGACGCGATCGCCGGCATCGAGCGGACCCAGGTCACGGCGCGGTCGTCGCTCTACCGCAGTGCGCCGGTCGATGCGGAAGGGCCCGATTTCATCAACGCCGTGGTGGCGGTGCGCACCGGCCTCACGGCCGAGGCCTTTCTGGCCGAGCTGCACCTGCTCGAGACGCAGGCCGGGCGCGAGCGGCCGTTCCCCAATGCGCCGCGCACGCTCGACCTCGACCTGCTGATGCACGGCAACACGGTCAAGGACACGCCCGCGCTGAGCCTGCCGCATCCGCGCATGCGTGATCGCGCCTTCGTGCTCAAGCCCCTCGCCGAGATCGCGCCCGACAAGGTGCCGCGCGCGGCGCTGGCGCGCGTTTCCTCGCAAGTCGTCGAGCGCATCCGCGACTGAAGCGTCCCCCAGCCGGGCTGCGTTCGCCCGGGGGCTTGGCCGCCCATTACACTCCTATGGTTTTTCATGACGCTGTCACATGTCTGTGGCAGACGCGAACCCAGGAGAGCGCCATGTTCGGCAAGCTGCTGCCCCGCGAGGGGAATTTTTTCGAGATGTTCAACCAGCACGCCGAGCGCATCGTCGAAGCGGCGCGGGCGTTCGAGCAACTCGTGGCCAACTACAACGACGTGCACCTGCGCGAGCAGTACAACCGTGACGTCGACAACGCCGAGCGTGCGGCCGACCGTGTGACGCACGACGTCAACCGGCTGATCCACAAGACCTTCATCACGCCCATCGACCGCGAGCAGATCCACAAGCTCATCAACACGATGGACGACGTGGCCGACCTGATCCAGGACTCGGCCGAGACCATGGCGCTGTACGACGTGCGCCACATGACGGACGAGATCGTGCGCCTCACGGCCCTGTGCGTGAAGTGCTGCGACCGCCTGAAGGATGCCGTCAAGTTCCTCAGCAAGATCGCCGATCCGCTGGTGGCCGAGGCCACGCTCAAGACCTGCGAGGAGATCGACCGCCTCGAGTCGGATGCCGACCGCGTGATGCGCAGCGCCATGAGCAAGCTGTTCCGCGAGGAGCCCGACGTGCGCGAGGTGATCAAGCTCAAGGCCATCTACGAACTGCTCGAGACGATCACCGACAAATGCGAGGACGTGGCCAATGTGATCGAGGGCATCGTCCTCGAGAATTCCTGAGCGGCGGCCACCGATGGAAACGATGCAGGTCGCCCTTTGGGTGGTGATAGTGCTGGTCGCGCTCGCGATCCTGTTCGACTTCATGAACGGCTTCCACGACGCCGCCAACTCGATCGCGACGGTGGTGTCCACCGGCGTGCTCAAGCCGGGGCAGGCGGTGGTGTTCGCGGCGTTCTTCAACCTGATCGCCATCTTCGTGTTCCACCTGAGCGTGGCCGCGACGGTGGGCAAGGGGATCGCCCAGCCGGGCGTGGTGGACGTGCATGTGGTCTTCGGCGCGCTCGTCGGCGCCATCAGCTGGAACCTCGTCACCTGGTACTACGGCATTCCGAGCAGCTCGTCGCACGCGCTGATCGGCGGCATCGTCGGCGCGGTGATCGCCAAGACCGGTACCGGCGGCCTCGTGGCCTCGGGCATCTGGAAGACCATGGCCTTCATCTTCGTGTCGCCGGTGCTCGGCTTCCTGCTGGGCTCGTTGATGATGGTGTTGGTGGCCTGGGGCTTCCGGCGCGCCACGCCGTCGCGCGTAGACCGGTGGTTCCGGCGGCTGCAACTCGTCTCCGCGGGCGCCTACAGCCTGGGCCACGGCGGCAACGATGCGCAGAAGACCATCGGCATCATCTGGATGCTGCTGATCGCCACCGGCTACCACTCGGCGACCGAGAGCGCGCCGCCCGGCTGGGTCGTCGTGAGCTGCTATGCCGCCATTGCGCTGGGCACCATGTTCGGCGGCTGGCGCATCGTGAAGACCATGGGCCAGAAGATCACCAAGCTCAAGCCCGTGGGCGGCTTCTGTGCCGAAACCGGCGGCGCGATCACGCTGTTCCTGGCGACCGCGCTTGGCATTCCGGTGTCGACCACCCACACCATCACAGGCGCAATCGTCGGCGTAGGCGCCACCCAGCGCGCAAGTGCGGTGCGCTGGGGCGTGGCGGGGAACATCGTCTGGGCCTGGATCTTCACGATCCCGGCCTCGGCCTTCGTGGCCGCGATCGCCTATTGGGTCAGCTGGCAGATCTTTTGAGACCCTGGCCGGCGGGCGGGGCTACTGCGAGATCTTCCGGCCCTCTTCGATCTGGTGCTCGAAGTAGCGCTGAAAGCTGAACACGATGCTCGACATGAGCACCGTGGTGCCGACGAACAGCGCCAGCACCACAGCGCCGATCGTGGCCCAGTTCGTGCGCCCCGGTTCTGCATCGGCGGGTGCGCCGGCGTTGAAGCGGGCATTCCACTTCTCGGGTGTCATGAGGCCATAGACGATGGCCACGAGTGCGCAGCCCGCGATGGTGAAGCCCAGCATCGGTATCAGCACCCAGCTCCAGCCGTCGTCCACGCCATACATGCGCACGCGCTCCATGCCGTAGAGGCCGAGCGCGGTCGGAATGGGCAGCAGCCATCCGAGCCAGTCACCGAGCCCGCGCAGGTAGAAGCGGTGCAGCCCGAAGGGGCCACCCAGAAAGGAGAGCCAGGCGGCGATGGTCTTGTTTTTCATTCGGGTCGGGTGGTGCTGCCTTCGCCGAGCACTTTTTCCATCAGTACCACATCGCGCCATTCGCCGAATTTCCAGCCACAGTCCTTGAGCACGCCAACGTGCGTGAAGCCCTGGGCGCGGTGCACGCCGACAGAGCCGGCGTTGGCCGAATCGCCGATCACCGCGATGAGCTTGCGGATGCCTGCGGCTTCGGCGGCCTCCGACAACGCCGCCAGCAAGCGGCTGCCCAGGCCGCGCCCGCGCGCGGCGTCGGCCAGGTAGATCGAGTCTTCGGCCGAGAAGCGGTAGGCGGGCCGGGGCTTGAACCAGTTGCAGTAGGCAAAACCCAACACTTCGCCGGCTTCTTCCGCAACGAGGTAGGGCAGGTTCTTGCCAAGCACGTCGGCGCGCCGCGCCGCCATGTCGGGGGGCGTGGGCGGCTCGGTCTCGAAGGTGCCGGTGCCGTTCAGCACGTGGTGGGCGTAGATCGCGGTGATGGCCGCGAGGTCCTCGTCGCGGCTGGGTCGGATGGTGAGGGTCATGCAGGTGGAGAGCGGAAGACGCAGGGGGCCGAATTCGGTAAAAGCGGTTCGGGCTATAATCGCAGGCTTTTCAGCGTGTCGCTGGCCGGGTGGCCATGTCGCGTGTCTCGACGCTGAAAGAACTCTGTGAGCGGGCTTTCAGGCCCGCTGCACCACCCAAGGATAAATCATGGTCGTCATTCGACTCTCCCGCGGCGGCTCGAAAGGCCGTCCGTTCTTCAACATCGTCGTGTCGGACAAGCGCGTTCGCCGCGATGGCCGTTTCATCGAGCGCCTGGGTTTCTACAACCCGACCGCCAAGGAAAACGAAGAAAGCATCCGCATCGCCCAGGACCGCCTGGCGTACTGGAAGAGCGTCGGCGCACAGGCTTCGCCCACGGTTCTGCGCCTGATCAAGCAAGCCGCAGCCGCAGCACCCCAGGCCGCGGCCTGAGCCTGCGGGCCTTTCGCACGGCCATGCTGCCCGCACTCGAAACCGCCGAATTGCCGGCGGACGCGATCGAGGTAGGACGCATCGCCGATGCCTGGGGCATCAAGGGCTGGTTCAAGGTCCTGCCCCACAGCGCCCAACCCGAGGCGCTTTTTTCTTCCAAGCGTTGGTTCCTGCAAGCGCCCGGCGCCACCACCAGCGCTGCATTCCGGCTCGCGATCCGCGAGGCCAAGGAACATTCCGACTGCATCGTCGCCTCGTCCGAGGACGTGCCCGACCGCAATGCGGCCGAGGCGCTTCGCGGCGCGCGTGTGTTCGTGCCGCGTTCGAGCTTTCCCACCGCGGGCGACGACGAGTACTACTGGGTCGACCTGATCGGCCTCTCGGTCGTCAACCGCGAGGGCGTGGTGCTCGGCACCGTGCGCGAGTTGCTCGCGACCGGGCCGCAGACCACGCTGGTCCTGGCCGCCGAGGACGACGGCAAGGCGATCGAGCGCATGGTGCCTTTCGTCTCGGCCTTTGTCGACAAGGTCGACCTGCCGGGCCGGCTCATCACGGTCGACTGGCAGCCCGACTACTGACGGGGCTCGCGCGCATGCGCTTCGACGTCCTCACGCTCTTTCCCGAGCTGTTTGCGCCTTTCATGGCGGCCGGCGTGACGCGCCGTGCCTACGAGTCGAAGCAGGTAGAGGTCGTGCTCTGGAACCCGCGCGATTTCGCTCAGGGCAACTACCGGCGCGTGGACGATCGCCCGTTCGGCGGCGGGCCGGGCATGGTCATGATGGCCGAGCCGCTCTCGGCCTGCCTCGATGCGGCGCTGGCCGCGCGCGGTACGGCGGCACCGGTGGTGCTGTTTTCGCCGATCGGCGAGGCGCTGCGGCACGAGGCGGTCGAATGCTGGTCCGCGAGCGACGGCGCCGTGCTGGTCTGCGGGCGCTACGAGGGCATCGACCAGCGCTTCATCGACACGCGTGTGACCCACGAGGTGAGCCTCGGCGACTTCGTGCTGTCGGGCGGCGAGATCGCGGCCATGGCGCTGCTCGATGCGGTGGCCCGGCTGCAGCCCGGCGTGCTGGGCGACGAGGCGAGCCATGTGCAGGACAGCTTCAATCCTTCGCTCGACGGACTGCTCGATTGCCCGCACTACACGCGGCCCGAGCAGTGGAACGGGCAGGGCGTGCCGGCGCCGCTTTTGTCGGGCCACCACGTTCAGATCGAGCGCTGGCGCCGCGACCAGCGGCTCGCGATCACCGCGTCCCGGCGCCCCGACCTGATCGACGCGGCGCGTGCCGCGGGCCGCCTTAGCAAGGCCGACGAGACGGCGCTCAAAAAAAAGCTATAATCCTGGGTTCCCCGATCCTCTGCCCGGCCGCGCCTGGGTTTCGTCTTCGGCTTCTTTTGACGCAGCCGACCAAACCCAAGGGCGCCTTTTGTGTAGCGCGAGCACGATCGACATCAGGAAATCATGAACCTCATCCAGACCCTCGAGCAGGAAGAAATTACCCGTCTCGACAAGAAGATCCCCGACTTCATGCCCGGTGACACGGTCATCGTCAGCGTGAACGTCGTCGAAGGCAGCCGCAAGCGCGTGCAGGCTTACGAAGGCGTCGTGATCGCCAAGCGCAATCGCGGCCTCAACAGCGGCTTCACGGTGCGCAAGATCTCGAGCGGCGAAGGCGTGGAGCGCACGTTCCAGACCTACAGCCCGCTGATCGCCGCCATCGAAGTCAAGCGCCGCGGCGATGTTCGCCGCGCCAAGCTGTACTACCTGCGCGAGCGCAGCGGTCGTTCGGCACGCATCAAGGAAAAGCTGCCGGGCAAGCGCGCAGCAGTGGCTGCCAAGTAAGCCGTTTTTCTGCCGTGCAAAAAAGCCGCCGCTCTGGCGGCTTTTTGCGTTGTGCGCCATGCAGGTCTTTCCGCGAAAAGACAGCACCGCCATTTCGGGTTCTACTCCTTCACCAGACAACCAGCTTCCACTTGACCACCCCCGCCGCCCCCTCCATGCAGCTCGAGTCCGCCGAACCCGTCAATGCCGTGGTACCGCCCACGCTGCTCGTGGTCGACCCGCGCGAGGCGCCGGTGGTCGGCGGTCCGGATGGTCTGCCGGCGGTCGGCTTGGCCGAGTTGACGGCCGAGGCGCTGCGCCGGCGCTTCGCTACGCCACCCGAGTGGACGCCCGAGCTGCGCCGCGAGCCGCGCCTGAGCGACCGCACGCCCGCCCAGGCGGCGGTGCTGGTGCCGATCGTCCAGCGTCCGGAAGGCCCCACGGTGCTGCTGACCGAACGCACCGCGCACCTGTCCAACCATTCGGGCCAGGTCGCGTTCCCGGGCGGGCGCGTCGACCCCGAAGACGCGAACGTCGCGGCGGCCGCCCTGCGCGAGGCCTGGGAAGAGGTGGGCCTCTCGGCGCAATTCATCGAGGTGCTCGGCAGCCTGCCGACCTATACGACGATCACCTCGTTCGTCGTGACGCCCGTGGTCGCGCTGGTGAAGCCGCCGTTCGAGCTCACGCTCAATCCCTACGAAGTGGCCGCGGCCTTCGAGGTGCCGCTGGCCTGGCTCATGGACCCGGCCAACCATCGCCGGCACACGGTGCCGGCGCCCGACGGCACGCGCCGTGAGTGGTATTCGATGCCCTACCAGGACGGCGCCGAAGAGCGCTTCGTCTGGGGCGCCACGGCGGGCATGCTGCGCAACCTCTATCGCTTCCTGATCGCCTGACGTGCGCGCCGGCATGAAGCGCCGGGGCGCCCTCGCTATCATCGAAGGATGAGCTTCTTTGCCATCCTGTGCGCGTTGCTGATCGAGCAGGTGCGTCCGCTCGCGCCGCAAAACCCGGTGTACGGCGGCGTGCTTTCCTGGACCCGCTGGACCAGCCGCAACTTTGATGCTGGCAAGCCGCACCACGGATGGGTCGCATGGGGCCTTGCGGTGCTCATGCCCACGTTTGCAACGCTGGGCATCCACTGGCTGCTGGTGCTCACGCTCGGATTGCCGTTCGCGGTGCTCTGGAGCGTCGCGGTGCTTTACGTCACGCTGGGCTTCCGGCAGTTCAGCCATCACTTCACCGGCATCCGCGATGCGCTCGACGAGGGCGACGAGCCACTCGCGCGCTCGCTGCTCGCCCATTGGCAGGGCGCGGACGCGGCGGAGCTGCGGCGCAGTGAGATCGTCCGCCGCGTGATCGAGCATTCGGTGATTGCCGCGCACCGCCACGTGTTCGGCGTGCTGGCCTGGTTCTCGGTGCTTGCGGCGCTGGGGCTCGGCCCGGCCGGCGCGGTCTTCTATCGTATGAGCGAATTCGTCGCGCGCTACTGGGCCCACAAGAACGGCGCGGCGGTGCAGCCCTCGAGCGTCTCGGTGCAGCGCGCCGCCGAGGGCGCCTGGCATGCGATCGACTGGCTGCCTGCGCGCATCACCGCGCTGGGCTTTGCGGTCGTCGGCAGCTTCGAGGAGGCCATCGACTGCTGGCGCAACGATGCGCGTCGCTTCGCGAGCGAGAACGACGGCGTGATCCTTGCCGCCACCTCGGGCGCGGTCAACGTGCGGCTCGGCGGCGGGGCGCTGCGGCCGATCCCGCTCGCTGATGCGCTCTCGCGCGCCCAGGCCGGTGATTCCGTGGCCGACGACCGCCGGCCCGACAGCGGCAGCACGCCCGGGCGCGAGCCCGAGCCGGGCCACCTGCGCAGCGTGGTCGGCCTGGTCTGGCGCTCGGTGGTCATGTGGATGGTGCTACTGGCCCTTCTCACGCTGGCCCGCCTGCTCGGCTGAGCAGGCGGCAGGGCACCACCACGACGCCATGGCGACCTCCGTGCCGTCCTTCTGGAGCCCGCGCATCGGCGCGCTCCAACCCTACGTGCCCGGCGAGCAGCCGCGCATTGCCGACCTCGTCAAGCTCAACACCAACGAGAATCCGTATCCGCCGTCGCCGCGCGCGGTCCACGCGATCCGCGAGGCGGCTACCGAAGGACTCGAACGCTATCCTGACCCGACCTCGCTCGCATTGCGCGAAGCGGTGGCCCGGCGGCACGGCCTGGACGTGGCGCAGGTCTTCGCGGGCAACGGCTCGGACGAGGTGCTGGCGCACGCCTTCTTCGCTTTCTTCCAGCAGGCCGAGCCGCTGCTCATGCCCGACGTGAGCTACAGCTTCTACCGCGTCTATGCGCAGCTCTACGGCATCGCCTGCGAGCTGCTGCCAGTCGACGCGCAACTGCGCATCGACGTCGAAGCCATGGCGTCGCGCGCCGCCAGCGGCTGCGCTGGCCTGGTGATCGCGAACCCCAATGCGCCCACGGGCATCGGCCTCCCGCTCGAGCGCATCGAGCGGCTCGCCGCCGCCTGCCCCGCGCGCGTGGTGCTGGTGGACGAGGCCTACGTCGATTTCGGCGGCGAGAGCGCCATGCCGTTGATCGCCCGGTATCCGAACCTGCTCGTGGTCCACACGCTGTCGAAGTCGCGCTCGCTCGCCGGGCTGCGCGTCGGCTACGCCTGCGGCCAGGCGCACCTGATCGATGCGCTGGTGCGCGTGAAGGACAGCTTCAATTCCTATCCGCTCGACCGGCTCGCCTTGGCGGGCGCGGTGGCGGCGCTCGACGACGACGCCTGGTTCGAGCGCACGCGCCGCCAGGTGATGGACGCGCGCGAAGGGCTGTGCCTGCAACTCGAAGACCTGGGCTTCGAGGTGCTGCCTTCGCAGGCCAACTTCGTTTTCGCGCGCCATCCCCGGCGCGATGCGGCTGAACTCGCGGCGCTGCTGCGCGAGCGCGCGGTGCTGGTGCGGCATTTCAGGCAGCCACGCATCGCGCAGTACCTGCGCATCAGCATCGGCACGCGCGACCAGTGCAGCCTGCTCGTGCAGCGCCTGCAGGACATTCTCCAGGCCCCCTGAGCGCGGGGGCGAGGGAAGTCCGCGCGCGGTTCAGTACCGCGTCTGGCTCAGTTCGGCGAACAGCTCGCCGTAGATCCGGTAGCGCGTCGCGCTGATCGGCGCCGGCTTTCCGGGCGCCTCGACGTTCGCGATCACGCCGCATCCCGGCTCGTGCAGGTGCGAGCAGTTGTAGAACTTGCACTCTTTCGCATGCGCGGCGATGTCGGGCATCAGGCCCGCGAGCTGCATCGGCGCGATGTGGTTGAGACCGAATTCCTGGAACCCCGGCGAATCGATGAGGCCCGTGGTGCGCGCCTCGTCGACCCAGTACCAAGTGGTGCTCGTCGTGGTGTGCTTGCCCGAATTGAGCGCCTGCGAGATTTCGTTCGTCAGCGCCGCGGCACCCGGCACGAGCAGGTTCACGAGCGTGCTCTTGCCTGCGCCCGAGGGGCCCAGCACCAGGGTGCGCTTGCCCGCGAGCAGTGCCATGAGCGTGGCGCGGTCGGCGTCGCCCGTGGCCGTGAGCGACAGCGGCAGCACGCCTTCATGCATGCGCCGGTACGGTGCGAGCCGGTTCCATGCGCGTTCGAACGGCACGGCCAGGTCGCGCTTGTTGAGCGCGATGATCGGCACGATGCGTTCGGCCTCGGCCGCGATCAGTGCGCGAGCCAACTGGTGCTCCGAGAACTCCGGCTCGGCCGCGATCAGGATCAGCACCTGATCGAGGTTGGCTGCGAACGACTTGGTGCGGATCTCGTCCTGCCGGTAGAAGAGGTTGCGCCGCGGCACGACCTCTTCGATCGTGCCCTCGTCCTCGCTGGCCTGCCAGCGCACGTGGTCGCCGACCACGGCCTGGCTCTTCTTGCCCCGTGGATGGCAGATCAGCCGCTCGCCCGCAGGCGTCTCGACCAGGCAGTGACGTCCGTGGCTCGCGACGACCAGGCCATCGTGAAGGGTGCGGGCAGCGCCCGCGGCGCCCTTGGCCGGAGTGCGGGGCGGCTTAGCCAAAGGCGCGGGCCCTCGTCACGGCGCCGGCCCGGCGACCAGCACGTCGGCCTGGCGTGCGCACTCGAAGTCGGTGCTCGAGATGCCGCCGACGTCGTGTGTGTTGAAGCGCACCACGCAGCGGTTGTAGTGCACCGATAGGTCGGGATGATGGTCCTGCGTGTGGGCGACGAAGGCCAGCGCATTCACGAACGCCATCGTCTCGAAGTAGTTCGCGAAGCTGAAGGTCTTCTCGATGGCGACGTTGGCACCGTCGCCGTTGAGCTTCCATCCGTCGAGCTTGGCGAGGCCCGAGACGATCTCGGTGGCGCTCAGTGCCTGGCGGGGAATGCCCTTCCAGTCTTTGGGCTTGAACATGCTGCTCATGGTGTCGGCTTTTCTTCGCGGAAGGTCGGTGTCATTCAGGCGGCCTGCATGCGCGCAAGGCGCTCGGAGGCCGGTGGGTGGGAATAGTAGAACTTGACGAACACCGGGTCGGGCGTGAGGGTCGACGCGTTGTCCTGGTAGAGCTTCAGCAGCGCGGCGGAGAGATCGGCGCTGCTGGTCTGCGCCACCGCATAGGCATCGGCCTCGAACTCGTGCTTGCGCGACAACCGGGCCGCGAGCGGCGCGACGAAGAAGCCGAACACCGGCACCGCGAGCATGAAGAGCAGCAGCGCGAGCGCATCGTTCGGCGCCGTGGGCGCCATGTTCGGCTGCACGCCGAGGCCGCCGTAGAACCAAGCCTGCGTCGACAGCCAGCCCAGCAGCGCAAAGCCCGCCAGGCTCAGCGCAAACATCGAGGCGAGTCGCTTCACGATGTGGCGGTGCTTGAAATGGCCGAGCTCGTGCGCGAGCACCGCCTCCATCTCGGCCGCATTGAGCTGGCGCAGCAGCGTGTCGTAGAAGACCACGCGCTTGCTCGCGCCGAAGCCCGTGAAGTAGGCATTGGCGTGCGCGCTGCGCCGGCTGCCGTCCATCACGAACAGGCCCTTGGCGCGAAAGCCGCAGCGCTTCATGAGCGCGGTGACGCGCTCCTTGACGGTGGGATCGTCGAGCGGCTTGAACTTGTTGTAGAGCGGCGCGATGAACATCGGATAGACGATCATCAGCAGCAGGTTGAAGGCCATCCACGCTGCCCAGGCCCAGAGCCACCACAGGGTGCCGGCCGCGCCCATGATCCACAGGATCAGCGCAGCGATCGGCAGCCCGATGGCTGCGCCGATCAGCGTGGAGACGGCCGTGTCGCGCAGCCAGAGCCGCCAGCTCATCTTGTTGAAGCCGAAGCGCTCCTCGAGCCGGAAGATCTGCCACAGCGTGAACGGCAACTCGAGCAGCGCGCCGATCACCGCGAAGGCCGCCAACAGCACGAGCTGCTGCACCATGCCGCCGCCGAGCCACGCCACGAGCAGCTTGTTGAGCAGGTCCAGGCCGCCGAGCAGTGTCCAGCCGAGCAGCACCGCCGTGCCCCACGCCATCTCGACCATGCCGAAGCGCGTTTTGGCCACGGTGTAGTCTGCCGCCTTCTGGTGGGCGGCGAGCGTGATCTTGTGCTCGAAGGCGGGCGGCACTGCGTCGCGGTGGCGCGCCACGTGGCGCACCTGGCGCGAGGCGAGCCAGAACTTCACGACGAGCCCCGCGACGAGTGCAGCGGCGAAGGCGGCGGTGAAGATGAGTGAATAGGACATGACCGGCGAGTTTAGGGCGTGTTGCCGCTCGCCGGGCCGGCGCCGTGCAAGCCATCGGCGACAATCCGGGCATGCTCGAAACCTTGGACCCCACGACCGGCGGCGCGCTGCCGGTGCTGAAGAAAAGCGACCAGAACCTGGTCTGGCTCGACTGCGAAATGAGCGGGCTCGATCCCGAGAAGGAGCGCCTGCTCGAGATTGCCGTGGTCGTGACCGGCCCCGACCTGAGCCCGCGCATCGACGGCCCCGTGCTCGTGATCCACCAGAGCGACGCCGTGCTCGATGCCATGGATGCCTGGAACAAGGGCACGCACGGCCGCAGCGGCCTGATCGACAAGGTAAAGGCCTCCACCCTCGACGAAGCCACGGCCGAGCTGCAGCTGATCGAGTTCATCGCGCGCTACGTGCCCAAGGCCGGCTCGCCGATGTGCGGCAACACCATCGGGCAGGACCGGCGCTTCCTGGTCAAGTTCATGCCCAAGCTCGAGGCCTATTTCCACTACCGGAACCTCGACGTCAGCACCCTCAAGGAACTCGCCAAGCGCTGGAAGCCCTCGGCCTACAGCGCGTTCAAGAAGCAGCAGGCGCACACGGCGCTGGCCGACGTGCACGAATCCATCGAAGAGCTCGCACACTACCGTGAAACCTTCTTGCGATTGACGGATTAGGTAAAAACCCCGATCCATGCCATAATCGTTGGCTTCGCTGGCCGACAGGTTTTTTTCGGCCAGCGTCTCTTGCATCTCCCTATCTTGCACACCGCGCCCGATCGCATCCGCTGATCAAAAAGGGCCGCAGCCTCCGGCGAAATCCGGAAGTTGAATGTCGTTGGATGGTTGATGTTTTTAACCACCAACGGGGCGCCGCCTACGGCAGCGCTCGCGTTTGAGATTGACAAATCACATGACCGACGCTTTTGAAGCGCAGGGCGAGTTCGCGCCTGTGCAATCCACCAACAACAACGAATTCATCGCCGCCCCGGACACCGCGTCCGAGTCGTCGATCCTCGAGGCGCTCGACGCCGCGCTGCCCGAAGTGGCCGTGGTCGAGGCGCCCGCCGCACCGAACGGTTTCGTCCGGCTCGGCCTCGCGCCCGAACTCATCGCTGCCGTGGCCGACCTGGGTTTCACCCAGCCCACGACCGTGCAAGACAAGGTGATCCCGCTCGCCATGGGCGGTGAAGCCGGCCAGGACGGCAAGGCCCGCTTCGTCGACCTGATGGTCTCGAGCCAGACCGGCTCGGGCAAGACCGCGGCCTTCCTGCTGCCCGTGCTGCACACGCTGCTCAAGCGCCAGGCCGAAGCCGAAGAGGCCGCCAAGGCCGAATTCCAGCGCCTGGCTGCCGAAGCCGCCGCGCGCGGCGAAGCCGTGCCCAAGAAGGCGAAGCGCAAGGACCCGACCAATGCGCGCCACTTCAAGGCTGCCACGCCCGGCGCCCTGATCCTGTGCCCGACGCGCGAGCTCGCGCAGCAGGTGGCGCACGACGCCATCGAGCTGGTGCGCCATTGCCGCGGCCTGCGCGTCGCCAACGTGGTGGGCGGCATGCCCTACCAGCTGCAGATCGCCAAGCTGCAGAACGCCGACCTCGTGGTTGCCACGCCGGGCCGCCTGCTCGACCTGCAGCGCTCGCAGCAGCTCAAGCTCGACCAGGTCAAGTTCCTGGTCGTCGACGAAGCCGACCGCATGCTCGACCTGGGCTTCTCCGACGACCTGGCCGAAGTCAACCAGCTCACCATCGAGCGTCAGCAAACAATGATGTTCAGCGCCACCTTCGCGCCGCGCATTCAGCAACTGGCCCAGCGCGTCATGCGCGAGCCGCAGCGCATCACCATCGACAGCCCGCAAGAGAAGCACGCCAACATCAAGCAGTCGCTGTACTGGGCTGACAACAGCCAGCACAAGCGCAAGCTGCTCGACCATTGGCTGCGTGACACCAGCATCAACCAGGCGATCGTGTTCGCCAGCACGCAAGTCGAGTGCGACGGCCTCGCCAACGACCTGCAGCAAGAAGGCTTCAGCGCCGTCGCGTTGCACGGCGCCCTGAGCCAGGGCCTGCGCAACCGCCGCCTGATGGCCCTGCGTCAAGGTCAAGTCCAGATCCTGGTGGCGACCGACGTTGCCGCCCGCGGCATCGACGTGCCGACCATCACCCACGTCTTCAACTTCGGCCTGCCAATGAAGGCCGAGGACTACACCCACCGCATCGGCCGCACCGGCCGTGCCGGCCGCGACGGCCTGGCCATCACGTTTGCCGAATTCCGCGATCGCCGCAAGATCATGGACATCGAGCAGTACAGCCGCCAGCAGTTCAAGGCGGAAGTGGTTGCCGGTCTCGAGCCGCAGCAGCGCATGCCGCAGTCGCGCCCGCAGGGCGACTTCGGCGGCCGTGGCCGCGACAACAACAGCGGCCCGCGTGGCGACCGCAAGTTCGGTGGCGGCGGCGGCAATGCAGGCGGCCCGCGCGGCGGCTATGCCGGCGCCAGCGGCTTCAACGACCGCCGCGGTGCCCCGGCCGGCCCGCGTGGCTTCCAGGGCCAGAACGCCGGCTTCGGCGGCGGTGGTGCCCGTGAAGAGGGCGGCGGTGGCGGCTACGGTCGCAAGCCGGGCTGGGGCGGCGACAACGCCGCACCGCGCGGCGGCCGTGGCGACGGTGGCTTCGCACCGCGTGAAGGCTTCGCACCCCGCGAAGGCTTTGCACCCCGCGGCAATGGCGCAGGCCATGGCGGCCCGGGCAAGGTCTTCGTGCCGCGCGACGCAGCCCAGAAGCGCACCTTCAAGCCCACGCGCTGATCCCCTCCAGGGCGGCCTACGGGCCGCCCGCACCCGAAAAAGCCCGGACTTCGCGAGAAGTCCGGGCTTTTCCTTTGCGGGTTTCCGCGGGGGCCGCAGCCACGGAAGTTGATTGACACATGAAACGATGAAAAGTAATGTATTGAGGCATTGCTCCCCCGGTCCGCGGCGCGGCTGCCGGTTCATCGACATCTGCCTTTCAAATTCCGAACATGAAAATTGCGATTCTTGGCGGTGGCCATGGGGCCTATGCGGCGGCCGCGGACCTCTCCGAAGCGGGCCATGAGGTGCGGCTGTGGCGCCGCGATGCGGCGGCGCTCGAGCCGATGGTGCAGGCGGGCGCCATCACGCTCAAGGATGCCGATGGCGCGCGCGAGGTGCCGCTGGCCCTGGCCACCGGCGACATCGCCGCGGCGTTGAAGGGTGCGGAACTCATCGTCGTTCCCACCCCGGCGATTGCGCAGCACGACATCGCACTGGCCATGGCGCCGCACCTCGCTGACGGCCAGGTGGTGTTCCTGCCGCCCGGCACCTTCGGCAGCTACGTGATGGCGCGCACCGTGAAGGCGGCAGGCAGCCGCGCCGACGTGGCGTGGGCCGAGACCGGCACCCTGCCGTACCTGGCGCGCAAGCACGGCGAGCGCGAAGTGAACGTCACCATCCGCGCGATTCGGCTGCCCACCGGCGTCTATCCCGCGCGCAAGGAAGCCGAGGCGATCGAGGTGATCCGCCAGGCCTATCCGGCGGTGCACGGCTGCGGCAATGCGCTCTCCGGCGCGCTGATGAATGCCGGCCCGGTGATTCATCCGCCGCTCATGGTGATGAACGCCGCGCCCTTGCAGCACTTCGAGCGCTGGGACATCCACAACGAAGGCACGCAGCGCGCCGTGCGCGACGTGACCGACCGGCTTGACCTGGAGCGCATGGCGGTGCGCGAAGCCTTCGGGCATGCGGCGCCGCACTATCCGCTGGCCGACCACTACAACAACGACCAGTGGATGTACGGCGATGCGCACAAGAAGCTCGTCAAGTCGGGCGATTGGCGCGAGCACATCGACCTGCACACCCACCGCTACATCACCGAGGACACCGAGCTCGGCCTGGCATTCCTGGCCTCGGCCGCGCGCCATGCGGGCGTGGATGCGCCGATCGCGCACGGGTTGCTGGCCATCGTGGGCGGCTTTCTCGGCCGCGACCTGCGCCGCGGCGCGCGCACCTTCGAGAGCCTGGGGCTGGCCGACTTGAGCGCGGCCGACCTCCAGCAAAGGCTGCACGATGGCGAATGAGGCCGCGCTGCCCCGCTTTGCGGCCGTCGGCGCGGGCCGCATGGGGCGCGGCATCGCGATCGCGTTCGCCTATGCGGGCCACCGCATCGCCTTGATCGACCTGCGCCCGCGCAGCGACGAAGCCTGGCAGCGGCTGCAGTCCGAGGCCCGGGCCGAGATCGAGGCCAGCCTCGCAGGCCTGGCGCAGCTCGGCGTGATCGACGCCGCGCAGGCCGACGCCATCGCGGCGCGCGTGCACCTCGTGAATGCGGCCAATGCGCCGCAGGCGCTGGCGGCTGCCGAGCTGGTGTTCGAAGGCGTGCCCGAGACGCTCGAGGCCAAGCGCGAGGCCTTCGAGCAGCTCAACCGCCATTGCCGCGACGATGCGATCCTCACGTCGACCACGAGCAGCATCCTCGTGACGCAGCTCGCCGCGCTCGTGCGGCGGCCCGAGCGCTTCCTCAACATGCACTGGCTCAACCCGGCCTACGTGATTCCGGTGGTGGAGCTCAGCTGCCATCCGGGCACCGACGCCGCCGTGCTCGCGCGCACCAAGGCGCTGATGGAGGCGATCGGCAAGCTTCCCGTGGTCTGCGGCGCATCGCCGGGCTACATCGTGCCGCGCCTGCAGGCACTCGTCATGAACGAGGCCGCACGCATGATCGAGGAGGGCGCCGCCACCGCCGAGGAGATCGACAAGGCCACGCGCTACGGCCTCGGCTTGCGCTTCGCGGCGCTCGGCGTGGTCGAGTTCATCGATTTCGGCGGCTGCGACATCCTGCACCACGCAAGCCGTGAGATGTCGGCCTCGCTCGATGCCGGGCGTTACACCGCGCCGGCCATCGTCGGGCGCATGGTCGAAGAAGGGCGGCTCGGGCTCAAGAGCGGCAGCGGCTTCTACGACTACGAAGGCCGCGACGTGGCCGCCTACCGGCGCGACGTGCTCTCGCGCACGCTCGGCGAACTTCGGCACGCGGGCCTCTGGCGCGCACCCGCCGCCGACACGCTGCCATGACCATCCGTCGCGCCTTCGCCGACCTGTCGGTGGGACAGGTGCACTACGCCACCTGCGGCGACACGCACGCGCGGCCCGTGCTGCTGCTGCACCAGTCGCCACGCAGCTGGGCCGAATACCGCGAGGTGCTGCCGCTCGTGGGTGCGCAGTACCGCGCCATTGCCATGGACACCGCGGGGTTCGGCGATTCGGACGACGGCGGCGTGCCCGCGAGCATCGCGCAGTGGGCCCGCGTGGCGTGCGAGCTGCTCGACGCGCTGGGCATCGCGCAAGCCGACGTGGTCGGGCACCACACGGGCGGCGTCGTGGCGCTCGAGCTGGCGGCGGCGTTTCCGGCGCGCGTGCGCAGCCTCGTGCTGTCGTCGACGCCCTACACCGGCGAAGAATTTCGCCGTGCGCGCGCCGAGCGTCCGCCGATCGACGAAGTGGCACCCAGCGACGACGGCAGCCATCTTTCGGCGCTCTGGCAGAAGCGCCAGGGCTTCTATCCGCCGGGGCGTCCCGAGCTGCTCGAAGCCTTCGTGCGCGATGCGCTCAAGGTCGGCCATCGGGTCGAGGAGGGGCACCGCGCCGTGGCCTCGTACCGCATGGAGACACGCATCGCCTGCGTGACGCAGCCGGCGCTCATCGTGCGCGCCACGGCCGATCCGTTCGCCGCGCCGCATGCGGCGGAGCTGCAGCAGCACCTGCCGCAGGCGCGCATCGTCGACATCGAAGGCGGCATGGTGCCGCTGCCCGACCAGATGCCCGAAGCCTTCGCGCGCACGGTCATCGGCTTTCTGTCGACGCTGCCATGAAGGCCGTGCGCATCCACGGCTTCCATGCCGCGCCGGTGCTTGAAGAAGCCGCCGATCCCCTGCCGCGCGCCGGACGCACCCTCGTGCGCATGCAGGCGGCCACGGTCGGCCACATCGATCGCACCGTGTGGCGCGGCGGCTTCCTGCGCCATCCGCCGATGCCGTACATACCGGGCGTGGAGGCCGCGGGCATCGTGGTCGCGAGCCAGCGCTACGCGGCGGGCCAGCGCGTGTGGCTGCGCGGCGGCGGGCTCGGCACGCTGTTCGACGGCACCTGGTGCGAACTCATCGACGCGCCCGACGAAACGCTCGGCCCGCTTCCCGATGCCGTGCCGATGACGCTGGGCGCCGCGTTCTTCTCGCCGTGCACCTCGGCCTGGGTCGCGCTGCACGAGGTCGCGAAGCTGCAGCCGGGCGAGCGGGTGCTCGTGACGGGCGCGAGCGGTGCGGTCGGATCGCTCGCGATGCAACTGGCGCGCGATGCCGGCTGCACCGCCACGCCGGTCGATCCCGATGCGCCGCCGCCGGCCGAGGGCAGTGCCGACCTGCTCGTCGACACTGTGGGCGGCGACGTGCTCGCGAAGGTATTGCCGGCGGTGCGGCCCGGTGGCCGCGCGGTCCTGGTCGGCTACACCGCGGGGCCGCTGCTGCAGCTCGACATTGCCCATTTCCTGCAGCGCGACGTGGCGCTGCTGCCGCTCAACATGTTCCGGCGCGAAGCCGCGGGCCGTGCGGCGGCGCCCGACCTGCTTGCGCGGCTGGCCGACGGGCGGCTGCATCTCGACGTGAAACCGTTCGCGCTGGCCGATGCCGGTGCGGCGCTCGACTGGATCGCGCAGCGCGGACACCGTGGCCGCGCGGTGCTCGTGCCCTAGCTTTCCTCGGTCTCGGTGTCGACCTCGCCGGTCGGCACATGCACGTGCAGCTCGATCATCTGCCGCAGCGTCTGCTTGAGCTCCTCGGCACGCCGCAGCCCGAACGGCTCGAGCACCCGGCGCTCATGTTCGCGCGCGAGTTCCATCAGGTGCTCGACCGCGTGCAGCCCCTTGCGCGTGATGCGCACCAGCGTGATGCGGCGATCACTCTCGTGGGGCAGCCGCTCGACCTGGCCGCGCGCCTCCATGCGGTCGAGCAGCCGCGTCACGGTCGGCTGCTTGGTCACCGTCACCTGCGCCAGCTGGCCGATGCTGATTGGCTCGCTGCCCGCGAGCGACGCCATCACGCGCCACTCCGACACCGAGAAGCCGTGCTGGCGCGCCACCTCGTGGAACTCCGACGAAATCAGCTGGCTCGCCTGCGCCAGCAGCGCCGGCAGGTAGTCGTCGACGAAGCGATGCGTCTCAGCAGCAGGCTCGGCCATGAAGGCACCTCACAACCAGAGGAGTCGAACGAGCCTCGGGCACGCGGTTTGCATGTCTAGGGTAATTCATGATTGTGGATACGTTCATTTGTCAACATTATAGGAATCACGGTGTGGCAGCGTTTGCGCATCGTCCCACGAGAGAGAAGAAGGACCCCCATGGCTGAGCGTTCGTTCGTCGAAGAAGTCAAGAAGCTGCGCCTTTCCGGTGGCGAGGTGTTTCGCGGTGAAGGCATCCTGGCCGTCACCAAGGCCTTGCTCGAATCCGGAGTGTCCTACGTTGCGGGCTATCAGGGCGCGCCCATCTCGCACCTGATGGACGTGTTGGCCGATGCACAGGACATCCTCGCGGAGCAGGGCATCCGATTCGAGAACAGCGCGAGCGAGGCCACGGCCGCGGCCACGCTGGCGGCCTCAGTCAACTACCCGCTGCGCGGTGCCGTCACCTTCAAGGCCACCGTGGGCACCAACGTGGCGTCCGATGCGCTGGCCAACCTCGCCTCGGGCGGCGTGACCGGTGGCGCGCTCATCATCGTGGGCGAAGACTACGGCGAGGGCTCGTCGATCATGCAGGAGCGCAGCCACGCGTTCGCGATGAAGTCGCAGATCTGGCTGCTCGATCCGCGGCCCAACCTGCCGAGCATCGTCGACGCGGTGAAGACCGGCTTCGATCTCTCGGAGGCGAGCAACACGCCCGTGATGCTGCAACTGCGCATCCGCGCCTGCCACGTGCATGGGCATTTCATCGCGGGCGACAACAAGCGCGCCAAGTTCACGCTCAAGGACGCGCTCGAGAACCCGCAGCGCGACGTCGGCCGCATCGTGCTGCCGCCCGCGAGCTTCGTGCACGAGCAGGAGAAGGTGAAGGACCGCTGGCCTGCCGCCGTGCGCTTCATCGAGGAGCGCAAGCTCAACGAGTTCTTCTCGGAAGACGCCGACGACATCGGCATCATCGTGCAGGGCGGCAGCTACAACACGCTGCTGCGCGCGCTCGAGCGCCTTGGCCTGGCCGACGTCTACGGCAACACCGAGGTGCCGCTCTACGTGATGAACGTGGCCTACCCGGTCATCGAGAGCGAGGTGATCCGCTTCTGCGAAGGCAAGCGCGCGGTGATGGTCGTCGAGGAGGGCCAGCCCAACTTCGTCGAGCAGAACCTGGCGACCATCCTGCGCCAGGCCGGCTCGACCACCGTGCTGCACGGCAAGGACATGCTGCCGGTGGCCGGCGAGTACACCGCGTCCGAACTGCTCAAGGGCGCGCGCACCTTCTGCGAGCGCTACGAGCGGCTGGCGCCGCTGCCGGTGCCCGCGCCGGTGCGCAAGGTGATTCCGCTCAAGGAAGTGGCGGCCATCGGCGTCGATGCGGCGCCCCAACCGGCCGAGCCGTCCATGGCGCTTGGCGAGGTCGTGCATGCGCGTCCGCCGGGCTTCTGCACCGGCTGCCCCGAGCGGCCGATCTTCAGCGCGATGAAGCTGGTCGAGCGCGAACTCGGCGCGCACCACGTGAGCGCGGACATCGGCTGCCACCTGTTCTCGATCCTGCCGCCGTTCAACATCGGCAACACCACCATGGGCTACGGCCTGGGCGGTGCCGGTGCGGCGGCGTTGAATGCGCCCGCGGGCAAGCGCGCGATCTCGATGATGGGCGATGGCGGCTTCTGGCACAACGGCCTCACGAGCGGCGTGGCCAACGCGGTCTTCAACAAGAGCGACAACCTCACGATCATCGTCGACAACAACTACACCTCGGCCACGGGCGGGCAGGACATCCTCTCGTCGAGCGCCGTCAACCGCACGCGCAGCACCGGCCACGAGATCGAGCGCGCCGTGCGCGGCGTGGGCGTGGAGTGGGTGAAGACGCTGCGCCGCACCTACGACGTGGCGGGCATGCGCGACGCGCTGAAAGAAGCGCTCACCACCACGAAGAAGGGGCCCAAGGTCCTGATCGCGCAGTCGGAGTGCATGCTCAACAAGCAGCGCCGCGAGAAGCCGCTGGTGCGCAAGGCCATCGCCGACGGCCAGCGCATGGTGCGCGAGAAGTTCGGCGTCGATTCCGACACCTGCACCGGCGACCATTCGTGCATCCGCCTGTCGGGCTGCCCGTCGCTGTCGATCAAGCCCAACCCCGATCCGCTGCGCACCGACCCGGTGGCCACCGTGCTCGACAGCTGCGTGGGCTGCGGCGTCTGCGGTGAGGTCTCGCATGCCGCCGTGCTGTGCCCCTCGTTCTACAAGGCGCAGATCGTGAGCAACCCCACGCGCTGGGACCGCCTGCGCGATCGCGTGCGTTCCGGCGTGATCGGCTGGCTGCAACGCGGCGAGGCGCGCCGCCGTGAAACCTATGCCTTCTGAAGCAGCGATGACGAACAAGGCGCAACCCATCAAGATCGCCATCCTCGCCATGGGTGGCGAGGGCGGCGGCGTGCTGGCCGACTGGATCGTCGACATGGGCGAGGCCAACGGCTACATGGCCCAGACCACCTCGGTGCCGGGCGTGGCCCAGCGCACGGGCGCCACCATCTACTACGTCGAGCTGTACCCGGTGGCGCAGGCCGAGGCCGATGGTGGGCGCCCCGTGCTTGCGCTGATGCCGCTGCCCGGCGACGTCGACGTGGTGCTGGCCTCCGAACTCATGGAGGCCGGTCGCGCGGTGCAGCGCGGTCTGGTCACGGCCGACCGCACCACGCTCATCGCCTCCACGCACCGTGTGTTCTCGATCGCCGAGAAGAGCGCGCTCGGCGATGGCCGCGTCGACAGCGCCCAGCTGCTCGCGCATGCGGGCAGGGCGGCCAAGCGCTTCATCCGCTTCGACATGGCGCAGGCGGCCGAGGCCTCGGGCAGCGTGATCAGCGCCGTGCTCTTCGGTGCGCTCGCAGGGTCGGGCGTGCTGCCTTTCAGCCGCACCCAGTTCGAGGCCACCATCGAGCGCGGCGGTGTCGGCGTGAAGCCGAGCCTCAAGGCCTTCGGCGCGGCGTTCGCGCGCGCGCAGGACGGCGACGACGGCGAGGCCGCGCCGCAGGCGTCGGCCGCCGTGCCCGTACCGAAACCGCGCCATCCCGCGGTGCGCACGCTCGTCGAGCGCGTGCAGCGCAACTTTCCGGCCGATGCCCAAGACCTGCTGTTCGAAGGCGTGCGTCGCCTCATCGACTACCAGGACCCGGACTATGCGGGGCTCTACCTCGACCGCATGGCCGAGGTCGCGGCGCTGCCCGGCGACGGATCGCACCGGCTGCTGCGCGAGACCGCGCGGCACCTCGCGCTGTGGATGTCGTACGAAGACACGGCGCGCGTCGCCGCACTCAAGACCCGCGCGACCCGCTTCGAGCGCGTGCGCGGCGAGGCGCGCGTGCAGCCTGGCCAGGTGCTCGCCATCAACGAATACATGCATCCGCGGCTGCAGGAAATCTGCGAGACGCTGCCCGGTGGGCTCGGCCGCTGGCTCATGGGTTCGACGCTGCCGAAGAGGATCGTCGAACGCTTCACCCAGCACGGCCGCGTGATCCGCACCAGCTCGCTGCACGGCTACCTGATGCTGCGCACCGTGGCCGCGATGAAGCGCTGGCGCCGTTCCACGATGCGCTATGCCGAAGAGAACCGCCGCATCGAGGAATGGCTCGCGCGCATCGCCGGCATCGCCGCGCGCAACCCCGAGTTGGCGGTCGAACTGGCCCAGTGCCAGCGCCTCGTCAAAGGCTACAGCGACACGCACGAGCGCGGCATCCGCAACTACGACACCGTGATGCGCGCCGTGGAGCGCGCGGGCACGGCGCTTGCACCGGCCACGCTGCGCGAGTGGCGCGACGCGGCGCTGGCCGACGAACACGGCGACAAGCTGCAGGCCGCCCTGGCGCGGCATGCCATGGCCTGACGAGACGACGACGAACCCACGATGACCGCACCCACCGCCACGCTCCAGCTTCGCGTTGCCGAAGCGCGCCAACTCAATCCGCTGATCCGCCTGCTGCGCCTGCGTGCCGACGACGGCCGCGCCTTGCCCGGCTTCGCGGCCGGCGCGCACATCCGCGTGCAGGTCTCGTTCGCCGACGGCCAGACCGACTGGCGCCACTACTCGCTCATCAATTTCGACACCGCGCGCAATGCCACGAATGCGCCCACCGACTACGTGATCGCGGTCCGCAAGGAAGCCGATGGCCGCGGCGGATCGCGCTTCATGCACGAGCGACTCAACGAAGGCGACACGCTCGCCGTCGAGGCGCCGAAGAACGACTTCCCGCTGCACACCGGCCCCGGCGGCACGGTGCTCGTGGCGGGTGGCATCGGCGTGACGCCGCTCGCCAGCATGGCCGCGCGCCGCCGCGCCGAGGCCGCGCCGGTGCGCCTGCACTACGCCGGCCGCAGCCGCGAACTCATGGCCTTTTTACCCGAGCTCGAGGCGCTGCTCGGCGACGACCTGCGCGTGCATGCCGACGCCGAGGCCGGCGCGCCGCTCGACATCGACGCATTGCTCGACAGCGTGCCGGCCGGCGACCGCCTGTACGTCTGCGGCCCCAAGGTCATGCTCGACGCGGTGCTCGCGCGCACCCAGGCGCGCGGCTGGGAACACGACCGCGTGCACTTCGAGCTCTTCACCGAGCCGGTCGCCGAGGAAGGCGACCAGCCGTTCGAGGTCGAGCTCGCGCAGTCGGGCCAGCGCTTCACCGTGCCGGCCGACCAGAGCATCCTCGACTGCCTCATCGAGAACGGCTGCGACCCGATGTTCGATTGCAAGCGCGGCGAATGCGGCGTGTGCGCGGTGCCCGTGATCGACGGCGAGATCGACCACCGCGACTACGTGCTCACGGCCCGCGAGAAGGCCGAGGGCAACGTCATGCAGGTCTGCATCTCGCGCGCCAAGGGTGCGCGCCTGGTGCTCGACATGTGAACGACAAGGAGCCACCCCCGATGCCCTCCTACCGCGACAACCCCGATGCGATCCGCGCACTGGTCAAGCCCGACCGCGTGCACCGCGACCTGTACATCAACCAGGAGCTGTTCGAGCTCGAGCAGGAAAATTTCTTCGCCAACACCTGGAACTACGTCGGCCACGAGAGCCAGCTGCCGAAGCCCGGCGACTGGATCAGCAACGAGATCGCGGGCCGCCCGCTGATCGTGGTGCGCCACTCCGACGGCACGGTGCGCGTGGTGATGAACCGCTGCGCCCACAAGGGCTCGCGGCTCGTGAGCGGCCCCTGCGGCAACACCGGCAAGTTCTTTCGCTGCCCGTACCACGCCTGGACCTTCAAGACCGACGGCTCACCGCTCGCGATTCCGCTCAAGACCGGCTACGAGAACACGCAGCTGCACGAATGCGAATCGGGAAAAGGCCTCACGCCCGTGAAGCACGTGCGCAGCCACCGCGGCTTCATCTTCGTGAAGATCAACGATGCGGGGCCGGACTTCGACGAGTACTTCGGCGATTCGCTGAGTTCCATCGACAACATGGCCGACCGCTCGCCCGAAGGCGAACTCGAGATCGCCGGCGGCTGCCTGCGCTTCATGCACCAGTGCAACTGGAAGATGTTCGTCGAGAACCTCAACGACACCATGCATCCGATGGTGGCGCACGAGTCGTCGGCGGGCACGGCCAAGCGCATGTGGGCCGACAAGCCGGAAGACGAGCCCAAGCCCATGGCGGTGGAGCAGTTCGTGCCCTTCATGTCCGACTACAAGTTCTTCGAGGACATGGGCATCCGCACCTACGACCACGGCCACAGCTTCACGGGCGTGCACTTCAGCATCCACAGCAAGTACAAGGCCATCCCCGCCTACGACGACGCCATGAAGGCGCGCTACGGCGAAGAAAAGACTGCGCAGATCCTGGGCATGGCGCGGCACAACACGGTGTACTACCCGAACCTCACGATCAAGGGTGCGATCCAGGCGATCCGCGTGGTCAAGCCGATCTCGGCCGACCAGACGCTCGTCGAGAGCTGGACTTTCCGCCTCAAGGGGGCGCCGCCCGAGCTGCTGCAGCGCACCACCATGTACAACCGACTCATCAATTCGCCGTTCTCGGTGGTCGGGCACGACGACCTGCAGGCCTACCGCGGCATGCAGGCCGGCCTGCATGCGAGCGGCAACGAATGGGTCAGCCTGCACCGCGACTACGACCCGGCCGAACTCGAGGGCGGCGAGATCACCACCGGCGGCACCAACGAGCTGCCGATGCGCAACCAGTACCGCAGCTGGCTGCAGCGCATGACGGAGACGATGTGATGACGCCGGCCGAAGTCACCCGCCACGACCTGATCGACTTCGTGGTGAACGAAGCGCATCTGCTCGACACGCGCCGCTACGAGGAATGGAACACGCTCTTCACCGACGACGCCTTCTACTGGGTGCCGCTCGTGCCTGACCAGGAAGACGGCCTCAACCACACCTCTCACCTCTATGAGGACAAGCTGCTGCGCGCGCTGCGCATCGAGCGCCTCAAGAGCCCGCGTGCGTTCTCGCAGCGGCCGCCGAGCCGCTGCCACCACCTGCTGCAGGTGCCGGTGGTCGAAACCCTCGATGCCGAGGGCAACCGCTTCGTGGTCCGCACCGCATTCCACTACACCGAAGCGCAGGGCGACGAGCTGCAGTTTTACGTGGGCACCTTCTTTCACCACCTCACCGTGCACGACGGCGCGCTGCGCATGACGCTGAAGCGCGTGAACCTCCTCAACTGCGACGCGGCGCTGCCGGCCGTGCAGCTTTTCATCTAGGGACGCGATGCAACAACAGCGCACTGTCCACGAGGTCTTCACGGCCACCGCGCAGCGCACGCCCGAGGCCGAATTCCTGTTCACCGAATCGGTGACCGCGGCGGCCTACGGCATCGCGGCCGGCGCCATCCGCTGGGGCGATGCTGCGGCCGAGGTCGAGCGCCTGCGCACGGCCTATGCACGGGCGGGGTACGGCCACGGCCACCGCGTCGGCCTGCTGCTGGAGAACCGGCCCGCATTCCTCTTCCACTGGTTCGCGCTCAATGCACTGGGCGTGAGCGTGGTGCCGATCAACGCCGACATGCGTTCGGCCGAACTCACCTACCTGATCGGCCACAGCGAGATTGCTCTCGCGGTCACGCTGCCCGAACGCGCGAACGACCTGCGCGCCGCGGCGGCACAGGCCGGCATGGCCTGCGAGACCATGGGCCCGGACGATGCCGTGCCGTGCGCGAAGACGCCCGCCCCGCGCGCTGGCGAGCCCATCGGCGAGGCCACCGAATGCGGCCTGCTCTACACCTCGGGCACCACCGGTCGGCCCAAGGGCTGCATCCTCGGCAACGCCTACTTCCTGCGCGCGGGCCAGTGGTACGCGGCGCTCGACGGCGTGTGCAGCATCCGGCGCGATGCGGAGCGCGTCATCACGCCGCTGCCGCTCAACCACATGAACGCGATGGCCTTCTCCACCATGGTGGTGCTGGTCGCAGGCGGCTGCCTGGTGCAGCTCGACCGCTTCCATCCGAAGAGCTGGCTCGCGAGCGCACGCGAAAGCGGCGCGACCATCGCGCACTACCTCGGCGTGATGCCCGCGATGCTGCTGTCGGCGCCGCCCTCGGCGGCCGACCGCGAGCATGCGATCCGCTGGGGTTTCGGCGCCGGCGTCGACCGCAAGAACCACGCGCCGTTCGAGGAACGCTTCGGCTTTCCGCTGGTCGAGGCCTGGGCCATGACCGAGACCGGCGCGGCCGCCTGCATCATGGCCAACCGCGAGCCGCGGCGCGTGGGCACTAGCTGCTTCGGCCGGCAGGAAGACTTCGTCGAGATCCGCCTCGTGGGCGACGACGGCAGCGAGGTGGGCACCGATGCGCCGGGCGAGCTGCTCGTGCGCTCGGCCGGCGCCGACCCGAGGCGCTATTTCTTCTCGGGCTACCTGAAGGACGAGGACGCGACGCGCGAAGCTTGGGCCGATGGCTGGTTTCACACCGGCGACCTGGTGCGCCGCGACGCCGAAGGCAACTTCTTCTTCGTCGACCGCAAGAAGAACGTGATCCGCCGCAGCGGCGAGAACATCTCGGCCGTCGAGGTCGAAAGCGTGCTCAACCAGCATCCGGCCGTGAAGGCCTCGGCCGTGGCCGCCACGCCCGATACGGTGCGCGGCGACGAAGTGCTGGCCTGCATCGTGCTGCGCGAAGGCGCCGGCGATGCGGCGCAGCGCGCGCAGGTTGCGGCCAGCATCGTCGAGCACGCGCTCGCGCAGCTCGCCTACTACAAGGCCCCTGGCTACGTCGCATTCGTCGAGGCGCTGCCGCTCACGCCCTCGCAGAAGATCCAGCGCGGGCAGCTGCGAGAGATGGCGCAGTCGCTGCCGGGGCAGGGCCACTGCATCGACACCCGGCCGATGAAGAAGAGGCAACCGGCATGAGGCGCAACCGGCTCTCCTACGAAGGCGTCGCGGTCGCGGTGCCCGTCACCGTGCCCTACGTTCGCTATTCGACGCGCACCGCGCACTGGTTCGTCGGCCAGGCCGTCGAGGCCCTCGTCAAGGCCAGCGGCGTTGCCAAGGAAGAAATCGACGGCCTCTGCCTCAGCAGTTTCTCGCTCGCGCCCGACACGGCCGTGGGCGTCACGCAGCATCTCGGCATGTCGCCGCGCTGGCTCGACCATGTGCCAACGGGTGGCGCCTCGGGCGTGATGTGCCTGCGGCGTGCTGCGCGCGCCGTGCAGGCGGGCGATGCCGACATCGTTGCCTGCGTGGGCGCCGACACCAACCATGTCGACTCGTTCCGCCAGACGCTCGGCAGCTTCAGCAACTTTGCGCGCGACGCGAGCTATCCGTATGGCTCGGGCGGGCCGAACTCGATCTTCGCCTTCATCACCGCCAACTACATGCGCACCTACGGCGTGAAGCGCGAGGACTTCGGCCGCATCTGCGTCGACCAGCGCACCAACGCGCTAGGCAACCCGAACGCGATGTTCAAGAAGGCGTTGACGCTCGACGAGTACATGGCGGCACGGCCGATCTCCGACCCGATCCACCTGTTCGACTGCGTGATGCCCTGCGCGGGCGCCGACGCGTTCCTGGTGATGAGCGAGGAACGGGCGCGCGACCTCGGCCTGGCCCACGTGGTGATCCGCGGCGCCATCGAACGCCACAACGCCTATGCCGAAGACCCGGTGATGGTGCAGGGCGGCTGGCGCATGGACCGCGACGACCTCTACGCGCAGGCCGGCGTGCAGCCCGCCGCGCTCGACTTCGTGCAGACCTACGACGACTATCCGGTGATCGTGATGATGCAGTTCGAGGACCTGGGGTTCTGCGAGAAGGGCGAGGGCTCGGCCTTCGTGCAGGCCAACACCATGACCTTCGATGGCAGCTTTCCCAACAACACCAGCGGCGGGCAACTCTCGGCCGGGCAGGCGGGTGCGGCGGGCGGCTTCCTCGGCATGGTCGAGGCGATCCGGCAACTGACCGATCAAGCCGGAGCGCGCGCAGTGCCCGACGCGCAGCTGGGCCTCGTCGCCGGCTTCGGCATGGTGACCTACGACCGCTGCTTGTGCACAGGCGCGGTCATCCTCGGGAGATCGGCATGACCATGCCTTTGATGCGCCCCCCGCGCAAGAACCCGGTGCTGCGCACCCGGCAGATGAACCTGCCGCCCGGCGCACGCGGCCGCGTGGCGCTCGGCCTCACGGCGGCCGCCGCCGAGGGCCGCTTCGAACTGCAGACCTGCGACGACTGCGGCACCGTGCAGTACCCGCCGCGCGAGGTCTGCCACAAGTGCCTGTCGGCTTCTCTGCGCTGGCGTGAGCAGAGCGGCGAGGGCGAACTGCTCGGCGGCACCACGCTGCACCACAGCAACGACCTGTTCTTCCGCGAGCGGCTGCCGTGGCGGCTCGGGCTGGTACACCTCGATGCCGGGCCGACGCTCATGGTCCACCTGCACGGCGAAGTCGGCGAGGCGCCGCAGAAGGTGCGTGTCGGCGCGCGGCTGGACCGCGCCGGCCAGGCCGTCCTCATTGCTTTTCCGAACGAAGGGAGTCCCCACATGGCCGACGACAAGATGCTGCGCGAGATGACCAGCGATCCGAAATTCCGCAAGGCGCTGGTGACCGACGGCAAGACCGAGGTGGGCCAGGCCCTGGTGCGCGCGCTGGTGAAGGCCGGCGCCGACATCGTCTGGGTCGGCCATGCCGAGCCGTGGAAGAAGCTCGGCGACGGGCTGGACGACATCTCGGCGCTGCCGCAGGTCACGCTGGTGCCGCTGGACCTGACGAATGGGCGCCAGGTCACCGAGGTCGGGGGTTCCATCGGCGGCAAGGTCGACATCGTGATCAACAACGCCGAGCTGCACCGCACCTTCGGCATCGGCGCGCGCCGCGGCACCGACGTGGCCAAGGCCGAGATGGACATCAACTACTTCGGTCTGCTGCGCCTCGCGCAGGAGTTCGGCCCGGCGCTCAAGGGCCGCTCGGCCGACGGCGCAACGGGCGCGACCGCCTGGGTCAACCTGCTGTCGATCTACGCGCTCAGCAACTTTCCGCCCCACGGCACCTTCAGCGCCTCGAAGGCCGCCGCGTATTCGCTCGCGCAGTGCTTGCGCGCCGAGATGCGTCCGGCCGGCATCCGCGTGATCAACGTTTTCCCCGGGCCGATCGACGACGAATGGAACCAGCACATGCCGCCGCCCAAGCTCGCGCCCGCCACGCTCGCCAACGCGATCGTGAAGGCGCTGCGCGATGGCGTCGAAGACGTCTACCCGGGCGACGTGGCCCAGGAGTGGCTGGAGCGCTGGCGCGACAACCCCAAGGTGCTGGAGCGCGAACTCGCGGCCGGCGGCTGAGAACAGGAGCCACACGATGACGACAACCACCGAACTGATGTCCGCCGCCGAAGTCCTCGGCAGCCTCGTGACCGCCATGGCCAGCGGCCGCATCCGCGTGATCGACCTCACGCAGACGCTCACGCCCGAGTTTCCGCAGATCGCGCTGCCGCCCGAGATGGGCCAGTGCTGGCCGTTCCGCATCGAGGAAGTCTCGAAGTACGACGAGCGCGGACCGGCCTGGTACTGGAACAACTTCTCGTGCGGCGAGCACACCGGCACGCACTTCGATGCGCCGATCCACTGGATCTCGGGACGCGACCTGCCGAACAACTCGGTCGACACGATTCCCGTGCAGAACTTCGTCGCGCCGGCCTGCGTGATCGACTGCTCGGCCGACGTGCAGGCCAATGACGACTACCTGCTGAGCGTGGCCGACATCGAGCGCTACGAAGCCGCGCATGGCCGCATCCCGAAGGGCGCCTGGGTGCTGATGCGCACCGACTGGTCCAAGCGCAGCGACCCGGCGGCCTACCAGAACTTCGACGAGACCGGCCAGCACACGCCCGGCCCGAGCACGGAGGCGGTGCGCTTCCTGGTGGAGCAGCGCGACGTGCTGGGCTTCGGCTCGGAAGCCATCGGCACCGATGCGGGGCAGGGCTACCACCTGCGCCCGCCGTACCCCTGCCACTACTACATGCATGGCGCGGGGCGCTACGGCCTGCAGTGCCTCGCCAACCTCGACCTGCTGCCGCCGGCCGGCGCGGTGCTGATCTGCCCGCCACTGAAGATCGAGAAGGGCAGCGGCAGCCCGCTGCGCGTGCTCGCGCTGGTGGGAGCTTCGCTGTGAGCCCGCGATTCGGCATTGGCTTGGGCTCCTTCTCCCGTTTGCGGGAGAAGGCGGGGGATGAGGGCGCTTGCCAAGGCCGCAGGGCTCGCCCTCACCCCAGCCCTCTCCCGCATGCGGGAGAGGGAGCAAGACGGGGAGCGCGGGCATGAACAAGGTCGCGGCAGTCACCGGCGGCAGCGCCGGCATCGGGAAGGCGATCTGCGAAGACCTGCTGGCGCAGGGCTACGAGGTGGTGTCGCTCGCGCGCCGCAAGGCCGACATCGCGCATCCCAAGCTGCACAGCATCGAGGTCGACCTGAGCGACCGCGCGGCCACGGGCGAGGCAGTGCGCGAACTGGTTGCGCGCTTCTCGCCGACCACCCTCGTGCACAACGCCGGCGTGATCCGCGCGGCCCTGCTGAGCGATGTGAAGCTCGACGACCTCGATGCGCTGGTCGACCTGCACCTGGGCGCGGCGGTCCAGCTCGTGCAGGGCGCGCTGCCCGCGATGCGCGCACAAAAATTCGGCCGCATCGTGCTGCTCTCGTCGCGCGCGGCGCTCGGCCTGGCCACGCGCACCAGCTACTCCGCCACCAAGGCCGGCATGCTGGGCATGGCGCGCACCTGGGCGCTCGAACTCGCGGCCGACGGCATCACGGTGAACGTGGTCGCGCCCGGCCCCATCCGCACCGACATGTTCTACGACGTGGTCGAGGCCGGCAGCGAGAAGGAGCGCGCGCTCGCGGCCTCGGTGCCGGTCAAGCGCCTCGGTGAATCGGCCGACGTGGCACGCGCCGTGCGTTTCTTTGCCGATGCCGACAACAGCTTCGTCACGGGCCAGGTGCTCTACGTCTGCGGCGGCACCAGCGTCGGCAGCCTCGCGCTCTGAACCCTTCGCTCATTCATTCCAAGCGTTCATTCACCACCACAACCACCGGGAGCATTGCCATGACAGTTCCGAACCGATTCCGAGCCCTCGCGGGCATCGCCGTGGGCCTCGGCGCCCTCGTCACTGCCGCGGGCGCATGGGCGGCCGATCTCAAGGTCGGTTTCATCACCTCGCTGTCGGGCCCGGTGTCGTCGCTCGGCATTCCCTACGAGAAGGGCATGAAGGCGGCGCTGGCCTACAAGTCGGAAGTGGGCGGCCGCAAGATCCAGCTGGTGCAGCTCGACGATGCGTCCGATCCGTCGACCGCCGCGCGCAATGCACGCAAGATGATCGACGAGGACAAGGTCGACGTGATCATCGGCACCGCGGGCTCGCCGGGTGCGCTCGCCATTGCCGGCGTGGCGCGTGAAACCAAGACGCCGCTCATCTCCATCGCCAATGCCAACCTGCCGGGTGAAGAGGGTGCGTGGATGGTCACGCTGCCGCAGCCCGCGCCGTTGATGGTGAGTGCGGTGGTCGAACGCATGAAAAAGTCGGGCGTCAAGACGGTCGGCTACATCGGATTTTCCGACGCCTGGGGTGATTTGGTGTACGACGCGCTGCAGAAGAGCGCTGCACCGGCCGGCATCAAGGTGGTCTCGAACGAGCGCTATGCACGCGCCGATTCGTCCGTCACAGGCCAGGTGCTCAAGATCGTGGCGCTGCGCCCCGACGCGGTGATCACCGGCACCTCGGGCACGCCCGGCGCGCTGCCTTACCTGGCACTCGCCGACCGCGGCTACAAGGGCCAGATCTACGGCATGCACGCGCTCATCAACCCCGACTTCGTGCGCGTCGGTGGCAATGCGGTCGAAGGCCTGCTGGCACCCACCGGCCCGGTGATCGTGGCCGAGCAGCTGCCCGAGTCCAACCCGATCCGCAAGGTGTCGCTCGACTTCCGCGCGGCCTACCAGAAGGCCAACGGCGCGCCGCCGACCGATGCCTTCTCGGCCTACACCTTCGATGCGTGGCTGCTGTACCTCGATGCCGCGCAGCGCGCCCTCGCCACCAAGGCCGAGCCCGGCACGCCGCAATTCCGCCTGGCGCTGCGCGATGCGATCGTGAGCACCAAGGAGCTGGTGGGCACGCACAGCGTCTACAACTTCAAGCCGACCGATCGCTATGGCTCGGACGAGCGTTCGCGTGTGGTGGTGAAGCTCGAGAAGGGGCAGTGGAAGTTGGTGCCCTGATATGGCGTTCGCTGCGTGTTTGGCTGAGCGGCGTTCGGGGCGCGATCCCGCCGACGGTGGACTCCCCTCCGCGAATGTCCCCCGGCCTGCGGCCTCCTCCTTTATTTCGCTGCGCGGAGCCCACCATCGGCGCGATCGAAGGGCGCTGCGGTCGAACCGCCGGCACAAGCACTGCGCCTTGTGTGTCCAGGGTACCGGGTGCTCCCGCAGCGAAATAAAGGAGGAGCCGAAGGCGGGGGACATTCGCGGAGGGAGTACCCGGTGGCCTGGGCACGCACCCTGAACCGCAGCGAGCCAAACAGCAGCCACAACACGCACAGCATCGAAGCACCACAACCGAAGAGGGCACAACAATGAAGCAGCACCTGACCCGCATCCTCGGCCTCACCGCCGTGGCGCTCGCCGCCACGCAGGCCATCGCCGCCGACCTCAAGATCGGCTTCATCAGCTCGCTCTCCGGCCCGGTCGCCGCGCTCGGCGTGCCGTACGAGAAAGGCATTCGCGCGGCCATCGCCGAGCATCCGCAGATCGCCGGGCGCAAGGTCGAGCTCATCGTGCTCGACGACGCCTCCGATCCGACCACCGCCGGGCGCAACGCGCGCAAGCTCGTGACCGAGGACAAGGTCGACGTGCTCATTGGCACCTCGGGGGTGCCTGGCGCCATGGCCATCGCAGCGGTGGCGCGCGAACTCAACACGCCGCTCATCTCACCCACGCCGGTCACCATCGCAGGCCCTGAAGGCGCGTGGACCGTCACCGTCTCGCAGCCGTTCCCGCTCATGGTCGCGGGCGTCGTCGACCGCATGAAGAAGTCGGGCGTCAAGACGGTGGCCTTCATCGGCTTTTCCGATGCGCTCGGCGACCTGGCCTACGACTCGCTCGTGAAGAGCGCCGAGAAGGCCGGCATCCAGGTGGTGGGCAACGAACGCTATGCGCGCAGCGACTCGTCGGTCGCGGGCCAGGTGCTCAAGATCGTTGCCAAGCGGCCCGACGCCGTGTTCGCGGGCAACTCCGGCACCCCGGGCGCGCTGCCGTACCTGGCGCTCGCCGAACGCGGCTACAAGGGCAAGATCTACGGCACGCACGGCCTCATCAATGCCGACTTCGTGCGCGTGGGCGGTGCCTCCATCGAAGGCCTGCAGGTGCCCAGCGGCCCGGTGCTGGTGGCCGACCAGCTGCCCGACAGCAACCCCATCAAGAAGGTGGCGATGGGGTTCCGCGCGGCCTACCAGAAGGCCCACGGCGCCGTGCCGACGGATGCCTTCTCGTCCTACACCTACGACGCCTATCTGCTGCTCGCCGACGCCGCCTCGCGCACCAAGGGCGAGCCGGGCACGCCGCAGTACCGCACGGCGCTGCGCGATGCCATCGTCGCGACCAAGGAGCTCGTGGGCACCCACGGCATCTACACCTTCAAGCCCGACGACCGCTACGGCTCCGACCAGCGCGGCGTGGTCGTGGTGCAGATGCAGAAGGGCCAGTGGAAGCTGGTGCCCTGACGCGACCCCGGACGACCCAAGGCCCACGCCGATGACATCCGCCTACCGCGACCACCCCGAGCGCATTGCCGCGCTCGTGCAGGACGACCGCGTGCACCGCGACCTGTACCTGAGCGACGAGATCTTCGCGCTCGAGCAGGCGCACCTGTTCGCCAACAGTTGGGTCTTCCTCGGCCATGCGAGCCAGGTGCCGGAGGCCGGCGATTTCGTGGCCGCGGAGATCGCGGGACGGCCGCTCGTGATGGTGCGCCAGCCCGACGGCGGCCTGCGCGTGCTCTACAACCGTTGCGCCCACAAGGGCACGCAGCTGGTCACCGACGACTGCGGCAACGCCGGGCGCTTCTTTCGTTGCCCCTACCACGCGTGGACCTACAAGCTTGACGGCGCGCCGCTCGGCATGCCGCTCAAGCAGGGCTACGAAGGCACACGGCTCAAGGCCTGCGAATCGGGGCAGGGCATGGCACCGGTGAAGCATGTGAAGGTGTACCGCGACTTCGTCTTCGTGCGTCTGGCCGACACCGGCCCCGGCTTCGAGGACTACTTCGGCGAGGTGCTCGGCGCGATCGACAACATGGTCGACCGCTCGCCCGAAGGCAGGCTCACGGTGGGCGGCGGCGTGCTGCGCAACATCGTGCACTGCAACTGGAAGATCTACCTCGAGAACATCAACGACACGGTGCACCCGATGTCGACCCACGAGTCGGCCACGCAAGCGGCCGAGGCGCTGTGGGAAGGCCATGCGCCCACCGATCCCAAGCCGATGGCGATGGAGCAGATCCTGCCGTTCGGCGCCGGCTACGCGTTCTTCGACGACATGGGCGGCCGGGTGTTCGCCAACGGCCACAGCGTGCTCGGCGTCAACTTCAGCATCCATTCCAACTACGCGCAGCTGCCCGAGTACGAGGCCGCGATGCGCGCCGCGCACGGCGAGGCGCGCGCCACCGAGATCCTGCAGCGCTCGCCGCAGAACTCGGTGCTGTACCCGAGCCTGTCGGTCAAGGGCTCGCCGCAGGCGATTCGCGTGATCCGGCCGCTGGCCGCGGACCGCACGCTCGTCGAGGCCTGGAGCTTTCGCGCGGCGGGCGCGCCCGAGCTTCTTTTCGAACGCGCGATGAGCTACAACCGGCTCGTCTTTTCGCCAATGTCGGTGGTCGCGCACGACGACGTGCACCTGTTCGAGAGCATCCAGCGCGGGCTGCGCGCCGACGGCAACGACTGGGTGAGCCTGCACCGGAACTACGACCCCGCCGAGCGTGCGCAGACCACGCTCACCACCAACGGCACCAACGAGCTGCTCATGCGCAACCAGTTCCGCGCCTGGGCCCAGGCGATGGTGGCGGGCATGGAGGCCCCGGCATGAACGGCGACCCGCGCGACTTTGCCGCGCACGAGGCGGCCTTGCTCGACGAGCGGCGCTTCGCCGAGTGGCTGGCGCTCTTCACCGACGACGGCCACTACTGGGTGCCGCTGCTCGGCGCGGCGCAGGCCGACCCGTTCTCGCACAACTCGCTGGCCTACGAAGACCGGCTGCTGCTGCAGCTGCGCGTGGACCGGCTCGGCAACCCGCGCGCCCATTCGCAGCATCCGCCGAGCCGCAGCCAGCATGTGCTGCAGCCGTCGCGCATCGAGGCCGAGTCGCCCGGCGAGGCGCGCCTTCGCACGCCGTTCCTCTACATCGAGGCGCGTGGCGATGCGCAGGTTCTGCTGAGCGGCACCGCGCGCCATCACCTGGTGCGCACGCCCTCGGGCTGGGCCCTGCGCGAGAAGCGCGTCGACCTGCTCGACTGCGCGCGCGCATTGCCCGCGATCCAGTTGTTCATCTGAGTTTTCTCCCGTTCGTTTCATCCACCTTCCCTCACCGGAGCCAAGACATGAAGAGCCTGATGTTGACCTTGACACGCGGCGCCCTCGCCGCGGCGCTGACCGCCTGCGGCATGGCGGGCGCCATCGCGGCCGATCTCAAAGTGGGGCTGAGCGTCTCGCTCTCGGGGCCCAACTCCTCGCTCGGCGTGCCCTATGCCAAGGGCATGCAGGCCGCGCTGGCCTACAAGGGCGAGGTCGAGGGCCGCAAGATTCAGCTCATCGTGCTCGACGACGGCTCCGATCCCACCACGGCCGGACGCAATGCGCGCAAGCTGATCGAGGAGGAAAAGGTCGACGTGCTCATGGGCACCTCGGGCGTGCCGGCCGCCATCGCGATGGCGCAGGTCGGCAAGGGCGCGAAGACGCCGATGATCGGATTGACACCCATCCTGCTGGATCCGGCCGACAACGAATGGGTCATGACCGTGGCGCAGCCCACGCAGCTCATGATCGATGCGGTGATCGAGCGCATGAAGCGCAACAACGTCAAGACCGTGGGCTACATCGGCTTCTCCGACGCCTGGGGCGACCTGGTCTACAACGCCATGATGAAAGCCGCGCCCGCGGCCGGCATCAAGGTGGTGAGCAACGAGCGCTATGCGCGCGCCGACGCATCGGTCACCGGGCAGGTGCTCAAGATCGTGGCGCTGCGCCCCGACGCGGTGATGACCGGTGGCGCGGGCACGCCGGGCGCACTGCCTTTCCTGGCGCTGCAGGAGCGCGGCTTCAAGGGCGGCGTGTACGGCCAGCATGGCCTGATCAACCCCGACTTCGTGCGCGTGGTCGGCGCGGCCGGGCAGAACGCGTTGATGCCCACCGGGCCGGTGATCGTGGCCGAGCAATTGCCCGAGAGCCATCCGACCAAGAAGATCGCGACCGACTTCCGTGCCGTGTTCCAGAAGGTCAACAACGCCGCCACCAACGATGCCTTCTCGGCCTACTCGTTCGACGGCTGGCTGGTGTTCGCCGATGCCGCCGCGCGCGCCATGAAGAAGGCAGAGCCGGGAACGGCCGAGTTCCGCGTGGCGCTGCGCGATGCGATCTTCAGCACCAAGGAAGTGGTGGGCACCCATGGCGTTTACACCTTCAAGCCCGGGAGCCTCTACGGCGTGGACGAACGTGCGCGCGTGATCGTCAAGCTCGACAACGGCCAATGGAAGCTCGCACCTTGAGCGCACGCATTCGCACCCGGACAACAACAACGATCCTGCAGGGAGTTTCCTCATGACATGGGACGTGGCATTGATCCTCGTCACCGATGGCCTCGCCAACGGTGCCGTCTATCTGCTCGCCGGCCTTGGGCTGGTGCTGATCTTTTCCGTCACCCGCGTGGTGTTCGTGCCGTTCGGCGACCTGGCGGCCTTTGCCGCGCTGTCGCTCGCGGCTTTCGAGACCGGCCGCGTGCCGCCGACCATCGGCATGGTGGCGGTGCTCGCGGCGCTGGCGTTGGCCACCGAGATCGGCAGCCTGCTGCGCCGCGGTGAGGCTGCGCGCATTCCGAAGGCGGTGCTGATGTGGGGCGTGCTGCCCGCGGTGCCGTGCGTGCTCGCATGGCTCGCGGCGCGGCCCGGTGTGCCCGTGGCCGTGCACATCGCTGTGGCGGTGCTGCTGGTGGTGCCCATGGCGCCGCTGCTCGCGCGGGTGGTGTTCCAGCCGATCGCCGATGCGTCGGTGCTGGTGCTGCTGATCGTGTCGCTGGCGCTGCACTTCCTGCTGTCGGGCCTGGGCCTGCTGTTCTTCGGACCCGAAGGCTCGCGCACCACGCCGCTCACGAGTGCGGTGTTCACGCTCGGCGACGGTTTCACCGTCAGCGGCCAGGTGGTGCTGATGGTGGGCGCCGCGATCGTGCTCAGCGGGTTGTTCTTCCTGGTGTTCGAACGCACGGTGGCCGGCAAGGCCCTGCGCGCGACCGCGGTCAACCGCGTGGGCGCGCGGCTGGTCGGCATCCGGCCAGGGCGCACCGCGCTGCTGGCCTACGGCTGCGCGTCGCTGCTCGCCGGCCTCATCGGCGTGCTGATCGCGCCGGTGACCACGATGTACTACGACTCGGGCTTCATCATCGGCCTGAAAGCCTTCGTGGCCGCGATCATCGGCGGGCTGGTGAGCTATCCGATCACGGCGCTCGGCGCGCTCGCGGTCGGCGTGGTCGAGAGCTTCGCGTCGTTCTGGAGCGGGGCGCTGAAGGACGTGATCGTCTTCAGCCTGCTGATACCGGTGCTCATGCTGCGGTCCTTCATGGCGGCCCATGCTGAAGAGGAAGAAGACGAGGTGGACCAATGATGAACGCGAACCGCAAACGCATGGCGTGGATCGCCGGAGTGGTCATCGTGCTGGCGCTGCTGCCGGCGCTGGCGGGCAGCTTCACGGTCTCGCTCTTCAACGACATCGGCATCGGCGCCCTGGTGGCGCTGGGCCTGGTGCTGCTAACGGGCGTGGGCGGTGCCACCTCGTTCGGACAGGCGGCCTTCGTCGGCATCGCGGCCTATGCCACGGCATGGCTCACGACCACGCAGGGCCTGTCGCCCTGGATCGGCCTGTTCTTCGCGCTGCTGTTGACCGGGATCTCGGCGCTGGCCATCGGCATGCTCACGCTGCGGCTCGGCGGGCACTTCCTGCCGCTCAGCACCATCGCCTGGGGCTTGTCGATCGCGATGCTGTTCGGCAACGTCGATGCGCTCGGGCGCCACACGGGGCTGTCGAACATTCCGCCGCTGCATGTTGCGGGCTGGTCGCTGGCCGATCCGCGTGCGATGTACTACCTGATCTGGGCGATCGTCGGGCTGGCCTGCCTGTTCAGCCACAACCTGCTGCAGTCGCGCCCGGGCCGCGCCATCCGCGGCCTGCGCGGCGGCGCCACGCTGCTCGCGAGCGTGGGCGCCGATGCCTACCGCGTGCGCCTCACGCTGTTCGTCACGGCCGCGCTCTTCGCGGGCCTGGCGGGCTGGCTCTATGCGCACATGAACCGCTTCGTGAGCCCCTCGCCGTTCGACGTGCGCGTGAGCATCGAGTACCTGCTGATGGCGGTGGCGGGCGGCCTCGGCCACCTGTCGGGCGCGCTGGTGGGCGCGGCGCTGGTGCTGGTGCTCAAGAACGGGCTGCAGGACGTGCTGCCCATGCTCACGCAGCGCGCGGGCCAGCTGGAGGCGGTGGCCTTCGCGACGCTCTTCATCTTGCTGTTGCACTTTGCGCGCGGCGGGCTGATGGGGCTGCTGCGGCGCTGGACGCGCCGGCGCGCCGGCACGGCATCGGCCTCGCGCTACGAAGGGCCCGAGGTGACGCCGCTCGCACACCGGCAGCTGCCCGCGCGCGGCACGCAGGTGCTGTCGGTCAAGGGCGCGGTCAGGCGCTTCGGTGGCCTCGTAGCCGTCAACGACGTGAGCTTCGAGGTCAATGCGGGCGAGATCGTCGGCCTCATCGGGCCCAACGGCGCCGGCAAGTCGACCATGTTCAATCTGCTGACCTGCACCTTGCCGATGAGCGCGGGCGAGGTGCGCTTTCTCGGGCGCGACATCGCCGGCATGGCGCAGCGGCAGGTCGCGCGGCTCGGGCTGGCGCGCACCTTCCAGCACGTGAAGCTGCGCCCCCACATGAGCCTGCTCGACAACGTGGCGCTGGGCGCGCATTCGCGCACGCGCTCGGGCGTCCTGCAGGCGGGCCTGCGGCTCGACCGCGCGGAGGAACGGCAGATCCTCCAGGAAGCGCAGCGCCAGCTCGACCGCATCGGCCTGGGCGAGCGCGCGCACGAGCTCGCGGGCAGCCTGCCGCTGGGCACGCAGCGCATCCTCGAGATCGCACGTGCGCTCGCGGCCGACCCGGTGCTGCTGGTGCTCGACGAGCCCGCGGCGGGCCTGCGCCGCAAGGAAAAGATGGCGCTCGGCGACCTGCTGCGCAAGCTGCGCGAGGAGGGCGTGACGATCCTCATCGTCGAACATGACATGGACTTCGTGATGAAACTCGTGGACCGGCTGGTGGTGATGAATTTCGGCTCCAAGCTCGTCGAGGGCGTGCCGTCGGCGGTGCGCGCCGACGAGCGCGTGCAGGCGGCCTATCTGGGGAGCGTGGTATGACCGCGATGCTCGAAATCGGCGACCTGCACGTCGCGTACGGGCAGGTCGAGGCGGTGCGCGGCGTGTCGCTCGACCTGCAGCCGGGGCAGATCATCTCGGTGATCGGTCCGAACGGCGCGGGCAAGACCACGCTGCTCGCGGCGGCGATGGGCCTGCTGCCCTGCAAGGGGACGCTGCGCTTCGAGGGCGAGGACCTGCAGGGCCTCGACGTCGAATCGCGCGTGGAGCGCGGCCTGTGCCTCGTGCCCGAGAAGCGCGAGCTGTTCGGCGAGCTGACGGTGCTCGACAACCTGCAGCTCGGCGCCTATGCCAAGCGGCTGCGCGGCGACGCGATGAAGAAGCGCCTGCAATCGGTGTACGACCGCTTTCCGCGCCTGGCCGAGCGCCGTGCGCAGCGCGCCGACACGCTCTCGGGCGGCGAGCGGCAGATGCTCGCGGTCGGGCGGGCGCTGATGTCGGCGCCGCGCCTTCTGATGCTCGACGAACCGAGCCTCGGGCTGGCACCGCTGATCGTGCGCGACATCCTGTCGATCGTGCGCAAGCTGCGGGACGACGGCGTCTCGATCCTGCTGGTCGAGCAGAACGCGCGCGCGGCGCTCGAAACCTCCGACCACGGCTACGTGCTCGAGACCGGCGAGATCGCGCTGTCGGGCGCGTCCGCCGAACTCGCCAACGACCCGCGCGTGCAGGCCACCTACCTCGGCGGGGGCACGCACGATGACGAGTGAGGCGCGCGCGCTGCCGCCCGGCCAGCGCACGCTGCCGGCGATGCTGCTGCGGCAGGCCGAGCGCTTCGCGGGGCGTCCGCTCGTGCGCATCGCGGGGCGGCAGTGGACGCACGGCGACGCGGCCGCGGCGGCCGCGGTGCGCGCCGGCGCCCTGGCCGCGGCCGGCGTGGCGCGCGGCGACCGCATTGCCGTGATGTGCGGCAACCGCATCGAGTTTCTCGAGGTCTTCCTCGGCGCCGGCTGGCTCGGCGCGTCGGTGGTGCCGGTCAACACGGCGTCGATGGGGCCGCAGCTCGAATACTTCCTCGCCAACAGCCAGGCGAAGCTGCTGGTGATCGAGGCCGGCTTCCTCGAACGGCTGGAGACGGCCGACCTCGCGCGCACCGCGCTGCAAGCGGTGTGGGTGGTCGGCGAGGGCGCCGCCGCGTGGACGCCGCCGGCCGGTGTGCGCGTGAGCCCCTATCCGCTCGAGGCACCGGCGCTGCCGCCCGCAGACGTGCTGCCCGGCGATCCGCTCGCCATCCTCTACACCTCGGGCACCACCGGCCCGGCCAAGGGCGTGGTCTGCCCGCATGCGCAGTATTTCTGGTGGGGCGTGAACAGCGCCGAGGTGCTCGGCGTCGGTGCCGACGACGTGCTGTGCACCACCTTGCCGCTGTTCCACATCAATGCGCTCAACACCTTCGCCCAAGCCGCGCTGACCGGCGCCGAGGCGGTGTTCGAGACGCGCTTCTCGGCCTCGGGCTTCTGGCCCGCGATGCGCGAGAACCGCGCGACCGTGGTCTACCTGCTCGGCGCGATGGTGCCGATCCTGCTCGCGCAGCCTGAGGGCGAAGGCGAACGCCAGCACCGCGTGCGCATCGGGCTCGGCCCGGGCGTGCCCGCGGCGGCGGGCCAGGACTTCTTCACGCGCACCGGCGTGAACCTGCTCGAAGGCTACGGCTCGACCGAAACCAACTTCGCGATCGCCACCGCGCCGGATTCGCCGCGCGGCGGCGTCATGGGCTGGCTGCGCCCGGGCTTCCAGGCGCGCGTGGCCGATGAAGGCGACGTGGAACTTCCGGTCGGCGAAGCCGGCGAACTGCTGCTGCGCGCGGACGAACCCCATGCCTTCGCGAGCGGCTACTTCCAGATGCCCGAGAAGACGGTCGAGGCCTGGCGCAATCTCTGGTTCCACACCGGCGACCGCGTGGTGCGCGATGCCGATGGGGCATTCCGTTTTGTCGACCGCATCAAGGACGCCATCCGGCGCCGCGGCGAGAACATCTCGTCGTTCGAGGTCGAGCAGGTGCTGCTGAGCCATCCCGGCGTGGCGGCCTGCGCGGTCTATCCGGTGCGCTCGGAGCTTGCCGAAGACGAAGTGATGGCCGCGCTCGTCGCGCGCGAGGGCGAGCGCATCGATCCGGCCGCGCTGGTGCGCTTCTGCGAAAGCCGGCTGCCGTACTTCGCGCTGCCGCGCTACATCGACCTGCTGCCCGACCTGCCGCGCACCGAGAACGGCAAGGTGCAGAAGTTCAAGCTGCGCGAACGCGGCGTGACGGCCGGCACCTGGGACCGCGGGCCGGCCTCGCGGCCTGCCGCAAAGGCGGCCTGATGGCCGCATCGCCCGTGCTCGCCGGCCGCGCCGCCTTCGTGACGGGTGCCGCGCAGGGGCTGGGCGAGGCCATCGCGCGCGGGTTGGCCGAGGCGGGCGCGCGCACCGTGCTCGCGGACATCGATGGCGATGGCGCCGAACGCGCGGCCGCGCGCTTGCGCGGCCGAGGCGCCGACTGCGTGGCGATGCAGCTCGACGTGCGCGACGAGGACGCGTTCTCGCGCTGCTTCGAAGCGGCCGTCGCGCGCTTCGGCGCGGTGGACGTGCTGGTCAACAACGCCGCACGCACGGCCTTCACGTCGCTCTGGGACATCACGCCCGAGGAGTGGGACGAGGTGCTCGCGGTCAACCTGCGCGGGAGCTTCTTCGGCTGCCGCATCGCGGGGCGCCACATGCGCGTGCGCGGGCAGGGGCGCATCGTCAACATCGCGTCGATGGCGGGCCAGCAGCCCAGTGCCGCCACCGGCGCGCACTACGCGGCCAGCAAGGCGGCGCTGCTGGCACTGACGCGCAGCTTCGCCGCGGAACTGGCGCCGCACGGGGTCACGGTCAATGCCGTCGCGCCCGCGGCAGTCAGGAGCCCCGCGCTCGACGCGCTCGAACCGGCGCGGCAACAGGCACTGCAGGCCGGCATTCCGGTCGGCCGCTTCGGCGAGCCCGAGGAAGTGGCGGCTGCGGTGGTCTATCTGGCATCGCCTGCGGCCGCGTTCATGACAGGCGCCACGCTCGACCTCAACGGCGGCCGTTTCATGCGCTGAAAAGGCGATGGGCCAGAATCGCTCTTCAAACAGTTCACAAGTAAATATTTCAGGTATGCAAGCAAATCCAATCGCCGGACGCCATGCGCTCGTGACCGGCGCCGCGCGCGGTATCGGCGCCGAGATCGCCCGCACGCTCGCGGCCGAGGGCGCCACGTTGACGCTGCTCGGGCGTGACCTCGAGGCGCTGCAGCGCGCGGCCATGTCGCTGCCGGGCCAGGGGCACGGTGTCGCTGCGGCCGACGTGGCCGACGAGGCCGCGGTGCGCGCGGCCTTCGCACAGGCCAGCGCCGAACGCGGCCCGGTCGCCATCCTCGTGAACAACGCGGGCGCGGCCGAGAGCGCACCGTTCCTCAAGACCACGCCCGCGCTCTGGCAGCGCATGCTCGACGTCAACCTGACCGGCACCTTCCTGTGCACACAGGCGGCACTGCCCGGCATGCTCGAGGCCGGCTGGGGCCGCATCGTCAACATCGCGAGCACCGCGGGCCAGAAGGGCTATGCGTATGTGGCGGCCTATACGGCGGCCAAGCACGGCGTGATCGGGCTCACGCGTGCGCTCGCGCTCGAGGTGGCGCGCAAGGGCGTTACGGTGAATGCGGTGTGCCCCGGCTACACCGACACCGAGATCCTGCGCACGAGCGTGGCCAACGTGGTCGGCAAGACAGGGCGCAGCGAAGCCGATGCGCTGGCCGAGTTCTCTGCCGTCAATCCGCAGAAGCGCATCGTGCAGCCGGCCGAAGTGGCCGATGCGGTGCGCTGGCTCTGCGGCGAGGGAGCGGGCTCCGTCACCGGGCAATCGGTGTCGGTCTCGGGCGGCGAGGTGATGTGATGCGCAACGACGCCTCGCATGCGGCGCTCAGCGACGCCGAAGAACTGGGCCACGAAGCACGCGCCGGCCACGACGACCACGCCATGCTCAAGCTCTGGCTGCGCATGCTGGCCAGCACCACGCAGATCGAGGCCGAGATCCGGCGCCGCTTGCGCGAGCGCTTCGGCATCTCGCTGGCGCGCTTCGACTACATGGCGCAGCTGCATCGCTACCGCGAAGGCCTCAAGATGCGCGTGCTCTCGCGCTACCTGATGGTGACCGGCGGCAACGTCACGGGCCTGACCGACGAGCTCGAACGCGATGGCGTGGTGGTGCGCACGCACAGCCCCGACGACCGGCGCTCGTGGATCGTGAGCCTCACGCCCAAGGGCCGCACGAGCTTCGAGGCCATGGCGAAGGAACACGAGCAGTGGATCCTCGAGATGTTCTCGGGGCTCGACATGAAGACCGTCAAGCAGATGCATGCGCAGCTCGGGCAACTTCGCGTGCACGTAATGCGCAGCGAGCCTGCGGGCGAGGAAGCGGCGTGAGCGCCATCGACGCGCCTGGACAGCCTGCGGCCGAGTTCCGGCGCGCGCGGATGATCCGCTTCTCGGACTGCGACCCCGCGGGCATCGTCTTCTATCCGCAGTACTTCGTGATGCTGAACGGCCTCGTGGAAGACTGGGTGAGCGAGGGCCTCGGCGTGGACTACCACGCGCTCATCGGCGGGCGGCGCATTGGCTTGCCGACCGTGCGGCTCGAGGCCGATTTCCGCGCGGTGAGCCGCATGGGCGACGGCGTGATGCTCGGGCTTTCGGTGGAGCGGCTGGGGTCGCGCTCGATGACGTTGGTGCTGCGCTGCTTCGAACCTGCGAGCGGTGAACTGCGCATGCAGATGACGCAGGTGCTCGTGACCACGTCGCTCGAAAGCCATCGCGCCGTGGCCGTTCCCGAAGACATCCGCGCTGCGATCCTGCGGGACTTTCCTGCGGCGAGCTGAACGCAACGGCCATCGACGCGAGGGGAAGCGGCCAAAAAAAACCCGCCTGAGCGGGTAGAAAAAAACGGACTGGCGCTTTTGGACGCGAGATTCTGTCGGCGTCGTTCTTGTTCTTCTTTTGGTGCGTGACAGCACCCCGCAAGATGCCACGCAAAAGGGCTGTTCGGCGTAGGTCCCGGCCGGATGCGGCCTTGATCGGCTACAGAACCGTGAAATAGTGCATATTTGCCGAAGAAATCGTGCTCCGGGCTTGTGGCTCGCGCCATGAAAAAAGCCTGCTACCGAGCGGTAGCAGGCTTTTCATGTTGGTTGGTGGGCCCTGAGTGACTCGAACACTCGACCTACGGATTAAGAGTCCGCTGCTCTACCAACTGAGCTAAGAGCCCTTGCTTTTCAAACGCTTGGCGTTTTTTGGCAAGACCGCAAGTATAGCGTAAAAATTTGGGGGTTCAACGGTTTCGTGCGCTGCAGCGGTAGCATGCGTCATCGGCGGCGGTCCACGCCCTTCACCAGGAGAACACTTCCATGACAACAGCAGACTCAAGCACCATGCCGCATGTGGTGATCACCGGCGCCGCGGGCGCGCTGGGCCGTGCGGTGGTCCAGCACTTTCTTGCGCAGGGCGCGCGCCTCGCGCTTGTCGACCATCGCGCGGACCGGCTGGCCGATGCCTTCCCGGGTCTCGACAATTCGCAGCACCTGCTGCTGGAGGGCGACGTGACCTCGGTCGACGAGATGTCGGCGCTCGCGACGCAGGCGCAAAAGGCATTCGGCCGCATCGATGCACTGGTCCACATCGCGGGCGGCTTCGAGATGGGCGAGGCCACGCATGCGCTCACGCGGGCGAGCTGGAACCGCATGATGGACCTCAACGCCTGGTCGTTCGTGGCGGTCACGCAGGCGGTGCTGCCTTCGATGATCGAGCATGGCGCCGGCCGCATCGTCGCGGTCACGGCCAAGGTGGCTGCGCGCGGCCTGCCGGGCATGGCGGCCTACATCGCGTCGAAGAGCGCGCTGCAGCGCCTGGTCGAAGCCATGGCGGCCGAAGCGGCGCCGTATGGCGTGGCCATCAACAGCGTGGCGCCCAGCGTGCTCGACACGCCGGCCAACCGGCAGGCGATGCCCGACGCGAATCCCGCCGACTGGGTGTCGACCTCGGTCGCGGCGCAGACCATCGCGTTCCTTGCTTCGCCCGCGGCAGCAGCGCTGCACGGCCAGCACCTGACGCTCGACACCTGAGAAGCGGCGCGCCCGCCCCACGGGCGGCACGCATCCAGAGGCCCCGGCACCCGCCGGGGCTTTTTTCATGGGCGCGCCCCGCGCTGGTGCACGCGAGGCAGGCGCTTTGTCATGCACCCGGGGCGACACAGGCGGGGCACTTGTCTCCCCGGACAAAGGGGCGCACGGCCCATGCGCGCGAGCGTGCGAATTCCTACAGTGACGCCACATCACCGGGAAACACGCATGGAATCGCACGAACTGCTGCCAAGAAACTTCATGAACCTGCTGCGCGAGGAAGCAGGCATGTCGTTCATGGAGTTCGCACTCATCGGCTCGCTCGTGCTGGCCGTGTGCCTGCTCCTGTTGCTCGCGGTGCGGCGCAGCGCCTGACCGACGGCAGACAGGAGCAGCAGGCCATGCGCGGACTCGACGCCTTTCTCGACCTGTTGACGGTGGTGGCACTGGATTTCCGCCTGGGCGGGCTGCTGGTGTTGCTGGCGATGGCCGCAGTCAGTGACTGGCGCTTCTACCGCATTCCCAACTGGCTGACCTTCGGCGGCATGGTCTTCGCCGTGGTTTACGGCACCTTCGCGGCGCGCACGCCTGCGGCAGGCGCGTCGCACGCGTTTGGTGGCCTTGGCCTGGGCCTCGCGATCATGCTGCCGTTCTACCTGCTCGGTGTGATGGGTGCGGGCGACGTCAAGCTGATGGCGATGGTGGGTGCTTTTCTCGGCCCCCACCAGACGCTGACGGCCATCTTGTTCACATGCATGGCCGGGGGCGTGGCCGCCATTGCCTTTGCCATCCACCGCAGCCGCCTCCGCCACATGCTTGCCAACGTGGTTTCGGGGATGGCCTGCATGCGGCCGGACGCGGCTGGCGACCTGCGCCAGTCGATCGGAAAGCTGCCCTACGGCATCTGCATCTGCGCCGGGACCGTGACCCAGATCCTCGTGCACCAACTGGGCTGGGTGCCATGAAAAGGAAAGACCAATGAACCAGGTTCTCCGGGCCCTCGGCCAATCGACCCGCGGCTTCGTGCGCGGCGAAGAGGGCGCTCAGATGGTCGAATATGCGCTCGTCGTCGCGGTGGTGGCGATCACGCTGGTCGTGTCGTTCAGGGCGCTCGCCGAAGACATCGGTGGCTTCGAGACGATCTTCGGTCGTCTCACGGCTTGCCTCGCCCGGTCCGCCTGCGGTTGAGCGGATACCGCGGGGCGCGGCCTGCCGCGCTCAATGCGGCGCGACGTGAAGCTGGTGCTTCATCGCATAGATGTACAGCTCGAGGCGGTTCGCGACGTCGAGCTTCTGGTAGATCGACGTCAGGTGGTTGCGGAAGGTGTGCTCGGTCACGAACAGCCGCGAGGCGAGCGTCTTGTTCGGGGCGCCACTGCCTTCGACGACGGCGCGGATGACCTGGCGCTCCTTCTGCGTCAGGGTCCCGATCCTGGCGGCGTTGGGGTCGGGCTTGGCGGCCTTCTTCGGTGAAGTGAGCTGCGAGAAGACGCGGCCCATCGCCTGTGCGTCGATGCAGAGTTCGCCCCTGTGGACGCGCTCGATCGCGTCGAGCACCTGTTCCGCGGGGGCGTCCTTGCACAGCACGCCGCGCGCCCCGCTCAGCACCGCCAGGTCGAGCGTGTGCTGCTGGCGCTCGGCCGTGAGGATGAGCGCACGCGACACCTCGTTCGCGAGCAGCATCGGCAGGATGTCGAGGGCGCTCTGGCCGGCCAGGTCGAGATCGAGCACGATCACGTCGGGCATCGTCGCCTCGCTTCGCTCCAGTGCCTGCTCGGCGCAGTTGGCCGTGGCGACGACCTTCATGCGTGGCTGCTCGCCGTCGATCAGCTTCGAGAGGCCCCAGAGCATGGTCCGGTGGTCGTCGACGAGCATGACGCTGATGGGTTGCGCGGTGGTTGGCTGCATGGGCACCTTCTCTTTCGTTCAGATGGGTATTTCGACCAGCACGGCAGTGGCGCCGTCCCAGCCCCGACTCACTCTGGCGCTGCCGCCGAGGGCGGCTGCGCGTTCGCTGATGGAACGCGGCTGGAATTCGACCGGTTCCGCGTCGCAGGCATCGTTCTCGATGCGCAGCTGCAGCTTGCCGTCGGCGCAGCCGATGCGAATGCGGCCGTGGTGCGCGTCGGTGTGCTTGCAGATGTTGTGCAAGCCTTCGCGCGCGAGCTGCAGCACTTCGGCCGTCATACGGTCGTCGAGCTGCACGTCGCCCTCGACGACGATGTCGATGTCGATGCCGTAGAGCACCTTGATGCGCGCCGCCTGGCGGTGCAGGTGCGGCAGGATGAACTCGCAGCGGTTGTCGGCGCCGTCGCGCACGGTGCCCGCGTAGTGGCGCAGTTCGGCGACCACGCCGTCGGCCATCGCGGCCAGCCGGTCGAGGTCGGCGATCAGCGGGTTGTCGGCCGACGCTTTCTTGCGCAGCGCGCTGAGCCCCAGCTTGAGCCCGATGTAGGGCTGGATGGCGGTGTCGTGCAGGTCGAGCGAGATCTTCAGGCGCTCCTTCGAAGCCGCCTCCGAGGCCATGCGGTCGAGCACCTTGATCGTCTCGATCACCGGAATGACCTGGCTCATGATGTGCGCGAGGAAGGTCGCGTCGGCTTTCTGGAACAACCCGCCGCGCGAGCCCACGAAGATTCGCCCTTCGCCCTGGCGCAGCGGCAGCGGCGCGCTGATGAAGGCGCGCACCTCGAGCATCGCGGCCACGGCGGCGCTGCGTGCGAGCCCTTGCGCATCCTGGGCAAGCCAGCGTTGCGTCCGCGGGGCGCAGACCTGGCCCTGCGCGCCCAGCAGGCTCAGCGGCCAGGGCCTGCGGTTGCTCAGCACGATGTGCTCGGCGCCCAACCCCATCAGCGGCGAACTCGAGAGCAGGTCGAGCGTTTCGACGTTCGCCGGCTTGCCCGGGTCGGCGTGCCCGAGGCTGCGCATCGCCCAGGGGCCATTGGCCGCGTCGCGCATCAGCAGGATGCAATGGCTCGCTTCGAAGAAGGCCATCGTCTTTTCCATCGTGCTCGCGAGCGTGCGGTCGACACCGAAGCGCGGGTTCGACAGCCGGCTCACCTGGCTCAGCAGCGCGAGGCGCCGCTGCAGCGCCACCTTCGATCCGCCCCAGTGACCGACCATGTGGCCCAGCGCCAGCAGGAAAGTGGCGCGCATGAGCAGTTGCGGCGTGCTGTTCCCCGTGACCCCCGCGAGACAGCAGGCGCCGAACGAGACCACTGATGCCATCGTGATGCGTGCGCCTTCCTCGTAGCCCCAGCGGAACGACGACGTGAGGATCGCGAAGAAGTAGAAGAGGAAGTAGTGGCTCTGAATGCCGCCGGTCACGAAGATGAGCAGCGTGGACCACAGCACGTCGAACCAGTGGATCGCCTTGCCCTGGAAGTACGGCTGGCCGCTGCGCGTGCAGGCGTAAACCCCGAGGCTGTAGAGCGCGTAGCCCGAGAACGCGAGCCAGGTGCCGCCGTCCAGGCGCCGCTGCGACTCTCCGGCGTCAACCGCAACGGCCAGCAGGGCCGAGACCGCCAGCACCAGCCGCATGCCCGCCACCATGAGCGCATCGGCGGCGATGCCTGGGTCGGGCCCGCGCGGCGGGCTGAGGGGTTTGGCTGGCACGGGTTTGGTTCCAGTCCATACCGCGGCTCATGCCTGCCCATTCCAACAGGCCAAGGCGTCCGCATCCCGGAGGGGGAGGGGGGAGGACGTAACACCTTGGTTCACTTTGGATAGATATTTAATGAATGCGAGGCATTTACAGTACTACCTTTGTAGTCAAGTGCAAACTTAATCTTAAAAGCCCACTAAAACAGTGTGCTTTTGTTAACACAAGAGTGCAAATGCGAGCGGGAGCCGTTCGGGGTTGCGGCCGCAGCGCCCCGCAAAGAAAAAGGGCTCGGTGAAAACCGAGCCCTTCGAATGGATTGGTGGAGAGGATGAGGATCGAACTCACGACCTCCGCATTGCGAACGCGGCGCTCTCCCAGCTGAGCTACCCCCCCAACGCAAGCCGGATTCTAACCAGATCGTGTCCGCTGGCGCAGGGCCGACCGGTGCATGCCAAGATGCGCGTCCCCCCACAAGAAGCAGCATCCGCATGGCCGCGCACGACGACCCCGCCTGGCTCGAAGGCATGTACAACAACCTCGCCCGGGTGAAGGCGCATCCGGCGTATTTCTCGCGCTGGGCGCGCGATTCGGCCGCAGCGCGCGAAGTCCTGCCGTGCCGCATCGACGTGCCCTACGGCGGCGGCATCAACGAGACCCTCGACATCTTCCCCGCGCCGGTGCCCGACGCGCCGGTGCTGGTGTTCATCCACGGCGGCTACTGGCGCGCGATGGACAAGCGCGACCATTCCTTCATCGCACCCGCATTCAACGACCGCGGGGTCTGCGTGGTGATGCCCAACTACGCGCTCTGCCCCGGAACGCCCGAGCAGCCGGTCACGGTGCCGGGCATCCTGATGCAGGTGGTGCGCGCGCTCGAATGGGTCTGGCGGCATGCGGCGGCGCTGGGCGCGGACCCCGCGCGCATCACGGTGGCGGGGCATTCGGCCGGCGGCCACATGGCGGCCGCGCTGCTGGCCTGCGACTGGCAGGCGGTGGCACCCGACCTGCCGGCGCAGTTGGTGCGCAACGCACTGTCGATCTCGGGCCTCTACGACCTGCGCCCGCTGCAGCGCACGCCATTCCTGGCCAACACGCTGAAGCTCGGCGATGCCGATGCGCTGCGCGCGAGCCCGGCGCTGTGGCCGGCGCCCGCGCGCGGGCAGCTCCACGCGCTGGTGGGTGGCGACGAGAGCGACGAGTTCCTGCGCCACAACGCGATGATCCGCGCCGCCTGGGGCCGGCATGCGGTGCCGGTGTGCGAGACGCTGCCGGGGCTGGACCACTTCAGCATCGTCGATGCGCTGGCCGACCCGGCACACCGGCTGCACCGGTGCGCGGTGCAACTGCTGGAGGCCTGACGCAACAGGCCTCCGGGCCGGGCGCTACATCAGCAGGTGTTCGCCCGCGTTGTCGCCGCCGAGCGTGACGTAGTTGACCTTGCGGATGTCCATCAGCGTGTGGCCGCCCGCGTAGCTGATGGAGCTCTGCACGTCCTGCTCCATCTCGATCAGCGTGTCGGCCAGCCGGCCCTTGATCGGCTCGAGGATGCGCTTGCCCTCGACGTGCTTGTACTCGCCCTTGTTGAAGTCGCTGGCCGAGCCGTAGTACTCCTTGAAGCGGGCGCCGTCGACCTCGACCGTCTGGCCCGGCGACTCCTCGTGGCCCGCGAACAGCGAGCCGATCATCACCATCGAGGCGCCAAAGCGCACGCTCTTGGCGATGTCGCCGTGGTCGCGGATGCCGCCGTCGGCAATGATCGGCTTGGTGGCCACGCGCGCACACCACTTGAGCGCGCTGAGCTGCCAGCCGCCCGTGCCGAAGCCGGTCTTGAGCTTGGTGATGCAGACCTTGCCCGGGCCGATGCCGACCTTGGTCGCGTCGGCACCCCAGTTTTCGAGGTCGATCACAGCCTCGGGCGTGCCGACGTTGCCGGCGATCACGAAGGCGCCCGGCAGCTTCTGCTTGAGGTAGCCGATCATGTTCTTCACGCTGTCGGCATGGCCGTGCGCGATGTCGATCGTGATGTATTCGGGCACGAGGCCCTCGGCCACGAGCTGGTCGACCGTCTCGTAGTCGGGCTTCTTCACGCCCAGCGAGATCGAGGCGAACACGCCCTGGGCCTGCATCTCGCGCACGAACCTGAGGTTGTCGAGGTCGAAGCGGTGCATCACGTAGAAGTAGCCGTTCTGCGCCAGCCAGAGGCAGATCGGCTCGTCGACCACCGTCTTCATGTTGGCGGGCACCACCGGCAGGCGGAAGCTGCGGCTGCCGAGCACGACGCTGGCGTCGCATTCGGAACGGCTCTCGACGCGGCACTTGCGCGGCAGCAAAAGGATGTTGTCGTAATCGAAAATCTGCATGGACTGGCTCCTCGGAAATTTCGTCCCAAAAAAAACGAATGAGCGCTTGGTCCGGCCGGTTCTCGTGTGCTTTTCACCAAAGTGGGCGGGCACAAAAAACCGGGCGCAAGAAACTTGGGCCCGGTGATTGATTTTACGCAGTCCCGCGATGGTGGGTCTTCCGCTTCTTCATATAACCCCCATACGCGACGGTTTCTACAATCGACGGATGTTGTTCAACGATCCTGCGGCTGATGCCCACCCCTCGGACCTGCCGCTGCTGCAGAACCTGAACCCCGAGCAGCGCGCTGCGGTCACGCTGCCCGCGGGCAATGCGCTGATCCTCGCGGGCGCCGGCTCGGGCAAGACCCGCGTGCTGACCACGCGCATCGCCTGGCTGCTGCAGACCGGCCAGGTCTCCGCGGGCGGCATCCTGGCCGTGACCTTCACCAACAAGGCCGCGAAAGAGATGATGACGCGGCTGACGGCGATATTGCCGGTCAACGTGCGCGGCATGTGGATCGGCACCTTCCACGGCCTGTGCAACCGCTTCCTGCGCGCGCACTGGAAGCTCGCCAACCTGCCGTCCACGTTCCAGATCCTCGACACCCAGGACCAGCTCTCGGCCATCAAGCGGCTCATGAAGCAGTTCAACGTCGACGACGAACGCTACCCGGCGAAGCAGACGCAATGGTTCATCGCGGGCGCTAAGGAAGACGGCCTGCGCCCCAAGGACGTAGAGATCCGCAGCGAGGACGACCGCAAGAAGGTAGAGCTCTACCAGCTCTACGAAGAGCAGTGCCAGCGCGAGGGCGTGGTCGATTTCGGCGAGCTCATGCTGCGCAGCTACGAGCTGCTGCGCGACAACGAGCCGGTGCGCGAGCACTACCAGCGGCGCTTTCGCCACATCCTGATCGACGAGTTCCAGGACACCAACCGGCTGCAGTACGCCTGGATCAAGATCCTCGCGGGCAACACGGTCTCGGGGCAGTTCGTGCCCGGCCCCAACAGCGTGATCGCGGTGGGCGACGACGACCAGAGCATCTACGCCTTCCGCGGTGCGCGCGTGGGCAACATGGCCGACTTCGTGCGCGAGTTCGATGTGCAGAACCAGATCAAGCTCGAGCAGAACTACCGCAGCTACAGCAACATCCTCGATTCCGCCAACGAGCTCATCAGCCACAACAAGAAGCGGCTCGGCAAGAGCCTGCGCACCGACCAGGGCCCCGGCGAGCCGGTGCGCGTGTACGAGGCGCCGAGCGACCTGGCCGAGGCGCAGTGGATGGTCGAGGAGATGCGCCAGCTGGTGCGCGACGACTTCGAGCGCAAGGAAATGGCCGTGCTCTACCGCAGCAACGCGCAGAGCCGGGTCATCGAGACGGCGCTCTTCAATGCCGGTGTGCCGTACCGCGTGTACGGCGGCCTGCGCTTCTTCGAGCGCGCCGAAATCAAGCACGCGCTGGCCTACCTGCGCTTGCTCGAGAACAAGGACGACGACACCAGCTTCCTGCGGGTGGTCAATTTTCCGCCGCGCGGCATCGGCGCGCGCACGCTCGAGCAGTTGCAGGACGCGGCGCGCAACGCCGGGCGCTCGCTGCACGACGCGGTGCATGCGGTGGGCGGCAAGGCGGGCGCCAACCTCACGGCCTTCGTCGCCAAGATCGACGTGCTGCGCGAGCAGAGGCAGGGCATCAGCCTGCGCGAGATCATCGAGCTGGTGCTCGACCACAGCGGCCTGGTCGAGCACTACCGTGCCGACCGCGAAGGCGCCGACCGCATCGAGAACTTGGAAGAACTGGTGAACGCGGCCGAGAGCTTCGTCACGCAGGAGGGCTTCGGCCGCGATGCGGTGGCATTGCCAATCGACGAGCTGCGGCAGTCGCCCGCGAGCCAGGGGCTCGACCCGAGCCGGCCAGTGCTCGACGAACCGCTCGCACCCGACGCCGAAACCGGCGAGACGCTGAGCCCGCTGGCCGCCTTCCTCACGCATGCGGCGCTCGAGTCGGGCGACAACCAGGCGCAGGCCGGGCAGGACGCGGTGCAGCTCATGACGGTGCACGCCGCCAAGGGGCTCGAATTCGACTGCGTGTTCATCACCGGCATGGAAGAAGGCCTGTTCCCGCACGAGAACTCGATGAGCGACTTCGAGAGCCTCGAGGAAGAGCGCCGCCTGATGTACGTGGCGATCACGCGTGCGCGCAAGCGTCTCTACCTGAGCCATTCGCAGACCCGCATGCTGCACGGCCAGACGCGCTACAACCTGAAGAGCCGCTTCTTCGACGAGCTGCCCGAAGGCGCACTCAAGTGGCTCACGCCGAAGAACCAGGGTTTCAAGCCCTCGGCTTTCGGCTACGGCGGCGGTTACGGCAGCACGCGTGCCGGCGGCGGCGGTGGCAGCAGCAGCTACGGCGGAGGGGGCTCCTACGGCAGCAGCAATAAGGACAGCTTCGCGAGTCCGCCGGTGCCGCCGCAGAAGGCCGCGCCCTCGCACGGCCTGCGCTCGGGCATGCAGGTGTTCCACAACAAGTTCGGCGAAGGCACGGTGCTCGCGCTCGAAGGCACGGGCGACGATGCGCGCGCGCAGGTCAAGTTCTCGCGCCACGGCGTGAAGTGGCTCGCGCTGTCGGTCGCCAAGCTCACGCCGGTTTGACGATGCCGCCGTCGCAGGCGGGCTGCGGTTTAGGTCGATAGTTCAAACCGCGGCCACCGTCGCCCTCGCGGCAGTGGGTTATTTCGCATCGGCGTGCCCAGCAAGGCGAGAAATCGGGAAAGATGCGGCTTCTGCCCGAAGGAGGTGCCGCATGAAGCCTGGTGCGAAGTCATCGCGCCCCATGGTGTGTGTTGTCCGTTGGTCCGTGGCTCTGGCCGCGGCCTGGTTCTGCGCGGCCGGCGCACAGCAGCCCGGCACCGCACCGGACATGCCTGCGGTCACGCGCATGGCGGGGGACGACACCGCGATGCGGCGGCCACCGGTGCTCGAGGCCGTCGACGCGGCCGTTGCCGCGGCGGTTCAGCTGCCGGTGCCCATCGAGCCGCATCCCGCACGCGAATGGTGGCTGTGGGGCGCGCTGTGCGTCGCGCTGCTGCTGCTGGCGGGCATGGTCTGGTCGCTGTTCGCGAGCCTGCGCAAGGACCGGGCGCGCGGCTGAGCGGCACGCCGCGCGCCGTCGCGTTCAGTTCGGGTCGAAGCTGTCGCGGAAGGTGAACCAGGTCGAGCTCAGCGACATGGCCGCGAGCACCAGTGCCGAGCCGACGATCAGCATGTTGCCGAGGAAGGCCGCCGAGCCCACGCTCATCAGCACGGTCGCGACCAGGCCCATGGCGATGCCCGCGAGCAGGAACACACCGAACCACGCCACGGCGAACAGCGCGTAGGCGCCGAAGTTGCGGAACAGCGCCACGATGCTGAAGAAGATGCTCTTGACCGGCTCGACGCGGTGCCAGTGCACCAGCGCGGGCGCATGCCACATGGCCAGCGAAAGCGGCAGGTTCAGGCACATCAGGAACATGCGTGCGAGCTGGAAGTCGCTGCTTGCCATCACCTCGGGCGTGGGCGCCTGGTCGAGCAGGTAGGCGCGCGCCAGTTCGCCGCCGTCGATGAAGCCCGTGAGCAGCACCGCGAGGGCGAAGTACACCGCCGAGATCACGCCGAGCTTCACGAGCGCGCGCCATTCGGCGCGCATGGCGCCGATCACCGCGACCAGCATCGCGGAGCCCATCGGGCGCTGCACCTGGCCCGCGGTGGCGGGCTGCGCCGGGCCCTCGCCATAGGCCACGGAGGTGGCGACCATCAGGCCCAGCGTCATGAAGGGCAGCAGAATCGGCGCCAGCAGGCTGCCGACCAGCGGCAGCAGCGACACCGTGGAGATGATCGCCATCAGCAGGAAGAACAGCGAGATGAAGGCCAGCGGCTGGCGCCAGAAGGTCTTGAGCCCGAGGCGGACCCATTCGGCGCCGGTTCGCGCCGGCACGATGTGGAGTTTCATTTTCTGGTGATCAAGCGGCCACAGGCTCGAGCGAGAGCGCCATGGCGTGCGGATGGGAGACGCGCTCGCGCAGCACGCGCTCGAAGTGCGCCGGGTCGTGCGCCTTCAGCATGCTGGCTTCGCGCGGCAGGTGGAAGTCCCAGAGCCGCGAGATCCAGAAGCGCAGCGCCGCGGCGCGCAGCATGGCGGGCAGCAGGGCGCGCTCGGCCGCGTTCAGCGGGCGCACGGTCTCGTAGGCCGAGAGCAGCGCGTCGGCGCGCGCGGCATCGTGCTGGCCGGTCGCGAGGTCAATGGCCCAGTCGTTCAGGCACACGGCCAGGTCGAACAGCCAGGTGTCCGTGCCTGCGAAGTAGAAGTCGAACACGCCGGTCAGGCGCGGTGTGGCGCCGGCTTCAGCGCCGGGCTCAGCGCCCGCCTCGGTGCCGCTGGCGAACATCACGTTGTCGCGGAACAGGTCGGCATGCACCGGCCCGCACGGCAGCGCCGCATAGGCCGACGATTCGGCGATGTGGTTCTGGTAGGCGAGTTCGGCGCGCAGCAGGGCGGCCTGGGCCTCGTCGATGTAGGGCAGGACCACCGGCACCGTCTCGTTCCACCAGGCCAGACCGCGCAGGTTCGGCTGGATGCGCGGAAAGTCGCGCGCCGCAAGGTGCATGCGCGCGAGCATGCTGCCGAGCTCGGTGCAGTGCGCGGGGGTCGGCGCCAGTTCGCTGCGGCCCGAAAGGCGCTGCACCAGCGCGGCCGGCTTGTCCGCCACCTGCAGCAGCAGTTCGCAAGGCGCCTGGGCGGGCAGGGTGAGGGGGTGGCCCGAAGGTGGCACGATGGCCGGGTCGGCCACGGGCTCGGGCACCGGCAGGCCGCGCGCGGCCAGGTGCTTCATCAGGCAAAGGTAGTAGGGCAACTGCTCGGCGCCAAGGCGCTCGAACAGCGTCAACACGAATTCGCCACGCTCGGTGGTTGCGAAATAGTTGGTGTTCTCGATGCCGCCCTCGATGCCGCGCAGTTCGCGCAGGGGGCCCAGGCCAAGGCGCTGCACGAGCGCGTCGGCCTCGCCGAATTCGACTTCGGTAAAAACTGCCATGGCGGTGCTCAGCGCGATGCTGCCAAAGGAAGGCGCAGCACGGTCAGAACTTCATCACGTTCCAGACGCGCGCGCCGTTCCCGCTCGAGTCGCTCGGCCCGGGGCGGGCGGTGCCGGCGTCCTGCGGCAGCACCTCGTAGCCGGGCATGTTCGACTTGGGCTTGACGTTGATGCTCTGCGTGCGGCCGCCGTAGCGGACTTCGTCGACCGTGGCGCCGCTGTCTTCGGTGCGGATGTGCTCGATCTTCTGGTTGCGGCGGCCGTCGGTCTGCTCCTGGTTCTGTAGCGACTCGGCCGGCGGCGCGGCGGGCGCGGGTTGCGCCTGCACGGCGGCAACGGGGGTGGCGAAGGCCAGCGCCAGCAGGATGCGGCGGGCGACCAGGAGTGTGGAGTCAGGCATGGCCGGATTGTAGGCGCGCGCCCGTTCCAGCGTGTCGGCTGGCCGCGCATGCGCCCGTGGTTCGGAAGGCCGCGCCGGGCACGGCAAAATGGCCCGATGACCGACAAGAAAACGCTGCTGCTCGTCGACGGATCGAGCTATCTGTACCGCGCCTTTCACGCCATGCCCGACCTGCGGGCCGTGCCGGGCGATCCCAAGAGCCCGGCCACCGGCGCGATCCGGGGAATGATCAACATGATGACGGCGCTGCGCCGCGAGGTCCGCGCCGACTACGCGGCCTGCGTGTTCGACGCGCCCGGCAAGACCTTCCGCGACGACCTATACCCCGAATACAAGGCCAACCGGTCGCCGATGCCCGACGAGCTGCGCAGCCAGATCGAGCCGATCCACGAGGTGGTCAAGCTGATGGGCTGGCCGGTGCTCTGCGTGCCCGACATCGAGGCCGACGACGTGATCGGCACGCTCGCCAGGACGGCCGCAGCGCAGGGCGTGGAGGTCATCGTGTCGAGCGGGGACAAGGACCTGAGCCAGCTGGTCGACGAGCACATCACGATCATCGACACGATGAACGGCAAGAAGCGCGACGTGGCGGGCGTGACGGCCGAGTTCGGCGTGCCGCCGCAGCTGATGGTCGACTACCAGACGCTCGTGGGCGACGCGGTCGACAACGTGCCGGGCGTGGACAAGGTCGGGCCCAAGACGGCGGCAAAGTGGCTGCTCGAATACGGCTCGCTCGACGGCTTGATCGCGCGCGCCGCCGAGGTCAAGGGCCAGGCCGGGGAGAACCTGCGCAACGCGATTGACCGGCTGCCGCTGTCGCGCCAGCTCGTCACCATCCGCACCGACTGCGACCTGGCCGCGCACGTGGCGGGCCTGCCTTCGCTCGAAGGCCTGCCGGTGGGGGCGCCGAAGACGGCCGAGCTCAAGCCTTTCTACGAGCGCTTCGGCTTCAAGAGCCTGGTCAAGTCGATCGAGGCGATGGAAGTGCCGCCCGAGCTGATCGAGGAGAACATCAAGAAGCAGGCGGCGCGCGGCGGCGCGGCGAGCACCGACCAGGCCGGCCTGTTCGACGAATCGACCAACCTCGGGGCGATGGCGGCCGCCGAGCCGGCGAGCAACCTCAGGTACGACACGGTCACGACCTGGGAACTGTTCGACGCCTGGCTCGCCAGGCTCGAGGCCGCCGAGCTCGTGGCGATCGACACCGAGACCACCTCGCTCGACGAGATGGTGGCGCAGATCGTCGGTGTGAGCTTCAGCGTCGAGCCCGGCGAGGCGGCCTACGTGCCGCTCGCGCACGACTACCCCGATGCGCCCGTGCAGCTGCCGCTCGACAAGGTGCTCGCCCGGCTCAAGCCCTGGCTCGAGAACGCCGAGAAGAAAAAGCTCGGCCAGCACATCAAGTACGACCGCCATGTGTTCGCCAACCACGGCATCGAGGTGCAGGGCTATGCACACGACACGATGCTGCAGAGCTACGTGCTCGAGGCGCACCGGCCGCACGGCCTCGCGAGCCTGGCCGAGCGCCATCTGGGACGCAGCGGCATCTCGTACGAAGACCTGTGCGGCAAGGGCGCGCACCAGATCCCGTTCAGCCAGGTCGACATCGCCAAGGCCGCAGAGTATTCGTGCGAGGACAGCGACCAGACGCTCGACGTGCACCGCGCGCTGTGGCCGCAGATCGAGCGCGACGAGAAGCTGCGCTTCATCTACCGGCTCGAGCTGGACTCGAGCGAGGCCCTCTACCGCGTCGAGCGCAACGGCGTGCTGATCGACGCGCCGACGCTCGCGGCGCAGAGCCACGAACTCGGCACCCGCATCATGGCGCTCGAGCAGGAGGCCTACGAACTCGCGGGCCAGCCCTTCAACCTCGGGTCGCCCAAGCAGATCGGCGAGGTGTTCTTCACCAAGCTCGGGCTGCCGGTGGTCAAAAAGACGCCGAGCGGTGCGCCGAGCACCGACGAGGAAGTGCTCGAGAAGCTGGCCGAGGATTTTCCGCTGCCGGCCAAGATCCTCGAGCACCGCGGCCTGTCGAAGCTCAAGGGCACCTACACCGACAAGCTGGGCCAGCTGGCCAATCCGCGCACCGGCCGTGTCCACACCCACTATGCGCAGGCGGTGGCGGTGACCGGGCGGCTGTCGAGCAACGATCCCAACCTGCAGAACATTCCGATCCGCACGCCCGAAGGCCGCCGCGTGCGCGAAGCCTTCGTCGCGCCGCCCGGCAGCGTGATCGCGAGCGCCGACTACTCGCAGATCGAGCTGCGCATCATGGCCCACATCAGCGGCGACGAGTCGCTGCTGCGTGCGTTCCGCGAAGGCATCGACGTGCACCGCGCCACCGCGGCCGAGGTGTTCGGTTCCACGCCCGACCAGGTGTCGAGCGAACAGCGCCGCTATGCCAAGGTCATCAACTTCGGGCTGATCTACGGCATGAGCAGCTTCGGGCTGGCGCGCAACCTCGGCATCGAGACCAAGGCCGCAGCGTCCTACATCGAGCGCTACTTCGCGCGCTACCCGGGCGTGAAGGCGTACATGGACGAGACCAAGGCGATTGCCAAGGAGCAGGGCTACGTCGAGACGGTGTTCGGCCGCCGCCTGTACCTGCCCGAGATCAACTCGCCCAACGGCCCGCGCCGCGGCGGCGCCGAGCGCGCGGCCATCAACGCGCCGATGCAGGGCACCGCGGCCGACCTGATCAAGCTCAGCATGGTCAAGGTGCAGGACGTGCTCGATGCCGAGCAGCGCGCCACCAAGATGATCATGCAGGTGCACGACGAACTGGTGTTCGAAGTGCCCGAGGCCGAGGTCGAATGGGTGCGCACCGAGATCCCGCGCCTGATGGCCGGCGTGGCCGAGCTCAAGGTGCCGCTACTGGCCGAGATCGGCATCGGCCCCAACTGGGACAAGGCCCATTGAGCGCCGGCTGCGCCTGAAGAAGGCGTGGCTCGCGAGCGCCAGCAGGCCCACGCCGATGCCGGCATAGCGCATCACGTCGCCGAAGCCTTCGCGCAGCGCCGCCTGTGCGAGCGCGGGGCCGGCGGCGCCCGGCAGCACATCGAGCTTGCCGGCCGCCACGCCCTGCGCGAGCTGCAGCAGTTCGCCGGGCCCTGAAGGCAGCCCCGCTTCGCCCAGGTGGCGCGCAATGCCGCTCACCAGCACGAAGCCCATGAGCGCGATGTTGAAGGCCAGCGTGATGAGCCGCGCGCTGAAGTCGATGCCCGAGGCCATGCCTGCGCGCGCGGCCGCCACCGAGCCGGTGCTGGTGTTGGTGACGGGCGAGTTCGTGAGGCCCAGGCCGATGCCCGCCGCGAGGCAGGCGGCAATCACCACAGCGTCGCTGCCCTGCGCATCGCCCAGGACCATGAGCAGGAACCCCGCGGCCATCAGACCAAGGCCGCCGGGGATGACGCGTTCGGCACCATGGCGCAGCGCGAGCCGTTCGGCCAGCGGCGGCACCAGCAGCGTGGGCAGCGTGTAGGCCAGCAGCGCCAAGCCCGTGCGCATCACGTCGTGGCCGAGGCCCGCCTGGAAGTAGATCGGCAGGTAGATCATGAACGGCCAGAAGCTGAAGTTCATGCCGATCGAGCCCATCATCGCGCCGTTGAAGCGGTGGATGCGAAAGACCGAGAAGTCGAACATCGGGTGCGCGCTGCGCCGCTCCGCCAGCACGAACAAGACCAGGCTCAGCGCCGCACCGGCCAGGAGCGCGAGCCCCAGCGGATTCGCGAAGCCGCGCACCGTGCCGAGCGTGATGAACCAGACCAGCGCGAACACCGCGAGCGTCAGCGTGAGCATGCCGGCCAGGTCGAGCCGGTGCGCATCGGGGTCGCGCGACTCCTGCACGCTGGCATGCACCAGGCCGAGCGTCAGCAGCGTGAGCGGCGCATGCACCAGGAACACCCAGCGCCAATCGGCCAGCGCCACGATGGCGGCGCCCACGATCGGGCCGAACCCCAGGCCGATGCCCGCGACCACGCCCCAGAGCGCGAATGCGCGCGAACGGGCCGCAGGTTCGCGGAACTGCTGCGACAGGATGGCGAACTGACAGATCATCATGGCGCCGGCCCCCACGCCTTGCACGAAGCGCGCCGCGATCAGCAGCGGCGCACTGGATGCCAGGCCGCATGCCAGCGATGCCACGCCGAACAGCCACAGGCTCGCCACCAGCACCCGGCGCCGGCCGTAGCGGTCGGCCAGCGTGCCCGCGGCCATCAGCACCGAGGTGCAGGCCAGCGTGTAGGCGTTCATGATCCATTGCGCGTCCTGGAAGTCGGCGTGCAGCACCTGTTCGAGCGTCGGCAGGATCACGGGCACGCTGGAGATCTCGAGGCCGAACATCAGCGCGACGAGGCAGATGGCGGCGAGCGCGGCGGCATCGCGGCGCGGGTGGGGTGGGGAAGGGGGCTGTGGCGGTGTCGCGGTCATGCGGCCATCTTGGCGGGAAAGTGCTTCCGCATTGGCGACATCGGTTCTGCAGATTCGGGAATGGAAGGGCACAATCCCGCGCCATGACCGACCGATTCGATGGCATCCAGACCTTTCTCGAGGTGGTCGAGAGCGGCAGCCTCACGCTCGCGGCCGAACGGCTCCACCTCACGCGCTCGGCGGTGGGCAAGGCGCTCGCACGGCTCGAGGCGCGGCTCGGCGTGCGCCTGCTCCAGCGCACCACGCGCAGCCAGAGCCTGACCGAGGAAGGGCAGGCCTACTACGAGCACTGCCTGCGTGCGCGGGCCGAACTCGACGCGGCGGAGTCGGGCCTCGACAGCGGCGGGCGCGCGCCGCGCGGCCGGCTGCGCGCCAGCCTGCCGCTGGCCTTCGGCCATCACTACGCCGCGCCCGCGCTGCTGGGCCTGATCGAGCACCATCCGCAGTTGCAGGTCGAGATCGCCATCAGCGACCGCATGGTCGACCTGGTGCAGGATGGCTTCGACCTCGCGGTGCGGATCGGCGAGTTGCCCGACAGCGACCGGCTGGTGGCGCGCCGCCTCGGCGAGCAGACGATGGTGCTGGCGGCCGCTCCAGCCTACCTCGCACGCTTCGGACGGCCGGCGGACGTGGCTGTGCTGGCACAGCACCGCGGCATCGACTATTGCGGCCCGGGCGATTCGCAGCGCTGGCAGCTGCGCGATCTACAGGGCCGGCTGCACACGGTGCAACTGCCCTGGCATGCGCGCTTGAACGACCTGCAGGCCGTGGCCGATGCGGCCATCGCGGGTGCCGGCCTCGCCTGGCTGCCGAATTGGCTGCTGGCGCGCTATGTGCAAGCCGGGCAGCTCGAACGCGTGCTGGCCGACCACCACGCCGACGCGATGCCGATCCACGTGCTATGGCCGCACGCGCGGCATCTGCCCGCGAAGACGCGCTGCGCGATCGATGCGCTGGTGGCCGCGATGCCGGCCTGCATGGAAGAATGCCCGAACCGTGCGGTACCGGCCACGCGGCCCCATAAAACAAAAGGACGTTGACCATGAATCCGTTTTCCATTCGTTCCTGGCGCCACCTCGGCAGCGCCGGCCTGCTCGCTGCAATGTGCGGCGCCGCGCTGGCCGCGCCCGATGCGCGCATCGCCACCCTGGCCGCCGAGCAGAAGCAGCCGCTGCTCGATTCGCTGTCGCAGCTGGTGGGCATCGAGTCGGGCAGCCGCGACCTCGAAGGCCTGGCGAAGATCTCGGACCTCATCGCCGGCAAGCTCAAGGCGCTGGGCGGCGAGGTCGAGCTGATCGATCCCAGCGCCGAGGCCTATCGCATGGAGGACACACCCGAGACGATGGGCCGCGTCGTGCGTGCCACCTTCAAGGGCACGGGCCAGAAGAAGATCATGCTGATCGCGCACATGGACACGGTCTACACCGTGGGCATGCTCAACAAGCAGCCGTTCCGCATCGAAGGCGACAAGGCCTTCGGCCTCGGCATCTCCGACGACAAGCAGGGTGTGGCCGTCATCATCCACACGGTGGCGATGCTGCAGGCGCTCAAGTTCAAGGACTACGGCACGCTCACGGTGCTGATCAACGGCGACGAGGAGATCAGCTCGCCGGGCTCGCGCGCGCTCATCACGCGGCTCGGTGGCGAGCACGACGCGGTGCTGTCGTTCGAGGGCGCCTCGGTCAAGGAAGACAAGCTCTCGCTCGCCACCGCGGGCATCGCTTCGGTCACGCTCAACGTCACCGGCAAGGCCTCGCATGCGGGCTCGGCACCCGAGCTTGGCGTGAACGCGCTCTACGAGCTGTCGCACCAGGTGCTGCAGATGCGCGACCTGTCCGACCCCGCGACGGGCCTCAAGATGAACTGGACCATCTCGAAGTCGGGCAGCAACCGCAACGTGATCCCGGCCAGCGCCACCGCGGCGGCCGACGTGCGCGTGCTCAAGGTCAGCGACTACGACCGCATCGAGCAGCAGGTGCAGGAGCGCGTGAAGAAGCAGCTGATCCCCGAAGCCAAGGTCGACATGAAGTTCGAGCGCCGCCGTCCGCCGCTGGAGGCCACCGACGCATCGCGCGCGCTCGCCAGGCATGCGCAGGCGATCTACAAGGACGAGCTCGGCCGCCCGCTCGGCGCCGACGACAAGGCCGCGGGCGGCGGCACCGACGCGGCCTTTGCCGCGCTCAAGACCAAGGCGCCCGTGGTCGAGCGCTTCGGGCTGCAGGGTTTCGGCGCGCACTCGGCCGATGCCGAATACGTGCTGCTCGACTCGATCGAGCCGCGCCTTTATCTCGCCACGCGCATGGTGATGGACCTTTCGCGCGACAAGGTCGGCGGCCGCTGAGCGATGCGGCTGCGCCACATCGAGGTCTTCAACGCGATCATGCTCACCGGCAGCGTGAGCGCGGCGGCCCGGCTCATCAACATCACGCAGCCGGCAGTGAGCCGCACCTTGCAGCATGCCGAGCTGCAGCTGGGCTTTCCGCTGTTCCAGCGCGCCAAGGGCCGGCTCACGCCGACCACCGAGGCGCTCACGCTGTACCCGCACATCGAACGGCTGTTCGCGCAGCTCGACGAGGTGCAGCGCCTCGCGTCGAACCTGCGCGCGGGCAGCGACACGGGCGAGCTGCGCATCCTGAGCGTGCTGGCGCTGAGTTACGAGGTGCTGCCGCGCGCGCTCAAGGCCTTCCGCGAGAAGCACCCGGGCTATGCGATCACGGTGGAGTCGCTGCACTCGCCGCAGATCATGTCGGCGCTGCTGCTGCAGGAGGCCGACGTGGGCTTCGTCTTCAGCCCCGCGGTGCATCCGTCGCTCACGCAGGAGACGCTCGCCGACACGCGCATGGTCTGCATCGCGCCCAAGGGCATGCTGCCGCGGGCGTTGGTGCGCAACGGTTCGGTGGCGCTGCACGACCTGGTCGACCGGCCGGTCATCGGGCTCGACAGCCGCGACCCGGTGGGCACCAGCCTGAGCCAGGCCTGCCGCCAGGGGGGCGTGGGATTCCAGCAGGCGGTGGTCACGGTGCAGACCTACCACGCCGCGCTGTCGATGGCGCACCACGGCCTGGGCGTGGCGCTGGTCGACGGCTGCACCGCGCGCTCTGCCGATGCGGCCAAGGTCGACGTGCTGGCGCTGGAGCCGCACATTCCGGTGCCGGTGCGCGCCTTGCGCTTTGCGGGGCGGCCTGACTCGGTGGCGGTGCGCGGCATCACGCGCTGCATGCGCGAGGCCATCGAGCAGGCGGCATAATTCCGGCCCATGCACGCCCTTCGAGCCCTCCGCTTCCTGCACCGCCTGGTGCTGGCGTGGTTCATGGGCTCTCTGCTGGTGGCCGGGGCATCGCCGCTGGTGAACCCGCAGGCGATCGAGCTGATCTGTTCCGCTGCCGGGAACGTCAAGCTCATCGTGCAGGGCGACGACGGCCCGGCTGAACTCGACGCAGCCGCCATGCACTGTCCGCTGTGCATGGTCTCCGGGCCACCGCCTGCCGCCGTGCAGGTCGCGCTGCCCACGCCGCTGCCGCTCGGCCGCGCGCTGAAATCGATTCCCGCTGCCCGCATCGCGGCAGCCACGGCCGCGCCGTTGCCGGCGCGCGGGCCGCCCGCGCTCTCTTGAACTTCCGCCTTTCGTCCGCCTGACGCAGCCCACTCTGGGGCGCGCGGCGGTTCCCGGTTGTTCCGCGGCCGGCGCTGCGCTTGCGCTTTCTCTGTGCGCGCACGCCGATGGCCAGAGAGATTCCATGCCCCGCCTTCCTTTTGCTCCCACGCTCGGGCTGCTTGCCCTTCTTGGCGCCGCGAGCGCCCCCGCACGCGCCCAGACCGCCGGCGTGCCCACGCTGCCGCCGATCGAGGTGGTCGACGAGGCGCCGCGCCCGAACGGCCGGCTCGACCTCGACACCCCGTCCGGCACCGCGAGCCGGCTCGGCCTCACGCCGCGCGAGACGCCGGCCTCGGTCACGGTGGTGAACCGCACCGCGATCGAGGCGCGCGGCGCGCAGGACACGCAGGAGATCCTGCGCGCCATTCCAGGCGTGACCGCCCATGACGCGCCGGGCAACGTCGGCGTGAGCTACCGCGGCTTCGGCAGCAACTCGATCGGCCAGCTCTTCAATGGCATCAGCGTGCAGTATTCGATCGCGGCGCGTCCGGTCGACAGCTGGATCTACGACCGCGTCGAGGCCATCGGCGGGCCGTCGAGCTTTTTGTTCGGCTCGGGTGCGCTGGGCGGCTCGGTCAACTACATCACGAAGATCGCCGAGCGCGGCAACGACTTCGCCGAGGCGCAGCTGCGGCTCGGCACCGAGCAGCTCAGGGAGGCCTCGTTCGGCCTGAACCGCCGCATCGCGGGCGATGGCGGACCGGGCAGCCACCATGCCCGCATCGACGTGAACCACCGCGATGCCGACGGCTGGACCGACGGCACCAGGCGCCGCGCCACGCAGCTCGCGACTTCGCTGCTGTCGGACCTGGGCGGTGGTCTCACGCACACGCTGGCCTACGAATTCCAGGACGAGCAGGTCGACCGGCCGTACTGGGGCACGCCGGCGCTCAACCCGCTGGCCGGCACGATGCGCATCGACCCCGGCACGCGCTTCAAGAACTACAACAGCAGCGATGGCCTCTATGCGCAGCGCGTGCAATGGCTGCGCTCGGTCACAGAATGGCAGGCCACCGACGCGCTGCAGCTGAAGAACACCTTCTATGCCTACGACGCCCTGCGCGACTACCGCAACGTCGAGAGCTATCGCTACAACCCGTCGAACACGGCCGTGGTCCGCTCGGCCGCGCTGCTGCAGCGGCACGACCACACGGTGTGGGGCAACCGCATCGAGGGCGTCTACAAAGGGCAGCTCGGCAGGCTGAAGAGCGACTGGTCGTTCGGGCTGGATTTCAGCGAGAACCGGCAGACGCGCTTTCCGAACAGCCTGCCGGGTACGGTGAGCACGGTGGACCCCTACCTGTTCGCGACCGAGCGCTTCTTCGAGGTGCCGGGCATGGTGCCGGGCTTCCGGCCCGACCGCGACAACCGGGTGCGCACCACCGCGCTCTACCTCGAGAACCGCACCGCGCTGGCGCCGACGCTGCATCTGGTGACGGCACTGCGCCACGAGCGCATCGAGCTCGACCTGGTCAACCGCCGCACGGTCGACGCGTCGAACCCCGCCACCTTCCACCGCGGCTACAAGCCCACGACCGGGCGCATCGGCCTGGTGTGGGACTTCGCGCCGGGCGCGAGCCTCTATGCGCAGTACGCGACGGCGGCCGATCCGCCGTCGGGCGTGCTCTCCACCGCATCGTTCGCCGACGTGCGCAACAACAGCGAACTCACCACCGGACGCCAGCTGGAGGTCGGCACCAAGCTCGACTTCTGGCAGGGCAAGGGCAGCGCCACGCTCGCGGCCTACGGCATCCGCCGCAACAACATCGCCACGCAGGACCCGACCAACAGCGCACTCACGCTGCTGGTCGGCGAGCAGTCGTCCAAGGGGGTCGAGCTGGCCGTCGGCCTGCAGCCGACGCCGCAATGGTCGCTGCAGGGCAACCTCAGCTACGTGGATGCGCGCTACGAGCGCTTCACGGAGCGCGGCGTCTCGCTGGCCGGCCGCACGCCGACCAACACGCCGGCCACGGTGGCGAACCTCTGGGTGTCGTATGCCTTCACGCCGAACCTGCAGGGCAGCGTGGGCGTGCGGCATGTCGGCAAGGTGTATGCCGACGCGGCCAACACGCTGCACTGGCCCGGCTACACGTTGCTCGACCTGGGCCTGAGCTGGAAGCTCAACCGGTCGGTCACGCTGGTCGGCCGCATCCGCAACGCGACCGACCGCATCCATGCCACGAACGTGGGCAGCACCTTTGCCTACCTCGGCGCGCCGCGCACGGCGGACGTGTCCGTGCGCGTGGCCTTCTGAACCGGAGCCGCACCATGCACCTCAAGCGCTGGTTGTTCCTGGTCCACCGCTGGCTCGGCGTGCTGGCCTGCGCCTTCTTCGCGATGTGGTTCGTCTCGGGCGTGGTGATGATGTACGTGGGCTATCCGAAGCTCACCGAGGCCGAGCGGCTCGGGCACCTGCCCGTGCTCGACGCTTCGGCGCCACTGCTCGCGCCGCGGCAGGCGCTCGACGCGGCGGGGCTCGCCGGGCCGTTGAAGGACTTGCGGCTCGCAGCGGCGAGCGGCGGGCGTCCGGTGTACCTGGCCGGGATGGCAGCGCGCGGCGGCGCGGTGGTGATCGACGCACGCACGGGCGCCGTGCTGCGCGAGGTCGACCGCGAGCGCGCACTCGCGAGCGCGCGGGCCTATGCGGGCGAGGGCGTGGCGGCCGAGCACCGCGGCACCATCGACGAAGACGCATTCACGCACTCGCGCGCGCTCGATGCCCACCGCCCGCTGCAGGTGGTCGATCTCGCCGATGCCGACGCCACGCGGCTCTACGTGTCAGGGCGCACCGGGGAAGTGGTGCGCGATGCGCCGCGCACCGAGCGGCTCTGGAACTACGCGGGCGCCTGGATCCACTGGCTCTATCCGCTGCGCGGCACCGCGCTCGACCGGTATTGGGCCGACATCGTCAACTGGCTGTCGATCGCGGGCATCGCCCTCACGCTGACCGGCACCGTGGTGGGCCTGATGCGCTGGCGCTTTCGCAGCAGCTACCACCGCAGCGGCTCGCATTCGCCCTACCAGGGATGGATGATGCGCTGGCATCACATCGCGGGGCTGTTGTTCGCGCTCGTGACGCTGACGTGGATCTTCAGCGGGCTCATGTCGATGAATCCTTGGCGCATCTTCGACAGCGGCGCACCGGCGCTCCGCACCGAGGCGATGAATGGCGGCCCGCTCGAACTGTCGGGCGACGACGCCGCGCCGGCGGCGCTGCTGGCTTCTGCCGGCACCGGGGTGCGCGAACTGCGCTGGGTGCGCGTCGCCGGGCGCACGCTGGTGCGCGCCGAGCAGGCGGGCGGGCGGCCGCAACTGCTCGACGCGCGCAGTGCCGCCTCGCAGGCGGTCGATGCCGAGGCGCTGCGGCGTGCGGTGGCGCGGCTATTGCCCGCCAAGGTCGAGCGCATCGAGGTGCTGCGCGCCTACGACAGCCACTACTACGCGCGCGAACCGCACACCATGACGGGCGGCAACGAGAAGCCCTTGCCCGTCTGGCGCGTCGTCTTCGCCGACGCGAACGCCACCTGGGTGCATGTCGATCCGCAGACCGGCGCGGTGCTCGGCCGGTCCGACAGCCAGCGCCGCCTGAGCCGCTGGCTGTTCGCCATGCTGCACAGCTGGGACTGGCTGCCGCTGCTCGAGCGGCGCCCGCTCTGGGACCTGCTCCTGGTCGCGCTGAGCCTCGGCGGTGCGGTGCTGAGCCTGACCGGCGTCGTCATCGGCTGGCGCCGCCTGGGCCGCAAGCTCAGGACGGCGACGGCGGGGCGGCGTCCAGCGCCTCGGAGACCCGCAGCGCGGAGCCGAACGCCAGCGTGAAGCCCAATGCGCCATGCCCGGTGTTGAACAGCATGTTCGCCGGCGCGCCGGCGAGCCGCCCGATGATCGGCAGTCCGGTGGGCGTGGCCGGCCGCATGCCGGTCCAGGGGTGCAGTTCCGCGAGGTGGCTGGCGTGCGGGAACAGCGCGCGCGTGGCGGCCGCGAGCGTCTCGATGCGCGTAGCCGGAATGCTGGCGTCGTGGCCCACGAGCTCGGCCATGCCCGCCACGCGCAGCCGTGAGCCGATGCGCGCGAACACCACCTTGCGCACGCTGTCGGTCACGTTCACGTGCGGCGCGGCGCCGGGCGCCGGGTCGACCTCGACCGTGATGCTGTAGCCCTTGAGCGGGTACACCGGCAGGTAGGCGCCGAGCGCGCGGCCGAGCCGGTGCGAGGCCGTGCCCAGCGCCATCACGAAGGCATCGGCCTCGAGCCCACCCGCGCCCGTCTGCACCGCGGCCACGCGGCCGCCGCGCTGCACGAAGCCATGCACGTCGGTGCCGAGCAGAAAGCGCACGCCGCGCGCTTCGAGCACGCGCATCAGCTCGGCGCACACCTTCAGGCAGTCGGCCGCGCATTCGCTCGGCGTGTAGACCGCACCGGCCATCCGGTCGCGGTAGCCGGCCAGCGCGGGTTCGATCGCGATGCACTCGTCGGGCGTGACGATGCGCTGTTCGCTGCCCATCGTGCGCTGCAATTCGAGCTGCGCGTGCGCGCCCGCGAGCGAGGCCTCGCTCGCATAGAGCACCAGCTTGCCGGTGGCGGAGAAGTCGCAGTTGGGCGAGACATCGGCCTGCATCGCCTCGAAGCCGGTGCGGCTCAGTGCGGCCAGCGCCAGCAGCCGGGCGGTGGTGTCGCGCGAGGTCCGGGCATTGCAGGCCGCCAGGAAGGCGAGACCCCAGCGCCATTGCAGCGGATCGAGCTGCGGCCGCAGCTTGAGCGGCGAGGTGGGCGACAGCAGCAGCTTGGGCAACTGCTTCCAGATCGACGGATCGGCCAGCGGCTGTACGTACGAGTAGCTGAGCTGCGCGCCGTTGCCGCCGCTCGCCCCCGCGCCGGGGGTGGCACGGTCGATGACCGTGACCTCGTGGCCCTGGCGCTCGAGCTGCCAGGCGGTCGCCAGGCCCACGATGCCGGCGCCGAGCACACACACATGCATGAGACAACTTTCAGGAAGGAAGACGGGGAGAAAGGAGAAGAACGAACCGGAACGACGAATGTAGGTGCGCCTCGGCTGCGCCGGAAATGCCAAAAGCGCCGCGCCCCATAGCCAAACCGCATGGCTGGCCTGCCGCGCACCCATAACCTTTGGGTATGGCACAGGGTTCATTTGGAATTGTCCCCATGTGTCACTCCTTCTTACACTGGCCGCTCCGTTCAACCCACTGAAGAAGGCACGCATGAAACTCTCCGCTTTGATGGCCGCCGCCGCCCTGGTGACGCTCACCGCCACCGGCGTCCAGGCCGCCGACACGCTGGCCAAGATCGCCGCCTCCGGCAAGATCACGCTCGCCTACCGCGAATCGTCGGTGCCCTTCAGCTACCTGGACGGGAACAAGCCGATCGGCTTCTCGGTCGAGCTTTCGAACGCCGTGGTCGAGGCGGTCAAGAAGAAGCTCAACAAGCCCGATCTGCAGGTCGGGCTGATGTCGGTGACCTCGCAGAACCGCATCCCGCTGATCACCAACGGCACGGTCGACCTGGAGTGCGGCTCCACCACCAACAACACCGCGCGCGGCAAGGACGTGGCTTTTGCCGTCAACCATTTCTACACGGGCACGCGGCTGCTGGCGAAGAAGTCGTCGAAGATCGCGAACTACGCCGACCTCGCCAAGAAGACGGTGGCGAGCACCACCGGCACCACCAATGCACTGGTCATGCGCAAGTACAACGCCGAGAAGAACCTCGACATGGACATCGTGCTCGGAAAGGACCATGCCGACGCGTTCCTGCTCGTCGAAAGCAATCGCGCGGTGGCCTTCGCGATGGACGACATCCTGCTGTTCGGCCTGATCGCCAACGCCAAGAACCCGGCCGACTACGAGGTGGTGGGCGACGCGCTGCAGGTCGAGCCCTATGCCTGCATGCTGCCCAAGGACGACCCGGCCTTCAAGAAGCTGGTCGACGACACCTTCACCGGCATGATGAAGAGCGGCGAGTTCGAGAAGCTCTACACCAAGTGGTTCATGTCGCCGATCCCGCCGCGCAACGTGCCGCTGAACCTGCCCATGAGCGAGCAGCTCAAGGACAATATCAAGGCCCCGAGCGACAAGCCGGCGACCTGATCGGGGAAGGCGCGCGGCATGGCTTCCCCCAACGTCGTCGGCATCCTGGGCGGCATGGGCCCGGCGGCGGGGGCCGACTTCGTGCGGCTTTTCGTCGAGGCCTGTGCCGGGCAGATGCGCGCGCGCGGGCTGCCGGTGCGAGACCAGTCCTTCCCCGAGCACTGGCTCGCGCAGGTGCCGGTGCCCGACCGCACGCAGGCGCTCGGCTCGCCCGACAGCGGCGCGCACCAGCCGCTCGAGCCGATGCTGCAGGCGCTCGGGCGCCTGGCCGCGCTCGGCAGCCAGGCCGTGGCCATCGCCTGCAACACGGCGCATGCCTGGCACGCGAAGCTGCAGGAGCGCTTTCCACAGGTCGAGCTGCTGCACATGGCGCGCGAGGTGGCGCTGCACCTGGCCGCACACAACGTCGGCAAGGTGGCGCTGATGGCCACCGAGGGCACCTACCGCGTGCGCCTTTACGAACAGGCGCTGGCCGAAGCCGGACTCGAATGCCACGTGCCGCTGGCCGACGAACGCCGCGCCATCACGCGCGGCATCTTCGACGGCGTCAAGGCGGGCAACATGCCGCTCGCCGAGCAATGCTTCTCGCAGGTGGCGCTGCGGCTCGCCGAGCGGCACGGGCCGGTCACCATCATCATGGGCTGCACCGAGGTGCCGCTCGGGCTGCAGGGCTCGGCGGCCGTGGCGGGCCTCGCCCTGGTCGATCCGGCGCAGGTGCTCGCCGACGCGCTGGCGCGGCGCGCCTACCGGGGCTGGACAACCCTGCCGGCAAGCGGGGCGGCCATCGGGCCGGGCTGATTTCGCCTACATTGCGGCGTGCGTTCCAGAGCCTGGTTCGCATGCCCTTTGTTCGACGAACCCACTGGAGCCCCTCCCATGTCCCTTCGCGACGACAGCCGTTCCGACCTCCGATCCGAATTCGATTCGCTGCGCCCCGGCGAGAGCACCGAGCAGGGCGCCACGCGCCGCACCGCGCTCAAGGCCGCGATCGGCGTGGGCTATGCCGCCGCCGTCATGCCGGTGATGGCACAGAGCGCTGTCAGCACTTCGGCCGAGGGCCTGAAGGCCGGCCCGATCAAGTACACCGTCAACGGCTTCGAGGTGCCCGGCTATGCCGCCGCGCCGGCCGGCAAGACCGGGTTGCCGGTGATCCTCGTGGTGCAGGAGATCTTCGGCGTGCACGAGTACATCGCCGACACCTGCCGCCGCCTCGCGAAGCTCGGCTACCTGGCGATCGCGCCCGAACTCTATGCGCGTCAGGGCGACCCGCGCGGCTACACCGACATTCCCAAGCTGCAGGCCGACATCGTCTCGAAGGTGCCCGATGCGCAGGTCATGGCCGACCTCGACGGCGCACTCGCCTATGCCGCGGCCAACGGCGGCGACACCAGCAAGGCCGGCATCACCGGCTTCTGCTGGGGCGGCCGCATCACTTGGCTCTATGCCGCCACCGGCAAGGTCAAGGCGGGCGTGGCCTGGTACGGCCGGCTCGTCGGCAACGCGAGCGAACTGACGCCGAAGCACCCGGTCGACGTGGCCGCCAGCCTGCAGGCACCGGTGCTCGGTCTTTACGGCGGCAAGGACCAGGGCATCCCCCTTGACACGGTTGATAAGATGAAGGCCGCCCTGGCGACCGGAACCCCGGCTGCCAAGGCCTCGAGCTTCGTCGTGTACCCCGAAGCAGGCCATGCGTTCCATGCCGATTACCGCCCGAGCTACGTGAAGAGCGCAGCCGACGACGGTTGGCAGCGCGCCACGGCCTGGTTCAAAGCCAATGGCGTCGCCTGACGACCGCCAGTAGCCAACCACTGCCGAAGGCCGTCCGCGTGACGGCCTTTTCCGTTTATTTGATGAACGACATCGGGCGCATGCGCCCATCGACCTTGCGCAAGCAGCTATGAATTTGATAGTGATCATCGTGGCGACCCTGGTTGCCGGCATCGGAAGCGTGTGGCTCGCCGCAGGGTTGCTGCGCGTGGGCGTGCGCAGCGGCTCGGGCGGCGTGAATCCGCAGCACCTGTTGAGCCTCGCCGCGGGCGCGCTGCTCGCGACCGCCTTCATGCACCTGCTGCCCGAGGCCTTCGAGAGCCGCATCGCGCCCGCGCTGCTGTTCGGCGTGCTGCTGTTCGGGATCGTGTTCTTCTTCTTGCTCGACAAGGCCGAGCTCTGGCACCACGGGCATGAGCATCACCAGCATGGCGGCCATCACCACGCGCATGGCCACGATCACGACCATGCGCATGCCCACGCGCCGCGCGCGGGCGGCGGCTGGGCCGTGCTGACCGGCGACAGCGTGCACTGCTTCGGCGACGGCATCCTGATTGCCTCGGCCTTCGTTGCCGACATGCGCCTGGGCTTCGTGGCGGCCGTGGCGGTGCTCGCGCACGAGGTGCCGCACCACATCGGCGACCTGGTCGTGCTGCGGCAGACCTCGGCCAACCCGCGCGCGGCACTCGTCAAGGTGTCGCTTGCGGGCACCATGACGATGCTCGGCGGCATCGCGGGCTGGTGGCTGGTCGACCAGCTCAAGGGCTGGCTGCCGTACTTCCTGGTGCTGGCCAGCAGCAGCTTCGTCTACGTGGCGCTGGCCGACCTGATTCCGCAACTCCAGAAGCGCCTGGGTGCACGGCAGACCGCAGCCCAGGTGGCCTGGCTCGCGGTGGGCATCGTGCTCGTCGCGCTCGTGAGCGGGCTGGCCCACGGCGACCATGCGCATGGGCACGCAGACGGCCATGCAGACGGGCATGCGGAACATGGCCATGCCGAGCACGGCCACGAGGGCCACGACCACGGCGCGCACGCCGAGCCCGCACACAAAGACTGAGCCCGCGGCCGGCGGGGGATTTGGCGCAATCCCGAAACAGGCGCACCATCGGGGCTCGCGATTGTTTCGTCCATTTCCATCGCCGAGGAGCCGATCATGAAGCACGTCGACGCCCACAAGCGTTCCGCCCCGCCGCCATCGAACGAAGATGAAGACGACTCGCCGGTCGACGATTTCGAGGAAGTGGAATCCGAAGCGGGCGACGACCTCTCCGAGGCCGGCCTCGACCTCACGGACGCCAGCGATCTGGATGCCGACAACGTGCCGGCCGACGAGGAATTCGCGCGCGTGATGAACGCGCCCGACTAGCGCGCCGCTGCCGCGTCCCGCCGCACGATCACCTGCCCGTTGCGCGCCCCGCTGTGCACGCCGTGCTGCCAGGTGACGGCGCCGTTCACGATCACCACGTCGATGCCTTCGGCCGGCTGCGCCGGCGCTGCATAGCTCGCGGTGTCGCGCACCGTGGCGGCATCGAAGATCACCACGTCGGCATGGTGTCCCGGCGCCAGCGTGCCGCGTTCGGCCAAGCCGAAGTTGCGCGCGGTGAGCCCGGTCATCTTCCACACCGCCGTCTCCAGCGGGAACAGGCCGATGTCGCGGCTGTAGTGGCCGAGAACGCGCGGGAAGGTGCCCCAGAGCCGCGGATGCGGCTTCTCGCCGAGCGGAATGCCGTCGGAGCCGATCATGGTTTCTTCGAACGCCAGCACGCGCTGCACGTCATCCTCGTCCATCATGAAATAGATCGCGCTGCCGGGCAGCAGGCGCCTCGCTGCTTCTTCGGCCGGCACGCCCCAGTCGGCAGCGATGTCCTTCAGGTCGCGGCCCGCGCACTCCGGGTGCGGCACGCTCGAGGCGATCAGCACGCGGCCGTCGAGCATGCCGCGGTCGGTGCGGATCATGGTGGAGCCCGCTGTGTACGGATAGCAATCGAGCCCGATGCACTGGTGCTGCATCGCCGCCTTGATGAAAGGCAGCGTGACCTTCGTGCGGCCGAAGTTCTGCGCGTTCTGCACCTTGTGGTGCGACACCACCACCGGAATGCCGAGCGCGCGGCCGATGTGGAAAGTCTCCTCGAGCGATTCCATCACGCGGTCGCCTTCGTCGCGCATGTGCGTCACGTAGAGTGCCTTGTGGGCGGTGAGCGGGCGTGCGACCTCGATGATCTCCTCGGTCGTCGCCTTCGTCGCGGGCGGGTAGAAGGTGCCGGTCGACAGGCCGATCGCGCCGGCCTGCATCGCTTCTTCGACCAGTGCCCGCATCGCCGAGATTTCCTCTGCGTTCGCGGCGCGGTCGAGGTCGGGCATCACCACCGCGCGCAGCGTCGAATGGCCGACCATCGCGGCCACGTTCACCGACGACGGCGCGGCGCGCAGCGCGTCGAGGTAGGCCGCGAAGGTGGTGAAGCGGCCTTCGGCGGGCGAGTCGAGCAGGCTCAGTGGCATCGGCAGGTCCATGTCGGGCCTGAGCGGTGCGGCGCTGATGCCGCAATTGCCGGCCACCACGGTGGTGACGCCTTGCGACACCTTGAACGGCATCTGCGCCTGCGACAGCACGGCCTGGTCGTCGTGCGTGTGCGAGTCAATGAAGCCCGGCGCCACGATGCGGCCGGTGGCGTCGAGCACGCGGTCGGCCGTGTGGCCCGCGAGCTGGCCGATGGCGGCGATGCGGCCGCCCGCGATGCCGACGTCGGCCTCGAAACGCGGCGCCTTGGTGCCGTCGATCACGGTGCCGCCGCGGATCAGCAGGTCGTAGTGGGGTGTCTTCATGTCGGTCCTTTTCAAGCGCGTTGTCTAGGGCGTGCGCACAGGCCACCGGGTACTTCCCTCCGCGAATGTCCCCCGGCCTGCGGCCTCCTCCTTTATTTCGCTGCGGGAAGCACCCGATGCCCTGTGCACAGTGCACGCTGCAGGTGTTCGCCGCACAACGACTGCACTGAACAACGCTCGCGCCGATGGGGTGCCTTGCGCAGCGAAATAAAGGAGGAGCCGAAGGCGGGGGACATTCGCGGAGCAAGGTACCCCGTCGGCGCGGGCGTCGCCCGAAAAGGGAGCCCTCATCTCAGCGGAAGTGGCAGGCGACCCAGTGGCCGCCGGCCGATGACGAAGGGCGCTCGCTCAGTTCGGGCGTCTTTTCCTTGCAGACCGCCTGCGCCATCGGGCAGCGCGTATGGAAGCGGCAGCCCGAGGGCGGGTTGGCGGGGCTCGGCGGATCGCCCTGCAGCAGCATCCGGCGCGTGGGGGTGCGCGGATTGGGCACCGGCACCGCCGACAGAAGAATCTCGGTGTAGGGATGCCGCGGCGTCGAGAACAGCGTGTCGCGGTCGGCGATCTCGACGATGTGCCCGAGGTACATCACGGCCACGCGGTGGCTGATGTGCCGCACCACCGCGAGGTCGTGCGCGACGAACAGGTAGGCGATGCCGAACTCCGCCTGCAGGTCCATCAGCAGGTTCACCACCTGCGCCTGCACCGACACGTCGAGCGCCGACACGGGCTCGTCGCAGACGATGAGCTTCGGGTTGAGCGCCAGCGCGCGCGCGATACCCAGCCGCTGCCGCTGCCCGCCCGAGAATTCGTGCGGAAACTTGCTGGCCGCTTCGGGCCGCAGCCCCACGCGCGAGAACAGCCATTGCACGCGCTCGCGCCGCTCGGCGGCGGCACCCATGCCGAAGTTGCGCAAGGGCTCGGCCACGATCTCGCCGGCCGCCAGGCGCGGATTCAGCGAGGCGTACGGGTCCTGGAAGATGATCTGCAGTTGCCGGCGGCGCAGCCGCATCTCGTTGGCCGAAAGCGTCAGCAGCTCTTCGCCCTCGAGCGCCACCGAGCCCGAGGTCGGCTCGACCAGCCGCATCACCGACTTGGCCGTCGTCGTCTTGCCGCAACCCGACTCGCCGACCAGCGAGAGCGTCTCGCCGCGCGCGACCGAGAACGAGACGCCGTCGACCGCCTGGATCGCCGGCTGCGCGGGCCGCAGCCAGCGCTTGGGCGAGATGTAGTGCTTGCGCAGGTTCCGCACCTGGAGCAGCGGCGCGCTGTCGGTCGTCGTCATGCGGTCACTTCCAGGGCGTCGGCGGGCTGGTCCCATCGTTCCTCGACGGCGAAGCAGGCCACCTCGTGGTCGCCGCCCTGGGGCGCGAGCCGCGGCGCCTCGGTGCGGCAGCGCTCGCGCGCATGGCTGCAGCGCGCGGCAAACGCGCAGCCGCGCCCCAGCTCGTGCGCGGCGGGCACCAGGCCCGGGATTTCGCTGAGCCGCGCGCGCGCCGTGTTCATCGCGGGCATCGAGGCCATCAGCGCCCGCGTGTAGGGATGCAGCGGCCGGTCGAACAGGTCGATCACGTCGGCTTCCTCGACCTTCTTGCCGGCGTACATGACGACCACGCGGTCGCAGCTCTCGGCCACCACGCCGAGGTCGTGCGTGATCATCACCACGCCCATGCCGAGTTCCTTCTGCAGCCGCTTGATGAGGTCGAGAATCTGCGCCTGGATCGTCACGTCGAGCGCAGTGGTGGGTTCGTCGGCGATCAGCACCTCGGGGTTGCAGGCCAGCGCCAGCGCGATCATCACGCGCTGCCGCATGCCGCCCGAGAGCTGGTGCGGGTATTCGTTCACGCGCCGTTCGGGCTCGGGGATCTGCACCACGCGCAGCATCTCGACCGCGCGCTGCAGCGCCTGGGCACGGCTCGCCTTCTGGTGCAGCTGCACCGTCTCGGCGATCTGCCGGCCCACGGTGAGCACCGGGTTCAGCGAGGTCATCGGCTCCTGGAAGATCATCGAGATGCGGTTGCCGCGGATCTGCCGCATCTCGCGCTCGCTCAGCTGCATCAGGTCGGTGCCGCGCAGGCGCACAGAACCCATATGGCGGCCGGGCGGCGTGGGCACCAGCCGCAGGATCGACAGCGCGGTCACGCTCTTGCCGCAGCCCGATTCGCCGACCACGCCGAGCGTGCGGCCCGCGCGCACTGTGTACGAGACGCCATCGACCGAACGCACCACGCCATTCAGCGTGTGGAAGTGCGTGCGCAGGTTGTCGACTTCGAGCAGGGGCTCGCCGGGGGCGAGGGCCACATGGGACATTGGCTTCATGGCGCTCTTCCCACTTTCTACAGTTGCCGCGCAAGACGCGGGTCGAGCGCATCGCGCAAGCCGTCGCCCAGCAGGTTGATCGCCAGCACCGTCGCGGCCAGCAGCAGCCCCGGGTACAGGATGATGTGGAACGCCACCGCCACGAAGTTGCGGCCCTCGGCCATCATGTTGCCCCAGCTCGGCGTCTGCGCGGGCACGCCCACGCCCAGGAACGAGAGTGCGGCCTCGGTCAGCACCGCCGCGGCCGCGACGAAGGTCGACTGCACGATCAGCGGCGCGACCATGTTGGGCAGCACGTGGCGAAACAGGATCAGCGGCAGGCGCGTGCCCACGGCGTGCGCGGCCTCCACGTAGAGCTGCTCGCGCAGCGTGAGCGCGAGCGAGCGCACCAGCCGCACCACGCGCGGGATCTCGGGCACGGTGATGGCGACGATCACCGTCGTGAGGCTCGCGCGCGTCACGGCCATGAGCGCGATCGCCAGCAGGATGCCGGGGATGGCCATGAGCCCGTCCATCACGCGCATCACCGGCCCGTCGGCCCAGCGCACGAAGCCCGCGAACAGGCCGATGAGCACGCCGAACACGGTGGCCAGCGCGGCCACCGCCGCACCGACGATCATCGACACCTGGCCGCCCCACACCGCGCGGCTGAACACGTCGCGACCGAGCGCGTCGGTGCCGAACCAGTGCTCGGCCGACGGCGGCTGCATGCGCGCGAGCGGATCGATGTCCTGCGGGTCGTGGGTGGCGATCCACGGCGCGGCGATCGACAACACGGCCACGGCGATCAGCAGCAGCGCGCCGACGATCAGCGTCGGGTGTTTGCGCGCCCATCGCCAGCGCGGCGGCAAGAAGGGCGCCTCGTCGGCCAGGGGCTCGGCGGGCGCGGCGGGCAGGGGGTTTGCATTCATCGGAAGGATGCTGGACATGGCGATGCGCTAGTAACTGATGCGCGGATCGAAGAACCGGTAGCTCAGGTCGATCAGCAGGTTGATCAGCACGTACACGCCGGCCGACAGCAGCAGCACGCTCTGGATCACGGGGTAGTCGTGGCGCTGCACCGAATCGATCACCAGCCGGCCCACGCCCGGAATGGCGAACACCGTCTCGGTGACCACCACGCCGCCGATGAGCAGCGCGATGCCGACACCGACGGTGGTGGCGATCGGGATCGCCGCGTTGCGCAGCGCGTGTCCGAGCACGGGCAGCACGCCGAGGCCCTTGGCGCGCGCGGTGCGGATGTAGTCTTCGTGCAGCACCTCGAGCACGGTCGCGCGCGTCATGCGGGTCACGAGCGCGATGTACACCAGCGCGAGGTTCACGCACGGCAGCACCAGCGAGCGCAGCCATTCGCCGGGCCCGTCGGCAAAGCGCACGTAGCCCTGCACCGGAAACCACGGCAGCTGGATCGCGAAAGCATAGATCAGCAAATAACCGACGAGGAACACCGGCACCGAGAACGCGAGCACCGCGAACAGCATCACGAGGCGGTCGACCCAGGTGCCCGCGCGGTAGGCCGCGAGCGTGCCCAGCGGCACCGCGACCACGAGCGTGATCAGCATGGTGAGCGCAGCGATCGACACCGTGGGCTCCAGCCGCTGGCCCAGCAGTTGCGATACCGGCACCTGCGTGAAGATCGAGGTGCCGAGGTCGCCGGTGAAGAGTTTGCCGATCCACAGCGCGAACTGCTGCCACAGCGGCAGGTCGAGCCCGAGCGCGGTGCGCAGCTTCTCGATGTCTTCCACGCTCGCGAGGTCGCCCGCGATCAGCGCGGCCGGATCGCCCGGCGACAGGTGGATCAGCAGGAACACCACGACGGCGACCACCGCCATGACCGGAAGCGTCGAAATGACGCGTCGAACGATGTAACCCATGGCGGTGCTTGCGTCGCTTACCGGCTGAGCGCCCAGAACATCGGCATGCCGGCCCAGAGCTTGTCGAGTCCCTTGAGGTCGGCCCGCGCGGCGAAGGCGGCCGAGTATTGGCCGGCGTTGATGTAAGGCACCGCCTCGTAGGCGCGGACCTGGAAGGCGTCGAGCAGTTCCTTCCGCTTGGCGGGCACGGTTTCCTTCAGCCAGGCGGTGCGCAGCTCGTCGAGCGGCTTGTCACAGGGCCAGCCCGGCAGCGTGTTGCCGCAGGCTGCGCCCAGGTAGGCGTTGCTGATCGGCGAGTTGACGTCGAACTCGCCGGCCACCGTGACGTACATGTTCCAGCCACCGGCCTCGGGCGCATCGCGTTTGGCACGGCGCGCGCCGATGGAAGCCCAGTCGAGGTTCTGCGCATCGACGTTCATGCCGATGCTCTTCATGGTCTGCGCGGCCATCAGCGCCTCGGCGTTGAGGTAGGGCACGTCGCTGGGCACCAGCAACACCACCTTCTCGCCCTTGTAGCCCGCGTCGGCCAGCATCTTCTTGGCCTTGGCGACGTCGGGCTTGCGGAAGGGCTCTGCACCGGCCGCGGTCTCGTTGGGGCTGCCGCAGATGAAGAAGGTGGGGCAATAGGCCATGCGCATGTCCAGCGGATAGCCCATGGCCGCGACGAAGCGCTCCTGGTTCACCGCCGCGAGCAACGCCTGGCGCACCTTCGGGTTGTTGAACGGGGGATGCAGCTGGTTCATCACCAGGAAGCCCTGGTAGGCGCCGCCCGAGCCGATCTTGATGCTGCTGTCGGTGCGCAGCGGCGCGATGTAGTCGGGCTGCAACTGCTCGACGAGGTCGACCTCGCCGCGCTTGAGCGCCGCGATGGCGCTGTTGGAATCGGGCAGGTAGAGCCACTCGATGCGGTCGAAGTGCGGCTTCTTGCTGCCCGCGAGGCCGTTGGGCGGCTCGCTGCGCGGCACGTAATGCGGATTGCGCACGAACACCGCCTTGTTGCCCGGCACCCATTCGTCACGCTTGAAGACGAACGGGCCCGAGCCCAGCACCTCGGACAGCGGCGCGGTCGCCGACATCTTCGCGAGCCGCTCGGGCAGGACCACCGGCGGAAAGCCCGAGGGCTTGGCGAGCGCATCGAGCACCATGCCGAAGGGCTCTGCGAGCGTGAGCGTGAAGCTGCGCGCATCGGCCGCCTTCCATTCGGCGCCGACTGCGGTCATCGCACGGCCGAGGCTATCGCGCGCGGCCCAGCGCTGCAGCGAGGCCACCGCGTCGGCCGCGGTGACGGCGCTGCCGTCGGAGAACTTGAGGCCCGGGCGCAGCGTGAAGTTCCAGGCCTTGCCGTCCTTCGAGACCGTGTGTTTCTCCACCATCTGCGGCTGCGGCTTGCCCGACGCATCCTGCGCGAACAGGGTGTCGTACACCATGTAGCCGAAGTTGCGCGAGATGTAGGCGGTGGTGAAGGTCGGGTCGAGGATCTTCAGGTCCGCATGCGCGACCACCTTGAGCGTCTTCGTCGCGGGTGCCTGTGCCAGCGCCGGCAGGCACGCGGCGGAAAGTGCCAGGGCAACAACAGCAGCGTGGGCTGCGAGCGTTCGTCGTTTCATGGTCGGTACTCCGGTGGGGCAAAGGAAGAAAGGAAAGCTCAAGCGGCGACGCCGATCGGCCACTTCGGCAGCCGCGCCTTGCGGTAGGGCAGCGTGTTGAGATCGAGCGTGACCGCGCCCGGCGCGCCGGCGTAGATCACGTGCTTCGCGACCTTCGAATACGACGCGTAGAAGTGCTGCGACGACTTCACGACGATGATCTTCTTGGCAGCGAGGTCGCAGCCCAGCTGGGTGAACAGGTCGGTGCCCATGGCCTGGTTGCGCAGCGTGATCAGCACGATCTCGATGCCGTTGGCTTCGACCAGGGCGCTGTCGCCCATCGGCGTGGGCGTGCCGGCAAGGCCCGTCATCACCAGGTCGTGGCGCAGCGCCTTCACCGTGCATTCGAGGTCGATCGGGTCGCCCGAGAGCGGGCTGATCTTGCCGCCGAGGCGCATGGCCAGCCGGGCGCCCACGCCCGCGTCGAAGGCGATGCGCACCGCGATCGGGTCCCACATCGGGCCGAGCGCCGCGTTGGCGATGCCGCGCTCGACCATGCGGCGCAAGATGAAGGTCGCGTCGCTCGCGGCACCACCGCCGGGGTTGTCGGCACCGTCGGCGAGCACCACCGGGCCGCCGTCGAAGGCCAGTGCCTCGTCGAGCGAGTCATCGATGCCGGGGTAGTTCACGGTCAGACCGTCGCGCATCGCGATGACTTCGTCGGCGAGCTGGCGCGCAAGCGCGTCGGCCTTGGCCTGGTCGCCGTCGGTGTAGACCAGCACCTTGGTGCCCATCTCGGGCACGTCGCCCCACGAGAAGCCGTGCGTGAGCGAGATCGACAGCACGCCGTCCTTGCCTTCGAGCGCCTGCATGCGTTCGACAAAACCGCGTGCCGGCTCGCGCGAGGTGTGCACCGTCACGATCATGTCGCAGTCGACCACCGCCGCCACCGGCTTGAGCTTGCCCTCGACCATCGCGGCGCAGAGGTCCACCAGCTCGAGGCCGCGCTCGAGCACGTCGGTGTGCGGGTACTCCTTGAACGAGATCATCAGGTCGGCGTTCGCGACCATCTCGGGCGTGAGATGGTTGTGCGGATCGAGCTCGGCACCGATCACCACGCCGGGCCCTACGATCTGCCGCACGCGCGCCAGCAGGTCGCCTTCGCAGTCGTCGTAGCCGTCGGCCACCATCGCGCCGTGCAGGCCGAGCAGCACCATGTCGACCGGCAGCACCGCACGCAGGTCGGCCAGCAGCTCGTCGCGCAGCGTCTCGTAAGCGTGGCGCGTGGTGGTGCCGCTGGGCTGTGCGCCGGCCACCATGCCTTCGAACAGTTGCCAGCCCTTGTCGGCGCCGCGCATGCGCGCGGCCCACAGCGGACCCGAGAACAGCGTCATTGCGTCGGGGTGCTTGCCGGCCGCGAAATAGCCGCGGTCCTTGAAGGAGGCAAGGCCGGTCGGCATCGGGCCGAAGGTGTTGGTCTCGGTGGCGAGCGAGGCGCTGAAGACACGCATGAGATGGTCTTTCGTTCGTGGGGGGTGGTTGTTCTTGTCAGGCGGGCGATGCGTTGCGCAGCCGCTCGGGGCCGAGCATGTCGGCCGTGAGCCCGAAGGACGCGATGCGCTCGGGCAGCGGCAGCCCGCGGGCCAGGGCCGCGCAGGCCTCGCCCATTGCCGCCGAGGTCTGGATGCCGTAGCCGCCTTGCGCCGCGACCCAGAAGAAGCCCGGGGCGCCGGGCTCGAAGCCGCCGACGAGGTCGCCGTCGGCCACGAAGGAGCGCAGGCCGGCCCAGGTGCGCGTGGGGCGGCGGATCGCGAGCGTGGTGGCTTCCTCGATGCGGTGGATCGCGATCGCGATGTCGAGCTCTTCGGGCTGCACGTCCTGCGGGTCGACCGGATCGGCATTGGCCGGCGAGCCGAGCAGCATGCCGGCATCGGGCTTGATGTACCAGCCTTCGTCGGCGCTGAAGACCATGGGCCAGTGCGCGACGCTCTCACCTTCGGGCGGCGCGAAGATGAAGGCCGAGCGGCGGCGCGGCTCGATGCCGAGGGGCCGCACGCCGGCCAGCTGCGCGATGGCGTCGACCCAGGCGCCCGCGGCATTGAGCAGCACCGGCGCTTCATAGGCCTGGCCGCCGGCCGTCACGCGCCAGCGTTCGCCGATGCGCTCGATGGCCGTCACGCCCGCATCGCACACCAGCTTGCCGCCGGCCTGGCGCATGCCGCGCAGGTAGCCCTGGTGGATGGCATGCACGTCCATGTCGGCGGCATCTGGCTCGTAGACGGCGCCGTCGACCTGGTCGGCGCGCAGCGCGGGCACCATGGCGATGGCTTCGGCGCCGCTGAGCCGCATCGCCTCGCGGTCCATGGCGCGCAGCACGTTCCAGTGCGCATCGAGCGCGGCGGACTGCGCAGCGCTGCCCACCATCATGGCGCCGCGCGGCGTGAGCAGCGGATGTTCGGCAAAGCCCTTGGGCGGGTTCTGCAGGAACGCGCGGCTCGCCATGGTGAGCGCCCGCACCTGCGGCGTGCCGTAGCTTTCCATGAACAGGGCGGCCGAGCGGCCGGTGGCGTGGTAGCCGGGCTGGGCTTCGCGTTCGAGAACGATCACACGGGCGTGCGGCGCGAGCCAATGGGCCACCGAAGCCCCGGCAATGCCGCCGCCAATCACGAGGTAGTCGGCCACGACGGGCGCGGGTGTGCTGGAGGTCATTGGCGAAAAGTGTAGGCACAAATTTGCGGATACGCAAATTAATTGCAGCGCACCAAGGGGAAACCATGGTGCACCGCATCGGTGAAATTTGCGTCAATGCAATTTGCGTATACGCAACTTCCGCGCCTGCGTCATCCGGGTTGCCATGGATGGCGTGCTGCCCACTGGCAGAATCGCCATGCACCACAAGAGAAAGCCAAGCGTGAATCCACACACAGTGACCAGAGCGGGAACCAAGCCGAAGGACGAGCCGCCCACACTGGACCGCACCACTTTCGGGCACCGGCTGCGCAGCGCGCGCAAGCGTTTCGGCTGGACGTTGGCGCAGCTGGCCGAGCGCTCAGGCGTGTCGATCACCACCATCTCGCGCGCCGAGCGCGGCCAGCTCGCGCTCGGCTACGAGAACTTCACCGCGCTGGGGCGTGCGCTCGAGATGGACATGAACGCCATGTTCGCCGGGGCGGGCATCAAACCCGCGCAGCTCGACGGCCCCGTGGTCACGCGCGCGGGCAAGGGCGTGGTGTACCGGGGGCTTTCGATCGCCTACGAGTTCCTCGGCACCACCGCGGCCGGCAAGCAGATGAGCCCGATCGTCGGCACGGTGCACGCACGCCGCATCCACGGCCCCGAAGACTTCGTGCGGCATGCGGGCGAAGAGTTCGCCTATGTGCTCTCGGGCGAGATCGAGGTGCACTTCGAGAACGGCGAGGTGGTGCGCCTTGCGCGCGGCGACTCGCTGTACTTCGACAGCCGCATCGGCCATGCGTACAAGAGCGTGAGCCGCCAGCTTGCCAAGATCGTGGGCATGACCACGGGCGAGAGCGGGCACATGAAGTCGGCGCGCGAGGCGCCGGCGCTGGCGCCGAAGGGCGCCGTCCGAGGCCGAAAGGCCTGAGCCGCCTTACTTCGCGCCGCCCGTGTACTTGGTGACGCTTGTGGCGCTCACGTGGTAGCCGCTCACGCCCATCATCGAATCGTTGCGCTTGGTTTGCAGCTTGCCCGTGACCCACACGGTGTCCATCGCGCGGAACTTGGCGCCCTTGGGCGTCACGACGTGCAGGATCTGGTTCGCGGGCGGCGGCGGGGTGTGGATGCAGGCGCCGAAGTAGGGCACGAGCAGGAACTCGGTCACTTCGCCCTTGACCTCTTCGAGCGGCACGATGAAGCCCGGGATCTTGACGTCGACACCGTTCATCGCCGGATTGGTGGGCGCGTTGTTCGACACTTCCTGCATCTTCATGAGCACCTCGTTGGCGCGCGGGTCGCCGTCTTCGAGCGCGCTCAGGTCGATGCCCTTGAACTCCTTGGCCGGGTCCCAGTCCTTCGGCACCAGTTCTTCCCAGCTGATCTGGCGTGGCTGCCCGGTGGCAGCCTTGGCCGCGGCCGCCGGCGCACCACCCTTGCCGCCTAGCGGGTTCGTGGCGGTGGTGTCCTTGGGCGCGGGCTCGGCAGCCCAGGCCGCAGCCGAGAGCAGCGGGGCGGCCAGCGCCAGGGCGACGCAGGAAGAAAAGGCGCGAAGTCGGGGGGTGTTCATGTTTCTAGATCCTCGGAGAAAGCCCGTCCGCCAGCGACAGCCTGTAGGCGCGGATTCCGGGCAGCAGGCTTGCCAGCCAGCCCGCGGCCAGCAGGCTCGCCAGCAGCAGCCATTCGTTCAGTGTAGGTTCCGAAAGGCTCAGTGTCAGCCCGAACTGCGACTGCAGCCATGGCGCCAGCAGGGCAATGCCGAGCACCGCCATCGCCACGCCGAAGGCCACGCCGAGCACGGTGACCATGGCGCCTTCGAGCGCGAGCAGCGCCAGCACATGGCGTCCGCCGGCGCCGACGGCGCGCAGCACCGCGAGCTCGCGCCGCCGTTCGTTGAGCCCCGCCAGCACGACCGACACCAGCCCCGCGAGGCTGACGAGCGCCACCAGCGCCGACATCAGGAGCAGCGCGTTCTCGCCCACGCCGATCACGCTCCACAGCTCGTCGAGGGCCACGCCGGGCAGGATCGCCATGAGCGGCTCGCCGTTGTAGGTGGAGATCCAGCGCTGAACGCCGAACACCGCGGCGCGGTTCTTCAGGCCCACGAGCGCCGCCGTCACGTTCTTCGGCGTGAGGTCGAACTTGCGCACCTGCTCGGCCGGGATCTTCACGCCCGGCATCGGTGCGCCGCCCACCCACTCGAGGTGGATCGCCTCCATCGCCTCGAGGCCGATGTGCACCGTGCGGTCGACCGGTGTGCCGGTGCGCGCGAGTACGCCCACCACGGTGAAGGGCTTGTCGGCATGCTCGGCGGTGTTGAGTTCGCCGCCGCCATGGGCAAGCGTGATCTTCTGGCCGACGTGGTAGCCGAGCCGGTCGGCCACTTCGGCGCCGACCACCGCGTCGAACAGCGCGTCGAAGGGCTTGCCCTCGCGCAGCACGAGCGGCTGGCGGTTGCCGTAGCGGAACCGCGCGAAGTACTCGGGCGAGGTGGCAAGCACGGCAAAGCCGCGGTGCGAATCGCCGAGCGACAGCGGCACCACCCAGTCGACGCCCGGGTGCGCGGCGAGCGCCTGCACGCTCTTCCACGAGATGTTGTTGGTGGCCGAGCCGATGCGGAACACCGAATACAGCAGCAGCTGCGTGGAGCCCGTGCGTGCGCCGACGATCAGGTCGGTGCCCGAAACCGACGCGGCGAAGTTCTCGCGCAGCTCGGTGCGGATGCGCTCGACGCCGAGCAGCAAAAAGGTCGACAGCGCGATCGAGAACACGGTGAGCGCCAGCGTGAAGCGCCGGTTCCAGGCGCTGCGCCAGGCGATGCCGAACAAGGCCGTCATGCAGCCTCCGAAGCGCCTACCGCCGCGCGGTTGATCTCGGGCAGCAGCACGTGGCGCGCAAAGCGCTGGGCGATGCGCTGGTCGTGGCTCACGAAGACCAGCGCGCTCTGGTTGAGTGCGCAGGCGGTCAGCAGCACGTCGAGAAAGGCTTCGCGCCGGTCCTCGTCGAGCGCCGAGGTGGGTTCGTCGGCGATTACCACCTCGGGCTGGCCGATGAGCGCGCGCGCCGCGGCCACGCGCTGCTGCTGGCCCACCGAGAGCTGCATGGCCTGGCGCTGCCAGAGGCTGCGCTCGAGGCCCATGTCGCCGAGCAGGCGCTCGGCCTCGGCGCGCGCGCTGCCGCCGTGCTGCGCCGCCTGGTTGCTGCGCCGCTCGGAGAATCGGCAGGGCAGCAGCACGTTGTCGAGCACGCTCAGGTACGGCAGCAGGTTGAACTGCTGGAAGATGTAGCCCACATGCGCCACGCGGCAGCGGTCGCGCGCCGCGCCCGAGAGCTTCGACCAGTCATGGCCCAGCAAGGTCACGCGGCCTTCGTCCGCCACCAGCACGCCGGCCAGCAGCGACAGCAGCGTGCTCTTGCCGCAGCCGCTCGGCCCGTGCAGGAAGACGGCTTCGCCGGCGGTGATGCGGAAGGCCTCGATGTCGATGCAGGGCCGCGCCGCGCCGGGCCATGCAAAGCGCAGCCCTTCGGCGGCAAGCACCACGCGCAGCGGCGGTGCGTGGCCCGCGGCGGCGGTGCTCACGGTCTCATTGGCCCCAGCCGAGGCGAACCGGCTGGGCCGCCTTGGCACCGCCCGGGCGCTTGAGCTGGCGCTTGAACTGTCCCTGGGCCGTGGCGACCTGCACGTCGATCTGCCGCATGCCCTTGAAGGCGGAGAAAAGGTTCACGTCGATGAATTTCGCCGCGGCTGCGCTGGTGCAGTTGAAGGAGAAGGTCGCGTCCAGGTCGGCGTGGCCAGCAGCGGCCTCGGCGGGGTCCGGGTTGCCCAGACCCAGCGCGCCAGAGCGAAGCTCGACCGGGCCGAGCTTGCAGTTGGCCGCGGGATCGATGGCGAAGAGCTTGTCGGCCGCGCGCAGTTGGGCCACCGCGTCCTCGGCGGATTTTTTCTCGGCGTCGGTGCGGGGCGCGCGCTCGAAGCCCACGAGGTTGTCGAGCGGGGATTCCATGGCGATCACCACGGTCGGACCGTCGACGGCCACGTCGAGTGTGAGCTGGCCATGCACATGCGCATGCTGGTGCTGGGCTTGTGCAGGAAGAATGCAGGCGGCAGCCAATGCTGCGGCCATTGCGAGGGCGAAGCCGGGTGATGAGGTGCGTCGGAGTCGGATGCGATTCATGGTTCTGCGCCTTGCCGGGTCGGCAGCCCCGGGGTGTTGCTCCATTCGCTCCAGCTGCCGGCATAGAGCGCGGTCGTTCCCAGCCCTGCGATCTGCATCGCCAGCAGGTTGGGCACGGCGCTCACGCCACTGCCGCATTGGTGCACGACCGTCGCCGGATCGCGTCCCGCGAGCAGCGCCTCGAACTCGGCACGCAGCTGCGATGCCGGCTTGAACTTGCCGTCGGGGCCGAGGTTCTCGGCGAAGGGCCGGTTCAGGGCCCCGGGGATGTGACCCGCGATCGGGTCCAGAGGTTCCACCTCGCCGCGATAACGCGCGGCAGCACGCGCATCGATCAAGTTCTGGCCGGGCTGGCCGAGCCGGCGCACCACCTCGTCGGTGGTCACGAGCCGCGCGAGCGGCTCGCCGGCGACGAAGTTCGACTGGAAGCGCGCTGGCTCCTCGCGGTCGGTCGTTTCGCCGCCCGCGGCCTGCCACGCCTGCAGGCCGCCGTCGAGCACGGCCACGGCATCGTGGCCCATCCACTTGAGCATCCACCAGAGCCGGCCGCAGTAGTTGGCGCCGTTGCGGTCGTACACCACGGCCTGCATGTCGTTGGAAAAACCCACGCTCGACAGCCAATGCGCGAACTTCTCGCGGCTCGGCAGTGGATGGCGCCCGCCCGAGGCTGGTACGCCGTCTTCTTGCGCAACGACCACCTCACCGTGCGCGCCGGGCCGGCCGTGCGGCGCGCTCAGGTTGTCGTCGAGGTCGGCATGCACCGCGCCCGGAATGTGGGCCGCTGCATATTGCTTCGCGCCGGCCTCGGGCGCCATGAGGTCGAAGGTGCAGTCGAAGACCATCAAGGGCGTGGCGCCCGCTTGCAGCGCGCGGAGTTGTTCGACGCTGACGAGGGTGGTGTACATGGCAAGTTCCTTCGCTGTCGCGTTGATGACCGATTCGTTGCGCCGGCGTGTCAGTGTTCCTCGGCTGGCGCCTTGGGCACGGCGCGCTGGCGCAGCACGGTGGCCGCGATGCCGCTCGCGATGATGAGCGCCATGCCGGCCCAGCCGGTGGTGTCGATGTGGTCTTCGAACAGCACCACGCCGTAGAACGCCGCAAAGATGATGCCGGAATACTGCAGGTTGGCGACCACGAGGGTGCCGGCCTGCGTCTTGGCCGTGGCATAGGCGCGCGTCATGCAGAGCTGGCCGAGGGCGGCCAACAGGCCGATCGGCAGCAGCCAGAGCGCATGCTGCCACGTCCATGCGCCGTTGCCCGAAAAACCGGTGGCGGCGGTCGCGAAGGCGCCGGCCACGGCCGAGCCCACCGCAAAATAGAAGACGGTCCGCAGCTCGGGTTCGCCGATGCGCGACAGCGCCACCACCTGCATGTAGGCGAACGCGGCGGTCAGGCCCGACAGCAGGCCCAGCATGCCCGCGAAGCCGTTGCTGTCGGCCACCGTGGGCCTGAGCATCAGCACCACGCCCACGAAGCCCGCAAGCACCGTGGCCGCAAGCGTGCCCTGCAGCGGCGGGCGCTCGACGCGGCCGTCGCGCCCGCGCACCGGCACCCAGGCGAGCAGCGTGCCGCCGACCAGGAAGGCCGCGACCCAGACGCTGCTCATGTAGTTGAGCGTGACGGCCGTGGCGAGCGGCATGTGGGCGATGGCGTAGAACCAGGCGCCGAGCGACACCACGCCGATGATGCTGCGCCAGGCGTGCATGCCGGGGTAGCGCGTGGCCATCGACACGCCGCGGCTGCGCGCCAGCAGCCACAGGAACACGATGCCGATCAGCCCGCGCCCGAGCACCATCTCGCCGCTGTTGAACCAGGCCGAAGCCACCTTGACGACCACGCTCATGGTCGCGAAAAGAAAGGCGCCCAGCACCATCCAGAGCGCTTGCATCAGCCGCCCCTCGCTGTCGTCGATGCCGCCGTCATTGCCTCAGGCGGCATGCATCGTCTGGCGGTACCACTCGTGGAACTGCTGCATGCCGTCTTCCATCGGGCTCTGGTAGGGGCCGGTCTCGTTCTCGCCGCGCAGCATCAGCGCGCGGCGCCCGGCGTCCATGCGCTCGGCGATCTCGTCGTCCTCGACGCAGGTTTCCATGTAGGCAGCGCGCTGGGCCTCGACGAATTCGCGCTCGAAGGCGACGATCTCCTCGGGGTAGAAGAACTCGACCATGTTGAGCGTCTTCTGCGGGCCGACCGGGTGCAGCGTGGAGACGGTCAGCACGTGCGGGTACCACTCGATCATGACGTGCGGGTAGTAGGTGAGCCAGATGGCGCCGAACTTCGGCGGCTTGCCTTCGCGGTACTTGAGCAACTGCTCCTGCCAGCGCTGGTAGACGGGGCTGCCGGCGCGGCCGAGCCGGTTGGCCACGCCCACGGTTTGCACCGAGAAGTTCTTGTTGAATTCCCAGCGCAGGTCGTCGCAGGTCACGAAGCTGCCCAGGCCCGGGTGGAAGGGGCCCACGTGGTAGTCCTCGAGGTAGACCTCGATGAAGGTCTTCCAGTTGTAGTTGCACTCGTGCAGCTCGACGTGGTCGAGCGCATAGCCGGCGAAGTCGAGTTCGGCGCGCGGTCCCAGTGTGGCCAGATCGGTCGCCACGTCGCGCCCGTTGGCCTCGAACAGCAGTCCGTTCCACTCGGTGAGCGGGTAGTTGTGCAGGTTCAGGCAGGGGTCCTGCGCGAAGTGGGGCGCGCCGATCAGCGTGCCCGTGGTGCGCGGGTCGCTCGCCGCATAGGTCCAGCGGTGCAGCGGACAGACGATGTTGCCGCCCGCCTGGCTCTCGAGCTGGCCGCGGCCCTGCAGGATCAGCGCCTGCCGATGGCGGCACACGTTGGAGATGAGCTCCACGCCCTTGGGCGTGTGCACGAGCGCGCGGCCCTGATGCTCCTGCGGCAAGGTGTGGAAGTTGCCCGGCTCGGGCACGGCCAGCCGGTGACCCACGTAGCGCGGGCCCTGCGCGAAGAGCGTCTGCATCTCGCGCGCGTAGAGCGACTCGTCGAAGTACGCGGAAACTGGAAGTTGGCTTGCGGCCTGCTGCAGTTGAAGACTTAAATCAGACATGGAGGACCTGACCAAGCTCCCCACAGGGAGAAAAGAGAAAGACGGAAGGGCGCCGTGCGGCAATGCGACGGCCCGAGAGTGTGCCGGCGCGGCCGGCGAGGGAATCGGGCATTGTACCCAAGGGGGCGCCATCTCGCCCGCCCAAGGCCGAGGCCGGCGGCAGCCCGCGGGTTCCCCGTCCTAAAATGCCATGTTTCATTCACATTCCCCCGCATGCCCAAGGTCCCTCCCTCCGCTCCGTCCAGCCCGGAAGCCTCGCCCGACACAGGTCCGCTGCCGGCCAGCTACGAAGCCGGGCTCCAGGAGCTGGAGAAGCTGGTTGCAGAGCTCGAGTCGGGCCAGTTGCCGCTCGACCAATTGCTCGGCAGCTACCAGCGCGGCGCCGCCCTTCTCGCCTTCTGCCGCGAGAAGCTTCAGGCGGTCGAAGACCAGATCAAGGTGCTCGATGCCGGCACGCTGAAGCCGTGGGCCGCGGAATGAGCGCTGAACGTCTGGCCGGGCACTGGGACTCGACGCGCCTCGCGCTCTGGAGCGAACCGCACCTTGCACGCGTCGAATCGGCGCTGTCGACCTGGGTCGGTGTCGATGCGCCCGTGCTGCTAGGCGACGCCATGCGCTATGCGGTGCTCGACGGCGGCAAGCGCCTACGGCCGCTGCTGGTGCTGGCCGCGAGCGAGGCCGTCGGTGGCAATCCCGCCGCGGCGCTGCGTGCGGCCTGCGCGGCGGAACTGATCCACGCGTACTCGCTGGTGCACGACGACCTGCCCTGCATGGACAACGACGTGCTGCGCCGCGGCAAGCCAACGGTCCACGTGAAATTCGGCGAAGCCGATGCGCTGCTGGCCGGCGACGCCCTGCAGGCGCTGGCCTTCGAACTGCTGACACCCGAAGGCGACGAGGTGCCCGCCGCGATGCAGGCCACCTTGTGTCGACTGCTCGCGCGCGCCGCGGGCAGCCAGGGCATGGCGGGCGGCCAGGCGATCGACCTTGCCAGCGTCGGCATGGCGCTCGACGAAGCCCAGCTGCGCGAGATGCACCGCCTGAAGACCGGTGCGCTGCTGCAAGGCAGCGTCGAGATGGGCGCAGCCTGCGCGGCTGGCGCGGTGCCGCCCGGCGCCGTGGACGCGCTGCGCGACTACGGCGCCGCGATCGGCCTGGCGTTCCAGGTGGTCGACGACATCCTCGACGTGACCGCCGACTCGCTGACGCTCGGCAAGACGGCCGGCAAGGATGCGGCCGCCGACAAGCCCACCTACGTCTCGCTCTGGGGCCTCGAGGGCGCGCGCGCGCAGGCGGCCCAGTTGCTCGCCCAGGCGCTCGCCGTGCTGGAACGCAGCGAATTGCCCGACACGGCCGCGCTGCGCGCGCTGGCCCACATGGTCGTCGACCGCGACCGATGAACTGACCACCGATGGACAAGAAGACCCACGACGACCCCATGGCACCGCTGCTTTCCACGCTCCACGACCCGGCGCCGATCCGGCAGTACGACCGGGCCCAGCTCAAGCAGCTGGCGGACGAGGTGCGGGCCTGCGTGCTCGACAACGTCTCGCGCACCGGCGGCCACCTGAGCTCCAACCTCGGGACGGTCGAGCTCACGGTCGCGCTGCACCATGTGTTCGAAACGCCGCACGACCGGCTGGTGTGGGACGTGGGCCATCAGACCTATCCGCACAAGATCCTGACCGGCCGGCGCGACCGCATGCCCACGCTGCGTCAGATCGGCGGCATCTCGGGCTTTCCGCAGCGCACCGAGAGCGAATACGACACCTTCGGCACGGCGCACTCGTCGACCAGCATCTCGGCCGCCCTCGGCATGGCCATGGCCGCCAAGCAGAAGGGCGAAGACCGCCACACGGTCGCGATCATCGGCGACGGCGCGCTCACGGCCGGCATGGCCTTCGAGGCGCTCAACAACGCGGGCGTGTGCGACTGCAAGCTGCTCGTGATCCTGAACGACAACGACATGTCGATCAGCCCGCCGGTGGGCGCGCTCAACCGCTATCTCGCGCAACTGATGAGCGGCAACTTCTACGCCGCCGCCAAGAACGTCGGCAAGAGCGTGCTGCGCGCCGCGCCGCCGCTGTTCGAGCTGGCCAAACGCTTCGAGCAGCATGCCAAGGGCATGGTGGTGCCGGCCACGCTGTTCGAGCAGTTCGGCTTCAATTACGTGGGCCCGATCGACGGCCACGACCTCGATTCGCTGGTGCCCACGCTCGAGAACCTCAAGCATCTCGACGGCCCGCAGTTCCTGCACGTGGTCACCAAGAAGGGGCAGGGCTACAAGCTGGCCGAGGCCGACCCGGTGGCCTATCACGGCCCCGGCAAGTTCGATCCGCAGGTCGGCCTGGTGAAGTCCGCCGCGCCGGCCAAGCAGACCTTCACCCAGGTCTTCGGCCAGTGGCTCTGCGACATGGCGGCGCACGACGGACGGCTCGTTGGCATCACGCCCGCGATGCGCGAGGGCTCGGGGCTGGTCGAGTTCGAGCAGCGCTTCCCCGATCGCTACTACGACGTCGGCATTGCCGAGCAGCACGCGGTCACCTTTGCGGCCGGCCTCGCCTGCGAGGGCCTGAAGCCGGTGGTCGCGATCTATTCGACCTTCCTGCAGCGCGCCTACGACCAGCTGATCCACGACGTGGCGATCCAGAACCTGCCCGTGGTGTTCGCGCTCGACCGCGCGGGCCTGGTGGGCGCCGACGGTGCCACCCACGCGGGCGCCTACGACATCCCGTTCCTGCGCTGCATTCCGAACATGAGCATCGCCTGCCCGGCCGACGAGCGCGAGTGCCGGCAATTGCTCACGAGCGCCTACGAGCAGAACCATCCGGTGGCGGTGCGCTATCCGCGTGGCGCGGGCGCCGGCGTGGTGCCGCACCTGGCGCTCGACGCGCTGCCGTTCGGCAAGGGCGAGGTGCGCCGCCAGGGCCAGCGCATCGCGATCCTCGCGTTCGGCACGCTGCTCTATCCGGCGCTCACGGCCGCCGAATCGCTCGGCGCCACGGTGCTCAACATGCGCTGGGCCAAGCCGCTCGACGTCGACCTGTTGCTCGAGGCCGCCCGCACGCACGAGGCGATCGTCACGCTCGAAGAGGGCGCAGTCATGGGCGGCGCGGGCAGCGCGGTGCTCGAGGCGCTGCAGGCTGCGGGCGTGCAGAAGCCGGTGCTGCAGTTGGGCTTGCCCGACCGCTTCATCGAGCATGGCGACCCGGCCAGGCTGCTGGCGTCGATCGGGCTCGACGCGGCCGGCATCGAGGCTGCCATCGCCCAGCGCTTCGGCACGGTCGCAGGGTAAACCCCGGCGAGCCCGGTGTAAGCGGGTTTTTACAATCGCGCAGACTCACAAAAGTCCCCAACGCGGTCACAAGCCGCGTTTCGTTTTTTCTGAAGCACCCGGAGTGAAATCAATGGATCGTCGTTCTCTCATCAAAAACGCAGGCATCGCCGGCGTTCTGGCTGCCGGCATTGCGCCCGCGGTTCACGCGCAGGCCGCCGTCCGCTGGCGCCTCGCATCGAGCTTTCCCCGTTCGCTCGACACCATCTTCGGCAGCGCCGAAATGCTGTCGAAGACGGTCAAGGCCATGTCGGGCGGCAAGTTCGAAATCTCGGCGCACCCCGCCGGCGAACTGATGCCCGCATTCGGCGTGGTCGATGCCCTGCAGGGTGACACGCTCGAGATGGCGCAGAGCGCCGCCTACTACTTCACCGGCAAGGACCCGATCTTCGCGTTCAGCTGCGCCGTGCCCTTCGGCCTCACCGCACGCCAGAACGACGCCTGGAAGGAATACGGCAACGGCCGCAAGCTGCTCGACGCCTTCTTCGCCAACTACAACTTCCACACCGCCAGCGCCGGCAGCACCGGCACGCAGATGGGTGGCTGGTACCGCAAGGAGATCAAGACCGTCGAAGACCTCAAGGGCCTGAAGATGCGCATGGGCGGCGGCGTGTTCGGCGAGGCGATGGCCAAGCTGGGCGTGATCTCGCAGAACATGCCGGCCGGCGACGTGTACCAGGCGCTCGAAAAGGGCACGCTGGACGCGGCCGAGTTCGTCGGTCCGCACGACGACCAGAAGCTGGGCTTCAACAAGGTTGCGCCGTTCTACTACTACCCCGGCTGGTGGGAAGGCGGCGCCGACCTGGAGTTCTTCATCAACAACAAGGCGTTCGCCAAGCTGTCCGACGAGAACAAGGCGATCCTCAATGCGGCCACCAAGGTTGCCGCGCGCGACATGCTCGCCAAGTACGACGCGTACAACCCCATTGCGCTGAAGAAGCTCGTGGCCGACAAGACCCAGCTCAAGGCCTTCCCGAAGGCGGTGATGGACGCCGGCTTCAAGGCTTCGATGGAAGTGTTCGCGATGCACGAGGGCAAGTCGCCCGAATTCAAGAAGATCCACCAGGACATGCGCGCCTTCCAGCGCGACCAGATCCTGTGGAACCGCTTCTCGGAGTACCCGTTCAACCAGTACATGAACTCGGTCAAGATCTGACCAAACGCGCCCGGCGAGCGATCGCCGGACGCACCACAAAAAAGGCCGGCCACTCGCAAGAGTGGCCGGCCTTTTTGCAGTCGTCGCGCCGGGGGCTCAGGGCTTCTTCGGCTCCTGCTGCTTGAGCGTGTCTTCCATCGCCTTGAGCGGGTCGCTCTCCGCCGGCTCGGCGGGCGGTACCGGCTCGGCCGGCGCTGCCGGCGCGGACGCACCGCTGTCGGGGGCCGTGGGGCTGGCGCCGAACGCCGGCGGCTCTTCTTCAGCGCCGTAGGGCTCGGGCGCGAGGCCGCCGCCCTCGGGCGTGAGGCTTTCGCGCATCTGGCGGCCGATGTCCTCGAGGTTGACCTTCGCCGCCTTCTCGATGTTGCCCGTCACGAGCTGCGGGAACGCAATCAGAATGCCCACCATGGTCAGCTGGATCAGCACGAAGGGCACCGCGCCCTTGTAGATCTGCATCGTGGTGACCGGCTCCATGACCTTCTGGGTCACGCGGTCGACATACTGCTTCTCGGGCGCCACCGAGCGCAGGAAGAACAGCGCGAAGCCGAACGGCGGATGCATGAACGAGGTCTGCATGTTCACCGCGAGCAGCACGCCGAACCAGATCAGGTCGATGCCGAGCTTGTCGGCCACCGGTGCCAGGAGCGGCACCACGATGAACGAGAGCTCGAAGTAGTCGAGGAAGAACGCGAGGAAGAACACCAGCACGTTCACCACGATCAGGAAGCCCACGGGGCCGCCCGGCAGCGAAGACAGCAGGTGCTCGACCCAGATCGGGCCGTCGGCGGCCTGGAACACCAGGCTGAACACCGTGGCGCCGATCAGGATGAACATCACGAAGCTCGACAGCTTGGTGGTCGCGGCCAGCGCCTGCTTGAGCAGCGAGAAGCTCAACCGGCGGCGCACCCAGGCCATGATCAGCGCGCCCATCGCGCCCATCGCACCGCCTTCGGTCGGCGTGGCGATGCCCAGGAAGATGGTGCCCAGCACCAGGAATATCAGCAGCAGCGGCGGGATCAGCACGAAGGTCACGCGCTCGGCCAGCCGCGACAGCAGGTTGAGCTTGAGCGCCTTGTTGGCCAGCGCGATCAGCAGCGCGAGGAACACGCCGCCGCACAGCGCCACCACCACCTTCTCGTCGGTGGCCACGAAGGTGACTTCCTCGCCCTGGAACCAGGTGTGCACCGCTTCCATGTTGCGCGCCAGCCAGACCGCCACCACCGCCGACAGCGCCGTGAGCCCCACCAGCGAGGGGTAGCCGCCGCTGCCGTCGGGCTCGCGGAACGTGCGCGCCTCGGGCGGCAGTGCAGGCACCTGCGAAGGCTTGAAGATCGCGAGGAACACGACGAACAGCACGTACAGGCCCATCAGCATGAAGCCGGGCAGGAACGCACCCTTGTACATGTCGCCGACGCTGCGGCCGAGCTGGTCGGCCATGATGATCAGCACCAGCGAGGGCGGGATGATCTGCGCCAGCGTGCCCGAGGCCGCGATGACGCCGCTGCTGAGCCGCCGGTCGTAGCCGTAGCGCAGCATGATGGGCAGCGAGATCAGGCCCATCGAGATGACCGAGGCCGCCACCACGCCGGTGGTCGCCGCCAGCAGGGCGCCGACGAAGATCACCGCGAGCGCCAGGCCGCCGCGCATCGGACCGAAGACCTGGCCGACGGTGTCGAGCAGGTCTTCGGCCATGCCGCTTCGCTCGAGGATGAGCCCCATGAGCGTGAAGAAGGGAACGGCCAGCAGCGTGTCGTTGGCCATGATGCCGATGAGCCGCTGCGGCAGCCAGGCCATCACCGAGGACTGGAACACGCCCAGTTCGATGCCGACCAGGCCGAAGAAGAGGCCGCAGGCGCCGAGGCTGAAAGCCACCGGAAAGCCGAGCAGCAGGAAGCAGATCAGCCCCGCGAACATGATCGGGGCGAAGTTGGCAGCAATGAATTCCATGATGTGGTTCTGGCGGGGATCAGTGCTGTGGCTTGGGCTCGGCGGCGGCCTTGGCCGCGTCGGCCTCGGCCTGCAGGCGCAGGGCTTCGATGAGTTCGGCCTCAGCCGTCTTGTCGGTCAGGCGGCCCATCGGGTCGGGCCCCTCGCCGCGCAGGAATGCGATGCGCTTGATGAGCTCGGACCAGCCCTGCAGCATCAGCAGCGTGAAGCCCACCGGCAGCGCCGCCCACACGGGCCAGCGGATCAGGCCGCCCGAATTGCCCGAGGTCTCGCCCGACTGGTACATCTGGAGCACCACCGGCGTCGACAGGTACAGCACCGTGAGGCACAGCGGCGTGAGGAAGAAGGCGAAGCCGATGATGTCGATCCACACCTGCTTGCGCTTGGACAGGCGGCTGTTGACCACGTCGATACGGACATGCTCGCGGTGCAGCAGCGTGTAGCCGGCCGCGATCAGGAACGACCAGGCGAACAGATACCACTGCACTTCGAGAAACGCGTTCGAACTCATGTTGAACACCTTCCGGACCACCGCATTGACCGCGCTGATCACGGTGGCCGCCAGGATGAGCCAGATCGCGTATTTGCCCACTTGGGCATTGAGCCAGTCAATGGCCCGGGACAGCTTGAGCAAGCCTTGCATCACATCTCCATCTTTGTATTGGAAGCCCCCGATACGAATGCACCCGACGCACCGGCGTTGTGCGCCGATGGGTCGGGTGCGGGAGGGCGGGCTGAATTCTAATGAACTACCCAGGGGAATACCTTCAGGGGCTACCCGCGGGACGGTGCCGATAATGCGGGCCATGGCCCAGGCACCGCGCTCCGCATTCGATCCGGCGATCTCCGTGCCCGCCGGCATCGATTCGCCCGAGATGCATCGGGCCGGGCGCGACCTGCTGTCGCTGGCACTGATCGATGCGCGCAACCACACGCTCCACCTGCTGTCGCTTTTCGAGCAGGCGCTGGGCTCGGCCAGGCTGCCGGTGCCCGCGGGCGCGCCGGACGTGGTGCCGCCGCTCTGGCTCGCCGGGCACATCGGCTGGTTCGCCGAATGGTGGATCGGCCGCAACACCCAGCGCGCCTTCGGCGCCGACTGCCCGGTGCGCCCGACCCGGCTCGCCGCCATCGACCCGCAGGCCGACGAATGGTGGAACCCGGCGCAGGGCCCGCCGGCGCAGCGCGGGGCGCCAGACCGGCCCGACCTGCCCGACCTCGGACACACCCGGGCCTACCTGCTCGAGACCCTGGAGAGCACGCTCGAACTGCTCGAGCATGCGGCCGAGACCGATCCGGGGCTTTACTTCTATCGCCTGGCGCTGTTCCACGAAGACCTGCGCTGCGAGCAGTTCATCGTCATGGCGCAGACGCTCGGGCTGCCGCTCGGCATTGGCCAGCCGCCGGCCGCCGTGGTGCGCGAGCCGCTGCTGCTGCCCGCCACGCAATGGGCGCTCGGCGCAGGCGAGGGCGGCGGCTTCGCCTTTGCGCAGGAGACCGGCACGCAGCGCATCGAGGTGCCCGAATTCGAGATCGACGCCCAGCCCGTGACCTGGAGCCAGTACATCGAGTTCGTCGACGAGGGCGGCTACGACCGCGAGGCGCTCTGGCATCCCGAAGGCTGGCGCTGGCTTGCGCAGCAGGCCGACGGCCGCCGCAGTCCGCGCCACGTCGAGCAGATCGGCGCCGCGCGCAATGGCACCGGCGGCGGCTCGGTGCTGCAGCACCGCTTTGGCGCCACGGTGCGCGCGGCCGGCCACCACAGCGCGGTGCACCTGAGCTGGTGGGAGGCCGATGCCTGGGCGCGCTGGGCCGGCCGGCGCATCGCGACCGAGGTCGAGTGGGAGATCGCGGCCCACACTGCCGCGCGGCGCGGCTTCCGCTGGGCCGATGTGCACGAATGGACGGCGGGCACGCTGCGGCCGTGGCCGGGCTTTCGCACCGACCCCTGGAGCGCGGGCAGCGAATTCGATCCCGTGCCCGCCTTCGGCCGCGCGCGTGTGCTGCGCGGTGCCTCGTTCGCGACGCGCTCGCGGCTGCGGTCGCTGCGGCGCCGCAGTTTCGCGCTACCCGAACGCGACGACGGGTTCTTCGGCTTCAGAACCTGCAGTCTTTGACCCGGCCCGCAAACGGTCAACGATCGTGCGGGTCCGTCGACATCGGCGGCGCCACTTCCTCGAGCGGCCTGCGTTCGGCGTCGGCCGCATAGCGCAGCGCCAGCAGCCCCGCCACGATGACCAGCGTGGCGCCGATCGCGTAGCCGACCGTCACCGCGCCGCGGCTGCCGGTCTCGATGAGCATGCCGAACAGCAGCGGCGCCACGAAGCCGCCCGCGCCGGTGCCTATGGCATAGAAGATCGCGATCGCCATCGCGCGCATCTCGAGCGGGAAGACCTCGCTGACCGTGAGGTAGGCCGAGCTCGCGGCGGCCGAGGCCAGGAAGAACACCGCCGACCAGCACAGCGCCTGACTGCGCGCGTCGAGCCAGCCCATCATGAAGGCCCAGCCCGTGAGCGCGAGGCCGACGCCGGCCAGCACATAGGTCAGCGCGATCATCCGGCGCCGCCCCACGCTGTCGAACAGCGGCCCGAGCAGCAGCGGCCCGAGCACGTTGCCGAGCGCGAACGGAAAGATGTAGAGCGCCACGTTCTCCTCGGCCACGCCGTAGAAGCGCGTGAGCACGAGCGCATAGGTGAAGAAGATCGCGTTGTAGAAGAAGGCCTGCGACACCATCAGCGCCATCGCGACCACGCTGCGCGCGCGGTAGCGGTGCAACAGCACCTGCGCCACCTCGCGCAGGGTGGGGCTGCGGCGCTCGCCGCCATAGGCCACGCGGGTGGCGGCGGGGGCCGGCAGCGGCCCATGTTGCGCGCGCACTTCGGCCTCGATGCGTTCGACGATCGCGAGCGCCTCGTCGGCGCGGCCGTGCGCCACCAGCCAGCGCGGGCTTTCGGGCACGTCGCGCCGCACCAGCAAGATCGCCACCGCCAGCACCGCGCCGAGCCCGAAGCCCACGCGCCAGCCCCAGACCGGCCCGATCACCTGCGGATCGAGCAACACCAGGCTGAGCCCGGCGCCCAGGCCGGCGCCGATCCAGAAACTGCCGTTGATCGCGAGGTTCACGCGGCCGCGCACGCGCGCGGGAATAAGTTCGTCCACCGCCGAGTTGATGGCCGCGTACTCGCCGCCGATGCCCAGGCCGGTGACGAAGCGGCAGACCGCGAAGAACGCGAAGTCGGGCGAGAACGCGGTGGCCAAGGTGCCGAGCGTGTAGACCACCAGCGTGACGAGGAACAGCTTCTTGCGTCCGAGCCGGTCGGTGAGGCGGCCGAACAGCAGCGCGCCGATCACCGCGCCCGCGATGTAGACCGAGCCCGACAGGCCGATCTCGGTGGCGCTGAGGCCGAGCGTGTCGGGCCGTTCGAGCACCGCACCGATCGATCCGACCAGCGTCACCTCGAGCCCGTCGAGAATCCAGGCCACGCCGAGCGCGATCACCACGCGCCAGTGCCAGCGCGACCAGGGCAGGCGGTCGAGCCGCGCGGGGATGTCGCTGTAGAGCGTGTTGTTGTTGCTGTGATCGGTCAATGCGCCCCGTGCTCCTTCTCGCGCTGAAAGGTCCACCAGGGCAGCAGCGCGCGCAGCGACTGCACTTCGCCGCTGCCCGCGGTCTCGTAGCCGGGCAGCGTGCCCAGCAGGTGTTGCCAGCCGGCGCTGCGCAGCACCTGCACCAGCGCCTGCACGGCGGGCTGGTCGAGCGCCGACTTGAGGCAGGCGAGGTGGTAGCGCTCGTGCACCAGCGGCACGAAGCCCAGGCCTTCGGCATCGGCCGCCGATGCGAGCCCGAGGCCCACGTCGGCCTGGCCCGATGCCACGGCGTGCGCCACCGCCGCATGCGAGGTCTCGCAGCGCTCGTGGTAGCCCGCGAGCGCGGTGCCGTCGAGCCCGGCCTGTGCGAGCAGGTCGTCGAGCAGCACGCGCGTGCCGGTGCCGATGGCGCGGTTCACGTAGCGCGCGCGCAGGCGCGCCGCGTCGGCCAGCGAGCGCAGGCGCAGCGGATTGCCCGGTGCCACGAGCAGCCCCTGCGTGCGCCGCGCAAAGCCGATCAGCTTGTGCTGGCCCGGCTTGAGCAGCGGCTGGTAGGTGCGCTGCGCCAGCGAGCCGCGCGGCGGGTTCTCCAGCGTGTGGAAGCCCGCCATCACGCAGCGGCCCTGGTTGAGCGCGCGGATCGCGTCCACGCTGCCGGTGAAATGGATGTCGAGCTGCAGCTGCGCCGTGCCCGCCGCATGGGTGCGCAGCAGCGCAAGCGCGTCGTCGTGGCTGGCCTGCAGGCTCAGCACATGGGTGCGGTCGTCGAAGGCGAGCGCGAAGGCGCGTTCGAGTTCGGCATGCAGCGCTTCGATCTGCGGTGCCAGCCGGGCCTGCGCCTGGCGTTCGGCCCACAGCAGCTTGTCGCCGAATTCGGAGAGCTGCGCACGCTGGCCCTGTTCGCCCTGCACCAGCGGCCGGCCCAGCGTCTGCTCCCACGTGCGGAGTTCGCCCCACACATGCCGGTACGACAGCCCCAGCGCGCGCGACGCGCCCGAGATGGAGCCATGCTCGCGCACCGCCTGCAGGATCTGCATCAGCGGATTGCGGATCTGTCGCGTTCCATGGCGGCGCGGCCGGATCGCGTAGGAAAGGTCGATCTGTTGCACGGGGCGGCGGAGGGTGGAGGCCGGCCCATTATGCAGAGCCGCTCCCGCCGCCGGATGTCGGCCTGCGCCGCGCCGTGCGCGGTGTCCCTCTATTGGGTTTCGGCGAGGGCGTCGGCCAGCGCGTTGACGAGACGGTCGATCTCGGCCGGCTCGGCGATGAACGGCGGCGCGAGCTGGATCGTGTCGCCGCCGTAGCGCACGTAGAAGCCCTTCTTCCAGCAGTTCATCGCGATCTCGTACGGACGGCGTGCCGGCTCGCCCGGCAGCGCGGCGATCGTCAGGCCCGCGGCCAGGCCGTAGTTGCGGATGTCCGTCACATGCTTGCTGCCCTTGAGGCTGTGCACCGCGTTCTCGAAATGCGGCGCAAGCGCCTTCACGCGGCCGATCATGTCTTCCTTCTGCAGCACGTCGAGCGCGGCGATGCCGGCCGCGCAGGCGACGGGGTGCGCGCCGTAGGTGTAGCCGTGCGGAAACTCGAGCATGTAGTCGGGGCCGCCGGCCGCCATGAAGGTGTCGTAGATCTCCTTGCTCGCGATCACCGCGCCCAGCGGCTGCGCGCCGTTGGTCACCTGCTTGGCCACGTTCATGATGTCGGGCGTGACGCCGAAGGCTTCCGCACCCGTGAGCGCGCCGCAGCGGCCGAAGCCGGTGATGACCTCGTCGAAGATCAGCAGGATGTTGTTGGCGGTGCAGATGTCGCGCAGGCGCTTCAGGTAGCCCTTGGGCGGGATCACCACGCCGGCCGAGCCCGCGAAGGGCTCCACGATCACGGCCGCGATGGTCGACGCGTCGTGCAGCGCGATCAGGTCGAGCAGGCGGTCGGCGAGTTCAGCGCCGTGCTCGGCCATGCCGCGCGTGAAGGCGTTGGCCGCGATCTGCGTGTGGGGCAGGTGGTCGGCTTCCACGCCCTGGCCGAAGAGCTTGCGGTTGGCCGCGATGCCGCCCACCGAGATGCCGCCGAAGTTGACGCCGTGGTAGCCCTTCTCGCGGCCGATCAGGCGCGTCTTGCCCGCCAGGCCCTTGGTGCGCCAGTAGGCGCGCGCCATCTTCAGCGAGGTGTCCGCGGCCTCCGAGCCCGAGCCCGTGAAGAACACGTGGTCGAGGCCCGCGGGCGTGAGTTCCTTGAGCTTGTTGGCGAGCTCGAAAGACAGCGGATGGCCGAACTGGAAGGCCGGCGAATAGTCGAGCTTCGCGATCTGGCGGCTCACTGCCTCGGTGATCTCGGGACGGCCGTGGCCCAGGCCCGAGCACCACAGCCCCGAGAGGCCGTCGAAGATCTTGCGGCCTTCGCCGTCGGTGAAGTAGGCGCCCTTGGCTTCCACGATCATGCGCGGATCGGCCTTGAACTGGCGGTTGCCGGTGTAGGGCATCCAGTGTGCTTCGAGCCAGGCGGCGTCGGTACGCAGGGCGGGCGTGGGATCGGCGGCAGGGGTGGCGAGGGTCATGGCACGGGCTCCGGGGGTGAGTGGGATGCGCCCATTGTTGGCAGCGCCGTCAGTGTGGAGAATGGCGCAATATCAATGTTCACTTGACGATTCATGCAAGTAAAGGAAAAGAGCCGAAGTCGTGCGGTGCTCGGCCAGCTCAGCGACATGGACCTGCGCCTGCTCAAGGTGTTCAGGAGCGTGGTCGACTGCGGCGGCATGGCGGCGGCCGAGCTCGAGCTCAACATCGGCACCTCCACGGTCAGCCGCCATGTCAAGGACCTCGAGACGCGGCTCGGCCTGGTGCTGTGCCGGCGTGGCCGCGCGGGCTTCGCACTCACGGCCGAGGGCCAGCGCGTGTACGACGAGACGCTGCGTTTGCTGGCTTCGGTCGATGCCTTTCGCGGCAGCATCGACGACATCCACAACCGCATGGGCGGCCAGCTCGACGTGGCGCTGTTCGACAAGACCGCGACCAATCCGAAGGCGCGCATCGGCGAAGCGATCGCGCGCTTTGCCGAGATCGCGCCCGAGGTGAACCTGGCCGTGCATGTGGGCTCGATCAACGCGATCGAGCAGGGCGTGCTCGAAGGCCATTTCCAGATCGGCATCATCCCTGCGCACCGGGCGTCGAAGAGCCTGGTGTATGCCGACCTGTTCGACGAGACCATGCTGCTGTATTGCGGCGCCGGGCATTCGCTGTTCGGTGCGAGCCACGCGAAGCTCACCTGGGCCCGGCTGCGCGAGCATCATTTCGCGGGCCTGGGCTACCACTCGCCGAACATGGAGCTGAGCCACCGCGCGAAGCTGTCGCGCAAGGCCACTGGCTTCGACCAAGAGGCGATCGCGACCTTGATCCTGTCGGGGCGTTTTCTCGGTTTTCTGCCCGACCATTACGCGCAGGTGTTCGAGCAGCGCGGGCTCATGCAGGCGGTGCTGCCCGCGCGATTCAACTATGCATGCCGGTTCGTGAGCCTACTGCGGCGGTCGCCGAAGCCTTCGCGGGCGGTGCTGGCGTTTCAAGCTTGTCTGGAGGAGGCGCATCGCTGAAGCGGAGGTCTTGTGGTGCGGCCCGGCTCGGTTAGGCTGGCAATTTGTGAGACTTCGAAGATGCCCATTTCCCTTTACAAGTGCTTCTCGACCACGCTGGTTCTGACCATGTTCGCCTGGACTTCGCATGCTGCGGACATCGACGTTCAAGCCACCGGCCCGGTCGTCAGCAAGACGCTGCCGTCCGGTTCGGGCATGACATGGCATGCGGGGAAGTACTTCGTCGTGGGCGACGACTCGCCTTATCTGTTCACGCTGAACCGCCAGTTCGCGATCGTCGACAAGACCTTGCTGCAGGACTATCCGCTCAGGAAGAACGGCCGCATTGCCAAGAAAATCAAGCCTGACCATGAAGCGATGGCCACCGTCGCATGGAACGGGGCCGTCTGGAACCTGATCCTGGGGTCGGGCAGCAAGAAAGGCACGCGCGAATCGGGCCTGCTGATTCCCGTGAATGGCAAGTCCGTCTCCCATGCGCAGGACATGGCCGGCCTGTACCGCGACTTCGCCGCCCTCGCGGGCTTCGCCGGCCAGCCGGTCAACATCGAGGGCGTGGCGGTGGCCCGTGACGCGGTTTACTTCTTCAATCGGGGCAACGCCGGGCAGAACATGCTCTTCAAGGTGGCGCTCGCCGACCTCATGGCCTACATGACCGGCCAGGCCAGCCGCATCGCCGACATCCGCCGGTACGTGGTGAAGCTGCCGCGGCTGGAGGGACGCGAGGCAGGGCTCTCAGGCGCCGACCACTGGCCCGAGATCGACAGCCTGGTCTACAGCGCCTCGGTCGAGGGCACCGACAACGCCTACGACGATGGCGCGGTGCTCGGCAGCTTCCTGGGATTGATTCCGCTGTCGGATCTGGACGATGGCGCGCCGCTCGATCTGAGCCAACGCGCGCAGCGCCTGCTGTCGAAGGGCGGGGTGCCGCTCAAGACCAAGGTGGAATCCATTGCGCTGACGCACACGGGGCCGCGCCAGGCCACCGCGGCCCTGGTCAGCGACAACGACGACGGCACGAGCGAGTTTTTCGATGTCGTGCTGAGCCTCAAGGCGGCGCAGCGACGCTGATCGGGATCGCGCGCGCCGGCGCGCCTACCGCTGCCCCCCGCTCGGCAGCAACAGATGCTTCGCCCCGATGTGCGCCTCCATCTCGTGCATGTGGGCCTCGGCGTCCACCATGTGCTCGGCCATGAGCCGGCGCACCTCGTTCGCATCCTCCTTGCGGTAGGCGGCGAGCAGCTGCGTGTGGTAGTCCACATTGGCCTCGCCGAAGTGGTGGTGGTCCAGCGCCTTCTTGTAGACCACCAGGTCGCGCAGCAGGTCGTTGAGGAAGCGGCACATGAACGAGAGCACCGGATTGGGGCAGCGCTCGGCCAGCATCGTGTGGAAGGCGAGCTCGGCCTCGCGCTGCGTGCGCAGCTCGTCCTCGTTGGTCGGCTCGATGGTGCACAGGCGCACGTTGGCCTCCAACTGCTCGAAGTTCTCGGGCGTGAGCCGCCCCACCACGCTCACGGCCAGCTCCGGCTCCAGCGCCTTGCGCAGCTGGTAGATGTGGTGCCCGTCGAGGTGGTGGAAGTGCAAGAAGTTGCGCAGCGGCTCCGACGCATGCTCGACCGACACCTGCTGCAGGTAGGCGCCGCCGCCCGGGCCGGTGCGGATCGACACCAGGCCGCGCACCTCGAGCGCCTTGAGCGCCTCTCGCACGGTGCTCTTCGAATAGCCGAACAGCTCGATCAGCTCCTTCTCGTTCGGCAGCCGATCGCCGGGCTGCTTGCGCTCGGCCACGATCCAGCGCTTGACGTCTTCGACGATGACGTCTGACAGCTTTTGCCGCTTGGGGCGATTGCGACCGAAGCTGCTGGCGTCCTGCGGTTTCATGCGTGAAGAAGAAGGGTCGTTGACGGCGAATAGGGAACGGATGAGCAGGTATCGGGCCTGGTCGCCGCCAATTGTGGCACGCGCATTGCTAGCGGGTTTTTACCAGCATATTAATCCTATTTATCCGCTTAAATTGCTGCGATTCCACGCAGCACCCTTGCTCTCACTTCACCCCGACCGGAGAACTCCATGCAACGCAGACACCTTCTTCAGCTCGCCGCCCTCTCGGCCGCGCCTACCGCCTCCCTGCTCGGCGGCCGTGCCGCCTGGGCGCAGTCGGCCGAAGCGATCCGCTTCGGCTGTCCGGTGCCGATGTCGGGCGCCTTCGCGGCCAACGGCAAGTACGCCGACCTGGGCATGAAGCTCGCGATCGAGCAGTACGGCAGCGTGCTCAAGCGCCCGCTCTCCTACACCGTGCTCGACACCGAGGGCAAGCCCGCCACCGCCGTGCGCAAGGTGCAGGAAGCGCTGCAGCAGCAGGGCACGAAGTTCTTTGCCGGCGGCATCCTGTCGTCGGAGGCGCTCGCCATGGGCAAGGAGGCCGAGAAGGCCGGCGGCGTGTTCATCACCACCGCGGGCGCCGACGAGATCACCGGCAAGGACTGCAACCCGGCCACCTTCCGCTGGTCGGTGCCCACCTTCGGTGCGGTCGAGCAGACCGTGCGCCCGCTGATCGCGAGCATGCCCAAGGCGAAGCGCTGGTACACCATCACGCCGCAGTACGTGTTCGGCGAAGGCCTGCTCAGCGCCGCCAAGAACATCTTCCAGGAGAAGGGCATCGAGCACGTGGGCAACAGCTACCACTCGCTCAACGAGAAGGAGTTCAGCGGCTACCTCACCAACGCGCTCGCAGCCAAGCCCGACGTGCTGCTGCTGCTGAACTTCGGCGCGCAGTCGTCGGCGGCGCTGCGCCAGGCGGTGAGCTTCGGCATGCACAAGAACATGACGATCCTGATGGCCTGGGCGTCGGGGCTGGAGCAGTTCGACGAACTCGGCGCCGATCTCTGCGACGGCGTGTACTTCGGCGCCCAGTACTGGCACACCGCCGAGACCCCGCTCAACAAGGACCTGGTCAAGCGCACCGCCGACAAGCTCAAGATCGTGCCCAACTACAGCCTCGCGGGCTCGTACGTGTGCACCAAGATCCTGATCGACGGCATCGTCAAGGCCGGCAACGTCGACCAGAAGGCCGTGATCGCGGCGCTCGAAGGCCTCAAGTACGACGGCCTCACGGGTGCCGAGGAAATCCGCAAGGCCGACCACCAGGTCATCAAGGACTACTACCTGCTCAAGGGCAAGGCCAAGTCGAAGATGAAGGATGCGGCCGACTACGTGGACGTGGTGAGTTCGGGCAAGTCGTTCCTCCCCATCGACAAGACCGGCTGCAAGCTGGGCTGAGCACGCAAGGACACCGACGCGCCCATGTCCGTCTACCTGCTCCAGACCATCAACGGCATCGGTATCGGGATGCTGTATTTCCTGCTGGCCGTTGGCTTGTCCATCGTGTTCGGCCTGCTGCGCTTCGTCAACTTCGCACACGGCGCCTTCTACCTGCTGGGCGCCTATCTCTGCTTCCAGGCGATGCAGTGGGGGTTGAACTTCTGGCTCGCGCTGGTCGTGGTGCCGGTGTTCGTCGGTGCGCTCGGCTGGCTGGCTGAAAAGCTGCTGCTGCGCCGCGTGTATGCCAAGCCGCACGAGTTCCACATCCTCGTGACCGTGGGGCTCGCGCTCGCGGTGCAGGAGATCGTCATCGTCTTCTGGGGGCCGTTGGGCAACAGCGTGCCGACGCCCGACCTGCTGCAGGGCGTGGTGATGTGGGGCAGCTTCATCTACCCGAAGTACCGCCTGTTCGTGATCGGCTTCACGGCCGTGCTCGCGGTGCTGCTGTGGTGGGTGCTCGAAGGCACGCGGCTCGGCAGCGCGGTGCGCGCGGGCAGCGAATCGACCGAGATGGTGTCCCTGCTCGGCATCAACGTGTTCCGCGTGTTCAGCCTGGTGTTTGCGCTCGGCGCGGCCACGGCCGCACTGGCCGGCGTGCTGGCCGCGCCGATCCGCGGTGCCGAACCGTTCATGGGCGTCGAGGCGCTGGGCGTGGCGTTCGTGGTGGTGGTGATCGGCGGGCTCGGCAGCTTCGGCGGCGCGCTGGTGGGCGGCCTGCTGATCGGCATCGTGCAGAGCCTCATGAGCACCCTCTGGCCGCCGGGCGCGAGCCTGATGATCTACATCGCGATGGGTGCCGTGCTGCTTTTGCGCCCGCATGGCCTGCTCGGCCGGAGGGCCTGACCGCCATGTCGAAAAAAATGACTTTCCTGCTGGCGCTGATCGTCGCCGCGGGCCTGCCGCTGGTGCTGCGCTCGGGTTCGCTCGCGAGCGAGGTGCTGATCTATGCGCTGGCCGCGCTGGGCTGCAACCTGCTGCTGGGTTACACCGGGCTGCTGTCGTTCGGCCAGGGCATCTTCTTCGGCCTGGGCAGCTACACCATCGCGATCCTGCTCACGCGGCTTGCGCTGCCGGTGCCGCTGGCACTGCCGGCGGCCATTGCGATGGGCGCGCTGGGCGCGGCAGTGGTGGGCTGGGTCGCCATTCGCCAGCGCGGCACGTACTTCGTGATGCTCACGCTGGCCTTCGCGCAGATGTTCTATTTCGTGGCCTACACGGCCTCGGGCCTGACCGGCGGCGACAACGGCCTGCTCGACGTGCCGCGCCCCGCCTTCATGGACACGCCCTGGAAGTACTACGCCTTCGTGGCCGTGATGTTCCTCATCGCCTTCGGCCTGCTGCTGCGCGTGACCGATTCGGTGTTCGGTCGCACGCTGCTCGCCATTCGCGACAACGAGGACCGCGCCGCCGCCGCGGGCTACAACCTGCGGCGCTTCAAGCTGCTGGCGTTCGTGATCTCGGGCGCCGTCACCGGCCTGGCGGGCGGCCTGCACGCGATGATGACCGGCATCGCGCCGCTGTCGAACGCCGAGTACCACACGAGCGAGATGATCCTGGTCATCACCGTGATCGGCGGCACCGGCAACCTCTTCGCCTCGGTGCTCGGCTCGGCCTTCTACGTGCTGCTGGCCGATTGGCTCTCGACGCTCTGGCCGCGCTGGCTGCTGCTGCTCGGGCTGCTGCTGATCGCGGTGAGCATCGGCATGCAGCGCGGGCTCTGGGGCCTGGGCGAAGCCGCCTGGCGGCGCGTGTTCCGCAAGGCTCCGCCTGCGGTCCAGTTGCCTGCCGCGCAAGGAGAAAAGGCATGAGCGGAGTTCTCATCGAAGCCGTGGGCGTCACCAAGCATTACGGCAAGTTCGCAGCGCTCGGCGGGGTCGACCTGAAGATCAAGGCGAACACTGTGCACTCGGTGATCGGCCCCAACGGCGCGGGCAAGACCACGCTGTTCCACATGCTCACGGGCACCGGCACCACCACGGGCGGACGCATCCTGTTCGACGGCCACGACGTGACGCGCGAGCCCGACCACCGGCGTGTGCAGCGCGGCATGGCGCGGTCGTTCCAGGTCACGAGCCTGTTCGCGAGCCTCGCGGTGCGCGAGAACCTGCGCGTGGCCGCGCAGGGCGTGGCGCCGCGCCAGGCCATGAACTGCTGGCGCGCGCCCGTCGGCGAGCGGGCCTGCACGCAGACGGTGGACGAGGTGCTGCAACGCGTCGGCCTCGAGCGCATGGCCGACACGCCGGCCGGCGCACTGTCGCACGGCCAGCAGCGCCGCCTCGAGGTGGGCATGGCGCTGGCCGCCCGGCCCAAGGCGATCTTTCTGGACGAGCCGACCTCGGGCATGGGCATCGACGACCTCGACGACATGAAGCAGCTGATCCGCGGCCTGCGCGACGCGCACACCGTGGTGCTGATCGAGCACAACATGAACATCGTGATGGACATCTCCGACACCGTGACGGTGATGCAGCTGGGCCGCGTGCTCGCCGAAGGACTGCCGGGCGACATCCGCGCCGATGCGCGCGTGCGCAGCGCCTACCTGGGAAACATGATCACCGGGGGCAAGGTATGAGCGGAAACATCCTCGACGTCGAGTCCCTGCACGCGCACTACGGCAAGAGCCATGTGCTGCAAGGCGTGTCGCTCACGGTCGGCGAGGCCGAGCTGGTCACGCTGCTGGGCCGCAACGGCGCCGGCAAGTCGACCACGCTCAAGAGCATCGCGGGGGCGGTCACCCCGAGCGGGGGCCGCGTGCGCTTCCAGGGTGCGGACGTCGCAGGCCAGCCGGCGCACCGGATCGCGCAGCGCGGCGTGTGCCTGGTGCCCGAACACCGCGGCATCTTCAAGCTGCTGACGGTGGAAGAGAACCTCATGCTCGGCCAGCGGCGCGACTCGCGCTGGCAGCTCGACGACGTGTACCGCATCTTCCCGCGCCTGAAGGAGCGGCGGCGCAACGGCGGCGGCCAGCTGTCGGGCGGCGAGCAGCAGATGCTCGCGATCGGCCGCGCGCTGATGAACCATCCGCGTTTGTTGATCCTCGACGAGCCCGTCGAAGGCTTGGCGCCGGTGATCGTGGAAGAGATCGTCGCGCAGCTCAAGACCATCAAGGCGGCCGGCGTGGCGATCCTGCTGGTCGAGCAGAACCTCGAGGTCTGTGTGCAGCTGGCCGACCGGCACTACATCCTGGAGCAGGGCGTGGTCGTGCACGAGGCCGGCAATGCGGCCTTCATGGCCGACCACGAGGTGAAGGACCGCTACCTGGGCGTGGGCCTTGCTTGAGGTCCCGCACTTTCATTCTTCGAACACCATGACACCCCACACCGAACTCCGCATCGACGGCGAGCGCCTCTGGCAGTCGCTGATGGAACTGGCCCAATTGGGCGCCACCGCCAAGGGCGGCGTCTGCCGCATCGCGCTGACCGACCTCGACCGCCAGGGCCGCGACCTCTTCGTGCGCTGGGCGCGCGAGGCCGGCTGCGCGGTGCGCGTCGACCGCATCGGCAACATCTTCGCGCGCCGCGCCGGCCGCGACGACGCGCTGCCGCCGGTGGTGACCGGCAGCCACATCGACACCCAGCCCACGGGCGGCAAGTTCGACGGCAACTACGGCGTGCTGGCCGGGCTCGAGGTGGTCCGCAGCCTCAACGACGCGGGCATCGTGACCGAAGCGCCGCTCGAGATCGCCGTGTGGACCAACGAGGAGGGCTCGCGCTTCGTGCCCGTGATGATGGGCTCGGGCGTGTTCGCCGGCGCCTTCACGCTCGAGCATGCGCTGGCCCAGCGCGACAACGACGGCATCAGCGTGGCCGAAGCGCTCGCGGCCATCGGCTATGCGGGCGATGCACCGGCCTCGGCCGCCGCGTCGCCTGTGGGCGCGTACTTCGAGGCGCACATCGAGCAGGGCCCGGTGCTCGAGGCCAACGAGCGCGTGATCGGCGTGGTCGAGGGCGCGCTCGGCCAGCGCTGGTACGACGTGGTGCTGCAGGGCATGGAGGCGCATGCGGGCCCCACGCCGATGGAACTGCGCCGCGATGCGCTGCTCGCGGCCGCCGAACTCGTGGTCGAAGTGAACCGCATCGCGCTCGCGCATGCACCGCACGCGCGCGGCACGGTCGGCTGGATCGACAACTACCCCAATTCGCGCAACGTGATCCCCGGCCGCGTGAAGCTCAGCGTCGACCTGCGCGCGGCCGACGACGCGGTGCTGTCGGCCCTGGACGCCGCATTCAAGGACGCGGTGCAGCGCATCGCCGCCAAGGGCCGGGTCGAGGCCACGGTCGAGCAGGTCGTCTACTTTCCGCCGCAGCCCTTCACGCCCGCGCTGGTGTCGGCGATCCGCGAGGCGGCCGAGGTGCAGGGCCTGAGCGCGATGAACGTGATCAGCGGTGCGGGCCACGATGCGGTGTACCTCGCGCGCGTGTGCCCCGCGGCCATGATCTTCGTGCCTTGCCGCGACGGCATCAGCCACAACGAGATCGAGGATGCCGAAGCCGCGCACCTCGAGGCCGGCTGCAACGTGCTGCTGCAGGCGATGCTCCAGAGCGCGGGAGTGGCCGCATCATGAAAGTGCTGATCGCGCGCCTCAACCACGAGACCAACACCTTCTCGCCGGTGCCCACGCCGCTTTCGGCCTTCGGGCCCGACGGCCCCACGTTCGGCGCCCAGGCCTATCGCGACAACAAGGGCATGCGCACCGCGATGTCGGCCTTCATCGACCTGGCCGAGCAGGCCGGCGCCGAGGTCGTCACGCCGGTGTCGGCTTCGGCCAACCCGAGCGGGCCGGTCGATGCCGAGGCCTACACCACGCTCACGCAGTGCATCGTCGATGCGGCGCCGGGCTGCGACGCCATCCTGCTCGACCTGCACGGCGCGATGGTGGCCGAGAACAGCACCGACGGCGAGGGCGACCTGCTGCTGCGCCTGCGCGCCGCCGCGCCGGGCGTGCCGATCGGCGTCGCGCTCGACCTGCATGCCAACGTGACGCCGGCGATGGTCGGCAACGCCGAGGTGATCGTCGGCTTCAAGACCTATCCGCACATCGACATGTACGAGACCGGCGCCCACGCGGGCCGCCTGCTGTTCGACCTGCTCGCGGGGCGCAGCCGGCCCGCGATGCGCTGGCACGGGCTGCCGCTGATGGCGCACACGCTGCGCAGCGCCTCGTTCGCAGGGGCGATGCGGCGCGCGATCGAGGCCGCGCGCGCCGCCGAGGGCGCGGGCGAATCGCTCGCGGTGTCGATCTTCGCGGGCTTCTCGCTGTCGGACATCGAGGCGCCCTGCATGAGCGTGGTGGCAGTCGACGCGCAGTCGCCAGAGCGCGCGCAGGCCACCGCCGACCGCATCGCCGCGCAGATGTGGGCCGAGCGCGAGGCCTTCGTCTACCGCAGCGAGCCGCTGGCCGAATCGGTCGCGCGCGCGAAGCGGCTCGCTGATGGCACGACGCGCCCGGTGCTGCTGCTCGACCACGGCGACAACTGCATGTCGGGCGGCAGCTGCGACACGATGGACGTGCTGCAGGAGGCGCTCGCGCAGGGGCTGGACGGCATCGGCGTGGGCCCCCTGTGCGACCCCGAGGCCGTGGCCGCGCTGGTCGCGGCGGGCGAGGGCGCCACGGCGACGGTGGCGCTCGGCAACAAGGTCTCGCTCGCGGGCATCGGCCGCTCGGCGCAGCCCGTGGTGCTGACCGGCGTGGTGCGCACCGTCTGCAATGGCGAGTACGTGATCACCGGTCCCACCTACACCGGCCAGCGCAGCAGCATGGGCCGCACCGTGCTGTTCGACACCGGCGCCGCGCGCATCGTGGTGACCGAGCGCACGCAGGAGCCGTGGGACCTCGGCGTCTTCGAATGCGCGGGGCTCGATCCGCGCACCGAGCGCTTTCTGCTGCTCAAGTCGCGCATGTACTGCCGGCCGGTGTTCGAGCCGATCGCCGCCGGGTTGGTCGAGTGCGACAGCCGGGGCGTGACGAGTTCGGACTATGGGCTGTTCCCGTTCTCGAAAGTACGCAGACCGGTCTTTCCGCTCGACGCGATCTGACGCGAGCGCATCCCCAGCCTATGCAAACATTTACATAGGTAATTGGGGCCACGCCCCGATACTGCGGCGCCTTCCCATGCCTCCCATGAAGCCCGCCGCATGAACACCTTCGCGCAAAGTGCCGTCGCGGCCTGGCAGCTGCTCGCCTCCGGCGACCCGATGCTGCTGGCCATCGTCGGGCGCTCGCTCGCGGTCAGCGCCAGTGCCTGCGTGCTGGCCTGCGGTTTCGGGCTGCTGTTCGGCGCCTGGCTCGGCGTGGCGCGCTTCCGCGGCCGGGCCGCGCTGCTGACGCTGCTGAACACGCTGCTGGCGCTGCCCTCGGTGGTGGTCGGGCTGGTGATCTACCTGCTGCTGTCGCGCTCGGGGCCGCTCGGCTTCCTGGGCTGGCTGTTCTCGTTCCAGGCCATGGTGCTGGCGCAGACGGTGCTGGTGCTGCCGGTGGTGACGGCGCTCACGCGGCAGACCATCGAGGACACCGACCGCGCGCACGGCGAGCAGCTGCGCTCGCTCGGCGCGCGGCCGCTGGTGCGGGCGCTGCTGCTGGCGTGGGACGAGCGCTATGCGCTGCTCACGGTGCTGATCGCGGCCTTCGGGCGCGCGGTCTCGGAGGTGGGCGCGGTGATGATCGTGGGCGGCAACATCGACGGCTTCACGCGCGTGATGACCACCGCCATCGCGCTCGAGACCAGCAAGGGCGACCTGCCGCTGGCGCTCGCGCTCGGGCTGGTGCTGCTGGGCGTGGTACTGGTGCTCAACCTCGCGATCGCGGCGCTGCGCGGCTGGCGCGAGCGGGTCGATGGCGGCGCGGGCCCGGGCGCTGCGGCGCCGGCCTGGCGTGCGGAGGCGCGCTCGTGATCGCCGACGCGGCCGTCTTCGCGCTGGACGGCGTCGACGTACGCCTGGGCCGGGTCGAGGCGCTGCGCGGCGCCACGCTGCGCATCCATGCGGGCGAGCGGGTGGCACTGATCGGCGCCAATGGCAGCGGCAAGACCACGCTGCTGCGCCTGCTGCACGGCCTGGTGCCGCATGCGGCGGGCAGCCTCGCGGGCACGGTGCCGCGCCGCCAGCAGGCGATGCTTTTCCAGCGGCCGCACATGCTGCGCGCCTCGGTGGCCACGAACGTGGCGCTGGCGCTCTGGCTGCGCGGCATGCGCTGGCGCGAGGCGCGCCGCGCGGCCCTGCCGGCGCTCGCGCGCGTGGGCCTCGAAGACCTGGCCGAGCGCAATGCGCGCGCGCTGTCGGGCGGGCAGCAGCAGCGGGTCGCGCTGGCGCGCGCCTGGGCGCTGCATCCGGCGGTGCTGCTGCTCGACGAGCCCACGGCCAGCCTCGACCCGACCGCCAAGCGCGAGGTCGAGTCGCTCATCGCCGAGGCCGCGAGCGGACGCACGCTGGTGTTCGCGAGCCACAACCTGGGGCAGGTCAAACGGCTCGCCACGCGCGTGGTCTACCTCGAGCACGGCCGCATCCTGGCCGACCTCCCGGTGCACGATTTCTTTCATGGGCCGCTGCCGGAAGAGGCCCGCCTGTTCGTCAAAGGAGAGTTGGCATGAACCTGTCTTTCAAGCACCTCGCGGCCGCGCTGGCCGTGTTCGCGGCGGCGGCTGCCGCGCAGGCCGAGACCATCACCATGGCCTCGACCACCTCGACCGAGCAGTCGGGCCTGTTCGCGCACCTGCTGCCGGCCTTCAGGAAGGCCAGCAACATCGACGTCAAGGTGGTGGCGGTGGGCACCGGCCAGGCCATCGACATGGCGCGGCGCGGCGATGCCGACGTGCTGTTCGTGCACGACGCCGCGGCCGAGGAGAAATTCGTGGCCGAAGGCTTCAGCGCCAAACGCCATCCGGTGATGTACAACGACTTCGTGCTCGTGGGCCCGAAGGCCGACCCGGCGGGCGCCAGGGGCCCGGACATCGCCGCCGCGCTGAAGAAGATCGCCGCGGCGAATGCGCCTTTCGTCTCGCGCGGCGACAAGAGCGGCACCGACGCGGCCGAGCGTCGACTCTGGACGCAGGCCGGCGTGGCCGAAGCAGGGCAGCCGGTGCCGAACGAGCGCAAGGGCAGCGGCTACAAGGAGTGCGGCTGCGGCATGGGCCCGGCGCTGAACATCGCGGCCTCGTCGGGCGGCTACGTGCTCGCGGACCGCGGCACCTGGCTCAGCTTCAAGAACCGCGCCGACCTGGCGGTGCTGGTCGAAGGCGACAAGCGCCTCTTCAATCAGTACGGCGTGATGGTCGTGAGCCCGGCGAAGTTTCCGTCGCTGAACAGCCAGGGTGCGCAGAAGTTCGTCGACTGGGTGATCTCGCCGGCCGGGCAGGACACGATCGCGGGCTACAAGATCGGCGGAGAGCAGCTCTTCTTCCCGAACGCGTCGGCCAACTGAGCGGCGCCGCGCGCCATGACCTCCGAGGTCATCGACGCCGGAAGCGCCCGGCGCGACCATTCCTTCACCCCGCGATGTTGCGGGTCGAGATCTTCGAAAGGAATCGTCACCATGAACACCGCCGCCCACGACGCCACCGCCATCGCCCAGCGCTACATCGATGTCTGGAACGAAACCGACGCCGCACGCCGGGCCGAACTCATCGCTTCAGGCTGGACCGCCGATGCGCGCTATGTCGATCCCATGGCGCAGGCCAGCGGCCGCGAACAGATCGGTGCACTGGTCGGCGTGGTGCAGCAGCGCTTTCCGGGCTTCCGCTTCAAGCTGCTCGGCGAAGCGCAATCGCACGGCGACAACCTGCGCTTCTCGTGGACGCTGGGGCCGAGCGAGGCCGAGGACATGATCCAGGGCACCGACTTTGCACAGCTCGACGCGGGCAAGCTGCACGCGGTGACCGGCTTTCTCGACAAGGTGCCGGCGAGCGCCTGAGCCTCAGCGCGAAGCCGAGCGCCCACGCCACAGCTTGCGGTAGACCGTGGCGCGACTGATGCCGAGCGCACGCGCAGCCTCGGCCACGTTGCCGCGCGCGTCGGCCACGGCCTTGCGGATCAGCGCTGTCTCCACGTCGCGCAGTCGCGGACGGGGTTCGGCCGCGGCGGTCGGCAGGTGCTTGCCGCTGCCGCGCTGCGGCCGCACCTGCACGCGCAGCCCCGACCAGAGCGGGGCCTCGACCACTGCGTCGCCGCGCCGTGCGGCATCGTGCAGCATCTGCAGCGGCAGCGCGAACAGGTCGCTGCAGTGCAGCGGCGCCTGGGGGCTGCGGCCGAGCGGCTCGTGCAGCATCTGCCGCGCAGCGGCATTGGCGCCGATCACACCGCCCTCGGCATCGACGCACAGCAGGCCCTCGGTGGCCTCGCTGGGTGGGCAGCCAGGCCACGACAGGTGCAGGCGCATCTCGCAGGGCTGCATCAGTACCAGCAGGTTCTCGATGCTGCGCGCCGACAGCATGGCGAGGTGGCGCAGTTCGGGCCGCTCGGCCACCTGCACGCCGGTCAGGTCGAGCATGCCGATGCAGTCGCCCTGCGGGCCGAAGAGCGGGGCGCCGGCGCAGCTGTAGACGCTGGTGTCCTCGAAGAAGTGCTCGCCACGGTGCAGCCACACCGCCTCCTGCTCGGCCAGCGCGGTGCTGATGGCGCTGGTGCCGATGGCGCGCTCCGACAGGTCCACGCCAATGCGGCCGATGTTGCGCGCATAGCGGGCGCTGTCGTCGGTGCCGTCGGGCAGGGCGCCCACGTCGACGACGATGCCCTCGGCGTTGGTCAGCACCGCGAAATAGCGCGTGTCGGCAATGGCGCGCGACAGGCGCTCGATCACCGGCCGCGCCGCCGCCATGAGCGCCCGGTTGCGCTCGGCCACCTCGCGGATGGCCGTCTGGCCGACCGGATCGAAGCTCACGCGCTGCTGCGGCTGGCGCCCCGCCTCGATGCAGCGCTGCCAGGAGCGTGCGATCCAGGGCTCGATGCGCACCGGTGCGCGGGCCTCGCCGTGGATCAGGGCCCGGCGCGCCTCGGCAATGGCGAGCGAACGCTCGGTCAGGTGCGGGGCGATCGGAGCGGACATCGTTCGGGTTCGCGCGGTGAGAGAGGAGGGAGGAGGGCGTCGTGGAGAGCGCTTGCCGGCCGCAAGCTGTTTCATTTTGAGAATTTCGCGCCCGTGGCGCAAGCGCCAAGGGTTTTGCCTAGGATAGTGCACGTGGCCGGCATCCAAGATGCCTCTCGCTGAACCAGCCATCACCTTCAACGGAGACAGCCACATGCAGGTAGCTTTCACGGTCAACGGCCGTCAGGTCACGGTCGACGCACCCCCCAACACCTTTCTCGTGCACGCGATCCGCGAGCATCTCCACCTGACCGGCACCCACGTCGGCTGCGACACGGCCCAGTGCGGCGCCTGCACCATCCACCTCAATGGCCGCGCGGTCAAGTCGTGCAACATCCTCGTGGCGCAGGCGGCCGGTGCCGAGATCACCACCATCGAGGGCATCGCCGAGCCCGACGGCACCATGCACCCGATGCAGGCCGCGTTCAAGGAATGCCACGGTCTACAGTGCGGCTTCTGCACCCCCGGCATGGTGATGAGCGCCATCGACCTGTGCACGCACCATCCCAGATCGAGCGAATCGGAGATCCGCGAGCTGCTCGACGGCAACCTGTGCCGCTGCACCGGCTACCAGAACATCGTCAAGGCGGTGCAGATGGGCGGCGAGGCGATGGCCTCGGGCACGCCGGTCAAGACCACCGCCACGGCGTGAAGGGAACGACATCATGGGTGCTTCCGACTTCTCGAACCTGCCCCACATCGGCGAGGCGCTGCGGCGCAAGGAAGACTACCGCTTCCTGACCGGCGCGGGCAACTACACCGACGACATCACGCTGGCGAACCAGTGCCACGCGGTCTTCGTGCGCTCGCCGCACGCCCACGCGGTCGTCAAGTCGGTCGATACGGCCGAGGCGCTGAAGATGCCCGGCGTGGTCGGCATCTTCAGCGGCAAGGACATCGAAGGCAAGATGGGCGGGCTGCCCTGCGGCTGGCTTATCAACAACCCCGACGGCACGCCGATGAAGGAGCCGATGCACCCGATCCTCGCGATCCACAAGGTGCGCTATGTGGGCGACCATGTGGCCATGGTCGTGGCCGAGACGGTGGAGCAGGCGAAGAACGCCGCCGAGGCCGTGGTGGTCGACTACGACGTGCTGCCCGCGCTCGTGAGCGTAGCCGATGCCGCGAAGAAGACTGGCAGCACCACGCTGCACGATGAAGCGCCCGACAACCAGTGCTACAAGTGGGTGCTCGGCGACAAGGCGGCGGTCGACAACGTGTTCGCCACGGCGGCGCACGTCACCAAGCTCGATCTGGTCAATAACCGGCTGATTCCGAATCCGATCGAGCCGCGCGTGGCCATCGGCAGCTACAGCCGCGGCACCGACGACTACACGCTCTACGTGTCGAACCAGAACCCGCACGTCGAGCGCCTGCTGATGACGGCCTTCGTGCTGGGCCTGCCCGAGCACAAGGTGCGCGTGATCGCGCCCGACGTGGGCGGCGGCTTCGGCTCCAAGATCTTTCTCTATGCCGAGGACGTGTGCCTGACCTGGGCCGCCAAGCAGCTCAACCGCAGCATCAAGTGGACGGCCGAGCGCTCGGAGTGCTTTTTGTCCGATGCGCACGGCCGCGACCATGTGAGCCACGCCGAGATGGCGATGGACCAGAACGGCAAGTTCCTGGCCATGCGCGTGCACACCGACGCCAACCTCGGCGCCTACCTGTCGACCTTCTCGACCGCGGTGCCGACCATCCTGTACGCCACGCTGCTCGCGGGCCAATACACGACGCCGCAGATCTACGTCGAGGTCGATGCCTGGTTCACCAACACCGCGCCGGTCGATGCCTACCGCGGCGCGGGGCGGCCCGAGGCGACCTATTTGCTCGAGCGGCTGGTGTCGCGCTGCGCCTGGGAAATGAACCTTGGGCAGGACGAGATCCGCAAGCGCAACTTCATCACCAGCTTTCCTTATCAGACGCCGGTGGCGCTGCAGTACGACACCGGCGACTTTCATGCGTGCATGGACAAGGCGCGCGTGCTGGCCGAGGTCGAAGGCTATGCCGGGCGCAAGTCGGCGAGCGAGGCGCAGGGCAAGCTGCGCGGCATCGGCTACTCGAGCTACATCGAGGCCTGCGGCATCGCGCCGTCGAACATCGCGGGTGCGCTCGGCGCGCGCGCGGGCCTGTTCGAATGCGGCGAGATCCGCGTGCACCCGACCGGCAGCGTGACGGTGTTCACCGGTTCGCACAGCCACGGGCAGGGCCACGAGACCACGTTCGCGCAGGTCGTGGCGGCGCGGCTCGGCATTTCGGTCGAGAACGTCGACGTGGTGCATGGCGACACCGGCCGCGTGCCCTTCGGCATGGGCACCTACGGCTCACGCTCCATCTCGGTGGGCGGCGCGGCCATCATGAAGGCGCTCGACAAGATCGAGACCAAGGCCAAGAAGATCGCCGCGCACCTGATGGAGGCGAGCGACGCCGACGTCGAGTTCGCCAATGGCGAATTCACCGTGAAGGGCACCGACAAGAAGATTCCGTTCGGCCAGGTGGCGCTCACGGCCTACGTGCCGCACAACTATCCGCTCGACAAGCTCGAGCCCGGGCTCAACGAAACCGCTTTCTACGACCCGACCAACTTCACCTTTCCGGGCGGCACCTACATCTGCGAGGTCGAGATCGACCGTCAGACCGGCGAGGTGCGCGTGGACCGCTTCACCGCGGTGGACGACTTCGGCACCATCATCAACCCGATGATCGTCGAGGGCCAGGTGCATGGCGGGCTGGTGCAGGGCATCGGCCAGGCGCTGCTCGAGAACTGCGTGTACGACAACGAGACCGGCCAGCTGCTCACCGGCAGCTTCATGGACTATGCGATGCCGCGCGCGGCCGACTTCCCGCAGTTCAAGCTCGACACGGTGTGCACGCCCTGCACCCACAACCCGCTCGGCACCAAGGGCTGCGGCGAGGCCGGCGCCATCGGCTCGCCGCCGGCCGTGATCAATGCCGTGCTCGATGCGCTGGCGCCGCTCGGCGTGAAGGACCTCGACATGCCAGCCTCCGCGAACCGGGTCTGGGAAGCAATGCAGAAGGGCAGTGCGCCGCAGAATGTGCAGGCGCCTTCGCTCGCCGCCAGCACCCAGGGCCGCCCGGCGCCCTGAACACCGCAAGAACCGACAAGAAAAGAAGCACGAAAAGAAGGAACCCCACCATGTACGCCTTCACACTCGAACAGCCGACCACCGTGGCCGATGCGGTCCGGCTCGCCGCGGCGGGCGCCAAGCCGCTCGCAGGCGGGCAGACCCTGCTGGCCTCCATGAAGCTGCGGCTCTCCGCGCCCGAGCAGCTCGTCGACCTCGGCGGCGTCCGCGAACTCACCGGCATCCGCAAGGACGGCGACACGATCACCATCGGCGCCATGTCGCGCCACATCGAGGTGGCGAACCATGCCGACGTCAAGGCCGCCTACCCGGCGCTGGCCGACCTGGCCGCGCGCATCGGCGACCGGCAGGTGCGTGCCATGGGCACCATCGGCGGCTCGGTGGCCAACAACGACCCGGCCGCCTGCTACCCGAGCGCGGTGCTCGGCTCCGGCGCGACCGTCATCACCTCGAAGCGCGAGATCGCCGCCGACGATTTCTTCCTCGGGCTCTTCACCACGGCGCTCGAAGAAGACGAACTGATCACCGCCATCCGCTTCCCGGTACCGAAGCGCGCGGTGTACGAAAAGCTGCGCCAGAAGGCCTCGCACTTCCCGCTCGTCGGCGTGTTCCTCGCGCAGTACGACGACGGCGTGCGGGTGGCGATCACCGGGGCTGGCAACGGTGTGTTCCGCCACGCGGGGCTCGAAGGTGCGCTCAACCAGAGTTTCACGCCCGCCGCGGCCGCGGCCGTGAAGATCGACGCGAGCGAGCTCAACAGCGACCTGCACGCGTCCGCGGCCTACCGCGCGAACCTGATCAGCGTGCTGACCCAGAGGGCGGTGGCACGGGTGCTGGCCTGACCGACGAGACCTTCGGCTGCCTGACGGAGACCACGTGTCCGGCAGCCTGCGCTACCCTTTGCCATGACCTTCGCCTCCATCGACACCCTTTCCGACAGCCTGGTGCAGGCCGGCTACTTCGCTGACCGGCGCCTGGCCACCGCGGTGTTCCTCGCGCTCAAGCTGCAACGTCCGCTGCTGCTCGAGGGCGAGCCCGGCGTCGGCAAGACCGAGCTTGCCAAGGCCTTGTCGACGGCGCTGGGCCGCACGCTTCTGCGGCTGCAGTGCTACGACGGCCTCGAGCAGCGCGAGGCGCTTTATGAATGGAACTACGCCGCGCAGTTGCTCCACATGCGCGCGGCCGAGGCTGCGGGAGCAGCGCGTGATGTCGAAGCCGAGGTCTACCAAGCCCACTACCTGATCCGCCGACCGCTGCTGCAGGCGCTGCAGACCCCGATGCCCGGCGCGGTGCTGCTGATCGATGAGGTGGACCGCGCCGACGAGCCCTTCGAGGCCTTCCTGCTCGAATACCTGGGCGAGTACCAGGTCAGCATTCCCGAGCTCGGCACCGTGCGCGCCGTGGTGCCGCCGGTCACCATCCTCACGAGCAACCGCACGCGCGAGCTCAACGACGCGGTCAAGCGGCGCTGCCTCTACCACTGGCTCGATTACCCCGAACGCGAGCGCGAGCTGGCGATCGTGCGGGCCCAGGTGCCCGAGGCCGGCGAGAAGCTCTCGGCCCAGGTGGCCGCCTTTGTTGCGCGGCTGCGCGATGCGCCTTTCGTCAACGCGTTCCAGCGCGCGCCGGGCATTGCCGAGAGCGTCGAATGGGCACGCGCCCTGATCGCGCTCGACACGGTCGAGCTCGATCCCGAGGTGGTGGTCGACACCGCCGGCATCCTGTTCAAGCAGCGCGACGATGTGGCCGCGCTCACGCACGAACTGGCCGCTGATCTGCTGCGGCCGGAGGAAGAGGCCGGCGCATGAACGCGGGCGCCGTGATGTCCGCCCGAGCCGCGCGATGCAGCAGCTAGGCGACGCCCGCACAGGCAAGCTGGCGGGCAGCATCACGGCCTTCGGCCGCGCGCTGCGCCGCGCGGGCGTGCGCACCGATGCGATGCGCATCGCGCTGGCCGCCGAGGCCGTGACGCTGGTCGGCGTGGAGAGCCGGCGCGATCTTGGCGCCGCCATGGAGGCCGTCATGGTGAGCCGCGAGCAGGACCGCATGGTGTTCCGCGAGCTGTTCGATGCCTGGTTCCGCGACCCCGAGCTGGCCAACAAGCTGCTGGCCCAGATGCTGCCGAGCGCCGAAGGCAAGGCCGAGCCGTCGAAGCGGCGCCCGCGCGTGCGCGAAGCCCTGAGCCCGCCGCGCGAGGCGGTGAAGCCGGCCGCGGCGGCCCCGCCCGACAAGGAGATCGAGTTCGACGCCGCCATGACGGCGAGCGACCGGCGCCGGCTGCAGCACGCCGACTTCAATGCGCTCGGCGCCTCGGAATACCGGCTGGTCGAGCGGCTTGCGCGCGAGGTCACGCTGCCCGTGCCCCTGCTGCCTTCGCGCCGGCTGCGCGCGACCGGCCAGGCGGGCGCGCATGCGCGCATGCACTGGCCCGGCGTGCTGCACGAGGCCGCGCGCACCGGCGGCGAGATCCTGCGCCTGCCGCGGCTCGCGCGGCGCGAAGAGCCGCTGCCGCTTTTGGTGCTGGTCGATGTGTCGGGCTCGATGGAGCGTTATGCGCGGCTGCTGCTGGCCTTCCTGCATGCCGCCACGCGGCGCGCCGGGCGGCGCGACGTGTTCGCCTTCGGCACCGGGCTGACCGACCTCACGCCGGCGTTTCGCCTGGCCGACACCGACGCGATGCTCTCGGCCGCGAGCCTCGCGATCGACGACTTCGCAGGCGGCACCCGGCTCGGCAGTTCGCTGGCCGAACTCCGGCGAACGCATGCGCGCCGCCTGACGGGGCGGCGCACGCTGGTGCTGGTGATCAGCGACGGGCTCGACACCGGCGAGCCGGCCGTGCTCGACCACGAGCTGCTCTGGCTCAAGCGCCATTCGCGCCGGCTGCTGTGGCTCAACCCGCTGCTGCGCTTCGAGGGCTACGCCCCCTTGGCGCGTGGGGCCGCCGTGCTGCACCGCCATGCGGATGCGATGTGGGCGGTCCACAATCTGAATGCCCTCGAACAGCTGGCCGCCAGTCTCGCGGCTCTGATGCGCTCCGGCCGCTGACCGGAAGAAGCAGGCAAGCAAGCGAAGAACCCCAAAGGAAACCACCATGGAAATGCTCGGCAACCGCCGCCTCGGCGTGACGCAACAACAGGCCTGGGAAGCGCTCAACGACCCCGAGACGCTCAAGAAATGCATTCCGGGCTGCGACAAGTTCGAAGCCACCGGCGACAACCAGTACAGCGTGGCGCTCGCGCTCAAGATCGGCCCCGTGTCCGCCAAGTTCAGCGGCAAGGTGATGCTCACGGACATCGTCGCACCCGACGGCTACAAGCTCGCGTTCGAAGGGCAGGGCGGCGTAGCGGGCTTTGCCAAGGGATCGTCGAGCGTGACGCTCCGGCCAGTCGATGGCGGTGCCGTCGGCGATGCGGCCTGTGAGCTCGACTACACGGTGCAGGCGCAGGTCGGCGGCAAGATCGCGCAGCTTGGCCAGCGGTTGATCGACGGCGCCGCCAAGTCGACTGCCGACGATTTCTTCAAACGCTTCGATGCCGAGATGCAGCGCCGCTACGGTGCGCCGCCCGCGGAAGCTGCCGCCGAAGGGTCGGCCGAAAAGCCCGGCATGGTGTCGGGCTTGATGAAGAAGATCGGCCTCGGCAAGAAGGACGGCAGCGACACGCCTGACGCGGCGAGCTAGGGGCGAAGGATGGAAAACCTCGACGTCATGGTGCTGCGCACATTGCGCGACTGGCGGCAGGCCGGCAAGCGTGCGCTGCTGACCACGGTGGTGCGCACCTGGGGCTCGTCGCCACGGCCGGTCGGCTCGATCATGGCGCTGGCGGACGACGGCGCGGTGGTGGGCTCGGTTTCGGGCGGCTGCATCGAGGACGACCTGATCGCACGCTACAGCCACGCGCACGGCAGCGGCGAGCGCGTGCCGCCGGGCACCCCGCCCGCGCTCGTCAAGTACGGCATCACGGCCGACGAGGCACATCGCTTCGGGCTGCCTTGCGGCGGCACGCTGGAACTGCTGCTCGAACACGACCCCGATGCCGCATCGCTTGCGGCGCTTGTCGCGGCTCTCGAGCAGGGCCGACTCATGCGGCGCACGGTCGCGCTCGCGAGCGGTGCCGTGCGGCTGGCCGAGGCCAGCGCGCCCGACGAAGTCAAGGTCGACGAGACCGAGCTCACCAACACCTTCGGCCCCGAGTACCGCATGCTGGTGATCGGCGCCGGGCAACTGGCCGAATACCTTGCGACCATGGCCAAGTTCAGCGGCTTCGCCGTGACGCTGTGCGACCCGCGCCCCGAGTACCGCACCGCATGGTCGCTGGCCGGCGTGGAGATCACCACCGAGATGCCCGACGATGCGGTGCTGGCCTTCAGGCCGGACCGGCGCAGCTGCGTGGTCGCGCTCACGCACGATCCCAAGCTCGACGACCTTGCGCTGCTCGAGGCCTTGCAGAGCGAGGCCTTCTACGTGGGCGCCATCGGTTCGCGCCGCAATGCCGAGGCACGGCGCAGCCGCATGATCGAGCACTTCGACCAGACGGAAGCTTCACTGGCGCGGTTGCGCGGCCCGATCGGCATCTACATCGGCAGCAAGACGCCGCCCGAGATCGCGGTCAGCGTGATGGCCGAGATCCTCGCGGTGAAGAACGCGGTGACGCTGCCGCGCGAAATGGAAGTGGCGCGCGCCAAGGGCCTGCAGCAGCAGCAACAGGCCGTGGCGGGCTGACACGCACGCACGCATGCGCGTGCGCGCGGTGCGCTATTCCACGCCCAGCAGATCGTAGATCCGGCGCACGTACTCGCCGAAGGCCGGGCTGGTCTTCACATGCAGCTTGCGCGGCTCCGGCAGCTCGATGGGAAAGAAGTCGGCCATGCGCGCCGGCCCGGCGGTGAGCACCGCGCAGTGCGAGCCCAGGAACACCGCTTCCTGGATGCTGTGCGTCACCACGACGAAGGTCTTGCGGCTCTGCTCCCAGATGCGCAGCATCTCGAGGTTCATCTTCTCGCGCGTGAGCGCATCGAGTGCGCCGAAGGGCTCGTCCATCAGCACCAGCTTCGGATCGTGGATCAGCGCGCGCGCAATAGCCGCGCGCTGCTGCATGCCGCCCGAGAGTTCGTAGGGCAGCTTGTCGGCGAAGCCCGCGAGGCCGACCATCTCGAGCAGCTCGTGCGCGCGCTGGCGGGCGGCGCGGCGCTCCAGCCCGAGGATGTCGGCGGGCAGCATCACGTTGTCAAGGATGGTGCGCCACTTGAGCAGCAGCGGCTGCTGAAACACCATGCCGACATCGCGCCCGGCCTGGAAGCCGGCGCCGCCGGGCCCGCCGATCTCGAGCGTGCCGCCGTCGTGGCCGTGCAGTCCCGAAAGGATCTTGAGCAGCGTCGACTTGCCGCAGCCCGAAGGCCCGACCAGCGACACGAGATCGCCGGCGTGCACGTCCATGGTGACGTCGGAGACTGCGAGGAATTCTTCGTTGCGCTTGCGGTAGACCTTGCGCAACTGCCGCATGCGGATCAGCGGCGTTTCGTCGCGCGATTGCAGAACGGCGCTCAATGGTGCACCCTTGGCGCTGCGCGCCGTCCCGCCAAGCGGGAGCGAGCTTGCTTGGGGGCGGCCCGGCGCGGCGCTCATGCGAGCCACCGCGCAAGGTTCGCCTGCACGAACGCATCGTCGGCCAGGTCGCCGTGCTGGCGGTAGACGCGGTCGATCTCGTCCGACTGCCCGCGGCCGAGGCCCTCTTCGGGGTCGAGGCACCAGATGCCTTCGAGCAGGCCCTGGCGCTGCAGCACCTCGTGGCAACCGGCGATGCAGCCGTGGAAGTTGTTCGCCACGTCGAAGAAGGCGGCATTGCAGTCGGTCACGCGCGCATCGAGCGCGAGCAGCGACGGGCTCAGCATGCCGCCGCCTGCGGCGAGTTCGGCCTTGATCGCCTGCAGCTGCTTCACTGCGCTCGACGTCCACACCGACCAGTGGCCGAGCAGTCCGCCGCGAAAGCGCACCTCGACCGGCGCGCCGTCGCGCATGGCGGCGAACGGCAGCGCAAGGTCGAGCACGATGTGGTCGTCGTTGCCCGTGTAGAGAAACACGCGCTCCTCGGCGCGCGCATCGACCAACCCGCGCACCACGTCGAGCGTGCGGTAGCGGTTGAATGGCGCGACCTTGATGGCGAGGGCATTCGGGATGGATGCGAAGCGGCGCCAGAAGTCGCTCGACAGCACCGGGCCGCCGACGACCGTCTGCAGGTAGAAGCCGACGAGCGGAATATCTTCAGCGATCGCTTCGCAGTGGGCGATGAGTGCGTCTTCGGGCGAGCCCGCGAGCGCGGCGAGGCTCAGCAGTCCCGCGTGGTAGCCGAGCGACACGGCGGTGCGCGCCTCGGCCTGTGCCTGCGCGGTCGGGCCGCAGAGGCCGGCGATCATCGCCATCGGCCGGTCGCTCCAGGCGAGTCGGTCGTGCATCGCGGCTTCGAGCACCGTGGCGTAGAGGCCGCGCTCGCGGATCGCGAACTGCGTGGTGTGCACGCCCACCGCCAGCCCGCCGGCACCGGCATCGACGTAGTAGCGCGTGAGCGCACGTTGACGCTGGCGGTCGAGGCGGCGCGACGCATCGAGCGCGAGCGGATGCGCGGGAATCACCGTGCCTTGCGAGAGCAGCGCGAGCACGTCGGCGGGCAGGTCGGATCGGTTCAATGGCATCTGGATGTCCTCAGCCGAACTCGGGGCCGGCAATGGCGTGGATGAAGGCAGGCTGGCCGAGCGGCGGTGCCGTGTCGGAGCGCGTGGCGAGCGCCATGCGCGCAAAGCTGCGCTGCGGCGTGAAGCCGGCCTCGCGCAGCGCCGCGGTCATGGCGGGGCGGTTCTCGGGCACGTCGATGAAGATGCGGCCACCCAGGCCGCGCGCGGCGTCCTGCAGCAGCGCCGCGGCCGTGTGCTCGTGCGCCGACAGCAGCGGACCGATGTGATGGGCGATGCGGCCCGCGCGCACCAGCCCGAAGCCCAGGCCGTCGCGCACGCAGCGGCTGTCCTCGCGTGCGAGCAGGTCGGCGAGCACGGCCGGGCGCGCCATGCCGAGCGCCTCGGCGTCGAGTGCCGCGAGGCCGTCGACGGGCGGCTTGCCGGCCGCGAGCGGATCGGTGGGGGCCGCGGTGGCCTCGCGCTCCCAGCGGGCCAGCCGCCAGAGCGCGGTGAAGCCGAAGCTCGCATAGAGCGGCTCGCCCTGCGGCGTGGCGTCGAGCATGGCGACGAGGCCCGCCGCTTGCACCTGCTGCAGGCAGCGTGCGAACACCGCGCGGCCCAGGCCCTGGCCACGCATCTCCGGCTGCACGAGGATCATGCTGATCCAGGCCGCACCTTCCATCGGCAGCACGGCACCGCTCGCGACGATCGTGCCGTGCACATCGCGCACGACATGCAGCGTGCCGAGCCGCTCGAACAGCCGCCAGTCGCAGGCGGTCTGGTTCCAGCCGCTCGCGGCGACCAGTGCGTCGAGCATCGGCTGCGTGCCGGGCGCGATCGATGCGAGCGTTTCGACGGCGGGCGTGGCCACGGTTTCAGTACTTTCCGTCGCGCGATTCGAATTTCGTCGGCTTGCCGTACTGGCGTTGCTCGCGTGAGATCCAGTCGGCCACCCAGCGGATCTGCTGGGCGAGCGGCACGCGCGGATAGCCGAACAGGCGCTCCGCCTCGCCGGTGTTCATGAGCCAGGCGGTCGGGGCCTCCTGGCCGGTGATCGTCGCGGGCTTGCCGAAATGACGCGCAAATTCTTCGGCGAGCCAGCGGATCGATGTCGTCTCGGGGCCGCTCACGTTGAGCGGCGAGGTCGGCACCGTGGCCACCGAAAGGCAGCGCAGCGCCTGCGCGTTCGCGTCGCCCTGCCAGATCACGTTCACATGGCCCATCGTCACATCGACCGGTTCGCCACGCCAGACCTTGAGCGCCACGTCGGCCAGCACGCCGTAACGCAGGTCGATCGCATAGCTCAGGCGGAACAGGCGCCCGGGCGTGCCGTGCTGCTGCGAGAAATACTCGAACATGCGCTCGCGGCCCACGCAGGAGTTGGCGTATTCACCGGGCGGATTCGGCGCGTCGCCTTCGCTCGCGCCCTGGCCGATCACCGGCACGAACGGGTACACGCAGGCGGTCGAGAAGGCCACGATGCGTGACGCGCGAAAGTGCTCTGCCACCAGTGCCGGCACATGCGCGTTCATGGCCCAGGTGAGCGGGTTGTTCGCATCGGCGCCGAACTTGCGCCCGGCCATGAAGACCACGTTGGCGCACGGCGGCAGTGCGGCGATCGCGGCGCGGTCGAGCAGGTCGCAGGCGGTGGTCTCGATGCCGTTCGCCTCGAGCGACTCGCGCACGCCGGCTTCGCTGAACCGGGCCACGGCGATCACGCGGCGGCCCGGCATCGCGTTCTTCGCGAGGCGCGCGAGCGTCGGGCCCATCTTGCCGCCCACGCCGAGAATCATCAGGTCGCCGTCGATGCGCGCCATGTCGCGCACGAGGTCGCGCGAGGGCGTGGCCAGGTAGTCTTCGAGTGCCGCTTCGGTCTCGAAGCGCTCGGGAAAGGGAAGGTCGTCGAGCACAGGTGCGGTCATTGGATTCTTGCGTCCTGGGTGATGAAGAGGCGCTCGAGCAGGAGCACCAGCAGGTAGAGCAGAACGCCCAGGCCCGTGATGAGCAGCACGGCCATGAAGACCGCGGGCGTGTCGAGCGAGGCCTGGACCTGGATCATCAGGTAGCCCAGCCCGCGCTCGGAGGCGATGAACTCGCCGACCACCGCGCCAGCCACGGCGAGGATGGTGGCAACCTTCATGCCCGAGAACACGTAGGGCAGCGAGCCCGGCAGCTGGATGTAGCGGAACAACTGCCAGCGCGAGCCCTTGAGCGCGCGCACGAGGTCGAGCATCTCGGGCTCGGCCTCGTTGAGGCCGCGAATGGTGGTCAGCAAGATCGGAAAGAAGCACAGGCTGAAGGTGATCAGGATGTTGGGCCCGATGCCGTAGCTGAACCAGACGATCACGAGCGGGCCCATCGCCACCTTGGGAATCATGTTGAGCGTGACCAGGAGCGGAAACGCCAGCAGCATGAGCCGGCGGCTGGTGATGAAGAGCAGCGCCGAAAGAATGCCCAGCACCAGCCCGAGCGCATAGCCGCCGAACACCTCGAGCGCGGTGACGCCGGTGTTCATGAGCCAGCTGTAGTTGGGGTTGCCCAGCGTGGCCAGCACTTTGGACGGCGCGGGCAGGACGAAGGACTGGACCTCGAACACCCGCACCCCAAGCTCCCACAGCACGACGGCCGCGACATGCACCGCGGCCACGATGGCCCAGCGCTGCCAGTCGGGGCGCTCGCCCGCGAAGGGCGCAGGGGCAGTTGGCGCGAGCGCGCCCTCGGGTGCCGTCATCTCGATTCCTGGTCTGGGCAAGCAATGCGGCGGATCATAGGACCCGCACCGAATCGAGTCAACCAACCAGTTGATAAAAACGAGCCGAGGAAACCCTCAGGGCCGCAAGGCGTTGAGCGCGAACTCGACCACATGCTTGCGGCGCTTGCGCAATGCACCGCGCGCGTCGAGCGCCTTGCCGAAGATCGCCGACAGCGTGTGGTTGTTGGAGAAGAAGAAGTACGAGATGCCCGCGATCGAGATGTAGAGGTTGATCGCGTCGAAGTCGGCCCGGAACACGCCCGCTGCCACGCCGCGCTTGAGCGTGGCCTCGAGCATGTCGATGAACGGCGAATGCATCTTCTGCAGCCGCTCGGAAGCGCGCAGATGGGCGCCCTGGTTGCGGTTCTCGTCGGCCAGCAGCGCGATGAATTCGGGGTGCTCGGCGAGGTAGTCGAAGGAGAACGCCACCAGCTTGGCCATGGCCTCCATCGGTTCGAGCGCATCGAGCGTGAGCTTCTTTTCCTTTTCCCGGATCTCGGCGTAAACCGATTCGAGCGCGACCAGGTACAGGCCCTGCTTGTTGTCGAAGTAGTGGTAGACGAGCTGCTTGTTGACGCCCGCGGTCGCGGCGATCTCGTCGACACGCGCGCCCGCAAAGCCCTTGCCGGCGAACTCGGCGACGGCGGCCGCGATGAGCGCCTGCTTGGCGGCGGCCGGATCGCGCTCGCGGCGTGCGGGTGCAGGTGCGGATGCAGGACGGCGGGAGGGGGGGGAAGTTGCTGCGGGCATGGTGGGATGGATTCTGGCCCCGTGGGCGGGCGTGTCTGGATTGCCTGTCAACCAAACAGTTGGTACGATGAATTGCAGATTCTGTTTTTACCTTCTTTTGGAGCGACCCGCATGAAAAAGCTGCTGCCGGCATTCGGCGCCACCGCGCTGCTGATGGCCTCGATCCCCGCTGCCTTCGCGGCAGACGCCATGAGCCTGATGCTCAACTGGACGCCGACGGCCGACCATGCGCCGATCTATTTCGCGAAGTCGAAGGGCTGGTACACCGAGGCCGGCATCGACCTCAGCATCGAGGCCGGCAAGGGCTCGGCGGTGTCGGCACAGCGCGTGGGCACGGGCGGCGCCGAACTCGGCATCGCCGACCTGCCCACCGCCATCCAGGCGAAAGGCAAAGGCGCCGACGTGAAGGCGGTGATGGTGATCTACGCCAACAGCCCGCAAGGCTTCTACTGGCTCAAGTCGTCGGGCATCGCCGGACCGAAGGACTTCGCGGGCCGCAAGATCGGCAACCCGCCCGGTGACGCAGCGCGCCTGATGTGGCCCGCATTTGCCAAGAAGGTGGGGCTCGATCCGGCGAGCGTGAGCTTCGTTAACGTGAGCCCGCAGGCCAAGGTGGTGGCGCTCAAGAGCAAGTCGGTCGACATCATCAGCGACTTCTACAACGAGCACGACCTGAAGGCGCGCGAGTTCGGCAGCGACCTGGGCTTCCAGCCCTGGCGCGACGCGGGCGTGAACGTGTATGGCAACTCGCTGATCGTGAACGGCGCCTACCTCGCCAAGAACGCGGCGCAGGTGAAGAAGTTCGTGGCGGTGACGCAGCGCGCCTACGACGCCTGCGTGAAGAGCTTCGATCCCTGCCTGCAGGCGCTCACGGCGAGCGTGAGCGGCCTCACGCCCGACAACCAGCGCGACCAGTGGAACCGCATCAAGCAGCTGATGCGCGACGACACCACCACCAAGGTGGCGCTCGGCGCCTTCGACGGCCAGCGCGTGAAGGCCGACTACGAACTGGTGTCTTCGCTGATCGGCATCGACAAGCCCTACGACCCGGCGACGCTCTTCACCAACGAGTTCCTCGACAAGGGCGTGCGCATGGCGCCCAACTGACGCCGAGGGAGCTTCAACCCGACTTGGCCTGGGGCGGCACGTTGCCGCCCTTTTGCCGTTCGCGGAACAGCGCGGCGCGCATCAGGAAGATGGTGGTAATCGGCGCGGTCAGCGCGATGAACAGCACGATCAGGATGGCGTGCAGGAACAGGCTGAAGCCCTGCACCGAGAAGTAGACGATCATCGCAATCGTCATGCACCACACGCCGACGGTGGCGCCCAGCGTGGGTGCATGGATGCGGCGGAAGAAGCTCGGCAGGCGCACGAGCCCGAAGGAGCCAATGGCCGCAAAGGCTGCGCCGAGCACGGCGAAAACGGCAGTGAGGATTTCGGCCCAGAGCGGCAGCGGGCCGACGATGAAATCATTCACTCGATGACCTCCCCGCGCAACAGGAACTTGGCCATCGCCGTCGATCCCACAAAGCCGAAGATCGCGACCAGCATCGCGGCCTCGAAGTAGACGTTGCTCGCGTAGTTGATGCCGAGCACCAGCATCATCAGCATGCCGTTGATGTAGAGGCAGTCGAGCGCCATCACGCGGTCCTGCGCGGTCGGTCCGATCAGCAGGCGCCAGAGCGCACAGAGCATGGCCACTGCCAGCAGGAACAGCGCGGCCTTGAGGGCCCAGAAAAGAACGGGCGTCATGATTCGAAGATCTCCATCAGCGGGCGTTCGTAGCGCGTCTTGATCATCTCGATGAAGGCGGCTTCGTCGTCGAGGTCGAACAGGTGGATCAGCAGCGTGCTGCGGTCGAACGCGATCTCGCCCCAGGCGGTGCCCGGCGTCAGACACATGATCATGGCCAGCACGGCGAGGGCGTTCGGGTCGCGCACGTCGAGCGGGACCTGCACGAACTTCGAGGCGATCTGCGACGTACGGCGCGTGAGGAGCAGGCGCGCCACGTCGTAGGCCGACTTGAGCATGTCCCAGAGCACGACGAACGCCAGCCGCAGCGCCAGGCCGGGCCTGCGCATGCGCACGGGAGCGGGGCGCAGTCCCTGCGTCAGCAGGGGCACGGCAATGGCCATCACGGCCGCCGACATCAGCGTGGCGGCGTCGAGCGACTGGCTCAGCAGCAGCCACACCACGAACAGCGCCAGCGAGAGCGGCGGCGACGGCATCCATCGCTTCATGGTGCGCCCTCCTTGGCGGGCCGCGGCGGATTGGGCACCTGCCGCGCGTCCATTACGGCCTTGCGGTATGCGGTGGGCGTGCGCAAGCCCTCGGCGGTGGCGATGGCGTGGCGCATGACCGGCCCGGCCCAGACCGTCAGTGCCAGGCAGGCCGCAAGCAGCCCGGCCACCGGCAGCACCTCGAGCGCGGGCAGCGCGGGCATGACGGGGTGCGGCTGGGTCCAGAAATGCCGGATGCCGGTGCGGCTCAGCGCGATCAGCGCCAGGAAGCCCGACGCCAGCAGCAGCGCAAGGAAGATCCAGGCGGGCACTGAGGTGCCGCTGGTCACGAAGGCGCCCGACAGCATGGCGAACTTGCCGACGAAGCCCGACAGCGGCGGCAGGCCCGCGAGCAGCAGCGTGCAGCCGATGAAGCTCAAGCCCAGGAAGGCGACGCCGGCCGGAATGGCCCGGCCGTAGAGTGCCTGCGCCTCGTCATCGAGGTTCACGTCGTCGACCACGCGCAAGTCTTCGGCAAGAAACGGGGCGTTGCCCGCCTGCTCGTGCGGCGCGACGCTCAGGCCGGCATTGCGCCAGCGCTCGATCATGTCGACCAGCAGGAAGAAGGCACTGACCGCGAGCGTGGAGCTCAGCAGGTAATAGAGCGCACCCGCCCAGACCGCGGTTTCGCCGAGGCCGATGGCCGCGATCAGCGTGCCGGCCGAGACCAGCACGCTGAAGCCCGCGAGGTTGGAGAGCCGCTGCGTGCCCACGATGCCGAGTGCGCCCGCGAACAGCGTCGCGAGGCCGATCGCGATCAGCACCGATTGCCCGAACCCGGCCGAGGCGCCGGTGTCGGGCGCGAAGAGCACGGTCCAGAGCCGGAGCAGCGTGTAGACGCCGAGCTTGGTGAGCAGCGCGAAGACCGCGCCCACCGGTGACACCGCGGCGCTGTAGGCCGGCACGAGCCAGAAGTTGAGCGGCCAGGCGCCGGCCTTGGCGAAGAAGGCGGTCGCGAGGATGGCCGCGGCCGCATGCACGAGGCCGCGGTCGCCCGCATCGAGCTGCGCGATGCGCATGCCGAGGTCGGCCATGTTGAGCGTGCCGGTCACGCCGTAGAGCAGCGCCGCACCGACCAGGAAGAGCGCCGAGGCAGCGAGGTTGATCGCGATGTAGTGCAGCCCGGCCTGCACGCGCAGCCGGCCCGAGCCATGTAGCAGCAGGCCGTAGGAGGCCGCCAGCATCACCTCGAAGAAGACAAAGAGGTTGAACAGGTCGCCCGTGAGGAAGGCGCCGTTCAGGCCCATGAGCTGCAGCTGCAGCAGTGGATGGAAGTGCACGCCCGCGCGGTCCCAGCGCGAGGTCGAGTAGATGGAGGCCGCGAACGCCACCACACCGGTGAGCGCGACCATCATGCTGGAGAGCCGGTCGGCGACGAGCACGATGCCGAACGGCGCCTGCCAGTTGCCCGGCAGGTAGATGCCGATCGAACCCGGCCCATCGCCGGTGTCGGGCGCATTCACCCAGCGCAGCAGCGCCAGCGCGGCCAGGAGGCCGGCCAGGCCGGAGACCACGCTCAGCGCCGACTTGGTGCGGCGGCGGCGTTCGCCGAGCAGCATCATCAGCGCGGCCGTGAGCAGCGGCAGCAGGATCGGCACCGCCACCAGGTGCGGCATGCCGAACTCGAGCAGCCGGTCGAGCAGGTGCACGAGGCCGGTCATTCCGCCGCCTCCTGCCGCTCTTCGCCATCCACGTGGTCGGTGCCGGTGAGGCCGCGCGAGGCCAGCAGCACCACCAGGAACAGCGCGGTCATCGCGAAGCCGATCACGATCGCAGTGAGCACCAGGGCCTGCGGCATCGGGTCGGCGGTGTTGGCGAGCGTGGCGGTGAAGCCCTCGATGAGCACGGGCTCGCTGTCGACTTTGAGCCGTCCCATGCTGAAGATGAACAGGTTGACCGCATACGAGATGAGCGTGAGGCCCATGATCACCTGGAAGGTGCGCGGGCGCAGCAGCAGGTACACCCCCGAGCCGGCGAGGACGCCGATGGCGATGGCGAGCACGGCCTCCATCAGCGTGCGCCCTCTGCGGCCGTTGCGGCCGCTGCTGCTGCGGCTTCGGCCGCCTTTTCGTCCTGCTCGGCGGCCCAGCGGTGGCTGCGGATCGATTGGTGCGCGAGCGCGGTGAGTATCAGCATGGTGGCGCCGAGCACCAGCGCGAACACGCCGATGTCGAAGAAGAGGGCGCTGGGCACGTGCAGCTCGCCGAGGATCGGGACATGCAGGTGCGCGGTGTGCGTGGTCATGAACGGATAGCCGAGCAGCACGGCACCGCTGCCGGTGGCCATGGAAAGCAGCAGCCCGACCGCAATCCAGCGACGCGGATAGATGCGCAGGTGCTCTTCGACCCACTCGGTGCCCGACACGATGAACTGCAGCACCAGCGCGACCGACATCACGAGGCCGGCGACGAAGCCGCCGCCCGGCGCGTTGTGCCCGCGCATGAAGAAATACACCGACACGAGCACGGCGAGCGGCAGCAGCAGCCGCACCAGCACCGCCGGCACCATGAGGTAGCCGACCGCAGTGTCCTTCGCGAGCCGCGGGTTCAGCAGGTCGCTGCTGCCGTCGTCGGTCTGCGCGCGCTGCTGCGCCGGCAGCGCCATCGACTCCCTGGCGGGCCGGAAGCGGCGCAGCAGCGCGTACACCGTGAGCGCCACCACGCCGAGCACGGTGATCTCGCCGAAGGTGTCGAAGCCGCGGAAGTCGACCAGCATCACGTTGACCACGTTGGTGCCGCCGCCCTCGGTGAGCGCGCGTTCGAGGAAGAACGGCGAGATGCTCTGCGGGAACGGGCGCGTCATCATGAGCCAGGCCAGCGCCGCCATGCCGCTGCCGGCGCTCGCGGCCACCAGCAGGTCGCGCCCGCGCCGGCCCCAGGGCTTGAGCCGCGCGCGAGCGGGCTGCACCGCAGCCTTGCTGCGCATCGGCAGCCAACGCAGGCCCAGCAGGATCAGCACCGTGGTGACCGCTTCCACCACAAGCTGCGTGAGCGCGAGATCAGGCGCCGAGAACCAGATGAAGGTGATGCAGCACACGAGGCCCGCAGCGGACGCGAGCATCAGCGAGGCGAGCCGGTGGAACTTGGCCTGCCACGCCGCGGCCAGCGCACAGACGCCGCCGATGAGCCAGGTCATGGCGAACATCGGCGAGAACGGCAGCGGTTCGCGGCTGCCGCGCGTCACGGGTGCGGTCCAGAGCGCGGCCGCGGCGCCGGCGGCCGCCACCACGACCAGCAGCAGCAACTGCGACTGCAACCGCCGGGTGCCGAGCACGCGCCGGCTGCGCCGGCCGGCTTCGCTGAGCTGCGCGAGCAGGTGCTCGAAGATCAGCTGGCCGTCGAAGCGGTGCAGCAGCGGCGTGTGTTCGAGCGCGCCGCTTGCGCGGCGGCGGCGCTGCGACAGGTAGAGCGCTGCGCCGCCGGCCAGCGCGACGAAGCTCATCGCGAGCGGCAGGTTGAAGCCGTGCCATACCGCCAGGCTGTAGGCCGGCAGCACGCCGCCCACCACCGGTTGCGCCGCGGCCGCGAGCAGCGCACCGATCGACCAGGCTGGCGCCACGCCCACCACCAGGCAGACCAGTACCAGCAGCTCGACCGGCACGCGCATCCAGTGCGGCGGCTCGTGCGGCTGCTTGGGCACGTCGGGGCCGCAGGGCGGGCCAAAGAACACGTCGAACACGAGGCGCGCCGAATAGGCCACGCTGAAAACGCCCGCCACCGTGGCAATCACCGGCAGGCTGAAGTCGATCCAGGGCGTGGATTGGATGAAGACCGTCTCGGCGAAGAACATCTCCTTCGACAGGAAGCCGTTGAGCAGCGGCACGCCGGCCATGGCGGCGCTGGCAATGATCGCCAGCGTGCCCGTGATCGGCATCAGCCGCATCAGGCCGCTGAGCTTGCGGATGTCGCGCGTGCCGGTCTCGTGGTCGATGATGCCGGCCGCCATGAAGAGCGACGCCTTGAAGGTCGCGTGATTCATGATGTGGAACACCGCCGCCACCGCGGCGAGCGGACTGTTGAGCCCCAGCAGCAGCGTGATGAGCCCGAGGTGCGAGATGGTCGAGTAGGCCAGGAGCGCCTTCAGGTCGCGCTGGAACATCGCGATGAAGCCGCCGAGCAGCAGCGTGATCGCCCCCGCGCCGCCGACCAGCCAGAACCACTGCTCGGTGCCCGAGAGCACGGGCCACAGGCGCGCCATCAGGAACACGCCGAGCTTCACCATCGTGGCCGAGTGGAGGTAGGCCGACACCGGCGTGGGCGCCGCCATGGCGCGCGGCAGCCAGAAGTGGAACGGGAACTGCGCGCTCTTGGTGAAGGCGCCGAGCAGGATGAGCACGAGCGCCGCGGGGTAGAGCGCATGGGCACGGATCTCGTTGCCCGAAGCGAGCACCACGTCGAGCTCGTAGCTGCCCACGATGCGGCCCAGCACCAGCGCGCCGGCGAGCAGGCAGAGCCCGCCGGCGCCGGTGACCGTGAGCGCCATGCGGGCGCCGCGGCGCGCCTCGCGCCGGTGGTGCCAGTAGCCGATCAGCAGGAACGAGAACAGGCTGGTGAGCTCCCAGAACAGCACCATCTGGATCAGGTTGCCCGAGAGCACCACGCCGATCATCGCGCCCATGAAGGCGAGGAAGAACGAGAAGAAGCGCGGCACCGGGTCGGACGGCGACATGTAGTAGCGCGCATAGAGCACCACCAGCGCGCCGATCCCAAGCACCAGCATGCAGAACAGCCACGCGAAGCCGTCCATGCGGAACACCAGGTCGAGGCCCAGTTCGGGCAGCCATTCGATGCGCTGGCGCAGCACGTTGCCCTGGGCGATCTGCGGGAAGAACCATGCGGCCTGCACTGCACAGCCCAGCGCCACCAGCCCGGCCAGGGTCGACTCCCGATTGCGCGCATTCGACGGCAACAACGCGGCCAGCACGCTGGCGATGAAGGGGAGGGCGACGAGGAAAACCAGGGGCATTGCGTTCGATTCTATCGACCGCACCCCCGGCGGGCGCCGCTAAAGCCAGTGCCGGCGGCCGGTTTTGCCCGCCGCGATCGCGGTCAGCCGGCCAGCACCTGCACGCTGCGGATGCCGAGCCAGGTCGCGACGAGCGAGCCGCCGAGGTGGGCGGACGCGGTGAGCAGGGCCACGCCCAGGCGGCCCTCGAGCAGCATCGTCACGACCTCGGCCGAGAAGCTCGAGAAGGTGGTGAGGCCGCCGAGGAAGCCGGTCACCAGCGCGAGCCGCCAGACGGGGTCGAGGTCGGGCAGCAGCTGGAACGCAGCGATCGCCACGCCGATCAGGTAGCCGCCGATCAGGTTGGCGGCCAGCGTGCCCCAGGGCATGAGCCCGCCGGTACCGAACCAGAGTGCGAGGCCCCAGCGCGCGAGCGCGCCGACGGAAGCACCCATGCAGATGGCGATGATCGGAAGCAGCATCGGCCTATTCTCGGCGGTTCCGCGGTTGAGTCGGCGGCTTGGGCCGTTGCCTCAGGGTGCCATCTGCTGCGGCAGCCAGGTGACGAGCTGCGGCACGAAGTAGATGAGCAGCACGGCCACCACCATCAGCAGGAACATCGGCAGCGTGACGCGCGCGATGTAGAGAAGGTCTCTGCCGGTCATGCCCTGCAGCACGAACAGGTTGAACCCCACGGGCGGCGTGATCTGCGCCATCTCGACCACCAGCACGACGAAGATGCCGAACCAGATCGGGTCGATGCCGGCCGCGTGCACGGTCGGCATGATGACGCCCATCGTCAGCACCACCATCGAGATGCCGTCGAGGAAGCAGCCCAGCACGATGTAGAACACCGCGAGCATCGCGATCAGCTCGAACCTCGAGAGCCCGAGCGAGCCGATCCATTCGGCCAGGTGGCGCGGCAGACCGATGTAGCCCATGGCGAGCGTGAGGAAGGCGGCGCCGGCGAGGATCAGCGCCATCATGCAGTAGAGCCGCGTCGCGCCGAGCAGCGCTTCCTTGAAGCTGTGCCAGCTGAGCGAGCCTTGCGTGCCCGAGATGACCAGCGCGCCCACCACGCCCAGAGCAGCTGCCTCGGTGGCGGTGGCGATGCCGGCATAGATGGAGCCGAGCACCGAAAGGATCAGCAGCGCCACCGGGATCAGCGACAGCGAGGCCTTGAGCTTTGCCAGCAGCGGCAGCTTTGCGTCGGCCGGCGGCACGCGGTCGGGATGGCGCAGCGCCCAGACCATGATGTAGCCCGAGAACAGCAGCGCGAGCAGGATGCCCGGCACCACGCCCGCGATGAACAGGCGCGCGATCGACACGTCGGCGCTCACGCCATAGACGATCATGATGATCGACGGCGGGATCAGGAGGCCCAGCGTGCCCGCGCCCGCCAGCGTGCCGATGACCATGTCGTCGGGATAGCCGCGCCGCTTGAGCTCGGGCAGGCTCATCTTGCCGATGGTGGCGCAGGTGGCCGCGCTCGATCCCGAGACCGCCGCGAACACGGCGCAGCCGACTACGTTGGTGTGCAGCAGCCGCCCCGGCAGGCTCTGCATCCAGGGCGCGAGGCCCTTGAACATGTCCTGCGAGAGCCGGGTGCGGAACAGGATCTCGCCCATCCAGATGAAGAGCGGCAGCGCGGTCAGTGTCCAGCTCGAGGCCGAGCCCCAGATGGTCACGGCCATCGCGTCGCCCGCGGGGCGCGACGAGAAGACCTGCATTGCGATCCATGCGACGCCCGAGAGCGTGAGCCCGATCCAGACGCCACTGCCGAGAATGAGGAACAGCGCGGCGATCAGCAGCCCTGCGATGGCAATGTCATTCATGGCGCAGCGCCTCCGCACCTTCTGCCCTGGCCGGGCGGCCGCGCCACTCGATCACGAACTCGTCGAGTGCCGCAATGGCGAACACCAGCGCGCCGATCGCCATTGACAGCTGCGGCAGCCACAGCGGCGTGGCATCGTTGCCGGTCGAAATGTCGTGGAATTCATGCGACTGCAGTACCAGCCGCGCGCTGTACCAGGCGAACAGCAGCGCGAGCACCGCGCCGGCACCCATGGCCCAGCGTTCGAGCCAGCGTTGCGCCGCGGGCGGCAGGTGCTGCAGCACCAGGGTCACGCGGATGTGCTCGCCGCGCTTGAGCGTGTGCGCCAGCGCCAGGAAACCCGCACCGGCCATCAGGTAGCCCGCATAGGCGTCGATGCCCGGCACGTTGAAATGCAGCTGTCGGCTGATGATGGACAGCAGCACCATCGCCAGCAGGCCGATCATGAAAAGCGCCGCCAGGGCGGCGGCGCTGTCGTAGAGGAAGTCGAGTGCTTTTCGCATCGGGCGCGGTGCGGACTCGGCTCACATCTTCTTGTAGGCGTCGACCACGGCCTGGCCTTCGGGGCCGGCCTTCTCGAGCCATTCCTTGATCATGGTGTCGCCCACCTTCTTCATGTCGGCCTTGAGCGCCGCCGATGGCACATGCACGGTCATGCCGTTCTTCTTGAGCAGGTCGAGGTACTCGACGTTCTTCTTCTTCGACAGCTCCCAGCCGCGCTTCTCGGCATCGGCCGCGGCCTTGCGAACCGCGTCCTGCACGGGCCTGTCGAGCGCATCGAAAGCCTTCTTGTTCATGAGGATCGCGTTCTTCGGCAGCCAGGCCTGCGTGTCGTAGAAGTTCTTGATGTATTCGAAGGTCTTCGTGTCGTAGCCGGTCGAGCCCGACGACATGTACGACTCGATCACACCGGTGGCCATGGCCTGCGACAGCTCGGCCTGCTGCACGGTGACGGGCTGAGCGCCGACGAGTTCGCCGATGCGCGCGGTGGCGGGGCTGTAGGCGCGCCACTTCACACCCTTGAGGTCGGCAGCCGACGCGATCTCCTTCTTCACGAAGATGCCCTGCGGCGGCCAGGCCACCGTGTAGAGCAGCACGATGCCCTGCTCGGCCAGCTTCTTTTCGAGCGCAGGCTTCTGCGCCTGGTAGAGCTTCCACGCCGCGTCATAGCTGTCGGCCAGGAACGGAATCCCGTCGGCGCCGAACATCTGCCATTCGTTCTGGTAGTTGACCAGCAGGATCTCGCCGAGCTGCGCCTGGCCGCCCTGCACCGCGCGCTTGATCTCGGGCGCCTTGAACAGCGAAGCGTTGGCGTGCACCGTGATCTTGAGCTTGCCGCCGCTGCCCTTGTCGACGTCGCTCGCGAACTGCATGTTGTTCTCGGTGTGGAAGTTGCTCGCCGGATAGGCGGTGGGCAGGTCCCACTTGGTCTGCGCGAACGCTGCGGCACCAAGGGTCAGGCCAGCGAGGGCGATGCCGAACTTGTGATTCATGGGCTCTCCGGACGTATGAAGTGAAAAAACGAAGGTCAGCATACGTGCAAATTCCGGGCCACTTGTGAGGCATTTCCCTGCCACGCGATGCCATGCGTTCGCTGGCGCGTCTCGCGGCGGGCATGAAAAAGCCGCCCCGGAAGGCGGCTCGGTTCGCAGCAGTTGCTGCTGCAGTGGGCTCAAGGCTTGGCTGGCTTCGCAGGCTTTGCGTCGGCGGGCGCGGCAGCCGGCTTCGCCATGCTCGCGGGCGGGGTTGCCGCGGCTGCGGCCGCCGGCGCAGCGGCCGGTGCGCTGAAGGCCTTGCCGTTGACCGTGAGCCCTTCGGCCGAAAGCTTCTCGGCGGTCTTGTCCTTCACGCCTTTGACGCGCTGCATCAAGTCGGCCCAGTCCTTGAACTCGCCCTGCTTGCGCGCATCGAGGATGCGCGTCGACATGGCCGGGCCCACGCCCTTGATGCCATCGAGATCGGCGGGCGTGGCCTTGTTGACGTCGACTGCGGCGAACGAAGCGGCGGCACACAGCATCGCCAGTGCGGCGAAGATTTTCTTCAGCATGATTTTTGAACTCCCTGATGGTTGATCGAACTTCTCGCCGGCAGAGGTGCCGGCGCGCGTTCAACGGCCCAGGAAGATCTGCGTTGACGGCGCTCTGGCTTGCAGCCGCCTAGGTGACCATTGTTCCCAACCGTGGTCGGAATGTGGCTCAGAGTTCCTCGACGCGGCGCGGCGGATAGCTGTCCCAGGCCTGGCACCCGGGGCAATGCCAGAAGTACTGGTGCGCCTCGAAGCCGCAGGCGGCGCAGCGGTAGCGCATCAAGGGCCGCGTGGCCTGGTCGAGCGCGCGCTGCACTTGCGGATGGAACTGTTCGTGCTCGAAGCGTTCGCCAGCGAGCCAGCGCGACGCGGCCACGAGCGACGGCTGCTGTGCCAGGTGCGCGATGTAGCCGTCGCGCGGCGCAAGCGGCTGGTCGTCGGCGGCCGGCGTGGCCGCATGGGGCGCACCGCCGAGTGCGATCAGCGCCTCGAGCACGTCGATCGAGGGCGACTCGGCATAGCGCCGCTGCAGCAGTGCCAGTGCCTCGGCCTCGCGGTGCGCCGCCACGGCCGCCTGCTGCAGCGTGGCGGCATAGAGCGGCAGTGCGAGCGGCGCGGTGTCCCCGAGCGCCAGCAGCGTGTCGAAGGCCGCGGTCGCATCGCCATTGCGCAATTGCAGCGTGGCGGTGTCGATGGCGGGGCGTGGCGCTTGCGGGGCCTGTGCCACGGCCTCGGCGAGCAGGCGGGCGGCCGCGGCGAGGTCGCCTGCTGCCGCCTGCTCAGCGGCCTGCTCGCAGAGGTGGTGCGCGCGGCGCGTGCTGTAGCTCGCCTGGTCGGACTCGTCGAGCTTGCGCGCCACATCGGCCGCCTGCGTCCATTCGCGCGAACGCTCATAGATGGCCAGCAGCGCAAGCCGTGCTTCGTTTTCGTAGCGCGTGCCTTCGAGCTTCTGCAGCGCAGCCTCGGCACGGTCGAGCAACCCGGCGCGCAGAAAGTCCTGCGACAGCGCATGCTGCGCGCGCTCGCGGTCGGCGCGGCTCAGGTCGCCCCGCCCGAGCAGATGCTCGTGCACCCGCACCGCGCGCTGGTATTCGCCGCGCCGGCGGAACAGGTTGCCGAGCGCGAAGTGCAGCTCCTGAGTGTCGGGGTCATTCTGCACCGCCTCGATGAAGGCATCGATGGCCTGGTCCTGCTGCTCGTTCAACAGAAAGTTGAGGCCGCGGAAGTAGGCCTTGGGCGCCTGCCGGTTCTCGAGCTTGAGCTGCCGGAGGTCGAAGCGCGATGCGAGCCAGCCCAGCACGAAGGCGACGGGCAGGCTGATCAGCAGCCAGCTGGGATCAAAGTCCATGTTGACGTGCGGCCGGGAGGTCGGTGGCGGAGAGGGAAGGCACCGGCGCGGGCGCCGCGGTGGGCGGGCCCGGCATGGGCTGGACCTGCGGCGCGGCGGAAGCCGGTTGGGCGGCCGCGGCGGCGCGATGCTTCCACCACCCCGGCAGCATGCCGAGCGCGCCGACCACGAGGCCGCCCGCGAAAGCCGCGAGCACGACCAGCACCAGCGGCGCGCGCCAGTGCGTGCCGAAGAAAAAGTACACCGTGGCGTCGTGCTGGTTGTTCAGCGCGAAAGCGAAGAGCGTAAAAAAAATGGCTGCCTTGAGCAGCCACAGGAGGTATTTCATAGCCATTCCCGTTGCCGGGGGCATTTTACGGTTGCCGCCGTCATGTGCGGCTCAGGCCTTCCGGTCGGAGGCCGGCGCGCTGGTGCCGAGTTCGGCGGTGCGCGCATCGACGGCCTCGCGCAGGGCCTTGCCGGGCTTGAAGTGCGGCACCCGCTTCTCGGGGATCTGCACGCTCTCGCCCGAGCGCGGATTGCGCCCGATGCGCGGCGGACGCCGCGTGACGGAAAAGCTGCCGAAACCGCGGATCTCGATGCGGTGGCCGCGCACCAGTGCGTCGCTCATTGCGTCGAGGATGGTCTTGACGGCGTATTCGGCATCGCGGTGCGTCAGCTGCGCAAAGCGGGCTGCGAGTTCTTCGACAAGATCGGAGCGGGTCATAGGCCGGGCAAAAAACGGGGACGAAAAAAAAGACAGAGCGGCCCCAGGGCCTGCTCTGTCTTCGGACTCGACTTACTTGCTGTCGTTGTTGTCCAGCTTGGCGCGCAGCAGGGCGCCCAGGCTCGTCGTGCCCGCGTTCTCGCGTGTCGACTGCTGGCTCAGGTTGGCCATGGCGCCTTGCTCGTCAACCATGTCCTTCTGCTTGATCGACAGCTGGATGTTGCGGGTCTTGCGATCCACGTTCACGACGATGGCGGTGACTTCGTCGCCTTCCTTCAGCACGTTGCGGGCATCTTCGACGCGGTCGCGCGAGATTTCCGAAGCACGGAGGTAGCCGATGATGTCTTCACCGAGGTCGATTTCAGCGCCGCGGGCGTCCACGGTCTTGACCTTGCCGGTCACGATCTGGCCCTTGTCGTTCACCGTGGTGAACGTGGTGAACGGGTCGCCGTCGAGCTGCTTGATGCCCAGGCTGATGCGCTCGCGGTCGACGTCGACGGCCAGCACGATCGCTTCGACTTCCTGGCCCTTCTTGTAGTTGCGAACGGCGGTTTCGCCGGCTTCGTTCCACGAGAGGTCGGACAGGTGCACCAGGCCGTCGATGCCGGCAGCCAGGCCCACGAACACGCCGAAGTCGGTGATCGACTTGATCGGGCCCTTGACGCGGTCGCCGCGCTTGGTGTTCTGCGCGAATTCCTGCCACGGGTTGGCCTTGCACTGCTTCATGCCCAGGCTGATGCGGCGCTTGTCTTCGTCGATCTCGAGGACCATGACTTCGACTTCGTCGCCCAGCGAGACGATCTTGTTCGGGGCGATGTTCTTGTTGGTCCAGTCCATTTCGGAGACGTGCACCAGGCCTTCGATGCCGGGCTCGAGCTCGACGAACGCGCCGTAGTCGGCAATGTTCGTGACCTTGCCGAACAGGCGGGTCGACTGCGGGTAGCGGCGCGAAACGCCCATCCACGGGTCGTCGCCCATTTGCTTCAGACCCAGCGAGACACGGTTCTTCTCGGTGTCGAACTTGAGGATCTTGGCGGTGATTTCCTGGCCGGCCTGAACGACTTCGCTCGGGTGGCGAACACGGCGCCATGCCATGTCGGTGATGTGCAGCAGGCCGTCGATGCCGCCGAGGTCCACGAACGCGCCGTATTCGGTGATGTTTTTGACCACACCGCGCACGACCGCGCCTTCCTTCAGCGTTTCCATCAGCTTGGCGCGCTCTTCGCCCATGCTGGCTTCGACCACGGCACGGCGCGACAGCACGACGTTGTTGCGCTTGCGGTCGAGCTTGATGACCTTGAATTCGAGGGTCTTGTTCTCGTAGGGGGTCAGGTCCTTGATCGGACGCGTGTCGATCAGCGAACCCGGCAGGAACGCGCGGATGCCGTTGACGAGCACCGTGAGGCCGCCCTTGACCTTGCCGCTGGTGGTGCCGGTGACGAAGTCGCCCGATTCCAGGGCCTTCTCGAGCGCAAGCCACGAAGCGAGGCGCTTGGCGGTGTCACGCGACAGAATGGTGTCGCCGTAGCCGTTTTCGACGCTGCCGATGGCAACGGAAACGAAATCGCCGGCCTGGACTTCGAGTTCGCCCTTGTCGTTCTTGAACTCCTCGATCGGCACATACGCTTCGGACTTGAGACCGGCGTTGACGACGACGTGGTTGTGCTCGACGCGCACGACTTCGGCCGTGATGACCTCGCCGGTGCGCATTTCAGAACGCTTCAGGGACTCTTCGAACAGATCGGCAAAAGATTCAGACATTGATGGTTCCTTCCGTCAGGCAGGGTTGGCAGGCGCTCATGCGGAATTGCGTGCGGCTGCGCTGAGATCTGTAGACGGCGGTTGGTTGGGCGGTTGCCCGGTTGGTTGAACAACCCGGCGGGCCAGTGCGCTGTCGCGCGAGAAGAGCCTGCCGGAGCGGTGGGCGCCATCCGGAACCCGGCTGGCGCGAGCCTTTCAAGCGGGCTTGAAAGGCCGTCGGTATCAGCCGTTCAAGCGGGCTCGAACGGCTGGATCTGCTGCCACCATGCCAACACCTGATCGATCGATTGCGCGATGGACAGCTGGGAGTTGTCGAGGTGGCGGGCGTCCTGCGCCGGCTTCAGAGGGGCCACGCTGCGGGACGAATCCCTGGCGTCGCGCGCCTCCAGGTCGGAGCGAAGACTGTCGAGTCTAGCCGAAATACCCTTTGAAATCAATTGCTTATGCCGCCGCTCGGCGCGCTGGGCGGCGCTGGCGGTGAGAAAGACCTTGAGCGCCGCGTCGGGAAAGATCACGGTGCCCATGTCGCGCCCGTCGGCCACCAGGCCCGGCAGCTGCCGGAAGCGCTGCTGCAGGCCCAGCAGCGCCTCGCGAACCGCTGGCAGCGTCGAGACGCGGGAGGCGTCCATGCCTGCCGCTTCCGTGCGGATCTCGTCGCTCACGTCCTCGCCATCGAGCAGCACCTTGCCTTCGGCGAAGTGCAGCGGCAGGGTGCTCGCGAGTGCGGCAATGCGCGCCTCTTGCGCCGGCTCGGCCTCGAGCCCGGCGCGCCGCATGGCGAGGCCGGTCACGCGGTAGAGCGACCCCGAATCGAGGTAGTGGTAGCCCAGCAGGCGCGCGACTTCGGCCGCGAGCGTGCCCTTGCCCGAGGCCGTGGGGCCGTCGATGCAGATCACCGGGATCTCCGCGGCCCGAGCGACCGAGAACAGGGTCTCGAAGTAGTCGGGAAAGGTCTTGGCGACGCAGTGCGGTTCGAGGATGCGGACCGGCAGGCCGGCCGGATTGAACGCCGCGAGCGAGAAGCACATCGCCACGCGATGGTCGTCATAGGTGCGGATGCTCGCCGGTCGCCATTCTGCGGCGGCAAGCGGATGCACGCGGATGAAGTCGGGGCCGGACTCGACCGTGGCGCCGAGCTTTCGCAACTCGTTGGCCATGGCGTCGATGCGGTCGGTTTCCTTGACCCGCCAGCTCGCGATGTTTCGCAGGGTGCTCGGGCCGTCGGCGTAGAGCGCCATCACCGCGAGCGTCATGGCGGCGTCGGGGATGTGGTTGGCATCGAGGTCGATGGCCTTGAGCGGCCAGGCACCGCGCCGGACCTCGAGCCAGTTCGGCCCGCTGTCGACCTGCGCGCCCATATGGCGGGCGGCGTCGATGAAACGGATGTCGCCCTGGATCGAATCGGCGCCCACGCCCTCGATGCGGATGCCGCCGGCGCCGGCATCGCCTGTGGCGATCGCGCCGAGGCCGATGAAATAGCTGGCCGAAGAGGCGTCGGCCTCGACGTGGATGTCGCCGGGCGAGCGGTAGCTGCTGCCCGCGGGGATGGTGAAGCGTTCCCAGTTCTCGCGCTGCACCGCGATGCCGAAGCGCGTTAGCAGGTTCAGCGTGATCTCGATGTAAGGCTTTGAAATGAGCTCACCGACCACTTCGATCACGACATCGCGTTCCGCCGCGAGCGGGAGGGCGAGCAGCAGCGCCGTGAGGAACTGGCTCGACACGTCACCGCGCACGCGGATCGGCGCATCGAGCACCAGCGCGCTGCGGTCGACCGGGTGGATGCGCAGCGGCGGGAAGCCGGGGTTGCCGAGGTAGTCGATGCGGCTGCCGAACTGGGTCAGCGCATCGACGAGATCGCCGATCGGGCGCTCGTGCATGCGTGGCACGCCGCTGAGTTCGAAGTCGCCGCCGAGCAGCGACAGCGCGGCGGTCAGGGGCCGCATGGCGGTGCCCGCGTTGCCCAGGAAAAGCGACAACAGCGCGCCGCCGGATTGAAACCGGGCGCCAATGCCGGTGATGCGCAGCGCCTTGCCCGAGGCCTCGACGCCGCAGCCGAGCGCGCGCAGCGCGTCGAGCATCACGCGGGTGTCGTCCGAGTCGAGCAGGTCGTGAACGGTGGTGGTGCCGTTCGCGAGCGCCGCCAGCAGCAGCACGCGGTTCGAAATGCTCTTGGAGCCCGGCAACTGCACCGTGCCGGCGGCGGCCACGAGGGCGGGGAGGTCGAGGAAGGCGGTCGAAAACATGTCAGTGGCGCCCGGCCGCCCGAAGCCGCTGACGCGCCCCCTCGGGGGGCAGCGATACGCAAAGCGATGAGCGTGGGGGCAGTTTCATTTCAGGCGTCCGGGGCGGAGGTGTCGCTGCCCGGCTGCCAAGCGGCGCGGGCCTTGCTGGCCGATGCAATCGCCTGCTCCAGCGCGTTGCCGTCGGACGCCGCCATCAGGGCCTCGAGATCGAGCAACGCCTGGCGGAAAGCCTGCGACTGCTGGAGCACCTGCTCGCGGTTGGCGAGCAGCACATCGCGCCACATGACCGGGTCGCTGGCCGCGATGCGCGAAAAATCGCGGAATCCGGGGCCCGCGAGGCTCAGGAAACGGTCGCCCTGCGGCTGGGCGAGCAGGGCGTTGGTGTAGGCAAAAGCCAGCAGATGCGGCAGGTGGCTCACGGCCGCGAAGGCGCTGTCGTGCTCCTCATGCGTCATGGTGAGCACGTTGGCGCCGATTCCGCTCCAGAGTTGCGAGGCGCGCTGCACGTTCGAGCGCAGCGTGGCCTTGACCGGCGTCAGCACCACCTTGCGGCCCGTGAAGAGCGAGGCCTCGGCATGCTCGACGCCCGACACTTCCTTGCCGGCGATCGGATGCGCCGGAACGAAGTTCGCGAAGTGGTTCTGCAGGCCATGGCGCGCGGCCTCGATCACGTCGCCCTTGGTCGAACCCACGTCCATGATGAGCGTGTCGCTCGAGAGGCCGTGACGGATGGCCTTGAAGGTGGCCTCGGACGCCGCCACCGGCACCGCCAGCAGCACGAGGTCGGAGCCCGAGACCGACAGCAGCGCCGACGGCGCAGCCACGTCGATCACGCCGAGCTGGCGCGCCCGCTCGGTGGTGGACGGCGACTTGCTGTAGCCCACCACGCGCTTCACCAGTCGGGCGCGCTTGAGCGCGAGCGCGAAGGAGCCGCCGATGAGCCCGCAGCCGATCAATCCCAATTGCTCGAACATGGTGCGCGTCCGATCAGGCTTTGACGGGATAGGCGCCGAGCACCTTGTAGAAAGCGCAGAGGCCGCGAAGCTCGGCCAGCGCCGCCGCCACGTTGGGCTGCGAAGGATGGCCATCGAGGTCGATGTAGAAGTAGTACTCCCACTGGCCGGTACGCGCGGGCCGCGACTCGAAGCGGGTCATCGAGACGTTGTTGAGCTTGAGCGGCACGAGCAGGTCGTGCACGGCGCCCGGTCGGTTGGGCACCGAGACGATCAGGCTCGTGCAGTCGCGCCCCGACGCCGGCGGCATGGCCAGCGTCTGCGGCAGGCAGATCACCGAGAAGCGGGTGCGGTTGTACGAGTCGTCCTGGATGGCGTGCGCGACGAGGTGCAGGCCGAAGCGCGTGGCCGCGCGTTCGCCCGCCAGCGCGGCCCAGGCCGGGTTCGAAGCGGCGAGCCGGGCGCCTTCGGCGTTGCTCGAGACGGCGCGCCTTTCGGCATTCGGCAGATGTTTCGAGAGCCAGGTCTGGCACTGCGCGAGTGCCTGCGGATGGGCCAGCACGGCCTCGACGCCCTCGAGTGTGTTGCTGCTGCGCAGCAGGTGGTGGCGCACCAGCAGGCTGACTTCGCCGACCACGTGCGTGGGCGAATGCAGGAACAGGTCGAGCGAGCGCGTGACCACGCCTTCGGTGGAGTTTTCGACCCCAACCACGCCGTACTGGGCGCTGCCCGCGGCCGTGGCATGGAACACCTCGTCGAAGCTGGCGCAATAGACCAGGTCGGCGGCACCGCCGAAGTATTCGATCGCGGCCTGTTCACAGAAGGTGCCTTCGGGCCCGAGCACGGCCACGCGCTGCGGCGATTCGAGTGCCAGGCAGGCCGACATGATCTCGCGCCAGATGGCGGCCACGTGCAGGTCCTTGAGTGGACCACCGTTGCTCTTCTGCATCTTCTCGATGACCTGCGCCACGCGGTCGGGGCGGAAGAACGGGGTGCCTTCGCGCTTCTTGACCTCGCCGACCTGTTCGGCCACATGGGCCCGCTCGTTGAGCAGGGCGAGCAGTTGCTGGTCGAGCGAATCGATCTGCACGCGCAGATTGGACAGGCTGTCGGAACTTTCGGGGGAGGAGGGCGGTGTGGGTGCGGAGGCGGTCATCGTGGCGAGCAGCGGCTGGGCATGCGCCTAGGCAACCTAGGCATGCGATCGCTCGAATTCTCGCATGTAGCCCACGAGTGCCTGCACGCCTTCGAGCGGCATCGCGTTGTAGATGCTCGCGCGCATGCCGCCCACCGACTTGTGGCCCTTGAGCTGCAGCAGGCCCGCTTCGCGCGCGCCGGCGAGGAACGCATCGTTGCGGCTTTCGTCTTGCAGGAAGAACGGCACGTTCATGCGTGATCGGCAGCCCGGATCGATCTTGTTGACGTAGAACGAGGAGGCGTCGATGAAGTCGTACAGCAGCTTCGCCTTGGCGATGTTGCGCTGCTCCATCGCCGCCACGCCGGTCAGCGTGCCTTCGGTCTGCTGCAGCAGCCACTGGAACGTCAGCCCCGCCATGTAGATGCCCCAGGTCGGCGGGGTGTTGTACATCGACTTGTTGTCGGCCACCGTCTTGTAGTTGAACGCGCTCGGGCAGATCTCGAGCGCACGGCCGAGTAGGTCGTCGCGCACGATCACGAGCGTGAGCCCGGCCGGTCCGAGGTTTTTCTGCGCGCCGCCGAAGGCGAGGCCGACGCGGCGCCAGTCGACGCTGCGCGATGCGACGTGCGAGGAGAAGTCGATCACCAGCGGCGCACTGCTGCCGAGCGCCGCGAGATCGGGAAGTTCGTGGAACTCGACGCCGTTGATGGTCTCGTTGGTGCAGACGTGCACGTACGAGGCGTCGTTGCCGAGTTGCCAGGTTGCGGGATCGGGCAGGCGCGTGTGATGGTCGCCCGCATTGCTGGCCGCGATGCGCGCGGTGCAATAGCGCTGGGCTTCCTTCTGGGACTTGATGCTCCAGCTGCCCGTGATGACGAAGTCGGCGGTGGTGCCGCGCGAGAGGTTCATCGGCACGATGGCGTTCTCGCCGAGTCCGCCACCCTGCATGAAGAGGATGTGGAAGTGTTCAGGGACGGCCAGCAGCTTTCGGATGTCGGCTTCCGCCTGCGTACAGATGGCGCCGAACTCCTTGCCGCGATGGCTCATTTCCATCACGCTCATGCCGCTGCCCTGCCAGTCGAGCATGTCGGCGGCGGCGCGTTGCAGCACCGTCTCCGGCATGGCGGCCGGGCCCGCAGAAAAGTTGTACGGGCGCGTGCCGGCGGGCGTGGGCTGCTGCTGGGGCGTCACGTCACTTCTTGTTGTTGTTGTTGGAAGAGGACTTGGCAGGGGCCCTGGCGGGTGCCGCGCCTTGCGACCCGCCCGTGGGAGCGCCGAGTGCCTTGGCCACGTTCTCGTCGAGCGCGCGCATCTTGGGTTCGATGGTGGTGCGCGTCTCGGTCACGAGCTTCTCGGTCAGCGCGGTCTGCATCTTCGGATTGAGGTCCTGGTACTTCTTGCTGAGCGGCGAGTTGATCCAGGCCAGCAGCTGCTTGAGTTCGTCTTCGCTGAAGTTCTGCTCGAGGATCGGGGTCAGCGCGCCAGGTGCGAGCTGCACGGCCTTGTCGCGCACGATCGGATAGGACTCGTCGAAGTACTTCTTGAGCTCAGCATCGGCGGCCTTGGCGGCGGCTTCACGCTTGGCTTCAGGCACCTGCGTCTGCAGGTACTGCGAGCCGGCCTGCGCAATCGGGGCGCTCGACTGCTCAATCAGACCGCGTGCAAGCGATTCGATGCCGGGACGCTGCACGTCGATGAACTGCTTGATGAGCGCGGCCTTGTCCTGGGCCATGGCGGCCATCGAGCTACCGGCCAATGCGACCGTCAGAAGTGCGAGCTTGTATTTTTTCACTGAGGATTCTCCGTTGAAGATGTGGAAGTATCGTCCGCGTCCGGCTCGGTGTCGCCGTTTGCGTCGTTCTCGACGATACGCTGTAGCCCGCTGAGTTTGGCGCCTTCGTCGAGCCCGATCAGCGTGACGCCCTGCGTTGCGCGACCTAGTTCACGAATTTCGGCGACACGGGTGCGCACGAGCACGCCCTTGTCGGTAATGAGCATGATCTCGTCGTCCGCATGCACGAGGGTGGCGGCAACGACCTTGCCGTTGCGCTCACTCTGTTGAATCGCAATCATGCCTTTGGTTCCACGGCCATGGCGCGTGTACTCGGTAATGCTTGTGCGTTTACCGTAACCATTTTCGGTGGCGGTCAGCACGCTCTGCTGCTCGTCCTCGGCCACCAGCATCGCGATCACGCCCTGGCCGGGTTCGAGCGACATGCCGCGCACGCCGCGCGCATTGCGGCCCAGCGGGCGCACGTCTTCCTCGTCGAAGCGCACGGCCTTGCCGCCGTCGCTGAACAGCATCACGTCGTGCTTGCCGTCGGTCAGCGCGGCGCCGATAAGGTAGTCGCCCTCATCGAGGTTCACCGCGATGATGCCGCCCTTGCGAGGGTTGTTGAACTCGTCGAGCGTGGTCTTCTTGACCGTGCCCATCGAGGTCGCCATGAAGACGTACTGGTCAGCGGGGAAGTTGCGCTTCTCGCCGGTGAGCGCGAGCGCCACGTTGATCTTCTCGCCTTCCTGCAGCGGGAACATGTTGACGATGGGGCGTCCGCGCGATCCGCGCGAACCTGCCGGCACTTCCCACACCTTGAGCCAGTACAGGCGGCCGCGGTTGGAGAAGCACAGGATGTAGTCGTGCGTGTTGGCGATGAAGAGCTGGTCGATCCAGTCGTCTTCCTTGGTCACCGTCGCCTGCTTGCCGCGGCCGCCGCGTTTCTGGGCGCGGTATTCGTGAAGCGGCTGGCTCTTGATGTAACCGCTGTGCGAGAGCGTGACCACCATGTCGGTGGGCGTGATCAGGTCTTCGGTCGAGAGGTCGAAGGCGCTGTGCTCGACCAGGCTGCGGCGTGCGCCGAGCTTCGATTGGCCGAACTCCTGCTTGATCGCGCCGAGTTCGTCGCCAATGATGACCGAGACGCGCTCGGGCTTGGACAGGATGTCGAGCAGGTCGTCGATCTCGGCCATGACGTCCTTGTACTCGGCGACGATCTTGTCCTGCTCGAGGCCGGTCAGGCGCTGCAGGCGCATCTGCAGGATCTCTTGCGCCTGGGTTTCCGACAGGCGGTAGAGGCCATCGCCGCCCATGCCGAACTCGCGCTCGAGGCCTTCGGGGCGGTAGTCGTCCGCGTTGATCATGCCACCGTCAGCCCGCGTGCGCGTGAGCATCTCGCGCACGAGCTTGCTGTCCCAGCTGCGGGTCATGAGCTCGGCCTTGGCCACCGGCGGGGTGGGCGCGTTGCGGATGATCGAGATGAACTCGTCGATATTGGCGAGCGCCACCGCCAGGCCCTCGAGCACATGGCCGCGTTCGCGTGCCTTGCGCAGCGTGAACACGGTGCGCCGCGTGACCACCTCCCGCCGGTGCTGCAGGAAGACCTGGATCAGGTCCTTGAGGTTGCAGAGCTTGGGCTGGCCGTCGACCAGCGCCACCATGTTGATGCCGAAGGTGTCCTGCAGCTGCGTCTGCTTGTAGAGGTTGTTCAGCACCACCTCGGGCACTTCGCCGCGCTTGAGCTCGATCACCAGGCGCATGCCCGACTTGTCGGACTCGTCCTGGATGTGGCTGATGCCCTCGATCTTCTTCTCGTGCACCAGCTCGGCCATGCGCTCCTGCAGCGTCTTCTTGTTGACCTGGTAGGGGAGCTCGTCGACGATGATCGCCTGGCGCTGGCCGCGGTCGATGTCCTCGAAGTGGCACTTGGCGCGCATCACGACCTTGCCGCGGCCGGTGCGGTAGCCGTCGCGCACGCCGTTGATGCCGTAGATGATGCCGGCGGTGGGGAAGTCGGGCGCCGGCACGATTTCCATCAGCTCGTCGATGCTCGCCTCCGGATGCCGCAGCAGGTGCAGGCAGGCGTCGACCACCTCATTGAGATTGTGCGGTGGAATATTGGTGGCCATGCCGACCGCAATACCGCCGGAGCCATTCACCAGCAAATTCGGCAGCTTGCTCGGCAGAACCTTCGGTTCTTTTTCGGAGCCGTCGTAATTGTCCTGAAAATCGACCGTTTCCTTGTCGATATCGGACAGCATTTCGTGCGCAATTTTGGCCAGCCGGATTTCCGTATACCGCATTGCGGCCGCGTTGTCTCCGTCCACAGACCCGAAGTTGCCCTGGCCGTCGACCAGCATGTGGCGCATGGAGAAGTCCTGCGCCAGCCGCACGATGGTGTCGTAGACCGACTGGTCGCCGTGCGGGTGGTACTTACCGATCACGTCGCCCACGATGCGGGCGGACTTCTTGTAGGCGCGGTTCCAGTCGTTGTTGAGCTCGTGCATCGCGAAGAGCACGCGCCGATGCACAGGTTTCAGGCCGTCCCGCGCGTCGGGAAGCGCTCGGCCCACGATCACGCTCATGGCGTAATCGAGATAGCTGCTGCGCATTTCCTCTTCGAGACTGATGGGCAGGGTTTCTTTGGCGAAGGAGGTCATTGAGGCGAGAGGCTGGCGGCAGAAGGCGGAATTTTACGCTCTGAGGGGTGTCGCTCCGCCGCAACACAAGGCGGCTATTCCGCCTCCGTCCTACGCTTCCGGGGCGTCCAGCGGCCTGTTTGCCAAAGACCCTATGGCACAATCGGCTCAACGTTTTGGGTGGTGGTCACTTAAAGCGTCCTTGATTCGCAGCGCGGCTGCGGCTTTTTCCCCAAGAGGAGAACCATGAAGAAACTGAATAAAGTGGCGATGATGTTTGCAGTCGCTGCGCTCGCCACTGCCGCCGGCGCGCAGACCCGTGTCACCGCTGCGAATGGCGGCCCTACCATTGACAACTGGCAGAACGGCACCGGCGAACTCGTCTGGAAAAACGGCACGAACGAACTGTGCTGGCGCGATGCCAACTGGACGCCCGCCACTGCCGCTGCTGGTTGCGACGGTGCTCTGGTTCCTGCGCCTGCAGCTGTTGCGCCCACCCCGGCTGCTCCGGCCGCTCCTGCGCCTGCACCGCAAGTCGCCGCTTCGAAGGTCACCTTCGCTGCCGACGCCTTCTTCGACTTCGACAAGTCGGTCCTCAAGCCTGAAGGTCGCGCCAAGCTGACCGACCTGGTTTCGAAGATCCGCGACGTCAACCTCGAAGTGATCATCGCTGTGGGCCATACCGACTCGATCGGTTCGGACGCCTACAACCAGCGTCTGTCGGTGCGCCGCGCCGAAGCCGTGAAGGCCTTCCTGGTCTCGCAAGGCATCGAACGCAACCGCGTCTACACCGAAGGCAAGGGCGAGAAGCAGCCAGTGGCTGACAACCGCACCAAGGAAGGCCGCGCCAAGAACCGTCGCGTGGAAATCGAAGTGGTCGGCACCCGCGCCACCCGCTGATTCGATTGAATCGCTCAAAGA